>Ga0326728_10000019_pt1 | contig 679930 bp, 672 predicted proteins | sample MB3enrmetagenome_FD_207602 | JGI IMG/M metagenome (GOLD analysis project Ga0326728, IMG submission 207602) | Lab enriched peat soil microbial communities from McLean, Ithaca, NY, United States - MB31MN | ecosystem: Environmental > Terrestrial > Soil > Wetlands > Peat | place: USA: New York... | reverse complement strand
AGCGGCCGACCCCCCCCGACTCAATCGTGAGCAATGTATATTTTTGCGCATGCGTGACTCTTGTATTTCCTCTGGAAATTCTGACGTGCGGAACAAAATTCCATTACTACCTACATTTGAGTAGGGGGGGTCAACCGGGCCCGAGGGGGTGGGGGGGGGTGGATCGCGTTTGAAAACCGGATGAGGGGGGGGTTACCCCCTACTTGAAAATTAAACGAATGGGGGGTTGGCTGCTGACCCCCCTCCAAAACCAGAAAAATAACAAAGACGCTGAAGGGGGGAGTTGAACCCCCGAGGCACTTTCGCACCACAGGCTTTCCAGGCCTGCGCCTTACCGGGCTAGACTACCTCAGCAAAAAGTGTATCCTATTGGTATGCCGGTCATTTTTTTAATGGTATCTCTTCTTCCGGAACTGCCGATCAGGTTTTTTGACGGGTTTCCTGCCCGGTTGCGGGGAATCCGGCCCCCCTGTCTTCTTCCCGGAAGACGGTCGCGGTATCCCCGCGAATTTCCAGGGTTTTTTCTGCACAGCCGTTCCAGGTGTTTTCTCTTGTTTTTTCTTTTCGGGGAACTCTTTTCCGGACTTCGTCCACCCGCGGGGATAGGTGCCGGGCGACATGAAGACCGTGGTCGGCGCGATAACCAGCCCGGTCTCGCCGGGCCTGAACGAACCGGAAGGGACGAGAGCCTGCCCGAGACAGATGAACTCCTTCCTCTGCGAGAGGACCGCGACGGTCTGGTCTTTGCCGAACTCCATGCAGCTGACAATACCGACACCTGCAAGAACGGCCCCGTGGCAGATCGCGTCGATTGCGGAGTCGCGGACAACCACGATCGGCAGGTCGGGTACCGCTGCGTCCACCGGAAGGATCATGGCCGCAAGTGCAGTGCGATCGCCGTCCCGTGCAGCAATTGCTGCATCCTGCACGTCGTGGAGTGTGTGCATCGATTCCTCCCCAAACGTGCCGGAACGGGTGCGGCGCAGCTCCTGCATGTGGGCGCCGACCCCGAGCGCCAGCCCCATGTGGTGGCAGAGCGAACGGATGTAGGTGCCGGCATCGCACTGCACCCGGAACAGCACGAGGCGGTCATCGAAATCGAGGATCTCCAGTTTCCAGATCTCCCGGATACGAAGGTTCCGCTTGACCGCACTCTTCCGGGGTGGGCGCTGGTAGAGCCTGCCGGTGAACTCGGCTGCCATCCGGTCGATTCGTGCCCGGTCCACCGTACCGTGCAGCCGCATGAGGCAGACATATTCCTTGTCGTGCTGGAGGAGCAGCGGGGCGAGCCGGACTGCATTCCCGAGCATGACGAGCAGCACGCCGGAGACCTGCGGGTCGAGAGTGCCCGAGTGGCCGACCTGGCAGCCCAGCATCCTTCCCACCCATGCGGCGACCTCGTGGCTGGAAGGGCCCCGTGGCTTATCGATGACGAGGATCCCCGCATGGCTCCAGATGTGGACCGGCTCCCTTTGTGCGGTATTTCCGGTCATCGTACATTCCCCGTACTCGCAAGGTGGGCATTCAGCGCTTTCAGGGTCCCTTCAAGCGACCCGTCCCCCACCACGGTCGGTTCGGTCCCCCCGTTGCGCATGGCGGCAGCCGTGATATCACCGATTGCCATCACCAGCAGGCCAGGGCGCGGTGTCCACTCGGCTTTTGCAAACGACATTGCGCTCGTGAAAAGGATTGCGTCGGCCGGTTGCAGGTTGAGAGGATCTCCGGTCGGCTCCAGCCCGTAACACCGGAACTCGTGGGCGATCCCCCCGGCAGCACTGATGGACTCGATCAGGGCGGGGTTGGGGACATCCGCCCGGGGGATGCCGATATGTTTTTCCCTTATCCATTCGCCGAGGTACGGCACGAAATCCCGCGAGTAAAAACCGGGAAGCGTCTCGCAGCCGATATGGAACTGCCGGAGCTCACCGGCCGTCTGCGGCCCGATCGCGATGACTCGGGGATATCTTTTCAGGAGGGGTGCGATGATCTTTGCCGGGAGGGCGCTCGTGAAGAAGATGCAGTCAAACGCGCCGCTGTGCACTGCGTCCACGAATGCCGTGATCTCCTGCTGCCGGACTTCCGACCGGAGCGGGTGGACGCTGTAACAGGAGTGCCCGAACTCTGTGCAGCGTGCCGCATCGCTCTTCTCCTTTCCTGCAAGACGGGTGACTGCGATCTTCATATGGGATGGGTCGCCTCGTTATGATATGATGGTATGCATTTCGGTTGATTTATGTCCATTCTCCCGCATCTCTGATCCATGATAGAGATCCTGCTTGGCACGGCCCTCGGTGTGGTCCTCGGTACTGCCAGCGGGATCATTCCCGGCGTGCATGCGAATACGCTTGCCGGTGCCCTTCTCAGCCTCCAGGTGGCCCTCCTCTCATTCCTTGGACCCGTCGCCCTTGCCGCGGCGATGTTTGCAGCCCTTATCACGCACACGTTTGTCGATGCGATACCCAGTACGTTCCTGGGAATACCGGATGCTGACACCTCCCTTGCCGTGCTCCCCGCACACGCTCTCTGTCTTGAAGGGAACGGCGAGGAAGCCGTCCGGATCGCGGCGCTTGGCAGTGCCTGCGCCATGATCATTGCCATCCCGCTCTCGATACTCTGTTTTTTCCTGCTTCCTGCTCTCCAGCCGTATTTCGACTGGTGGATCGGGATCCTGCTGATCGCGACGGTCGGCTACATGATCGTCTTCAGCGAGTCGCCGGGCTGGGCTCTTGCGATCTTTTCCGTATCCGGCATTCTGGGGTTATTTGCACTCCGGTACACCTTCCTTAGCTGGCACACCCTTGCAGGGGGGAGTGCAATCCTGATGCCGCTCCTCACCGGGCTGTTCGGCATTTCCGTCCTCCTCACGGCGTCCCGTGGGTCATTGCCCGAGCAGGTGTTCCGGGGGATCCGGATGGAGGACAGGACCGTGATGAAATGCTCCCTCCTCGGTACCCTGGCCGGAATTGCCGTCGGGTGGCTTCCCGGGCTCTCTACGGCTTCTGCCAATGGCGTTCTTGCATCTCTCATCGGCTACGAGAAAGACCGGCGGGCATACATCCTTGCGACCAACGCGGCCAATACCGCGAACGCGTTCATCGGGCTGGCAGCGCTCTTCGCGCTGTCCCGGATGAGGAACGGGGTGATGGTCGCGCTCTCGGAGCTCCCGCTCCCGTCGATGAGCGAGCTCATGGTGACGGGGGTTCTTGCTGCATGTGCTGCATACTTGATAACCATCCGGCTCTCCCGTTCGGCCCACCGGCTGTGCGGTATTGACAGCCTGCTGCTGAACCGGGCGGTGGTTGTATTTGTTGTACTCCTCTGTATCGTCCTTACCGGGCCGTTCGGTATCGTGATCCTTCTCCTGGCAACAGCCCTCGGGCTTGTCCCCTATCTCGTGAACATCCCGAGGGTTTACTGTATGGGTGCCATCATGGTCCCCGTCATGCTCTACTCATTCGGGGTCGCCGGCGTATAACCCGGGTGCCCTTTGGGGCCGGGCGATCTATGGTTTTATACGGGCGCAAACCCCTTAGTTTCCTATCATGCCATCCTACTGGTTCGGGGATGTTGAGGACGGGAGCTGCACGCCGTTCACCGGAGACCCTCTTGCCATTGCCGGCCGGGTCCGTTCCATCCAGACCGAGATGGACACGTTCGTCCCTCCGGACTGGGAAGCGGCAGTGGCGTGCGGTGCCTGCAAAGACCGGAATGACTACATCTCACGGCTCCGGGAGGTATGTTTTGCCGCTGCAGAACAAGGGATCCGCGACCAGTACGCCGGGAAAGATGCCGAACTGCTCCAGATGGTGAGAACCCTTGACGGGATGGACGAGGCGATCAACCTGCTCTCCGGGCGGGTGGCGGAGTGGCACCAGGTCCGGCACCCGGCTTTTTCCCGCAAGTACCGGAGGATACCAGCGCAGGTTCTCGTGAAAGGGATCTCCCGGACTGGAAGGGGCGCACTCGGGAGAGTCGCGGCCCAGGTCGAGGAGCTTGCAGCTGCGCGGACCGAGCTTGCAAAAGAGGTCTCTTCACGGGCAAACGGGGTTATGCCCAATACGAGTGCCCTGATCGGCGGGCTGGTGGCGGCCCGGCTCATGTCCCGGGCAGGGGGGCTCCTTTCTCTCTCCCGGCTCCCGGCGAGCGCCATCCAGGTGCTCGGTGCACGGACGGCCCTCTTTGCCCACCTGCGGACCCGGTCCCCCTCACCAAAGCACGGCATCATCTTCCAGCACCGGCGGGTCCATAACGCCCCCCGCCATCTCCGGGGCAGGGTCGCCCGCGTGCTCTCCGGGAAACTTGCGATTGCCGCACGCATCGATCATTTCCGGGGAGTGGTTGCACCGGAGTTCCTCGAATCGGCACAGGCCTCGATCGATGCTGCCGGGAAAGGGGCAGGCGCGACGAGCTCGGTGGAAGGTGAACCGTGATCTGGATCGGGGACGTGCTGGTCTCCCGGGGCGAGGGGGGTGTCTATAATGAACGGATGCTCGGGGGTGCACGGGTCTGGGACCCGTACCGGAGCAAGCTTGCAGCCCTTTACTACACCGGGACCGGCAGAGAGATCACTCAGGAAATGCGGGTGCTGTACCTTGGCGCTGCGAACGGGACCACCGTCTCCCATGTTGCAGATTATGCAGAAGTTGTCTATGCCGTGGAGTTTGCACCCCGCCCGATGCAGGACCTGCTGGAAGTCGCACGGCGGCGCACAAACGTGGTCCCCGTCATGGCCGATGCTGCCCGCCCTGAACAGTATGCCCCTCTTGTAGAAGCGGTCGACCTGCTCTACCAGGACGTGGCGCAGCCGGAACAGGCAGCAATCGCCCTCAGGAACTGTGCATTTTTAAAAACCGGGGGCGACCTGATCCTCATGCTCAAGACCAGGAGCGTTGACGTGAGAAAGGAACCCGGGGAGGTGTTCCGCGATACGGCTGCCACGCTTGAAGCCGGCGGGCTGGAGATCACCGAATCTGTCTGGCTTGCCCCGTACCACCAGGACCATGCCGCCATCGTCTGCAGAAAAATCCGCGCCGGGGGATCCCCGTGACCAGCGGCATCAGGTTGTATTCGGGAGGGGCGCTCCCGGTCATCGCCCTCGTCCTCCTTATCGTGCTGGTCATCCTCGTCATCCCGCTGCTCTTCCTCGGGCTGGTCGGCGCTGCGTTCACCCGGCTGGGCTTCTCCTGGACTGCAGCGCTCGCGGTAGTCCTGCTGATGCTGTTCGGGAGTTTTATCAATATACCCCTCTCTACGGTACGGCGTGAGATGGTGCGGGCAGGGCACGGGGAGTTCGCATATGACGGCACGAATGCCCAAGCCTCAGCGCCGGTATGGGATACGGTAATCTCGCTCAACCTCGGCGGGGCCCTCATCCCGGTCATCGTATCACTCTATCTCCTCTCCCGTGCGATTTCACTTGTGGGCACATCGGTCCTCATACCGGTGGCAACGGGTATCGTGATCGTGGCAGTGATCGCGTATGTGGCCACACGTTCGGTGCCCGGGTACGGCATCAGGGCGCCGTTGTTCATCCCCGGGCTTGCAGCACTGCTCTGCGGGCTGGTGCTCACCGGGGGGACCGGGCTGCCGGCGGGTGTCACCGCGTTTGTTTCCGGCACGGCCGGCACGCTTCTCGGGGCCGGTATTGCCCGGCTCCCCGCCATAAAGGATCTTGAAGTCCCGGAAGTGAGCATCGGCGGGGCCGGTATGTTCGGTGCCGTGTTCCTCGCATGCATCCTTTCAGCCCTTGTCGCATGACACAGGACAGGATGCAGATTTGAAAATCGGGGTTTCCCTCGGGAACCTGCGCAAAAGAAGTAGCCCGGAGCAGATTCGAACTGCTGTCGGGGGATCCAGAGTCCCCCATGATTGACCGCTACACTACCGGGCTGTCTGACCCATATTTTTTGCCGCTGTTGCTTAATTAAGGTGACGGACAGATGCGGGTCACACGGATTTTGCCCGGTCGCATCGCCCGCAGGCCCGGCAGACCTCCCGGACCGGGTGGATCAGCGTCCCCTTCCCGCAAAACGGTTCGATGTCATGGACATCCCGCAGGTAGTAAATATGGGGGACAAGGGAGATGTGGGTGTAGGTCCCGCACGGGACCCCGAGCTGGCCGGCGATGGATCTCTGGAGCTGGACGAGTGCATACATGTTCGCACCGGCTGCGGTGAGCATGTCGTTGGAGCGGAAGACCACCCGCATACCCAGCCGGCCCTGCCGCAGGACGCACTGGACGAGCTGGAGGCAGGGGCAGTCATCGAGTTTTTCGTCGATGACCGGGTTCCAGGTGATCGCGATGGCACGCCGAGATACCGGTGACGTTTTGAGCTTGCCGGCAATATAGGCGATCTGGTCGACATGCACCGGCTGCCCGCCTGTCACCAGCCGTTCTCCCCAGTCAAAGAGCCTGCCATGGTAGTCGTACTCGAAGGAGGCGTGGGAGCCGTTAAGCAGGTCTTTTGCATACTGTTCCACGAACTTCTGCTGGAACCGGGAGTGCGGGCTGGTCATCGGTTCTGCAAGCGGGGTGTCGACCTGCAGGGCGACCTCTTCGAATTCGACCGTCGCTTCGGCATCCTCGGTCTGGATTATCCAGCCTTTCTCCAGGATCATCCTGATGACCTGCTCGTGTGCCAGCCCGATGCTCGGTGCCCGGATAATTCTCATACCTACGTATTTGTCATCCGATATTGTATACCTGTTGAAATCCGGACCGGCTACTCTCCATGGTTATTGCCTGAACTCTATATTCTGAATGGTGAGGAATGGGCGATATGGGTCCACAACAAAAGTGCCGGCGTTAACTGTGCATACGTATAGGAATTTATCATAATTTTCTTTTCAAAAAATTGAATATTAACAAGACAGTAATACTGTTCATACAATCACTATAACATACAGTACCTGCCTGCGCGAGTTATATACTCTGCTCAGGCCCGTCAAAGTGGCATTCCCGGTTTGTCATGGGGCTGGGTGCGGGACAAAAAAATTGATTTTATTGCCCCGATCTCCAAAAAGGTAACGCATCACCCCCGGAATTACCGGAAAAATCAACCACAAAGGATATATTGGCTCTTTTACAAATACTGTTTCATATTCCGTCTAAACGGAGTATGGGGCTCGTAGAACCGTTATTCGGCATTTGTCGAATACCGTTCCCGGCTTGAATTGTATGATGTAAACTATGGAGGAATTGAACACATGACTAAGCGATTAACGATTGCACTTGTTGCACTTGCGTTGTTCGTTCTCGTTGCTGTACTGCCGGTAGCGGCGGCTACAGATTATATTATGAATACGGGGATCAACCAGGGTGCACAGGTGTTCATTGGGGAAGAACACTTAAACCTTACCCATGCACTGAACGCAGCTCAACTGAGCTATACCGCCACACAGGATTCTGCCACCCCGCAAACGAACAACATGACAATCGGCTGGTGGGGATCAACTTCACAACTCACCTCGTCTTCACCCCAGGTGACGATTGATCTGTCCGCTAACAGTTATAAAAGCTTTACCGTTTCACAAAGCTCCTTCGTCGGATACACCGGCGTGTGGTACCTCGTGAACCCGAAGACGGGACAGTCATTCAGTCCGGCGATCCCCGTGATCAACGTGCAGGACCCGTCTCTTTCCCTCGGAGTCTGGGACTTCAACCAGAACTACGATGTAACCGGAGGCTCGGTCCCCCAGGATGAGCAGCTCGGTTTCAAGGTTGCAAACAACCTGAACACCGCACTCGGCGCAAACCGGTACCAGGAAGCACTTACCATCCAGCCAACCGAGTATAACGGGTTTGTCGATATCAAGGTTATTCCCGCGTCGGGAACAACGCTTGTTAGCCTGATCAACACTCTTGGCACTGCCCAGACTCTTAGACAGTTGGCCATCAACAGCCCGACATATCTCTGGGGTAGCAGTTCGACCCTTATCGGAACCGCCCCCTGGGATACCGGCGCTGTTAACAACGTAAATGGTAATGCTCAGAACTATTACCCGGCAGGGACCTACACGGTCTACGCAGAGTCTTACCTCAACAACATGCAGGCCAACTACATGAACGGCGGAGCACTCTACACCGGCAAGACCGTTTCCGCGACCCAGACCATCACCCTTGTCTCCAACACGGTGTCGATCTCGGCCAACATGGATACCGTTGTCCGGACCAAGCCGTTCTCGGTCACCATCACCGGTAAGCCATCGCAGTCTTACTATCTCTGGGTCAAGGACACCCAAGGCTTTAACAGCTCGATAGACAGCCAGGCCCCGATGATCAGCACCAACCAGCTGAATGTCAATGTCAGCGACTGGTGGGCCGCTAACTACGTGTACCAGAACTCTGCCCAGAATGTCGCAATGGATACAGAGCAGGACGTCAACGGTGCGGGCTATGCGAACGTAACCCTCAACACCGCTGGAACCGCGACCGTCCAGTTCCTCACTACCAACTGGACCAAGGCACAGCAGTACACCATCCGGGTAGAACAGAATTTCACAGCCAGTGGCCAAAGCTACAAGTATGACGAAGTCACGGTGACGGTCCAGAAGGGTACAGTTACCATTGTAGCGGCAGGCGACCAGAGCTACTACCTCGGCGAAGAGATCCTGTTATCAGGTACCAACACCGAGTCGACCAATACCTACCTGGACATTGTCGGACCGAACCTTGGTACCGCGGGTGGTCTGCTTACCGCGCCACACACGCCATCCGTTACCGGCACTACATCTACCTTCGTGGCTGCTGCTGTCCAGGGCGACAATACCTGGTCCTACAATTGGGGAACCGCAGGCATCGAACTCGATGCAGGCACCTACACGATCTATGCAAACAGCCAAGCGGTGGCTTCAAGTGATCAGAAGAACCTCGCCAATGAAGCGTACGGCACCGTTTCCATCGTCATCAAGAAGCCGTTCGTCTCTGCAACCGCATCCTCGTCAGTAATTGCACAGGGTGACACTCTGGACGTCACCGGTACTGCAGAAGGCAACCCGACACCCGGCGTTGCAATCTGGCTCATCGGTACGAACTATGCATTCTACACTACCCAGAGCGTGAACGCTGACGCATCGTTCGACTACCAGCTCAAGCAGGCCACTACCGCCGGCCTCGCGGCAGGCCAGTACTTCGTCGTTGTCCAGCACCCGATGCAGAACAATGTCTTCGATATCGTACCGGAGTCAGCTCCCGGAACAACCGCGACCGGTGTGCTGTCCGGCACCAATGTCTGGGTTGTCAACCTGCAGTCGAATGCAAACAGCTTCCAGAATGGTCAAGGCTCAGCCATCTTCCAGATCTCAGGCCCGAACAGCCTGCAGGGATCCGATGCAGCCGAGGCACTCGTCGAGGGCATTACCAACGCTAATGTCGACGACACCTACACCAAGCTCCAGTTCCTCGTCGAGGTACCTGCCATCACGATCAACCCGATCCCTGATGCGCACGTAGGCGACAAGTTCACCATCACTGCAACCACCAACCTCGCAGTCGGTGACCAGGTCCTCGTCCAGGTCTACTCATCATCATTCAAGCCCACTGACAAGAGCCAGAGCGGCGAGTTCAGCGGCGCAACCGGCACGGTTTCCGTAGCCCAGGGCACCAATGGACTGAACACAATCTCGTTCCCAGTTGACGCATCGACGTTCAAACCGGACGAGTACATCGTTCAGGAGTCAGGTGTCCTCCAGCTGGCCACCGGCACTGCACTCTTCAACGTTCTCGAAGGCGCTGCCCCGACGGTAGCACCCACGGCCGTTGTAACGACTGCAGCACCCGTCACGACTGTCCCGGCAACCGTTGCAATGACCACCGTCCCAACCCCGGTCCCGACCACCAAGTCGCCCGGCTATGGTGCACTGATCGCATTGATCGGTCTCGGTGCAGTTGCATTCATTGTCGTGCGCAGGCACTGAACTAAAATTCAAAATCTCCTTTTTTTTTAAAAGTCTGGTCCTCAATAATTATCCGGCCTTCATACGGTCATCCGGTGCGAAAGCAACCGGTTGCGTTCTTCCCTGGTTCCGGCTGCCTCTGTTGCATCGTTTTTTAATGTCCCGGGAGTCAACGTAGATGTGAAAAATGTATCCTGCCGGATACGTTGTCATCTGTGGTGATGTGAACAATGAAACTGGTTGCAAAGATTCTCGATATCGCGACGCGGGGTGTGTTGCTCAACACGCTCGATGCCCGAAGCATGGGCGTTCTCAATGGCGATCGTGTCCAGGTGATAAACCCGAAGAACGGCGTTTCAGTTGCCGCATTTGTAGAGACGACATCCACCATCATTCAACAGGGAACCATCGGCATTTACCGTATAACGAACGAACGGATGCATATCGAAGAAGGCGCGGAAATAGAAGTCCGGGAAGCCGGCCGGCCCCTGTCGCTCGATTATATCAAAAAGAAGATGGACGGCGGCAGGCTCACCAAGGAAGAGACACTGACCATCATCAAGGATGTCCTGAGGGATGACCTTTCTTCAGCAGAACTCACGGCTTTCATCGCAGCGTCCTATATAAACTCCCTTGATATGGATGAGGTGGAACACCTCACGAGGGCAATGGTAGAGACCGGTGAACAGATCAAGTTTGCATCACGGCCCATCGTCGATAAGCACTCCATCGGCGGAGTCCCCGGTAACAAAATCTCATTGCTTGTTGTCCCGATAATTGCCGCAAGCGGACTGAAGATCCCGAAGACGAGTTCGCGTGCAATAACCGGTGCCGGTGGAACGGCGGACCTTATGGAAGTTCTGGCATTTGTCGAATTCTCATCCGGTGAAGTGCAACAGATGACCGAGAAAGTTGGTGGCTGTATCGTATGGGGCGGGGCCACCAATATCGCTCCTGCCGATGACCGGATCATCATTCAGGAATATCCCTTCAAGATCGATGCCCGGGGCCAGATGCTTGCAAGTGTTATGGCCAAAAAGTTTGCCGTTGGTGCAAATCTTGTGGTGATCGATATACCCGTCGGGCACCTGACCAAAGTTGCGACCATGCAGGAGGGAAGAAAACTTGCGCGGGAATTCATTGAGCTCGGGGAACGGCTCAACATGAAAGTCGAATGTGCCCTGACGTACGGGGACATCCCCGTAGGCCACAGCATCGGCCCGAAACTGGAAGTGATCGAAGCCCTGCGTGTGCTCGAAGGTGCGACCGAGCCCAATTCGTTCCTCCAGAAAAGTGTCTCAATCGCCGGTATCGCACTTGAGATGTCCGGCAAAGCACAACGGGGCCAGGGTTCGGCAATTGCACAGGACATTCTCACCAAAGGCAAAGCGCTGGAAAAATTCCGGAAAATAATCGAGATACAGGGTGGCGATCCCAACGTAAAATCATCCGATATTGTTCCGGGTGAGCACCAGTTTATCGTGAAGTCTCCCGCATCCGGATACATTATCGATATGAACAACCGGTCGCTTATCAGTCTTGCCCGGACGGCAGGCGCTCCCCACGACCCGGGTGCAGGGATCCTCCTCCATGCAAAGAAGGGAAAACTCGTGAAGGAAGGGGAACCGCTCTTCACGATTTATGCTGAGAGGAGCTGGCGCCTCCAGAATGCGGTTGAGGAAGGACGTCGTCTTATGCCGGTATTCGTAGAAGGAATGCTGCTGGACCGTGTCCCTTCCATATCGGAGATTTGAACCGATGTCCTCAAATATGAGCAGCGGGCGATATTTTAGTATGTATAGACATAAATATCGTTTGCTTTTTGCTTTGCTGTGCATTACCCTGCTCTTCAGCGCTGTACAGGCAAACACCCTGCAGGTGACCGTGCAGGACAGTTTCGATAATTCTACCATCCCCCATGCTTCGCTCTTCCTCAACGGTATAAATTACGCCCTGACTGACAACAACGGCCAGGCCCTGATAACCGACAATGGTCTGAACAGTCTCGACATCCGCGTCTCCATGGCCGGGTATAATACTTGGGAAACGATGGTGGATCCGAACACGACCAGTCTCATTGTCAGCCTGACCCGGCAGGGTCTTACCCTCAAGGTTGACCTCATCGACTCTGATACACTCGCGCCGGTCTATGGAGCGAACATCACGGTCTCAGGGACAAATCTGACACAGACAGAACAGACGGATGTCTCGGGTTCTGCAAGTTTCGGCGTTACGGCCGAAACGTTGTATTCAATCGGTATCACAGCGGCAAATTACCAGCCGCGGAGCATTACGCTTGCCATGGGCACCGATGATCAGGAGGTACAGTATTATCTTTTGTCCAGTAACCGCTTCTCATTTGTTGTGACTGACAAGGATACCGGTTTACCTGTTGCCGGCGCAGATGTCACGCTCAATTCAGTTCCTGTCGGGATGACCAATGCAAAGGGAACACTCATTACGCAGGTCACACGCGGTAAATCCTATGTCATTGGGATATCGGCTCCGGAATACCAGACGTTTTCCGAAACGCGGACAATCACTGATACTGATGCACTGGATTCCGTGGAACTCTCGAAGATTCCTGTCGGCGCATTTATCTATGCAGTTGATGAAAGCCAGGCCCCTGTTGCAGGGGCGAATGTCTACGTCAACGGAACCCTTTCAGGCACCACGAACCAGTACGGACGGGTAAGTTTACCTGACCTCGTTTCCGGCTCCTATCTTATCGAGATCGGAAAACCCGGATATGTTACCGTGAGCCAGCCGATATCAGTCTCGAACCAGAGCGAGGATTATCCTTTTACACTGCAGCATGAAAATGCAGCTCTTACGGTCCTGGTCCAGGACAAAGACCAGCAGATCGTCCCCAATGCCACCATCGCCATAGATGGCAGTATCGTCGGGACTACCGATGTTCACGGCCAGTACGCTACCCAGGTCGAATTCAATACATCCTATAATATCACTGCGTCCAAGGATGGGTATCAGCCATCATCCGTCCAGGAACTGATAAGCCCGGTGAATTCATCTGCTTCTGTCACCCTGACCCTTGAAAAAAGTCCCGATTTTGGGCTTATTACCATGATTGTCGTCGGGGTCATTTGTATCTTAGTTCTGTTCGCCGCCATCAGGATGTTCGGTCACCGGAAACGCCGCCATGTGGTAAGAAGGAACGAAATTTGACCTCCCATCACGGGAATGCTGTCATTTTTTCGATCCGGAGACCCCGTGACCTTTATAATTTTTTAGGCATGGTATCTTTTAATCACCGTCATTGCTCTGTGTTAACGACGGAAAATTACGTAAATAAATGTTCTTATGTCAGAACTCTACGGGTTCTTCTCATGTCTCATCTCTTCGAGATTCGACATGCCAAAGCCCCCAAGAGCGTTCACAGAAGAGATGGTGCAATGCCCAGTTCAAAAAAATAGTTGCTGGAACGGGACTATATCTATTTTTTTACCATAATGTCATCTGATACCTGAGAAGGTTCTGACAATCATTCCTGTTCCGGAAAAAACGGACCCAGCGGGAATCGAACCCGCGTCCTTGGGTTCGAAGCCCAAGAGGATATCCTCTACCCCATGGATCCATCTCATCTTCTTTACATCAAAAGATATTAAGTATTTTCTCCCGAAAAACTAAGCAATGATTCTTTCTGCGTCTGAGTTTGTCCGCCGCCGCGATCTGGATTCCACGGCAGGAAAACTTGTGATCAACCCCTATAATGGCGAATGCCAGCAGCCTGCATCCTACGATCTCCGTTCTGCGTCCGATACGACACTCCCCAGGGGGACCTTTACTCTTCTCCCGACCCTCGAGTGGATCGAGCTCCCTGCCGACCTCGCAGGAACACTCCGGTGCAGATCATCGTTCGGGCGGCGCGGGGTCCTGCTGGGTGGCGGATACATCGACCCGGGATTCCGCGGGCAGCTGACCTTATGCCTTTCCAATTTGGGATGTGCTGATATTATTGTGCAGAAAAACGACCGTATAGTACAGATGATCCTCCATGAAGTCCGTGAGGGGAATGAGAGATATTCGGGGCGGTACCAGGACAGCCGTGGCATCGTAGAGGCGAAGTAAGATGATTCGTACAGAAAGAAAATATATTGAAATTTTACGGATCCTCAAAGAGCACAAGGATCCGATGGGAGCAAAACGCCTTTCAGAGCTTATGACAGAAAGGGGCTTTATCCTGAGTGACCGCGCAGTCCAGTATTACCTCAGTTACCTTGATACCATGGGCTTCACCGAAAAAGTCGGGAACCAGGGAAGGATACTGACTGCCGCAGGAATGAAAGAGACCGATAATGCTCTTGTGGATGACCGGATCGGCTTTGTTATCTCAAAACTTGAACGACTTGCCTATCGCAGCACATTCGATCCTGCCACCAGTACCGGAGACGTGGCGTACAACCTGTCCATTGTACCGGAGGAATCCGCCGAAAAGGTGAGGTCCGCTTTTGATGAAGTTGTCAGGGCAGGATGCGGTTTTTTTAATTCTTACCGTATCATAGACCATGATCCCCGGGTCCCCTCAGGCTCGGTCGGGTTCATCACCCTGTGCAGCATCTCCATGGATGGCGTATTCCAGCGAAAAGGCATCCCTGTCAGGATGGCGTTTGGAGGAAGACTTGAGATCGAAAACGGCGTCCCCCGGCAATTCAGGGATCTCATCGCCTACCGCGGGACAACCATCGATCCCCTCGAACTATTCATATCGGCCGGTCTCACCTCCATATCCGGTTTTGCCCGGACAAAAACCGGTATTGCTCTTGCAAATGTCAGACAAGTACCGTGTGCCGCCAAAAAGCACGTGGAGGAGACAATCCGTATGATGAACGCCTGCGGATTTGTTTTTCCGGTTACCCTGGGGAACCAGGTTTTTAACCTGCCCCCCAGCCCTTACCGTCTCTCCATTGTTGCCTTCAGCGGAATGAATTACATCGGGAATACCGTCGAACATGGCATTCCGATAAAAACGGAGATCGGAGCCGGCAATATTCCCTTCTCAAAGGTGATAGGACCGAACTGATCAGATCCAGGAAATATCATCATGTTTTGATGTTTTTTTCCCGTCTTTTTTCCGGGGTTCTGACACTGCTTCGCTTTCAGCAGTCCGGACCGTGTCCGCGTCAGGACTCTTCGCATCCCTGTCCGGTCTTTTCTGTTTCAGGTTCGTGTGCATAAGCGAAGTATCCCTTATCTTTGGAATGGCACTTCCCTGGACTATTTTACCGTTGAAAATTTCATCTTTTACCCTGAAGCCCGGCCCCTTCAGATCGACCGTCATTTCATCCGGCGCCTCCTTTGGTACAGAGTTACCAGGTATTCCGTCTGGTATACGTTCATCCGTTGCGGCACTCTCATGTACCGGGGTATCCGGGACCAGATTTTCCTGTGAATGCAACACGGGTTTTTTCTTTTGCAGAATAACCGTCTTTTTTTCCATCTCGGATGACCGCGGTTTTTCGGATGAGGCGGTCTTATTCAGAATCCGCTGCGTAGATCCGGAGGTTCCCGGAGCGGTGCGGTCAGGTTCTGAATTCCCATTATCAGGTTTTGCCGCTCTGCCTGAGATTGCCATCATCCGCTGCCGCTGTAACTCCTGTTCGATTCTTTGCCGCGCGATATCTTTCGCCCGTGCAGCTGAATCCGACACCGGCCGGGCCTCACGTCCCTCATCTGAACCATAGGAAATTATTTTTCCGGTTCCTTTTTTCGGGAGAGAGGTACTCATTGAGGAAGACTCAGGTATCGGCCGGTCACGGGGGTCATTCCCCGGCGTAGTATCTTTTCCCGGTGTAACAACGACCCGGCGCCTTATTACCTGGGGACGGTCATCCGTCCCGTGATAGATCTTCTCACCCGGTACTTTTGGGGATAAGATCTCTTCCTTCCTATGGCTCTTTTCCAGAAGATCCTCCTGTTGCTGGCTTGTCCCCGATATTGGACGCAGGCTGCCCTGTGGCAGAGCAGAATCCGTTTCAGGGACGCTCCCCGGGAGTCCCCCATATTCGCCTGTCTCCCGGCCGTGTCCCGGACTTCCGGCACCATCGGGAGAATCGTAACCGTATCGTTCCTGCTTCATTTTCGTGGGAAGGATGATCATCTCGTCTTTGCCGTTTCCCGCACTGCGAATCGAAAGAGATATTTTACCACGGCCTCTTTTCGGATCTGCGTCCTGTCCCAGGTCTCCTTTCTCCGCAGGCGCCGACCGGATATCACCACGCCGGGATCCAGCACTGAATTGTGCCCGGATCTCCCGGAGCTCGCCGATACGGGGAATATTCTCAAGTCCGGACAGCATGACGATGATGGCAACGTTCTTGGTATTCATCACCGGATAATCCCCGGACCGGGTCTCAAGTCCCCTGATGCTCCGGTCTATCCATTTCCTCACCGTCATATACCCTTTCATGGAGAGCTCGTGTGACGGGCCCGCTACAAGGATGAGCGCCTTATGGGCGCTCGTCATGTCACAGGGAGTTGATATCTCGTGATAAATTGCCTGTTTTGCAAGCTCAACAATACGCGAGGCCTTCTTCTTGCTCTCCTCATTGAATATTCCTGCCGGCTTCCACTGGGTAAGGAAACCCAGCGGATTGGGAGAGAGACGTTCAACAGCATAACCAATTGTGATGAACCCCATACCTTTGATGGTGTTGAGTACCTCACCGGAATCCAGGACCACCTCTGCCAGGTCAATCCCGCCATCGGCCCTGAACTCTCCTGCACGGAGGATAAGGCTTATTCTCCTGACGATCGCTTCGTTGAGGAGGAGGTAGGTGGCAAGTTCCGACGAGATTTCAGGTTCTGCTTTCCCGAACCCGAATCTCCTTGCAATTCCAGCCTCTTTCTTCCGGAGGGGGGTTCTTCGTGCTTTGATCTTTTTATACCATGTCTCATTATCAAAGAGGATCATGCCGTCAAGGAGCGGAGAGAGGATATCAATATCATCTGATGCTTTTGCGGATCGCTTCTCCCCTTCGGCAAGGCAGGGCAGGGTGACCAGTCCGAAAATGGGTTCCACGATCGATGCCCGCAGACCGGCAATAACATGCGGAACAATGTCCGTCATGCTCCCGCCGAGCCCGCAGCAGATAAAAATCGCGTCAGTATCCCCGGATTCAAAATTTTGGATCCTTGAAACAATCTCTCCGATATCGATGGTGGCAGTCGGACCTGCCCCTCCTGAAGTCTCGTGGCTGTCCGGATCAAGCGAAGGGAAGAATACCTTTGAAGATTCCGGAAGACCTTCGAGCTGTTTTAAGGTGGTTTCGTCTACGTCTACGGCCAGGCCCTGGATGCATGCCACTCTGCTGCTGTGCCGGTCAGTCGTATAGAGACTGTCGACGATCCTGCATCCCGCCCCGCCTAATCCGATTGCCACTATCCGCATAGAATTGACCTATAAAACTGATCGACCCCGGGGTCTCCGTATTCATTATGTATTCTTCAACCGGAGTTCAATATCTTATAGGATAATTGTTCCGGCAGAAAAAAGGTTTTTCTGCAGAACGGAGCTCGTGGGTTCAGATCCGGTTGTGAGGAAACCTCAAACGATGTCTGAATGGTGAGATCATCCTGCGTTCAACCCGGCTGTGGCGGGGATTCCGGAAGGATATCCCGGAACTGGGGCAGAATTGGCTGATTTGTGAACGGATCATCAAAAAGTGCCAACGTAAAATGATAATTTATTTAAATGCGTGTACGGTAATACTCAATGAGGTGAACAAGCCTTGACATATGGAATAGAATTCGTACCAGGAAATGTCAATGTAAAGCAAGTTGTCAACTTCTGTAAACTTGCAGAGTCCAAAGACATAGATTTCGCATGGATCACCAACCACTACAACAACCGCCACTGCTACCCCACCCTCGCCGCGATCGCGCAGGCGACAACGACCCTTAAGATGGGCCCGGGTATCATGAACGCCTTCACCGACACACCCGCGGCGATGGCATCGTTCTTCTGCACGCTGAACGAGATCTCCGATGGACGTGCTGTCCTCGGTATCGGGCCCGGCGACCTCTCAACGCTGCCCAAGCTTGCGATCCAGCCGGCAACCCCTGTTGCCCGCCTGGAAGAGGCCGTTACGCAGATCCGCAAGCTCTGTGCCGGCGAGGAAGTCAAAAAGTCAGGCATGAAGTTCTTCGACTACGACGGTGCCAAGCTGACCGGCGTCAACCTGCCGGACAAAAAGAAGGGTGTCCCGATCTACATTGGCGCACAGGGACCCAAGGTCCTCGAGCTTGCCGGAAAAGTCGGTGACGGCGCACTGATCAATGCATCCAACCCCAAGGACTTCCAGATTGCCATCCCGATCATCAAGAAGGCAGCGGATGCAGTCGGCAAGAAGAACTTCGATGTCGGTGCATACACGGCGATGTCCATCGACCAGAGCGAGAAGAAGGCTCGGAACGCTGCAAAGATCGTCGCCGCGTTCATCGCTGCCGGCTCACCGCCAGAGCTGCTCACCCGCCACGGCCTCGACCTGAACAATGTTGCCAAGATCAAGGCAGCACTCGGGAAGTTCGACTTCAAGACCGTCGGGGAACTTGTCGGTGACAAGGAGATCGATGCATTCACCATTGCAGGAACTCCTGAGATGGTCAAGAGGAAGTGCGAAGACCTCACCAAGGCAGGTGTCACGCAGATCATTTTCGGTTCACCACTCGGTCCCGACATGACCAACTCTATCCGCCTGCTCGGCAAGCACGTCGTATAAGCGCGGAACTCGGTTTCTGCCGGCTACGACGAACAAGGCAATGGCCTTGGAAAATCCTTTTTTCTTTACGACGTTCCTCCAGACGGGAACGTCTGCCCCCAATGGCCTGTTCATTCCTGTGCAAACGACTATCTGTTCCTGTCGGAAATATAACCATGAATGGGAATGTTTTCGGTCAGAGAAGTGATCACCCCTTCAGGGACGTTACAATATCGTGAAGAGCAGTTTACCGGGCTGAGATGCAGGATCAGTCCAGATCGCTCGAAGCGACACATCGACCAGGCATCGTATAATCCCCCGGACCCGGGGGACTGCCCTTTTTGCCGGGAGAATGTTTTTTCTGTCACGCCGACATTTCCGGACGGTTCACGGATAACCTGCGGAGAGAGCGTGACATTTCCCAACCTCTTTCCTTTTGGGGAAGGGCATGTTGTTACCGTGATCACCCAGGATCACTGGGTGAGATCGTTCAGCAGACGCCAGATTATCGATGCCCTCTCGGGCCAGATCGAAGCTCTTCGCCGTTACAAAGGCTATGCCAGCATCAACTGGAATTTTCTTCCGTCAGCAGGGGCAAGCCTGGTACATCCACATATGCAGGGACTCTGTGATTCGGCGCCATCCAGGATTGTCGAACGGTATCTGGCCGCCGGCAGGCAATACCGGCAGCAGTATGGCAGGGTCTACTGGGATGCCGTAAGGGATGCGGAAAAGGCATCGGACCGCTATTTATTCGGTGAGGAGATCCTCTGGTCTGCCCATGCTGTCCCTCAAGGAGAACGCGAAGTACGGGGGATCCTGCCTGTTTCGTCGATCGGCGAAGTTGATCCGTACGTTGACCTTCTGGCCGGGGGGATCCTCGAAATTCTTTCCCTGTACAGGAAGTTCGGGACCTGCGCATTCAACCTGTCTCTTTTTTTCAACAAGGATGGTGCAGATGGCGATCTCTCTGCATTCTGTTCCCTTATCTCCCGGATCAACCCGAACCCGTTATCGACAAGCGACACCGCATTCATGGAGCGGCTGCACCTTGAGCCGATCATCATGACCCTCCCCGAAGACCTGGGAAAATTCTACAGAAACGGAAAAAAGTAAAAAAATTTACTCGAATTTTGCAACGAGTTTCTTCTTGTTGACGATAACGCCATCCTTCTTGTGGGGCTGGCGGAAGACGCTGTCTCCTGCCTTCTCGAGCTCGCGTGCCTCATCGCAGAGGACTGCTGCGCATCTCATCATCTCATGAGCGCTTGCAACGATCGGGATATATTTCTCCCATTCCTTGGTCATGAAGCAACCCTTGACGTTCTGGCCTGCAACAGCCATGGCGATCTCGTGTGCAGCGCGTGCCTTTGCAAGCGCGTAGGGGTTGGTGAACTCACCGTCGACAGCCTTGTCGGTGGTCATGATGACCTTCGGGAGCTCAATCGCGTCGCCTTTCTTTCCGGCCTTGACCTGGTCGATGACCTTGTCAAGGGCAAGCTGCAGCTTGCGGAAGGCACCGGTCAGTGCAAGAACTTTGACGAGGTTGCCGTTGTAGTCGGCCATCTCGACAGGGTCGAGGAACTCGCGGCGGGCGCCGATCATGGAGTCTGCCTTCATGATGATGTACCCGAATTTGCTGGCCTTGACCCCCTCCCATTCCTTCTTGGTGGTCACGTCATCGGTGATGATGACAACTGGGATGCCTGCTGCAGCGAGCTGCTCGCGGGCACCGGTCGGTCCGGGAAGAACCCCATTGGGGGAGACTACAATACAGAAGTCCGGTTTATATGCCTTCAGGTTGGAGACCACGCGGTCAACATCCGCCGGCTCAAGCTTAGTCCCGCTGGTCGCCATGAATGTCTGCATGTCTTCACGGTCTGCTCTCTCATCGAGGAGCAGCTCTGCCATAACACCACTTGCAATGTTGCCCAATTTGGCAACGCCTACTTTAACAACCATGTATATCACCTCAATAAAATTATAACACGTTATTATGACCCGGTATTCATATAAACATTTTGAAAGGTCGTGTCCCCTCGAAAAACGGGGGAAACCGTATTTTTATTTTTGAAGGGTTTCTCCGGGAATGCCCTGTAAGTCAGAGAAGATGAAATGCGATGTTAACGAAAAGTGTTTAAGTTCAGATGGAAAATTTGATACTATGAAGGACGGGTTGCTCACCGATCGCCAGATGGAGGTTCTCAGGTATCGAAAGCAGGGTCTGACCCAGCAGCAGATAGCCGACATCATCTCCACTTCAAAGGCGAATGTCTGCACCATTGAGAAGAGTGCCATGGAGAATATCCGTCGGGCAAAAGAGACGCTCGAATTCCTCTATACCCTTGATGCGACACACCTCTGCACAATACCGTCAGGAACGGATCTTTTCAACGTTCCTGCAATCATATTCGGGGAAGCAGAGAAGATCAATATCAAGGTCAAGTACGACACCATCTCCCTGATCAACCGTTTGAGGGAGTCGAGGTCCCAGGCATGCAAGGCCCGTGTCGTGTGCGAGGATATCATTGTCTACATAACCGACCAAGGAGAACTGTATTTTGGGTAAAAGGTAGGAGCGGCCTTCCGGATTTGATGGGGAACCCCAGAACCTCTCCCCAAAACTGGCATATATTTATATTCTTTTCTCTGCAATAATTATGGAAGCCGATATGAGGTTATCCTTTGCGGATCCGTGTGCATTACATATTGTGCACGCCTGGACTCCGCACACGGCGGGACCATGCCTCCGGACACAGGAGTGGCGGTTCTGCCGTGGGTATACCCCGATTGGTGGACCCTCCCGGGCGGGGGGGGTATCCCGAGAAGGAGTTGTGATTTATCACAACAGGCTGACAGAGTGGGTCTGATCAGGCGCATGGGCGGACGTTCGTGCAACGAGCCCGTTCTTCCTGCTGCAAAATCCAGCAGAAGGAAGCGCCGTAGTCAGGATCTTCTTTCGCGAGACAGGAACGCTGGTGCACACCAGCACAGCGATGAGCTGGTCTCATTCGCATATCCGGAGCCGGGTGAAGGATTCGTCCAGAATAATACCGTCCACCAGAATGGACTGCACGGTATCTGCACTTGATGAAGCACCCGTGTCGCGTGTTGGCTTAGAGAAGCGGAGTTATCACACAATCTCGGATTCATCTCAATTCGTGTCGCAATGAGAATAACCTACACGCAGAAAGGATTGATTTACACATGCCAAAAATAAACAGACCACGCCGTGGTTCTCTTGCATTCAGCCCAAGGAAGCGTGCAAAGAGCCCGATCCCGAAATACCAGTCGTGGGCCCCCAGCCGGGGAGCACCGATCCTGCAGGGGTTTGCCGGATACAAAGTAGGTATGACGCATGTTGTCATGGTGGACGATCACAAAAACAGTCCTACCGAGGGGAAAGAGATCATGGTGCCCGTCACCGTTATTGAAGTCCCCACCATGAAAGTTGCCGCAATCCGTGCCTATGCACGGGATACCTATGGCAAACACGCCTTCACGGAGATATGGGCGGACCAGCTGGACAGCATGCTTGGGCGCAGGATCACCCTGCCCAAAGACTATGACAAGGAGGCAGCGCTCAAGAAATTTTCGGATGCCTTAAAGGCAGGTACGGTAGCCGAGATCCATGCTCTTACCTATACACAACCGGCATCCCTCTCCGGTGTTCCCAAGAAAGTTCCTGACCTGATGGAGATCAAGATCGGGGGTGCAGACCTTGGCAAACAGTTTGAATTTGCCCAGGGTCTTCTCGGGAAAGAAGTATCCCTCGAAAGTGTGGTCCAGACGGGTGCCTATGCGGATATTACCGCAATAACAACCGGTAAGGGAACGCAGGGTGTCGTAAAGCGCTGGGGAGTTGCCCTGCGAAAACGCAAGCACGCGGTCGGCGGCAAAGAGCGCCACATCGGCACTCTTGGCCCGTGGAACCCGCACCACATCCGCTGGGAAGTTCCCCAGATCGGACAGATGGGATTCCAGCAGCGAACCGAATTCAACAAACGGATCTTAAAAATCAGCGAGGATGCCAGCGAGGTAACCCCGGCCGGTGGATTCCTCCACTACGGTGTACTCAAGAACCCGTATGTTCTTATAAAGGGGTCAATTCCCGGCCCGGTAAAACGGCTCATCCGTATCCGTCCGGCAATCCGCCAGGGTGAACATGTCGTCAGGATGCCGACAATCCAGTTCGTGAGCGTCCAGAGCAAGCAGGGATGATCAGAGATGAAAGCACAGGTTAAATCACTTGACGGCGGAGTCACCAGAGACATCGAACTCCCGGAGATATTTTCCGAGGATTACCGCCCCGATCTGATCAAGAAGGCAGTGATGGCCCTCCAGAGCACACGGAGACAGCCGCACGGGACATACCCGTATGCAGGCATCTGCTCCTCGGCAGTCGGCTGGGGGAGCGGTCGCGGGTCATCCCACGTTCCCCGTATCAAGAACGGGTCGCGTGCGGCAAAAGTCCCGCAGGCAAAAGGCGGCCGTGAGGCACACCCCCCGGTCGTTGCAAAGGTATTGATCAAGGAGATCAACCAGAAGGAGAAACAGAAGGCATTCCGCTCTGCTGTTGCCGCAAGTATCAGCCAGAACCTTCTCAGACTGCGGGGACACACCTTCGAAGGGGCAGTACCGATCGTCTTTGAGGATGAGTTCGGGACACTCGGCAGAACACAGGACGTCATTTCGGCACTCACCACTGCAGGTGTCTACCACGACATCGAACGGGCAAAGGACAGCAAGAAGGTCAAGGCAGGAAGGGGAAAGATGCGCGGGCGCAGGTTCAAGCAGCGCAAGAGCCTCCTGATCGTGACCGCGGAGAAGCCGCTCCTTGCAGCACGCAACCTTTCCGGCGTGGATGTCGTTACCGTTGACCAGCTGAACGTTGAGCACCTTGCACCCGGAATGCAGGCCGGACGTCTGACGGTCTGGACAGAAGGGGCACTCATGCGCTTGGAGGGGAGGTAAATGACCCTCAAGTACCCGTTTGTGACAGAGAAGGCAATGGTCCTCCTCGAGAACCAGAGCAAACTCCAGTTCCTCGTCACCCGCGAAGCAACCAAGGACGACATCAAGCGCGAGCTCGAAAAAGCGTTCGGGCAGAACGTCAGGAGCGTCCGCACCCTGATGAACACGCACGGCCAGAAGAAGGCAATCGTGAGCTTTGAGAACGACAAAGCCGCCGAGGAGATCCTCAGCCGGCTCGGTATAATGTAGGTGGGGAAGATGGGACATCGAATCACAACACAAAGCCGGGGCAAGGGAGGCCCGACATACCGGGCACCATCCTCCCGGTACAAGGCAGAACTCAAACACATCGGTGACGACACGCAGAAGATCAGCGGGACGGTCATCGATATCGAACACGATCCCGCCCGGAATGCGCCGATCGCGCTTGTCAAACTTGAAGACGGGAAAAAAGTCTACATGCTCGTCACCGAAGGGCTTGGCATCGGGGAGATCATCACCTGGGGTGCCAATGTAGATGTCAAGAACGGCAACACGCTCACGCTCCAGAATATTCCCACCGGTACATTCATCTGCAATATCGAAGCCCGCCCAAATGACGGCGGCAAGTTCGTGCGCTCATCGGGAGTCCAGGCCGTCGTGGTCGACAAGATTGAGGACCGCGTCGGCGTCAGGATGCCCAGCGGCAAGACGAAATGGTTCAACCACCGCTGCCGGGCGACCGTCGGGATCGTTGCCGGAGGCGGTCGTGTCGAGAAGCCGTTCGTGAAAGCGGGCAACAAGTACCACAAGATGCAGAACACCGCATCCAACTGGCCACGCGTCCGTGGTGTCGCGATGAACGTCATCGACCACCCGTTTGGCGGCGGCGGGCACCAGCACACCGGCCGCCCAAAGACCATTGCACGGGGAACCTCCCCGGGCAGGACCGTTGGCCACGTGGCAGCACGCAGGACAGGTAAGAGCAGGAAGTGATGGGTATGGCAGCACCTAAAAAGACACAGAAGAGAATGCCAAGACGGCGTGAGGAGTTCACCTATCGCGGCTACAAGATCGACGAGCTGAAAACGATGGGGATGAGCGAACTCCTTCCCCTTATGCCAGCCCGTCCCCGCCGCAAGATCGTCCGCGGGTTCTCCCGTGGTGAAGAGACGTTACTCGCAAAGGTCCGCGAAGGCGACGAGAAGATCCGGACGCATCTCCGTGAAATGATCGTCATGCCGGAGATGGTAGGCAAGACCATCGAGATCTACAATGGCAAGGAGTTCGTGAAAGTCGAGTTCCAGCCGGAGTCGGTCTTCCACTATCTCGGGGAGTTTGCACTGACAAGGAAGAGGGTCTCTCATGGGAGCGCCGGTATCGGTGCGACCAGAGGCAGCAAGTACGTTCCGCTGAAGTGATGGACATGGCACGCATTGATTATTCAAATAAGATCAAAGGCGACAACGTGGCAAAAGCAAAGGCCAACGAGATTAACATGTCGCCAAAACATTCGATAGAGATCGCCGGGTTCATCAGGAACAAACGGGTGAACGACGCAATCGCGTACTTAAACGAGGTTGTCAAGCTGAAAAAGGCGATCCCATTCCGGCACTTCAACCGGAATGTTGCGCACAAGCGCGGTCTTCCCGGAAACTGGGATGCCGGCCGGTACCCGGTCAAGGCATCCAGGGAATACATCCGGCTCCTTGAATCGGTCAAAAAGAATGCCGAATATATCGGTCTCGATGCGGAAAACCTCGAGATAATCCACGCATCCGCCAACCGGGGGCGGGCACAGAAAGCCTTCTTCCCCCGTGCGATGGGAAGGGCAACCCCCAAAGTCCGCGAGTCCGTGAACCTCGAGATCATCGTCCGCGAGGTGGCGTAATATGGCAGTCGAGAGAAAATTCATCGCCGAAGGAGTCAGGAAAGCCCGCGTCGAGAAGTACCTGTCCAAGGAACTGAAACGCGCCGGTTACGGGGGCATGGATATCGCCCGGACACCCCTAGGGACTCAGGTCACCATCTTTGCCGAGAAACCGGGGATTGTGATCGGCAAGGGCGGCAAGCTGGTTCACCAGCTCACTCAGGACCTCGCCCAGAACTACGGCGTCGAATCGCCGCAGATCGAGGTCCAGCAGGTCACAAATCCCAGTTTCAACGCCCAGATCATGGCCGAGAGACTCGCAAACGCCCTTGAGCGCGGCTGGTACTTCCGCAAAGCAGGAACGAGTATCCTGCGCCGCGTCATGGACTCCGGTGCGCTCGGGTGTGAAGTCGTCATTGCCGGGAAACTGACCGGGGCCCGCGCCCGTACCCAGAAGTTTACCGAAGGGTACATCAAGCACTGCGGCGAACCGAGCAACACGCTTGTCGAGAAAGGATATGCGGTGGCGATCAAGAAACTCGGCGTCATCGGCGTCCAGGTCAAGCTCGTTCCTGCCGGAGCAAAACTGCCCGACCACTTCTCGGTCATCGAACAGGAAAAGAAGAGGCAGACCCCGGCTGCAACGGTCACCACTATTGGCGATACCGATACCGAAGAGCCTGCACTTCCTGATGAGAAATTAGGGGAGGAACAGTGATGGCGATATTCAGGGCTCATGATGTCCAGCAGCTGTCAGATATCGAGCTGCAGGAACAGATGGGAAAACTCCGGATGGAACTCATCCAGCACTACGGCAAGGTAAGTGCCGGTGGCGCCACCGAAAACCCCGGACATATCCGCGAACTGAGGCGAACCATTGCCCGTATGTTGACTGAGCAGAACCGCAGGAGAACTGTATGATCTCTTCCCGGAATGTCCTCCGCCACGAACTGATCGGTCTGGACGTTCTGGTCTCGGGAGCCACAAACCCCCTGCATAAGGGGATATCCGGTCGCATCATCGATGAGACAAAGAACATGCTCGCAATCCAGACAAGCCGCGGGATCCGGCGCATCCCCAAGATGCACAGTACCTTCCGCGTACGTCTTCCGGGCAGTGAACTTGTTGAGATAGATGGATCCGTGATGGTTCTGGCTCCTGAAAAAAGGATCAGCCTGCACGAAAAGAAGAGGATATCATAATGGCACTAAACATTGGATTGAACGTCCAGGCACCAAAAGAGGCGTGCAAGGACGTTAATTGTCCGTTTCACGGCACTTTACCGGTGCGCGGCCAGGTGATCACCGGTAAAGTCGTGAGCGATCGAATGATGGGGACGGTCGTGGTTGCACGGAACTACATGCACTACGTCCGTAAATACAAGCGGTACGAGAAACGAAGCTCGAAACTCCATGCCCACAACCCGCCCTGCATCCAGGCCACGGTAGGGGACATGGTGAAGATAGCCGAGTGCAGACCGCTCTCGAAGAGCACGACCTTTGTCGTTGTGGAGGTGCAGAAGCCATGAAGGCAAAGCAGTCCAAGACGCCGAGATCCCTTGCGACAGGGACGAGGCTTGCATGCGCCGATAACACCGGTGCCAGGACCGTGCAGATCATCTCGGTCTTCGGCTACCATGGTGTCAGGCGCCGCCAGCCCAAGCTGGGACTGGGGGATCTCGCCACCGTGAGCGTCCAGAAAGGCACCCCCGATATGCGCCGCAAGCTGGTGCGTGCGGTGGTCATCCGCGCGAAGAAGGAGATGCGCAGGCCCAACGGCATGCGGGTCTCCTTCGATGACAACGCCGTTGTCGTTGTGGATGAGAAGAACGAGCCCAAGGGGACTGAGATCAAGGGACCCGTTGCCCGTGAGGTCGCGGAACGCTTCCCGAAGCTCGGTTCGATGGCAACGATCATCGTATGAGGTGTGCAGCATGGTAAGAATCAAGAGCGAACAGCCAAGAAAACAGAGAAAGGCACGCTACAGCGCACCCTCGCACGTGAGGACAAAATTCCTGAACGCACCCCTCTCAGACGACCTGAAGGAGAGCTACAAGAAGAAGACGCTGCGTGTCATCAAGGGAGACACCGTAAAAGTGACCCGCGGGGATTTTGCAGGAGACGAGGGCCTGGTCGACGCTGTCGACACCGTAAAGGCAAAGATCGTTGTCCACGGTGTCTCATCCACTAAGGCCGACGGAACAGAAGTCCCGCGCCTGATTGACTCATCGAATGTTCAGATCACCAAACTGAATCTCGCAGACAAACGCCGTGTGGCAAAACTCGGGGAGGCCGAATAATGTCAGAACACCTGAAGCGACTGAATGCCCCGGACTCGTGGCACATCGCAAAGAAGACCACGAAATTCATCACCAAGACCGCGCCGGGGCCGCACAATGCGAACGCGATGCCGATTGCCGTCTGGCTCCGTGACCATATGGACTATGCACGGAACATGAAGGAGATCAAGCAGATCCTCGGCCAGAACGATGTGATCATCAATGGCCGGGCCTGCCGGGACCCCAAGATGGGGATCGGCATCTTCGATATCATCGCCATGCCGAAGATCAACAGGTATTACCGCATCCTGCGCGACAGGAACGGCCGCCACGTCTCCATCGAGATTGATGCAGAGGCTGCCAAGACCCGGCTGTGCAAGGTCACGAACAAGACCGTCGTCACCGGTGGCAAAGTCCAGCTGAACCTGCGGGACGGCGCCAACCTGCTCGCAGACAATACCTACAAGGCCGGCGATTCGGTCGTGCTCTCCCTTGAACCCGGGAACCGGTTCGCGATCCTCGATCACTTCCCGTTCGCTGTCGGCAACATGGCCATGGTCATCGGAGGCCGCCACTCCGGCAACGTCGCACGGATCGTTGAGATCGTCAAGATGCCCGGCAGTGTCCCCAACAAGATCGTCCTCGTGGATGAGAAGACGGGCACCCGGTTCGACACGATCGCTCCCTACATCTACATGGTAGGGGAGCAGACACCCGCAATAGCAAAATGGGGGCATGAAGAGTGACCTCAATGCGCGATGTCTACATCGACAAGATCGTCGTCCACATGGGTGTCGGCGAGAGCGGCGAGAAGCTGGTGAAAGCGGAGAACATCATGAAGACGATCACGAAGCAGACGCCGATCCGGAGCATTGCCAAGAAGACACAGCCCGCCTTTTCCATCAGGAAAGGTGCCCCGATCGGCTGCAAGGTAACCCTCCGCGGCAAGCCCGCCCGTGACTTCTTCGAGACCTCCTTGAAGATCGTCGACAAGACGCTCTTTGAGAGCCAGCTTGACACGAGCGGGAATTTCTCGTTCGGTATCGAGGAGCACACGGACTTCCCCGGCATGTCCTATGATCCGCAGATCGGTATTTATGGCATGGATGTGAACGTGGTGCTCGAACGCAGGGGGATACGGATCACCCGCAGGCGCATGGAGCAGAAGAAACTCCCGGCAAAGCAGCGCGTCGGCAAACAGGATGCGATCGCGTTCCTCAAGGAGAAGTACCAGGTAGAGGTGCGCTAATGGCTGGAGAAAGGAAGAAGATCTACGGTCGCGGTGCGAACGAATGCAAGATGTGCGGCCGGAAGCAGGGCCTCGTGCGCAGGTACCATATCATGTTCTGCCGGCAGTGTTTCCGTGAGTGGGCCCAGAAGATGGGTTTCAAGAAGATGAGCTGAGGAGTGAGCACAAATGACACGACTGAATACCATAGCAGACGGAATGTGCACCCTGAAAAATGCAGGGGACACCGGCAAGTCCGTATGTATCATTGAGCCCGCAAGCAAACTCCTTGGCGCAATGCTCCGCATCATGCAGGATGCCGGCTACATCGGCAGCTTCGAGTTCGTGGAGGATGGCAGGGGCGGACAGCTCAGGGTCAACCTCACGGGCAGGATCAACCGCTGCGGTGCAATATCGCCGCGGTTTTCCGTACAGCTGGATGAGATGGAATATTGGGAGAAGCAGTACCTGCCCGGCAAGAACTTCGGGCTCCTGATGCTTTCGACCTCGCGGGGTGTCATGTCCCACGAACAGGCGAGGAAAGAAGGTATCGGCGGCGAACTGCTCGGGTACGTCTACTAGGGGGTGCGAAGATGTCAGCAGTACGAAAAGTGAAGATTCCCGAGGGTGTAAAAGCCCAGCTTGACGGAACGCAGCTCAAAGTGACCGGTCCCAAGGGTCAGCTCACCCGCAATATGCGGTTCCCTCAGGTCACCATGACCTGTGACGGCAGTGAAGTCACCATCTCGACCGATTCCAAAAGGAAGGAGATCACGGCAATGGTCGGTACCCTTGAGGCGCACACGAAGAACATGTGCCGTGGCGTCAGCGAAGGGTTCGAGTACCGCATGAAAGTGGTGTACAGCCACTTCCCCATCCAGCTCAAGCTGCAGGGAAACCGGCTCGAGATTGCCAATTTCCTTGGCGAGAAGAAAGCCAGGTATGCCCGGATCGAGTCCGGTGTTGTGGCAAAAGTGGCGAACGATGAAGTTGTCCTCACCGGGATCGACCGCGAACTCGTCGGGAACTCGGCAGCGAACATCGAGCATGCCACCCATATCCGCAACCGTGACCCGCGGGTGTTCCAGGACGGAATTTACATGGTCCAGAGGGGCTGAAGAGATGACAACAGAAGTAAAACGACTGATCCGGGTGCGCACAGAGAAGGGCGCAAGCTTCAAGCGCGACGGGTTCGGTAAGAAACGACAGCTCTCCGACTCATGGAGAAAGCCCCGTGGACAGCACAACAAGCAGCGGGAGCAGAAGAAGGCGAAGGGCGCTCTCCCGAAGCCGGGATTCGGCAGCCCTCTTGCCGTGCGGAACATGCACCCGAGCGGTTTTTTCGAAGTGCTCGTCTCCTCCATTAAGGAACTTGAGGGCCTCGACCCGAAGACCCAGGCAGTGCGGATTTCCGCAACCGTTGGCGACCGGAAGCGGGTCGGACTTCAGGAAACGGCAATCGGTGCAGGTCTCAAGGTCCTGAATGCCCGGAACGTAAAGGCCAGGGCAGAGAAGGAACCGGCAAAGGCAGCCACAAAGGACGAAGGGAAGCAGAAGAAAGAAGAGAAGAAACCTGCAACGTCCAAGAAAGCTGCCGCCCCGGCAAAGAAGGAAGTCAGGAAGGAGAAACCGGTGCCCGTGCCCGATGAGAAGAAGGCACCGGCAGCCGCAAAGAAATCTTCCCGGCCGAAGGCAGAACCTGCCGGGAAGCCCGCAGAGAAGCCTGCGGAAAAACCCGCAAAGAAAGAGAAGGCTCCGGCAAAGCCCGCAGCGAAGGCTGCAAAGCCAAAGGCCGAAAAACCTCAGGAAAAGACTGAAGCAAAACCCAAAGCAGTCTCAAAACCGAAGGCAAAAAAGAGCGGTTCAGGAGTGAAGAAGAATGAGTGACGTCGCCAGCCAGAAACGCATTGCCGCGTCCATCTTGAAATGCGGGGTGAACCGCGTCTGGTTCGATCCGGCCCGTCTCTCCGATATCGAGAACGCAATCTCGCGTGAGGACCTACGGGGACTCGTAACGGATGGCGCGATCAAAGCACGCCAGAAGAAGGGCGTCAGCCGCGGCAGGGCCCGCGCACGGATCGCCCAGCGGTCCTACGGGCACCGCAAGGGTGCAGGAAAACGGAAGGGTGCCGCAGGTGCCCGCAACCCGAGCAAGACCGCATGGGTCCAGAAGATCCGTGCGATCAGGAAAGTGCTCGTTGAACTGCGTACGGGTGGTACCATTGACCGGCACATGTACCGCCTCCTCTACCGCAAAGCGGCCGGGGGCCAGTTCAGGAGCGTAGCGCACATGAAGGCACAGATGGAGATCCTCGCAGGGAGGCTGAAGTAAATGGCTACAGGACCACGGTACTTTGTCCCCTTCCGGAGACGGAGGGAAGGCAAGACCGATTATTACCAGCGGACCCGGCTCGTGGTCGCAGATGTGCCCCGGATGGTCGTCCGGAAGACAAACCGGCACATCATCGTCCAGCTCGTCGTCGCTGAGATGGAAGGCGACCGCACGCTCGTTGCAGCAAACTCCGCGGAACTCGAGAAATACGGGTACAAAGGATCGACTTCCAGCACACCGGCAGCCTACCTCACGGGCATGCTCTTTGCCATAAAGGCAAAGAAAGCCCGGCAGGACAGTGCAGTCCTGGACATCGGGCTCAACCGTGCAACGCCGGGGGCCCGGGTATTCGCTGCCCTCAAGGGGGCAGTCGATGCAGGGCTGGACATCCCCTATGGCGAGGAGATCCTCCCCTCTGATGAGCGCATCAAGGGAGCGCATATTGCAGCATACAACAAGAATGCAGGCGATATCGTCAGGGTTGTCGAGCAGGTGGCAGATGCCATAAAGAAGGAGATGGCGTAAATGGCGTACGAACGAGAAGAATGGCATCCGGTCACCGGTCTTGGCAAACTTGTCGCTGAGGGAGAGATCAAGAGCATCGATCAGGTCCTCGCAAGCGGCAGGCCGATCAAGGAACCCCAGATCGTTGACACGTTCCTTCCCGATCTTGAGGATGAAGTCCTCGATATCGCGATGATGCAGCGGATGACCGATTCGGGCCGCCGTGTCCAGTTCCGTGCAGTTGTCATAGTCGGCAACCGCAACGGCTACATCGGGTTCGGCCAGGGCAAGGACGTGCAGGTCGGCGATGCGATCAAGAAGGCGATCGTCAAGGCAAAGATGAACCTCGTCAAAGTCCAGCGCGGCTGCGGCAGCTGGGAATGCGGGTGCGATGTTTCCCATTCGATTCCCATGCAGGTCACCGGTACCGCCGGCAGTGTCAGGGTCACCCTCAAGCCTGCACCGCAGGGAATCGGGCTTGTCACCGGTGACATCAGCAAGAAGGTGCTCGAGCTCGCCGGTATCAAGGACGTCTGGACATTTGCGCGGGGACAGACCCGTACAACCATCAACTTCGCCAAGGCGACCTTCAACGCACTCAAGGAGACCAACATGATCAGGACAGGGAGGTCTCAGTAAATGTACGCAGTAGTTCAGGTCCGCGGGGTAGTGAAAACCCGGCGGGACATCAAGGACACGCTCAAGATGCTGCGCCTGCACCACATCAACCATTGTGTGCTCGTGCCGGACTCTCCCGAAAACCTCGGCATGATCCGGAAAGTAAAGGACTACGTGGCCTACGGAGAGGTCGATGCAGCGACCATCGAGACGCTGCTCCAGACCCGGGGCCGGGTCATCGGCGACGCGCCGCTCACCGAAGAGTACATCAGATCCAACTCGGCCTTCGGCAGCATTGCCGAATTTGCAAAGGCGCTGGCCGTCGGGGAAACCAGGCTGCGGGATATCCCGGGACTGAAACCCGTGCTGCGCCTCCACCCGCCACGGAAAGGATACAAGACCACCAAACGCACCTTCCCTCAGGGCGGAGCGCTTGGCTATTATGGTCAGGAGATCAATACTCTCCTCTACAAGATGAGGTGATGAGGATGCCAACCAACAAACGTTCAAAATACCGCGGATCGCGGACATGCGGTGGCGGCACTCACAAGAACCGGCGCGGCGCAGGAAACCGCGGCGGCAGGGGCCGTGCCGGTATCAACGCCCACCACTTTGTCAAGTGGTACAAGGAGATGGGTGGACCGGTATTCGGCAAGGACGGGTTCTGCAACCAGACCGGAACCGAAGTAACCGCCATCGATGTCGGGGCACTGGACCAGATCGTTCCCTCGCTCCTTGCACAGGGTATTGCCAGGCAGGAGGGGGACGCTGTCGTGATCAATATCGCTGACATGGGTATCGGAAAAGTCCTTGGAAGCGGGAAGGTCACCCGGAAGATCAACATCTCTGCTGAAGCATTCTCCGAGACCGCAAAGGCAAAGATCGAGAAGATGGGCGGAAAAGCACAGGTTGTTTAACGACCATACAGACAATTTTTTGGTGAAAGAATGGGAAACCTGCTGGATCGAATGGAACCCCTGCTTGCTGCGATGCCCGCAGTCAAGAGTCCTGAGGGACACGTTCATTTCAAGAATAAACTGATCTGGACGCTGGGAATATTGATTCTGTATTTTGTCCTGACGAATATCCCGATTTTCGGTCTTGCTCCATCGAGTCAGGATTTATTTTCGGCATGGCGTGCACTCCTTGCCGGTGCCAGTGGATCGATCGTTCACCTCGGTATCGGGCCGATCGTCACTGCGTCCATCGTTCTCCAGCTGCTGAAAGGTGCAGATATCCTCCAGATTGACACAAGCGAAACACGCGGGCAGGTCATGTACATGGGCCTCCAGAAGATCCTCATCATGGTGATGATCGTGATCGAGGCAGCGCCAAACCTTGTCGGCAGTTTCATGCAGCCCGATCCGACCATTGCCACCCAGTTCTTTGGCGGCAACCTGTTTGCCGTATCCCTCATCATCTTCATCCAGATCTGCATCGGGGGCGTCCTCATCTTCTTCATGGATGAAGTGGTGACCAAATGGGGTATCGGATCCGGTGTCGGTCTCTTCATCATTGCCGGAATATCCCAGGCGCTCGTCAGCGGGTTCATCAACTGGGCAAAGGTGCAGGACCAGTACCCGACCGGGTTCTTCCCGCGACTCGTCGCCATAGGGTTGGACGGGGGTAGTTATCTCACGTACTTCGGTACGAATATCCTTGCGTTCATCACTACCATCGCCATCTTTCTCATCATCGTGTACGTGGAGTCCACGCGGATCGAGATCCCGCTTGCCCATGCGCAGGTGCGGGGTGCCCGGGCCCGTTTCCCGGTCAAACTGATCTATGCGAGTGTCCTCCCCATGATCCTCGTGCGGGTACTGCAGGCAAATATCCAGATGGTCGGGATGTTCTTATCCAATGTCGGGATCACCATGTTCGGGACGTTCAGCGGCTCGACACCCCAGAACGGTATCATGTGGTACCTTGCCCCGATCAACGGTCCGAGCCAGTGGATGTGGTGGACGACCGATCTCGGGCATGCGGTATGGCAGGTGCTATTACGGATGGGAATAGATATCACCTTCATGGTAGTCGGAGGTGCGATCTTTGCACTCTTCTGGATCAAGACTGCCGGGCTCGATTCAAAGGATGTGGCCCGCCAGATCCAGCTGTCCGGCATGTCCATCCCTGGCTACCGGCGGAACCCGCAGGTGCTTGAAAAGTACCTTGACCGGTACATCCCCCGTGTCACCGTTATAGGCGGTGTCTTTATCGGTGTGCTCAGCGTCATTGCAAACCTCTTTGGTGTCATCGGTGCGGTGAGCGGGACAGGGCTGCTCCTGACCGTAAGTATCACGTACCGTCTCTACGAGGAGATCGCGAGCCAGCAGATCATGGAGATGTACCCGTTCATGCGGACCTTCTTTGGCAAAGAGTAACAGGAAAGGGACGAGGATGGTTGGAAAAAAGGTCATCATAACCGGCGTACCGGGTGTCGGTAAGACAACGGTTGTCAACGAGGCACTAAAAAAACTCAAAACAGTTGGCGTGGAGTACCAGTCGATCAATTTCGGCACCTTCATGTTCGAGGTTGCAAAGAACGACAACCTCGTTCAGGACCGGGACCAGATGCGCACCCTGGACCGTGCAGACCAGAAGCGTCTCCAGCAGCGGGCAGCACAGGCTATCGCGCAGGTCCCGGGAAACGTGCTGATCGATACTCACGCGTCGGTCAAAACACCAAAAGGTTACCTTGCGGGGCTGCCCGAATGGGTACTCCGCGAGATCATGCCGGATATTATCATCCTCGTTGAGACCGATGATGACCAGATCCTCATCCGACGGCTCACGGACGAGACGAGAGCCCGGGACAAAGAGGGGTCCCGCTCCATCTCGGAGCACCAGCAGTTCAACCGCTCCATTGCCGCGGCATATGCGATGGTGACCGGTTGTACGATAAAAATTATCATGAACGCCGATTTCCTGCTCGAACGGTCCTCAGCCGAACTTGCAGAAGTCCTCAGGTGAATGAATGAATTTCCACAAGATCTGGGATGAATACAGCATCTGGCTCACCTTCGGCTTCATGTTCCTCATGATGTGGGCATATACGGTCCCGTGGCTGCGTCAGGACGTCGGCCAGAACATGGACGCGGCGTTTGCCCCGTTCGTCACGGAATTCAAGATCCCGTTTTATGTCCTGATCATCGGCCTCTCAGGTCTCACCGGCCTGTACTCGTCGATCGTTCAGAAGTACACGATCGATTATGAGAAGATGACCGAGTCACAGGAACGGATGAAGGAGTTCCAGGCAGAGTACCGTGAAGCCCAGCTCTCCCAGGACGAGAAGAAGATCAAGAAACTTGAAGCGAAAAAAGACCGGGTCATGAAAGAACAGCTTGAGATGTCCCAGCAGCAGTTCAAGCCGATGGCATATATCCTTGTCCTGACTGTCCCGATCTTTTTCTGGCTTCTCTACCGCCTGAGCCAGATCAAGAGCACGATAACCATGCCGTATTTCGGGACCCATAACCTCCCTGAAGCGGTCATCTGGGTGATCCCTGCGTGGATGATCTGGTACATGGTCTGTTCTATCACCCTGAGCCAGGTCATCCGGAAGTCCTTGAACATCGGGGGACTCTAAAATGAGGATCACCGTGAGCGGGCTGCCCGGCAGCGGGACAACCTCACTCTCACGGTACCTTGCGGAGCGCCACGGGTTTTCCCTGATCTCCGCAGGAGAGGTCTTCCGACAGCTGGCACGGGAACACAACATGGAGCTGGCCCGGTTTGGCGACCTTGCCCGGCAGGATCCCTCTTATGATATGATGATCGATGCCCGCCAGAAAGAGATGGCACAGGTGCGGGACGACATCATTGTTGAAGGAAGGCTCTCCGGCTGGATGGTTGATGGCGCTGACCTCAAAGTCTGGCTCTACGCCCCCCTCGGCTGCCGGATACAACGGATAGCCTCCCGCGACAACGTAGCCGATGAAAAAACAGCAGCGGCGCTCACGCTGGAACGGGAACAGTGCGAGGCTGATCGCTATCGCTCGTACTATGCCATCGACATCTCGGATCTCTCCATCTATCACATCATCCTGAACTCGGAACACTGGGGTGTCGAGGGACTGGGTGCGATCATTGATACGGCGATCGCCCGGCTGAAACCCGATGAAACCCGATAACCGGTTGTTCTGCGGCATAGCCGCAGGCCCGACGACTTCCCCGCAGGCCGATGATGGTATGTCCGGAGATCTTTTTCGTGAGCATGCACGTACTCATTCTTACGGGAGGTGACCGGATTGGACGATGAGATTGTCATCCGGCTGGTTGAAACCTGGGACAAGGACGAGATCGTCCAGCTCTATCGCGCAGGCGGGTGGTGGAAGGATGAATATGATCCGGACTCGCTTCCCGGCCTGATCCGGGGCAGCTTCGCCTTCGCTGTCGCGGCCGATCGAAAGACCGGGCATGCGATCGGGATGGGGAGGGTTATCTCCGACGGCGTCTTTGATGCGTACATCCAGGACCTTGTCGTCCTTCCCGGCTACCGGAAGAGGGGGATCGGTGCACGGATTGTTGCGGCCCTGGTCGCACGATGTACCGGTTCGGGAATTTCCTGGATCGGGCTCATCGCGGAACCCGGTACCGGATCATTTTACCAGCCCCTTGGTTTTTACCCGATGAAAGGGTATATCCCCCTGCTGCTGAAGAGGGATCCATGATGCTCGCCCAGGAGGATTTCAGGCCCGTGACCCTTGCAGACCGGGAATTTTTCGAGAAGCACTATGCCCGTTACCCGCAGGTCCACAGTGATAACACCTTCACCAACATGGTCTGCTGGAACCATTATGCCTCATACAGTTATGCCTATGTTGAGAAAAATGTCATAATTGCAAGCACGATCGGCACCGTCACCCGGTTCCGCGCCCCGATCGGCCCCCGGAACCCGACACTTCTCCGCTCCCTTATCCGTCTGGCATCGGACGTCAGTGACAACGAGCCTGTCGTCCTGATCGATCCCGAGACCGCCATGTGGATGCGGGAAGTCTGTCCGGGGATCAACCTGGTCCCCGACCGGAACCACTTCGAATATGTGTACCGCTCCCTCGACCTCGCGGAGCTCCCCGGAAAAAATTACCTGACTATCCGCCGCCAGGTCAACAAGTTCCGGCGTACCTGCGCGAACACGGTCGAGCCGATCTCACGGGAAAACTGGGAGGAAGTGAAACGGTTTCTCATCGAGTGGTGTGAATGGAAAGGCTGCGAAGGCGACCCGGTCCTTGCACACGAGAAGGAAGCGGTTTTCTTTGCCATCGACCATTTCGACGAGCTCCCGCTCAGCGGACTTATTATCCGGGTCTTCTCCAAGGTCGGCGCCATCGCGCTCTTCGAACCCATGACCGAGGATACGGCTCTCGTGCATTTTGAGAAGGGCCTGCCCGATTGCGAGGGCATCTACAAGGCGATCAATACTGAGACGGCTGCCATTCTTGCAAAGCGGTTTGCCTACATAAACCGCGAAAGTGACCTCGGCGTCGCCGGCCTGCGGGAGGCGAAGATGAGGTACCACCCGCACCATCTGGTGGAAGTCTTCTCGATGAAGCGGGATTCGTAACCAACCTTTTTCAAAAAAAATATCCGGTCAATGAACGGTTGCCAGCGCCATGATACCCGCGGTGACGATCTTGACGGCAATGGCCGCAACAAGCATGCCGAGGACCTTGCCCATGATGTCGGTGACCACTTCGCCAAGTACGCGCTGGATCAGTTCAGAATAGTACAGGACAAGCCAGGTGGCGATGAGGGAGAGGGTGATTGCGATAAAGGGGATGAGGAGCCCGTATTCCTTTGAAAGGAGCATCACAGTGGTGATCGTCCCCGGGCCGCAGAGGAGCGGTGTCCCGATGACCACGCCCGCTGCGGTTTTTGCACGATCTTTGCAGTGCCCTATCTCGATCCCGAGTGCCTCCTGGACACCGAGGATGAAGAGCAGTATGCCGCCGGCTATCTGAAAACTGGGCATGTTCAGGCCGAGGATGTCAAAAATTAGCGTGTTGAAGATGAGAAAAAGGTACATCAGCCCGCCTGCAACGGCAACAGCAATGAATGCCTGTTTATGAATCTCTGTCGCTGTCTGCCCTTTCGTCATCGCAGCAAATATGGGCACGGAAAGGAGAGGGTCCAGAATGATGAACAGGGCGGCGAAGGAATAGATAATACCGGGAATGAGGTCCATTTTCGTCTGATCAGGAATATACGCTCTTATCTGGGATAAAATTAGGGTTCAGCCGTCCTGCGGACCCGTGCGGCTGCACGGTACTGTCCGGCCGGTTTGCATTATCCATAATATATAAAAGCCGGCACTCTCTATGTTCAAGTAAAGCGGAACCTTTCCTGAATGGCAGGAGAGAGATCGCGATGGTGAAGTTTTCATGGCAAAAGCAGTAGCATCGTCCAAAAAAGGTGGTCTGAAGAAGGCCACGAAACCTGCGGCAGCGAACAAGCGATCTGCAATCGCGGTAAGGAAATCCGTACCTGAGAGGAAGACCCCCGCAAAGAAAACGACAGCGATAAAGAAGGGGGCGAAAGTCTCCCCAAAAAAGAAGGCCGGAAAAGCGGCATCCAGGGATATGACACGGTACAAGTGCAGGCTCTGCGGGTACGTCTATTCGCCCCTCCGTGGGGAACCGCACAACGGCATCCCGGCTGGTACTGCTTTTGAAGATCTCCCGGAGACGTATGTCTGCCCGGTGTGCGGAATGGAGGGAAAGGGGAAGATTGGCAAGTGGGGCTTTGATGAATGGCGCCCGACCCGCTATATCTGTTCCATGTGCGATTATATCTATGATGAAAAACGCGGCGAACCGCATCGTGGTATTAAACCCGGGACAAAATTTGAGGACCTTCCGGACGATTATGTCTGTCCTGTCTGTGCAACTGATCCTAAAATTGTATTACGCTATGGGAATGTGGTCAAGCAGGGTTTTTCACCGTTGTACGATTGAGATAATACCAAATCCTTTTTCACGAAATTGTATCTTATCAATAGCCGCACAAGTATGCTCTGAGTACGAACATTACCCGCATTTCCCCGTTGTCTTCGTGTTCTTCTCCGGAGTGATATCCGGCAATTCCCGGGTGGACCCGGCTTTGTCTGCGATATGGTATGTACAGTGATCTATGTCGCCTATCCTGCCCGATCCCGAACCTTTTAACTGGTGAACGGGTTTAACGTAAATGTACAGGATTACCTGTCAGGAAGGCTGACGATGACACTCTGCACCACAGAAAACGAGGGGGAGATCATTTTTGTCCATATGCCCCCCCAGATCGACCACGTTATGGCGATGGGCTTGGAAATTGAGCTCAAAGGCTGGGTTCTCGAAGGGCCGCGAGTGCTGCTCTGTGACTTTTCTGGGACCCGGTACATCTCGAGTTCCGGGCTCCGGGTCATCCTTGCAATCGCAAAGATGATGAAGAGTTCCGGAGGAAGGTTCGGCATATATTCCCTTTCGCCGTTTGTTGCCCACATCTTCAGCATGTCCGGGTTCTCTCAGCTCATTTCCATCTATGAATCCAGACCTGAGGCGGTCCGGGCTGTATCTGCCTGACCGTCCCCAGTGCAGTGCGGTATGAAAGAGCGACTGGTCGGTATGCGGGCAGGGGCACCCGGAGTGAATGAACCGGTCAGAACCGTGAACAGGAAGGTATTATCATACCCCGTGTGAATGGTAATATGAGTCGTATGGACATCCCCTCAATGCTTGACAAGGCGCACAACCTCGCGAAGGCCGGGCGTTATGACGATGCTCTTTCCCTGTATGACGATATCCTCGGGATTGACGGGAACAATACGGTTGCGCTTGAAAACAAAGGCAAGGTCTATTACTTCCTTGGCAGGCACGAGGACGCCATCGCCTGTTATGACAGGGCAATTGCCATCAATCCAAACCTCGTCACGGTCTGGTACGAAAAAGGCTACACCCTGCGAAAGATCCACCGGCATGAAGAGGCGATAGACTGTTTCAACCATGCCCTCACGATCGATCCGGAGTACAGCTTCGCTCTTGCCAACAAGGGATATTCCCTGAACGAGCTGGGGAGATACAAAGAGGCGATCACCTGCTTTGATATCATACTCGAATCCAGCCCGAGAAACATCCGGGCTATGACGGCAAAAGGGATTGCCCTCCGGGAACTCGGGAAAAATGAGGAAGCCCTCAGATATTTCGAAAGAGCGATCGAATCCAACCCGATCAATTCGTTCGTCTGGTACAATAAGGCGATAGCGCTCCGCAACCTCGGGAGGTCGAAGGAAGCGGACGAGGCTATCAGGATCGTGAACTTCCCGCAGCGAACAGGGAAAACGTAGGGAAGCCTCTCATCCCGGCACCTGCCCACTCAGTTTTTCGGACCCGTCCACTGATGGCGGTGATCATGCCAAAAACTCTGGGCAGACAGATAAACGGAGGGATCAAAAACCGGAATCAGGTCTCGGATGCAGTGAGGGTCTAATAATACATCTTGCATCCAAGAAACCCGAGATACAGCCCGCCTGCTATAACGGTCAACGAGGTGAAACCTGCGAGGAGGAATGCGAACCATACCATCCCGCCGCCGATTATCTCTATCTCGTTCTTTGTCTGCTCATTCATCTGAAAAGGACCACCGTTCTGTCGTCTTGAAAATGGTAATGGCCGGGGGATCTGATGCATCTGCCGCTTGTTGCGAATTTTTCACGTTGGAAGAATTATCACATCAACCGCAGACGCACCAGAACCGATGCCGGAAGGTTATGCTCCCGCCCTGCGTTCATGTGTCCAGTTCCCTGCACCCGTGAATCCTGGGTGCGATGTGGTCTGGTTGCCGGAATGCGCATGGTGCGGCCGGAGCGAGCTTCCCTTCTGCCAGCGGGTGCTGTTGCCGCCATGCCAGCTCGTTCCGTTCGCGTTGGGATGTGCCGTATGGTACGCGGCTATCCACTGCATCGCTGCATTCATGTTGCCGGAAGCGAGATCTGCCTGTACCCCGCTCACGTCAACACCCTGCTGCCCAAGCTTCGTGACCCTGCTCTGGAGACGGGCTGTCTGTGCTGTGGCGTTCACCGCGTGCTGGCGGGGAGTGTTCATCGCACTATCCGGGTGATCGTTATGATAGGCCATGAGCCACTGGAAAGCCGCCGTTACATTTCCTGCCGCAAGGTCGGCCTGGGCCGTGCTGGTGTCCACTCCCTGCTGGGTGAGGTTTGCAAGGACCGTCTGGAGGCGGGCCGCCTGCTGGGTGCTGTTGAATGTATGATGATAGACGGTATTGCCCGCGGGAGTCCCTGCAGGGTCTCCTGAGGGAGAGAAGGCAGTCGCCGCGCTGACGGGGCTCATGATAAGCCCGATCACCGACACTACGAGGGCAATGATGGCGACTACCCGGTAACTGGTTGTAGGTAGTTTCATTCTTGTATCATCTCTCTGGAAGAATTCCTGATGCGGGTTGAGTGGTGTGTACCCGCATCTTGTAAAGTATATTTTACATTTTGTAATATAAACTTTATGTTGTGTTAAAGATCACACACATATCTGATTCTGGAAAGGGTCTGAAGGCAGGTATGCGGATGCGGGTTGAAACTATTCGAATCTCGTTACGCCCGATAATCGATTCGAAGAACTCTGATGAGTTCTTCTCGAGCTCGAACTGCATTGCGTGCAGTTCTTCGAAACTCGAAGGAACCTGATGGTTTCTTCTCGACGGCCCATTTCATTTCGTTCAATAGTCCGTAAAAAAAAATTTAAATGAGTTTGAAGATTGGGTGGCTTTCTCCCTTACACTCGATCCCGAGCTGGCGGGTTGCCTCAAGGACGACGATATCCGTGTAGGCCTGTGCCGTGATCATTGCTTCGACGTTCTCGATTGGTCCGTACATGATGAGGTCTGCACCGAGCGTGCTTGCAATCATGTTGCAGCCGATATCGGGTGCTGACCAGGCAGCCTGCTTGATGCCCTCAATTCCGCCGAGGTAGTGGTGGGACATCTGCTGGAGCAGGAGGTCTTTGCCTTGGTATCCAGCTGCCAGTACCGAGGGGGTCTTGCTCGTTCCCTTCCAGCGCTTGAGCCAGGTCCAGGAGACGGTCATGTTGTGGTATGCACCACCGGTCGGGTAGCCGTGGATTGCCTTGCAGGCAAGGATCTCACGGTAGGAGCCGCCGGAGCCGAGACCGAGCGGGGTTGCTGCAGTGTCGAGGATCGGGCGCTTGATACCGCAGTACTCTGCGATCTCGAGCATCCCCTTGGTCTGTCCTGCGACGCCACCCTCAACGAGCACTTTCTCCCTGCCTGCAACCGACGGGTCTGCAGGGTTGAATGCGAGGACGATGGCCGCGTCCACATCACTGTTCTTCAGGGCCTCGATGCTCTCGGGCATGATTGAACCGTTGATCGAGTTGTAGATCGCACGGTGTGCAAGCCCGACATCGGTCACGTACTTGCATGCATGGGCAAGTGCCTTCGGTACCGATGAGTCCATCAGGAACGCGGTCTTGTTGTCTACGCTGTCGAACCAGCTGAAGTAGCTCTCGAACGCCTCGCCGTATTCCGCGATGATCTGGATGAAGTGCGGGATGCCGGTCAGGTCAGAGAGTACCTGACAGCGGTTCCACAGCGCCTCTGCCTTTGCCTTGTCGATAGTGCCCTTTTTATCATCAAGCACAACCTCGTGCTTGTTGTAGAAGATTGAGGCACCCAGTACCGTCGGGTACTCGCCGGGCTGTCCACCGATCTTGGTGCCGTTGAAGTCCCAGACACTCTGTTCTTTTTCAAATCTGAACATATTCTTTTACACCTCCGTTATACCATTGTCATCAATTTCTGGTACAAAAACAACAGCATCACAAATACGATAACGCCTGCCATCAGGCCGTACAGTATGCCGATATCCCGACCAATCTTTCGTCCAACACGCTGTGCAACCTCCGCATCCACGAACTCGATCTTCTTCTCGATCTTGTCGAGTCGCTTCTCGAGCTCGAGGAACTGGGGGTTTGCACTCGCAGCGCCAACTTCCTGTCCGCCTGCAGCTTCCTTGACCTCGACGACGATGGGGTCAGCAGCGAACGCGCCCGGGTCGCGGGCCTTGAGTTCGTTGATCTTGGCCTTGATGGCGCCCAGGTCTTCGCTCTCCATGATGTTGACGATCTCCGTCTGTTCCTGGAAGCGCTTGATATGGGTATCGTTGAGGTTCTCGATGAAGGGGATAGCGCCTTCAGCGCCGACGACCCTGCCTTCCTTGACCCCGTTCTTGTGGAGGGCACCGAAGGTCTGGCCAGAGAGGTGGCCTTTGACTTCCGTACCGCAGAACAGGATGAACCTGATGTTGGGGTTGGAGATAACGTTGGCGATGACTTTCTCGAGGCCGAGGTTTTCCGTCTTACAGGAACCGCAGAGTGCGGCGCCTGCATCGCAGATGCCCTTTTCGTCGAGGTGTGAACCCATGGTGACAACAGCCACGGGGCTGTTGGCGTCACCGGAGATAAAGTCACCCTTGATGAGCGGCCATCCGCTTGCTGGTGATTTCTTGTCTGCCATTTCTTTCACCTCATCCCACCAGTAATGCAGGCAGCACGATCAGGATCAATGCAACGAGCAACCCTGCCATAAAGCCGATCAGACCGGATGCAGTGACTGCCGAGTCAATCTTGTTGGTCCTTGCCAGGATCTGCGACTTGTAGCGGATGTTCTCCACCATGTTCTCGATCGCCACCATCCTGACGGGTCCTGTTGATTTTGCTTCTTCTGCCATCTCATCTCACCTCAACATCAGGAATCCGACCAGGGCAAACGAGATGATCAGACCGATCATCAGGCCTTCGATCTTACCTGCATAGACCCCGGAGGCAAACTTGTCCCGGTAGCCGATATCCGTGACCATCTTCTCGATGACTTTGATGCGGGCAGTGATGAGTGCCATCTCGCCTGAGAGCGGACGGACTTCGCCGCCTGCTTCTTCAGCGCCGCCTGCAGCTTCCTTGACCTCGACGACGATGGGGTCAGCAGCGAACGCGCCCGGGTCGCGGGCCTTGAGTTCGTTGATCTTGGCCTTGATGGCGCCCAGGTCTTCGCTCTCCATGATGTTGACGATCTCCGTCTGTTCCTGGAAGCGCTTGATATGGGTATCGTTGAGGTTCTCGATGAAGGGGATAGCGCCTTCAGCGCCGACGACCCTGCCTTCCTTGACCCCGTTCTTGTGGAGGGCACCGAAGGTCTGGCCAGAGAGGTGGCCTTTGACTTCCGTACCGCAGAACAGGATGAACCTGATGTTGGGGTTGGAGATAACGTTGGCGATGACTTTCTCGAGGCCGAGGTTTTCCGTCTTACAGGAACCGCAGAGTGCGGCGCCTGCATCACAGATGCCCTTTTCGTCGAGGTGTGAACCCATGGTGACAACAGCCACGGGGCTGTTGGCGTCACCGGAGATAAAGTCACCCTTGATGAGCGGCCACCCGCTTGCTGGTGATTTCTTGTCTGCCATAGTTAGCCCACCTTGATCAGCTGGAATGCAATGATTCCTGCGATGAATAGTCCAACGGCAAGCCCGTACCAGAACGACGTGATCGTGCCACCGATCTTCAGCCCGTGGTCCCTGTTGGGGAACGACGCGAGGAAGTTGCCTTCTCCCGAGAGCATGTTGACGAGATCGCCACTGGTTGCTTCGAGGACTGCGACCTTCTCGATTACGGGTGAGAACGACTCGCCTGCAGAGGTTATGATCCCGACAACGGGGTCTGCGACAAGCCCGAATTCCGGGAGTACCTGAATGTATGCCATGGTTAGTGTCCCTCCACTTCAGGAATCGGTTTTGCATCGAGCCATGCAGCGGCGTCACGCTTCGACAGTACCATGTACTCCTTGTACGTGTATACCCAGCCGAGGAGTGCAATGATCAGCGAGATGATCGCCGAACCGGCACTGACCAGGGCAAAGGACATGATTGCGGCAACGACCATGCTCAGGAAACCGCATTCAGCGGTGAGCATGAGCATGCGGTCCTGTTTCCAGCCGGGCCCGAGCGTTGCGTTGAACGGGTGCTGGATTGCGATCGCACCGAGCAGGAAGGCTACGGCGATCAGGCAGCCGCCAAGGAATGACTGCTGGTTGGTGAGCAGGGTCTGTCCGAGAACCGATACGGTTCCGGTCGTCAGGCCGGCAAAGGTGAATCCGCCGGTCATGAGCGCTGCAAATCCCATGAGGGTGAGTGCACCAACGACTGCCATCTCCGTGAGTGCCTGGACCATTGCCGGGATCCTCATGTTCAGGATATTGTTTGCGGTATACCCGAGGATGAACCCGATGACGGCCGCAAGGACCAGTGCTACGACTGGAGCGAGGTTACCGAACTTGGTTGCCAGCAGCATCGCCATCACACCCGAACCGAATGCGATCATACCTGCGGACGGCACACCGGTACCGATACCATAGCTGCAGAGCACCTTGATGGTGTGGCTGCCCCAGATCAATGCAGCAACCACGGCGAGTCCGCCGAAGAACGAGAACATCTCGGTGTTGGTGAGTACATTGAGGTACGTAAGGTAGAGACACACGAGGGTGCTCACGAGGCCCGCGATCAGGATCTTATTGTGCGGAATGCCCCCTTCAATTACTTCAACTTTTACTGTCATCTTCAACACCTCACCATGCAACGATCAGGACCGCCACGAGTCCGCAGAGCGCAGATGCTACGGCGGATGCAACGATCGCCCGTGGCCAGCGCTTGAATTTCGGGTCGTGGGGACCTTCGATGGTTCCCGTGATATTGTAGGCGGTGAGAACCGCGTTCACGAGGAATAAGCCCACGGCAAATATCCCTGCCATCGATACCGCGATGGGGGTCACCTGGGCTGCAGTCACGGCCATGACACCGGGGAGCGATGCCTTGTAGAGACTGAGGAGCTCGACGTAAATGAGCGTACCTCCGGCACCTCCGAGAATACCTCCTGTCACGCCGCCGACGAATGAGACGAAGGGAAGGCCGTGACCTTCGGTACCCTGGGACTTGTACTCTGCCTGGGTGTCACCGGTGATCGGGTCCTTGGCAACCTTACCGGATGCTGAAGGGATACCCATGCCGAAGACGTAGACGAAGTTCACCATCATACAGGTGATGGCCATCATCAGGCCGCCGCCGACTCCGCCGGATATGATCACAACGGCCAGAGTCTGGCCCGAGGCTGCCGCCCATGCGCCGCCGAAGAGACCGGCAAGGCCGGCACCGGCTGCGAGCATCGCGACACCGGTCGCGATACCGGGGGCCTGTCCCATTGCTGCAGGAGCACCGCCGACGGGCACGAAGTGGGTTCCGAAACCGATCAGGACACCACCGATGATGACACCGATGAGCGCCATGAGGCCCATGCCTGGCGATATGTACCAGCAGATTGCGAGCAGGATGATGAGCAGGATAACACCGACGCCCATTGCGGTCGGGTTCATGGCTGCGCCTGCCTGGGGTTTTGCTGCTACTGCGGTCATGCTGATGCCTCCTTGGCCTCAGTGTAGGGTCCGTAGTTCTTGCGGGCCCAGACCTCGATGTACCGGTCTACGACCGTGAAGATGAGGATGATCAGGATACCGACGATGATTGCACCCCACCCGGCGCTGACCTGCTCGAAGAGGACCGTACGCCAGAGTTCAAGGAAGACAATCAGACCAAAACAGACACCGGATGCGGAACCGCCGATCTTGGTGGTGAACCAGCCGTTGTCAATCGAGTTGCGCTCGCCTGCTTCGGCATAGCGGACGATGTTACCGGACGCCGAGATCGGGACACCTGCACCGAACTTCTGGTTCTGGTACTGGCGTTCCTTCCCGTAGTACGGGTTGCCTGTCGCAGATCCCGCTGCACCGAGAGCGATACCCCAGACCAGACCGAGCAGCGGCAGCGGGAACGGGTGTCCCAGTGCGCTGTTCATCAGGTGGCAGAGTGTAACGGTAGCGAAAATTGCGATAAAGGCATGTGCCATGGTAACCGTCGTCATGGACTTCAGGATGTCCACGTAGATCGGCTGCCCGAACTTGGCGAGACTTGCTGTCCTGCCCATGTATGCTGTAGTCGCATAGACGCCCTGTACCAATACTGCGAGTACAGAGCCCAGGACAATAGCAAGGACCGCGTTCATCTGCATAGCCATGAATGCCCATGCCAGGCCTGCGCCCAGGCAGCACCAGAGACCGTATGCCGGGGGTTCGCCTGCGACCGCCTTGTTGAAGATGCGGTGCAGGAATCCCATCTGCGGTGCGAGCTGAACCTGTGAGTTCGGGTCACCCTGGGATCCGATGTTGGATTCAGTATCTTCCGCAGCACCGGCTACAGTGGCAAGAGCTCCAGCCAATGCAGTAATTCCAATGCCAAATACAATATGTTCCATTTAGCCTCCTCCCTACGTGCGAATGCACGAGAGTATTCAAAATGCAATGCCACGCACAACGAGTAGTTACTCTTTGTGGTTAGTGTAAAGTTGGTAGGATCTTCATTAAAAGGTTTCGAATTTATTTCGGCGATAGGGGAGTATATTAAGCCCGAATTAAAAATCGGGCGCTGTTCTGGAGCTCTCCAATCATGTGGATTTGTGTTAACGAAAATTAAGTTGTGTTGGGGTAAACGGAGGTTGCGTTACCGACGGAAAGTTATCAGCAGGGGATCTCTCCCCTGCTGGTATGTTCGCTTTCCGGCCTGCGTTTCCCCTCAGGCCAATGCTGTCACCCCGTCCGCCCAGGTCTCGATCCGTGTGCGGATCGCGTCGTCCTCGTAGGACGAGATGGTCACCTGCTGGCGGGAGAAGTTCACGAGGTACAGTTCCCCGTTGGGGTCGTGGCACCTCAGGCTCGCCGAGAAGTTGTCGGCTGCCAGGTTGCGGGCGATGGTGCCGCCGTGGGCCGTGACGTTCGCGGTGTTGGCGAGCACTGCCGAGATCCCGGCAGTGAACCCGGCGAGCGTATCATAGCTCTCGGCCCCCTTGCCGATGGTCTTTGCATCGGAGTCCTGGTACACGAACTTGGCCGTGTAGGACTCGCGGGTCTTTTCTACGGGCGGGTGGCTGGCACCCGAGCTCATATACGATACACACCCGAATGGGTTGCTGGTGATCACCGACTGGACGATCGTGTTGAACGCGTTTATGTCGGCAATCGGGTTCGCAAGTATGCGAACCGCACTTTTTACGTTCGTGTTTTGAACGAAATCTGCCATGTTTTTTCACTTCCTGTTCTTGTCCTCGGGCGCCCTTGGACATACCAGTATAGGATGTGGAGGTATATCGGCTAATTCCGGGGGTGGCAAACGGGGAACAGAACGTGGCGGAACCGTTAATCCACGGTCATTATCGCTGCGGAATTGGTACCGTCAGACGAATGAAAAAAGAAAAAAGTTATTGGGCCGGAGCATCCGGCAGGTGCCAGGCCGGTATCAGGCCACCCGGCAGGACTTCATAGTACTTCCAGTCGCACACGCGGGAGTAGGCCATGAGCATCTTCCGGAACTGTACCGTTGTCCCCATCCTGCGGACAGCGTCGATCTTTCCCGCATAGTCCCGGACGAGCGTTTTGGCATCCGGGATCGGCTTCTTCGACGAGATCACCTGGACGAGCAGGCTCATGTCCTTCCGGAGCGCGACAATGTCCACTGGGACTTTCGAGCAGACGATCCGTGCCGGCAGGAACTTCCACTCCTCGAGCAGCTGCATGGCCCGGTGGACGATCCCCCGGTTCCTGAGGTATTCATCGAGACCCGTCAGGGTCCCGTCATCCCTGAGTTCATGGACGATGATGTCGGTCGCGGTTGTACTCTTCTCCTGTGTTTCCTGCCGTGCGATCTTCCGGCGGCTGACGGATATTCCGGCAGCGTTCATCTGCAATACCTTTGTCCCGGATGGCGAGGTAACCCCGCCCTTCCTGGCCCGGGAGATACTGTGGGGCCTCCCGGTCTTTTTCTTTTTTGTGTTCATTCAATCACTCCTTTTTCAGCATCACATCCTGTTCTCCTGCGATTCGCTGCTATTGGGATATTCATTCCCAGTCCTGTCACGAATGCCGGCCCAGACCAGAGGTCCCCTAGGAGTGTTAATCCACGGGAACGACCGGCGGCTACCGCACCGGCATTCAGAGACGCACACCACGATCCGGGGGCAGATGAGACCTAGAACGGGAACTCACCTGAAGGATCGAAGTGCGATATGTGCATTCCCACAATGCCCTGAGAGGTATAGCAGGTACCCCGATCACTGCCGCAATGAACACCGTGCCGAGAACCTGGAGGCAGGCAATCCACTCCATCTTAGACAGAGAGATGCCGGGCCCCATGATCAACGCCTGTGTCAGTGTGCAGTCTTCGTCTGGCATTTGTGATTACCTTAAAGAAAGATAAAATCACATATATATTAGTAGGATGATGCGGGTTATATGAGCCTGGGTACGGGGTATCGGTTTTTTGCTCAAGGTTTCATATGGATGAATACCCGTAACAAAAAGGCTATTGAACACACAGAATAAAGATCAGGATAGTGATATGAACTCAAAGGTAGCAGCCGGACCAGAGAAGAAGATAATTATCCGGGCTAAGCGGACTCCGGCAAAGGGAACTTCTTATCCAGTCGGTGGTGTTAGCGAATCCTCGCTGCCGGTCAAAGGCACGGAGAGGAAAGTTGAGCGGATGCTCTCCGATATTGTGACCCGCCTGGAACGGATTGAAGAGAAGATCGATGAGAATATCTATCCTCCCGAATCTGCGATTAAACCGGAATTCATTAAACGGGTAAAAAGAGCCCAGGCTGATATCAGAAAGGGCAAAGGGAAGATGTATAATTCCATTGACGACTTTTTCAAGGAAATTGAAGCATGAGCTACCGGGTTCTCATCCATCCCGATCTTGCCGCCACCTGCAGGAAGCTCCGAAAGAAGAGTCCCTCACGGTATGAACAGCTCAAGAAAAAAATCCGGTTCCTTGTTGAAAACCCGGAATCCGGCAAGCCGCTCCATCCCCCGCTTCAAGGCCAGTGGCGGGTTCACCTCGGGCATTTTATCCTTTTCTATGAGATTGATACGAAGGAGAACGCGATTGTTTTCCTGAAGTTAGTCCCTCACGATGAGGCATATGATTGACAACTCGTTTGGATTTTTTAAGCTACTAATTCCACAACTAAACGCCCACTGCATCAACCCATAATTACCGTGCAATTAATTCTTCTAATTTTTTTATTTTTTCGCTAGGAATTCGATCTTGAGAAGTCAGGATTATCTGTTTTAAGTAGCTCTGCGCTTTCCCGGAATCATATATCTGACGATTTTCAATCGCTGCATCAATTACATCATTCAGCTCTTTATCATCTAATTCAGGTAGGAAATCAACAATTATTTTGGCTGTAATACCTGCAATAGCAAAACTCATGCTGCTCCTAAATTCCGATATTATTGAGTCTATCAATTTATTTTTGCGGATATCTTTTCGGATAGACTCAAGATAGGTTAATTCCGAAATGGCCGACACAATTTCTTCTGTGCTACCGACTGTAACTCGTATCGGGCTTTTAAATAAAATCGTCCGTAACAACTCTTTTTGAACTTCTATATCCATTTCAGAAGTCATAGCACGGTTGAGAAATACAAAATGTTCGTGATATTTATTGATCCCGGAATAACTTAATGATAATTTTTCCAAAATGTGCTTAAATATCTGTTTTTTTAATGAAACATCAAAATGAGAAAACTCAGCAAGCTTTTCATTCATCGTCTCTTCGTTCAAAGTTTTGAAAAAAGCTGAGACATTCGTTTGCATTATGTTTTGCCTGAATAGAGTATTAAGGAGCAGAGTCGTGTTCTTTACCATTAGCTCTGCTTCATCCTTTGAACACTGGGACTCATTTGGATCATGTAATATCTTTGCTCTAATGGGAGTGTATGATCTCCCGATGGTGATCAATATATTGGGTATTTTCTGCTTTCGTTTTTTCATTTCCTCGGTCAGTGCAGTAACCGCCTTTTGAAAATCTCCGCCCTCAACATGTGTTCCTGTCAGCTCAAACAATTTTCTTTTAATTGCAATTTCCTGAGCGGATAATGACGCCACAGTTATTAACCAATTGATATCCAGATCGATAGGCTTGGTTACACTCAGGAAATCATCCAAGTTATGAAAATCATGGTCAGAAATATTTTTCAATATTTTTCCCTTATTTTGTGAAAATCGATGTTGTTTTGTCAGCTCTTGCGTCACTGATTTTACAACTTCGGAAGGACTTACACCAAATTCTTCTACAAGACGCTGTACCTTCCTTCTGGTATCATCCACATCAGGCTCAAAACCAAGATCAATACAATTCTCAATGATTTTTTGAGAAATATTTGTGATATACTCCTTTTCCATTAGTAACAGATGGATACTTCTCTGACCTTAATAGATTGCTTTTTTTAAGGAGAGGATACCCACGTATCCCCAACCGAGCTCCCTCGAAGAAACCTTCGGTTTCTACTCAAGCATTCCCTGTTGATAATTCTCCAGAGAATGCCCCTCTGCATCAGCCCTCGCACAAACCCTTGATCTCCTTACCCGATGTCACCTGCTGCTCACGAATCCGCTCCACCTCTTCAACGACACGGCGAACTGCTGCTGGAGGGCGAGCGGGGGCATGATCACATCTGCGGATTTAATCAAATTAAATTCAATATTATCGGTAGTTACCGCTCTGACTTTTGATAGGAGAAGGTTATGAGTGATTTGGACCGCTGGTACTCCCCCCAGCCCCCCCTCCTCCAGCAGCAGGGGGGGGTCACCCCCCAGTTGAAAACCAAACGGTGGGGGGGTCGGATCGAGTTTGATAGAAAGTTGGAGGGGGGTTACCCCCAGTTGAAAATAAAACGGGAGGGGGGTCGGCCGTTGACCCCCCCCCCTTATTTGGGCCGGGCGGCGCCTTTCCGTGTATCACAAAGGCATTATGGTAATCTGTATGACAAGGTAATACACGAAAAGACCGGGCGTTTCGCATGCTTGTCAAATTCGAGTTCTATTCAGACGGTACATTTTGGTGCGGCCGGGGTATCGGGGTCGATATCTTCACGCAGGGAAAGACCCTTGAAGAATTTGCGGCGAATATCCGGGAAGCAGTAGAACTCCATTTTGCAGACGTACTGGAAAAAAGGGAGACTATCCGTATCCTCTCAATATCCGGGGCTGAGGTCGATAATGTTGTCCGGGCTTGATGAAACCGTAGTGGAGGAATATCCCCCCGATGCAGATCTTACTGACGAACTTCTGTCCGATGGAGAGATCGAGGATATGAAGGCAAGCATGGACGATATCAGAGCCGGGCGGGTAAAGACGCTCAAGACCGTCCGGGACGAGCTCCGTATCTAATTACTCGAAAAAAGACCGGCACGGATTATTAATCCGGTTTTCCGTAAAGATCCCCATGCCGCCCTCACACCCTGCGGTTGACGGCCCGGATGCCGGCATCTCAACCCCTAAATAGGATCCAGCTCACATCACTGCCCATGGCAAACATTGCATACTTCGATATCCCGGCCGACAACGTCGACCGCGCAAAGCACTTCTACCACGCCCTTCTCGGGTGGAAGATCGAACCGACCGCGGCCTCCATGGATTCTCCGAAGATGGCAGCGATGCAGTACCAGGATGTCGTCACCGGCAAACCCCTGAAGGGGACCATGCATATGGGCGGGCTGTACAAGCGCCAGATGAACGAGCCGATCAAAAACTACGTGATGGTCGAGGACATCGACAAGGTGCTCGCGAAGGTGGAGAAGCTGGGCGGGAAGATCGCCATGCCGAAGGAGGAGATCAAGGGAGTCGGGCTGGTGGCGATGATCCAGGACTCCGAAGGAAATATCATCGGCCTCTGGAAGCCGGCGATGCAGTAGGCCCGGACCCGCGTGAAAAAACCAGACATTCCTGAGTGGAGCAGAGCGGTCCGAACCCTGTATTGACTACCTTCCCACAACCGAACGCATGAGCGCCATCACGCCCGGCTTCGCCTTCTTCCCCGGCGACGGCATTCCGAAGCCCCCCATCCCCGGCGTCGGCTCCTCGAACATCTCTTTATTCATCCGCTCGTTCAGCTCGTCGAAGATCCGCTTGTAGGCCGTGCAGTGGGGGTCCACCCCGTCCAGCGACCCGCCGGAGGGGGCGATCGCGTTGTAGGGGCAGCCGCCCCGGCAGTACCTGATATGCGAACAGTCCCTGCAGGCCACATCCACGTACCCGGAGAACGCCGTCATGCGCCTCCCGGGTTCTGACTGCATGAGGTCCTCCATCGTCGGGCGGTCCCGCACGTTTCCCATCACCCACTCCGGCATCCCGACGAAACGGTAGCAGGGGTAGATGCTCCCGTCGGGGCCGATGGCGAACGTGTTGCCCATGCAGTTGACGAACGTGCAGACGCTCCCCCGGCGGGTGAAGACGCAGCGGCAGAGGTCGTTGATGTTCATGACTTCCATGGTACCGATATTTTCCAGCGACTTGTCGAGGAGGTAGACGAGAAGGTCGCCGTATTCCGCCGGTTCGAGCGCCCACTCCTTCGGGTTCTCCGAGCGGAGCGACGGGAGGGCGGGGTGGAGTTTCAGGACGAACCCTTTCTCCCTGAAAAAACTGAAGATCTCCTCCCGGTGTTTCACCGATTTGTTGGTGAATGTGCAGATGAACCTCACGTTGAGGCCATGGGATCTCGCGATCTCGTAGCCTTTCATGCACTTCTCATAGTACCCCGCCCCCCGCTGGGAGTCCGTGATCTCCTCCGGGCCGTCGATGCTGGAGCCGATGGGCACCCGGTACTCTGCCAGGACCTCCGCGATCTCCGGCGTCATCCGCCAGAGGTTGGTCTGCATCGCAAACTCGGGGGTGAGCTCCTTCAGTTCCCCAGAGATCAGGGGAAGGGCCTGCCGGTAAAAATCAGCACCGGCGAGGAGCGGCTCCCCGCCGTGGAAGGTGAAGGTGACCCGGTCGGAACGGAAATTTTTGAGCCACGCGACCACGTCCTTCACGGTCCCGATGCTCATGACCGGCGACCCTTCCTCCGAGCTCCAGCAGTATTTGCACTTGGACGGGCACCCGAGCGTCGGGATGAGCATGATGTGGAAGGGGTTCTTCATCACCAGTTTTTCCCTCCGTCAGGGTATAAGGGTTATCATCGTTCCCGTACAGGAGAAAGCGGATCAGAGGGGGACGCTACCCGCCGGTTTTTTAGCCTGCGCAACAACAGTACCTTGATACATCCTGCCACATGGTGTGGAGGAAACCGTCCGGAGATGATCACCCACGGTGGAAAAAAAGACGATATCCATCTCATCGGATCCCGTTTTCCTGGAGGAATTATCCGAATACCTCGAGGCGCTCTCAAATCCCCTGCGGCTGAAGATCCTCACGTTCATCGGGCGCGAACCCCGGGAGATCACGGCGATTGCAGAACATACCGGCATGAGCTACCAGAACACCAAGAAACACCTCGACCGGCTGGTCAGCACGGGCCTTGTGCAGCGGGCAGCCGGGTTCGGGAGGGAGACGGACCGCGGCGTTGCCCCTGTCTGGAAATACTCCCTTGCAGAAGGGGGCCTTGAGAACATCACCCGGACGCTGGGCGTCTTTTCCAGCATCGCGACGCCCCTCGGGTACAGCGACATCCGGGAGCGGATCAGGGCCGTGCGGTCAGCGCTCGCTGAGAACGGTGAAGGGGCAGGGCCGGTCCTGTACGTGATCGGCGGTGCTGCGGACGGGAAAGCCTTCGTCCTGAAAAAAGAGCGGATCCTCCTGGGGCGCGAGGACCCCGATCACTCACCCGCACGCGACGAGGGGGCGGTCGTCCTGCCGGACGAGTACCGGGCGGTGACGAGAGTGACAAAACCCCACGCGGTCCTCATCCGCACTCCCGGGTGCTGGCAGATCGAGGACAACGCGAGCACCGGCGGGACGTTCGTCAACTCGCGGCGCCTGGACCCCCTGAAAAAGACGAAGCTTGCAAACGGTGACGTGATCGACCTGTCGGTCGGCGCGAACGCTGCACGGTTCCTGTTCATCTCGGATGAGTGATGGGCTGATGGGAGACAACAACCGGAAAAAACCTGCACGGCGGGGCCATCGGATGCGGGGTCTCCTCGTGCTCCTGTCCCTATCGGTGCTGGTACTCATGGTGGTCCCGGCCGTGGCACTCATCCCTGCGGGCATGGCAAACGACCCGGCTGTTTCCTCCGGCAGCGCCTCCATCCGGGACCCGGGAGCGGGAGCGTCCCGGATAGCCGCAGCATCCACTACCCTCAGCGTTCGCCCAAACCCGACACCCCTTCCTGCCCGGCTGAACCGGACCTCCCTCCTCCAGCTGGCTGCACGAGCGGTCGCTGAGCGGCCGCGGGTGGCGGCCATCCTCATTGTCGTCCTCGCCCTCATCGGGCTCGGGGCAGTCCTCTACCTCTTCCTCCGCACCGGAAAACGACCTTCTGCCGGAGGGGGAAAAAGCGCACAAGAACCGCCGGGCCATGCCACGGTTATCGATGTGACGGCCGCTGCAAAACCGACGGGACAAACAACCGCCGGGTATCCGGAGCCCGGAGTACCGTTTCCCCCATCGCTGGAGAAACGGTTCCTCAACCCGGTCTTTATCGGGGAAGGAGGGCTTGCCCGGATCTTCCGTGCCGAGAACGCAAAGACGCACCAGACCGTTGCCGTCAAGATACCCGTGCGGTTCGATGAGGTCACCGGCACCCACTTCACCCGGGACATCGTCTTCTGGCAGGGCCTCGAGCACAAAAACATCATCAGGATCTACTCCTCCAACATCCTCCCCGTCCCCTACATAGAGATGGAATATGCACCCTCGTCCCTTGCTGCCCTTCCCCTTCCGCTGCCGGAGGAGAGAGCGGTCGGGATGGTCCTCGGTATCGCCCACGGGCTTGCCTATGCCCACGGTAAGGGAATAATCCACCGGGACATCAAGCCGGAGAACATCCTGCTCGCTGCCGACGGGACCCCGAAGATCACCGATTGGGGGCTTGGCAGGGCCATCGGGGAAACCCGCCGGTCCAGCGTGATCGGCTATTCTCCGGCCTACGCTGCCCCGGAACAGATCGCACCCGGGCGGTACGGCAGGCCCGGGCCGGCTACGGACATCTACCAGCTCGGCATGCTCCTCTTCGAGATGCTGACCGGTTCCGTCGCATTCGATGGCAGGGAGATGCATGACCTGAACCTCGCAATCTTGGATGACCCGCCGGTCCTGCCTTCCTTGCAGGGTACCCGTGAGAAGGAGCTCGGGGAGATCATCATGAAGTGCCTTGCGAAACGACCGGAAGAGCGGTATGGTTCGGTTGCAGATCTGGTTTGGGACCTCGAGGCGATCCGCTTCCCCGCGTGAACATATATCAAAAAGGGGCAGCGGGTGCCCCCGCCGGTGCTCCGGGCCCCGCACATCCGGATTATGGGAACGTTATTTTGAACCGGGCGCACCGACGATGATTGGAAGAGCCGCGATGATCTCGGGGAGCATCTCGGCCGGCAGTCCCATCACCATCTCGTCATCGGCAATCCCGGAGAATCTCCTCGATCCGTCACAGCCGAGCGAGAAGTTTGGTCTCCCGGTCAGGTAGGTCTGGGTTGTTGCGTCCGAGCAGACCGACTGGATGCCGGAGAATTCGGCAGAGATCCTCCCGCCGAGGCGGAAGAGGGTGCTCTGTGCAAGCTTGAGCATTATCCGGGGGTTCGCGACGATCAGGATGACCTGGGGGGTGAACGGTGTCTTCTCCAGCGGGGCGTAGAGCGTTGCATACGTATCGCCCGGGTTGAGGTGGGAGACCTTGTCTATCGTCCGCTTGCAGGCCGCCGCACTGTCGAACTTACCCAGTTTGAAGTAGAACTCACCGCTCTTTAACGTCGGGGTGATCTCGCGGAGCCCGAGCGACCAGGCGCCGCCGTTACACTCGTGCTTTCCCGAGGTCGCGTAGAAGATCTTCCCTTCGGTCCTTGCCAGGTTCACCATCGAACAGTGGCGGATGGTCTTGTCGAGTTCTTCCATCCCGGCCGGGATCTCTTCTTCCGTTGTTGCGAATTTGATTGCAACGGGGGATCCTTTGAGCCCGAGCACTCGTTTGAGTGTTGCTGCTGCTTCGGGATAATCTATGGCTATTTTCATCGGTTCGTTGCTCATATCTTGCCTCACAGTCTCCCGTTATGGAGAGCCACAATTACCCATATAGGTAAAAATACTTAAACATACGTGAGCATGCAGGAATCGGTTGTATTCCGGGGGGAGGTCGTGCCGCGGGCACTCCGGGAACCGGAGGGATACGTTATGGGGGAACCCTCCTGCGGAAAAAGAACCATGTCGCGCCAATCAGGAGACCGATACAACCGATAACCCATGAATCCGGGCTGAGAAACGCGATAAGCCCGACACAGCTCAATGCTCCCACGGCCGGGACCCCTGAGGGATACCGCCGGTGCTCCCGTGGCAGCCGGAGCGCGGCGACGTTGGCGATCAGGTAGTAGAGCAGCATGGCGAACGTGCCGACCGCGACTACCAGCGCAAGGTCAGCGAGGAGGAGGGCCGCGATCATGCAGGCGCCGGTGACCGCGATGGCGTAATGGGGGGTGCTGAACCGGGGATGGATCCTGCCAAAGAGGAGGGGGAGATCCTGGCTGCGGGCCATGGAGAAGACGATGCGTGATATCCCCATGATGGTGGTCAGCAGCACGCTCGCCGTTGCGATCATCGCCCCGGCCGAGATGAGGAGGACGGCCCCGGAACTTCCGCTCATCCCGATTGCATCGGCAAGGGGGGAACCGGATTGCGCGAGGGCAGGGGCACCGGCAAGGCCGACGGCGACAAGGCTCACGAGCAGGTAGATGACGGTCGAGATCCCGAGCGCGAGGTAGATGGAGCGGGGGATGTTCTTCTCCGGGTCCTGTACTTCCTCGGCCATGATCGTGACCCGGGCAAACCCCGTATAGGCAAAAAAGATGAGGGCCGCGCCACCGAGGACCCCCACCGTTCCTTCTGGGATAAAGGGGGTGAAGTTCCCCGGCCTGAAAAATCCCAGCCCGAAGGCCACGAAGAACAGGAGGATCAGGACTTTCGCCGTGACAAGGATGTTGTTGAAGAGTACGGATTCCCTGAGCCCTAGGTAATTGATGAGAATGAAGATGAAGCAGATGACGAGGGCGATGATCTTCACCGGCACGGCAGGGAAGAGGGTGACAAAATAATGGGCAAAGCCCAGCGAGACCGCCGCCCCGACGAAGATGTTGGAGAAGATCCAGATCCAGCCGGCGATGAATCCGGCAAAGGGCGAGATGAACTTTTGCGCGTATGCATACGTCCCGCCTTCTTCCGGGAGGCAGGCGCCGAGTTCGGCCACGCTCATGGCCGAGAAGACGGCGATGACCCCGGCGATGAGTACGGACAGGACCATGGCAGGGCCTGCAATGCCGGCAACGATACCGGTGACGATGAAGATACCGGAGCCGATGATCGCCCCGATGCCGAGTGCCGTGGCGCCAAAGAGGCCGATCTCGCGTCTCAGAACAGGGGGCCTGACCCCGGTATTGGGCATCAATTACCGTTTTTCCTGATGGTTATTAATGGTGCAGGTGGGCGAACTGCACCGGGATGCCCGCGGTGTGGACGGGCATCCCCTCCACCCCTGCCGGTTATTAACCCTTGATCTTCCCATACACATATAATCAGAAATTGATTCATATACTCCATACAGTGGTTTTCTGAGTGCATATCCGGAAGAACGAGGGGGAACGGTCGTGCCCGGGACGAAGAAGAAGAGAGCGGAACTGAAAATTTCAGGAATGAGCTGCGCGACCTGTGCTGTCAATATCGAGGATTCCCTCTTGAAGATCAGGGATGTCTCAAAGGCCCAGGTGAATTTTGGCACCGATACCGCCCAGGTCGAGTTTGACCCGGAAAAAGTCACGCTTGCCGAGCTGGAAGATTCAGTCAGACAGGCGGGGTATGACGTTGTCAACCGTGAGGCCGTGATCAAAGTGGGGGGCATGGTCTGCGCCACCTGTGTCCAGACCATCGAAGCGGCTCTCCGTGCCCTTCCCGGGGTCGTAAGCGCCTCGGTCAACCTCGGCACGGAGAAGGCCTATGTCACCTACAACCCCTCCATCTCCGGCATTGACGAGATCAGACAAGCCATCGAGGACTCGGGGTACCAGTACCTTGGTCTTTCCGGAGAGGTGAGCGAGGAGACGGAGAGGAGAGCACGGGAGAAGGACCTGCACGACAAGCTCCTGCGGTTCTCCATCGGGTTTGCCGTGAGCATTCCGCTCATGATCGCCATTTGGATACCTCTCCCGGTATCCATGCAGGCACTCGCGTACGTGATGCTGGTCATATCCACCCCCGTCTTTCTGTTCGTCTCGTACCCGATCTTCAGGGCGGCCCACATGGCATTGCGCAACCGCTCCCTCAACATGGACGTGATGTACGCAATGGGTACCGGTGTCGCGTTCGTGTCGAGTGTCATGGGCACCTTCGGGATCGTGCTCACGACCGGGTTCATGTTCTATGACACGGCGATCATGCTCGCCGCGTTCCTGATGCTCGGGAGATACCTCGAGGCCCGGGCAAAAGGCAGGGCTTCGGATGCGATCAGGAAACTCGCCGGGCTCCGGCCAAAGACCGCGATAGTGCTTCGCAACGGTAACCGGGAGGAACTATCGATCGAAGATGTCGTCGCCGGTGACATCGTCGTCATCAGGCCGGGCGACAGGGTGCCGGTGGACGGTATCGTGGTGGAAGGAGAGAGCTATGTCGATGAAGCGATGATAACCGGAGAGCCGGTTCCCCCTCTCAAAACAAAGGGGAGCAGGGTCGTCGGCGGTACCATCAACCAGAACAGCGTCCTCTCGGTGAAGGCGGTAAAAGTGGGCAGAGAGACCGTGCTTGCCCAAATTATCCAGCTCGTGGAAGATGCCCAGGGTTCAAAGCCCGCGGTGCAGCGGGTCGCCGATACCGCGGTCACCTTCTTCATCCCGGCGGTACTCGGGATTGCGGCGGTCACCTTTGTTGTCTGGTACGCTGTGCTCGGTTCTACGCTCCTTTTTGCCCTGACCGCACTCATCTCCGTCCTCGTGGTTGCCTGTCCCTGTGCCCTCGGGCTTGCAACCCCGACCGCGGTCACCGTCGGGGTCGGGCGTGGGGCGGAACTGGGGATCCTGATCAAGAACGGTGAAGCGCTGGAGGTCTCCGAAAAAGTGACTACGGTGGTATTTGACAAGACCGGGACGCTCACGAGGGGCAGACCAGAGGTAACCGATATCCTTGCAACCGGAATCCCTGAAGCGACCCTGCTTTCCTTTGCCGCGGGAGTGGAGAAGAACTCCCGGCACCCCCTGGCCCAGGCAGTCGTACGGCTGGCCGGGAGCAGGAATATACCGATTGAACCGGCGGAACGTTTCGATACGTACGGGGGCAAAGGCGTCTCCGCTCTCGTCCTCAGGGAAGAGGTACTCGTCGGCAACCGCACCTTCCTGCAGGAGAAGGGAATAGCAATCCCCGAATGGAGCGAGGCCGCGATCTCCCGTTTTGAAGAGGACGGTAAGACCGCAATCCTGGTCGCCGTCTCGGGTCAGATGGCCGGAGTACTTCCTGTTGCGGATACCCTGAAGGAGACAACGCAGGCAGCGGTCACCCGGTTGAAAACGATGGGGCTGAAGGTTGTGATGATCACCGGCGACAACAGGCGCACCGCAGATGCAATCGCCCGCCAGATAGGTATCGAAAACGTGGTTGCCGGGGTCCTTCCGCAGGACAAGGCAGTCCACGTCAGGGCACTCCAGGAAAAAGGGGAGATCGTTGCATTCGTGGGTGACGGGATCAATGATGCCCCTGCACTCGCACAGGCCGATGTAGGCATCGCGATCGGGGGGGGAACTGATGTGGCAATCGAGAGCGCGGATATCGTGCTCATCAAGGACAACCTTCTCGATTCGGTTGCAGCCATCCAGCTCTCCAAGAAGGTCATGGGAAGGATCCGGGGCAACATCTTCTGGGCGTTTGCCTATAACGCGGCCCTGATCCCGGTTGCAGCAGGAGTGCTCTACCCGTCGTTTGGCATCACCTTCCGACCGGAACTCGCCGCTCTTGCCATGGCGCTCAGCTCGGTCACCGTGGTCAGTCTCTCGCTCCTGCTCAAAACGTATATACCCGAAGCAAAAAAGGGTAATGAGTGAGGTACGGTATGGCAATCGACCCGATCTGCAGGATGACCGTGGATGAGAAGACCGCGAAGTTCACGAGCGAGTACAAGGGAAAGAGATACTACTTCTGTGCCCCGGGCTGCAAGAAGAAGTTCGACTCGGATCCGGCCAAGTACGCCTGAGCGATCCGGTGGCTCCTGAAGAGCACTTCCCCCAGCGGAAGCTCGTCAAAGGACCCCTTTTTACGCCCTCTTGCAGCGTGATCATTCCCTCGTATTCCGGCGATCAGATCTGTTTTTGAGTGGATGTACAATCCTGATCCTGAGGCCGTCAGAGCCGATTTCCGGGTCTTGGTCATCAAAAACGGCGCCAGATATTCAGGAGTTCACCTATGCCGGATGTCCAGATAAGGTGGGAGCACACTTGACAGGAAAACAGAGCAAAAAAAGGGTTGGATTGGTCTTACCGTGCTGGGATGATCAGTGAGCGCTCGCCGGCGGGCATGAACTCGCGGATTGCACCCTTTGCGAACTCGCGGCGGACTTCTGAGAAGTCGAACTTGAGCGACGGGTCTGCGAATGTGATCTTCATCAGCGGGGACAGGCACCAGGCATCTCCACGTGCAACGTGGGCGGCGCCGGCAATTGCGGCGTATTCTCCCTGGTGACCGACATTCATTGCATAGTTCGGGTAGTTCGGTCCACGGAGCTCGCCGAGTAATCCCTCGTCTGGGCGGATGGACATACAGTTTGCGGAACCGCACTGGTCCTGCAGGTCGTAGCCGAAGAAGCCGAGACGTGACCAGCCTTCCTTGTGCATGAGCATGGAGAGGTACCAGCCGTTCAGGCCCGCGTTGGAGTTGGCGGTTGCCAGTGAACAGGTAAGACCTGATGCTGCTGCAAGGACGGACGCACGCTGGGAACCACCGAAGTGGCTCTCGAGAGCGGTCGGGTACTGCTCGTACTGTTCCATACCGTAGAGGTTGACCTCGGTTGCGATGTCGCTGACGACTTCCTGGGTCGGCTTTGCCTTGGCGATGCCACCGTGCTTCTTCTTGACATAGTCAAGACCATACTCACAGTAGTCATCAAGGATGTTGTCGGTGTATGCAGCGGTTGCATACTGGGTAAACCCGACACCACCGGACATGTAGCTGCCGAGCCAGATCTGGTCGAAGAGCATTGCACCTGCAGCGACGACCTCAAGGTTTGCACGTACCGGGTCATTGGGGTACTTGCGGTCTCCCTGGATCATATCGCAGAAGTGTCCGAACTTGATGCCACCTGGCTCGTTCGGGCCACGTGCACGGCGGGCGGGCAGGATGTCTGCCATCTGGATGACACCGGCGTGCTTTGCGGCGAATGCGAGGTCGGCGACTGCTGCCTCACCGGCGCACATCTTGTACGCACCGATGAAGGACATACCGATCTGCATCGCGGACCACCGGGAGGTGGTTCCACCGTCGCAGGTCCTGCTGACGGTCGTGGGGATGTGCACTGCCTGCCACATCGACTTGCCGACGGCTGCCTTCAGCTGTGCTGCCTGCTTGGCCGGGAAGAGCTTGTCGACGTTGAGCACGAACTGGGGCTCGAGGTCGTCTGCCATCTCGTCGTCGCCCGTGAAGACCTTGACGTAACAGTCATCCACGAGTGACGGGTGGGTCTCGACCATGTGTTCCTGGACAACGGCTGCACCGGGCATCGCGTGGTTCAGGACGTGCAGGTACTCGTTGATGGTCTCAGGGGTGACTTCCTTGCCGAGACGCTTCTGGAGCGTGCCGTGGGCGAGGTCGAGTCCGACGATGATCGTGCGGCGGATGTCGTCCCACATCTGCTGCATTGCAGCGTTGTTGACAAAGTGCAGGTCATCGCCTTCGACAAAGACACCGGTGGTGCTGACTTCGTAGGTTGTCAGCTGGCGCTGGCCGAGCGGGATACCGCCACAGTGGCAGCGCTTGGGGTCGTACATGGAGATGCCGCGTTCCATCTCGGCCTTCTTTCCGGCCTTCATGAACTCGACTTTTCTCGGGGACTGCTCAAGACCCTTGCGCAGGTAGACGGTATTCATTGCCTGGGGATCTTCTGCAAACTTTGTCTTCATTGCCTTCAGGAAGAGCTTCTGGGTCCTTTCGATTTTAGCTGCTTTTGCCATGTTCAGGCCTCCTTGGGCATGAAGCCGTATTTCACTCTCAGTTCATGGATGCGCGTGATGTACTCAACGTACTCGGGGTCGTCGCGGAATCCGGTACCGACGACAGAGTGGAACATTGTTGTGTTTGCCTTGAGCCACTTTGCGTCCATCGGCTTGCCGACCTTGACTTCTGCGTCGAGGGGTACACCGACCTGGTCCTTGACATACTTGACAACGCCTGACTTCTTGTCCATGACAAAGCGCTGGAGCATGTCGAACATCATCCCGTTCTCATCGAGACGGAGGGAGTGCCCGTGCACCGTGCAGCCACGGACGCCGGTAAGTGCTGCATCGAAGAGCTCGGTGTTGACGAGTTCCTTTGCATATTTCTCGAGGTCGCGTTCGCGGCACTCGACAATCTGACGCCCTGACAGGGTACCCGGGTCAATGCCGCGGAAGCGGTAGGACTCGAGCCATGACCTCTGGTAGGGCTGGCAGGGTGCGTTGTACATCGAGTCGGTGAACTGGATGTAGCGGACGCGGTCGCCGGCCTTTGCGCCGTCGGTCGGAGTCACGAGCTTGCGGATTGGGCAGTTGGGCTCCTGCTGCTCTGCGAGCGGCGGGTGTGCACTCTTGTAGGCTGAGCCTGGTGCACGGTGTCCCATGATCAGGACGATGTCCTTATCAGTGACATCACGAAGTTTTTCCAGCTTGTGCGTCGGGTCCATCTGCTTGCGCCTGTTCTCGGCGACCTGCGTCTGGCCGGGACAATACTGGGGTTTGTATGCCATTGTTTTATCACTCCAATAATTCCTTCTTTTTCACGATTCTCATAACTGACGAAATGACTTCTGCCATCTTCTCGCGTGTGGGGGTCTGACCCCGGGTCACGCCGCTCACGATGGCCATCACCGTACCTTTTGTACGGATCTTGTCCGCCGGCGGCATCACCACTGTTGTCTTCACGCCCTCCTTTGCGAGGTCCTCGTAATCGACAGGTGACTGGGAAACGACAATCGCCTTCACATCACAGTGCTGGAGAATAAACCTGACCTTCTGCACGACATGGGAACGGACATTCCCATGGTGAAGGATGGCGACTTTGTGTTTCTCGATCTGCACGATCTCTTTCTCGGTAAGCCCCATGGAAGCGCCAAGGACGCCACCGGCAATTTTCGGTGCGTCCGGCGGCACGCCGCTGCCGGCATACAGCACCAGCGTACTGATGCTGTATTCGACACCCTGTTGCCTGAGACCTGAGGTGATATCGCACACCGGCTTGGTCACGTGACGGCGTCCGGGAGACATCCCGACCACGATCACATCCGGGTACCGGCATTCGGAGATGGTACCCCGCTGGGCAATCCCGCCTCCTTTTCCCATACCCGTCGCTTCGCGGCAGTCAACAACCTGGGTTACTCGTCCGATCGGCATGATTATTTTGTTCCCTGGAGGATCACGGGCCTGGACTTGCTGCTTGGATCAGTAAGTCCGAGCATCTCTTTGTCCGCGTTCGGGCCGTACTTGCAGTAATCGACAAGCGACGGCTCGGTCTTCATGTACCTGCCTTCTTGGATGCGGAAGGTGAAATTCGTAAAAACCGGTTCGATAGCGGCTTGCAGTGCGGGGACGACATCGCGGCTCTCGATCTCGAGCAGAATGGTGCCCACGTGAACCTGGAGATCCAGTTCCTGGTCCCCGACATGGATGGCCTTCCTCATGGTATGAGGATTGGCGAGTCCTTTGGCGGGTCCATACGTTACGGTAGCGGGAAGACGAGGTCCGTTGAGGACCATACGCCTTACTCCGGGAACGCTGACGATCTGGTTCAGCAGGCGTTCTGTGGTCTCGGGACTGAGCAGCCGTTCAGTTATAATCCTGCACTGGGGGAACGTGGCTTCGGTCATTCGTATCCGTAGGGTTTATACACCCTTTGCAACTGCCTGGATCGGCTTCTTGAATGCATCGAGCTGCCCGAAGGTGTCCTGGTAGATCTTCGAGGTCTGTTCGGGGCCGAACATCTGGGTGCCTGCATCAAGACAGCATGCTGCTACGATACAGGGCATACCGACACCGGCTGCGTGCCTGGTAACGACGTGGTTTCCGTTGAACCCGCCGGGGCCGCCGCCACCATAGATCGAGTGGCTGAAGAACGAGAACCCGACTGCGACACCCATGGTACGACCGAAGTCGGAGCCTGGGAGGCCGGTCTCGTGCTCGAGCAGGTCGTTGAAGTAGAGCAGGGTTGCAGAGACTGCCTGTGCAAACCGTCCTGCACCACAGTTGACCATGGTTGCTGCGAGTGTTCCTGCCGATGCATAGGCGTTCCAGAGCATCGGGTCCTTGGTGTCGTAGAAGATATAGCCGCTCTTGCCCTTCTTGCCTGCCTTGATGACCTTGTCCTCAATGGCCTGCTCAACGAGGCTCTGCACGACAGTACCGATGGTACCGGTCTTGCCGTTCTTCTTGACGAGGTCGTAAACAAGGTTGTTCGCGTTCAGGCCCTGGTATGCGTAGAGCAGGAGCTGTGCACGCTCGAACGGGCCGATTGCCATGCCCATCTCGAACTCGCCGGCCTGTTCAAAGGTTGAACAGAGCGCTGCACCCTGCATTGCATTCCGGTGGGTCATCATTGCCGCATGGTTTGCGGGAATGTTGCGGAGTGCGTAGCCGAGACCTTCGTTGTTCTGCGGGATGGACATGATAGTGACGATGTTGCCGCCATCCATGCTCATGGTCTGCGGGTAGGTACCCCAGACTGCACTCTTGACATAGGAACCGTCGAACATGCCGACCTTGTACTGGTCAACCAGTGCATAGGTGGTGGCTGCTGCAACGGCAGTCGATGCCGCATCGTAGGTTGCTGCTGCATCCATACGGGACGTCGGGACTTCGACAAGGATCATCTTGCCGCCGCCGACCTTGGTGATCTTGGTGTTGTCACCGTCGGTGACTTGGACCATGTCCTTGATCTTTGCCGAAAGTGCGTCACAGTCCTTGACACAGCTGCAGTTCATGCTGCGGCCGAGGATCTGGTTCGACTTGCCGCCAAATTTTCCGGTCTTTAATGCTTCCTCGATACCGGCGAGGTTGACTGCCACGGTCCTCTTGGTGAGGTCGATGACATTGAGTGCACCCTTGTTGACCAGCGGACTGATCTTGTCAAGAGCTACATTGCTCTTTAAGAGTTTACCCTCATCGTCGTAGAGGTCGATCGTATCTTTGTATTTTGCCATTTGTAATTCCTCCAAATTTCCATTTAACCGCGATACAATACTGTCAGTGAGCGAAAGTATACCCTATAAGGGATACTGGTAATGAATGAAAGTCGCTATTGCACGTCCCCTAAGATGGGACATTGAATACTTCCCAATTTCGCCATATAAGCGTTCCTATTTTTTACCGAAACGCTTTTTTATAATATATAAAAAATAATTATTAAACATGAAGCAATGTTCAAATATTGCATAAATGTTCCAGTTCGTTGTTTTACTCAATATTACAAAATCAAAAAAAAATAGCACTGATTGTTATACTATGGGTAAAAAAATCTGATTTTTGTATGCGCTCTCTATAAAAAAGGTGGGGTCGGGGACATGGTTCCTGGTGCGCCGGTGCGGCATCCCGTTCCCCGGTCATTTGCAGTGCATTATTTCTTGAATTCCGTGATGGGACTGGGTCCAAGCTCGTTGATGGTCTTGACCACATCCGTGATGACAGCGCCCCATTTTGCGCCTTCGGAAGCGGATACGAATGTCATCCTGAAACGGCGGTCATCGAGCCCGATGCTCTTCATCAGCCGCTTCACCATGAACATGCGTTTTGCTGACTTGAAGTTGCCCTCAAGGTAGTGGCAGTCACCGAAGTGACAGCCGGAGACGAGCACGCCATCTGCGCCGTCAGCAAAGGCCTTGAGCACAAAGAGTGCATCAATACGCCCCGTGCACATGACACGGATGACACGGACATCGGGCGGGTACTGGATACGGCCGCCCCCGGCAAGGTCAGCACCGGCGTAGGAACACCAGTTGCAGAGGATACCGATGATCTTCGGCTGCCAGATACCGGGTCCGCGTTTGGGGATCTCAAAATTTCCAGGTGCTGACATTTACTGCTCACCCCCGAGCAGGAATGCATCGATCTGCGCCACGATCTGCGGGGTTGCAAAGTGGTTCATCCAGATTGCACCGCCGGGGCAGAAGCCCCCGCAGGTCCCGCAGCCTTTACACTTGGCTTCGGTGACTTCCATGACCTTGCGCCCGTCCTTTTCAACGAGGGCAAGGGCACTGTAGGGGCAGAGGTTCACGCACATGCCGCAGCCCGCACACTTTTCCTCGATGCAGGTTGCGAAGTACGGCTCGAGCTCGACTTCGCCCTTGTGGATGGGGATGCTTGCTGCAGACGCTGCACCTTCGGCAGATGCTACAGTGTCGGGAATGTCCTTGGGTCCCTGGCAGACACCGGCCAAGAAGACTCCGGCAGTGGTTGTACCGCACGGGTTCAGCTTCGGGTGTGCCTCTAACAGCCAGCCGTCCATCGAACAGGAGACACCGAAGAGCTTGCGGGTCCTGTTGGTGTCTTCCTTGGGCTGGACTGCGGCTGCGAGGACCACGAGATCGAGTTCCATGTCGACCGGTCGGTCGAGCAGGGTGTCATCGGCCATCACGTGAAGGTTCTTGGTGGCCTTGTCTTCAAGGATGTTAGCCACGCGGCCGCGGATAAACTTCGCACCCTCGTCCTGGATGCGGTAGTAGAACTCTTCGTACATCTTGCCGAATGAACGGATATCCATGTAGAAGAGATAGGGGATGCACCCGGGTATCTTTTCGATGATCTGGTGGGCATGTTTCAGCGAGTACATGCAGCAGAACCGGGAACAGTACGGTTTCCCGGTACCCGTGTTGTCACGGGAACCGGCGCAGAGCACGAACCCGACTCTCTTGGGCGTCTGGCCGTCGCTCGGGCGGACAAGGTGCCCGCCGGTCGGACCTGAGGCACAGATGAGCCGTTCGAACTCGAGGCTCGTGATGACGTTCTCGAATCTCTTGTATCCCCACTCCTCTTTCTTCTCGATCGGGAAGATATCGAAACCGGTTGCAAGGATAGCGGTTCCGACTTTGACCTTGATGAATTCGTCTTTGGCTTCAAGGTCGATTGCCTTCTTCTCAGGTCCGCAGGCAGTGACGCACAGCCCGCACTTGATACAGGAGTTGAAGTCGATCGTAAAGATCAGGGGAACAACCTGGGGGTGGTTGATATAAATCGCCTTGCGGGGCTTCATGCCCACTTCAAAGTTGTTCGGCTTTACCACCGGGCAGACCACGTCGCAGTCCCCGCACCCGTTACAGCCTCCACCGACGATGCCTCGTGCTTCGGCCTCCGCGGGGGTGAGGACACCACGGGCTTTCTTGCGGATGGTGACGTCGAAGTTCCCGATGTAACCTTCGACAGAATCCACTTCGGACCAGGTCATCAGCTCAATATTCGGGGCCCTGCCGACATCCACCATCTTCGGTGTTAAGATACACTGGGAACAGTCAAGGGTCGGGAACGTCTTGTCCAGCTGGGACATACGTCCGCCGATGCTGGTATCGGACTCAATGAGGTAGGTCTTGATACCTGCACTTGCCAGATCGAGCGCCGCCTGCATACCGGCAACCCCGGCCCCGACGACCATTGCCGCTTTTTCAACCGGCACGGACTTCGGGAACAGGTCCTGCAGGAGCGATGCCTTGGCGACAGCGATCCTGATGGCGTCCTTTGCCTTGTCCGTGGATCCTTCCTGGTCGTGCATGTGCACCCATGAGTTCTGTTCACGGATGTTTGCCATCTCGAACCGGAAGGGGTTCAGGCCGCCTTCTTTTGTTGCCGTTCTGAACGTTGGTTCGTGAAGGCGTGGGGAGCATGCAGCGACAACGACACCGGTCAGTTTTTGTTCCTTGATCGCCTTATTGATTACACCCTGCCCGGGCATCGAGCACATATACTTGTAGTTGTCAACATAGGCTACATTCGGGATGGTTTTTGCATATTCCTGTACGGCAGGAATATCCATCGACCCCGCAATGTTGGTACCGCAGTGGCAGATGAAGACACCGATGCGTGCCTCCTGCTTGGTGGTGCTGCCTGCGGCAGCTGATGCCGCTGCCTGGGGCTTTGCTGCCTGTTTCTTGACTTCCTGTTTTACCGGGGCTTCCTTCTTTGCGTCCTGCTTCTTTGTCTCGGTCTTCTTGGTAGTTGTTTTCTTCTTTTCTGCCATTCTTACCACCTCACAGGACCTTCTGCAGGAAAGGCTCACAGCTGATACCATGGAGGTCCAGCCCGAGGTCCTGCGGGCTCATTCCCTGTGCCAGTCCGAGGAGTTCAGCGAAGTGAAGTACGGGCAGTCCATAGGAAACGCCGAACTTCTCCTGGATCTCGATCTGGCCGCGGTCGAACTGAAGCTGACAGAACGGGCAGATGTCCGTGAGTGCGTCCACCTTCTCTTCTTTCAGGTTGATCAGCTTCTCGTTGGTGATGTCCAGCGAGTGGACGATATCGTACCCGCGGACACCGCCACCGGCACCACAGCACTGCATCTTGTTGCGGTATTCCACCGGGGTTGCGCCCAGTGCCGCAACAAGCTCTTCCATCCAGGTCGGGTGCTCGGTGTTCAGCATGACTTCCTTCTCAAACTCACGGTCCTTGTGGGGCTTCACCAGGTGACAGCCATAGTGGACTGCAATGCGGGCACCGGTCAGGGGGTTTGTGACGCTGTCCCGGACCTTGTCGACTCCGATAAACTTGTCGTTGTAGAGGAGTTCTGCCGTGTGGTACACGTTGATGGTACCTTTGTACTCCATGTCTACTTCCTTGAGGACTTCATTAACGGCATCGCGGAGATCCTTGTTGTGCTTGAGCTTGTGGTTGACTTCCCAGATCGACTTGTAACAGCCGTTGCAGACAAGGGCGATATCCATCTTCATCTGCTCGGCGAGCACGAGGTTCCGGGCTGCCATTGCATAGAAGACACTGAGGTCGATGGAACCGAATGCACCCGGGGCGGGGCAGCAGCTTGCGCCCTTCAGGGGGACGAGCTCAACGCCCAGTTTTTTCATCGCTTTTATGGAGGCGGATTCGACACCGGGGTAGCGGTTCGGGGCAATGCATCCGAGATAGAATGCAAACTTGTGGTTTGCGCCTGTTTCTGACATGGTATCTTACCCCTCCCTCTCCTTGACGATCCGGTCGGCATTCGCCTTGAGCTTGTAGTGGTCAAGGATCTTCTTGATGCCGGGTATATATTCCGGATACATGTGGGTGGTCGGCGGGTCGCGGGTGAGGCCGAGCCGCTCGCGGGCTGCACGGTTGACATCGTTGTTCGGGACACCGTGGCCTGAGGAGTAGATTGCCTGCACGGTCTTGAGGAAGTTGACGGGGACAATGTCCCTCTTGAATGCGAGGTTCCTCATCGCCATGATGACATCCGTCGGCAGGATATCACGCGGGCAGCGGTCCGAGCAGCTGTAACAGGTCGTACAGAGCCAGAGATCGGGATCTGTCAGGGACTCGTTTTCAAGCCCGAGAACTGCTCTCCTCATGAACTTGCGGATGCGGTACGTGCTGCGGGGGGCTGACGGGCATGAACCGGTGCATGTTCCGCACTGGTAGCACATGTGGGCGATGGTACGCGAGATCCCCTTCACTTTCGTGGTGAATTCGGGGTTTGAGTCCTCACGGTAGTATCTCTGATCGTGGAGTTTCTTCTCCAACGCTTCGGGGTAACCTTTTGTTCTTGCCATAGTCCGCTCACGCCTTCTCCATTACTTTGAGGTTGACCTGCCCGCTAATCTCCTCTTTCACTTTCGAGGTCCTCCTGGTGCAGAGTTTCTCCTTGATCCGCTTGAACAGGTCTGTCTCCGTTCCCTTCATGCGGATACCGGTCCTCTGCAGTACGATGATGTCCTCACCGGGACATGCATCGACACAGGCGCCGCACAGGATACAGTAATCCTTGTTGACGGCAATGGTTGCCTCGATCTCGTGCTTCATCTCTGCAGCAGGTTTTGCTGATGGCAGATAGATTGCATTTGCCGGGCAGATCTCGACACAGGTCGAGCAGCCGCCGGGGCATTTGTCGGCGTGGAACTCGATATCGCCTTCAAAGAGCTTCTCAACGGTGATCGCTTCGGTCGGGCAGTTCCGGGAACACCATGTGCAGGTGCAGCAGTTGTCCTGGATAATGTCGACTTTACCGTCCACCTTGTCGGAAACGACTTCGCGCTCGACCGTGATGCACTCTTCAGGGCATGCCTCTACGCATACCTTGCAGGCGTCACACTTGGTCTCGTCCCAGATCACGTCACCTTCCACTTTTCCGGTCTCCGCGGTGAACCCTTTGTGTTTCACCACGAGTGCCGGGCAGAGTGCACCACACAGGCCGCAGAGAGAGCATTTCTCCTTGTCAACGGCAAACGTTATCTTCGTCTTGATCGCGGTCTGGCGGTCCCTGGCACCTGCCACGGGTCCCTTGTAGGTCCCTTCAAATGCGGGGACGTTGCGGTCGATGGCATCGCGTGGGCATACCTCTTCACAGATCGTACACCTGACGCATTTCTCGTCATCGATCTCCGCTTTCATATCGTACTGCGGGAACCCTTCCTTCTCGATAATCGGGAGTCTCTCCTGTCCGTCCACCTTCAATGTCAGTGCATTGAACGGGCACATGATGACGCAGACGCCACAGTAGGAACACTTGGTCTCGTCCACGTCCACTGGAGTAGCGTAGTTGATAGCGCCACGCCTTGCCGCTCCGACAAGCCCGAGGACAATTGCGTCCTCAGGACAAGCTTCGACACATATGCCGCATCCCGTGCAGGTCTCTGCATTGAGTATCAGGTTATTGACGTTCTGAAGGAGCTTCTGCTCCATCACAACGTTAACACCATCCTTCTTCTTGGAAAATTTTGGATACAATGCCATGAATAACCCTCACGCTGTTTTCTTATTGCACGCTTGCCGCCATTCTTGATTCCCGGGGGCCTGCAAATCTGATAAGGCCGTACGGGTTTGCCCGGATACCTATGCCGCATCCGGCAGGGAGTTTACCTCTGGAATCAAGAATCACGGATCTTCCATCCCTGACTACGTAGATCTTTTCTTCCGATGCAGGATCTACTGTATGAAGCGTTAACGCATCAACAGGACATGCAACCACACAATTATTACAGCCGGTACACCGTTCCATGTGTATGTGCACTGCAAATGCCATTCGATTTTCACGCACCAGCTATGATCGATTCTAAAAATCGACTAACAAAAAGTGGTAGAAGAATGTAGATAAATGTTCTGAAATTGCGTGTGAGAAAAGTGATGTTTTATATGGGTTTTCATTATTTTAGTTTATATACTCTTCAGATGGGTTAATGTATAAATCCGCATGGTTAACCTGTTATCTTATACTTTTTCCCGTCTTTTTTTATTTTTTATCGTGCGCTCCCGAATTATGGGTTTTCGTTAAAATCAAATTAGAAAATTTATTCAGTCACCATCATGGTACCTTTGTAGTACCGGAGGTTACTATATGGAAATCCACGGCGTTACGATCGATAATACCTACGCAGAGGCATTCCCGACCTGGGTCTGCCGGATCATCATCACTGCGGTCACCAAGGAATGGGCAAAGAAAGCAGCAACGGAAGCAACCGGTTTCGCAACATCCGCGATCGGCTGCCCTTGTGAGGCAGGCATCGAGGGCTTTGTCCCTGCAAGTGAAACCCCCGACGGGAGACCTGGCGTAGCCATCCTGATCTGTGCCAGCAAGAAGAAACTCAAGGAGCAGGTCGTCGAGCGCCTCGCAGAATGCGTCCTCACTGCACCGACAACTGCTGTTTTCAACGGCATCACCACGGCAGAAGAAAAGATTCCGGTCAAGCTCCACTTCTTTGGCGATGGCTACGAGTACCAGAAGGATGTCGGCGGCCGCAAGTGCTGGGTCATCCCGATCATGAACGGCGAATATGTCGGTGAGGAGGAGTTCGGTATCGTCAAGGGGGTAGCTGGCGGTAACTTCTTTGTGATGGGAGAGAACCAGATGGCGGCCCTTATGGGTGCCGAGGCAGCTGTTGAGGCTATTGATCTGGTCCCGGGAACAATCACCAGTTTCCCCGGCGGAATTGTCGCTAGCGGCTCGAAAGTCGGCAGCCTGAAGTACAAGTTCATGCCGGCATCAACCAACGAGAAGTACTGCCCGACACTCCGCGAGAAAGTGCCGGACTCCAGGATCCCTGCAGGAGTCAAGGCCGTCTACGAGATCGTGATCGATGGTGTTGACGAAAAGTCGGTCGCAGCAGCGATGGCGTCAGGAGTGAAAGCCGCGGTTACGGTTCCCGGTGTGAAGTTTATCTCCGCCGGTAACTTTGGTGGTACGCTCGGGCCGTACAAGATCGAGCTTCACAAGGTTCTGTAAAATCTCCTTTTTATTTCTGTGATACATCGATTCATATATATAGAGTTATTACCGAATATTTTGTTAACGAAAATTTCGGCGACAATATGATCACGCTCACACCCGATGATGCAAAGAAGCGGTTCGGGCCACTCTTCTCCCAGAAATTCCTGGTGATGGTAGATGAAAGGAGTGGCCGAGCAGAAATAATCGAAACATGCCGGGCACGGGGAACGATTGAGTGGGACGCGATGAACCGGCGACGGGCAGGGGGCGCGGTGACCGGCTGTGTTGTTGAAGGAACGACGATGGTGATCAACGCGAAGCTTGGCACATACCCTATCAATTTCGGTGCCGCATCAAGCGATATCGGGGGGCCAGCCCTGGAATCCGTGGAAGTTGCCGGAGACGAAGTGATCACCAATTGGGCCGGTATTGCCGGTGCCGGTGTCGGGATTGCTGCCTGCCTTTCCCAGGCCCCCGGTGTTATCCGGGCAGAGTACCCTACGGAAGATGATCTCAAGGTCGGCGGGGCACGCACCAACCGGGTCAGGATAGTCTCGCCCCGGTACGAGAAGGTCTGCATCGGTATTGATGATACTGATACAAAAACGGAGGGGGCGACGTGGGTGATGGCGCTGAAATGCGCAGAATCCTGTCATATGGAGGGTGTTGATTTTTTGAACATGCGCCTTGTCCAGCTCAATCCGGCGGTACCCCATAAGACCACGAACTGTGTCAGCTCAGCGCTGAACTTTGCCGTGAGACCGGATAAAACCCGCAGGCTTCTGGATTTCGTCCGGGCTTTTGTTGAAAAAAATACTTTTTCAAAGGACACGGGGATCGCCTGTTACCGGGGTATCGGTTTTTCATCAGAATCACCTTCATCTGCCGCGGTAAAGACGGAGATCCTTACCCTTGAGAGAGCGGAAGAAGAGGCAGAGGCGCTTGGTATTGAATTTATTGACCAGAACGGAAGGAAGGGGAGGATCGGTGCACTGGGTGCAGTGCTCTGGGGCAACCGGGGAATCGAGGCGGCGGGACTCTATGGTGAACATCTCTGAACCTTACATCATCCAGTACCCGAAGATCGTCGCTGTGGCTGATGAGACCGGAGACCGGGTGGAACTCATCGAGTTTTTCGAATGCATTGGCGGGGCTATGTGGACCCAGCACCATTACGCGAAGAGTCCGATTGTGGATGACGTCCGGTGTGTGGGTTCAACAACCCGGTACTTGATCAACCCGGGATCGGTCGATCTCGCACTGGAAGGCTCCCGGTTCCCCGCGGGCATCTCCGGTGTTGTCGTGGATGATACCGAGATCGCGATCACCTATATTGGCATGGGGGGAGGGGGCGTTGGCGCCGCAGCCTGCCGGTCGGATGCTGCCGGTGTCCTGCGGAGCAGGAGCGATCCGGCCGGCGGTGGGAAAGTGGCTGGCGCCACCCTCTGGCTCCCCCGCAGGCAGCGGGTGCTGATCGGGGTCGATGATACCGATACCCCGGAGGAGGGAGCGACATGGACCCTTGTCCATAACATTGCAAAAGCCGTGGAAGATGAACAGTCCGTCTATCTCTCCCATACGATCGTCCAGCTCTTCCCTGTACCCTACCGCACCAAGAACTGCGTGAGCCTGGTTGCGGAATTTGCATCAACCGATCCCGAGGGTCTTATCGACAGGTTCCATGATCTCCTTGAGCGGTATACACTTTCGCAAAAAACCGGGATGGCTGCTTACACCGGTTTTGCCCCTTCCGAAGACCTGTATGCATTCGGGAGGAAAGTCAAGCGGGGGGAAGTGGAGCCCGCGCTCCTGGAAGATCTCAGGGACGATAACCTCCGCATTGTCATGAACGGCCGGGGAATCATAGGGGCAGTCGCAGCCATCCCCTTTTACACCAACTTTAAGGAGGCGCTCGAATTATGCAATGGACTGACGTAAAAGCCCGGCTCCTAGCGGCGGGATCAGCCAGGCTTACCGGTGAACCCGCGGACCCTTATATTGCCCGTTCCGCTGCGGGACCTGGCGCCGGCGGGAAGGGATCGGTCTTCTTTGCAATGGGAGGCCGCCGAGTAAAATTCGCACTCAACCCCGCGAGCAGCATCGAGATTGCCCACCGGGGCAATGGCGTGGCGGACCTGTATTTTGAGGGGCAGATCTTCCCCGGGCGCCTCCTTGAGCCCGGGTTCCACTGCCCTGACCAGGCCTTCATTACCGTGACAGGCAGCTGCATATTCAGCTGCAGGTACTGCAATGTACCGGGGATAGGGGGCAGGCGTAAGACCATCGAAGAGATAATGGACATGGTCGAATCGGTGAGGCACCGTGTCCATGCGATATCGCTTACGAGTGGAGTCCTTTCAAGCATCGGGGAAGAGGAAGGCTATGTTCTCGAAGTCGTGAAACGCCTCACCTTCTTCGGGCTCCCTATCGGTGTTTCCATCTACCCGACCGAGAAAACGCCCGATCTCCTGCACGGACTCGGGGTTGCGGAAGTGAAGTTCAACCTTGAGGCAGCAACACCGGAGCTCTTCGAAAGGATGTGCCCCGGGCTGGACTACGACCGGCTCTGGCACGTGCTGGATCGCTCTGTAGAACTGTTTGGAAGGGGACGGGTTTTTTCCAATGTTATCATAGGTCTCGGTGAGACCGATGAGGAGCTGGAGGCCTGCATCCGTACACTGATCGGCCACGGCGTGATCCCGGTGCTGCGCCCGCTCAACCCGGTTGCAGAATTCAGCGGTACTCCCCGCCCGTCAGCGGATCGACTGAAGAAGGCCTTTGCGATACACAGCAGGGCTCTCTCTGAAGCCGGCCTTGATCCCCGCCAGGCGCTCACGATGTGTACGAACTGTGCAGGTTGTGACCTGGTTCCCGGGAGGGACGAATGAAGGGGGTCACCGGCCTGGCCGATGCCATCCTCCGGTATACCGACCGCCGGTATACCGTCCCGGGGTTCCCGATTACCAACCTTGGGGATCTGACAAAAGCAGAGATGGTGATCAACGAGAAGACTGCACTTGAGTATGCGCTCGGGGACTCCCTTTCCGGACGACGTGCCGCGGTGATCATCAAGAATGTCGGGGTGAATGCCTGTGCTGACCCGCTCCTCCAGGCGACGGCACAGGGCCTCATTGGCGGGGTAGTCCTCGCGGCAGGAGATGACCCGGACTCTATCGGGTCCCAGACCGCCCAGGATTCGCGATATTACGGTGAACTGGCAGAACTCCCGGTGATCGAGCCGGATGAAAACACCTGTTATGCGGCTGTGGAGTCCGCGCTTGAAGCATCGGAAAAATTCTCCCGCGTAGCAATCCTCCGCTTGACCCCTCGGATACTTGACGCTGAGATCGCTTCGCATATCGTCCCCCGACAGGACCGGAAGGGCAGGCTTTCTGAACGCACCTGGACGATGAACGGGCGGGTCACGGCAGCAGAGCAGCTCTACCGGGAGATGTTTGCCTGGTCGGACGAGTCATCCCTGAACACCTGGAAAGGGGAGCCGGCAGGCGCCGGTGCCGCAGCAGGCAACACCCGGATCGTGACGGTCCACCCCCTGCCGAGACGGGCCGGTGAGATCCGGGACGTGCACGAGTTCGGCCGTACCTTTGTCCGCGACCACCGTGGTCTCCGGCCCCCCGATCCAAAGGAACGCCCGGAGGCCATGGAGGACCGGGGGTATTACCGCACATTCTGTGCCGACTGCCCGTTCAAGCCGGTGCTGGACATCCTCAAAGAGCGGGGACTGAAGATGATCTGCGATGCCGGGTGTTCAGTCCTTGGCATGACGCCGCCGTACGAACTGGGGGTGGCAAGTTACGGGATGGGTGCGAGCATCGCCGTTGCAGCCCGGAGCACCGGCGTGGCTCTTATCGGGGATTATGCGCTGCTCCATTCCGGCCTGAATGCCCTGATTGATGTCTACGAAAAACGCCGGTCTCTCCTGTGCGTAGTGATGAAGAACAACTGCACGGCAATGACCGGCAAACAGAAGATCTGTGATCCCGTCCCCTACCTTTCGTGGGCGGACCCGGTCATCTGCGGTGCCGGAGATGAGCAAGTGCTTGAGGAGAAACTCGTGGCCGTTGACGGGCCGCGGACAGTTGTCGTTGTTGGGGAATGTCCGGAAGGAAGCCACCATGAAACCGTGGAATGTTGAGATCTGTGATGTGACGCTGAGGGACGGGGAACAGACGCCGGGAGTCTCGTTCTCGTGCAAGGAGAAGGTGGATATTGCCAGCACGCTGGATGCGATAGGGATCGAAGTCATCGAAGCGGGTTTTCCTGCTGTGTCCGCGAACGAAAAGGAGTGCGTGAAAACGATCGCCGGTCTCGGGCTTGACGCCCGCATCTGTGGTTTTGCCCGGGCCCGGGAAGCTGACATCCAGGCGGCGATCGACTGCGGGGTGGACATGGTGAGCATCTTCATCCCGACATCCGAACTTCACGTGAGGCTCAAGTTCAAAAAGCCGCGGGAGCAGGTCCTCCAGGAAGCGCTGAAGATGATCGATTACGCGAGGGAACAGGGTGTCCAGGTCCGGTTTGCAGCCGAGGACGCATCCCGGACCGACCTGCCGTTTCTTAAGGAAGTCTACCGCGGTGCAGCGGATCACGGGGCCGTCCTCCTCAGTTTTGCCGACACGGTAGGTTGCCTGATCCCAAGCGAGATTCGGGCTGTAATGGCGGACCTCGTAGCATCGGTCGACCGTCCATTCTGCGCCCACTGTCACAATGACATGGGCTGTGCCGTGGCAAACACGATCACAGCGGCTGAAGCCGGGGCCTTCCAGCTCCATACTACCGTTAACGGAATCGGGGAACGTGCCGGGAACGCATCCCTTGACGAACTGCTGGTCGCGCTGAGGATGAAAGGTGGTGTCGACCGGTATGACCTCTCGCACCTCAAAGACCTCTCTCTCATGGTGGAGAAGTATTCCGGGATAACCCTTCCCCGGAACAAACCCGTGACCGGGGAACTTGCCTTTTCGCACGAGAGCGGTATCCATATCGCGGCGATCCTCGAAGACCCGCTCGCGTACGAGTACTTCCCGCCCGGGCTTGTTGGCGGAGAGCGCCACTTCATCCTCGGCAAGCACACCGGAAAAAAGGCGCTCGAGTATGTGGTGGCTTCCATGGGCTGCGAGCTCTCGGAAAAGCAGATCTGCCGCGTCCTCGACATGGTCAAGGACCATTCGGAGCATAAGTGCAACATCACGCCGGACGTACTGAAAAAAATGATCCGGAAAGCACAACATGAACAGGAGAATGCCTGAATGAGTACCCTTTCGGAACGGATCCTCGGTGCATCGGCCGGGGAATACGTGGACCGGAATGTGGATCGGGCCTATGCCCACGACGGTACTGGTGTCCTCGCCCTTGAGGCATGGAAGAACATGAGTGGCAGCCGGCTCGCAAGAGCGACCGAGCTCTACCTGCAGTTCGACCATATCGTACCGGCAAACAACGGTACCACCGCCACGCTCCAGCACGAGCTCCGGGAATTCGCCCGCAGTTCATTCATGCACTTCTCCGATATCGGTGGTGGTATCTGCCACCAGCTGATGAGCGAGGGGGTCGTCCTTCCTGGCGAAATCGTGGTCGGTGCCGACTCACACAGTGTGACCCTTGGGGCATTCGGTGCATTCGCGACCGGGGTCGGAGCCACGGATATGGCAGCGATCTGGCTGACCGGGGAGACCTGGTTCCGGGTCCCGGAATCAGTCGGGATCCATCTCTCGGGAAGGTTTACCGGAGCTGCGGAAGCCAAGGACCTCGCCCTTACGTATGTCGGAAAGCTCGGGACGGACGGAGCCACGTACCAGGCGCTCGAGTTCGTGGGCGAGGGGATGAGGCACCTCTCAATGGACGAGCGGCTCGTGCTCTCAAACCTCTCGGTGGAAGCCGGGGCCAAAGCGGGGCTTTGCTATGCGGACGACATCACGGTCCGCTATCTCAGGGAACGGGGCCACGCGGTGGAACCCCAGGTACCTGAGCCCTGCATATACGTACAGGAACTGGAGATAGATCTTTCAGACGTAGTCCCGCTCATTGCCGTACCTCACCGTGTTGATACGGTGAAACCCGTCCACGAGCTTGAAGGACTCCCGCTCGACCAGGTCTTTGTCGGGACCTGCACGAACGGGAGGTACTCCGACCTTGCCCGGTTCGCCCGGATCGTGAAGGGCAGAAAAGTGGCGGTGAGGACCATCGTTATCCCGGCCTCCGCGGAAGTTCTCGAGAAGACGATCCGGTCCGGCGTGCTCGCCGATATCATCGGCGCAGGCTGCACCATCGGGACTCCCGGCTGCGGCCCCTGCATCGGCTACCACATGGGTGTCCTTGGTGAAGGGGAAGTATGCCTCTCTACTGCGAACCGGAATTTCAAGAACCGGATGGGTGTGGGCGGCGAGATATACCTCTCTTCTGTGGCCACCGCCGCAGCGAGCGCTCTTGAAGGTGAGATAACCGCGCCCGAGGTGGCCTGATGCAGGGTGAAGGGCATGCCGTCTGTCTCCCTGCGGATATCGATACCGATCTGATTGTTGCCGGGCGGTACCTGAGGACTAAGGACAGGAGCCTTTGGGCAGCTCACGTATTCGAGGATCTCGATCCCGCCCTTGCATCCCGGCTCAAAGGCGCAGTGATCGTTGCCGGCAAGAATTTTGGCTGCGGGTCGTCGCGTGAGCAGGCCCCGATCGCAATCCGCGAAGCCGGTGTTGCAGCGGTCATCGCCCCCTCGTTTGCACGGATCTTCTTCCGCAACGCGGTCAACATCGGGCTTCCGCTCATAGAATCGGATCTGTCCTGTGAAGAAGGGAGTACTATCAGGTTCAACATGGCTGAAGGCTGGGTGGAGAGCGGAGCAAAACGGTACGCGACCCGCCCCCTCTCACCACGCATGCAGGAGATTCTCGCGGCAGGAGGACTCGCGGAGTACTGGAGAGGACACCAATGATATTCCCGGAACACTGCAAATACGTGGGGATCGCCTCGACAAAACCCTGCGGAGAACGGGTCTATTTCCTGAGCCGGTACCTTCTCCGGGAGACGGATGGGGGATATGAGTTGTCGCAAGTAACACTCGACCCTGAAGAGAAAGGGATGATGCGGGATATCGTCTCGTCGAAGGTACTCGCCCGGCCCCATGAAGTGTATCACTACCCGGAAAAAGTGCAGCTGCATGACCGTACACGGCTCGTCCGGCTGGCCCTTGACTCAGGACACCGTTGTACGGTATTTACCGGCCTTGATGAGCACCGCACGTTCATCCTCGACCCCGACCTTTCCGGGTTTCTGGAGATCCATGTCTATGACGTGACCCCTCCCCGCCCGAGTCTCTCCCTGTGTCTGCAGGAACTGGAATCCGCGGGGCTCTTCGGGGACCTCTCCGTGGTATTCATCCACCATGTGCGGGACATCACGGTTATTCATGCCGATGTTTACCCGTGCCGGGCGGCAGGATTTGCAAGAACGCTCGATGCCGACCCGATGTGCGGCGGTGAGCGCGTGGCAGGCTGTCTCACCGGCTCGCAATTTTATACCGAGTGCTATGGGCCCAACTTCAGGCTCGAGAATATCTGTCCCCTTGAGAGTGTGAACGATGAACCTTTCATCGCAAGATGTTGCCGTGCCGAACGCGAGGGTCCCGGGAGCTGGAACGGGAAGTCAGGATCCATTGTCCACTGGGGGGCAAACCCTGCGCAGATCGCCGGTTCGGTCCGGGAACTGGTCACCCGCTGGAGGGCGAAGTGAAAAAAATTGCGGTTGTTGAAGGTGACGGGATCGGGCACGAAGTTATTCCGGTTGCAAAACGTGTCCTTGAACTCCTGCATCCCGAGTACGAGTATTTCCCGGTTGAGGTTGGTTACGGCAGATGGGAACGGACAGGCTGCCCTTGTACTGACCCTGATATTGCGGAACTGAAGACCGCAGATGCAATACTTTTCGGAGCTGTCACCACTCCTCCCATGAAGGACTACCAGAGTGTTGTCCTTCGGATCAGGAAAGCCCTCGATCTCTACGCGAACCTGCGCCCGGTGAAAGACGGCGGGTTCGATATCATGATTGTCAGGGAAAATACCGAAGGGCTTTACTCAGGCATCGAGGAGTCCGGTCCTGATCGGGCGACGACGCTCCGGGTCGTGACCCGGAAAGGGTCCGAACGGATTGCGAAAGCCGCAATCCGGCTTGCACGGGAACGGGGGGGCAGGCTGACGGTCGGGCACAAGGCAAATGTGCTCAAGTCCGATGTCTTCTTCCGGGATATCTGCCTTGCAGAGGCAAAGGCTGCCGGAATACCCTGTAATGACAAATTTATCGATGCCCTGTCGCTCGACATCCTCCAGCACCCGGAGTTGTATGACGTGGTCGTGACCACCAATCTTTTCGGGGACATCCTGTCCGACGTGGCCTCGTATCTCGTCGGAGGGCTTGGGTTCGTGCCCAGTGCCAATATCGGAGACCGGCACGCCCTTTTCGAGCCGGTGCACGGGAGTGCACCCGATATTGCCGGGAAAAATATCGCGAACCCAATTGCAGCAATCCGGAGTGCGGCACTGCTGCTTGCATATCTTGGGGACCGGAGTGGTGCAGAGCAGATGGAATCTGCCATCAGGGAATCCGTCGCTCAGGGGATCCGTACCCGGGACCTTGGCGGATCGGCCGGGACCCGCGAGTTCGGCGACGCGGTCGTCCGTGCGCTCAGGCACGGGCGGTGATCAGGAAGGTTTCGGAAAGAAGTGATGGCGGATAGGTGCCGTCTGTGACGGGATACAATGTTTCCTATCGAGGTCTATAAAAGAGGAGCATGGTCATCAACCTCTTCGCGCACCCGTGACCCAAGTACATCTGTCAGCACCTGTTTTATCTCAAGGGAAAATGGTGTCAGGACAGTGTCTACCGTGCCCCTCGATTTGACGGAGAGCTGATAATCGACGTGGTATCGGGCGTTTTCCGGTATCCCGACCGTTAACGGGAACAGGAGCAGATGGTGCAGGTAAATCCGCACCCGGGTCAGGGTTACTGACTGGATGTTGCTATGCAAAATTTCCCGGGCATCCTTCAGATCTGCAAGGATCGCGGCAGGGTCATTCATCAGGTACTGGTCTGAAAGCGCCTGCCATGAACCAGCGTCTCCGGAACCCGGAATTCTGAACGGCCACCAATTATTGTGTTTCTGTTTTGGGGCATCCCGCATGGCGGATTCAGGAAGAGAGGATATGATAAGCCGTTTATCTGTAAGGATCAATAAACAGTCCCGGTTTTTCTTTCCCGCACCGGCTCGTTCCCGGCACGGGGCTACGTGAAGGACACGATCCCTTATCCCGGAACCCTTCAATTCATCCACGATACTAGTGGATAGTTACTCTCCATAAATAACGTTTTTCTGCTGTTCTTGCCTCATTTTAAATTCAAACGCGTCTTAAGGGTCCGGGCGTCCGAAAGACAAGAATCCCTCCATCTTTTACCAGATATATGGTACCAAAATATTTCCATCAGATCCGGAAACCGACCGCAGAATGCCGGTCTATCGGAAAATCGGGCAATCGTTTCCGTTAACTATTCAAGATCTCCGGGCAGATTAGCTTGTTCAGGAGCGTGATTATTCATCGAACCGGTCATACTGGGGACAGCCGTTATGGTACCTCTCCTCATTTTCTTTCTACGTATTGCCGAAGCGAGCCTTGAGTCGCTCAGGACGATCTATATCAGCAAAGGGCATGCGAACCTTGCAGCCTACGTCGGGATCGTCAAGACCGGCATCTGGCTGATATCAACCGGTCTCGTGCTGACCGACCTTACCGAATTCTGGAACCTGTTTGCTTATCTCGCCGGTTATGGTATCGGGACGGTGCTCGGCATGCAGATTGAGAATATCATATCCATCGGGTACGTGATTGTACGCCTCATAACCCCCGGCGACCCGCAGCCGCTGATCGAACAGCTCTCCACGCTCGGCTATGGGATGACGAGGATTGAAGGGTCGGGCAGCTTCTCCCACACGGTGAATATCATCTTTATGATCGTCCCCCGCACCGAGCTGGCCCGCCTCCTCGGTATCATCTCCCGGGACTACCCGGATCTCCTCTACACCATTGAGGACGTCCGGAACATCAAGGACGGGGCACGAATTTTCTACAAGGACCCGAAACGGCGGGTCCTGAGCTTCTTCGGGTTATAAATTCCCACTCTCCCCTGTTTTTGGCTCTATCCAAAGCTCTATTTCCCTCCCCTCCCATCCATCATGCAGGAAGTCCCTATGAACACCGGAACTGGCAGGAAAACAGGCGACCGTATCCCCATATATAATGCACGGACAGGAAACGTGGACCAGGTCTTTCCTGTCATCCACACCGACGCAGAATGGCAGGCGCTCCTCACTCCGGAGCAGTACCAGGTGGCGCGAAAACAGGGTACGGAGTACGCGTTTACTGGCAGGTTCCACAACTGGAAGGAGCAGGGGATCTATACCTGCGTCTGCTGTGGTACCGATCTCTTTTTGTCGGAAACCAAGTTCGATTCCGGCACCGGCTGGCCCAGCTTTTACGCGCCGGTCTCCGGGCTCAATGTCCTCACCCGGACCGATACCTCGCTGGGCATGCCCCGGACCGAAGTCCTCTGTGCCAGGTGCGGTGCCCACCTCGGTCATGTCTTCGATGACGGGCCTCTTCCGACCGGGAAACGGTATTGCATGAACTCGGCCGCCCTTGATTTTGTAAAGACTCCTTGATCTGGGCGGGCAGATTCATGCGTATCGGGTATCCCTGCACGAAGTCTTGTTTCGTTGGGCTTGCAGGAATTGCACTTGTCCTGCTGACGATATTCATCGCGGTTCCGGTATCAGCTGCAGTTGCCGTTGATGCACGCACGGCCACGAATACCACTGTGACTACAACTCCTTCAGCAACAATTGTGCAACCCTCCGTCTCTGCAACGGTCTCATCCGCAACCCCGGCAGTCGGGACACCGGTAACCATCAGTGGTATAGCAACCGGTGGCAACCTGTCAGCCGGGGTCCAGATCTGGATCTTTGCTGGCAATTACGTAAATGTCTCCGTCGTGCCGGTCAGATCCAATGGTACGTTCTCCAATACGTACCCGACAACCGGGTTCCCTCCCGCAACGTATTATGTATTTGTCCAGAGCCCGGGAAATGACGGGGTGTTCAATATGGACCTGCAGTCATCAGGGGTTTACTCGGGTGATGTGGTAAATACCCAGACCGGGGCACTCCTCTTCAACTTCACCGGCGCCGGGAGCGTCCAGGACGCAGCTGCTTCAAAAGCGCTCTCGGATGCAATCAACCTGCAGGCCTTCGATGCTGTGTACACCAATCTCACGTTCCAGCTCGTTGCTCAAGGAACGACGCCAACAGAGAGGATACCTGCCTCGCCGGTCAGTACGACTGTGGCCCGGACCCAGCTGCCTGCAACCACCCAGTCCCCGCTTTCGACAGCGACAATCCTCGCGGGGCTCTGTATTGCCGGACTTGCCGCTACGTGGTTCGTTCGCCGGTAATCTATTTTTCCGTTATTTTTCCCACGATCTTGAGCGATAGTTTTTATTGACTGTCTCTCAAAGGTGAATTAGGCGGAAGGGAGATCTCTATGAAAATCCTGTATCTTATGCTAGTTTTTGCGATAATTTTTATTCTGGCTTGTGTGCCACTCGCAGCCGCGGATGAATCCGTACCAGGGAACCAGGGATGGTATATCATCCACTGTAACGTGTATGGGGCGGACATCTATTTCGATGACAAATACGTTGGGAGGTTCCAGGCAGGAACCATGACCGTTCCGGCATCTACCAGCGGGACCCCGTACAAGACGATCAGGGTCGAGAGATATGGATATATGACCTATACCAGTTCCCTCACGCTTGTTCCGGGGACCGACCAGACCGTTGACCTGAACGTAACCCTCGATCCGATCAGCAGCATCACCCCCACCCAGACCCTGGTCGGCAGTGATACGGGCTGGTACGTGGTCCACAGCAATGTTGAAGGGGCAACGGTGCTTTTCGATGGAGTAAATATGGGAATAATCTCGGGAGGTAATTTGACGGTGCCGGTCTATTCTACCGGGACCCTTTATCAGTCCTATACGGTTCAGAAAGACGGATACACTACGTATTCCGGGGAGATCGGCAGCGTACCGCAGAAGGGGGAAACGATTGATCTCTACTCCTCTCTGAACCCGGTGGCTGCCGCACCAACTACTCCCGCGGGGGCCGGCGGAGCTGTCGGCTGGTTTGTAGTCCACAGTAATATCGACGGTGCCAGCGTCTCGCTGGATAATGATCCAAAGGGTGTGATCATGAATGGCAATCTCCTGATACCGGTCTCTGCGAACGGAACACCTTATAAAACCTTCACGGTGTATAAGAGCGGGTATATCCCGTTCACCAGTACCATTGACACGTATCCTGCGCAAAACAGGACGGTTGACCTCTATGCGACGCTGAACCCGCAGACAGCGACGACTCCGAAATCTACGCTCCCTCTCGGGATCTCCATCCTTGCCTTGCTTTCCGGTGGGATTGCCGCAGCAGTACTTTCACGAAGATAAATTTTCTCTTGTTTTTATTGGAGCTTCTTTACGTTTCGTAACCGGTATTCCAGTGTCTGTCAGCAGGTGACAATGCCAAGGATGAATATCGCTTCGGATAACCAGCATTATCTTCCCGTTCCTGCAACGTCCCCCTCCCGCAAGGATTTATCATGTTCATGGTTGTTCATTATTGCAGACATCCTGCAATGATGCCGGAAGAGGAAGTGAGAGCATGATTGCACTCCGTTTTTACCGGATCTATGATATAGGAAGGGAGATCGATCTCAACTGGCTGGAGCAGGCTCTCGCCAAGAACTATTTCACCGCACGGACGAGCTTTGTCCGGGTCAAGCCAAAATCGATCATGATCGAGGAGCCTCCGCTCATGATCCAGATGAACCCGATCCGGGTCGAACGGGACGGGCGGCAGTTCGAGTTTTCCGTTGCTGCACGGGTGTACGATATCGGGGTCATCAGTTTCTGTTTCATTTACGAGAACCCGGATGCGGATCTTGCCGCGCTTGAAGAACTGGCGTTTCTGTTTGCCGGCCAGGAAGGGCTTACAGAATTTTATATCCAGTACCTCAAGACACTCGGGGAGATCATTCGCCCCCACATCAAGAACTTTGCAATCAACCCGGACTTCTACGAAGATTACACCATATATGCGACCGACCGCCGGGACGATTCCATCGATCCGGTCGCCCTCCTGATAGGGGAAAAGACCCGTATCTCCTCCCAGATGCGCGAGGAGATCATCAAGAACTCCCTCAGCTACACGACCGACGACCTGGCGATCCTTTCATGGGATTCAGCACTCCTCTGCAACCCGGAGAGCCCGACCGATCTCATCGACCTTATCGAATTTGCCAATGTTCAGGTCCTGGAACTCAGATACTATGACCGTGAACTGATGCGGGAGATGGAGAAGATGTACGATGACATCGAGCATGCCGATCGGATGGCCCCGTTCCGGAGGGGGCGTCAGTACCATGCAATCATGTCAAAGCTCATGGAGACATCGGCCGAAATTTCCGAGATCATCGAAAAAGTCGACAATCTGATCAAGGTCACGGAAGATGTCTATTACGCCAGGGTATATGCGACTGCTCTCAAGGTGCTCAGGAGCAGCCAGTGGAGCGAGAGCGTGAGCCGGAAGATCGAGGTGATCCAGGAGAACTACTCGATGCTCTCGGACGAGGTGAGGATCCAGCACTCCAACTTCCTCGAGTGGGTCATCATCATCCTCATCGCCCTCGAGTTCGTGCTCGCGATCTGGCAGAGCATACGGTAGCGGGGGGGATTCTGGCCTTCGAGTGTTTCCAGTGCGGGGACTGCTGCAGCCACCTCGGCTGGGTCCACGTCATAAAGGAAGAGTACGGGGAGTACCGTTTCCTGATCCGCAATACGTATACCGGAGAGGAGACCCCGGTAACTGTCGACCCGGACAAGCGGGAACTCTTTGATGATAAGAGCATTTTTGAAAAGCTTCCGCATACCTGCCCGTTCTTCCGCCACCGCCCCGGGAGCGAGAAGGCATACTGTACCGTTCACCTGACACGGCCGGAGATCTGCCGCGACTACGGCTGCTGGAGGCTCCTGATCCTCGACCACCGGGGCAGGCGGGCGGGGAGGGTCAAGTATATCCGTACCCTCTGTTCCGAAGATACGCTCCTTATCCGGCTTTGGGAGAGCTGCGTCGAAAATCACCAGGAACCGGATGACAAAAAATGGGAGGACGAGATGATCCGGATCCTCCGGCAGGCAGGTTACAGCGTCCGGAGATAGGGAAGCACTACGATAGAACAGTGACGGGATGTCCCGATAATCGTGCATGAGCGCTGTTCGGACCGGCTTCCCGGCCGGACCTGTTCACTTTCTCCCCGCGCACCTTCCCATTAAAAAGTCCCGTGTCCGTATCCTCACGCAGGAATGATCGGAAAAGGTGCATATCTCAGGCAACTGACGGCATCGACCATGCCGATGAAGTCTGTTGCCGTGGGAAAGGAGCTGGAGGGAAGTTCTCCCCCTTCCGTCTTTGTCGGGAGCTGGAACTACCCGGATGTGTATGCCGGACCCATGGTGACGCCCGTGCACGGGGACACAGCTGTCATGGATATGCCCGAGTCATGGATCCCGGCGAACAGGACTCAGGAGGAGATCATCGGGTACCGCCTCAACCTCGTCCGGGGAAAACAGCGGGTGCATGCCAGCAACCTCACGAACCGGTTTGTGGAGAAGCTGCAGGAGATCTCCCTTTCGGCATCCTCCATAGAGAGCGAAGTCTCCTTCACAGATGCGCCAACGGGCCAGTCGTTTTCCGAGGAGCATACCCCGTTCGGGCCCAGCGCCCCTCTGGAACGTTTTGAGATCCAGGGCGGGAGATGGGACCGGGATCTCGAAAAGGTTTTTTATGATACCGACCTGAGAGCCGCCGATGCGGTTATCGACCTGCACAAGAACGGTCTGCCGTTTTCAAGCATCCAGAAAGCCTTTTCCGTCGGTACGATGGGGCAGGAACGGGGACGGCACCTGGTCCCCACCCGCTGGTCGATAACTGCGTGCGACACCATAATCGGTGACCGGCTCCTTTCCCAGGTGAAAAAAAACCCGCTAATCGACAGCTGGCGGGTCCACGAGTTCTCCAGCCTGCACAACAACTATGCGGTCATCCTCATGCCGACCGGCTGGCAGTACGAATGGTCGGAAGCATTTCTCCGGGTACTGGGGAACGAGGAACTGGTATTTTCGGACCATGAAGGGAACCGGAAAAAAACCGAGTACTCTTCCCTCGGCGGGTGCTACTATTCCTGCAAGATGGCAGTACTGGAAGCCCTTGCCCGGGAAGGGAGACAGGCCGGTGCGATAATTCTCCGGGAAGCGTTGAAGGGATATGTCCCGATGGGCGTATTCAATGTCAGGGAAAACGTGAGGAATGCAATGCTGCAGCCGGCATCCGAGTTCGAGGACATCAGGACCGCACTCTCGCACATCTCGGAAAAGTTCACCCTTCCGGTCCAACGGTTCATCGAAGAAGGAGAGCTTCTCAGGATGATGATTCGGGAACGGCAGTGCATCCTGAAAGAGTTTATGCAGCCAGTGAATTGACATGGTCCCCGGCTCCATAGCTGAAGATACTGGAGGATCGCTCAAGGAAGCTTTTCCAGCGCACGATCCCGCCGGCAGAATCATCCTCCATCTTGACATGGACAGTTTTTATGCTTCGGTGGAGGTACGGCACCGCCCGGAGCTTGCAGGAAAACCGGTGGTCATCGGTGCTGATCCGAAACAGGGCCATGGGCGGGGGGTAGTCTCCACCTGCTCGTATGAGGCCCGGGCATTTGGTATACGGTCCGCGATGCCCATCTCGCACGCATTTGTCCTGTGCCCCCATGCTACCTATCTTCCCCCCGACTTTGCTAGGTATTCCCAGGCCTCAACAGAAGTGATGCGAATCCTCAGGTCGTACGGGTTCCGGCTCCAGCAGGTCAGTATCGACGAAGCATTCCTTGACCTGACTCCCGTCGGGAGTTTTGAGTCAGCCCGGTCCGTTGCTGCCGGGATAAGGGATGCGATAAAAAGCAAGCTCGGCCTTACCTGTTCGGTCGGTCTTGCAAGCTCACGGGTCGTTGCCAAGATCGCTTCAGACGTTAAAAAACCCGACGGCCTTACGATAGTCCGGCCCCACGACCTTCAGGAGTTCCTGGACCCGCTGCCGGTAAGAAAGATTCCCGGGATAGGGAAAAAGTCCGAGGCCGGACTCTCCGCGCTGGGGATCCGGACCATCGGTGACCTTGCGCGGTATGACGTTCAGGAACTTATCGGGAGGTTCGGGCGTGGGGCACGGGTGCTGCACCAGCTTGCTCAGGGAATTGACGATAGTGAGGTGGAGGAATACGGGGGGGTGAAATCCGTGTCCCGGGAGATGACCTTCGAAACGGACACTGACGATGCCGGAGTCATCGTATCGACCATCGATGACCTTGCCGTAGCGGTTCATGAAGGTCTTGTACAGGAGCAGCTCCGGTTCAGGACCGTGACGGTCAAGGTCCGATACCAGGGATTTGTCACGAGGACAAAGAGCTGCAGCCTGTCCCATTTTTCCGGTGACAGGGCCGTGCTGCAGTCGGTTGCCCATACCCTGTTCCGCGATATGTACGATAGCCGGAAGATCCGTCTTCTCGGCATCCGCCTGTCCTCGTTTGAGAAACAGGATGAACAGCAGATGGTTCTCCCGTTATAACCTAAGGTCAGGCCCTTCTCCGCGAATGAGTGCAGAGCCAGTCTTCAACATCGTCCATCCCGATCGCGAATGATCCGATACCTTCCGTCAGTTGTATCATATCTCTGCCCTCAAGGTCGGCTTCGTACCCTTCAGATGCAAGAACAATGCCGGTCGCGAGCAGGGCAGTCCGCCGGTTCCCCTCCCGGAAGACCGGGTACGAACAGAGCCAGTACAACGCGCATGCTGCACGGCGGAATGCTGTGTCCATCAGGTTTGCCTGGAAGACCATCTGGTGCAGGCTTGCTTCTGACAACAGCCGTGCATCACCCCCGTCCCGCTCTATAATGCCCGTATGGAGCGCAATTATTGACTCCGCAGTCAGCTCGTCCATGGATGATCGTACTAGGAATGGGATGCATGCAAAGGTTGCGGTTCGCCTCACTCGGATAAAAAAGAGCCCGGGTCACGAAATCGCTGTCCGGCGGTTTCCGGCGAGGCACGGAAAAACTCGTTTCACTATCTTCATATCGCACCTTGAAAGAATCCTGATCATAGCCGGGTGACCCGATGCGCTCGATGGACCTTGACCTGTTTGACCGGATGTCTGATGCAGAAAAACACCAGTACCTGGAGTTCCTCCTCTGGCATTACCGCGTGGTGGACGCCTTCTGGTTCATCACGGTTGCCGATGCCTATGGCCAGCCGGTTGCAGAGGTGATCAACGAACAGGTCTGGGGTCGGGTAGCCGGTATGGCGGCACGGGACATCGTCCGCCGGTTCGGTATCACGGAAAAAGGCCTTGCCGGGTTTGTCCGGGCACTCCGCCATTTCCCCTGGGCCATGATCGTGGGCTACACGATCGATGAGCAGAAGGACGAGGTCACCATCTCGGTGCCGTCGTGCCCGTCCCAGGAAGCCCGGCTCCGGAGAGGCCAGGGCGAATATGTCTGCCGCGAGATGCACCGGGCCGAGTTCACCGGCTTTGCCCGGGAGATCGATGATCGCATCCGCGTGGAGTGCGTCTTTGCCCCGCCGGACCCCCACCCGCCGGACATGTTCTGCACTTGGCGATTTCATCTGGAAGAATAGCATCTCAAAGAAATCTCATACACGCGGGATTCACCCAAGGAAATGACACCCACATCCCTTCCCATCGATATCCTCATCTTTTACCCCGCCGTGAACATCGCAGCATTCCTGATATTCGGGTACGACAAGAGAAATGCATTGAGGAATACGTGGAGGATCAGCGAGGGCGCACTTCTTACCCTGGCATTCTTCGGGCCGTTTGGCGCCCTTGCCGCGATGAAGGTGTTCCGGCATAAAACCCGGAAGATGAAATTTTACCTCGTACCGCTGTTCGCTGCCATCCATCTGGTGATCATCCTGTACGGAATTTCAACAATCACCTGATCCTGTAAACACCCCCTTTCTGGATCGTACCTCTTTAATATTGGGCCCTGCCATAATTTCTTGAATGCGGACCAACAGGCACCAGTATTTTCTCGACCTTGCCACGCGGTGTGCCCACCAGGGCACCTGCCTGCGGCGCAACTTCGGCGCCATCATTGTAGATGAGTTCAATACCATCGTCTCCACCGGCTATACCGGGGCCCCGAGAAAACAGATGGACTGCACTGAACTGAACCGCTGCTGGAGAAAGGATCACAACATCCCGTCGGGATCCAACTACGAGCGGTGCAGGAGCGTCCACGCTGAGATGAACGCGCTCCTGCAGGCAGGAAAACTCGCCCGGGGCTGTACCCTGTACCTTGCCGGGTTCGATGTCGAGACCGATGAGATCACCCGGATCTGGCCCTGTTTTCTCTGTTCGAAGATGATCGTCAACAGCGGCGTGGCAAATATCATCATGCGGATGGGTAAGGACACGTACAAGGAGATGGACCCGATGGTGCTGTACCAGATGAGGAGCCGGGAAGCGCTCGGAGAAGACGCAAAATAACGAGGGCCGGGCCACTGACCTATATTCTGCTTTTTTCCTATCCGGGTCTTATAAGACCTGTCAGATCAGATGGATCTCGTTATAGATCGAAACCAGCGAGAGGCTGATCAGGTTCATCGTGGTCGCCGCGTACCACAGGTACAATTCACCGGAAGGCAGGTTGGCGATCCAGCCAGACCAGAGCATCGCGCAGATGATGGAAAAGGTCAGCAGGGTATCGATCGCAAGAAAAACCATGGGCATGTGGACGATGCGTCCTGCCTGCGCAATCGTGCAGTACTCGAAGAGTGCAGGGAGATGGAAGAGATCGAGGAGGGATCGGGCGATATTCATAAAGAGATCGGCCATCGCCCAGACGATGATGATAACCCCCAAAACCATGAGGTACGGCCCGCCCTGCGCCCCTTCCCTCACCGCGCTCAGGCCGAACAGGAGCTTGAACGCGCAGAAGGGGATACCTATCGTGAAACTGAGAAAGAACGGGCGCCGGAAAAACTGCTGGATTGCGTCAGCCCCCTCCTCACCCGGCGGTTTCTGAATCTCGGAAGCATCGTTCGACATAACTGGCAACCCTGGAGTCTGATAAAGGATCAATGAACCGTTTGCTCTTAATGGATACGATGCTCCTGCTCTCAGGAACGACGTATCAGTCTTGATACTGTTTTTGGGCCGGCTTACCCGGCCGGCATTCCGCGCTTCTTCCCCGCACCGGACCCTACGAGCGTTTTATTGCCGCGAGCAGGCCCGCGCCTAGGGCAAGAGCAACAAGCCCGCTCTCAAGGGGAGCTGTCCGGGTCGTTGTCCGGGTTGCCGGGGGAAGTGTCGTCGGCTGAACGGTTATCACCGGGGTTGCCAGGGTCGGTAATGGCGGAACAAGGGTTGTCTGGGTCGTGGTCGGCATGATGATGACTGGCGTGGGGGGGGTTGTACGTGAGTAAATCTTTTCCTGCATGTAAACGCCGACCCCTGCAGCCGATTTGGGGTTTTCCGCTTTCACGGAGAACGATCTCGTGGCAGTTGCGGCTGATGTGAGGAAGGTGACTATGGCCTGCCCGTTGGAATCCGTAGTGACAAGCCCGTAATAATTCGTGTTCGACAGCGACGCCGACGAGGGGGCGACGTCATCAAGGATCGTCCGGCCTCCCCCGTTGTAGTATGCATAGGAACCGATCGTGTAGGGTCCGCCGGCCGGGTCCTGCTGGACATTTGCCTGGTTGGCCATGATGACCGGTGGCTGGTCTCCCGGTTCCCCGCTCATCGAGAAGGTGCCTGTCAGCCAGAAATAATATTGGGTGCTGGGCAGGCCGGTGATGATAATCGAGAAACTGCCCCCGCGTGTCAGCGTACTTCCGGAATCTGCCGATACCGGAATACCCGCGATAAGAATGCATGCGATGATGACCGAAACCGTCACTATGCTGAGGTGTTTCATACTCCAACTCCATGGAACCGAGAATAATGTCCTGAAGTGTGCTTGGAACGTACATGGATAAAAGGATGTACCATGGGGGCACTGAAATGAGCAAAGGTCATATGCTACGTACCCTCTTCGTTGCTTTTATCTCCCGGGAGCAGATTACTGATTATGTCACCCAGGCAACAGCCACCCCCCGAAAAAACCAGGAAGGGAGTTGTCCCCAGGACCGGGCCGAGCAAGGACCGTGAGCGTCAGCTGGAGGACGCCCGGCACCACCCGCTTGACCATCCCCTGCCGCATCCTTCCCACAAGACGCTGAAAAAACCTCCTCTCCCTCCAAAACACACCCCTCATTCCCATCCCCATGGAGATGAGCTCCCTGCCCACACGAACCCCCCGGGGCCGATCAAGCCCTCAAAGAAAGTGACCCGGACCGGTTCAAAGACATAGCCGGGTCTTCCCTGCGGCGCCCGTATTGCGGACCTGAAGCGGACAGGGGGCAAATATATCCCCTTCGGAGGGAGAGCGAACCCGATAAAAACGGATTTTCTTTGAGGAAAGGAACTGCCACCACCTTATTCAGTCCTTCCTGATTTTTTTGCAACTCTAACCATCTTCTCCCCGCGAGATTGGCATTCAGGTTCCTGTTCTTAAAAAAATGGCGAATTCAGGAAGATATTTACCCTTATGGGATAGTCTATCCATTATGCAGGAAGTCCGGTTAACCGTCAAAAAGCGGGCATTCCCCAGCCAGGGGCGGGTGCGTTTCAATGTTGCACACCTGCCCGATCTGGGAATACTTGAAGGGGGACACGTAGATCTCATCAATGAATCCACCAAAAAAACTATCACAACCTCGGTTATCGCTGATACCATGGTACGGGAAGGGCAGATCCGTGTGAGTGAGGAGGATCTCAAGGCGCTCGGCCTCCAGGATGAGGAGGAAGTCCTCGTCAGAAAAACCCCGCCACTGGAAGAAAAGATCAAAAAAGCAGCAGCAGATGCCAACAGATCGTTCTCAAAGGGTCTTGACAAACTTGATGAGAAGGTAAAGAAGACCACCGGCGATGTGAAGGCCGGCACAGCAAAAGCTACGGACACTGTTAAAAAAGAGACAAAGAAGGCATCCGGTAAAATCGGAAAGACTGCTGCAAAAACCGCCAATACCGTGAAAAAAACGGTGAAGAAGGTAACAGGAACCGGGGAAGATCTGTAGTAGGGTCTGCTCGTATGCAGGCCGTGTGGAAGAAACCGTGATATGGTGAAGTAACTATGGCAGCAGAAGCAGTTGTGGCACAGGGAACCGTAATCACTGATAGTGTTCTTACAGGAATCCTTGTTCTTCTCGCGATGGCGATCGTGTATCTCATCATCCGTGAGATACGGATTATGAAGACGGCCAACCGCACGATTGAACTGGAACTGGAAAAGGACAAGCTCAAACTCCTCCAGCAGCATGAAGCATCAAAGGCGTTCCCGTTCACCCGGTTCTCACAGGAACAGACCGGGGAGATCCGGCAGGCTGAAAATGAGAACACGATCCTTGAGACGAATATCTTTGCAAAGGAAAGACTTGTTGAAACGCGGTTGACCCGGCTCGAAAACCTGGTGAAGACGAGAAAACTGGATGTTCTCCTGGGAAATATCCAGGAACAGGAGAAGAAGGTGAAGTAAAACCATGTACCCGGTTATCAACCCGAATCCTGACCAGAATCTGACAGGAGATTCGTTCTGGGATCAGTTCTCGCATATTCCCGAAATGATTGAATCCCGTATCCCTACGTTCGATAAATCGCTTGATGCGTACTTCGATCATAACTTTGCCGCCATCATCGAGGAATGGGATCTTGTGACCGACAGCGATCTCCACCGGCTTGAAAGCAGGCTTGCACGCGTGAGCAATGAGATCAGTGGTCTCTACGCGGGAAAAATGTCCATTGAATCGCGGGCAAAACAGCTGGATGGCGTGATCTCGTCACTGGAGAGATCGTTATGATCGGCATGAACACGTACCTCAACGCCTATGTGGACCGCCGGATGAAATACATCGTGGACGAATGGGATCTCTCCACAGGGATGGATCTCTCGGATCTTGTGAGCCGGCTGGAAGCACTGGAACGGGAGATCCCCCGCTTGAAAGCCTTTGAGCACGAGGCTTCGGACAAACTGACCGAGCTTGAAGCCCGTGCCAGGAAACTGAACGGGAGGGCCTGAAATGGACGTACTGGAATTCATCGTCATCGTCATCATCCTGTGTACTCTCATCTTCCTGATCTATTACTTCATACGGGGTGCGAAAGGCGATGTATCGCTTACCCGCCCGGTGGAGAGCCGGGTGGACGAGTACCTTGACCGCCGGTTCCAGAACATGGTGGATGAGTGGCAGCTGGTCTCCCGCCCGAAACTCCAGAAGTTCAGGGAACAGCACTCCCAAGGGATCGAACAGGATGAAGCACGTCTTGCTGAACTGAAGAACTACGAGTCCGCGATGCAGGCCACGCTGGTATCGCTGGAGGCACGACTTGACGCTCTGGAAAAAGAACTGGCCCGGAAAGGAAACGCCAAAAAGTAAGGATACGCCGGATCGCCTCCGTGAGCTGAAAAGAGAGATCACCGTGATGCGCAAACAGGGGGAGCCTCCCGTAAAGGATCCCCACAGTTTCGCGCAGTACACATGTGATCTCTGCAGCACGCCTCATCCTGTATCAGAGCTCCGCCAGTGCGTCCTCTGCGGGCGCTGGGCATGCAATACCTGCTGGAAGGATGAGTATTATACCTGCAGATCCTGTTCCGGCCTCATAAAAATTCACATGATGAAAGGCTGACGGACATTTCGAACCCGTACCCTCTTTTTTCAGACGGTCCTGATAGGGAACAACTGAAGGTAGGCCTTCACAAAAAGTGTTTACCTTCACTTTCGGAACTCCTGTCGGGTCCGGGCTGTGATTTTATAAATCTACCGGCAGTTTACCCCAGTTTTTGAATGTCTTTTTCTGTTCCCTGCTGTCGGCTGAAATGAATTGCTGAACACATATTCGTGCCGGGTGATACAACAGGGCTGTTGAACTTACGGAGGTCACTGTTAGTCCCGGCAGGTATTCATCACCGAATCCAGGACGAGGGCATTGGCGTCGATTATCATGGCAGCAGATCTATGCATCCCGCGGATTTCCATGAAAAACGGAGCAGATACAGAGGAGATATTTCTGCCCATGGCAGACTGATTTCAGAATTTTATTATATTTTATCGGGTATTCTACCAATCCGGCAAATTGATAATACTTTTATACCCCTTTTCTTCCACTGGAGCGGACTATTAAAAAGCCCCAATAATGTAAAAAAGTCTTTACAACGATTTTTGTACCATTTGGTTTTGACTGGGTTCCTGCATGTCTGCACGGACAGGAAATTGTGGCATATCGCATCCATGAAAAAGTCTATTGTTCCATGGAAAAGGAGGCGGTGCCCGATCCACCCGATGTCTCCGGATTTGACAGAGCATGCAGCGAGAGGGAGCAGAATGGCTGGAATTTCCCGGATCCGCTTCCATGACCAGGGAAACAGAAAATAGCTTCGAGCCGGCAGCATAACAATTCCAGAAACGGGAGATGAGCGGTACCATTACAGGCTATATCCAGGTAAAGCGACCGGATTTTCAGGAGGAGTAAATCCTGAAGAGGGGCGGGAACCCATAGTTCTGATGGGGATGGTGCAGGATGCTCAAATCCCATGAACTTCTCCTGAAATACCGGCACGATGCCCGCTACATATTCTCCAAGGTCATCGTCTGGTATCTCGATCGCGGGGCGCCGGATGACCGCTCGTGCGTGGAAGGTGACGAGATCCTTGTGCTGGATGCGTATTATTTTGAGATCGTGTCTGCACATGGCACCAAATCTATTCCTTACCACCGCATCAGGAAAATTGCCTATGACGGTACTACCGCTTGGGAACGGTGAAAGAATTTCCTGAAGTGGTTTTTCCCGTCGGATGGTTGATGCGTGACTTTTCGTCCTGCCAAAGCAGCGTCTCCTGGACCCGGCCTGATATCCTGTGCTGTTCCCGACCCAAACCTTAACAAAAGACACGACCGAATGTTCTGGTACGGTGACAATGCGCTACCCTTTCCTGATCTCGGTTCCTCATGGAGGTGTTGAAGTCCCCCCGGAGGTCTCCGGCCGGCTCGCACTCGGGCCCGGAGAGTTGTCCTGGTACTGCGATCCGGGGACACGGACCCTGTTCGATTTCGGCACGACTGTTGAGGCGTTTATCGATACTCCGGTCTCCCGCATGGTCGTCGACCTCAACCGCCCGCCGCTCCCCCTTCCGCCCCATGATCCGGATGGTATCATCAAGGTGCGTACTATCGACGGCAGGAATGTCTATCTCCCGGGGCAGTTCCCGGATACCGCCCTGATCCATCGTCTCCTGATGAGATGGTACTTCCCCTTCCACCAGCAGGTCGACGAGCTCATCGATCACCACGGAGTTGCCATCGCATTCGACTGCCACTCAATGCTGCCTGTCGGGTCCCGCGAGCAGAAGGATGCCGGCAGGTTGCGCCCGCTGATATGCCTCGGGAACAACGGGGACTCCCGTGGCCGCCCGCGAAAGAACAGCATTGCAACCTGCCCGGGGTCCCTGGTGTCTTATCTTGCAGACGCGTTCCGGGATGAGTTTTCCCTTGACCGTGAAGTGACCATCAATAACCCGTTCTCCGGGGGATTCATCTCAAACGCCCATTACTGGCGCAAGGGCGTTCCCTGGGTCCAGATCGAGATCAACCGCTCGCTCTATGAACCCGGAGAAAAAACCGGTTACCGTGCGGAGAACAGCCACAGGAATCTCCTCCGGTTAAGGGAGAAGATCTGGAAAGTGTTCACCTGTTTCTGGGAAGATGCCAAAAGTGAGGAGGGTCCTCATCAGGCCACCTGAGCACGCGTCACGGTTCTTCTTCAGCTTTTCGGAAAACATGGCTTTTCTCTCCCCGGGTGATTCCTGCGCTGGACGGGAATGATCGTTCCGTTACGGGCCGGTTTCCAGATTGTGAAGATGCTCATCGAGGCCTAAGGTGGCAGGGTATGGGGGCGCGTACCCGGCGATCCCGGCCAGGGGGCAGCGATCCGGTTTACCCTGAAAAGAGCCGGTCCCGTATCCGGGGCCTGATCAGACTTTCCTGCGGACCCGGTGCTCTTCGAGGCGCCCGTCATAAAATACCTGTATACGGATCTCTTCACCGCGTGCAAAACCCCGCATCCGGTCATCGTAGACCTTCTGCACGTGCCTGACCCGGTTTGCGGTAAAATAGTCCTGCATGAACTCAAGGAATGAGATCTGCTGGTCGAGGAACGCATCTTCGTACTCCTTGATCTCACGGGCGAGATCGAGGCACAGGTCATCCGGGATCGCTTCACCGTATTCGCCGTGCTTGTCGGGACCGGAGATCTGGCGCCAGTCCACGTTTCCCTGTTCATCGGGCTCGCGATGGAGCATATACGGGTAGATCCGGCAGATCGCAAACCGGCGGTCGTAGATCCGGCACCTGCCCTCATCGAGGAAATAACAGGATCCGGATTCATCGTCTTTTGCCCGGAGCGCGTATCCCGAGACATAAAAAGTGCCGTTCTGGTCGCAGAACTCCGGATCAGGGGCCGGTTCACATGCATCGGGATCCGTTGCCTTCAGGGCGGTCACATCACGGTCAAGCAAAAAGACATGCCCGTTGAATACGCGGGTACAGCACTTCGCGCATGCCGTACACCGGAACCCTATCTCTTTTATAATGCCGGCGAGATCTTCCAGCGGATAAGCCAGGAGGCTGTTGCGCTCCTGCGTCAGGGCGGCAATGCGGAAAGGAATGGGGACGAGGGAAACAGTTACCACCCCGGTCTGATCTACTGGAATGTATAACGGTACTCGGTATTGTTCTTTTGGAACGCGCCGGTTTCCGGCAGGTCAGGCACAGTTAACGGACAGCGAAGAGTTCCAGCAGGGGAACGGGCACTGCGGATCGTTTCCCGGGACGATGCATCATGCCGAAGGGAACGAGTTTTGGATGAATCTCCACGGATGCCTATTGCTCCGGGCTCTCATCTCCCGGAACTGACGGGAGATGAGTGTTGCTGTGCAGGCGATCCTGAAAATCTTCGGTTTTTTCATCGGGATTATTGTTATCGCAAACGGGATCCGGATCGCGCTGATGCCCCCCTGAATTGATGAAATGCCAGGTATTGTTGTCATCACAGTCGGGCTCGCCGTCCTGGATTTGCCCTGTAGGTTGCCCGGAAAGACGAGGAATCAGAAGCCTGATACTTGTCGTAAAAAAAGAAAGATCAGTTGTACGACCGGAACGGTACGTACGCATCGTAAATTTTCAACTTATCCCCCTGAGGCGTGTATGCCCAGACTTCGACACGGTCCTTGTTCTGGGTCGTGCCCTTAAGCGTCAACGCCTTACCGATCGAGAAGGGCTGGACCATCTTTCCCTCTTCGACAACCCCGTCTGACCGGGTAACCATGACGTCAATCTCCGGTATGACGTTCATTCCCTTGCCCCCGCTGATCGTTGTGGTGATCTCCGGGTCGATCGACTCGCCATTGTTTGCCACCTGGATCTGGATCCCCCAGATATCAGAGAGCGTCTGGGTAGGCCCGGGTGTGATCGAGGCTGTCGTGGGTACCGCCGTTGGCGTTGGTACGGGCGTTGCCTCGGTGGTCTGGATTGTTGTCGGTTCAGGTGTGGCAGGAGGAGTTGCCGGCTGCGAGCACCCGGCAGCAAGCGCAAGCACAAGACAGAGCATAAGTGAGAAGACGATAGTCAGCATCCTGTTCATACCGGAAGGTTTCCCGGGAGGGTATTTGAGTGTTGTGCCTTCCGGCAGGAATGGGTTTACCAGAACGGGACAAAAGAACCGTCTGTCGCGGAGCGGTGAAAAAGGATTTTTGTATGAACGGGAATTACGCCCGGTTGCCGGACGCCGGCTCGATCCCTGTCGGCTGGTTGCGGATCGTCCGCTCCTTCATGATGGTGTAGACATCGGCGGCATGCTCTTTTGGCACTTCCACAAAGGAGTAGGAATCAAGGATGCGGATCGCCCCGATCGCCTTTCCCGGTATCCCGGTCTCCCCTGCGATTGCACCGACGATATCCTTGGGGGCTACCTTGTGCTGCCTGCCGACGGCAAGGAAGAACCTGACCATCCCGTGCTCGGCGCCGGTGTCGCCGAAATCCGCTCCTGCCGGTTTTTGCTCTGCCTCCCCGCTGCCCTGCTCCATCTGCAGTTTCAGGAGGGCTGCTGCAATCTCGACGGAGGAGAGGTCCCCCTCACTCTCGTTCTCGACGATACGGACGTACCCTTCGATACCGCCTGCCTTTATCGTCTCGCGCACCTTTTCGAGCACCGAGCGGGTCCGGGTCTCGGCCACGTCGCTCTCGGTCGGGACCGGTATCCGTGGGATCTGGACTTTGGCATACTTCTGGATCTCGTGGAGCTTGGTATAGTCACGTGGCGAGACAAAGGTGACCGCCCTGCCGCTCTTGCCTGCCCTGCCCGTCCGCCCGATGCGGTGAACGTAGTATTCCACGTCCTGCGGGACATCAAAATTGATCACAATATCCACGTCATCAACGTCAATTCCCCGCGCCGCCACATCGGTCGCTATCAGGATATCGATCGAACCCTTGCGGAACCCGCCCATAACCCGGTCGCGCTGGGACTGCTTCATGTCCCCGTGGAGCTCGTCTGCACGGTATCCCCGCGCCCGGACTTTCCCGGCCAATTCCTCTGCCCGGCGCTTGGTGTTGCAGAAGATGATGGCCAGCTGCGGGTCGGCAAGGTCGATGAGCCGGCAGAGAACGTCGAGCTTGTCGCGGTCTTTCACTTCGATATAGGACTGCTCGGTTTGCGGCACGGTCAGCTCTGCGTACTGGACCCGCACGAACTCCGGCTTGTTCTGGAAGCGTTTTGAGATATCGATGATCGGCTGGGGCATGGTCGCCGAGAAGAGCAGGGTCTGACGGGCCTGCGGGACGTTCTTTAAGATTAGTTCGATGTCGTCCCGGAAGCCCATGTCGAGCATCTGGTCGGCCTCGTCCAGTACGACGGTCGTGACATCCCGGAGGGAGAGCGTGCGGCGCCGGAGGTGATCCATGACGCGCCCCGGCGTGCCGATCACGATATGCACACCCGAATTCAGTGCACGGAGCTGGCGCTCGATCGGCTGGCCCCCGTAAACCGGCAGAACGGTGATACGCGGGAGGTGAGCGAGGAGGCTGGAGAACTCTTCTGCGATCTGGATGGCGAGCTCCCGGGTCGGGCAGAGCACGATGGCCTGCACGGCGCGGTTTGCGGGGTCGATCTTCTCGATGACGGGGATGCCGAACGCGGCGGTCTTGCCGGTGCCGGTCTGTGCCTGGGCGGTCACGTCGCGCCCGGCCTGGATGAGAGGAATGGCGAGTGCCTGAATGGGCGTGGGCTCTTCAAAGCCCATATCTTCTATGGATTTCCCGACTTCCTTTGACAGGTTAAAGTCGGAAAACTGTATACGGGAATTCATATCGCACCACCATTTAGCGCGGGGGGTCTTAAGATGGCGCACTGAGGAATGACGGTTTTCACCGGCTTCTTATTCCCGCAGGTGAACATGGGTGTGAGGACTATGAAAGTCGTGGCACTCAATGGCAGTGCACGGAAGGACGGTAACACGGCCATCCTGGTCAACGCACTCTTCAGGGAACTGAAAAAGGGCGGGATCGAGACCGAGCTCGTGCAGCTCGCAGGAAAAAAGATCCCCGGGTGCATAGCCTGCATGAAATGTTTTGAGAAGAAGAACCGGCAGTGCGCAATCAAGGGCGACATCGTGAACGAGTGTATTGAAAAGATGGCAAAATCCGACGGGATCGTCCTTGCCTCCCCTACGTACTATGCCGATATCTCGGCAGGCATGAAGGCGCTGATCGAGCGGGCGGGTTTTGTGGCGCGTGCCAACGACGACTTGTTCCGGCGCAGATCGGGGCATCGGTGGTCGCGGTCCGGAGGGGCGGGGCCATCCACGCGTTCGACTCGATGAACCACTTCTTCTTCATCAACCAGATGATAGTCCCGGGCTCGTCCTACTGGAATCTCGGGATCGGGCTTGCCCCGGGAGACGTGAAGCACGATGAAGAGGGGATTGCCACCATGAAGACGCTCGGGCAGAACATGGCGTGGCTCCTGGAAAAATGCAATAAATAATCTTTCAGATCTCGACGGTCAGGTCGTCGGTCGAGACGATGAGGCCGGGGAATTCCTCCCCGAACTGCTCCAGCACGGCCCTCCGGTCGTCGAGCGTCCGGTACACTTCCGCGCCGAAGTGCACGAGGGCGAGGCGCCGGGCGTGTGCCTCCCGGGCGATCCGGATCGCGTCCTGCGGGTTGAGGTGGGGCCATAACGGGCTCTCCTCACCGGGTTTCAGCCCGCATTCGGTGATGAGCAGGTCGGCGTCCCGCCCGAGCCTGACGGCGTTGTCGCAGACGCCGGTATCCGTGCAGTAGGCGATCACCTTCCCGTCCAGCTCGACCCGGTACCCGAAACAGGGCGCCGGGTGGACGAGCGGGCGGCACTCGACCGTGAACGGGAGGTGGTGGACCCCTTCTTCGAGTTCGGCGACATCTGCGGGGAACGGGAGCTGGGCGAGCGGCACTGTGAACGGTTCGTTCACGAACGTGGCAAGGAGGGCCGAACTTCCCGGCAGGCTGAAGATCTTCAGCCCTTTTCTGAGCCGGAACTTGCAGAGCGTGTGCAGCCCGGCGATATGATCGATGTGGAAATGGCTGAGGAAGAGGTACACGGGCTTCTTCTGGGTGATGTACCTGTCTGCCTTGGCAATGCCGTTCCCCGCATCAAAGATGATATCGTATTCTGCCGATTGGACGAGGACGGAACAGGTATTGCCGGTGACGGTGTCGTACCAGCCGTTGGTCCCAAGGAATGTCACCTTCATGAGAGAACATTGGGCTTTCCTGAACAAAGAAGTTTCAGGTCAGGTACGCTGCCTTTTTATTTGTCCGCGTCGATGCTCGTTACATCTGATATCCATTGGAGAATAAACCATGAACCTGTCGTCATTCCTGTCCATTCTTGTTGCGATTGTTGTATTATTCCTGTGTGTCATACCGGCGAGCGGGGTTATTCAGGAAGTTGCCCTCAAGGGCTCGGTCACCGCCCTCGATCAGCCGAATAACACCCTGACCATCGGGAACCCCCGGCAGTACGGGTGCAGTTACCCGGCGACCGGCGCCCCGGTCTGTTCCTACTCGTCTATGAACATTTCGGCCCTGACCGGGACGGTACCCAGTTCCATGGCATACTCGATCTTCAAATCCGGAGACCCGGTCGTTGCAACGAGCCTCGGCGGGGCTGGGGGGACCTGGATCGGCCTTGCAAAGCTCTACGGGCCCGGCCCGGATGAGGAGTACGTGACCGATATCGTGGGAGACCCGGGCACGATCCCGACCCCGCTGATCGGTGATTACGCGCTGGATCTGACGACGACTCCCGACTGTTCATCCTGTCCCGGAACATCCTGCACCGCACTATCGTCGGACGTGAAGGTGAAGAGCAACGGAACGGTGGTCCACGAAGAGACCCTCCTGCCCCGGCAGTCGCTGACGTACAACGGAAGGAACGACGACTCGAGCGTTGCGGTCACCTTCGTAAAAGGGGAGGCATCGTCCACGACCTGCGCGGGCAGGACCGGCATGACCGGGCCCCAGGCGGTCTCGGTGTATATTGTCAATATCGTCCCGCCGATCGGCTATGGACAGAATACTTCCAACGAGGCGCCGACCCCCCTTCCGCCAACTATTGTTACCACGGCGCCGGTCACCACGGCAAAGTCAGGCAGCCTCCCGATCGCCGTGATTGGTGCGCTTGGCGTGCTGGCCCTGGTAATGGCGATGCGGAAGAGGTAGACTCGCAGGCTTGAACTGTTTCTTCATTTTTCCGGAAAGGACTGCCAGGGATAGTACGCCTGCCATTTCCTGTTTTCTATGCCCATGCCCATACCCTTCCCGGCACAGGTATACCCTGGGCCGATGCCCCCTCTTCCTCATCGATTGGCCCGTCCTGACAGAAAGGTTCATCATCAGACCCGGTCAGACAGGATCGCAGGAAGATGCATGACAGAACACCTGAGAGAATCAGACCGGGTCGATGTGACCGTACTGGTCGACAATTACATCGACCTGTTCATCCCGCCCGCTATGGCAGGAGATCACCGCCCGCCGTTCTCCCCGGCCCGTCCCCTGCTCGCAGAACACGGCCTGTCCTGCCTTGTCACCGTTTACTCCGGGGGCAGGGAACACCGTATCCTGATGGATGCCGGGTTGTCTCCGGGCTGCCTTTTCCATAATGCCCGGAACCTGGGCTGCGACCTCGGGGACATCGAATCGGTTGTCCTGAGCCACGGGCATTTCGATCACACCGGCGGGCTGTGCGATCTTTTCCGGGGCGGGAAAAAACAGATCCCTCTTGTGGTTCACCCGGATGCCTTTTTACAGCGGCGCATCAATAATCCGGCGCATGGGCCGGTCGAGCTCCCCCGGCTCGATGCGGTCGCCCTCAAAAAAGCCGGGGCCGCGGTCAAGCCAAGGAAAGATGCCTCGACCCTTGCAGCCGGGCACCTGCTCGTAACGGGAGAGATCGAGCGGAAGACCGGTTTTGAGAAAGGGCTTCCGTGGGCAGAAGCATACATCGGCGACCGCTGGGTTGCGGACCCGATCAGCGACGACCAGGGCCTCGTGATCAATGTGAAAGGAAAGGGGCTGGTGGTCATCAGCGGCTGCGCCCATGCCGGTATCATCAACACGGTTGAGTTCGCACGGAAGATCACGGGGGTCGACACGGTGCACGCGGTCATCGGCGGCTTCCACCTGACCGGGCCGTCATTCGAGCCCGTTATCCAGCCCACCATCGACGCGATGAAGGAGATCGGACCGGACTATGTCATCCCGCTCCACTGCTCAGGCTGGAAGGCAATGCACCGGTTTGCCGGAGAGATGCCCGGGCAGTTCATCCTCAATACCGTAGGTACTACGTATACGTTCTGAACGGGCTTGGCAACCAGCGCATCCGGAATATTTTTAAAACAAAGTCTTTTTTGTTCAGGAATTCAGTCACTATTCAAGGAAACGGATGAATCTCCAACCTACCTGTACTCCCGCGGCAGCGAAGAAGATCACCGGACGGAAAATGGCAGATGATGAACTCCGGAGATCCGTGGATTTTCCGGGCCCGTTCCGGTGGGGGGACATCCCTGAAGAATGCGACTATTTCATCAAGGGATGGCCTGCGTTCTCCGGCTGCACCCCCGGGCAGGAGATAGTGCGGGACGAAGGCTCCTTTTATACGATTCCGGTAAGGCCGGGAAACCTAATAAGGGGAAATGAGACGGGTGAGAACCATGGCTGAACCCTCATCTCCTCAACCGCAAAGAGCAGCCCCGCGATCAAACGCCCGGATCGTTGCCGTCAGCGGGCCTGAGGAGATCCTCTCTGAGCGGACATGGCAGGCCCTCATCATTGCAAGCACGGCAGCTGTCCTGCTCTTTTCCGCCTACTGCCTCTCGCACGGTATCACGGTCGTCTTCATGCACCTGTACTATTTCCCGATCGTGCTGCTTGCCTATCGCTACCGGTACCGGGGCTTTGCGCCTGCCACGCTCCTTGCCATCGCCTATGTCGGGCTTGTGTACTTCTATGACGCTGGACAGGCGAATATCATCACCGAGGCCTGGTACCGGTTCATCGTATTTATCGGAATTGCTGCTGTCATTGCGTACCTTTCGGAGCAACTGGCGTCCGCCCAAAAAGCTACATGGGAAGCCTGTGAACTCAGGGAACGGTACCTCACCCTCGCACCGGCAATTGTTATCGCACTGGATTCCCGTGGCGCAATAACGTACCTCAACGAGCAGGGCTGCACCGTCCTCGGATGCAGACCTGAAGAGGTGATCGGAAGATCGTGGTCCGACCTGTTCGTCCCGGAAAAAGACCGTGACCGGGCCAAGGAGATTTTCCGGCAGATCCTGGACGGGCAGAGCGGACCGGACAGGGCTGTCGATAACCCGGTGCTGACCAGCAGCGGCGCAGAAAAGATCTTCCGGTGGCATTACACCGTTCTGCATGATGAAGACGGGGCAATTGCCGGGACGCTCGGGTTTGGCGAGGAGGTCACCGGGCAGATACAGGCGGAGGAGAAGATCCGCAAGCTCCAGCAGTTCCAGGAGAGCGTAATAACCAATGCGAATGTTTGGATAACCGTCCTGGACCCCTGGGGGAATATCCTGCTCTGGAACGACGCTGCCGAGGCAATCAGCGGGTATCCAAAATCAGAAGTGCTGGGAGCCGCCACGGTCTGGAAACGCCTCTATCCCGACAGGAAGTACCGGGGAAAGGTAACGGGGGATATCCGGCGGATCATTGAACGGGACAACTACCTTGAGAACTTCGAGACCGAGATCCGGTGTGGCGACAGCTCAAAAAAGGCAATCGTCTGGAACACCCGGGGTCTGAAGGACACGCAGGGCACGGTCACGAGCTATATCGCAATCGGGCGGGATATCACGGCACAGAAAACCGCGGAGGAAGAGGCCCGCAGGAGCAGCGAGCTCTACCGCGAATTTTTCACAACCTCCCGTGACTGTGTCTTCATTACGTCGCCGCAGGGGCAGTGGATCGACTTCAACGAAAGTGCCCTTGAGATGTTCGGGTACGGCACCCGCGAGGAGCTTGCCCGGGTGCCGATGACACAGCTCTATCACAAAGCGGAAGACCGCGGGGAATTTCTCGATTATATCGGGACGGAAGGGTACGCAAAGGAATATCCCATGCAGTTGCAGCGCAGGGACGGGACGGTCATTGATACCCTGATTACCACCGAACCCATCCGAAATGCTGACGGCTCGGTGCGGGCATATGTCGGCACTATCCGGGATATTACCGAACGCAAGCGGGCAGAGGAGGCACTCTTGAAGGCAAGTAAAAAGATCAGCATGCTCTCCTCGATCACCCGCCATGATATCCGGAACCAGCTGATGGCACTGCGCACCTATATCGAACTCCTGAAAGAGTCGGTGAAGGATGCAGAACTCCTCGGGTTTATCACCATGGAGGACAGCATTGCAGAAGCGATCAGCACGCAGATCGAGTTCACGAAGTACTACGAAGATATCGGCGTGAATGCGCCGAAATGGCAGGACATTCCTGAACTGATCCTGTCGGCAAAATCCCAGCTGAGGGAGTACGAGCATATTGACGTGGGGATCGAAGTCCCCCCAGTGCAGGTCTATGCCGACGCTCTCATCGAAAAAGTGTTCTACAATATCTTGGAAAATTCGGTCCGGCACGGCGTTCACGTGACCCGGGTCTTCTTCTCGTTCCGGGAAACCGGTGACGGTGCGCTGATCATCTACGGGGACAACGGTGCCGGGATATCACCCGAAGACAAGCCGCATCTCTTCGAGAAAGGGTATGGCAGGCACACCGGTCTGGGCCTGTTCCTGTCCCGGGAGATCCTCGCGATCACCGGCCTGACAATCCGGGAGAATGGTGATCCCGGGAAAGGCGTGCGGTTCGAGATCGCGGTACCGAAAGAGGCGTACCGTTATCCTGGCGGGGCCGAGGGACCTGCGTGAGGGCGGGGGGATATTCCCTCCCGCCGTTCATACTTTTCTCTTTTCATCTCACGAAAGTGTGTTTTCTGCATCGGCTTGGATAACCTGCCTGATCTGTGCGGAACCTGAACCGGATCATTGCCATAGAAAGATCGTGGCTGATTATTTTGCTAAAAAATTTTGTTGAGGTCATTATAGAACATCTTTGACCCCCCCCAACCCCCCTTCCCCCAATCCAAGAGCAGGGGGGGTCACCCCCTACTTGAAAACCAAACGGTGGGGGGTCAGCGCCTGACCCCCCTCCTCAATTGCGAGTAGCGTACTCTTTTCCGCACCCGCCTGTCTCTTTCTTCCTATGGAACTTCCGGCGTGAGCATGAAAATCTGCAGGCTTACCAGAAATGAGGGGGGGTCAGAATGGGGTGATGGTGGTGGGGGGTCGGATCGCTTCTGGAAAAATGATGGAGGGGGAGTTACCCCCAAGTTGAAAATAAAACGGGTGGGGGGTCGACCGTTGACCCCCCTCCTCCGGTTTCCGGAAGGGGGGCCCCCGTACTCCCCTCTCCCTCAGCAGGACAGGATCCCCACCCCCTCAGGAAACCAAAGTTGAGGGATCGGGGCTTCTCCTTTCCATAGGACTGGAAAATTTTTCTTCAGGAGGGCCGCGGGAACATGAACCCGGCGACTCACACCCCTGAAAACACCGTCCAGGATCGAATGGCGCCCATCAGTACGTGAGTGGCCCCTGGCTCGCAAAACTATGGGTGTCCCCAAGCCAGCCTATGAGCATACCAAAACCAGCACATTCCCGGAGAAACGGGATTGTCCCCCTCCCGATAATCTCCGAGGCGTTACCTAAAGTGAAGTATATAACCACCCCCTCCAAACGTACTCCTGATGGGAAGAAGCCCGGGCATAACTCCTCTCTACCAGAGGCTGTTCGTTGTTTTCATCGCGACCTTTGCCATTATGTCCGTGTACGAGCTCGGGGGCGGTCTCCTTTTGCCGACCAGCCCTGACTGGCGGTCGGGCACGGTAACCATCCTGTTCACGAGCATCATGGCGGTCATCATCGTCTATTTCCCGCTCCGCGCCTCCCACCGCGAGAACGAAAGGACGCAGTCCGAGATGGAAAGGCGGGTGGCTATCGAGGACGAGCTGCGGAAGAGCGAGACAAAATTCCGCGAGATCTTCAACAGCGCAAACGATGCAGTCTTTATCCACGAGCTCTCACCCGGGGGTCCCGGAAAATTCCTTGACGTGAACGATCAACTCTGCACGATGCTCGGGTACACCCGGGAGGAGATGCTCGCCATGAGTATACCGGATATCGATGCACCCGGCCAAAATGTCAACTTCCCCGGGATCCTCTCAAAACTTTTTACGGAAGGAAAAGTGGTCTTCCAGATCGAACACCTGGCAAAGGACGGTCGCCGTATCCCGGTGGAAGTGAGCGACCGCCTCATCCAGTACGACGGCAACCCGGTCGTCCTCGCCATAGTCCGGGATATCAGCGAACGCAAGCGGTTCGAGCAGGATCTGAGCTTCCGGAACACCCTCCTTGCCGCCCAGCAGGAAGCTACGCTCGACGCGATCCTCATTGTCGATGAGAAGAAGAAGATCTTCTCCTTCAACAACAGGTTTCTCGAGATGGCAGCCATCCCGCGCGAGATCGCCGAAAAAGGCGATGATGCTGCCATGATGGAACTGACCCTCGAAAAGGTCGCCGATCCCGGGCAGTTCCTTGCCAAGGTACGGTACCTCGAGAACGAGCACCCTGATGAGACGACCCGGGACGAGATCGCCTTCCGGGACGGGAGGATCTTCGATCGCTACTCGGCACCGATGTTCGGGCCCGATCACCGGTATTACGGGCGGATCTGGTATTTCCGGGATATAACGGAAGTAAAAACGGCCGAGAAAACCCTCCGCGAGAGCCAGGAGAAGTACAAGGAACTCTTCGAGCTCGGGAACGAAGCGATCTTCTTGATCGAGACCGGTTCCCTGCATCTGGCAGAGGCAAATGCGGAAGCCTCTGCGATCTACGGGTACTCCCACGATGAACTTCTCTCCATGGCAATGACTGAACTCTCCACCGAGCCCGACAAGACCCGAGGGGTCATCCAGAGCTGTCTGCAGGGCGAGAGCATCTTCACCCCCCTCCGCTACCACCGGAGGAAAGACGGGACGGTCTTCCCGGTCGAGATCATGGGCCGTACCTTTACGCTGAAAGGGAAAGATGTCCATGTCGCAGCGATCCGTGACATAACCGACCGCAGGGCTGCAGAAGAGGCACTCCGGGAGAGCGAGCTGAAGTTCCGGGGGATCTTCAATGCAGCCAACGATCCTATTCACTTCCACGACATCGGGGAGGACGGGACGCCCGGGACGTTCATCGATCTCAATGAATCTGCGTGCCGGTTGACCGGATACACCCGGGAGGAGCTCCTCGCCAAGGGACCCCTCGACTTTGTGACCGGGTATCACAGCCGCCCGTTCGCCGAGATCGTCAGGGATTACGAAACCATGGGCCGGTCGAGCTTTGAGACCGAGCTCCGGAGAAAAGACGGGTCCATTGTCCCTGTCGAGATCAATGCCAACGTGATCATGTACCAGGGAAAGAGACGTGTCCTCGCCATTCTCCGGGATATTACCGAGCGAAAACAGATCCTGATGGCACTCCGGCGGGCAAACGAGAAACTCAACCTGATGAACAGCATCACGCGCCACGATATTCTCAACAAACTGACCGCCATCCGCGGGTACCTCGGGCTGATGGAACCGGCAATAACCGATACAAAAAATGCTGCATACCTCCGGAATGTGGATGATGCGGTCTCAGCCATCGAAAGCCAGATCGAATTCACCCGTATCTACCAGGACCTCGGGGTCCAGGGCCCCCGGTGGCAGAACGTGGAGAAGACCATCCGCCAGGCGGTCATCCAGATCGATCTCGGGCCGGTCACCATCAGCTGCTCGGTTGCCGGTCTTGAGCTCTACGCCGACCCGCTCCTCGAGCGCGTCTTCTACAACCTCGCCGATAATGCAGTGCGGTATGGCGGGACCATCCATGAGATCCGGGTGCGGTCTGAGACCCCTGACGGATCCTTTGTCCTGATCTGGGAGGATGACGGCATCGGCATTCCGGCCCACGAGAAGTCCGTCATCTTCAACCGGGGTTTCGGGAAGAATACGGGCCTTGGCCTCTTCCTCGTCCGCGAGATTCTCGCCCTCACCGGCATGACGATCAGCGAGACAGGAGAACCGGGTAAAGGCGCCCGGTTCGAGATCCTCGTGCCGAAGGAGGCGTACCGGTTCGACAGGATGGCTTGCTGAATAGGGGTGGGAGATACAAGAGTCCTCACCGTCCCCCCTTTTTCCGGATCTTCCGTTTACCGGACTGACCCTGGCTCCCGGTATGCTCTACCGCTTTTGCCCCCCAGGTGAACGATCAAGGGAGCGGAACTCATCAAAATTATCATTCAACAACCACGATAGTCCGGCTCAACGCGGAAGCCCGGCCCGGGTCGTGGAGTCCGCGAGAAGGTGCGCCGAGTATCCAAGGAAGAAGCAGGAGGCACTGAACACGAGCGGGAACCGGGAGATGTCGGGGGCGAACAGGACGGGGATGGCCGTGAGCAGGAAGATCACGGTAACGGATTTCAGCGCCCGCCGGCTGTGAAAGATGCCCCGGTGCCGTGCGCTGGTCGCGGGCTCAAGGAGGTCCGGGAAAAGGGAGCCGGCTGCCACGGCAACAATACCGAATGCAAGGGGTTCGCCGGAAGGGCCGTGAAAGGAACCGGCGAGGTATCCGTATACCACAAATAGGATTATGCCGATGACAAGGTGCGCCTGCCGGTTCATAGTCTGTGTGCAGTTTGCGTTGACCGGTATTAATACCCGGGAGCGGGGCGGGTGAAAGTATCGGACTCAAGGCCGGCATGCAGCGGGGTCCCCTTCCCCGGGTCTTCGCCTCACGCACCCGCAACGAGGCGGTTCATGACGAGGAGCGCCCCGATCCAGATCCCGTACGCCCCGCCAAGGCTCGCAAAGAGACTGAAGCGGTACATCAGGAACCAGAATGCCAGCAGGAACAGGAGGGTGGGGATCGCAAACCAGAAGGCTGAAATGACCAGCTGCTGGGTCGTCTCCCGCCCTGCCTCGGAATAGGTGAAGAGGAACGCAAGGGTCGTGATGATGGGCGCTGCTGCAAGCATGCCGCCGTACCTGGGATCTGCGTGCTCGGCAAGGAGGGTAATCCCGACAATGACACTTCCGCCGATAACAAATTTCAGGAGCGTGTAGAGATAGTCCATCCCTTGGATCATTTCCCCGTGAGGGTTAAAAAGCCGGTCGTAACCGGGGGCAGTGTTTCCCGGCAGTTATCCGAACCATGGTCCGGTGCCGCAGGGCAGGTCCTCGTATCATGGTTGCACAGCAGATCTCAGATATCTACGATCTCCCCCTCGTGCCTGACCGTATCGACGATTGCTACCGTGCTCCTGCCGGTCAGGTGCCTGTACACTTCACCGGGGTTGACGATCAGGAGGGAACCCTGCTTCCTGACCTCCGTGCGATGGGTATGCCCGTATACCAGAAGGTCAAGGGAATTGCACCCCTCGAGTGTCGCCAGCAGCTCCCGGTCATTGCCGTGCACGAGCGCAATCCGCATCCCTCCGGTATCGAGTCGGGCAAACGTCCCCGCGATCTTCAGGTGCGGGTATGCAGCGGCCTTCTTTTCCAGCAGGGACCGGTCGCCGTCATTGTTCCCGAACACGCCCGTCATTTGTGCTGACAGGTCTTTCAGTATGTCGATCATGAAGGGCGCCACATAGTCTCCCGCGTGCAGTACGTGCTCTACCCCCTCGCGGTTCAGGCAGGACACGGCCTTTCTCGTCATTTCGGTATTGTCGTGGGTATCAGAGAGTATCCCGATAAGCATGGTTTTCATCAGTGTTCAGTTGCCCTGATCGCGGATAAGGGTTTTTCACCCCGGCAGCCACCCTGCCGGGAAATCTTCTTATCCTTCCTTCCGGTATCACTTCTTTGGTGATCGCATGAAGACGGGATTCGGGTGGATAGAGGCCGGGAGCACCCGGTGCGAGCATGATATCGTCATCCATGCCGACGGTACGGTCTCAAAACGGAGGAAGAAACTCTCAAAACTCCGGAAGGGGGAATACGGGCACACGCCGCTCTCGGCCGAAGAACTGGCTTTCCTGGAAAAGGAACGCCCTGAGGTCGTCTATATCGGCACCGGCCAGTATGGCGATCTCCCGCTGACCCCGGATGCCATCGCATTGCTCGGGGCGTATGCACCGGTTGTCAGGCCGACCCCGGAGATACTCCCCCTGCTCGAACTGGAACAGCGGAAGTATGCCGCGGTGCTGCACGTGACCTGCTGAGATGGGGCCCTATCAGAATATCCTAATAGTCCCCGCACCCGATTGATGATGAGAGGATCCTGCTCGTGCAGGACAGTATGGTATCATGGTGAAAGTTGGAGTCCATGTCTCGATAGCCGGGTCGCTCGACCTCGCGGTGGACCGGGCACAGGATGCCGGGTGCGATGTCTTCCAGATCTTCTCCCGCAACCCGCGGGGGTGGGGGTACCAGCCGCTTGCCGACGAGGTATGCGACGAGTTCAGGGCAAAGGTCCGAACGACCGGCATAGTCCCGGTCGACCACATGCCCTACCTCCCCAACCTTGCATCCCCCAAAGAGGATATCTGGGAAAAATCGGTGGCTGCCCTCACTGCCGAGCTCGGCCGCTGCGGCAGGCTCGGCATCCCCTACTTGGTGACCCACCTCGGGCACCACCTCGGGGATGGTATGGCCGGTGGGAGGGCGCGGGTCATCAGGGCCGTCAATACCGCTCTCGGGGTATCGGATGATGATGTCATGCTCCTCCTCGAGAATACTGCCGGCGAGAAGAACAGCGTAGGCAGCAGTTTTGAACACATCCGCGGGATCATGGATGGCATCCAGAAAACGGGGAGGCTCGGGATATGTTTCGATACCTGCCACGCGTTCGGGGCAGGATACGAGCTCAGGACAGAAGAGGGACTCCGGGAGACGCTCGCCCGTTTCGACGAACAGGTGGGACTGAAAAATCTCCGAGTCGTCCACCTCAATGACAGCAAGGGCGACCGCGGAAGCGGGCTCGACCGCCACGAGCACATCGGCATGGGATTCATCGGCGAGGACGGGTTCCGGCGCATCCTGCACACCGCGGCCTTTTCTTCGCTCCCGCTGGTCTGCGAGACTCCCGTGGACGAGCGGCGGGACGACAGGGGCAACATCGCGAAGGTCCGGGAACTCGCGCGGTAAGGGTAACGGTCAGTACCTGCGAAGCAGCTCCCGGGTGCGTACGTCTTCAGCCTGCTCATAGTATTCCGGGAGCAGTGCCCGCTCCTCGACGACCCCGACCGCCTCTTCAATCTTTTTGGTAAAACCAATACAGTCTTCCCCGTGGCCGCCTCTGACAGCAACCCGGACCCGTCCTTCCCGGTCAATCGTGATATCCAGTTCTTTCATATCCATAATTTCTCTTCCTGTTCCTTCATGTCAGCCGGTATACCGGCGCATTCGTCTTTACTATCGTTCCCGCCATAAGATCCCGTGCGGTGACGCAGAGGTTCCGGTTGGCATCGAGCGTGAACGTGCACTCAAACCGCGGCTCTCCCTTCTTTGCGGGCGGTGCCGCTTCAAGAAGCGTCAGATCCTTCCCGTTCACCAGGACCGGCTCCCGGCTGCCGCCCGGTTCAGGAGCGGGCCCGGCAAGCTTCATTCCCCCGCCGGCATCGGAGACCAGTTCGATACCTGCCGAAGGGTCAGCCGGGGACCCGCAGCTCTCGCAGAGCGGGATGCCAAGGTACACCTGCCCGTCATACGCTGCGCTGATGACTATGCGGGCGACCTGGCCGGCGCTGGGATACCGGGCCCCCCTGCGCACGAGGAAGCGGTACCGGTGCTCCCGGCTCTCCGGGTCCCAGTAGCGGAGCGTGTAATCGTTCTGGATCCGGTCCGGGGCGCGGGATGGAGAGCGGTAGAGTGCTGCGCCGCGTGCCACGGCGTCGAGCGGGCGATCGCAGTGGACCAGAATGGACGGGAACCGGTTTTTTATCATCTCCTGGACGGGCAGCATGGCGCACCCATCTCCGGTCATGACCACGGCGACAACCGGCATCTCCTCATGTCCGCCGGCGCGGAGGGAAGAACCGATACGCCCGAATACCCGGTCCATCGCGGCCGCCAGCCCCTTGTCATGAAGGATGCGCCGGAGATCGGCCTGCCCCATCCGGGCGTGGAAGGCAGACCCGGATACCGGGTCGGTGAGGTCAACAGTCACCTCATCACTGACCGGGATGAGCTCCCGCACCCGTTTTGCTTCCCGGAGAAGGTCGGGATACAGCCGGACTGCCCGGGGGTCGGTCTCAGCCAGCCGCTGCTGCCGGAGCAGGTCGCGCACTATCCAGCCGTCGACCGCAGCACACCCGGCAGGCTCCCCCGAACGTGCAAGGATGCGCACACCCCCGTGTCCCGCTCCGGTACCCTCGTGACCTGGGGTGACGGCTGCACCTGCAAGATCCGTCCCGTCCATCCGGACCATCATGACGACCTCCCCGTCGTCTGCGGATACCCCATATGCGGCAATTGCAGCCTGGTATTCGCCGACAAATGAGCATGAACCAAATCCTGCCATCCGGGCGACCCGGCCAAGCCATTCCGGATAATCCCCGGGGGCGTCTGGAGGCAGGGAAAAAACAATTCCAGTCTCCTCATCCAGGTCCCCGGCGGCACGCGACAGGACCCGGGAGAGAAAAGCGGTCGCGGCTTCGCTGTATCCGGTCCTGCGGTCCCCCCCTGACGGGATACAGATCGTGCTCTTATCGCACAGGTATTTTCTCATCCAGCGGGCCGTGGCAGGATGGTCTTCGCACCGCTGCCGGACGACTTCTTCGCCAACAAGGACCTGGCCGCCATCTGTGTAGTGGACCAGCGATGGCACATAAAAGAGGCCCTCGTCACCTGTCCCGGCAGGAAATTCCGTGGACAGCCCGCTGAACCCGACGGTGCGGGCCTGGCCGGACACCGCCGTGATGGCAAGGACCGTGCTGCTCACCCCGAAGTCCACCCCGAGCCGCATTTTATCGTGTATCTGGTTCCCTGACCGGTCCATCGTCTTCACCCGCAGATCTGGATATCGTACACGCCAGGAACCTGCCGGCAGTCGCAGAGTTCGATCTCGGACCGGAACCGGTACGAGAGCATCCGGTCAAGGAACGTCCAGGAGTCCGCATCGTTCTTCCGTCCGGCCGCTGCGGCCTGTTCCCGGACGGCCGGGATATCTGCAAGAGTCGTATCAGAAAGGAGCCTGGTCCAGGGGAGTACCCAGGAACGGACCATCCCGTCCCGCCCGCCGGTCGTCAGCTCCGTCCCGCCCCCCGTCAGCACGATCCCGCTGACGGCTGCGGAGTGGGCGGGGACCGTCCGGATGAGCTTGTTTTCCTGCAGGGAAAAGAACGCGAGGGTTCCGCTCTCATATCCCGCGGCGAGCATCAGCCCGTCCGGTGTAATCGAAAGCGCGGTCACTTTACCCGGGAGCCCGGCAAGTGTTCCGTCCGGGGCGCCTTCCGGTAGCCGGTAGAGCCGGATGACCGTATCGGCCCCTCCTGCGGCAAGAAGGGATCCATCGTGACTGAGAGCAAGGGCGCTCACTTCGCTGCGGGAATCCCTGATGAACGCGTATGGGACCTGCTCACCCGTTCTCCAGAGCCCAACCGTGGTATCATTGCTCCCGGTCGCGAGCAGCCTGCCGTCCCGTGAGAGCGCCATGCAGGTAACGATACTGGCATGTCCACGGCAGGTACTGACCAGCAGGCAGTCCGTAACGCTCCACTTCCTGACTTTCCCGTCCCAGCCCCCCGACAGGAGCGCGGACCCATCCGGCATCCATGCAAGGCAGCGCAGGGTTGTGGAGAGCCTGTCCGCACCTGCCACGAGGGTGCCGTCGTCCAGGTTCCAGATGCGCAGGGTGGCATCGGTGCCCGCACAGGCAAGGCTGGTACCTCCGGGGCTGGCGGCAACTGCCCGGATCCCCGGGGTGTACATATCGACCACCCGGGCAGGGTTCAGGTCCCCGTCCGGGTAAACCCGGATAAAACCATCTGACATTGCCGCGATGACCGCAGGATGGTCCGGGGAGGTTGCAAGCGATACGACATCGCCGGCATGGTGTTCGAGTGTCCGCCGGATCTCTCCCGAAGGGAGATGCCAGACTTTGACGGTTCCGTCCCAGCTCGCGGTCGCAAAACCCGTACCGTCCGGGGAGATTGTACAGCAGGTGACTGCTTTTTTGTGTCCTTTGAACTCCCGTATCAAAGTGGAGGCTGGCATGGTGTACAGGCGGATGGTGCCGTCCGAATACCCGGTTGCAAGGAGGCTGCCATCCGGGGCCGGGGCACAGCAGGTGATGTGGCGGCTGTAGAACGGCACCGTGGCGACCGGCACCTTCCCGGACCAGTCCCAGCAGCGGAGGGTATGGTCGCTGCTGCCAGCTGCCCACCACCATGAGCCGGCAGGAGAGACCGCACTGCACACAACGGTACCGCACTGCCCGGAAAATACCCTCACCTTCACGCCGGTTGCCGTCTCCCACAGCGACGGCGGGGCACGATCGTACAGAACCAAAACCTGGCTCCTGTCATCACTGAAGGTGATTGACCTGACAGCATCCCCGGCACCGTTCAGTACGGAGAGGCAGGTGCGTGCAGGAAAGTCGAGAAGGGATACGGTGCCGTCGGTATGGCCGGCTGCAAGCCCGATCCCGTCCCGGGAAATGGCAAAACAGGTGACCGGGGAGGGGTGGGCCGGGATCACGCCACCTGTCTTCCCGCCATCCACGAAGAGAACGTGGATGATCCCCCCGGTATCTCCGGTGATGACCGTCAACCCATCCCCGGAGAGAACCGCTGCCCCGGCTTCATCGCCCCCGTTACCGGGCCATGACCAGGTGCGGCGCCCTTCCTGCAGTTCGTGGCAGTGCAGTGCGCCGTCGTCGCTGCCGAAGATTATGCGGGTGTTGTCCGGTGTAATGGCAAGGAACCGTGCAGATCCTGTACCCGTCCTGACAGTTACCCTGTTCTGTACAGAACGGATATCCCAGACCGAGATGATGCCGTCGCAGCTGCAGGTGGCGATCAGGGAACTGTCCGGAGAGAAGGCCAGGCGCACGACCCTGCTGGCCGGGCGCCCGATGCTGCGGGTCAGGGGCCCTGCCGGCACCGGGTAACTCCATTCCCGGGGGAGATCTGCCACAATTTCTGAAAAGACCTTTGCCGACTCCCCTGGGGGCATCCACCCGGAAGACCTGATGGCTGAAAGGGCGGCAACCGCCAGTTGCGGGGGTGCATACGGGGCGAGCTGCCAGAGGTCCGCCCACCGTCTGTCCTGTATGAGCCCGCTCATGACAACCTCCCACTCGGCGGGGGACCATCCCCCGGCAGACCGGGTGACCGGGTCCCCGGCGAGTGCGGCGGCAAGAAGGTTGCACGTCCTGCTGTCGCATGCGCGGCGCAGAGCATTCCTCCGGGCCGCAGGGCCGGCCTGTTCATACCCTTCAGCCAACAGCCGGCAGCCGGCAGCCGTGTCCATCCCGGACAAGTGCTCCCTCTGCCCGGTTATAAAAAAGAAGAGGACCTGATCGGCAGGATCGCCTGGGGTGTACCCGCGTACTGTTACCAGGTTCACCATCTCAGGAACGCCATTTTCAAGAACTTCGCGGCAGAGCAGGTCTTCCTGCTCCCGGGACACGAGAGAACCGAGGCCCTCGATGATACCGGTACGGAGGTCCGGCGAGTCCGTTGCGGCGAATAACAATAAGAGTTCCTTCACTGCCGGAATATCTCCCCTCTTTACGGCCTTTGTATACTTCCTCGCTGCCCGGCGGCAGAGCCAGAGGCTGATGCGAGAGACGCGGCGGGGACCGTTCATGGCGTTCACGTGCGGACCGGGTCGAAGGTCTCGAGGGTAATCGACTGTCCTGCATCTGCAGAGGACCGGGCCGGCCGGGAAGCGGAGACCGCCCGTCCTTCAGAGAGGTACGCGCGCAGTGCGGCCACTGTCTCACGCTGGGAGATCGAGAGCGGCACCTGCTTTTTCAGGCACCCGAGGATGTCTTCGGTCGTGACCCGCCGCAACCCCTCGTTGAACGCCAGGTACATGGCATCGATGACGGTCTGCTCGATCTCGGCGCCCACGCACCCCTCGCTTTCATTTGCAAGAAGGTCGAGGTCGTATTCTGCGGGGAGGCACTTGCGTTTCCGTAAATGGACCGAGAAGATCTCCCGCCGCTCTTCAACCATGGGAAGGTCGAGGAAGAAGATCTCGTCAAACCGCCCTTTCCGCAGCAGTTCAGGGGGAAGGGCCGCGATGTTGTTTGCCGTCGCCACCACAAAACAGGGGGAGGTCTTGTCCTGCATCCATGTCAGCAGGTGGGCAAACACGCGCTGGCTGGTGCCCGCGTCCCCGCTCCCGAACGCAAACGCCTTCTCGATCTCGTCCACCCAGAGGATGCAGGGGGCGATCGTCTCGGCAAGGGAGAGGGCCCGCCGGGTGCGCTCCTCTGACTCCCCGACAAGGCTGCCGAAGAGGGCCCCCACGTCAAGCCTCAGGAGCGGGAGGTGCCAGAGGTCGGCGATCATCTTTGCCGTCAGGCTCTTCCCGGTGCCGGGGATGCCGATGAGGGCGATCCCCTTGGGGGCAGGGAGGCCGTACTCCCGTGCCTCTTTCGTGAAGGCCTGCTCGCGGAGGCGGAGCCATTCCTTGAGTACCGAAAGGCCCCCGACATTCTCGGGAGTCTCCGTCAGGCTGTAGAACTCCAGGGCGTCCGAGCGGCTCAGGACGTCTTTTTTGTCCGCTATGACCGCGTCGATGTCCCGGTCGTCAAGAGTTCCGTGCGTGACGATCGCTTTCGAGAACGAGCGGCGCGCCTGGTTGAGGGTCATGCCGAGCGCGGCCTGGATGATCTTCTCCCGCCCGCCTTTTGAGAGCGAACTCGCAATCCCGCTCGTGGCAAGGAGCATGTCCAGTTCGTTCCCGAGCTCGGCAGCAGCAGGCGGCGGGAAATGGATGACCACGGCCTCGTCCCGGATCTCGTCCGGTATCTTATGGACCGGCGTGATGATCACGATCGTCCGCCGGTTGTACCGGAACTTCTGGGAGAGGTTGCGGACCCGGCGCTTCACCTGCGGGTTGTTCCAGAACTCGTGGAAGTCCTTGAGTACGATCACCGCGTTCTCGTCGGTCTTGGTGATGTCCTCCAGTGCCGCGAGGGGGTCGCGGGACTGGGTGAGGAAATTCCTGTTGCCCGAAATGACCGCAAAGCCATCGGCGCTGTCCCAGGTGATGCACTGGCGCGCGGGTTCCCACGTTTCGCAGACCTCCCGGATGCGCGAGACAACCCGCTCCTCCTCCGGGCTCATGATCACCACGAGCGTAACCCGTGCCCGGAGCGAGACATTCAGCCGGTGGGAAAAGTCCGGTTCGGGCTGCTGCATCCTAGTCCCATCTCCTCATGACGATCCTGATGGTCCCATCCGTCTCGCTGGTCTCGGAGACCAGCTCGAAACCGTCTTCCCTTGCCTGCGAAAGGACCATGTTCCGCGCGTATTCCTTCTGGATGGCCCCGGCCTGATCCTTCAGCTGCTGTGCGATCTTCCGTTCGCCGGCCCCGGTAACCCCCCACCAGTCCGCGACCATGTCATAGGTCCCGTCGCCGTTCCGGACAAACCCGATCCCGTACCCCTTGGTCCGGGTGACGGCGATATCCACCGTGTGTTCCCCGTGGTGTCCCCTGATGGTAGTATCGGTCTCCACGTTATATCCGAGGTTTTTCAGGCAGGTGATGAGCGCCTCCCGGTGCCGGAACAGTGTTTTTACGCGGCTGTAATGCGACATGGTCTTACCCCCTCCTGCAGCGTGCGGCTACCCGTCGGGTGACCTGCGGTCCCGGGAAGCCGGTCACCGTGATGCTCCCGTCCGGCAGGATGGTATACTCTGCCTGCCTGAAGGGAGTCACAGGCACGGCAGTACCGGATGCAAGGTTCCCGTTCAGCGGGAGAATACACTGGTTTCCCGAGCCGGCGAACGAGTGTGCCGGTGCGCACGAAGGTACATAAGGCCCGGCTATCAGGAGATCGGTCATCATCAGGAGGCGGAGGTACGATGGCCGGCCATCCAGCAGGATATGCTCGTGCGTGTATCCCGTGAAGGTAACGATACTCAGTCCCGCGTGTTTCATCTGGCCCCCGAGATCTGCAAGTGCGGCTGCCTGTGCAAACGGCTCGCCGCCGGAGAATGTGACACCGCCGATATCGTCGAGGGAGAGGATCTGCTTTGCAAGCTCATCGACTGCAACAAGGTGGGCGGGAGAAAAGGACCATGACTGCGGGTTGAAGCATCCCCTGCACCGGATCGGGCAGCCCTGCACCCAGACGACCGCCCGGATGCCCGGGCCGTTCACTTCCGAGCGGGCGAGAAAACCCGCGAGGTTGAGAACGCTCTTAGGTCGGCATCCGGGGTCGCTTGTAACATGCACCATCATTTTTCCGCCATGATGTATTGGCCGGTCAAAATGTTCCGGTGTGGGGGATCGATGTATCTTATAGTATTACCCAATCATCCCGGGATGAAGATCATCCGCGGGGACGTGCAATATCAGCATACTTATGAGATACGATCTGACTATACAGGTTCGATTTCTCCCCTTTTAAACGCATTGCTCTGAAATTTGCGGGTATTTCTTTTGTATTCCTTAAGGATTACCGGTTGGCCCGTTCATGCGTATCCAGCCCGATCCCCTTGTATCCACGCGCCATTATAATCCTTCAGCAACAATAGATCAGGCAGTGAAAGCGACATTTGACGGCACGGCAATCCGCCTCGGGAAGGAAGGGCAGGCACTCTACGAGCAGAGCGGGTACGGGAGGCCGGACCCGCAGGGACTGCGGCTCTCCCCGCAGGAGGCCCTCTACCTCCTTCACCGGCAGAAGATTGCATTCGAAGACTTCACGTTCGACACCCTCTTTGCCGAGTTTGCCGACCAGCGCAATTTCCTCCGGAGTTTCCTCGTCTACCGCGACCTCCGCGAGCGGGGGTATGTGGTCCAGACCGGCCCGCACGATTTCCGCGTATTCCGTCGCGGCGAGAAGCCCGGGACGGGGGAGTCCCTCTACCTCGTCCGCGTCCTCTCGGAGCGCGACCCGATCCGGTTCGAGAAGCTGATCGAAGAAGTGGTCGCTTCGAGGAACATGCGCAAACAGTACGTCCTTGCCGTCGTCGACGATGAGGACGAGCTCACCTATTACGAGATCAAGCTTCAGAAGCTGGCCGGGGCCGCTGCACCAGTCCCGCCGCTCTCGCACCACGAGGCGATGCTGGTCGGTAAATCCGCGATGGTCCGGGTTCCCGCACACTCGGATCTCGAACAGGCCGGTTACGGGAAGCGGCTTGACGCCGAACGCCTCATGCTCTCCCCGGTGGAACTCCTCTACCTGATGGGTGAAGATGTCATCACGCTCAGGCGCGGTGGAGAGACGATAAGCCCGGCGGATTTCCTCACGCTGGCTCAAGAGGGCGACCGGGAAGTCGTGGAGAAGCACAAGGTCTATACCGAGCTGCGGGGGCACGCCTTCACCCCTAGGACCGGCTACAAGTTCGGCCACCACTTCCGGGTCTACTGCGGAAAAAATGTCCACTCGGACATGCTGGTCCACGCTGTTGAAAAGGAAGCGGTCCTGCCCATGAGCGTCATCTCGCGGTCGGTGCGGATGGCGCACAGTGTCAAAAAGAAGATGTTGTTTGGGGCCGTACATACTACCGGAATCCAGTTCGTCGAATTTGCACGGATCAAACTGTGAGCGCTCACCATGCAGGAACCTCAGATCAACCCCTGGTCAAGCACCCCTACCCTTGATATCGGGAAGGCCTTTGCGGATTTTGGCATCGAGCCCATCGCCCCGGTGATCGCCGATCTCCCCGACATCCCCTATTTCATGCGGCGGGGGATCGTGATCGGCCACCGGGATTACCGCCCCATCGTGCAGGCAATCTGCAACCGCACGCCGTTCCACATCCTCACCGGGTTTATGCCGAGCGGCCACCCGCACCTCGGCCACCTCATGGTGATGAAGGAAGTGGTCTGGCACGTGCAGCAGGGAGGCAACGGCTACGTCACCATCGCCGATCGCGAGGCGCACGCGGTCCGGGAGATGCCGTGGGAGAAGTGCCGGGAGTACGGGAAGGAGTACCTTGCCTGCCTTCTTGCGCTCGGGTTCGAGGGGCAGACCTATTTCCAGAGCAGGAACGACCGGCTCAAGGATCTGGCCTTCGAGGCTGCCACCAAGGTGAACTTCTCGGAACTCGCGGCGATCTACGGGTTCTCACCGGAAACGGACCTGGCCCATGCCGATAGCGTCATCACGCAGGTAGCTGATATCCTGTTCCCTCAGATCGACCGGGAACCGGCACCGACTGTTGTGCCCGTAGGCGTGGACCAGGACCCGCACATCCGGCTCACCCGGGGGATCGCCCACAAGATGCGGATGTTCACGGTCGAGGAGCGGGACGGCTACATCAGCGTCCGCTTGAAGAACGCGCCGGACAAGGCGCTGGATGCCGTGAAAAAAGCATTCCCGCACGCGAAAAAATACGAGGGGCACGTGGACATCAGGGAGGCACACTGCGCGGACGTGAGCGCAAAAGTCCGGCAGATCGAGCGGGAGCAGGGGGGGTTTGCTTTCTATACCCCGTCGTCCACGTACCATATCTTCATGCCCGGCCTGACTGGCGGCAAAATGTCGAGCAGCATCCCGGAGAGCATCATCTCGTTCTACGAAGCCGAAGCAGCGGTCAGGAAGAAGGTGATGAGCGGTATCACTGGCGGGAGGATGACCCTTGAGGAGCAGAAGCGGCTCGGCGGCGAACCGGACAAGTGCTCGCTCTATCTCCTCAACCTCTTCCACATGGTAACTGACGATGCGGAACTTGCGGAGGTCAGGAGGAGGTGCGTCTCTGGGGAGATCACCTGCGGGCAGTGCAAGAAGGAGACCGCGGAGCGGGTCGTGGCCTTCCTGAAAGACTTCCGGGAGAAGATGGACGCGGCAGCAGACAGGATCGAGGTATGAGATGGCAGAACTGACGCAGAACGAGAAACGGCTGCTGGAGAAGTTGGCTGAGAAAAATAAAGCGGATGTTCAACAATTTGCGGATGAATTGGATGCGACTCCGGAAGCTGTCGTACAGTGGGGGCTGCTCGGAAAGGACCATGGTCTGGCAGATGTCTTACGAGGCGTCAAAAAAATTCTGGAATATACCGAAGAAGGAAGGAACTATTTAGAAAATGGCCTTCCCGAGACACAGATTCTGAATGCGATAGGTAATGGCACAACTCTCTCTGATCTTCAGAAACACCCGGCTTTCAGGATTGGTTTCGGGCAGCTCCGGAAAAAGGACCTTATTACCGTGACCGAAGGCAGAGTCACGAAGGTTTCAGGTGCTTCGACTGAAAAAGATGAATCTGCACTAAAAAACCGAGATAACAATAACCCTCTCACAAAGGATCTTATAAAACGAGGGCTTTTGCAGGAAACCGAAAAGGTTGAATATACTTTATCCATCACTGAAGCAGGGATCTTAAAAGTGAAACAGGGTCTCGATCTCCGCGGCGAGACCGGCACCCTGACCCGGGACCAGATCATCTCCGGGGAATGGAAAAACCTCAACCTCCGCAAATATGAAGTGAGGAAGCTCCCAAGAAAAGCGTTTCCCGGCAAGATCCACCCCTACCAGCGGATCATTGCCGAGATGCGGGAGATCCTGCTCGACATGGGGTTCACCGAACTCTATGGCAGCATCGTCCAGCAGTCTTACTGGAACTTCGACGCCCTCTTCCAGCCGCAGGACCACCCCGCCCGCGAGATGCAGGACACCTTCTACCTCGGCGAGACCCTCCCCCTGCCGGAAGGCTACGAGCGGGTCAAGGCCATGCACGAGTCCGGCGGCGGGACCTCCTCGACCGGCTGGGGCGGTTCGTGGAAGGAGTCAAAGGCAGAGCAGTGCGTGCTGCGGACGCACACGACCAGCCTCTCCATCCAGCACCTTGCAGAGAACCCCAACCCCCCGGTCAAGGCCTTCTGCATCGGCAGGGTCTACCGGCGCGAGACAATCGACACCACCCACCTCGCCGAGTTCGAGCAGCTCGAGGGGATCGTGATGGACGAGGGGGTCCACTTCGGCAACCTGCTCGGGATCCTCCGCGAGTTCTACCACCGCATGGGGTTTGAAGGAGTGCGGTTCAAGCCATCCTATTACCCCTACACCGAGCCCAGCCTCGACGCCGAAGTCTATATCGACGGCATCGGCTGGATCGAGATGGGAGGAGCGGGCGTCTTCCGGGAGGAGGTCACCGCGCCGTTCGGCATCCAGTACCCCGTCCTCGCGTGGGGGCTCGGCGTGAGCAGGATCGCCATGCTCCGCCTCGGCCTCAAGGACCTGCGGCACCTCCACCGCAGTGATGTTGCATTCCTCCGTGATACCCCGGCGTACCGCCGGTCTCAGGGAGGTGCCTGATGGCCATCATCTCTCTCCCCTATCGCTACCTTGAGCGCCTCACCCGGACCGACCGGAAGACGATCCTCGAAAAGATCGCCCTCATCGGTTCCGACGTGGAGCGGGTCGAGGAGGACCATGCCGATGTGGAGTTCTTCCCGGACCGCCCCGACCTCTTCTCCCCGGAAGGGGTGGCGCGGGCCATGCGGGGCTTTCTCGGGATCGAGAGCGGCCTCCCCTCGTACCCGGTCAGCGCCTCGGGGATCTCCTTCTCGGTCGACCCGGCCCTTGCGGATATCCGCCCGGTCCTCGGGGCAGCTGTCATCCGCGGGGTCTCGTTCGATGACGAATCGATCCAGTGCATCATGGCCCTGCAGGAATCGCTCCACTGGGCGGTCGGGCGGGGCAGGAGCAAGGTCGCGATCGGGATCCATGACCTCGACACCGTGAAGCCACCGTTCCACTACATCGCATCGCGCCGCAGCCGGAAGTTCATCCCGCTCGACTTCACCGGGAAGATGAGCTTGGACGAGATCCTCGAAAAGCACCCGAAGGGAAGGGACTATGCAAAGATCGTGAAGGACTTCCCCCTCTTCCCGCTGATTGTTGACGACGACGACCATGTCCTGTCGTTCCCCCCGATCATCAACGGCGAGCGGACGCGGGTGACCATAGACACGAAGAACATCCTCCTCGATACAACCGGGACTGACAAAAGGGCAGTGGGCGTTGCAGTGAATATCATCTGCACCGCGATGGCCGAGTCCGGGGCACGTATCGAGAGTGTTGAAATTAACGGTGTCCAGACCCCGACACTTGCGCCCGCCGAACGGACGGTGAACGTCAGGGAGTGCTCCGCACTGCTTGGGATCGACCTTACGGCATCCTCGATGGCAGCACTTCTCGAAAAGATGCGGTTCGGTGCGCAGCCCGAAGGCACCGACCTATTGAATGTTAAGGTCCCCTGCTACCGTGCGGACATCATGCACGACTGGGACATCTTCGAAGACGTTGCCATTGCATACGGGTATGAAAACCTCCAGGCTATGCCGCCGGCGACCTTCACGGTCGGGAAACCCAACCCGGTACAGACCTACGCGAATATCGCACGGGACATCTTCTGCGGCCTCGGGTATCTCGAGGTGATGCCGTTCACCCTGACCAACGAGGATATCCTTTTCAACCGGATGCGCCGCCCGGAGGTCCCCGGTGTCCTCCATGTGCTTCACCCAATCAGCATCGAGAACACGGTCGTCAGGACGGATCTGCTGCCCCTGCTCCTCGAGTTCCTGGCCCTCAACCGCCACCGCGAACTTCCCCAGCGCCTCTTCACAGTCGGCGACGTGGTGGAGCGCTGTGCCACCCACCAGCAAGCGGCCGGTCTCAGCACACATCCCGATGCGGACTTCTCGGAAGCGTATGCGTGTGCTGACGCAGTCCTGCACGAGCTCTCCATTTCCTACACGGTGAATGAGTCGGAGGACCCGGCCTTTATCGAAGGCAGGAGAGCGGATATCATGGTTGACGGCAAAACTGCAGGGGTTTTCGGGGAGATCCACCCTGCAGTACTGAACGCCTTTGAACTGGAGCACTCCGTGGCAGCATTCGAGCTCGATCTCAGAGCCGTACCGGGATACCCCGCCCTCTGAGATACTCTTTTACATCCCTGACCGTGAATTCCCCGTAATGGAAGACGCTTGCGGCAAGGCAGGCATCGGCTTTCCCCTTCACGAAACCGTCGTAGAAATGCCCGAGCGTGCCGACTCCGCCGCTCGCGATGACCGGGATCCCGGCCGCATCGGAAATGGCCGATGTGATGGCGATATCGAACCCGTTCTTCGTGCCGTCGGTCTCCATGCTGGTGAGCAGGATCTCGCCCGCTCCGCGTTCTTCCGCCTCTTGTGCCCAGGCAACGGCATCGATGCCGGTCGGCCTGCTCCCGCCGTAGATCACCACTTCGTACCAGCACTGCATCCCGTCTTCGAGGAAGACGGGGATCGCTCCCGGGTTGGGCTCGAAGTTCCGGCGGACGTCCATTGCAACGACGATGCACTGCGTACCGAACGCCTCTGCCCCCCGGGTGATGAGGGCGGGGTCATGGACCGCGCTCGTGTTGACACTCACCTTGTCTGCACCGGCCCGGAGGATCTGCTGGATATCGTCAATCGACCTGAGCCCGCCGCCGACCGTAAGCGGGAGGAAGAGCTGGTCTGCCGCCCGCTGTATCAGGTCGATGATGATGCCCCGCTTCTCTTTCGACGCGGTGATATCAAGGAAGACTACTTCGTCCGCGCCCTGGTCGTTGTATCTCCCGGCAAGTTCGACCGGGTCGCCGGCGTCCCTCAGCCCGAGGAAGTTCGTGCCTTTCACCACCCTGCCGTCCTTGAGGTCGAGGCAGGGAATGATCCGTCGCGTGAGCACCATGGATACAGAATCTGGGTGTGCAACCCCTATCTACATTTCCACACCGTGATTTTGCACGCGTTCACAGGAGAGATCACGGAGTTTTTATCTGATATGGGGTGCCTACTCATAGGGTAATCAGTACGGGGGGCTGTGGCCCGTTCCCGGATACGAGGATGTTCATGAGTTCAGGAATGCTGAAGATCGAATGGGCGGCGCAGTACATGCCGGTGCTTGCCGCGATACGAAAGAAGTTTGAAAGGGAGTTGCCCTTTGCCGGCATGACGATCGGCATGGCCCTCCATGTCGAGGCCAAGACCGCCAATCTCGTCACCACCCTCGCGGCAGGAGGGGCCGTAGTGCACATAACTGGGTGCAACCCGCTCTCCACGCAGGACGACGTTGCCGAAGCGCTCAATACCGTAAAAAATGTCCACTGTTATGCCAGGCGTGCCTGCACAGTGGAGGAATACTACGAAGCGATCAACAAGGTCCTTGACGCACGACCAGTCATCACCATCGATGACGGGATGGATCTGATCCATTACATCCATACAAAACGGCGTGACCTCATAAAGAAGGTGATCGGCGGCTGCGAAGAAACGACCACCGGTATCCACCGCCTCCGCTCCATGGCCGCAGAAGGCAAGCTCGAGTTCCCGGTGGTAGCGGTGAACGACACCCCGATGAAACGGTTCTTTGACAACGTTCACGGCACCGGGGAGAGCGCCCTGACCTCGATCATGATCACGACCAACACCCTGATCGCCGGCAAGTACGTGGTAATCGCGGGGTACGGGTACTGCGGCCGGGGACTTGCAAGGAAGGCCCACGGCCTCGGGGCAAAGGTCATCGTCACCGAAGTCGACCCGCGCCGGGCACTCGAGGCGCACATGGACGGGTATTCCGTCATGACGATGGATAAGGCTGCAACCCTCGGAGATATCTTCATCACGACCACCGGTAACACCAGCGTAATCAACGAAAAACACTTCAAAAAATTAAAAGAGGGTGCCATCCTCTCCAATGCCGGCCACTTCAACGTGGAGATTGACATGGGGTGGCTCCACGACCATGCGGAGAAGGTCATCCAGCGCGAAGGCATCGAGACCTTCATGCTGAAGGGAAAAGCAGTCCACGTGCTTGCCGAGGGGAGGCTCGTCAACCTTGCGACCCCGAAGGGAATGGGGCATCCCATCGAAGTGATGGACCTGAGTTTTGCGCTCCAGGCGCTCTGCGCCTGCTATATTGCAAAGTCGGGCAAGAACCTCAAGGGCGGGGTGTACGAAGTCCCTCAGGAGATCGACGAAGAGGTCGCAAACCTGAAGCTCTCGTCGCTCGGGCTCTCCATCGATTCGATGACAAAAGAGCAGAAAAAATATCTCTGCAGCTGGGATATCGGGACGTAACAGCACGGGAATTTTACAAATCATCCGCGTGGTTCACTCATGGGACGGATCTCCACCGGTATCGGGAATTGCCCCTACCTCCGGACCTGGCAATTGGGTATGAAAATGCTGTGAGCATTTTCAACAATGTGCATGAAAGTCATGCCGACTTCATGCCCATTTTTCAAAATTCCCACCAACCGATCTGGCAATTTTTTTTATTGCCAGTACGGCGGAAGGATTACTCCATCGGAAAAAGCATGGATTTCCCGGATTTTCCGGCAAAATTCCCACCAACCGATCTGACAATTATTTTTTATTACCACCTCCGGACCTGACAATTTTTTAATGATTTCTACAGAGCCAATTTTTAGGCCGCAGTCTCCCCCAAGATCGGATTTTTTCCATAATTCACCCCTCCCTCGCCGCATACAGGTATTCCTGCGCATACCCGCAGTACTCCCCGAAATGGTCGCGTGCAAAGCGGCGGATGATATCGTATTCCCACCCGGTGAGGGTAGAACCGGCGCTCAACGTTGGAAGATAATGCTGTTGCATGATCCTGCGGATCCAGACATCCACCGGAAAGGCCTCGTATTTCCGGAATGCGAAGAGGAGGATACAGTCTGCTGCTTTCGGCCCTACGCCGGAAAGTTTCATAAGAGCCCGACGGGCATCATCACAGGGCATGGCCGCGATAGAGGTTTCCCAGTTCTTCACGTCGGCAATATCGCAGGCAGTACGGAAAACATACGGCTGGCGGTACCCAAGCCGGCATTCCGCAAGTGCATCGTTCCCGGAACAGGACAGGGCGTCCGGTTCCGGGAACGTGTAATAGATCCTGTCTTCAAATGTTATTTTTTTTCCGAATTGTTCGGCGATCGTTCCGATCCGCCGGCGGATCATGGGGATATTGGAGTTGGTAGAGCAGATATACGATATAAGGCATTCCCAGGGAGGCTGCCGGACAAGCCGGAGGCCCCGGCACCGCTCAATCGCATCATGAATGAACGGGTCGCGGTCGATTGCTGAAAGGATCGACCCGAGGTCCACGTCAAGGGAGAAATAGTCCCGGATGAACTCTTCCGTTGCACCTGCAAACGAGAGATGAGGGCCATCCTGCCGTATCCGGATGACATGGCTGCCAACGATACCATACCAGGTCCCGTCATCAGTGCGGTCCCAGCGGAAGACCTGGCCACAGGCAAGGGTCTGGTCCAGCGAGAACGGCTGGTCCGGGGAAAGGGTGAGGACAGGCATGGGTTTCGGGTCCAGAACTATCTTTTGTACCTCCCCTATTGGGGTTTAAGGAATTTAATCCCGCGTTGATTCAGGAAATTCCGGAGGAAGGCTTCGTGGACACTGTATCGCAAAACAGTTTCGCAATGGAACGAATAGCCTTTTAATATATAAATCAATAGTTCTTCTCATGGAATTAACAGAGATCCTGAAGACATTTATTGAGGAAGGGCAGGACTGGGAGCGCAAACAGACGTCGGTGAAAGGTGTTTCAATCATCCGGCTCCCGGCGACCAAGAACCGTGCGGCCTCCCTCGCGATCGATATCAACCCGATCGGTGACAACGGTCTCCCGATGAAGAAAAAAGGTATCATGATCATGAACCGCGCCGAAATTGCTGCATTCAGGACGGCGTTCAACAATGAAAAAGTTGACGGCTTGGTTGCAGCTCTCGAAGAAGTCCTTCCTGAACGCAGGACCTCAGGAAAACCTGCAAAGGCAGATGTCCTGCAGATTTAACGTCCCCGGATGCGAATTCCCGACTGAGGAGTGATACGTATCAGGAACTGGATAGCAGCATGGGTAATTTTTCTTGTAGCAGCAGCAATCGTGTCCGGATGTCTTGGAGTGAAGACACCGTCGGTGTCCCGGGCAACCCCCCCCGCGATACTGGTAGATTATCTGCGTACCGGCGGGGTCGCACGCCTAGACGAGAGGCTTGTCATATTCAACAACGGCGATGCGGTCTTTTCGGGCAAGGATGTAAATAGAGAGATCCAGATCAACCAGACTGAGCTTGAAACTCTCTCCAATCTCTTCGACAAGGCACAATTCTCGATGCTCGAGAACAATTATACGTCCCATCGCTACGGGGCGGATTTTGTACATTATATCATCAGCTATCACGGAAAGATAGTGTATACCGAGGATTCCGCTGTGCCTCCTGCACTCCAGCCGGTGATTGACGAACTGAACCGCATCATTCTTACCGGGCAGGAGCAGGAACCGGCGGCGCAGCAGTTTGCCAATCTCTACACGTAACCGTTACGCCGGAATTTCCCGCCGGATAGTTCCCGTGGTAAATAGAAGGAAAGTACCATGAACTCCACTCTTTTCTGCGTTGACGCATTCACGGAAGAACCGGGTTCGGGAAATCCCGCCGGCGTCTGCATGCTCTCACGGCCGGCGGATTTATCGTGGATGCAGGCAGTGGCACGGGAGATGAACCTGCCCGAAACCGCATTTCTCGTCCCGGAGCATGACGGGTTCGGCCTACGCTGGTTCACTCCCCGGGTTGAGGTGGAGCTCTGCGGGCATGCTACGCTTGCATCGGCCCACGCCTTGTGGCAGCAGGGGTACCTGGGGGCCGGAGAGCGTGCCCGTTTCTTCACGAAGAGCGGCACGCTCACGGCAGAATTGAACGGCGACTGGATCGCCATGGACTTTCCGGAGGAGCCGGACCAGCCCGCACCGGCACCCCCCGGCCTTGTTGAGGCTCTTGGCATCCGGCCCCGGTATGTCGGGAAAAACCGGTTCGATTACGTGGTTGAAATAGGATCGGAACGGGAAGTCAGGGAAATACAGCCTGATTTCAGGCGTCTCACCGAAGTTCCGGCCCGTGGTATTATGGTAACTGCCCCGGCGGATCCCGGAGAGTTTGATTTTGTCGGCCGTTTTTTGCCCCCTGCTGCCGGTGTTGATGAGGATCCTGTCACCGGTTCGGCCCACTGCTGCCTTGGTCCGTTCTGGGAGAAAAGGCTGCACAAAAACGAGTTCCTCGCGCACCAGGTGTCTGAACGGGGTGGTGTGCTCAGGGTAAGGACAGGAGGCAACCAGCGGGTTATGATCTGCGGGTAGGCGATAACGATCTGGCAGGGTGTCCCGCTCTTCTGACCGTAAAAAAGGTTATTTGTTCTCGTACATGCAGGACTGGACGTCATGCCCGAGCTTGCCGATGGCGTCCGCACGGCAGCGCTGGCAGTGCCGCATCTGCCTGACATATTTCCCGCACTCATCCTGCATCTTCCGCTTCATCTCGGGGGTCGGCGGGGTGATATTGGCGAACTTGTATTGGGCAATCAACGGAATGAGGTTGAAGGTGTAGACCCCCATCTCCCCGACTTTTTTGGCGATTGCCGGGATGTGGTCCTCGTTTATCCCGGGGATATAGACCGTATTGATCTTGACGATCATATGCCGTTTGACTGCCTCTTCGATCCCTTTCAGCTGCTGGGAGAGGAGGAGTTTTGCCGCCTCTATGCCTTCGTACCGCTTCCCCTTGTAATCCACGAACTGGTAGATCTTTGCGCCAATCTCAGGGTCGATCGCATTGAGGGTCACCGTGATATTTCCGACATCGTATTTCTGCAGGAGGTCGATCTTGTCCGGGAGGAGAAGCCCGTTGGTGCTGATACATTTGATCACGTTGGGGTACTGTTCGTGAAGCCTGCGGAGCGTCTCGAACGTCTCTTCGTTTGCCAAGGGGTCGCCGGGCCCGGCAATGCCGACGACCTTGATGTAATTGTATTTTTCCACGACTTTTTTGACCATCTCCATTGACTCGTCCGGGTTGAGGATCCGGGTGGTGACCCCCGGGCGGCTCTCATTGACGCAGTCGAAATCCCGGATGCAGTAATTGCACTGGATATTGCATCTGGGTGCAACGGGAATGTGGCACCTGCCGAAGCTGTGGCACGCCTTTTCAGAAAAGCAGGGATGCTCCTGTATTTTGCGCATCTGCGCCGGGTCCCACTGGACTTTTTTGCCTTGGACGTCTGCGATCCTTACTTCATCAGACATATACAACACCACTAGATGCGCTTTAGTGGTATAAATAGAGTGCAATTGTACAAGCGCGGAACGGTATCTCCCGCCATTCCGTCCATGCATGTCTGCCTGGACAAAATTGTATATGGTTTAGGGAATGAATTTTATTGGGGAACTCTATGAGAAAATCCGAAAAAGTCAAGGGGAAAGAGGAGGTCGGGGCCAGAAAAAAACAATACCTCCAGTACGCCATTGTCGCAGTCGTAGGAGTAGCAATCCTCGCAGTTGTGGTTTTTATTTTTTTCAACCCGTTCGTTGCTAAAACGGGAGATACGGTCGCCATTTATTTCACGGGCACGCTGGACAACGGTACGGTCATTGCATCCAACGTCAACACGACACCGTTCATTTTTACCATTGGTAAAGATGAGACCCTCCCCTCCGGACTACCGAATGCAGTTATAGGTATGCATCCCAACGAGACAAAAACCGTGATATTACCTCCGGAAAAGGCATTCGGAATATATCAGCCGTCACTCGTACAGGTAGTAAACCGTTCCTCCCTGCCGGCGGATATGAATCCTGTTGTCGGAGTGACCTACACGATCACGAGAAAGTCTGATAACGCCGTAGCAAGCGTAAAGATCCTGAATGTGACGCCGACCACGATCACCTGGGACGAGAACCACCCGCTCGCCGGCCAGAACCTGACCTTGACCATCACTCTCGTGGAAATCCTGCAAAAATAATTTTTTAAAAACGGCAGGAAAATTTATTATGGGCCCGGCCGGATTCGAACCGGCGACCTCCGCCGTGTAAGGGCGACGTCATAACCGACTAGACCACGAGCCCGGTAACTTACTAATGTCGACCTTAAGAGTATTAACATTGCTGATATCCGGATCTCTTATCACGGAATAGCCGGAAAAAGATAACGATTTCACTCCGCGGCAGAACTCCGTTTTGTCCCGTTGGGAATTATTCTTTTTTTGGGATCTTGATATCGATCCCGTATTTTTCCGCGTTCTTGTCTGCTATGGCCTGGATTGCGGCGATCTCTTTATCCTGGCGCTTCGGCTTGAAGAGGTGGCGGAACCGTTTCTGGGTCTTGAGGTACTCTTCGACCGGTTTGCGCACGACCTTTTTGACTTTGGTGATCTTTCCTTCGACCATCTCGTAGTTCACCCAGAGTCCTGTCTCGATCGCAAGCCGGGCTATGGCGAGGGTCTGTTCCCCCTCGAACCCCCAGCCGGTACAGCACGGGGCATGTACCTGGATATAGCAGGGACCGGGAGTATTGATGGCCTTCTCGACCTTCTGCATCAGGTCAGCGGGATACACGATGGATGCCGTTGCCACGTAGGGCGCACCATGCGCAGCGAGGATCTGCGGCATGTCCTTCTTGGGACGCTTGTTGCCGAACGAGTGAGAACCAGCCGGGCTTGTCGTTGTGCTTGCATCGTACGGGGTTGCACCCGAACGCTGGATGCCGGTGTTCATGTAGGCCTCGTTGTCATAACATACGTACGTGAAGTCGTGGCCGCGCTCGAATGCACCGCTGATGCAGATCATCCCGATATCGAAGGTCGCCCCGTCGCCGGCCATGATCACGACCTTCTCTTTCCGCCCCTGTTTTTTAAGGGCCACCTCGATGCCCGATGCTACTGCCGACGCGTTCTCGAAGAGGGAATGGATCCACGGGACCTTCCATGCGGTCTCCGGGTACGGGGTTGAGAACACTTCCATGCAACCCGTGGAGGAGACCACGATCGTCTCGGTCCCGGCTGCCTGCGTCACCAGCCGTGCGGCAAGCGCCGCACCGCAGCCGCCGCAGGCGCGGTGGCCGCAATCGAACAGGTCGCAGACCTTTTTCTCTGCCATGGTTCAGAGCACCTCCTTCCGCAGGCCATAGAACTGGTCGCCCTCTCCTCTCTCGACAAGAGCGACGATCTCCCGGATATCCTTTTTCCGCACGTCCCTCCCTCCGAGGCCGAGGATGTAATCCCTGACCGGGATCCCGGTTTCATAGAGAGCGTCCCTGACCTCGAGCGCCACTGCCCCTTTCGAGCCAAGCGAGATGTTCTTGTCCAGTACAGCAACACGCTTTGCACGGGCAAGCGCTTTTGCCACGTCTTCTGCCGGGAACGGGCGGAAGACGCGTATCCTGAGGAGCCCGACCTTCTTTCCCTCTGCACGCATCTCGTCGATTGCGTCCTTGACCGTCCCGCAGAGGGAGCCCATGGCTACGATTACGGTTTCGGCATCATGGAGCTGGTATCCTTCGACAAGGGCACTGTAGTCCCTGCCAAAGAGGGAGGCGAACTCTTTTCCGGCTTTTGCGATAACGTCCTTAGCCCGTTTCTGGGCAAGGTCCATCTCATACCTGAACTCGAGGTAATACTCGGGGGTTGCGTACATGCCGAAACTGATCGGGTCCGCTGCGTCAAGGCGTTCAGCCGGGGCAAATCTTGGGAGATACCTGTCAACATCCTCCTGCGAGAGCATGTCAACCGGCTCGTATGTGTGGGAGAGAATGAACCCGTCAAAGCAGACAAAGGCCGGAAGGAGAATTGAGGGGTCTTCTGCCACCCTGTAGGCGATATAGTGGAGATCGGTTGCCTCCTGGTTGTCCTCGGCATAGAACTGGAGCCAGCCCGAGTCCCTCAGGGAGATCGAGTCCTGCTGGTCGTTCCAGATCGAGAGCGGGGCGCCAAGGGCACGGTTCGCGATGGACATGATAATGGGAAGCCGCATCCCCGCGGCATTGAAACAGACCTCGAACATGAGGGCGAGGCCCTGCGAGGTCGTTGCCGAATAAGCACGGGAACCCGCGGCGCTAGCCCCTACGCAGGCTGAAAGAGCGGACAGCTCGTTCTCGACTGTGATGTATTCGGCGTCCAGCTTGCCGTTTGCCACAAAGTCGGCCAGTGCTTCCACGATATGGGTCTGGGGGGTGATCGGGTAGGCTGAGATCACCTGCGGGCGACAGAGGCTGACCGCCTCTGCCACCGCGTGCGATCCCTCGGTTATCTCCATCATCTACTTCTCCTCCTGTTTCATCTCGATAACTTCCTTCGGGCACTCTGTCGCGCAGATCCCGCACCCTTTGCAGTACGTATAGTCCGGAATGAAAAACCCCTCCTTGTCCTCGCTGATGCAGCCCTCGGGACAGAGGGTCCGGCACATCCCGCATTTCGAGCATTTTTCGTGATCGAAGATCGGTCTGAACACCCGCCACGACCCGGTCTTGTTGTCCCTCGCCTTTCCCGGCCGTGCCCGGCAGCCAACAGCCAGTGCCATTATGGGGCCCCCTTGACGGCGTTGTAAGCCTGCCATGCCGCCTCGATGTTCTTTACCGCCAGCTCTTTCGGGAACCGGTGGTTGAGCGCATGTTCGAGTGCCGAGAACTGGATCTCGCCTGTCGCTGCCGCAAATGCACCCATGAGCGAGGTGTTGGTGATGGGCAGCCCGAGGGCTTTGAGCGCAATGGAGGTCGCGTCGATGGTTATCAGTTTCACGCCATCCGGCACCTGGTAGTCCGGTCTCTTTTCCGTGTTGACGATCACGATGCCGCCGGGTTTCACTCCCAGAAAGACGTTCACGTCCTTGATTAGCGTGCTGTCCTGCACGATGATATAATCCGGTTCGTACACCTGGCTGCGGAGCCGGATCTTTTTGTTGTCAAACCGGACAAATGCCTGGACCGGGGCCCCGCGCCGCTCGACCCCGAACGCCGGGAATGCCTGGGCATAGACGCCGCCTTCGAACGCGGCGACTGCGATCAGTTCGGCAGCGGTGACAGACCCCTGGCCGCCCCTGCCGTGGATGCGTAGTTCTCTCAAGAAAAATCCCTAATAATCTTACATGATAAATCAATATAAATCTAGAGATCCACATCGAGCCCGAGGATCTCCTCCCTGCCGGAGAATACGTCGCGGGCAATCTTTGCAAGCCCGCGGGAAGCGCACCATTCATCGTATACTGCGATGTTTTCTCCCAGCAGCGATCCGACTTCCGGAGCGACAACCGGTGCAAGGCTGCCGGCCAGCGCGATCTTGGCACCGGGATTCAGGAGCCTCATTGCAGCGCATTCCATGGCAGCGAAGAGGGCTATGGTCCGCAGGCGCTCTTCTTCGGGAAGTGAGAAGTTCACTCCCGCGTGCTGGAACGCCTCGTTTGCCGTACATTCGCCTGCATCGATCTTCCGGATCGCGTCTACGTCAAGGGCGCCGTGCAGGGTGCCCGGGGCGAAGATGCAGGCATCGAACGCCCCGACCAGTTTCCCGCCGGAGACGAGCAGGGTGACGGTGTTTGAGCTGACATCGGAAACAATCACATCGCTGCCGAGGTCCCGGCAGACCTCATACGCGATCCCGATCTTCTCCGGGCTTGCCTGGTGAGAATAGGCCTTGAACCTCGGGTCGGTGGGGGATCCCCGGTGGAGGCCCGGGATGGCGAGGGCCGGGATATCGCTGGCGGCCACCTCATCAAAGACCCGGGTGCCGCCCCCGATATGTTTTCCTGCCCCCTCCCGGCTGACGAGCCCGCGGTCCCGGACCTTCCCGATACGGGTGATCCGGGAGAAGTTGTCGCCCATCGAGTAACAAACCGCGATCCCTTCGATCTCGTCAAGAGGGCAGATGAGGCCGAGATCGGCGATCAAAAAGTTCCTGGCCGTTTCGCGCGACAGCTTGAACTTTCCTGAATCACCGGCAAACCGCATGGCGGTAGTGCCGTGATCGATCCCGATGAACATAACAGTAATCCTATAGCATGGATGACATATTAGGTATTGATGTTTGATGTGGTGACAGGCGGGGCCGGGTTCATCGGCTCGCATCTGGTTGACACGCTCGTTGCCCAGGGCAACGAGGTCCTCGTGATCGACTCGCTCTGTGCCGGGCGCAGGGAGACGATTGCCCGGCATATCGACGACTACAAGGTACGGTTCGTGGAGAAAGACCTGCTCGGCAACGGCTGGCAGGATGCTGTCGAGGGGGCAGACCGGCTGTTTCACCTCGCGGCAGACCCCGATGTGCGCCAGAGTGCAGTAAACCCGGACCCGACGATTCAGAACAATTTCATGGCCACGTACCGGGTTCTTGAAGCCATGCGCCTGCACGGGGTTCCCGAACTGGTGTTCACTTCCACGTCAACGGTATACGGGGATGCTGTAGTTATCCCAACTCCGGAGAATTATACCCCGCTCGAACCGATCTCGGTTTATGGGGCGAGCAAACTCGCGTGCGAGGCGCTGATCTCCGCGTACTGCCACTCGTTCGGCATGAAAGCGTGGACGTTCCGGTTTGCCAATATTATCGGATCCCGGAGCGGGCATGGCGTAATCACCGATTTTATCCGGAAACTTGAGTCGAATCCCGCCGAGCTGGAGATCCTTGGCGACGGGAAACAGACCAAGTCCTACCTTGAAGTGCACGAATGTGTTGCTGCGATGCTCTTCGCGGTCGGAAAGGCCCGGGGCACCGTCAACACCTTCAATATCGGATCGGAAGACTGGATTGATGTAAAGAGCATAGCGGAGATCGTTGCGGATGAGATGCACCTGACCGGGACAAAGTTCAGGTTCACTGGAGGCGACCGGGGCTGGGTCGGAGATGTGCCGAAGATGCAGCTCTCCATTGACCGGCTTAAGGCGCTTCGCTGGAAGCCCCAGACAGGTTCGCGGGAGAGCGTCAGGATCGCCGTAAGGGACATGCTGGCAGAACGGCAGCACTGCGTATCATGAAATATATCGTTGTCTGCGGGGACGGAATGGCGGATGAGCCGCTCGCGGAACTTGGCGGGAAGACGCCGCTCGAATATGCGAGGACTCCGAATATGGACCGGATGGCAAAGGAAGGCGCCTGCGGGATGCTCAGCACCATCCCCGATAATTTCGAGGCGGGCAGCGATATCGCGAACATGTCGATCCTCGGGTACGCTCCGGAGAAGTATTACACGGGGAGGGGCCCGCTCGAGGCGCTGAATATGGGCGTGGACCTTGCTCCGGGCGATGTTGCCTACCGTTGCAACCTTGTGACCGTGGAAGATGGTATCATGGCAGACTTCTCTGCCGGGCACATATCCAGCGATGAGGGGGCGACACTGCTGGCTTCCCTCCAGGGAGCACTCCCTGAGGTTCTATTAAAAGCCGGTATCAGCTACCGCAACCTTTTAGTAATTCATAACGGTAAAGGGGCAGAGACTGCGCCGGCGCATGATATTGTCGGTGAAAAAGTCGCAGATCACCTGCCTACCGGCGGTGATGCGGAGGTTCTCCTGCGCTCCATGGAGAAGAGCCGCGAGGTATTCCGCAATCATCAGGTGAATGCTGCAAGGAAGCACGCAGCAAAAGTCCCGGTCTCCCAGATCTGGCCCTATAGCGGGGGTAAAAAGCCGGCATTCCCGCTGTTTAGTGAAAAATACGGTAAAAAGGGGGGAATAATATCGGCTGTCGACCTCCTCAACGGTATCGCACGGTGTGCGGGGATGGAAGTGATCAGGGTCCCCGGAGCGACCGGCTATCTGGATACGGACTACGCAGCGAAAGGACGGTATGCTCTCGACTCGATCAGGCACCTCGACTTCATCTACCTCCACATCGAAGCCCCGGATGAGGCGGGGCATCTCGGGAGCATAGAAGAGAAGGTGAAGGCGATCGAGAACGTTGACGGGGTCGTCGGCATGATCCGGGAACAGTTTGACGGCGTCCTCGCGGTGCTCCCCGATCATCCCACCCCGATACGGGTCAAGACCCATACCCGCGACCCGGTACCCTTTGCCGTTGTCGGGAAAGGGAAAGACGGGACATCAGAGTTCTCGGAAAAAGCTGCCCGATCGGGCGGGCTCGGGATGAAAAAAGCGACCGGCTTCCTTGAGTTCCTGTTCTCATGAGGAGTGCGGCGTCAGTCCCCTGCATCATCACTCATCAGTGGGGGTAACTTTCATCATCTGCCGCACCCGGCTCGCTTTTGTGTTTCGCATGCATGGCGATATAGTTTTGTACAGGGAATACCTCTCCCTGGAACCTTTATCGTTTTTAACCCGGTATAGCCAATGGAGTTAATACCGATCGCGTAGAGGTGTAGTGAGATGAAAAAGAACCTGCTGATGTGGGACGAGACCCTCTTCCGCGACCCCGAGGTGCTGGAGATCGATTTTGTGCCCGATCAGTTCGAGTTCCGGGACGACCAGATGCGCGAGCTGGCATTCCAGATACGGCCAGGTCTGAGAGGCGGCAGGCCCCTGAACACGGTCTGCAAGGGCCTTCCCGGTACGGGGAAGACGACCAGTATCCGGAAACTCTTCTCCGAGATCGAGGAGACGACCACGAAACTGGTACCGGTCTACATCAACTGCCAGATCGATAACACCAAGTTTGCCATCATCTCCCAGATCTACAAAAAGCTCGTGGGGCACCTCCCCCCGTCAAGCGGCACCTCCTTCAAACAGGTCTTCGATGTCGTGGCCCGGCACCTGAAGAAGGAAGAGATCGTCCTTCTGGTAGCGCTGGATGATGCAAACTATCTTCTGTACGAAAACGAGATCAACAAGGTGCTCTACACATTGCTTCGCTCGCATGAGACGTATGAAGGCACCCGAATCGGCGTTATCGTGATCATAAGCGACATGGATGTTGACCTCACCCGCGCCGTTGATGCCCGGGTCGCGTCGGTCTTCCGACCGACCGAGATCTACTTCCCGCCTTATGGGGACAAGGAAGTCCGCGAGATCATGAATGCCCGGGTGATGCAGGGCCTGTTTTCCGGTGTCCTTTCCGATGAACTCTTGGACCTCGTCGTTGAACAGACCCTGAAGAGCGGGGACCTCAGGGTGGGTATTGATCTCCTGAAACGGGCGACCCTGAGTGCAGAGCGGGCCGCACGGCGCACTGTCGAGCGTGAGGACATCTGCGGGGCGTACGAGATCTCAAAATACCTGCACCTTGCATTTACCGTGAAAACCCTCAAGGACGACGAGCGCCATATTCTCAGATCATTTGCAGAGAGGAGTGCAAAGGAGCATGAGATGAACGCAGGTGAAGTGTTCAAGGCGATCAAGGAACCGCTCGCCATAGGGTATACCCGCTTCTACGAGATTGTGAAAAAGATGGATGCAATGCGCCTTATCAACCTGGAGTACCGGGAAGGGAAAGGACGGACTCGGGTCATTACACTCCGCTATGACCCGGTAAAAGTGATCGAATATCTTTCCTGAGATAGGATCATTTTGAAAAATATTAATTATCCCAAAGCCCTCTTTTTATGAGAGAGGGGTTTTAATCATGCTGAGTGTTAACGAACTGGCACTGGAAATTTTTGATAACCTGGCCGACCTGGCCGAGGAATTCAACTGCGCTTATCATGAACTGGACAATGGCGCACGGATCGTAGACTGCGGGGTAAGCGTCCGGGGCGGGTACGCAGCCGGGAGGGCTTTCACCGAGATCTGCATGGGCGGTCTCGGAGAAGTGAACTTCCGGATGGGACAGATCAAGGAATTCCCGATGCCTTTCATCGATGTGAATACGGACTTCCCGTCCATCTCATGTCTCGGCGCGCAGAAGGCTGGATGGACCGTCAAAGTGGGCAACTATTTTGCCATGGGGAGCGGCCCGGCTAGGGCACTCTCGCTCAAGCCGAAGCACACCTTCGAGGTCATCGAATACGAGGACGACTATGACTGCGCCGTGATCTGCCTTGAGAGCGACCATCTCCCGAATGCGGATGTGATGGAGAAAGTCGCGGAGGAATGCCACATCGACGTGGCGAATGCCTGCGCGGTTGTCGCTCCCACCGCTTCGATCGTGGGTTCCATCCAGGTATCAGGGCGCTGTGTCGAGACAGCGATCTACAAGCTCAACGAACTCGGGTTTGACACAAAAAAGGTCGTCGCCGCCATGGGAACAGCCCCCGTCCCCCCGGTCAAGAAAGACGCGACGAAGGCAATGGGAACCACAAACGACGCGACGATCTACCATGGACGCATCATGCTCACGATGAAGGCACCTGAGATCAAGGATTATCTCGGGAAGATCCCAAGCAACAAGTCCAAGGGCTACGGTAAGCCCTTCTACGAGATCTTCAAGGAAGCCAAGTTCGACTTCTATCAGATCGACACCTCGCTCTTCTCTCCCGCAGAGGTTGTCATCAACGAGCTGACTGAAGGTGTCGTCTATCACGTCGGTGCGGTAAACCCTGATGTCACCCTGAAGTCGTTCGGGCTCCAGTAACAATAACTATTTTTTGGCTCTGGAGAAATTACCGGCTTTCATCATAGACGCTCTTTGAAGCCACGCCTCTGCTGCCTCCGCCCATAACAGGGCGCCCCCGCGGCGGTTCAACTTTCTTGCCCGCCGTGCTCGAAGTTCCTTCGAACTTCTCACACTTCACGGTTCTGACGAACCACTCATAAGTCGAAGTTGCACTTCTCCACAGCCCTGCAGGCTGTCCCCGGAGAGACCCTGGGGCGGGAAGCTCTCGTAAACTGAACGAGTTTCATGGTTCTTGTGTGGATTTTTATTCATTTCCGTTTTTACAGAGCCTATTTTTCTGCGTTTTTAATGTATTGATCAAAAAGAGAGACGGGCAAGGTTATCCCTTGTGAGGTGAGGGTATTTCCGGATCGTATTCGTCTCTCATCCTGTACGTACCCTTTTTCCGGGTTCTCGATCATAATGCCCCCGACCGAATTAATTTTATTCATGTATATGCCCGCTGGAAATTCTCCAAAACCTCTGACAGATTCATTTCAGAATCCCGAAAAATGGAAGATTATCGGATCTTTAAAGAGTGTCTTCACTCGTTCCCTTTCCTGCTTATCAGGAACGGCAGGAGCATAACGATGGCGATAATCACTAGGACCTGCAGGAAAAAATACAGGAGTTCTTCATGACTCTGGTCATAGAACCTGAGGTCAAATGAAAGGGTTTTATTCCATTGCACGGATGTGGAATTGTCCGGGTGCCGGGTGACGTTTGCCCCCATACTGATTCCAGCCAGCAAGGGGTTACGGACATCGAATTCCTGAGGTATCGTTACATTCACGTTGTATGGCACTTCAAAGGAAGCATGGAGATCATTATCGTTCAGAGGTGCGATATAGGCCACGGTATAATTCCCCTGTTCAAAGGCGATGGATGCGGGACTCCCCCAGGGCCGGTTCCATGTGTATGTACAGACTGAACAGTTCTCTCCTGACAGATTCACATTCCCTGCATTGAGAGGGACGTTCTCACCCATGAGCCCAAGACTTGCGAACTGGTAACTGGCGGTATCGGTAATCTCGATCGCCGCCTGGTAAGCGGTACCATTGGGAAAAATCATGTAATCGGCTGACAACGCCCCTGCTGACTGGATTACAGCAAGTACGATTACAACTGCAGTGCAGAGAGCAGCGAAGGTATGTCTGCGTCGATCTCTGTCGGAGGCTCGCATTGTTTGATCACCGTTTCAGGATCTTTCAGGAGATGGCCGGTGACGACGCAGACTATCCGCTCGTCCCGATCAATCCTGCCGGATTCAGCCAGTTTCCGTATACCTGCAACGGAGGCGGCAGATGCCGGTTCGACACCGATGCCCTCCTTGCGTGCAAGGTCCCGCTGCATTCGCAGGATCTCTTCGTCGGTTACCGATTCTGCAAGCCCGCCGGTATTCCTGATGGCCGTGAGGGCTTTTTCCGCATTCACCGGTGCTCCGATGCGTATTGCCGTTGCTATGGTCTCAGGATGCAGTTCAGGCACCACTTCAGGAAGGTTTTCACGGATTGCACGGACGACAGGACTTGAGCCCCGTGCCTGGATGCCGGTCATCATGGGCAACCGGTCAATCAAACCCAGTTCCTTCAGTTCCATCAGTCCCTTATAGACGGCCGAGATATTGCCTGCATTTCCCACAGGAAGTACAAACCGGTCCGGAACACTTCCCAGCTGGTCGACGACCTCGAAACCGATAGTCTTCTGCCCCTCAAGCCGGTACGGGTTGATAGAGTTCAGAAGGTACAGGCCATGTGAAAGACAGAGATCGTGCACCATCTCGAGAGCACGATCAAAGTTGCCACGGATTGAGATGACTTTTGCACCGTGCATAAGTGCCTGCGCTACCTTGCCTACTGCAACTTTCCCTGCAGGTAAAAGGACGACAGCAGGAATCCCGGCTTTCGCCGCATATACCGCAAGGCTTGCCGATGTATTTCCGGTACTTGCGCATGCGACATTCTTTTTCCCAAGCTGGAGTGCCATGGATACTCCTACGGTCATGCCCCGGTCCTTGAATGAACCTGATGGATTCATCCCTTCATGTTTCGCGTACAAATGGGGAATCCCGATCTCCTCTCCAAGTCTTTCGAGATGGTAGAGCGGAGTGCCCCCCTCATGCAAGGTAACCGGATTGATACGGACCGGCAGCAGTTCCCGGTATCTCCAGACAGAGAGGGGTCTCTTTCCCCATACTTTTTTATTAATGTTGATCTCATCGATCGGGTATTTCACAGCAAGAAGGTGGCCACATTTTTTACAGTTATACAGGATCTCGTCAGCGGGATAGGTTACTCCACAATTGACGCATGCGAGATGATACATGAAGTAGTGTTGGTCCTATTATTACATATAGGAATGCGGCTTTCCGGCATTGCGCCAGACTCGTCAGAAGTGTTCACTCTTTTAAAAGACTGTCTCGGATATCCTATACCGACAACCTGCGATAGATCTCATCTTTCCGGTCCTTTTGTGTGGGAAAGGATTTTCTGGCATTCTCAACGACAGATATGTCAAGATCGCAAAAGAGCAACTGTTCTGCATCGTTAGCACGGCTGATTATCGTTCCATCCGGGTCAGCGGTCATCGAAGCCCCGGAGTATGAATCAACCGGTGTTGTGCCGGTTGTATTTATCCCAACAACATACATCTGGTTCTCGAGTGCCCGTGCTTTGATGAACAATTCCCAGTGATGAATGCGGTTTTCCGGCCATGCAGCAGGAACAAGAACTGTATGAACGCCTTTTTTTGCATAGAGCCTGAACAGGTCCGGAAACCTCAGGTCATAACAGATAGCAATCCCAAAAGTGAATGAGCCCAGCATGAACATGCCCAGCTCTGTACCTGGGACAAATCTGGTTTGTTCATTCCTGTGACTGAACAGGTGCATCTTTGCATAGGATGCGATGATCCTGCCGTCCCTGTCGATAGCGACTGCAGTATTTTTTGGGAAAGGATCATGTCGCTCGCGAAGCGAACCCAGAATGCCGATCGCGTTCTCTTTGGCATAATCCCTGAGAGATGATATGATAGTACCGTTGAGCGCTTCGGTATGTTTATTCGATTCCGGGTCCCAGCCGGTTGCGAACTGTTCCGGAAAACAGATGAGTGCGGCGCCGGAAACTGCGGCATGCCGGATGAATATTTCAGCTTTTTTTATCGTTCTTTCCGGGTCTTCCCATATGCCCGTGATCTGCGCACTGCATATCCTGACAACAGGGTCTTTTTCCATGAGGGAGCCTTTTCAGATTGGCGGGGGGCTTTTTGGAGTACTGACGACAATCATGATAGCACTCATCACGATCAGGACAGCAGTTGTAAAAAGGAGATAAGGGGCCATATTTATGGTAATCCCCAGGAGCAGTGCTGCCATGATGGTCCCTGCGGCAGTAATGCTGCTACCGATAAGTACCAGTCCGACCGATGTGAAGTCCCAGTCTCCCATTTTTCAGCCTCCGGTGATCAGAGGAAATGCCAATTTGATGCCATTAATGACAAACTGCACGGCAATGGCGATGAGCAGCATCCCCATCAGGCGGTTGATTGCCCGGTATTCCCTCTGGCCGATTCTTTTCATGATATAATCTGAATTCCTCATCATATAATAGGTGATCACAATCGAGACTATGATGGAGCAGAACACAACCCCTATGGCAACCGGTGTGAGGACGATTGCCTCGTTCATCAGCACAATTGTGGTGGTTATCGCCCCCGGCCCCGCGATCATCGGGATGGCGAGAGGCATGATCGCAACATCATCATTATCTCTCGACTCGTACCTCTCTGTTGCAGTCAGTTTGGTCCGGGATGTCTTTGCATACACCATCTCCATCCCGATGCCAAACAGCAGGATCCCTCCGGCAATCCGGAACGCTTCGAGAGTTATACCGAAAAGCTGGAGAATCCAGGTACCAAGGACTGCGACGAAAAGCAGGATCAGGAGGGCAAACCGGCAGGATTCTTTTGCGATGGCCTCCCGTGCGGGCTTGTCAAGATTTGATGTCAGGGAAACATAGATCAGGGTCGAGCTGAGTGGATTGACGATAATCAGCATCGAAGAGAGCGATAATAGGGTAAAACTGACAAAGTCCCCTGCCATTAAGGATAGTGCAGTGTTGAAGGATAATAGAGATTATGGTGGAAAAAGGAAGAATCCGGGTTAGTATTCATACAACACGGACTCATCAATCCGTGTATAAGTGAACACTTCGTTATTTTTGAAATGGATGTCGATCTCACGGGCTGCACTTTCGGGAGAATCGGATGCGTGAATCACGTTCCTGCCGATGTCAATGCCGAAATCGCCCCGGATCGTGCCGGGTGCTGCTTCCTGGGGGTTCGTGGAACCGATCACCTTGCGGACGATCGCAACCACGTTCCTGCCTTCCCAGACCATGAGGAAACAGGGGCCTCCCATGATATACTGCTTCAGCGATGGGAAGAACGGTTTTGAAAGGTGTTCCTTGTACTGTTCGGTCACCCGCGGCTCCGGTAATCTTTCGAACCTTGCTGCGATGAGCTTGAGTCCTTTTGCCTCAAGCCGGGAGACAATCTCGCCAACAAGACCACGCTGGACCCCGTCTGGCTTGACCATTACAAAGGTGCGGTCCATGGGTCAGGATCACTCCTTGCTTGCCGCTTTCCTGCTTGCGTTCGTCCACTGGACACGGCGCGGTACACGGCCGAGCTTGTGATTGTTCTGACACTTCGTGCTGCAGAAGTAGAAGATGGTACCGTCTTTCTTCACGAACATCTTGCCGGTGCCGGGCTCGAGCTGGCTTCCACAGAAACTGCAGACATGTTGTTCTACCATCGTTTACCGCCTCGAAAGTTTCTTTGCCTCACGCTCGGTTTCAAGGAGCATGACGATATCCCCTTCACGGATCGGGCCCACCGTGTTGCGGGTAATGATTCGTCCCTTGTTGCTGCCGTCAAGGATGCGGCATTTTACCTGCATTGCCTCTCCGTGCATGCCGGTCGAGCCGACGACCTCGATCACTTCTGCTGGCGTTGCATCATCTGCCATGTTGGAACCTCTCACGCCTTCAGCGCAACAAGCTGCTTGGCAAGGTCATCGATAGTCTCTTTTGCTTTGCCGGGCTTGATAATTGCAGCTGCCGCAGAGCCGACATCGAGGCCACTCGCGGCACCGATGTCATTCTGCTTGTTGATGAAGATGTAGGGGATCTTCTTCTCCTCGCAAAGCGGGGCAAGGTGCATCACAATCTCCTCGGGCTCGACATCCGCACCGATCAGGACAAGTGCTGCAATGCTGCGTTCGATGGCTTTTGTTGCTTCATTGGAACCCTTCTTGATCTTGCCGGTGTCTCTTGCAACTTCAAGGGCTTCAAGCGCCTTGTTCTGGAGCTCTTCTGGAGCCTCTGTTTTTACGTAACCTTTTGCCATAACTCACCTCATTCAGGAGTACTATGCTCCTTCATTACTCATCAGTCAGCAATGATGTAGCCATATTAATTCGACAGGAACGGAAATAAATGTTTGTGAATACGGGATTGTCGCCAGGGGCCGTCCACCCCTGCTTGGGAAGACCCGATAGGTAGGTCAGTCAGCCCGTAAGACGGTAAATCTCAGTGTTGTCTTCAGAATAAATCTTTACAAGGCCAGTTTGCGGAAGACTGACATCGTATTGTTCGCGCTCCGGATCACCGATATAGAGCAGGGTGGCATTGTATTTTTTCATGAGCTGGACAGTCTCGTTAGGCTGTTCGTAGATTGCCTTCACATCGGCTTCCCTGATGCTCAGCCAGCCGGTATCATCGCCCCTCCACATGAACTCATGGAATGGCTGGCCTAGGATAGTAGGAATTCCCGTGAATGACGAGATCCGCGAGTAGTAGGTATAATCTCCATCTTCAGCCTCAACGATGCGTTCGTCCCCGTGCAGTGTTCTGAGGTACGCGACCGCTCCTGCATCCCCGGGATGAGTGACGGAAAGATATGCAAGTCCGTCAAGTGTCCCGCTCCCGTATCCGGCATTGTACTGGAACACAAATGGCAGTGCAAACAGGATCAAAATAACCGTGAAGGTTATGACAGCGGTTTTACGGGAAGAAAAAACAGGAATCTTTTTCCAGTCCGCTGTTTTTTGCGCTACCATCTGGAAACTGGAGATGCCAAGCATCAGCCACGCGGGAAGGTAACACTTGAAGACAGTATTCATCCGGAAATACGTGTCCCCCATATTGTCCTTCAGGTAGACCAGCTCGCAGAGGATGATAATTGCGAGGCCTGCCATAGAGAGGATACCGGGGAAATCCTGATCTTTTCGGGCAAGTAAATAGACGAGGGGAACTACTGCAACAGCTGCGGCAAGATAACCCGTGATGACAAACGGCACTACCGCAAGAAGAAGGATTGGGCGTTTGAGGATCTCACGATGGAGGACCGCGATAAAGATGGCGATGAACAGGCCGTTGACCAGCAGAAATTCCGGGACACTGGATGATAATGAGGCGGGCACAATCCCGATCCCCCCGGTATTGGTCTGCAGCTCAAGGTAGAACGGTAGATAGCACAGGATGGCAAGGGAAGGGACCACGCAAAGATAGAGCCATGACGTGATGTTGCGAAGGGAGGTCTTGTTCCTCCAGAGAATCAGCAGACCGAAGAGCAGAGTTACGGGTGCATAGATCAACACGTCCCATGTATTGATCAGCGGCATGGATCCAAGACTCAATGCGGACAGGATGCAGACGAGCCATTTTCCCCGCCAATCGAGAGATTCCCACTTTTTGTATGCGAAGAGGAGCAGGAATATCAGGGAGACTTGGTTGAAGATGGAAACGACATGGGCATGGACATCCCCCCATATGAATGAGAAGAACGGGTATTCGTTAATCGTATTTGCAATCGTCCGTGTACTGTTCCATATTACGGATGTCAGGGGCTCCCCGAGTGCCAGGTTGTAAAAGAAAGAAGGGTTTGGCAGGAAGAATATGAGCAGTGTAACCCACCGGAACCGCTCGAGCAGCAGCGTCCCTATCGCGTATGCGACTACTCCGGCAAGGGCGAAGACTGTTGGCAGAGCCAAGTTGAACGCGACATTGGACGGAACACCGCTGGTAATCGCTAGGCACCCGAACATCCAGTACCCGAGATAATAATATACATTGAGAGTACCTCCAGAAAACCAGGGATCGAGCGGAGGTACAACCGGGTTTCGTATCACAGATGCAAGGAATCCGTGGTCCATAAATTTCTCAGCGTACGAGATGGTGGGGTTGACAAACCTCACATCCAGCATGAGGAAGAAGAGGATAAGGAAAAGCACTACCCAGTGCCATTCTCCTTTCAGTTCATAGATCCGGTAGTTGTGATGGAAAATGTGCCAGGCAATAAGAGCAAGGAATGGCACAAGTGCTGCCTGAACAGGAATTCTGGCAAGGCCGCAGTACCATGATACAATGGTGAATGCGAGCACCGAGACCGGAAACGAAATGGGAAATGAAAACGCGCCGAACGTCTTTTTCAATGACGGGTACACGGAAAGTTGCAGCAGGAAGAGGACAACCAGCCAGCTGGCAACGGAAAATATCTGCTGTTCAGGAGTCAGGTTGTTTCCCCCCCGAATTTTTCAGCAAGCGCCTCTTTTATGCTAGGAATGACCCAGTCCCCGAAATAATAAATCGATATGACTCCCCCGGCAAGAGTTACAAGGTTTTTGACGAGGTGATCGATCACGGCGATCAAGGTGGCAATTGCAGGGGCAACGCCGGCGAGCTCGAAGGTTATTGCCAGAAAGAGCTCATAGGTGCCGATTCCCCCCGGTGTTAACGGGACTGCCTTGAAGAGATTTCCGATGACGACAGCAAGGACAATAACTGCAAACGGGATCTTCTGTTCAAACATCATCACGACTGCAACACATGCCAGAATATCCAGCAACCAGGCCCCCGCAGAAGATATACCCAGCAGCGCCAGGGATCGTGGGGTGAGTGATGCACGTTTTATTTCGTGAAGCATGTTGAGAATGATGACGATATATTTGTTTCTGGAGGAGAACTTTCCGATGAACAAGAGAAATCCAAAAAATATCACTCCTGCCGCCAGAGGTACGATAATGAGCGTTGTAAACCAGGACGGTGCGTTAAGGACAAAAAACAGCGAGATCGCACCAAGGAATGCTACCGTGACAACGTCAAAGACCCGTTCCACAACAAGGGAAGAAACCCCTTCGGAATAGGTAGTGTTGTATTCATGTTTAAGGATGAAGACCCGGACAAAATCCCCCAGCCTGGCCGGGACAACGAGATTGACCGTCTGGCTGACAAAAATGCAGGCAGTTGAGACCTTCACACTCACTGCGTAATTCAGGCTTTTGAGGATCGTATGATAGCGCCAGCCGCGGAGCCACCAGGCACAGAGGCAGATCCCAACACCAATTATGAGGTAAGCGGGTATGATATTCCGGAGTGCGACGAGGAGCTGATCCCGAACGCTATACAGCATATATCCGATTATACCGACAGCTATCAGTGTCGGGACAACAATTGCGCTAATCTTTCGATACATGGAGCTGCCACCAGAGTCTTATGACTGCCGAGCCCATTGCAAATACATCTTTTAGTCTGACCGTCGTACCTTTTCCCGCACGCCAGTGCACAGGAAATTCCCGGACTCTGTAGCCCTGTTTCTGGGCCCGGACAAGAATCTCCGTATCCCAGAACCAATGGTTATCGCGTATGGCGGGGAGAATGGGGAGAATACGTTCACGGTTAAATGCCTTAAATCCGCACTGGTGATCAAAGACCCGGCTTCCAAGCAGGGTACGTACAAGGAAATTATAGGACCTGCTGGCAACTTCCCTTCCTCCGCTTCGGACAATATCACTATCGGGCATGAGCCGAGACCCTGTGGAAACATCATATCCTTGGCGGATAGCGTCGATCAGTTCCGGCAGGTGATGCATGTCAGTTGCGAGATCAACGTCATAATAACATATGATACTCCCCCGCGCATCGCGGATCGCCCTGTTCAATGCCCGTCCCCTTCCTTGTCTTTCATCACTATGAAGGAGACGTATTCTTAGATCCTGCCTTTGGTATTCAGTGACAAATTCTGCACTGCCATCGGAGCTTCCATCTTCAGCAATAAGTATCTCAAACGACAGGGTGATCTCCGAAAGGGATTTTATTGAAGCCGGGATTGCAAATTCCAGCGATTTCCGGTCATTAAAAACCGGGATAATCGCGGTTACTTCAGTTCCTGTCATGGACGCTCCGCTGCCTGATCGTTTCGGCTACTTCCAACCCGGCCCTTACGGATCCCTCCATACTTCGCTCAGGATAATTCGTTGCTGAAAACATCCCCGCTGAATACATGCCTGCATTTTCATAACCCCGGATGAGTGACCGGTATCCTGTGGTATAGACCGGACCAGCCCAAGGATCTACGGCCATCCTGTGCCAGTGGATCTCGTGTCCGGCTACAGAAAAACGCCGGCAAAAGTCCAGGAGCATTCTCTCATCCAGCTGGGGGAGTACGAGTCCCGAGAAGTATGATGCAAGATAGATGATATGCTCGCCGTATCGTTCCCGGGGAATGAAATTGGTATGAGTGATGACTGCACCATAGGGTGCAGGATCTTTCATATTCAGCCAGTAGATGCCATCGGTAACCTCTCTGTCCATGGCAAGAGTCATGCAGGCGGCACCCTGGTAGGGGATGTGAGGAGTTGCAGGTCCCCCGAGCCGCTCCAGTTCCTGCGGAGGAATCGTGGAAACCACTGCATCATACCGGGTTCCGTTCATCTGCCACGAATTTCCTGTACGGGTCAGATTACTGACAGGCTCCTGCTTGTGAATTTTTCCGCCTTTTGCAGCAATCGCGGATTCCAGTGCTCCGATAACTTGGTGAAATCCCCCTTTGAGATATCCGAGCCGCTCTCCTGAAACACTTCGATTAGAACGGATGGCAATGCGGCTGAAAAGCCATGCAGCGGAGACCTCTTTCCTCTGTTCACCGAATTTACTTTTCAGGAGAGGTTCAAAAAAAGAGGAGTAGATATTTGTACCTAGGTTTTCGATGATGTACTGGTCTGCAGGGATATCATCGAGAGTAATGAGATCCCTTTTCTTTGCCCTGATAGTAAGCCAGGCAAGTTTTGCCTTATCGATGATAGTGAGTTCCGGATACTTGAGAATCTCCAGGGGTGTGTTCAGGGGAAAAATTCGGGATTGTGCGAAATATCCCGTAGTACCCGTCCACCATTCCAGTTTATCGGAAAGGCCTATTTTTTCAAGGAGTGAAAAGAGTGCTGAATCACCTGAAAAACAATGGTGATAGTATCGCTCGATCCAATAATCCTTCATATTGTATGAGGAAAGACAACCCCCGAGATAAGGCATTTTTTCGAAGAGATCAATCTCGTGCTCTCCTGCAAGTGCATGCGCTGCGACAAGACCGGTTAACCCCCCCCCGATAATTCCTATCTTCATAGTGATGATCTATAGTACTTTTCAGAGCGAAATGAAAAAGGCTCCGGAAAAAAAGCCGGAATTGCGTATGCCACCTCGGAGATATTATAAGAAAGTTTTTGTATTGCCGAGATAAAGGTTCATATCAGCAAAAGGACTTAAAAGAATTAAAATAAATAATTATCTGTTAGCCCATTGGATGGTGTCACCGGATGCGGGTATTTTTCATAGGTTTTGGTCAAGCGGGCGGCAAAATCGTCGATATGTTTATCGAGCAGGATAAGAAGCTCGGTACAAACAGCTTCCGGGGAATTGCAGTCAACACTGCGCGAACGGACCTGATGGGTTTAAAGAATATCGAAATGAAGGATCGCATCCTGATCGGACAGACAATGGTAAAAGGTCATGGTGTAGGCACCGACAACGTGACCGGCGCCCGCGTAACAGCCGACGAAATCGACAGCATCATCAGTGCAATTGATATGCGGGGGACACATGATGTGGATGCATTCGTCATCGTTGCCGGGCTGGGAGGAGGAACCGGGTCCGGAGGGTCACCGGTTCTTGCCCGGCATCTTAAACGCATCTATCGGGAACCTGTCTATGTCCTCGGGATTATTCCCGCGCCTGAAGAAGGGAGGCTGTACTCATATAACGCTGCACGAAGCCTGACAACTCTGGTGAATGAAGCTGATAATACCTTTATTTTTGATAACAGTGCCTGGAAAAACGAGGGTGAAAGCGTCAAGTCCGCGTTCCAGCGTCTGAATAATGAAGTCGTACGGCGGTTTGGTGTACTCTTCCGTGCCGGTGAGGTGAGCAGGATGGGTGTCGGGGAGATGGTTGTTGATTCCAGTGAAATCATCAACACTCTCCGTGGCGGGGGGATTACATCCGTTGGATATGCCGTCAGTGAAGTCATGAGCAAACGCACAAAACAACAACGGGGAATTCTGGGTGGACTGAAGGATAAATTCGGTGGCAAGAGGGAAGTAAATGAGGAAGTGCTGATGGGTGAAGACCGGTCGGCGAAGATTGTTGCCCTTGTACGCAGGGCAATGCTTGGCAGATTAACGTTACCCTGCGATTATTCCACGGCAGAGCGTGCGCTTGTTCTCCTTGCCGGGCCTCCGGATGAGATGGATCGGAAAGGTGTAGAGAAGGCAAAGAGCTGGGTAGAAGAGAATATTGCCGGTGTGGAAGTCCGTGGAGGAGATTACCCGGTGAACAGTGAATACGTCGCGGCCGTCGTAATGCTGGCGACTGTTGGCAATGCACCCAGAATCAAGGAACTTCTCGATATTGCCAAAGAAACAAAGGAAGATGTTATTAAGTCAAAAGAGAAAAAATCGAGTATGTTTGAAGAAGGTATTGATCCTTTGTTCGAGTGAGGTTGATGATGAAGGGATTAGTTAAATGGATTATACTTGCAATAATTCTTATAGTGTGCATACCGATAGTATCTGCATTCACTGTTTCAGGTGTCAATATAAATCCTTCGGGATCTTTGACACCAGGCACGCCTGTTACGGTCTCGTTTCAGGTTCAATTTTCAGCGTCTTCAGGAGAAACGTTTCCTTCCGGCGATGACCTTCAGTTTATCACAGATTTGACCAGTCCACAATGGACATATACCATTGTCCTAGATGGCGTTGATAATCCAAGGCCTGTGAGCACCTCTCGTGCACTCGATTTAAGTGGTTTTGAACTTTCCTATCCATCAACAGTCGATGAATCCCTTCAGATCAGTCTCCAAGGGACAGCCCCTTCCGTTGATCAAACTTCCAACAAAACAATGATCTCGGTTCAGGAAGATGACCAGAATGGCAATCCCATCACAAGCACCGAATTCACCCAGACCCAATTGGTAGTAAATGTTAATGACGTATCGACAGCAATATCCGGACTAAAGAATAACCTCACCGTATTCCAATCGGATATCAGCGAAAAGGCTGCAATGGGGATCGATACCAGTGCCGCTCAATCAAAATATAGTGAAGCATCCAGTGATATCAATGCAGCTGCTGCTCTGCCCTCCACGCAATATTCTGATGCTTTGAATGATTTAAACGCTGCACAGACGGCAATTGATGACGGGGAAACTGCACTTAATCTCGCGTGGGCAAACGAAGAAGTTGCTGCAGCTCAGACGCCGATAACAAAAGCAGATGCGGTAATAGCATGGTTTAAAGGGAACCAGTCTACCGCAGATGACCCCCAGCTCAGTGCCATTATTGCGATGAGAGAAGTTGCTGTTGGTTATATTTCTGATGCCAACGACTTTATCACCAATGGACAGTATGATCAGGCCCGGGCAAAGGCAGAAGCAGCATTTACGGAAGGCAACGAGTCTTACACGAATGCCCTTCAAAGGCAATATACCCTTATGCATAGTGGAATTGATATCGGCGCAATGATCACCGGGATCTTCAAATCCGGAATATTGGTGATTGTTGTCGGTATTATTGTAGTAGTCCTGATCGGGGTCGGAATTGTCGTCTACCGCAAACGTTCACGATGGGATGAACTGGGTTAATCGTTTTTAGAATCCCTTTTTATAACCAGCGAATTCAGGCCTGTAATCCAATACATACGAATGATGGAGGAGACCGGATCTATCCCCAGTACAAGCAGACTCGCAGATAGTTCTCTATGATTTGGCAGTTGTTAATATCATAAAATTGTTGGTATGATAAAAAATTGAGATATTTTCACCGTATCTTCTTCTTGATTATAACGAGGCAGGTTTTTATTACTTTTTGAGAGTAAAAACATCAATATTAATGCTGCCCATCTTTCCATCGCGGTGAATATAGTAATCGAGCAGCCTATCTTCGTTATCGTAAAAAGAGAACCAATAATCCAGTTTATACGTCTTTTTATCATAGCCTTCAATCGACGGGTAACTTTCTGTATCGTGAAGGATAATTACCCCCGGATTATTTTGTGTTAAGCTGGCAATTTCAGGAAGATCGCTGTACAATTGAATTTTATCCCAGCCATGACCACGATAATACCACGGGAGAGGCCAATAGTCTTTCGATGCGATGACGACACGATCCGAAGCGTCCATCAGCTGCATTACCTGACGGAGATCTTCCGAGTTCTGGACCTGGACAATCGGCTCGTTGATATCGGCTGGAATGAAAGCGACATGCCATGTCATAACAATAAGGAAAATACATCCAACGAGTGCGATTGCAGTCTTTTGCCAGTTAATCTTATAGACTGCAACAAAACACATCGGGAGCAGTTGATGAATCAGAAGCCAAGGGACTTTCTCACCAACGTAGGCATAGAATGCCATGATGAGGATCATCCAGTAAATACAGAATCCGAAAAAGAGATCGGATTTTGAATGTATCTCATCTTCACTTTTCAACTGTTCCAAGCTGACTGTTGCAAGTTCTTTGGTTGAGAGGACAAACCCTCGGCGCCGTACCCAGTTTCTAATCTTTTTTATTAGTACTGAAATGTTCTCTCCAGCCAGCAGGTACTGGAAAGTCCCGATCATTGCGAGGATAAAAATCGGGAGCTCATAGAGCAAGTAAAGAGGGATATAAAAAAACCAGGGCCCGCCCAGACGCTGCTCATTACTCATTGAGATCCAATGATCAACGGCCTGGTACCACCCGGTTGTATTTGCCTCGAAATGGACTCCGGTAACAGATACCTGAAAGTTTTGTCCTACAAGTGTCTCCGGATGGAACCCGAATGCTGAGTAGAGGAGAGCTGTCAATGCTATAACAAGAATTAAAAAAATAATGCTGTGTCTTTTCCAATGAGATGGAATGACCAGACGACCTCGCCAAACAGCATAGAAGAAAAATGATGCAAAAATTATCAGAATTACCGGCATCTCCTCTTTGCAGCACAAACCCCCCGCTGTTGCAATAGCCGCGATTATTGCGAACCTGATCTGCCCACGATCAAAATAATAAAGAAGAGATACGAGAAGCAGGAACGTGAAAAAGAGCATGAAGATATCATGCCTGAGGAAGCGGGAAAAATATACCATATCCGGAGATATGGCGAGAAATAACGCCGCGAGAAGTGTCTGATTCTTATTGATATACCCAAGACGATAGACACAATACACAAGCGGTATCAGGAGGGTTCCAAAGAGGGCGGGAAGAAGACGGGCGACGAGGTCGGAAGCTCCGAATAATGAAAACATCCCTGCTGTAACATAATAAAGGAAAGGCCCATGATAACTTGGATCATACACCCATGTTCCTTGGGTGAGTAATTGAAAAGAGAACCAGGAATGAATTGCTTCATCATGATGAAATAACTTGAGATCGAGCTGCCAGAAACGCAGAAAAATTCCAATGAGGATAATTAATAAAAAAATTCTCTCGAAAGTGAATACCTGTTTGAGTTTACTGGAAAAATGAGCGGCCTGTTTCACGCCGCACCTTCAACTCTCTAGAACAATCTCAATGCCAATATCTTTTGGCACTTGGATGCGCATTAACTGGCGGAGTGCACGTTCATCGGCATCGATATCAATGAGGCGTTTGTGTACACGCATCTGCCAGCGATCCCACGTTGCGGTTCCCTCTCCATCAGGACTCTTCCGTATCGGTACAACCAACCTTTTGGTTGGGAGGGGTATCGGGCCGGCCAGATTCACACCTGTGCGTTCTGCAATCTCCCGGATTCTGTCACAGACCATCTCTACTTTCTTGAAGTCCGTCCCTGTCAGGCGAATTCTGGCTTTCTGCATGTTGTTCACCAAAAAATAATATTATCTCATCTGTTTTGGCTGGATGGAAATGCACATTCCAGCGGCGATCGTTGAACCCATATCACGGACAGCGAACCTGCCAAGCTGCGGGAGTTCCTTTACGTTCTCAATGACCATCGGTTTCGTTGGCTTGATGACGACAATGGCAGCGTCACCCGATTTAAGAAATGTCGGATTTTCTTCTTTGGTCTGACCGGAGCGGGGGTCAAGCTTCTTCTTGAGCTCGATAAATGTACACGCCGTCTGGGCGGTGTGGCAATGGAAGACCGGGGTGTAACCAACGGTCAGTGCACTCGGGTGCTGGAGCACGACAATCTGCGCGGTAAACTCATCGGCAACTGTTGGCGGGGCATCTGCAGGTCCGCAGACATCACCACGGCGGATATCTCCTTTACCGATACCGCGGACATTGAACCCGACGTTATCACCGGGTACTGCCTGGGGGATCTCTTCGTGGTGCATCTCGATAGACTTGATTTCCCCGTCCTTATTGGCAGGCATGAAAGAAACCTTCATCCCTTTCTTCATGATGCCGGTCTCAACACGGCCTACCGGTACTGTGCCAATACCGCTGATGCTGTACACATCCTGGATGGGCAGGCGGAATGGTTTGTCGGTTGGTTTCTCGGGCTCTTTAAATGTGTCAAGTGCCGGGATAAGTGCCGGGCCTTTGTACCAGGGCATTTCAGAACCGACTGACTTGATGTTTGCCCCGCCAAGGGCGCTGATCGGGATAAAAAGAGTCTCATCGGGTTTGTATCCGACCATCTTGATGAGATCAGAGAGATCCTTCTTGACTTCGTTGAACCGCTTCTCATCGTATTTTACCGCGTCCATCTTGTTGATGGCGATGATGATCTGTGTGATACCAAGGGTTCTTGCAAGGAATACGTGCTCCTTGGTCTGCTCCATCACCCCATCTGCGGCGGCGACCACGAGGATTGCAGCATCGGCTTGGGAGGCACCGGTGATCATGTTCTTGACAAAGTCTCTGTGTCCTGGGCAATCCACGACCGTGAAATAGTACTTCGGCGTATCAAACCGCTTGTGGGCGATATCGATTGTGATACCTCTTTCACGTTCTTCCTTGAGGTTGTCCATAACCCATGCAAACTCAAAGGTTGCCTTGCCCTTGGACTCGGCCTCCTTTCTGTAGCCTTCGATAATGTGTGCAGGTACTGCGCCGGTCTCGAACATCATTCGTCCGACGGTGGTAGACTTTCCGTGGTCGATGTGGCCGATTACAGCCAGATTCATATGGGGCTTGTCAGATGCCATTTAATTGATCCTCCAAATGTGCGGGACTGTCCGCTTACAGTCAGTTTATGCGAGTATTACTTATATGAGACCCAACTATATAAAGTATTTCGATTGGCGAGGGCATTTTTCCGATGTAAAATATTACAACGATATTATGATATCAGATGCTTGAATATCTTCACTACATGAAGATTTTACCACTTCAGCGGGATGAAAAAAAGAACCGGGTTTCCATAACCTGTGCTGAGGGTAATGTTTCGGTCTACAGCCACTGCGCGTACTGTAAGCATTGCAAGGGAATTCAGATGACAAGCCGGATAGTGCCCACACCTCAGATGCAGGCACTTAATGATATGAAACGCGGATCTGCAGCAGATGAAAACCTGATAAATGCAGCCATGATGTTCAATTCACTTATCCGGGATGGGACCGCGATTCAATGCGATGATGATGCAGAAGATGGATATGAAGGATTATATTGACTTATTTCCATTTGTGTTTCGATATGAATGAACCAATTTTAGGCTCAGTGGAAACCCTATTTTCAATAAATTAGCTTATAATTTCGGGTAGTTATGAGGATGACCCCCCTCTCTCCCGGATGGGAAGCAGCTCAAGGGGTGTCTCCTTTGACCCCCCTCTTTTATTCCCCTTTTCCAAAAGATTTTCGCTAACTACCTGAGGGCTATCGCAATAGGGGGATTGCCCGAGCGGCGGGAATTAATCATCGCGTCAGCGATGATTAATTGGAGAAGAATTCATCAGAATTCTTTGACTGTATGAGGTACGCCCTTTCGAAGAACCCTTCGGGTTCTTCTCCAGCCAGCTCTTCCCTTCGGGAACTGCGGGCTCCCCAGAGAGCGTCTGCAACGAATACCGATGATTTCTCCAAAGCCCAATTTTATCTTTTATTTAAACCCGGCAATTTGCTATTATTTTATTCTCTATTACTCTCCTTGAAAAATCTGATGCGTAATAATATTTTTTTGCTGTCAACATCCACAGGGATTCATCCGCATAAAGATAATTTTTCACCAAAAAAGTTAGGGAGGATCTCATTTTCGATTGCCATTCGGTTAGATAAGTGCTATTGCAAGAATTACGCAGGCACGGGTGATCTCGTTTGAAGCACCCACAACATCCCCGTTTACCCCTCCAAAGAGATGTTTGGAGATTACAAACAGCACTATCGGACAAAGGAACATCATGATAAGAGATCCGAGGATTTTTATCGGTTCTACGGGCAGGAAGAAAAGAGGAAGGCAAAGGAGAAAAGACAGGAAAGGGAATGAAGGCTGGGAAAATTTGTGGAGATAACTGTGTATCCCTTCACGGAATGGAGTTCCGAACGTTGTTAAAAAAGACATGGAAAACTTTGCACAGACCTCGCCGGTAATTATCGCCACAATCAAAGAAGGTGACTCCTGGAGCCCGGCAAATAACAGGATTGTAATCGTTATCCCAAGGGCTAAAGCTCCGGCCCCGATATTCCGGTCGATGAGGGCCTTCACCCTTTTCTCTCTGTTCCCGTGAGCCATCAGGCCGTCACCAAAATCGAGCAGTCCATCGAAGTGGTGGGCACCGGTGATTAACATCAGCATGGCGATAGCGACTGCAGCAGCAATTGTCCGGTCAGCAATAAAAAACACTGGCAGTGCTACGATCAATCCGATGATGTACCCTGCAAGAGGGTAAATATAGGAATGCCTGCCGAAATTTTCAAGATCTTCTGCTTTTCCCAAAGGCAGTACTGTTGTAAATTGTAAGAGAGAAATGACTGGTTTCATAAACATTCGCCATACAAGCGTGAGGTGCAACCGGCGATTAGTCCTGCGATGGCATCATCAAGGAATGGCCCTAACCTTGCAAGGATGCCAGGTTTTTTTTGATCGTAACGGGTGAATTCGAACCGTGCATAGGTACCTCCAATGCACTCAGCGATGGCCATACCAATGATTTCGTCGCTTAACAAAAAAACAGGATCATCGGCAATTTCCGAATTCTCTCTTTTTTTATAAAGTTCATCTTCAAGGAGAATTGCTCCAAGAATCAGGGAGGCGACATTCGGATCATCAAGATATTTTTTTATTTTATGCCTGATTTCCACTGCTGCCTGATCCTCTGTCATTCCATGAGAGGCGTACAATCCCATGGCTGCAGTGACAATGTCATCAAGTGTGACACCATTATCTCGTAATCGCTGTTCGATCTCAAACATATGAATAGGAGTTGGCTTTTTTAGACTATTATATCGTTGTGGAATTTTAACCGATATCTCTAAACTGAAAGAACGGTGATGTATGAGCTGATAACTATGGGGTTCCTTTCAGCCATTTCTCCTGTTACCTTTAAAAAACCATTATTCTGCAGCATCCTTGGAAATACTCTGCTTTCAACCGTTCCTGGAATCTCGGGTGCAGGTCCCACACCGGAAAAAACTCTTTTAACCCCAATACTTGATGCGGAACTGATCACGTTCGGCACTATAACAAGTCAACCGATAAAACCGAATACACCAACTGGTTGTCCGACTCCAGCCACCATAACCCGGGCAATGATGGAATTGACTGGGTTGCATCCGGTTTTCATTAATTCAGGTCTCCAAAATCAGCCGACAGTCCCTTGTATCGATGTTTATGGGGATGTTGGGGAGGATCCGCGTTTCCGGGATGCCGTGCCTCATGCACGGAACCTTTTCCGGCAAGGGGAATTGATAGGTAATTTTCTTTCTTCATATAGTGACCTTCTCGTGCTTGGTGAATGCGTGCCAGGGGGAACCACGACAGCATTGTGTGTGCTCCGTGCCTTGAATTATGATGCCGCTGTTAGCAGCAGTTTTACGAACAATCCTGTTACGAAAAAAGAGGAGATATGCCTCCTCGCCCTTAAACGAATCAGCGATGACGGAGTGTCCCTGCCACTGGATATAGTCACATATACTGGTGATCCTATGATGCCGGTTGCTGCCGGTATCGCGAATACCTATGCGGGTCATATTATCCTTGCCGGCGGAACCCAGATGCTTGCGGTAAGTGCGGTGATAAAAGCGATTGGAGGGCCACTTCCGAGCATTGTAACGACAACATACGTCAGAGATGACCCAACGGCTAATGTGGTTCATCTGGCAAAACAGATAGGGATAGGGATATCCTGTGTGGATCCGGGCTTTGACGACATAGGGCATCCCGGGCTTGCACGATATTGTATCGGTGAGGTAAAAGAAGGGGTGGGTGCCGGTGGAGCGATGTGCCTTGCTTACCTCCTTGGTTATAGTCCAGAAGCGATCAGAAGTAAGATTCTCACAACCGTAAATACCTACGTTTGAACAGACTTAATAGGATCTCAAAACAAACCTCAGGTTAATGCTTCCTATCTGCGTTGTCAATAACTTCGGGCAATTTAATCACCTTATCCATCGGACACTTCGGGATATGGAAATTGACGCTACAATGATTCCAAATTCAACCCCCCCACAAAAAATAGCGGAGGACTATCGGGGAATAATTTTGGGCGGGGGTCCATCTTTAGGGCGTTCCGGTAATTGTGATACCTACCTTGATCTCGGACTGCCGGTTCTTGGAATCTGCCTCGGGCTCCATATAATCGCAGCAAAATTTGGGGGAGAAGTGCATACCGGGCGAAAAGGAGGGTATGGACCGGTTGACGTAGATATATGCGAACATAATGATATCCTGGAAGGTTACCCGGATAAGATAAGCGTTTGGGCATCGCATGCCGATGAGGTTACTAAGATGCCAGAAGGATTCACCCTCCTTGCTCATTCATCCATCTGCGATGCAGAAGCGGTTGCTCTTCCAAAAAAGCATATCTATGGACTTCAATGGCATCCGGAAGTAAGCCATACGTTTGAAGGAAAACGCGTTTTTGAAAATTTCGACCGAATAATTTTTGATTCCATGTAATCCATGTGTTTTAATACGATCCATTTGCCTCGTTAATTTATATAATCGGACACAATAAGGAAGATCATGAAAAAAACATTCATTATCTTTTCATTTATGATTATAGTTGCTCTTTTTTTTGTGACTCCTGTTACTGCAACGGCTGCAATCAGTACTATCGCTCCCGGAAATACTGTTTTTATCGGCGAACAGGGACTTGATGTAACCTCGGTTATGAACGGGGATTCGCAGATCGCGTGGTGGGCGTCAGGTGCTGCGATTGCAACAAGTTCACCGGACTATATCGTTTCGATATCAAACCAGACAAATTTCTATGTCTCTCCAACCGATTTTGGATCCCATCAAGGATCCTGGTACCGGTTCTCAGCATCAAGCAAGGCAAATGGTACTGCGTTTATTGTTATGGATCCTCAACTCGATATTCGTGTCGAAGATTCGACAGTTAACGTTGATGTGACTGACAAATGGGTGCCATCAGGTGATGATTTAAAGTTCATTATTGAAACAAATCTGGTTCAGATAATGCAGAGAATCGGTGTCAATTCAATTCCTGTTACAGTTTATGTCCAATCTCCAACGGGAGGAACCTTCAACGCCCTTTTGGATTCAACGGGAAATGCCAATCCCATTGTTGACATTCCTGTTACAACCAACCCATTTTCCCCTTCATTCAGCTGGAATACGGGCAAGCGTGATATCTATCCTCCGGGAACCTATTATATCTGGGCAGAATGTGATGTGAACTCCATGAAAGATAATTACGGCCAGCTTGGGAAGACTATCAGCCAGCAGGTCAGCCTTCTCAATCAGGATCAGAACCCCCTGATTGCAAACAGCGGATATGTAACAAATCCCACGACTCAGATCGCTGTTGTAGCCCCTCAAATAACCACGGCAATCGCAACCCCTGCGGTTACTTCCTCCCCCACAACTCAATATGCAACTAGTGTTCAAACGGTTATTCCGATAGCACCCCCTGTCACAACAACTTTGGCAATCCCACCTGCCAACATCCCGATTCAGGCAAAATCCTCTGGATTTGAGGCGGGCCTTGTGGCAGCCTCTATGTTCTTTGCTATAGTTCTCCTTTTCAGGAAGCAATGAAATTCTCTTTTTCGTCAAAACAATTTTATTGCATGAGTCTCCCATTCAGGTGTATGAATATTGTAACAACGGTAATCAAATCCCGTCATAGTGTCCGGAAATTTAAAACCGATAAAGTCGATGAGACGGTAATCAGGGATGCAATAGAATGTGCATCACTTGCACCCACTGCACGGAATATCCAGCCTTGGTTGTTTGGTATAATCAGGAACCCGGTGATGCTTGCAAATATTGCAGAACTCACCGAAAATGGAAAATTTATTGCAGAATCTTTTGTCTGTTTTGCAGTTTTTGGAGAAAAGAATGAGATGTTCTATCTCGAGGACTGTTGTGCAGCGACGGAGAATCTGATTCTGGCACTTCAGGCATACGGGGTTGCATCCTGCTGGGTAGCAGGTGACAAAAAATCCTATGCCGAACCGGTCAGAAATTTACTCAACGTACCGGAAAAATATACTCTTGTATCATTGGTTGCTGCAGGTAATCCCGCCGAAATAACGATTTCAAAGAAAAAAGACGAACGTCATATCGTCTTTTACGAAGAATTCAAGATAGACTAACCTACCAAATTGTTATCCCTTTTTAACCTGAAAGGCACATCATGTAATAAAAAAATGGAACCATTAAATCACTTTAGGTAATTTTTAAGTTATTCATACGTTTCAACAACTAAAGCGTCCTGTCAGAAAACGTTAATGCGCTCAAATCCCCCGAATAATAAAACACATTTTGAGAAGCTGCGTTTCGGTTTACGATCATGACCTCACTATTTACAAGTAATTCAATCGATTCTTTCTCTCGTAATCATTAAGCATCAGGATAGACACATCTGATCATGGATCATGCGATTCTGCAAGTAGCACTTGATCTCCTCGACCTCAACCGGGCATTGCAGATCGCCTCAGAATCATTGGATGGCGGTGCCGACTGGATTGAGGCAGGAACACCTCTTATTAAAAGCGAGGGTATGCAGGCAATCCGATCCCTGAAAGAACATTTTCCTGCGTCAGTTATCGTTGCTGATATGAAAATTGCTGACACCGGAACTCTTGAAGTAGAGATGGCAGCAAAAGCGGGTGCAAATATAGTCTGTATCCTTGCTGACGCTGATGACTCAGTCGTTGCTGAAGCCATAAAAGCTTCGCGACTTTACGGTGTCCGGATTATGGCTGATCTGATTAATGCCAATGATTCGGTGACTCGGGCAGTTCAGCTTGAAAAAATGGGAGTGGATATAATTTGCGCCCATGCAGGTATTGATCAGCAGATGATTGGAAAAGATTCCATCGATCTTCTTACGAAATTATCAGAACAGATTCATATCCCCCTAGCGGTCGCCGGTGGTATAAATGCTGAACGAGCTGGAGAAGCGATACAGTCCGGCGCTGAAATTGTGATTGTTGGAGGAAATATTATCCGTTCCTCGGATGTTGCCGGTTCTACGAGAAACATCCGTGAAAAAATGAATGCACCTTCTTTCGGGCATCATAAAATGAGATCCCTTGATGAAGAGACGCGTTTTCTCCTCATGCAGGTGTCTGTACCCAACGTGACTGACGCAATGCACCGAAAAGGTGCAATGGTTGGGATAATCTCTATCTGCGGTAATGTAAAATTGGTTGGGAGAGCGGTAACGGTCCAGACGTTCGCGGGAGACTGGGCAAAGCCCGTTGAAGCGATAGATATAGCCAATAAAAATGAAGTCATTGTTATAAACAATGACAACGGGACTCATATCGCTCCATGGGGAGAACTTGCCACGCTGAGTTGTATAAAAAAAGAAATTGCCGGGGTTGTCATTGACGGTGCTGTACGGGATGTTGATGATATACGGGCAATGAAATTTCCCCTTTTTGCAAAAGCTATTGTTCCCAATGCGGGCGAACCCAAGGGACTTGGAGAGATCAACACGGAAATCCAGTGCTGCGGACAATACGTCCGACCAGGTGACTGGATTGTCGGCGATGAAAGTGGTATAGTTGTTATCCCTTCGGAACGTGCCTATGAAATTGCACGCAGGGCGCTTGAAGTAAAAAAGAACGAAGAAAGGATACGTGAAGAGATTCGCAGGGGAAGTACCCTGTCAGAAGTTGCGCAACTGATTAAATGGGAAAAGAAATGATTTTATTTTAATGAAAAACGGATTTTTCAAGCAATGTTGCACCGGAATTTTGTATCTTTCGTATGGCCTCGTCGATTTGATCGACACGGAGAATGAGTACTGCACCTTCTCTTCCGGAATAGGCATAGGAATATTCAATATTAATTCCTGAATCTCCCAGAATTTTTGCAACTTCATACAATCCTCCGGGCTGGTCTTTCATTTTTACTGCGATAACTTCGGTAAATGCGATATTAAACCCAAGCGACAACAGCTTATCATGGGCTTTTTCCGGATGATCTACGAGCGCTCTGACAACCCCAAATCCATTTGCCTCAGCGATGCTAAAAGCAAGAATATTGACATTCTCTTCGCCAAGTGCATGGGCAATCGCCGCAAGCCTCCCAGGGCGGTTTTCAGAAAATATCGAGATCTGCTTTATCACAAATTTTTTGGTGTCCATTTATAACGACCTTCTGTCAATGACTTTTTTTGATTTTCCTTCAAATCTGGGCAATGAACCCGGCTCAACCAGTTCCACATCAACATTCACATTCAACGAGTTCCTGAGCCGGTGCTCCACTTTCTGCTGAATCTGCATCAAGTCATTGATTTTATCGCTGAATGATCCTTTGGTCAATTCAACCCGGACGAGCATATCATCAAGCGCCCCCTTTCGGTCAACAACGATCTGGAAGTGCTGTCCCACTTCCGGAATTGCCATCAGCGCATACTCAATCTGGGATGGGAAGACATTGATACCCCGTATTATCAGCATATCATCAACCCTGCCCTGGATCCGCTGGATACGTGGGTGTGTTCTGCCACAGGAACAGACGTCATCTTCAATCGATGAGATATCCCCGATTCGATACCGAATCATCGGAAGGGCTTCTTTCTGGAGGATGGTGATGGTGAGTTCACCTTTCTCCCCAGCCTCAAGTTGTTCTTCGGTTTTGGGATCAATAATCTCGGCGAGTGCCAGATCTGACCAGAGATGAAATCCTCTCTGTTCTGAACATTCAGTAAACATCGGACCTGAAAGCTCACTTGTCCCATAAATATCGTAAGCTTTGATACCCAGCCAGTCTTCGATTCGGTTACGCATGCCCTCTGTCCAAGGTTCAGCGCCAAGAATTCCTGTACGAAGTTTTGTGTCTTTTTTAATGTTAACCCCCATTTTTTCTGCTACTTCTCCGATATGCAGGAGATACGATGGAGTACAGGCAATGGCTGTCGCACCAAGGTCCTGCATCAGTTCGATCTGGCGCTCGGTGTTCCCGACACTTGTGGGGAGTACTGTTGCGCCGATGCGTTCTGCACCGTAATGCATACCAAGACCTCCGGTAAACAGACCGTACCCGTAGCTTACCTGAATCACATCTCCTCTGCTGAGTCCAAGCGAAGTCAGACCGCGGGCAAGCGATGTTGTCCAGGTATTCAGATCGTTCTGGGTATATCCGACAACCGTAGGTTTTCCCGTGGTCCCGCTTGATACGTGATATCTGACAAGTTCGTCCTGTGATGCCGTAAAAATTCTGTCAGGATAGTTATCTCTCAAATCCCGTTTGAACATGAACGGGAGTTTTTTTACATCGGTAAGTTCACGAATATCATCCGGATGAACATGCTGATCCTTCATTCGATCATGATAAAAAGGTGAGAAACTATAAAGACGATATACAAGACTTTTTAGCAGTTTATATTGCATCCTCTGGAGATCCGCCTTCGGCATCTCCTCAACACGGGGGTCCCAGCACACCATTATATTGCCTCTCTTCGATCTATTACCCTTTTTGCTTTTCCCTCAAATCTAGGCAGCGATCCAGGTTCGACAAGCTTTACCGTTGTTCTGAGTTCCAGTGTGTCCCGCAATTCTTTGACAACTTTCTTCTGGAGTTTTGCAAGGTCAGCAAGTTCTCCGCTGAAATAATCTCTGTTGATCTCCACTTCTACGGTCATCTCATCGAGATGATTAATTCTGTCAATATATACCATAAACTGATTTCCTACTTCAGGTATTTTCAGGAGTACATGTTCGATCTGTGATGGAAATACATTAATTCCACGAATAACGAGCATGTCATCGCTTCTTCCAGTTATCCGGGCAATCTTTTTACCTCTCCTGCAGAGGCACCCGTCTTCCATGAGCGTACTCACATCTCCTGTGCGATACCGCAGTAATGGCATCGCCTCTTTTACCAAGGGTGTTACTACAAGTTCGCCTCGTTCTCCATCTGCCAGCTGATCTCCCGTTTTTGGATCGATGATTTCAACGAGATAACTGTCATGCCAGATATGAAGACCATCCCGTTCCTGGCATTCAAAAGCGACACCAGGCCCGAAGAGTTCGCTTAACCCATAGGAATCGTATGCAGTGACACCCAGTCTTCTCTCAAGTGTTTTCCGTATACTTTCTGACCAGGGTTCAGCACCAAAAAGACCCGTCTTCAGTGAGTCAAGGGAGGTGTTCATCTCTTCCGCGATTTCTGAAAGGTGCATAGCGTAACTGGGAGTGCAATGGATTGCAGTCACGCCAAAATCATTAATCATCTCAATCTGGCGTTTTGAATTACCTGTCGCACTTGGGATGACTGTCATACCGATTTTTTCCGCTCCATAATGAAACCCGAGTCCCCCGGTGAACATCCCGTAATTTACCATATTCTGGAAAACATCATTTTTGGTAATCCCCACCATTGTCATATTCCGTGCAATGAGATCAGACCAGATGTCCAAATCTTTACGAGTATAGCCAACAACGGTAGGTTTTCCCGTGGTTCCTGAGGTCGTATGAATCCGGATAACCTTTTTTAGAGGAACTGCAAAAAAACCAAATGGATATCCGTCCCTGAGGTCCTGCTTTTTGGTAAAGGGTATTTTTGTAATGTCCTCCAGCGTCCTGATCGAAGGACTTTTTATTCCCGCTTCAGAAAGGCGCTGCCGGTAAAACTCAACATTTTGAACCTGGTTGAGAGTTTTTTTCAGACGTCTGAGCTGAAGTGCCTGCAAATCGGCAGGTCTCATCGTTTCAATTTTTTTATCCCAGAACATTAACGCTCCTCTGTTATGCTAACGCGACAAATGTATGTATGCCGCTTTCTACGGTTTATATTCACCGAAATTGATGAAATGCCCTCTTGGTAAAAATCTGAAAGCCCCTTGAGAAATTGGCAGAGAACTGCGCAATATGCCAAAACGATGAATTAATCAATGGAAATGTGATAGTATTTAGATAACTATATTGCATTTTCTGGAGTTGATTGAAACGGAGTATCCCTGGTTGTCGATAAGCGGGTTTGGCGCTCATATCAAATCGACCCAGAAACTATTGATTGTCCAGAAAAAAAATACTTGTGAACACTATCCGATAGAAACTGTCAGGAACCTCCTCATAATTGGCGGACACACAATCAATACTTCGACCGTAATCCAGCTCGTGAAAAATGGCGCATTTATCTCTTTCTTTGAAGCGGATGGTAGTCCTGTCGGGACAATTGAGCCGTTTGGAGATCGGCATATCGCAAAGATTCAAGAGATCCAGCAGACCATTCCACGGCAAAGATATGCAATAAAAATTGCCCAAAGTTCAATAAAATCCCGGCTGATGGCCATTGAACGAGTTGAAGCAAATCAAAGAATCTCTCTTTTTTATGAGGGGGAATTGGAATTTCTCCTCAAGTCCCATGATGAACTTGCGTTTCTTATCAAGCTCGATGAGATTCGCCGGCTTCACAGGCTTACATCGGACATGTATTATGAAATAATGTCGCGAAATATGCCACCGGATTTCGGATTCAGAAGAAGGACGATCCGGCCCCAGTTAGATCCCATCAACGCTATGCTGTCATTTGGATATGCGATGTTGTTTGGGAATTGTTGCGTCCCCATCGTAGGTTTACATCTCGATCCTGATATTGGTCTTATCCATGATGGCAGGGGAAGCCTGGTTCATGATCTTATTGAACCTTTGAAAGCAGAAATGATCGATCCCGTTGTGTTTCAGATTGCACGCGAGGAACTTAAACCCAGTGATTATGAACAAACACCAACACGTTGTATGTTGTCAGATGATTTCATCAGACGGTTGATTGGAATTTTATATAAAACAATAAACAATAAAAAAATCAGCGAGCAGGTAATCAATCTCTGCGATTCAATGCAGAATAACGCGGAATTCAAAGTTCAGTACTGATCCGGCTGTCGCCTTTAATTATCGAAAAATCATCAAATCGTTTGAGAGAAATTTCAGTGGTCCGCAGGTCTCTGATTATTGCACGGGGACAACCATAAACCATTGAAACAAACTTTTCAAGGATTATAGGTTCTCCAGTAGCGCAAATATACACTCGCCCATCAGCAAGGTTGATAACGGTTCCGGTTACATTCAAATCTGTTGCAATCCGTCGCACGCAAGCCCGGAATCCTACTTTCTGAACTCTACCACTTATGAGAATTTCTATAGTGTTCACATTATAACCCCTGCATGATTTTTATTGCAATTCCGAGTTCGTCAAACACTTCGTCCCGTATAGATGATTGCCGGATATTTGTTGCAGCATCTATCGCAAAATCAAGAATTTCCTGTGCTGTTCGGTCACACCCAGCAGAATAGATTTTCAAGGCAATATCGCACATCACAAAGGATCTTCTTGAGAGCGGACGAATTATACGCGCCTCTTTTATCGAATTCTGGATCATCCGGCGCGAAATCTTATCTTCCCCTTTCTCTCTAAAAAAAATTGCAAGATTGCAGAAGAAAATTGCTTCTTTTCCGCGATCTGCAACTGATCGAACCGATCGTTCAAGCGATGTAATCTGATGTGGATGAATGCCGTCTGCCACCATCTTTTCTGACAGTGCCTTAATTTTTAAATAAAGCGGGGGAATATCATATGATTGGGTGTATCCCATTTTTTTCAGACGGTCAAACCGCAAATCATCATCCTCAATTGATTTTGTAATTTGGAGAGCCAAAGTGAGGAACTTATTATCGTTATTTTTTTGGTAGAGCAGAGTATAGATCCGGGCAATATCGTCGCGGAATTTATCACCAATCGATTGAATGTTAATTTTCTTGGTTAATGCATTAGTTTTACTAAGAAGAGCTAGGGATATAATATCCTCAGAGCTTTGTAATGGAAGAGGGATGATATTAAGGAGAATGCTAGCTTTCTCGTATGGTGAAGAGATCTTCTCTGCAGCGTTTTCCATAAAATTTAACAAATTACTGCATTGATATTTGTCTTGCCGAACTATACTATAAATTGCAATAAGGGAATTAATGTACTCTAGGGGATCGGAAATTTTTTGAACGACTTCTAGAGCAACATTAATCCATTCAGAATCCGGTTCAATTGTATTCAGACTGACTATTGCGAATACAATCTGCCTGCGAGCCATTGCATCTTTGTCAAATTCGACCTGTTCCAATTGCTTAATTCCTTCTCTTAGGCATTGTGAGGCAAATTTTGCGTCGAATCTGCAATACAGTGTTGTCAGATCAGAGAGGATCAATATTTTCTGGTATTCTGCAGTCAAACTCCCGAGATCTTTATAAATATTATCCAGAATCTGATATGCCATCGTATAATCATGGATTATTATTAAGGAATCTGCTAGATTGCATAATCCCTTTAATTTTAGATACGGATCGTCGATCAACTGAAGAACCTGAAACCGCAATCTGATAATGACCGGGTTTGATCTGGATACATCATTTCTGTGGAGGAGTGATGCAATAATCTCGTAAGGATTTGTTGAGTTAGGGCTAAGGATATCATCATCAAGACTTGAAATAATCCGGGACATCATTGCATCCCGTTCGAACGAATTTTCTATTTCAATGGCATACATCACCATAGGTATTATATAATCTGGGTTAGTGCTGGCTCTTGAATAAGATATAATTATATCTATTATACCGGCAATCTTGAGCGAGATTTGAGGGGATTTGATATTGTGTTTGATAATCTGAAGTCCCCGTTCGAACGGTTGAAGTGCCGATATGAAATAATCCTCTATTTCTGAAAATCTGGAGTCTTTGATAAGAATGCAACCGATTTTCACGAAACATTCGGCTATCCGCTCAAACAACTGTGCTTTGAGCGATGGATCGTTAATATCAGAGGCAATAAGATGCGCATCCTCAAGAGCATCGGGGGACTTTTTATCGATTGCATATTTTATAACTCCATCAATTATATTTGCCATTGCATATGTCGCAAGATCCTTTTCAAGGAGAGAACTGCTCCAAATCTTCATCCTTAAAAGAAGATCCAGATCTCCCTGTTGTGCAGCGAGAATTGAAGCATCATCGATTATGCTACTCAATGTTGTGGATCTTGTGCTCTGTCCATCAATCTCACATGTGAGGCCAACTGCCCTTTGCAGGAAATCTCGATTTTTTGTTCGTACTCCGATTTTTGCTATTTTAATGACGATATTCGAAATCGCCCTTTCTTTCAATGATTTTTCGTCAATCGATTCGGCAAGTTGAATGAGAATTTCTGGATCATGTACATCCAGAAATCCACGATCAACAAGGATCGTTATGCTTTCAAGAATGAGATTGTCCTTCTTTGGATGCGTACTGATAAGATTTTTAATCGACTGACTATGTTCTATAATATCTTTGAAAGAGTCGTCCTTACTTACTTCTATTATCGCCCGGTAGATTGCATTATTGGCAACGTCTTTTTTTAGACTTATAAGAATGGCATTTTTGATTAATGGAATGCTATCATTTGCTATCCCTTTTTTCAGTAAATGTGACAGACAGTCTGCAAATTGGGGGAGATTTTCAGTCTCATGAGTAATTTTTCCAAAAATCTCAAGAGCGGAATTGAAATCCCCCGAAGAAAGCATAATCTGGGAAAAATGAAGATAGATTCGTGATAAATTTACACTATTACAGTTTTTTTCGATTAGAGGAATCAGATCCGTCAAGACCTGCATCTCATTAGAATTGCGGGCAACAGATATACCTGCACGAACGATCTCTCTGGTCGGACATTTCTCAGTCACAGATTGGTGTCGGTGAAGTTTCATTGCAGAGGAGAGGAACCATTTATCCCCCGATTGTTCAGCCTTTTTCAGAAGATCCAGGATAAGGGTAGCAGATACCTCGGGTTTATCTTCGCATAATGTCTGCAGTATATTGATAATTTGTTTCTTTTCCTTGACACGTTCAAGCAACTGTTCTGTCAGAGAACTTATTATTTCGAGATATGCATCTTGAGGAACGTCGTTAAAATTATTCATAAAGAGCGGAATATCCGTCATCTCTTTACCGAAACCGGATTTCGCCCCTTTGCTTATGATGAATGAAAGACAGTCATGGCGTCGTATTTTCTGATGAATATCTGTTGCGCTGCGGATGCTCTTAAAAAATGATGATCGATCCTTTTTCAAAATGGAAATTGTTGCCAATGCTTTTGCAAGTTCTGCATGAAGTACTGCACGTTTTGATATATCCCCAATATCTTCAATGAGACCGAGGGAAGTATAGAGAAGTTGTTGATTGCGTGTGGTAATTGCCCATACGATCAGCAGAGGAATAATGTCAATCATTATATTAGATCGATATTTCCTGAAACTTATCCGATCAAGCATCATCATGCCAGTTTCGATAAATTCAGGATCCGTTTTTGACACTCCTGCTTCAATGAGATCACGGGCAATCATTGCGAAAACTCGTGACTGATCGCTTTTTTTATTCAGTTTTTCAGAAAGAGATGATACAGGTCGTAGCCAGGCATCATCTTTGGTTGAAATATATTGTTTTATAATCTGTGAAAAAATCTCATCAATTTCATTACTTGGGAGATTGGGAAGGGATAATAATAATATCGGTTTATTTTTTTTCAGTGCAGTCTCAATAATCGCCTTATTAACATCAGTAATTAGATTCTTCCGGCCTTTGGATCCTTTTATATGTTGAATATTTTCAATAACCGCTTCGATATCTTTCCAATCCTCCAGAGGAAACGCACATTGTATTTCGTCAAAAATTTCTTCGGATCGGACCATTCATTATCACATGTTCAATATTGCTGAGTAAACTCAATTTGACCGAAATGTTAAATAAATTTTTTGATATCATTTGCGTGCAATTTTTTTTTTTTTGGTTATAATGGGCATTTTTTATCGGATTTAACAAAAACGTTCAATAATGTTGGTTAAATTTCGAAGTACCGATTTTTTACTATTTTCAAATTTCATTTTGACAACAAGAATCAGGATTGAATCTTGAAAATAGAGAAATCGATTTTAGCCTGACTATCGTTCTTTTTTATTGAATTATCTTCTCTATCTCATGTTTAAGTTCCTCGTGAAATGCAATACCTGCTTCACGTTTTTCAGAATCTATAATAATCCGTAAAATTGGTTCGGTACCGGAAGAACGTATCAGTGCCCAAGAATTATCCTTAAAAATTTTTAAGCCGTCTGTGCGGTCTATCGGGTTTTGAGAGTAGAATATGCTGAGGGCTTCTAATATTTTTTCCCAGTGTGGAGTGGTAATTTTGTCTTTTATAATATAACGCGTGGGTAACTGTTTTACGAGTCCTGATAGTTTCTTTCCGGTTGAAGCAAGAATAAAGACCATCGTCGCGGCGCTCATTCCCCCATCGCGACAGAACTGGTGATCGGGGAAGATGAGTCCGCCGTTACCTTCACCCCCGAATATTACGCGCTCTCCTTGGCCAATGAGCGAAAGCATTGTACGGGCGACATAAATGCTCCCGACCGGTGTAAACGTAATCGAGCAATTTTCTCTTTTGGCTACCATCTCTACAATTTGCCCTGTACTTACAGGTGTAACGATTGTTCCTTTACTCTGACGGCAGATATGTTGTGCTACAACCGCGAACTCCTGGTTTTCTTCAACAAATTGGCCTTTTTCATCGATGAATACAGCCCGGTCGGCGTCACCATCATGAGCTATACCGAATGCCGCTCCGCAACTGATTACCAGGGAAGACAAATTCTGGAGTCCTTCCTCTGAAGGTTCTGGTAAACGACCGGGAAAGGTTCCGTCCAATATACAATTGATGGTAATTACGTTGCATCCCATCTGTGAAAGAATTCGTGGGGTAGTGATACAGGCTGGACCGGAACCCGGGTCTACAACTACCGTCATTCCCGTTCCGGGTTTACCAGTGAAGTGGTTCACTACCGATGTAATATATTTTTCAATAAGGTGGGGAGCGTTCACATCGTGGCCAATGTGATTCCATGTATGTGGTGAAAAGGGTTCATCGAATATCAATTGTTCCAGTTTCAGGGTCTCCTCATCCCCCATCTCTGTTCCATCCGGTTCAATGATCTTGATGCCATTATATTCCGGGGGGTTATGGGACGCTGTAATCATCGCACCCCCATCAAACTGTTCTTTGACAAGGTATTGGAGCGCAGGTGTGGGGAGAATGCCACAGTCTATGACATCACACCCTGATGCAAGCAAACCCGATTTAATGGCATTGATATAGGTCCGACCAGAGGTACGGGTGTCCCGCCCGACCGCAATTTGTCCTTTTCGCATTGTTCCGAGGGATGACCCGATTTTCATTGCAAGTTCCGGTGTAAGTTCTTTACCAGTAATCCCCCGGACCCCGTTTGTCCCGAACAGCCGTTTCTGGATCTTTTTCGTTATCATTTTAACCCCGATATTTGTTTCAAACCTGAAAATCTTCAAAATGATGAAGCGATTCAATTACTTCATCTAGAGTGGGATTGTTCAGAATACACCGATCGACCGTCAAATTACCGAATACAATTTTTTGGAACGACCGCTGTTTATAACCTTCGATGATAGCGTAATCTATCTGGTGAAAATATAGCAAACGTAGTGTATCATCAAGTTGGTTTTTCCGAAATGCAATAACGGTCTTGTTTGCATCTATCCCGACAGTGATATCTGCCCCGGCATCATAAAAAACCGTCGTGTCTTTTCCCTTTTCAAGGAGATAGTCATGATCGCCAAGGTGCTTTATAACTGCAACCTTGCCATATTTTTTGAGTTCCGGAATAAGATTTTTAATAAAAGTGGTTTTGCCGGAGTTTGATCTTCCAACAACCTGAATCACTTTCACGGGTTATTTCTCCTCGCTTTCGTGCTCAATTTTTGAGAATTATCATCATCTCTTCCTTTAGATAATACCGGTTTTTCTTCATTTTCGGGAATACTCGTATGTTCTTGATCTGTCCTTAAAAAAATACTATGGGTTGATAGTCGATGAGATTGTGTTTTGTCGATTGCATTATTACCAACGCCGTCGATGGAAAACTCTGTATTCTCAAGCGGTACTAGGGCCGAATCTGCAGGATATACCGCCGTCCGCTCAGTTGATGCTTTTTTGATGTCTGCCATGTCAGATTCAGGATTCGGGGGGTGATCGCAGGTATCATTCTCTTCACTCCGGGTTTTCAGAATGGTTTTTGCCGCTTCGCCGACACTCCTCATTACCTTGGTAATGCGATCTTCAATATCGATCTCTTCATCGATGTCCAGTGTAGTCCCCTCTACTTCAAGGAGGAATCGCGCCACTTCGCTTGCTTCAAAAAGCAGATCATCAAGTTCATCAGTGGTAAAAAATCCACACATAGCGCCGTAGAAAAACGTGGCACTTGCTTTACGGACTTTCTTCTTGAAAGAATTCCGAGCTTGGTTTACAGCCTGAGGAGTATAGGTCTCTTCCATGAATGGAACAAGTTCCGGAAGATTTTTCCCAATAAATGTCATTTCTGCCCCCCCGGATGTACGAAAATCCGTACATAACCGGGCTAATGCCCACTCCCTCGCCGTGATGTAAGTACGCTTACGTAAAAACTGGTTAACTTTCCGATAGGTTGCACCATCCACTTTTTTAAATTTTTTATATTTGTTGATCTCCTGCCGGATATTTGCATCGTCCATAAATGATACTCCTCTGAATAGCCTATTTGGGGTTCGGTTTAGTGATTAGTGGATTATTTGACTGTTTTGTATATAGCAATATGTGGTTTATTTCTTAAATAAGATCAATTATTTCTCTCGTCAATAATCGATTTTTACATCTTTTCAAACAATTTTTATGATTCACTATGTCGAACTGCCAGAGATCAGCCGGATTTTATTTATACCTTAAATCAGGAAGGCAAACCACGGATTGAAAAAAGTCAGATTTACTGCTGCTCGTTGTTCTTTCATAGCGGATTGAATTTATCATCGTGTCAGGACTTTGATGAGGTTCGAGTGGATGTGTAACAAGATAGTCCGATGATCCCGGGACGATGCACCGGGTAGGGTAGTCAGCCATCATCATGGTTTCAAACATTAAAAGGATAGTCATGCAGCCTGAGGGACTTGCGCCTTTATTCTCCTCACCGGTCTATTTTTGCGAATCTTTCATTAGGCGCCTGTTGCATTTGCAAGGTGCTGAAGGGGATGATTACCCCCCGAAAAAAGGGCTGTTTTGAGGGCACTGTAGAAGGGGGACCGGTCGGGCCATGATCGCGGGATCTCCGGCAGGGTTCTGCAGCGGGATCCGGCAGCATTTATGTATAGCAGCCGGCAGTTTACAATAAATCAAGAAACCGAAAAAATTTTGAAACGGGCCTCATTTTAGCCTCTGTTCAGATATGACAACTACATGTTTGATCATTTCCATCTGGAGGAACTCCACAAAAGAAGGGAGTCCGGCCGTTCCATTTGTACAAGAAGTACCTATATGCACAATCTTGCCGGCTTCACGGCATGACCCTATGTGGGATCTTTTGGATCTAGTTCCCCGGTCTTGAACTGCAGGGGCCGTGCAGGATTGGAAAATTTGGGAAATAGGAAACATCAACGACGTAAACAATAAATTTGGAAATTTGGAAAGAAAGGGAAACATTACGATGAAATGATAGATTTGAAAATTTTGAAAATTTCGAATTAAAGAAATTATTCGTCTGAAAAAACGAAGAAATTATAGGCTGATTAATTAAATTTCTTCAAATCAAAATTCAGATAAAGAATGAACAGATCCTAAAAATCCAGAGATTTGATTTACTCGTAATACAAAGTGCACTTTTATATGAAATGCCCTAATTGTGGTCGAGAAGAACCTTGGGAAGATGCAAGTTTTTGTCCGAAGTGCGGAAAACAATTGATTTCTATAATAATGAATGTCTTGCCTGTAAGAGAGGATATAGAGAATAAAAAAATTCGTTTACAGATTTATCAAATTATGGTATGGATTTTCTTAACAGCGGCGGCTTTTTTGTATGTTTCGAAAGTTATTCCAACGTCTCTTTACCCATCACCGTGGGGAGAATTTATACCAGCCGTTATTGATTTGGTTGTAAGTGGCATTGGTGCATGGTTTGTGATGAAAGGTTTGCTTAATGAAATATCTCCCCAAGAAAGAAAAATGAACTTTTTTTAAAAAAAATGATTCAGCAGTTGGGGGGATACAATCACCCATCAGCATGTGAGAAATGCCGAAAGAAGTGCCTTGGTGAGGCTCGGAAAATCGGAAAATGTTAAGTAAGCTTTAAAGTAAGGTTCAAGGGTTTATAATTTGCACTTTCCGGATATTCTGCAGCAAATTTCCAAAATAGCAGTTTAATAATGAAAGGTAAGGGTCACGCTCTGCAACTAGGGTTGACCACATGGTTTTTTGCAGTGTGATACCTGCTGAAACAGAGTGGAACTCTGCGCAGAAAAGAACCTTTCCACGCAGTGCAATATAAAATTGCAGACTGCGCAGAATGTCTATTCTGCGCAAACCTTTATTTATTTGAGATAAGATAGAATAGAGCATGGAAAGCGGGTATTTTTCGGAGTGGCTCAAAAGCTACCGGAATTACCTCCGGATGCGAAACTACTCAACCCGCACACTTGACAGTTACGAACAGGTTATCAAGCATTTCGCATATTACGTCTGGTTGCGCCGGCACACCGAAGTGTCAAAACTGGTAATATACTGGAAAGATTTTGAAAAAGCCAGGCTTGATACCGATGTGGATGTAACTCCAGTTATGGTCAATGATTTTCTCTCGTTTGTGTCCTCGATGCGGACCTATAAACCAAAGACATTCCATCGTATCATCTCAACACTTAGTTCGTTCTACCGGTTCCTTTATACCCAAGGTGCAGTTACATCAAACCCCTTGACGGGGATTGATCGGCCACGGATTAAACAGCAGGAGATCAAGTACCTGAAACATAACCAGGTATTACGCCTGATTGAATCAATTGAGGACCCCCGTGATAAGCTCATTGTGAGGACCATTTATGCTACGGGAGTACGGGTATCAGAGCTCTGCAATATGAATATCGAAGATATTGACTTTGATGAACACACCATCCGTATACGCGGAAAAGGAGACAAAATGCGCATCGTTTTTGTCGATGATGATACTCTGGCAGAGATTCTTAAATTCATTGGAAACCGTCTTGCCGGACCCCTTTTTATCGGACAACAGGGAAAACATATCTCCTCCCGCGCAATCCAGCATATCTTCAAGCATTATGCTCCTTCCGGGATCACCCCTCATAAAATACGACACAGTTACGCAAGCGAACTCTATAAACGTTCGAAGAATCTCCGGGTAGTTCAGGAAAACCTGGGCCATACATCTATCAAGACTACTGAGATCTATCTGCATACTGATATCGACGAGAGACGGCAGGTATACCAGCAATATTTCCCCTTGTTCGGTTCGAATGAAAAGGCATAAAAAAATGTAATAATGTCTTTTTCTCGTGTGTTTTCCGAACGGTTGATTTAATCGAAATTTCAGATCAATTTCTCTTTACATACCCTCGTTATCAGTAGCTTTTCCGGACTTTTGTTTGGACTAGACTGAATCTTTGTTTTGACTAAATCTTGAGAGATTTGGGCATTTAAGGCATGAAATGCAAATCCGGTCATAATCTTACCGATTAACCGGTACTCAATATCTTATTATAAACCATATGATGCTATATCTTAAATTACCTCGAAACTGATGAACTGCTCATGTATAAAAACAGGATAGAAGATCCAGAAACAGTACGTCTATGCCACGTTCAGATTCCGGAGTAGAATCTTGGGTTTTCCACCCAGCCAGGTGACTTCGCGGGAAATTTTGGTTCATCGGTATCTCACCTGTCAAAGAACATCTCTTTTGTTTGAATAGAATTCTCAATTTAAAAAAATTCCGAATTCCAATATCCCCGTCATAAAAAGGATTTCAAAATATTTGTATTTTTGTTGTTTCACCGATAGCAATTCAAATCTGATTATCTGAATTTTTTCAGGCTGCAGGATTACGGATTATGCATTCCAATAATTCGATTTTTAAGAATTTCTCGTAAAATTTAATAAAATTTCAAATTTTTCTATTCTTTCGAATAAAGATTTAATTATCAAATGTTCAGATTGTCAAATCTTCGTTGGTAAATTTTTGACAATGAGATTATTAAAGATTTCACCAATCTGGAGTGAGCAATTGAATTTCCAATATTTTAGAATTAATAATTTCCCCCATTAAAATTTTATCAAATTAAAATATTCCATTTTTTCCAATCTAATAATGATAACATGACAATAAAATATTTTAGATATTCAAATGTTTCATCGAAAATTTTTATCAAATCAAATGATCAAAAATTATTCCAATTTATCCTACTGAAAATAAACTAATATATTTCTTCCCAATTCAATTTTAAGTCAGTAAAATCAAAAAAATTGGATTTTCCAATTTTTCAAAAAATGTATCGTACCGGGTATGATAATCGGTACATACTCTCACAGGACTTCAAGGTGACATGCACAATCGTCTGAAAATGTAACCTATAAATCACCGACTCTTGGTTTCCAATTCCAAAGAGGATTTGGATGCGGCGGCAACCGCAATTCTTTTTTGCCTGTCTGTTGACATAGTGCAGGGATGTATATGGCAAAGATCCAGAAACGAAAATACGAAAAAACGGATGATGCGGAAATCGGCCTTGTTCTCCAGTGCAATGACAGTCATGAATTTTACGAAAAGTACCGGGAGATGTTTCCAAACCGGAAAAAAGGCATAGACAGTATCAGCAAGATCTGGAAACGCCGCAGCGAGTTTTTAAAAAAGCAGCAGGCAGAAATGCAGTCTTCCGAATCAACAGATAGATCGACCCATGAATTTGAAAATCTCGTATCAGCACAAAACAAAATACTGGCCGAACTTTCCACCGTAATGAAAGAACAGCTCAAAGTAAGCAGGGAAATCCTTGCGCGTCTGCCAAGACAGATCCAGAAACCAGAGGAGCATACCCAGAAACCTGTGGAGATACGACAGCCCGAACAAAAAGAACACGCAAAGAAAGCGGGTACTGAGAGACCCAGTGATATCATGATTGGATCCTGAGCCCCAGAATATGCAGCGGAGACGAACTGTCTCGGCCGATCCTTAATTCAGCAAAACAGCTTCCGTTTGTAGCGCACACGCGGCAAGGGGCGGGGAACCGGTGAGCGTAAACTCTTTGTCATTCTCACGCCGCCCGCCGCCTCAAAAACCATATGCTCTAGGTATACGCAAAACCCGGAGAAGATTACATCACCCCGGTATGCGCTCGAAAAAGCCGGTATCAAAATCCCAACAAAATCGCGGGAACGTTCAAAAGCCCTCGATCCTGTCACCTGCCCCAAGTGCAGCAGCCTCAACCCGCCCGGCAAAAGGTTCTGCGGCCAGTGCGGGCGTTCCCTTACGGAAGATGCAAAAGCCCAAGTGGAAACCATATCCCAGCAACTCCATACCCTTTTTGTTGAAAATCCAAAGGCCCAGCCTCTCTTCACCCAACTCCTGAATGAGCTGAAACAGCATACTCCCTAACTTTTTTTCAGATCATAGCCAGTATCGCAGTCTTTATCTTAACGTGCTTACCATACTATACGTGCTTACATAACTTCAAATACTGTAAGTCAATCTAAAGATTTTATTGGCGATTATATCCACATTCGATGTCGGATTTTTCGCTGGGTGTGGGGGGATTACAATTTCAGAAGTAGCAACAAAGAGAATTCCCGTGACTGAAGAGATCTGGGAATCCCTGGCGGACCTGAAAAAACACGGTCAGACGTATGATCAACTCCTGGCAGAGATGATCGCACTCAAACAGGAACGTGATTTTCTGGCCCACATTGAGGAGATCGAAAAGCACGGGGAGTTCATCAGCCTCAAGGATGCAGCAAAGGAACTCAACATCCCGGAATCAGGCTGAAAGAATAGTCTGGCGATAATTATGCCCTCTTGTTAAGAGTGCAAAGAAGCGCAGAACTAAAGGGGCGTAATCGTGGATATACAAATTGAACTAGGCGTCATTAAGACCCTCGAAAAATATCCAGAGAAGATACGGGAACATATCTTCAGCCGCCTCCGTAAATTGGAAAATCCGTATAGCGCACCCGATGTAGAATGTCTCCATTCCAAAATGCAGATATATCGTATGCACATTGGACGGACTTACACCGTAATTTTCAAGATTCACAAGGAATTAAACATTGTTCAGGTGCTTGACCTGATGACAATCGAACAGGCACACAAGAGATATGGTCGCTACTACTGACGTAGTAGCATTCCACTCTTACTATTCTGAAGATTAGTTGAACAAATTGTTTTATCAAAATCCCATAATTCTTGGGTATTTTCCAAGAACTTCTGGTATAGTTGAAAATAACGAGCCTAAAAATTATTCTAGATTTTGTTATTCTATAGGCATCTTGTCATCTGAAAATCTCTAAAAATAATTTTTGACATAAATTGAGATTAATTATTCAGAAAGGTATAAATCTTGAAAAATTATGTCATTTAATTAGGACAATCACTGTTGAGATGATTGGATTAATCTGTGTTGGTTTCATTGTTGGCTGGTTGATTTTATTCTTTTTAAGACGATTCCAGAATTTCACAGTAGAAGTGTTGGGTGGTATACTCGGATTAATATTCGGTGGAGTGGTCCTCTCGTTTCTTCAAATGGCAGATAAAACCGACATCTGGTATTATCCAATCGGGTTGGTTATTGGATGGGCGATCTATCAAATTATGTACTATTGTGAGTTAGGTGCCGGTATCATAACAACTGTAAGTGGTACTCAAAAAGCTTCTACTAAAAAGAGCTCAACTCAAGGGAGTAGTGGTGGAAGCAGTAACGGCGGACCGGTTGATAAAACAAAATAAAAAAATTTAAACTTTTTTAAGGAAATAGTAAAAACTCGTTTCGGTCCGACCATCATAAGACCGTCAGCTCGTTGCCCGATCAACGGCGACGAACATGACTCTAATGCGTTATGTGAGGAGCGTGAGTAAACAGCCGACAGCGACAGAGTGAAGCGATGAGCTGTGGGCGTCATCGTCTCAACAGAATGCCTGAAGAAGCAGCGAGGTGGTGAAGCGAGCCGGAGCAAAAGCGACGACGAGTGAACATGACCGAGCGTCTGCATCTCTCTTGATCTACTGATGGAGGACCACCGCCCCGCTCCGTACGCTTCGTGCACCTTCGGCGCACTTACACGTGCTACGCGGACCGGCTCACTTTGCACTTTTTTTTGCAGCGAGTTTCACCAATTTTTTAAAGCTTGGATCGTTTTGCAATCGTTCCAAATCCCTTTTAATCTCATTTGATACCCGTTCAAGTTCGTTTAATTCTTCCCACCTTCTTTTCTGTTCATCCTGAAGGTAACGAATCATAAATTCCTGATAAAACAATTCTCTCCTCATGGCGGAAAAGTCGTCTTTATCCATATACCAAAATTTCTTGATATTCTCATAAAACGAAGACGATTTTGATTTCCTCAACGAGATTCAGAAATGTAGGGGAAGCCCGCGCGGCGAGGGGCGGAGCCTTGGTGAGCGTAACATTCCCGTAAATATCGTGCAGATCGCCGCCCCGCTCCGCACGCTTCGTGCACCTTCGGCGCACTCGCTTTTGCTACGCGGACCGACCAATAATTTGTTTCAACTTGGGTTCAGAACCTGATGCAGTTGGGAGATGGCCGTCATGGTTTTGTACCCCTTATCCGTGATGATGTAATCCCCGCGTTCGTGGCGCTGAAGAATCAGCCCCGAATCGGTAAGTTTCTTGATATGGAACAGGAGATTCCCTCCCCGCAGCCCGGTCATCTGTGAGATATCGGAGAAGGTCCGGGTCTGGACCATGAGGGATTTCAGGATCTGGAATCGCTGGATATTGGCAACGGGTTCGAGAACATCCTTGACCACCGAATCATCAGCAGCTGCCGGTTCCCCTGTAATATCACCGGCTTTTTGGTAAATTCCCAGTGACTGCATTAGATCCACCTGTTTCTCAAAGAGACGGTGTACTTCGGTAAAACAGGTATCGCACCGGTCGAACGGCCCCTTGCTTCGCATTGCCTTCATCTGCTCGCGGTAGGACTGGATTATTTCATCGGACACCTGTCCGTCCCTGATGTGTTGAGAAGTATTCTGCAAAAAATCCATGAAGACTTCATAGCACTTTCCCCGCATCTTACAATTATTAACCATATGGGCAGAGAGATCGCCTTTTGCAGTTTCTACCTGGTGATCAGTAAACAACCCAGCATAATTTTTCTTCAGATCCCCGAGCACCCCCTCGATGTGCTGCTGATTCGCCCGTTCGATAAACCGTTTCAGATCGGTCCGGAGTCCGGTGATCTCCGTCTTGAGCTCACGTATTTCCGTCAATGATCCCAATGTCGCACCCATACTGCTCACGCTCCTGGCACAATAATTTGAAATGCATACTCATTACCCTACGGGTCATTTTTCTGTATCGCGGTTGCCTTGTATATTTTAATGACGCTCAAGTATATATTTATAACATTACCATCAGTGTACGGTGAAAAAAATGCCGATATGGAAGTACACGGACACAGATGTGTCGAAGGCAAAAGCTGAAGAATCCTTAAAGGCAGTCAAAAGCGCCTGCTTCGGGTGCGGTACGCACAATGCGGACTGCCCGATTGCGGGTGCTGCCGGGGCGATCTCGGAGATGCTCAGCTGTGAAACGCTCTCTGTACGGGAGCAGATCCATGGACAGATTACCGGCGCACTGAAAGGAGCGAAGTTCCCGGTCAAGACTCCAAAGGATCTTATCGCAGCATTCCCCAACGGTGCCGACACGACCTGCCGGGTTGGGGACCTGAAGATGACTGCCGGTGAGGCCGGAAAACTGCTCAAGGCTTCAGACTTCCCGTTCAAGAACGCGAAGGCAGTTGCCGATGTCATTGTTGACCGGGCAGGACTGTAATTCTCTTCTCTTTTTGCACGCTCCCCTTTTCTTGAAAAATAAATGTGTTACGGATTAATCGCCGCCCCGCTCCGTACGCTTCGTGCACCTTCGGCGCACTCGCACCTGCTCCGCGGACCGGCTCTCTAGTGAAGTCAATTTCCTTGCTTCCTGATGTGATTTTAATATCTCCCGCGCTAAAATCAATAGAACAAATTTTCTGTAAGGAAATTTGTGAAGTGTATTCAACCAAGACAATATCCACCCCCGTAGTGTAGCGGTCAATCATGCAGGACTTTGGATCCGGCGACACCAGTTCGAATCTGGTCGGGGGTATTTTTGTTCCTGATTGTCATGTAGCCATATGTTACTATTCCTGCCGTCATCATCAGGAATTCATGGTATCTGCTCTTACGTTCTGTGAGCAGGGATCGCGGGCTGACGACTTTCGAAAATTTTTCTCCTCCTAGTATCCTTGATTGGACCATTGCTTGTTTCCTTGATTTTTTAATTCCCGTAGATTCCGGGCAATCTATATAAAAAAATGCAGGATTATTCAAGGATAGCAAGGAGATTATCGCAGGAGGATCTGTCCATGATCCCGGTAGCAGAAAAAACCGGATCAACCGGAACCCGTGCCATTCTCCGCATCTCCTTTTTCGAAAAACGCAGGCCATCTTTCTCCGGCGTGGAAATACGGTCCGTGACTGCATTCCACATGGATGTGGTGGCGATGTTGAATGCTGCGTTCACATCTGCATGTGCCACGAACCCGCAGTGCGGGCATTCAAAACGCTTGCGCATCCTCCGCCCGAAACTCCCGCAGCGGCTGCAGCGTTTCGAGGTATATTCCGGGTTGATATAGATTACCGGAATGCCTCGTTCTTCCGCCCGTTTCTCAACCTGGCGTTGCAGCGAGAAGAACGATCCATTTTCAAAAGAGAACATGAACGGGTCGGAGAGATTTTTCTGATGGGAATACCGTGCCGAAAAGAGCCTCTCGAACTTTATACCGGAACCAAGCGATTCCGCAAAGGAAACGATCTGTCCGCAGATGGTATGAAGGGCTGACTTGAATCTTTTCCGTTCGCGACTTTTCAATTTTTTAAGTTTCCAGAGTTTGCCTTCCTTGTAGAATTTCGTGCAGTTTTTCAAAGAATGACTGTGGACATAGTGGATATTTTTCCCCAGTTTCATTACTTTCCCGCTGTATGGGTCGGCAGCGACGGCCACATGGCCGGTCGTGTTCAAATCAACACCGATCCAGCGGGTCATGAAGAGTGTGGCTTGATGAAATCTGATCACCTTTCCCCCCGTGATAATTCAACCGCTGTACGAAATGCCTGAACTGGTGAGCACGTCCTGGTGTCTGATCATCCCCTGTTACATGAGAATACACTCCTGACTAGGGATATATCTTGTGGTTAAAATAACCCGGATTAAAAAAAGGATGATGAATCGTGCAGATTCTTTTGTAAAAATGGCGGCATCTATCCCATGACTGCATAAGCGACGAGGGAGAGGAGGAATGCCAGGAGCAGCATGGCAAGCGAGAGGGGAGCAACGAATACCAGCATTGCATTCACCGTACTTGCCAGCTGGGAAATCCGGTTGGAGCCGAAGACAACGATGTGCTCGCAATGCGCCGTGCCGGCAGCAGATTCCGCGGGAGCAAGATCATCAATCGCCGCCCGGACCGCCTTCATGACATAGGGAATAAATACAGAAACAGGGACATGCATGCCAACCGGGTTCTTTCCGGTGATGGTGTTAACGACATGGGAATCGGTGGTCATCACTTCAGCATTATCGACAATCGTAAGGACTTGCCCGAGGAGGGCTTCCCGTACCCCGGTCGCCATATTGTTCCCGTCAATCAGAATATATGCCGTGCGCTGTCCTTCCACTTCGATGACCATGACCTGGATCCCGAGATCCCCGAACCCCTGCTCCCTGCTGTAGGGCAGGGTCATGTGGGAGACGCCTGCGCGGAAGGGGAGGAGCGGGGTGGTCCGGCAGATTTCCATTGCATCGACAGATGCATCCTGATATTCCGTCGCCGTCAGTGTTGCGAGAAGGACGGGGGACGAGAGGTCAGTCATGCAGTTATGTGCATCAACCACCGCGACATGGGGAAACCAGCGGTGTCCTTCTGCCATGATTGTGGACCCGATCGAGAAATCCAGATCCTCGGTCTTCTGGGGTGACCGGGTAGTGACCAGGAGGACCGAGTCCCCGAACCGCTGGAAGAGAAGCTGTACCGATCCAATCGAGAGGCGGTCGGACTTTCCTGCCCCGGCGGTGTACACAAGATCCTGGCGGGATTTATTGAGTGCATCGATAACCTTTTTGCTCTCGGATTCGGAGACGAGGTTGAAATCATGGGTCGCGCAGCCGTGCGCGACCAGGGTCTCATCCTCAAAACTGTCGTGGAGGATCTTGGGGAGGTTGCCGCCTCCTATCTCTCCCATGGGCCCGGGATGCAGGTTCGGCACCGTGAAGATGAGCGGTTTTCCTCTTTCCCGCTGGAAGAAAAAGCTGACCTGGGGCACAAAAATCTCTTCCCCTATCTCACGGAAGAAATCCTCCATCCCTTTCGACCCGTCGGTCATATGGGCGATGAACGCGTTGACGAATGCAAGCCCCCGGATCTTGAATGCCCTCTGGAGCGGGCGTTCGATCATCCAGATCAGGATTGCAAAACCGAGCCCGAAGACGATGTGGAGCACCAGGGCAAAGATGCCGAAATACGGCGAGAAGAGGAGCATGCCGGCAAGGATGCCGATCCCGCTCTGGGTGAGTGCAGGCAGGATCATCCGCGGGATCCGGTAGTCCGCGATGGCGACCAGCACAAACAACCTGAGCCCAAAGATAAAACCCAGGGATATCGCGTAAAAAAGAGGGATCAGTTTGACCGAGAATGCCAGTGCCGCAAGGGTGATGATGACCCCGAAGACCGTGCAGGAGAGTGCAAGAAGCCCGGAACGGTTCCAGGTCATGGTCTTCCCGCTGGACTCGATCATCGGTTTGGTCAGTGCAAGCGCGGCGATGGCAGGGATCGTGAAGGCGATGGTCCCGGAGAACAGGAATTTTTCCGGAAGTGCCAGGTAACTGCTCAGGACCACCGGCAGGGTGAATGCGACATTACCCGAAACGGGGAGACTCAGCCATGCCCGGGCGTTTGCCCCGTCGATGATCAGGCCGAGGAGAATGATGAGTACCAGGGACTGCTTCCAGTTCGGGGCAGTGAAGATATACCGGGTGAGCTGCCCGAGTTTCACATCACTGCCCTGGGCCATCAGGCAAAACCTCCAAGGACCAGTTCATGGCGGTCAGGTGTCGAATGTATCTCAGCCGTGGAGTAGGTTACCGGGCGCGAGTAAAACGGGGCGTTGAGCGTGATACTCTCATATTCGCCGCCCTCTCCTGCGAGGTTGATGCGGCGGGTCGCGGCAACCCGCTTGAGCCGCCGGATCAGGTTCTCATCGATACGGGCTCCAAGATAACCCGCGTCGAGCCCCTCTGCCGCCGTGACGATGATCCTCGCATCCAGCCTTAGCGCCACTTCCCGCAGCAGGAGTTCAGTATCCGTGTGCCAGAGCGGGGTGAAGAGCTCCAGTCCGAGGCGGTCCGTGATCGCCTTCACGCGGTCTGCCTGGTATTCCGAAGCGACAGCACCGGCGATTACGCCCTCAATGTCCAGCGAGCCGAGCCCCTCTTCGAGATCGGCAAGCTCTTCTTCCTTCTTGCCCTGCGTTTCTATCTCAACGTACTCCATTCCTGAGACCCGGGCGATGACCGGGACAACATCGAGATTTGCGGAATGGAACATGTAGGAATCCCGGTTCTTCGGGCGTGCCGTGACCAGGTAGCGCACGTTCTTCCCGCTGTCCAGTGCTTTCTGGCACGACAGCACCGAGTCCTTTCCTCCGGAAGTGAGTGCAGCCCAGGTCATGGGAATGATCTCTCCTGTGCCGGGCTGCCGATTGCGCCGAAATGCTGGCGGTAGCGTGCAAGCATCGCATCCCAGTCGGGCAGATGGGTCTGGCAACCGACATGTTCCACGATATAGGATGCGGTTACGGTGCCGACCTTGCAGCAGGTCAGCGGGTCATATCCCCTCACGAAGGCTGAAAGGAACCCGGCACGGTACGAGTCGCCGGCACCGGTCGGATCTGAGAGCATGACCGGGACAACCGGGATGAACTGTTCGTTTCCCCCGGTATAGAGCGTACTTCCGTCTCCGCTCATGGTGAAGATCGCCATATTGACCTGGCCGATGAGTGCCTCCCTCGTAATCCCCAGCGTCGTGCACATCTGTTTTGCCTCATGCTGGTTGGCGAAGAGGATGTCGGTATTGGCAATGATCGAGCCGAGCTGCTCCTTCGTGTACCAGAAGACATCCTGCCCGGGATCGAACGACGTGAACTCGCTTCTCTCGGCAACCCGGCAGTTGAACTCCGGATCCGCGGTTGCCATGTGCACGAACGGGAGTGAGGGGGCTTCGGAGGTAGCGAACGCGCTGGATGCACCCCATTCAAAGAAGGTCATCTGGTCGCCGTGATCGTCCGTGAACATGAACGCTGTTGGCGTATGTGACTCAGGGACGCTGAAGAATTGCTGGTGGATCCCGAGCTTGTGCATCCAGCGATCATAATCCCCGCCTGCAAAATCCCCGCCGATACAGGAATGCAGGGTCACCTGTTCGCCCAGCATCGCGATCCCTGCCGCGATGTTCGCAGCGCCGCCGCCAAAATAGATCTGCCTGTCGGTGATGTGGGTTGAGCAGTTCTTTTCCGGGAGGTGGGGCACCCGGGAGATATGATCGATGGCAGTATGCCCGACGACATGGATCATTGTTCCTGCACATCCACGATTTTGAGGGGCACGTCCCGCAGTGCATTCCCGATAACCGATTTGGCGATCCGCCCTGCATGCTCTTTCGATTCAGCCCTGAACACTTTCATCTCGAGGACGAGCCCGACGAGTGCCGTATCCGCCACCACGATTGCGCTCGAGAGTGTCTCCTCGCAATAAGGACAGGTGAGAAACCCGGCATCGACTTCCACGTACTTTGCGGCCGGGTTGAGGCGTTTTCCCGCCTCGCTGACAGCAATCCCGATCGCGTCGTCAAGGGACTTGACATCGCGGACGATCCATGCAGACTCCAGGGTTACTACGTAATCCGGCATCCTCTCACCATCACCATGTTTCCCGGTGGACATGTTCCCCGACTTCCATGCGCCCGGTCAGGTGTGCCGGGGGATTGCCCCTCCCGAGCGCGAGCAGGGCGACAGGCCGGATGTGCTGCGGGAGGTCGAGGACTTCCCGTACTCCGTCGTCATCAAATGCGCCCGTCCAGCAGGAATGGATATCCATAGCATGCGCTGCAAGCATCATGTAAGTACAGGCAATTGTGGCGTCTTCCAGTGCGTAGAGGATCCCCCGTTCGCCGTAGCGCGACATCGAGCGGACATAGTTGGAACAGACTACAAAGATTACCGGGGCTTGCTCCAGGTGCTGCTGCCCGTATGCAGCTTCAGCGAGCGCAAGGCGAGTGTCCTCCCCGGTGACAACAATGACATCCCACGCCTCGAGGTTGCCGGCACTCGGTGCAGTACTGGTGCATTTCAGGAGGTAACTGATCTCTTCATCGGTCAGGGGTCTGCCATCGTACTCGCGGACCGATGATCGCCTCGTCAGGAACCCGAGAAAATCAGAGGAGTCCATGTTCCGAGAGTACCTGCCATGCTTCCTGTGCCGGAGTTGTGGATGCGCTGATTGCGGAAGCAATCTTCTGGGATGCCTGTTCGGGCTGGTTGCTTTCCGTTAAGGAGATGGCCTCGTTGAGAGCGTTGATCGCCTTCTGGAACTCCGGCCTGCCGGTGCTCTTTGCCGCAAACTGGATCTCATTCCGTACCGATTCCATCATCATGAGGAGCATGCGGCGTCCTCCGGTGCGTTCCTGCTCAGAAAATCCCGTAAGTGCAAGGCAGAGCTGGGATGCTATGATCAGTTCCGACTTTGCCCGTTCTCCGAACTGGTAACTTTTTATTGCGGTTGGAATATCCATACTCACCATAGTTCTTGGGATAAAAGATAGTTATCCTTGACGGATTATTTCTGTAAAACAAAACACACCGCAGTGTGAAAAACAGAGAGGTCAATTGAACCCCTCAACCCATCAGGGGCCCGGATACATTCTGAGCGGTTACCTTGATGACTTCGCCTTGGCGCCGAGTGCCGAGACTTTTGCGCGGCGCATGCGGCGGCGGATCATCGGGTTTGCTGTCGATTCGTTCATACCGGATCCACCCGAGCGGTCCCCGCCACGCCGGCCCCCGCCACGACGCCCGCCGCGGCCACCCCGTCCGCCCATCGCTTCTGCGGCCTGGTCAATCTGCTTGACATTTGCACCGGCTTTGAACCGCTGGTTGGGGCCGGGGGTCTTTGCCTCCCCTTCTTTTTTGGGGACGAGACGGATCTGTCCTTTGACACCTTTTACCTGCGCCCAGAGGGTTGTACCTGTTTTGCCCATAATGAAACTCCTTATCTAATTCTGCCGCACCACTCATAAATGTTAGGGCAGGTTCCCACGGTATCTCTTGGTGAGTATGGTAGTGAACCACTGCTCTGGTGTACATCACCCGTCTTGCGTTCTTTTGTTTTGAGAGATCGTCGTGATGATCCCGATCAGGAGGCATGGATCCCCTCCCCCATTTCCCAGCTGGCTTTATCCCGGCTTTCCGGCAAGGGCCCGGTCAATCTCCCGTCTCAGGATCTCGCTCACCACTTTCCCGTCAACGGATCCCCGTACTTCCGCCATGACAACACCCATGAGGGGACCGAGCGCCGCCTTACCTTTTTCGGCGACGAAGTCGGGGCGGCCGGCGATGATCTTTCGTACAATCGATTCAAGGTCATCACGTGATATGGCGGGGGCGAGCTTGGAAAGCGCAGCATCCACGGTGCTGCCCGATGCGACGACACGGAGAAGATCGGGGATAGCTTCTTTTGCAGCCCGCCCCTGTTCGACAGCATGCCAGATGGACAGATATGTGTCATCTGGTATAGCGTGTATCGCCACCCCATCCCGCCTGAGCTCTGTTGAGGTCGACAGGATAGTGAACACGGCGAGTTTGGGTTTTATCCCTTCCTGTACCGCGCGTTCAAACAAGGGGAGTTTGTCCGATGATGCCAGCTGGACTGCATAGTTCTTCTCGATCGCGTACTTCTGTGCATAGCGCTCGGCCTTTACCGTGAGCAGTTCAGGAATGGTGATCGAGGCCCACCGGTGGTCATCGATGAGTACCGGCAGTACGTCCGTTTCCGGGTACATGCGTTCGGCCCCCGGCAGCGGGCGCATGTAGGCTGTGCTCCCGCTCTCGAGCATCTTGCGCGTCTCCTCAGGGACGGGTTTATCTGAAAGTGCGATCCGGGCCCGCAGGATGACCTGCGCGATCGCGCACATGGTTTGTTTCTCGGTTGTCCCTGCAACAAGAATTACACAGTCATGTTCACCGGCACAGATATGCGAACGAAGACTTGCTACTTCTTCTGCGGTAACTCCGTACGCCGGGAGTTCATCCGTGTGGAAGATACCGCCTACTCCGCACTTCTTCGCGTAATCCGACATCTCGCTGCCGAGACGCCTCTCCGGCTGGATCTCCCGGCCCACGAGATCTGCAAACCCCTCCAGGATAAGCGCACGGATCTTCTTTGCTTTTTTCAATACTGTTGATTTGGTATCCCTGAAGAGATCGGTAACGTCTTTTCCGCCGTGCGAAACGGAAGCTTTCCTCAAACGGAGTTCGTCGCGGATCTCCAGAAGGTTCTGCTGACGCTGCACCTCGCGCCTGACGACTTCGGCAATGAGATCGAGCTCCTGGACGCCTTTGATCTCGACCCGTGCGCCATTGGCGATTGAGATGTTCACATCCTGCCGGATGGTACCCAGGCCGCGTTTCACCTTGCCGGTTGACCGGAGCACCATGCCGATATACTCGGCGACCTTCTGCACGTCTTCCGGTGTATGCATGCACGGCGAGGTCGTGATCTCCACCAGCGGGATACCGAGCCGGTCGAGCGAGAAGACCTCGTCTTTCACCCGCTGTGCCGCTTCCTCCTCGAGACAGATTGTCTCTATCTGGCCCCCGTTCGGGAGCGCGCCGTTGAATGCCACGAGTGCCGTGCGCTGGAACCCGCTGGTGTTCGACCCGTCGATTACGAGCTTGCGCATGGTATGCACCTGCGGGACAGGGGTCATTCCGAACATCTTACTGATCGTCAGGCAGATAGCAAGCGCTTCGTCATTGATCGGTGCCGGGGGTTCCTCGTCGTTCTCGACAAGGCAGGTCGTGTCGTACGTATAGTACTGGAATTTCCGGTGGTGCTTCATCTCTTCCAGCGCTGCGCGATCGATGCCTCCCATTTCGCTGACGGTTGCCCGGAGGTAGCGGAAGAATTCCCCGCTGTGTTCCGGGATCCCCCGGAGGGTGGTCGGGCAGTGGCAGAATAACTTCTCTGCAGTATCCAGCTGCTGGTGGATCTCGATACCGGCGACGAGACCGGGGGCTTTATAGTCCATGGGAGCTCCTCCTCATGCATTCCCCTTTGAGATCCTTCTGCATCAGGGCAGCAGATTTTTCCTGGTTGTTCTCGTTTCCAAGCACCCACATCAGCTTGACCAGCGCCGTTTCCGGCAGCATATCACCGCCTTCGATGACCCCGGCATCCAGCAGATCGCGCCCGGTATCGTAGACCCGGTCGCACACCCTGCCGTGCATGCACTGGGAAGTCATGATGACCATGGTCCCCTCGTTGATAAGGCGCTTGAGACCCGGGATGAGCGCTGTGCTGACATGGCCCAGTCCGGTCCCGGAAATAACGAGGCCCCTGTACCCTTTGTATGCCTTCAGGAGATCCGGGGACATCCCCGGGTAGAACTGGACAAGGGCGCAATGCGGTTCTATTTTGTCATGGAGTGCGAGAGGATGAGTCCCCCGTCGTACGACAGCCGGTCCCAGCGTCACCTTCCGGGAAGGGAATTCAATCCCGCCAATGGGTGAAATACCGAGGCTCCGGAAGGCGTCCCTTCGCGAGGTATGCATCTTCCTTACCCGGGTGGCCCGGTGGATAGAGCAGGTATCGTCGCTGGTCGTCGCATGCATCACAACCACGACCTCACCAAGGTCGCTTGTGGCCGCAGCAGCAGCGCAGACCGCGTTCATCGCGTTGTCGCTCGATGGCCTGTCCGCGGAGCGCTGGGAACCGACAAATACGATCGGCACCGGGGTATCGATCATGAAACTGAGCGCGGCGGCACTGTAAGCCATGGTATCGGTCCCGTGGGTGACGATGATACCCTGGGCACCGCCATGGATCTCGTCGTGCACGGCACGGGCAAGGTCCTGCCAGATCGCCGGGGTCATGTTCTCGGAAAGGATCGTAGCGAGCGGGATGGTCCGGTAGTTTGCAAGCTCCGCAAGTTCGGGGATGGCGAGCAGGATGTCGCTTGCATTGAACTGGCTGGTGACCGATCCGGTCCGGTAATCGATCCGGCTTGCAATGGTCCCTCCCGTAGAAACAATGGACAGGTTGGGAAGCGTGCTGTTTTGTTCCACTTCAAGACTCTTTCCCGGAGCCGGTTCCGGGTGACCGATGACAGTACAGGCGCCCGGGGCAACGCCGATATTATAACCTGAATCCAGCTTGATCACCGCCATGCCATCGCGTTCGGTGATGTAAATGCCGTTCCTGCGCTTCCCGCCATGATCACACCGGACAAGATCACCAGAAACAAACCGTGATGTTATGCTACCAGCCTCCGCGCTTCAGCTATGAGTCTCTCTTTTGATTTTGCGAGTTTTGCCTGTTTTTTGCCAACGAGTTCCGCATCGTTGTGATGTTGTTTCTTCCGTTCACGAACTGCTGCACTGGCGGCCTCAGGTGCCGGCCCCCCGGGAGCTTTCCGAAGCTCAAGAGAATAGTTAACATCGAGCATCCTGTCGATGTCCTCCTGTGTCAGGCCTTTTCCTGTAAGCGAGATTCCCCCGCCGACCTCTCCTGCGGCTTTTTCGAGCGTGGCAAGGGAGAGATCCCCTTTCTGGACCGCCCTGCCGACGATGTTGTGGGCGGTGCGGAAGGAGATCCCGTATGTCCTCACGAGAGAATCGGCAAGTTCGGTAGCCGTTGAGAACCCTTTCCCTGCCTCCTCCCTCATCCGTTTTGTATCGAACGATGCGCTGGCAAGCATATCGGCAAGGAGCCGCAGGCTCTCACCGGTATCCTCTATCCCGCGCCAGATGTTGGGCGTGAGTTCCTGGAGATCGCGGTTGTAACTCATCGGAAGGCCCTTGACCGTTGCCAGTGCCGCGCTGTATGCCCCGAAGACCGATCCGGATTTTGCCCGCATGATCTCGGCAGTGTCCGGGTTCTTCTTCTGGGGCATTATGGAGGATGTGGAGCAAAACGCGTCATCCAAAGTCACGAACTTCACAAACGAGGTGCTCCAGAAGATCAGATCTTCGCAGAGCCTGCTGGTGTCTGCCATCAGGATGGTGAGGTCTGCGAGGGTTTCAAGGGCAAAGTCGCGGGTAGCCACGGCATCCATGGTGTTGGTGACAAGGCCATCGAAGCCCAGAAGCGTGGCAGTGAATTCGCGGTCTATGGGGTAACCGGTTGATGCAAAAGCGGCTGCGCCAAGGGGGGACTGGTTGACCCGGGTATACGCCTCCTTCAACCGGTCGAAGTCGCGGGAGAATGCCTGTTCATACGCGAGGAGGTGGTGGGCAAGGGTTGTGGGCTGGGCGTGCTGCAGGTGGGTGAACCCGGGCATTGCGCTCCCCCCATGGTTCTCCGCGAGGGTCAGAAGTACTTCGCGGACTTTCAGCAGTGCGGCCATCTGCGCGATCAGGTCTTCGCGCAAACGGATCCGGATGCAGGTTACAACCTCATCGTTCCGCGACCGTCCCATGTGCATCCGCCCTCCGGCCTCAACACCCAGCGATTCGATCAGGAGCGATTCGATCCCGGCATGCACATCCTCGAACCGGTCATCGAACACTTCTTCCGGTATACCTACATCGTGAAATCTGAGTAATGGGGTAAGGAGTTGGCGTGTCGTGGCACGATTGTTGATCTTCTGCCTGTCCAGCATCAGGACGTGGGCAATATCCACGAGAATATCCGCATTGGCTATATACCGGTCTGCACGCATCGATGAGAGGAAATGCATCGTGTCCCCGGTCCTCTCACCGGAAAGGCGCCCCAGCCTCACAAAATCGTTTTGCATCCGTTTCACCATCCGGTTTTATTTTTACCTATTGTCTGTCAATTGATTAAAACCACGCCTTGCGTGCGGCCAGTTCTGTCATCTGCCGGCTGGATCTGCGCAGGATAACCGGTGAGGGGTGAAACAATATCCCAACCTGATAGGAGCAGCGCGCACGGGGCGGTCGATCGGGTGAGATTGTACCCTTTGCCAGATACATCCGGGTCAGTCAAGAAATTTTTTCCTGATTGTCCGAAATAATGCCAGAAATTTACCCTATTGTGAACAATTTTATCTCAGTCTCAGTCTTTTTGTCCATTTTTTTCTGATAAATTATCACAAATGGCGAGGAAAAAAATTCGTATTGGTCACTTTTTTATTATGAACAAAACAACTCTCCCACTATGAAAGCAATGAGGATTATGATATTGGCATGTATCGTCTTTGCCCTCGTACTATTTACCGCCGGCTGCACCCAGCCTGCGGCGACTCCGGCAGGCACAACCACAGGTCCGGCATCAACAGCGGCATCTTTGGGAACCGTAGGGATTCTCTACACGCAGGGTGTTGCACCGATGCCGAACCTCCTCGCTACCAACCAGGTTGACGGGTACATTGCCTGGCAGCCGGTTGTCGAAGCCGGCGTGGAGAGCGGGATCGGACAGGTTGCTTCCTATTCAAAAGACCTCCCGCCTGCAGGCAAGTGGAGCGACCACCCCCAGAACGTCTTCGTTGTCCGCCAGGACTTCTATGACAACAACCCCGATTTCGTGAATGCGTTCAGTGCACTCAACCTCGCATCGAGCCAGTATATCACCGATCACCCCCAGGAATCGGCGGCAATCGTCGCCGACTGGCTTGCAGGCAAGCAGAATTTCACCTATGGCAACGTGAGTGTCTCGTCGGTCACTGCGGTCAACAACTCCCTCCCGACCATCAGGTTCACCACGGAACCCTCCGATGCATGGAAGAGCAGCATGAATGACTTTGTCCAGGCTCAGATCAACCTTGGGTCTCTCAACGGGTACCTGAAGAATGGCACGGCCGGAGACAAGGAATCGCTGCTCTACAACTTCACCCCGTACCAGAATGCGGAGACCATCATCGCAACAAAGAATGTACCCACACCGCCCGTAGTAAAAGCGCCGGTCACGGTCGGTTACCTGATGGCAGTGGATCACTCCGCGCTCTTTGTCGCGGTCAAGAACTACCAGTACTTCAACGACACGTATGGCATCGAACTCAAACCCCAGGATCTCACCAAGGCCAAACCTGATGTAGCAGACTTTATCGTGAACGGCCAGAAAGTCGCCGAAGTGCACCTTGTCTCTGCCGCGGCCGGCCCTGCCCTGATGCAGCTCGCAGCGACCAACGGGATCCAGATGTCCTATGTCGGTGCACCGCCGGCAATCGCCGCCATCGACCAGGGTATACCGATCAAGATCACCTACCCGATCGACAATCTCGGTTCCGGCCTCGTCGTGACCAGGGGTGCACCTGCCCAGGACTGGCAGAGCTTCATCGCCTGGGCAAAGCAGCGATCGGACGCCGGCAAACCGCTCGTCATCGCTGCTCCCGGCAAAGGCTCGATCCAGGACGTCATGCTCCGCTATGCCCTGCAGGACAGTGGATTTACAACAACGGAAGTAAAAATTTAATGAGGATCGCGGGTCATTATCATAGAGAACGATGACGCGACGCCTCGGCCTTGTATTGCCCCTCCTCCTCATCATCGGGTGGGAAGCCGTGGCGATCATCATCAACAACCCTTTTTACCTGCCGAGGATCGAGTCGGTCATCCCGGTGCTGATCAACCCATTCAGTACTGATTATACGCTCGGGACGGGAAGCCTCGTTGACAATGCCCTCGTCAGTATCGAGCGGGTGATCATCGGGTTTTTTATCGCCGCTGCTGTTGCCATCCCGCTTGGTATCGGCATGGGCAGATCGTCCCGGATCAACGATTTCTTCGATACGACCATCGAGATGCTCAGGCCCGTCCCCCCCCTTGCCTGGGTCCCCCTCGCGCTCGCCTGGTTCAAACTGGGCATCGCCTCGATCGTCTTCATCATCTTCATCGGCTCGGTCTTCCCTATCCTGCTCAACACGATCGACGGAGTCCGCAGCGTGAAGAAGACCTGGATCGAAGTGGGAACAACGCTGGGAGCGAGCGAACGGCAGGTGCTCTCCAAGATCGTCGTTCCCGGTGCCGCCCCGACCATCTGGACGGGACTCCGCGTCGGGTTTGGGATCGCCTGGATGTGCGTGGTCGCAGCGGAGATCCTCCCCGGGCCGACATCCGGTCTCGGGTACCTGATCATGTACGCCTACAACCAGGGACAGATGAACGTGATCATCGCCGGGATGATAACCATCGGGCTGATCGGGCTCGCGGTAGACCAGCTCTTCAAGATCGTGGAGAGCCGTCTCTTCAGCTGGAGGGGGCTTGACCGATGACGCTTTCCCTGAGGGAAGTCTCCCGGGTATTCACCACCGAAAAAGGTGAGACGATCGAGGCGCTCTCGCGCATCTCCCTCGAGATCCGGGACCAGGAGTTCATCTGCATCCTCGGCCCATCGGGCTGCGGGAAGACCACGCTCCTCCGCATCATTGCCGGGCTCGAATCTGCGACCTCGGGGACCATCTCCCTCAATGGCATGGCAACAACGGAACCGAGCCACCTGATGGCCATGATCTTCCAGGAATATTCGTTGTACCCGTGGCGGAACGTGCAGGACAATGTGACGCTCGGGCTTGAACTCAGGGGAATGAGAAAGGCAGAGCGGGCAGAGAACGCGAAGAAGTACATCGAGCTCGTGGGACTCAAGGGTTTCGAGCGCAGCTTTCCCCACGAACTGTCCGGGGGGATGCGGCAGCGGGTAGCCGTTGCCCGGGCGCTTGCCATCGATCCCTCGATCCTCCTGATGGACGAACCCTTCGGGGCGCTCGATGCCCAGACCCGGAACCGGATGCAGCACGAGTTGCTCCATATCTGGCAGAAGACGAAGAAGACGATCCTGTTCGTCACGCACAGCGTCGACGAAGCGGTCTTTCTCGCTGACCGTATCGTTGTCCTGACCCCCCGCCCCGGGACTGTCCGGGAGATCGTCACCGTCCCCGGGGAGAGACCCCGTGAGCGGACCGGTGAGCAGTTCGTCCATATCCGCCGCCACCTCCTCGACATGATCAGCGAGGAGTCGGGGACCGTCCAGTAAGGTTTAATACGCGCCATCTCCATTTTATAAAAGCAGTTTGTGGAGCGTACCGGCATGGCCGTCCGTAACATTTCCGGACGATAATGCCCGCTTTTGACAACATACCAGAGGAGTAGGACGCGATGGTAAGAAAACCGGCAAAGATGTACAGGAACATCTCGAAGAAAGCCTATACGCGGCGCGAATACATGGGCGGTGTTCCGGGGTCCAAGATCGTACAGTTCGAGATGGGCAACCTCTCGCAGGAGTTCCCGACCGAGGTCGACCTGATCGTTGAAGAGGCGTGCCAGATCCGGCACAGTGCACTGGAAGCCGCCCGCATCACGGTGAACCGCCGCCTGCTCAAGGAAGTCGGCAGGTCGAACTTCCACTTCAAGGTCCGCATCTTCCCCCACCACGTCCTGCGCGAGAACAAGCAGGCGACCGGCGCCGGTGCCGACCGTGTCTCGGAGGGCATGCGCCTCGCGTTCGGCAAAGCGGTCGGTACTGCCGCACGGGTCGAACCCGGCCAGAAGATCATGACCGTCTTCTCGACCCCGCAGTACCTCGAGAAGATCAAGGACGCCCTCCGCCATGGCGGCCACAAGCTCCCGACCCCCTCGCATCTCAAGCTCAGCACGATCAAGGTCAGCGGCAGGATCGTTGCGGCACCGAAGCTTGTCGGCGAGAAGGTTGTTGCACCGCCGGTCGTCACCGAAGAGGCGGCAGCAGCCGCAGCCGAGCCCGTGAAGGGAGCAGAGGCCGCAAAGGGTGGTGCAAAGGGCGGCAGGGAAGCGGCCAAGGGAGCAGCCCCGGCAGCCAAGGGCGGCAAGGAAGCAGCAGCACCTGCCAAGGCCGAAGAGAAGAAAGGCCCGGCCCACGCCAAGGGCGGCAAGAAGTAATATTTTTTTTCTTTTTCAGATTATTTTTTCACTCGTCTCCGGCAGATGGATATCGCAGGTAATCCTGAAACGGCTGCCTGAAATCTCAACGCAATTATATGATTAAGAAATATATTATTGATCATGCCATGTGAATTGACCGACATGGAAATACAGATTTTATATATCCTCTACCGTAACAAAAATTTCAAGATCAGCGCCGGATACCATAGTGAGAAACTCAGAAGGATTCTTCGGAAGAAATACGAGCAGGACTTCGATGAAGCCATCGCGAACCTGAAGAACAGGGCCTACATTGCGACGGTCAAAAAAGACGATCCCAAATATTACATCGCTGACCTTGGGAAAGTGTATTCCGTCCTGAAAAACCACGCCCTGAATGTCACTCCTCTTGGAGGGGGCAGGGTCCGCCATCTGGATTGATGGTACTGATTCTGTTAATTTTTTTTAACAATTCTTTTATACCTTGCTTACCAACCGGATGGTGACGAGAATCCTCCGGGTGGTACCCGGTGCCGACCCGGATGAATATGGCATGCTCCTGATAAGGGAGATATGATTATCATGAAACAACCGTTCGAGGGTTTATTCGGCGACACCTGCGAGACCCGGCTCCTGCAGTTCCTGCTGCCGATGTACGGCATCGAATTTGACATGGCCGATCTGACTGACGAAGTCAGGCTCACCCGGCAGTCCATAGCAAAAGCGATGAAGAAATTTTCGGACAGGGGCATGGTGAAGATCCGGAGAGAGGGACGCACCTGGCTGTATTCCATCAACGAACAGTCTCCGCTGGTAAAACGCCTCGAGGACTTCGACAACTCCCTGATCGAAGCGATGGTCGGACCCGACAGGTTCGCCGGAATACAAAAAGATGACAATAAACCGGTCCAGGCCTCACCCCGCAAGGAACAAGGGCGGCGTACAGAAAATGCATCCCTGCGCTACCATGCCCCCCGGGAGGAGGTACCGTGCATTGCAAGCAGCTCCGGTACTTACCCGGGTAAAAGGAGCCGGGTCGGGATTCACGAGCCGGTGAAGGGAGCAGCCCCGGCAAAGGGCGGCAAGAAGTAATAGTTCTCAAACCTTTTTTACAGATTTTTTCTATCCGGCCCAGGTTTTTGGCCACGTGCATCAATGTCATGGTGACTTTATTCAGGTTTTTCTGAATTGCCGGATCCGGACCTGAGGATCTTTCAAAATTGCCACCAACCGATCAGGGAATTATTTTTTATTGCCGGGTCCGGACCCGGGAATTTTTTTAAATTGCCAGATCCGGACCTGAGGATTTTTCTCAATTGCCACCTCCGAACCCGGCAATTATTTTTTATTGGCAGGTCCGTGGGAGGGGGACTCCGCCGGAGAGTGTGCGAATTTCCCGGATTTTTCCGGCAAACTTGCCACCATCCGATCAGGGAATTATTTTTTATTGCCGGGTCCGGACCCTGGAATTTTTTTAAATTGCCAGATCCGGACCTGAGGATTTTTTAAAATTGCCACCAACCGATCTGACAATTATTCTCAATTGCCACCTCCGGATCCGTGAATTTTTCAAAAAGATTCTTGTCCGCGAGCTCGCGGTTGGTGAACCCGGGTGGTGAGAGCCGGACGAGTACACGAACCTGCATGCCCGGTGAGGTGCCACGGGGACAGGATCGCCCCACCTTTATCAGGGGGCATCCTGCCGGACGGTAAGTCTCCCATGGTCCATTCTCCGACGGAGAGTTCCCAGGCAGGATCCGGCTCCGGAAATTTCCAGTGGAAGTAGTGCCAACGCCCGACAAAATTCTTCATATAAACGGGTATTCTGGCAAAAGCACGATTTTAAAAGGGAAAAAACCGTGCAATTTAGCGGCCTTGTACGGACCGCGAAAAACCGGCAGTCTTGCAGGCTGTCCGGGAACCCGGCACGGCCCGGAGGGCCATTACGGCCGAAATTAAAAGGGGGTCCTGCAAGGGGTTGGAAAAAACAGATTTTTTCCAAAAAATGCTGAAAACTGCCCGCCGGCGTTCCCGGTCCGTTGCCGGAGGGTATCCGGATGGAGGGATACGGTTTTTTGCCTGGTTACTCCCCCGGCCATCGGTCGAAAACCCATCCCTGAGAGAAAATAGTGCCACCGGTTTCTCCGGGAAATTTTTTAGAATCCGCTCGTGATTGCCCGGCCGGGTAACCTGGCGAGGATCCGGATCCGGACAGAGCCTCGATCCTATACAGCCGAAGAAAGGCAGAGTGGCAATGCGACCAATCAAAGGGAAATCCGTTGAACCCCATGATCAGGAGGGTGACGCCCCCCAGCCCCCACAAGCCGAACTGCCGCCACAGGCAGGCAGTTCTTTGTTGTGGGGGGAGGCCGTAACCTGTGAAATAAAAAATGGAAGGATGCTCCTTTGCCACTCTAGGCTACTATAGACTAATTCGGAATATAACGCATGGAAATATCAAACGGCACTTGACTCATAAACAATAAGTATGCGTTTTTTGCGTTTTACGTTGGAATACTCGATGCATCAATAGTATTTATATTAAAAACATAATTTTGAATATGGACTACAAAGACCTTCCATGCTTAAGTCGCTTCCAATTTTGGGGCGGAATCTTCTTCATGTTTATCGGCCTCATCGTGGTTTTCTCTAGAATTATTGTAAATTTTTTCGCAGGAAACTTCGTTTGGTTATCTAATTTGATAACTCAAATAATGAATCAATTAATATCCCCGACATTTACATCTGGAATTACTATATTTGGTCTTGGACTTGCATATATATCGATAGCATTTACGAATATTGACTGAATGTCATTTACCTTAAATTTCTTAGGTATATATACTCATATTGAGTGAGTCAGAAATTATGTCATTAACAAGTGTCCGACTATAATATTTTTCTGCTATTGACGGGATGAAATCTACTGGTGCAGGAGTTAGTGTTGGAGTGCAAGTACATCCCGGAGGTAATTTCCATGAATGAGCGTTGCATGCCATATTACATTCGGTAGTAACTGTTTGTTGACTAGGCCAAGTACAACCCGCTATTGAAATAAATAGAATAATTAGAAAAAATCCTACGAAAATTAGTTTTTTCATGTAACATAAATATTAAGCCTTGACAATAAAAAACAACCCTCATGCCAGATGGATTGATAGCTGTTATAGCTGGAGTCCTTATCAGTGCGATATTTGTGTATATTGGCATTGAAACTATCGGAACAAATCTTGGAATTGGGGGAGCATTTGTGATAGCTGGAATAGCAGGAATAATTTTTAGTTTTAGGACTGCCGCATCATAATTTTTACTACTTTATATTTAGCAATGTATTTCAAAAAATTCCTAGATTGAGAATTTCATTAGATTCACAGTTGATTCTGCATTCCCATAAGAATTCTTCATACTCTTCTCCAGCCCCCCTTCTCTCTCGGGAACCGTGGTCAAATCGAAGAACGCTGATGCGTTCTTCTCCAGCCCCCAATTCCCGATGAGAATTGCGGTCTATCCCAATCTCTATATTGCCCCCCGCTCACCAGTATAGATAGATGCAGAAACCGGATACCGATCCCGTCTGGTCAGCCCTCGCCGATGCCACGTTCCGGGCGTTCCGCGAAGCGGCCATCTCGCTCCCCCCCGATGTGATCCGGGCGATCGAGCGTGCTTCCGCTGCCGAGACAAATCCCGTGGCACGCGGGGAGTTTGCCAATATCCTGAAGAATGTCAGGCTGGCAGAGGAGCTCGGCGTGCCTCTCTGCCAGGATACCGGTGTCCCGGTAGTCTACCTCACGCTCCCGCCCGACGTCCCGCTTACGCAGGGACTCTATGACGCGGTGAGCGAAGGGGTCCGGCGTGCGACAAAAGAGGTGCCCCTGCGCCCGAATGTCGTGGACCCCCTCTCCCGCCACAATACCGGTGACAATACCGGCAACGGTATGCCGGCCATCCATATCCGGCCCGGTGAGAAGTTTACCGTGACTGTCCTCCCCAAGGGCGCCGGGGCGGAGAACAGTTCCCGGATCGGGATGCTGCTCCCTTCCCATGTCTACGGCATAGAGGGTTTCGTCGTCGAGACAATGCTCCATGCCGAGGGGAAGCCCTGCCCGCCGGTATTCCTCGGGGTCGGGATCGGGGGCAGCTTCGACCTTGCCGCATCGCTCGCGAAGGAAGCGCTGCTGCTCCCGGTCGATGAGATGACCGCCTTCGAGCAGCAGATCTGCGACTCGGTCAACCGGCTCGGCATCGGCCCCATGGGGCTTGGCGGCGACACGACCGCACTTGCGGTCAGGGTGAAGACCGCCGGGTGCCATACCGCCTCCCTTCCCGTGGCCGTGAACGTCCAGTGCTGGGCAAACCGGCATGCGACCGTGGAAGTGAAGCGATGAGCAGGGAAGTGGTCCAGCTGCACACTCCACTCGGGGACGAGGTCCTCGATCTCCGGGCAGGCGATCGTGTCGAACTCTCCGGCACCGTTTACACGGCGCGGGACGAGGCACATATCCGCATGCAGAAAGAAGGCATCCCTTTTGATACGAAGGGCGCCGTGATCTATCACTGCGGCCCCATCGTCCAGGACAACCGTATCCTTGCCGCCGGCCCGACCACCTCTGCCCGGATGAATGATCTCTCGGGTTTTCTTATTGAACGGGGCGTCCGGGGGATCATTGGCAAGGGGGGCATGGGCGCGACCGTGCGCGGGCAGCTCAGGAACCGGGGCGTCTATTTCGCGTTCACCGGGGGGTGTGCCGCACTTGCATCGTCCCGCATGACCCTGAAGGGTGTTCTTTTCGAAGACCTCGGGATGGCAGAAGCGGTCTGGGTGATCGAACTCGACCGGCTGCCACTCGTGGTCGGTATCGATGCGCACGGCAATGATATCTTTGACGCGGCCCGGACCCATGCGGCTGAAGCCTTCCGCGAATTCTCCCGCGTGAAAGGTCAGGAAAGCTCGGGTTGAAACACATAGGTTTTTTTCAGTTCAATGGAAAACTAGTACGACAGGACCCAGTTTCCCATGAAACTCGCCATTGACGAGACCCGGTGCAAGGGCTGCAATCTCTGTACGAAGGTCTGCCCGTATAAGATCTTCCGGGAGGGCAGGCGGCCCAACCGCCGTGGCATCGTGGTGCCCGAACTCGATCGTCCTGAACGGTGCACGAACTGCCGGCTGCGGCACCTCTACGGCCGGCAGCTCTGCGGCGTGTGCCAGCTCACCTGTCCCGACCAGGCGATCCACTGGATTGATGAAGAACCCTACGAACCCCACAAGGTGGCGATCGAGTATTGACGCGGACTGAATTCTGGCAGGGAAATACCGCCTGTGCGGAGGGAGCGCTTGCGGCGGGCTGCCGGTTCTTCGGCGGTTACCCGATCACGCCCTCCACGGAAATTGCCGAGCACATGGCTGCAAAGCTCCCGAAGAAGAACGGGGTCTTCATCCAGATGGAGGACGAGATCGCGAGCATCGCCTCGGTGATCGGCGCCTCGTGGACCGGGGTAAGGGCGATGACGGCAACGAGCGGTCCCGGCTTCTCCCTGATGATGGAGAACATCGGGTTCGCCGCGATGACGGAGACCCCCTGCGTGATCGTCAATGTCCAGCGGGGAGGGCCCTCGACCGGTCAGCCCACCATGGGTGCACAGGGCGACATGATGCAGTGCCGGTTCGGATCGCACGGCGACTATGCCATCATAGCCCTCTGCCCGGCAAGTGTCCAGGAGATGTACGGGCTCACGGCAAAGGCATTCAACCTCGCCGACCATTACCGGGTCCCGGTATTCCTGATGGCCGACGAGATCGTGGGCCACATGCGGGAGAAGATCCTCATCCCGGATACGGTCGAACACGTCCCGCGCCGGGAACTGGTACGGGGCACCCCCCCGTTCCGGGCGGATGCCGACCTCATCCCCGGGTTCCCGCAATTCGGGAAAGGCTACGGGGTCCACGTGACCGGCCTCACCCACGATGAACGGGGATACCCGTGCGCCACCAACCCGAAACTCCACGCGGCGCTCGTGCAGCGGCTCGTGGACAAGGTCGAGTCAGCCCGTCATGAGATCGCGGACTATGATGTGATCAACCCGGATGCAGAGGACATCTTCATCGCGTACGGGGCGCCGGTCCGCACGGTCCAGCAGGTCATGCACGACCGTGCAGCACAGGACATCGGTTTCCTCCGGCTCCGCACGGTCTGGCCTTTCCCGGAGAAGGCACTGGCCGCGTTCAAAAACGCCCGGAGGTTCCTCGTCCCGGAACTGAACCTCGGCCAGATCGCCCGGGAGATCGAACGGCATGTCGATATCCCCGTTGTCAGCATCCCGAAACTTGGCGGGGAACTCCATACCCCCGCCGAACTTGCGGCTGCACTGGAGGCAGGACAATGAGCTTCGAAGACTGGTTCCGCCAGGACCGGCTCCCCCACATCTACTGCGCCGGTTGTGGCAACGGCACGATCATCAACTGCACGCTCGCGGCAGTCGACCAGATGGCATGGAAGAAAGAGGAGACAGTCTTCGTCTCGGGAATCGGCTGTTCCTCGCGGGCTCCCGGGTACATCGTCACGGACTCGCTCCATACGACCCACGGGCGGGCCATCGCGTTTGCCACCGGCGTGAAGATGGCAAACCCGGACCTCCATGTCGTCGTATTCACCGGCGACGGCGATCTTGCGGCGATCGGCGGGAACCATTTCATCCATGCCTGCAGGCGCAATATCGACCTCACCGTGGTCTGCATGAACAACCAGATCTACGGGATGACCGGAGGGCAGGGCAGCCCGACGACCCCTCTCGGGTGCCTCTCGTCCACCACACCCTATGGCTGCGCTGAAACCCCGTTCGACCTCTGTGATCTGGCGATAGCAGCCGGGGCCAACTATGTCTCGCGCTGGACCTCCTACCATGTGAAGGAACTCGAGAAGGCCGTGAAGGGCGGTCTCGAGACTCCCGGGTTCTCCTTCATCGAGGCGCTGGTCCAGTGCCCGACCGCGTTCGGGCGCAGGAACAAGTTCAGGCAGGTCGCAGACCACGTGGAGTACCTGCGGTCCCACTCGCTCCTGAAAGCCAGACGCGACCGGATGCTGGAGCAGGGCGAGCCCATCCCCGCAGATATGTTTGTCGTCGGGGAACTCCTCCGCAGGAACCGCCCCGCCCTGGGGGTGAAGCCATGAGGAACGAGGTACGGTTCTCCGGGTTTGGCGGTCAGGGTATCATCCTCTCGGCCGTCATCCTCGGCAGGGCCGCCGTCATGTACGACAACAAGTATGCCGTGCAGACCCAGGTCTACGGGCCGGAAGCCCGCGGCGGGGCATCGATGAGCGCGTTGATCATCGATGACGCGCCGATCCTCTACCCGAAAGTGGCGACACCTGATATCTACGTGATCATGTCGCAGGAAGGGTTCGAGAAGTACGGGAATGACGCGGTTGAACCTGCCGTGATGCTGGTCGATACCACGCTCGTCCACTCCCGCCCGAAATGCACCTGTTTTGAGATCCCGGCCACCCGGGAGGCAAAACAGACGCTGGGGAGGGACATCGTCGCAAACATCGTGATGCTCGGGGCGCTCGTGGCATCCACGCACGTGGTGAGCGAGACGGCGCTCGAAAAAGCGATCCTCGACTCCGTGCCAAAGGGCACCGAGGCGCTGAACATCAGGGCGATGAAAAAAGGCATTGAACTGGCTACAGGGCTGAACACACCATGAAGTTACGGGAATACGAGGCAAAGAATGTCCTCCGGGAGAGCGGGATACCCGTCCCGGCAGGCTTTCTCATACGGTCGGCAGCTGAACTTGCGCCCCGTCTTGACGAACTGGGCGAGGCGTTTGTTCTGAAGGCGCAGGTGGATGTCGGCGGCAGGGGAAAGGCCGGGGGGATCCTGATGGCAGACCGGCAGAACGGTGTCGCAACCGCAGGAGAGCTCTTCAAAAAAGAGATCAGGGGACTTCCGGTCAGGGAGGTCCTTGCCGAGCAGCGCCTGTCCATCCAGCACGAGTATTACCTCTCGATCACGGTCGACCGTGCAGGGAAGCAGCCTCTCATCCTCTTTACGGAGGCCGGCGGAGTGGACATCGAGGTAACGGCAAAGGAACGGCCCGATGCTATCCGGAAAGTGCTTGTCTCTCCGCTCTTGCAGGAGATCCCGCCCTTCATGCTCCGCGAACTTCTTGGCAGTGCGCCAAAGGAGATCGGGCCGGTCATCAGCAGGCTCTACCGGATATTCCTTGAAAAGGACGCCCTCCTCGCCGAGATCAACCCCCTCGTCACCACGCCGCAGGGGGTCTTTGCGGCCGATGCCAAGATCATTGTCGACGACAATGCGCTCGGCCGGCAGGGCATCAAGGTAAACCGGGACCTGACCGACCGCGAGCGCGAGGCCGAGGCATACGGCTTCTCGTATGTCGAGCTCGATGGCGCGATTGGTGTCATCGGTAACGGGGCCGGGCTCACGATGGCGACCCTGGACCTGATCGAATACTATGGCGGCAGGGCAGCGAATTTCCTCGATGTCGGCGGCGGTGCCGAGAGCGATCGGGTGATGCATGCGGTCAGGCTGGTCGCAGGCCTGCCTTCGGTCAGGGTGATCGTGGTGAACCTCCTTGGCGGGATCACGAAGTGCGACGAAGTGGCAAAGGGGATCATCGCAGCAGGAATCCCCCAGAAGGTGATAGTCCGGCTTGCGGGGACGAACGAGGATGAGGGGAAGAAGCTCCTCTCCGAGAAAGGCTACGATATGCTCGATACGATGGACCTTGTCGTAAAGAAAGCCGTTGAGGTGACCGCATGATCTACGGCGATAAGAATACAGGCATCCTCGTGCAGGGCGCCACCGGCAAGCAGGGCGAGTTCCATATCGGCCTGATGAACGCCTATGCACGGCAGGTCGGGGGCAAGGGCGTCGTTGCCGGCGTGACGCCGGGAAAAGGCGGCCAGCAGGTGCACGGCGTACCGGTCTTCAATACCGTGAAGGAAGCGATGCGCGAGTATGACATCGGTGCGGCCGTAATCTTCGTCCCCGCCGGTGCGGCAGGCGATGCGATCATGGAGGAGGCAAACGCCGGTATTCCTGCCATCGTCTGCATCACCGAGCACATCCCGGTGCATGATACGATGAAGGCAATTGCCTACGCCCGGATGGAAGGCGCCAGCGTGATCGGGCCAAACTGCCCGGGCCTGTTATCTCCCGGCGAAGTGAAGATGGGGATCATGCCGGCAGGGCTCTTCTCCCCCGGGAACGTGGGCGTGATCTCCCGGTCAGGTACCCTGACATACGAGGTCGTGGACGAGCTCACCCGGGCCGGTATCGGCCAGAGCACCGTCATCGGCATCGGCGGCGACCCGGTCATCGGCCAGACGTTCGTCGATGTGCTCAAGCGCTTCGAGAACGATCCGCAGACAAAAGCGGTCGTCCTGATCGGCGAAGTGGGCGGGAACCTCGAAGAGGAGGGGGCGAAGTCCACGGATCTCCCGATTGTATCCTACATAGCCGGGGTTTCTGCACCGCCCGACAAGAGGATGGGCCATGCCGGCGCGATTGTCGAGGGCGGGGAAGGGGATGCCCGCTCGAAGATCGCCCGGCTCAAAAAGCATGGCGTCCCGGTCGCGTCCCGGGTATCCGAGATACCGGAGATGGTGCGCGACCTGTTCCGGTGCCACTGCTGAATTTTTTTAAAAGGGGAGAAGTTATACCGGCTCCTCTGTGAAGGGGTGCCGGACCCCCGGCCCGCCGGGAATGTCATGGGTTACCGGGGCCGCCTTTGCTTTGGTCATAAATACCCCGGGCACCCGACCCTTTCGAGATTCCGGCGTGCACGACCGAGGCCGGCCTTCATTACACGCCTGAGATTCCGTTCTGCCCGGCCCTGCCCGGCGTCCATCACTTTTTTAAGATTTTGCTTGGCGCGTTCCTGACCGCGGGCAAGCAATACCACCAACTCCTTTGCCTTTTCCGTTGTGTCCGCAGCGCCGGAGGCCCGTGCCATATGTATGGAAATCCCCATCATGCCGGCACCCCGATGCCATTCTTCCGGGCGTAATGCAATACGGCCTTCCGGAGCACAGCACTCGCGCTTGTCTCATCAGTCTTCCGTCGGATTTTCTCGACGATCCTGATATCCTTCTCCGCTGCACGATACCCACTGTAAAGGTCCTTTCCCATCGGTCACCTCAGTTAGATTTTGTTAGATAATGATAGATAAATTCACTATAAAAAAGTTGTCTAACAACTTTTGCAAGGTGCTAACAGGAATTGGCACAATCTAATATGGTTTTAATAATAAGGACAAAATAGGTACAAAAGGATCTACAGGTTTTACAATGGAGCCGAAGGATGGCAACACGTATATCGGCTGCCGGGTTTCCCCTGAATGGTTAAAAGTGATAGAAGAGAAATATGTCGGTCAGGGCAAAGAGTTCGAGAATATGTCCGACTTCCTCCGTGCTCTCATTCAGGATAAAATAGATCCGAAGCGCCGGCGTGAAAAGATTAAGAGTGAGGTTTGGGAGATTCTGAATGATCCGGACTCTCGCCAGTTGATTGGTCTGCCTCCCAATCCAGGTCCATAACTAGTTCCCGTATAATCTCAATAAGCTCATCCCTCTCTTCCTTTGAGATCGTATAAGGTCATCTCTTGATCATGGGACTGATTGTATTACCTTACGAATAATGTTTCTACGAATCGGTATGAAAATGAAATACCCGGCCTGAGAATTTTGGCTCTTTCAGGTCATCGGCAGCTTCCTTCCTACTGCCGATCCGAGTGACCAGCGGGCATTTCCGCAATCTCTTTTGAAACAATGAGCGATAACTGGCTGATGAAAAATTTTCTGAACTGGAGATAGTGTAATTATTTTCTGATGTGTTCTTCTTATCCTCGAGGTTGCCGGGATTTGTGAAAATCTCGACAAGGAGAATGAAGGCGTAAGCCCCCCTCCGACTTTCTGATGAACCTCTCCGGAAATCGAAAAATGCTGTTGCATTCCATCGAAGTGCCTTTGGCTCTTCTCCCGCCTCACCTCACGTTCCGTGAGGTTCGCCGCCCCCGGGAGGACTGCATGGTTCCCTGAGAATCTCAGCAGGGCCGGAAGAATATGAAGGGCACCGCCTCTTTTCCGGGACTTCTGCAGAAAATATCCACATATTTAAATAAGAATGCAGATAACTGACTGACTAGTCAATTTACGTGGTGTTGATTGGTATGCTTTACAGAACTGTTCCTAAAACCGGCGACAACCTCTCCATCCTCGGCTTCGGCTGCATGCGTTTGCCCTCAACACGGACCGGAGGAGTGGACGAAGCACGCGCCATCCGCCAGATCCGGCACGCGATCGATGGCGGAATCAATTATCTTGACACAGCGCCCGTCTACCACCTCGGGAAGAGCGAGCAGGTGCTGGGCAGGGCGCTTGGAGACGGCTACCGGGAAAAAGTCCGGATTGCCACGAAACTCCCCCACTGGTCCGTGTACGAACGTGCCGACATGGACCGTATCCTCAATGCGCAGCTGAAGACCCTGCAGACCGACCACATCGACTACTACCTGCTCCACAGTCTGGGCAGGGGCAGTTTTGAAAAGCTCCGTGGTCTCGGGGTCCTCGGATTCCTCGATGCCGCAAAGAGGGACGGGAGGATCCGGAATGCGGGCTTCTCGTTCCACGACAGTCTCCCTGCTTTCAGGGAGATTGTCGATGCCTATGACTGGCAGTTCTGCCAGATCCAGTACAATTATCTCGATGAGCACAACCAGGCCGGGACGGAGGGGCTCAGGTGCGCGGCAGAGAAGGGACTGGCCGTCATCGTCATGGAGCCTTTGCGGGGCGGGAACCTTGCCGGGAGGATTCCCCCGTCGATCCAGAAGATCTGGGATGAAGCGCCGGTCAGACGGTCACCGGCCGAATGGGGCCTCCGCTGGGTCTGGGACCACCCGGAAGTGACCGTTGCCCTTTCGGGCATGAACGACGAAGCCCATATCGAAGAAAACCTGAGGGTTGCCGACAGTGCCCTTCCGGACTCCCTTTCCAGTGATGAACACGCGCTCATCGGCAGGGTGAGGGAGGAATACCGGCGGCTGATGAAGGTCGGCTGCACGGGCTGCGGCTACTGCATGCCATGCCCGTCCGGGGTTGATATCCCCGGCTGTTTCGCAAGCTACAATGCCCATGCAATCTTCCCCCATGACAGGACGGCAAAGTTCCAGTATATCGGAAGACATGGCGGCCTGATCGGGGACAGGTCCCATGCCGGGTTGTGCCGGCAGTGCGGAAAGTGTGCGAAAGCCTGTCCCCAGCACCTCCCGATCCCATCCCTGATGAAAGAGGTCTCGAAGGAGATGGAAGGGATGATGGGCGTCGCCGTGCCGGTCCTCCGCGGGGTGCTCTGGTGCGCGAACAGGGCCGGCAGGGTGCGCCGGGCAATAACCGGTGAGAACCCTCATGCATGATAAGGGGAGTGACAAACAGGAGGCGATCCTGGATACGGCGCTCACCCTGTTCACCGGACGGGGCTTCTTCGGCACACCGACATCCCTGATCTCGAGGGAAGCAGGGGTCGCGACCGGGACCCTCTTCTTCTATTTCAGGACCAAGGAGGATCTCATCGATACGCTCTACTGCCGGATCAAGGCTGAGGCAGCGGCAGCGATGTGCCGGGGGCTCGGAGAGGAACCCGGGGTCAGGGACAAGCTCCACCGGATCGGCAGGAACGCAGTCGGGTGGGGGGCAGCATACCCGGAGAAGATGAAGTTCCTGGAACTCTTCGCGCACTCGCCATTCGTATCCACCACTGCCCAGGAGGAGGGGATGTCCCGGTTCCTGTTCCTGAAGGATCTCGTGGCGGACGGGATCCGGGAGGGCGTGATCCGGGACCGCGATCCCCACCTCATCTTCAGCATGATGGCTACGTCCCTCTCCGGACTGAGCTCACGGATCTCCTGCACGGAAGACCCGGACGAGCGGGAGCGCCTCATCGAAGAGGGGCTTGACATCATCTGGTACGGCCTCCAGGCAGGACCGGATACCGTGCAGAAGGGAAGCAGGAACAAGGCAAAGAGGAAGATGACACCATGACGACAATTCTGGAGACAAGGGACCTGGTGAAAACCTATGGCGATGTAAAGGCAGTAGATCATGTGACCCTGACCGTCGAAGAAGGAGCCCTGTTCGGCCTCCTCGGCCCCAACGGTTCAGGCAAGACGACGATGATCAAGATGCTGACCGGCCAGACCCGGCCGACCGGCGGCTCAGCAACGGTTCTCGGCCTCGATGTGGTAGAAAACCCGGTCAAGATCCGCGAAAAGGTGGGGATAATCCCTGAACAGGAGACCCCGCCCAGCTTCCTGACCGCCATGGAGTACCTGGATTTCGTAGGGGCGATCCGGAAGATACCGGACGTGAGGGTACGTGCGGACTGGTGGTTCGATTTCCTTGATTTTGGCGACAAGAAAGATGTGCTCTGCAAGGACCTGTCCCGGGGGACCCGACAGAAACTGATGTTTGCCCAAGCCTTCATCCATGAACCGGCGCTCGCCCTGATCGATGAACCGCTGATCAACTTCGACCCGATCATGCAGGACGTGGTCAAGGAGTACCTGTCGGGATATGTCAAATCCGGCAAGACGATATTCCTCTCGACCCATATCCTCGAGGTGGCTGAAGAGATCTGCTCGGGTTTTGCGATCCTGCACAAGGGGAAACTATTGCATACCGGGCCGGTTGCTGAGCTGGCCGGGAGGAACGAGCACCTGTCCGACTTCTTCCTCTCTCTTGTCCGGAAGGATCGCCATGCTTGAACTGTTCACCGGCATGATGAAAGAGGAGTGGCGCATCCATTCCACGATGTTCGGGAGCCTCTCTTTTGCCATGTTCCCGGTCATGATCTTCGGGATCGCATTCATGGGCTCCTTCCTCCTCCCCCTGATGCGGACTGCGCTTCCCTCCGGCGACCTTGCGCTGGTCATCCACGCAAACTTCCTCCTGCTCGGGTTTATGGTCGGCGCGTTCGGGCTCCTGGCGGGCGAAGTCATGAACCGTAGGTTCGGGCAGGCTAGCCTCCTCTCGTATTCCGCCCGGAGCCTGCCGCTCCCGGAGCGGTTCATCTTTCTCAATTTTGTTCTCAAGGACACGGTCTACTACTTCTTCCTGTGGGTATTCCCCTTCGGTTTGGGATATATCGCTGCGTCCCCGTTCACCGGGGTAACCCTGGCGCAGGCCCTCCTGCTCCTCCTTACCCTGACATTCTCGTTCCTGTTCGGGCTGTGCGTGATATTTTTCCTTTCTGCAGTCTATGCCCGTTCGAAACGTGCACTCTGGCTGCTCGTTCTCGTGCTCGGTGCAGGGTGGGGAACGCTGGCCGTTGTAACCGGCATGAACCCGGCTCTCCTGTTCCCTCCGCTCCTGCTCTATTCGTCGTTTACGCTGGTCAATCTCCTCGTTTCATGCGCGATCCTTATTGTCCTTTTCGGGGCGTCAATCATGCTTTTCAGCCCTGAATATTCGGGGCCCGCAAAAAAATTTACCGATGCATTTGCACCTCTTGTACGAAAATTGTCATTCTTCCCCCACCCGCCCCTTGCCGCAAAGGACATGATCGACATGTACCGGAGCGGGAGCGTGGTCGGCCAGACGCTCTTCTCGTTCCTTATCCCGCTTGGCGTGATCTGGTTCTTCCTCTCCCTGCTCGGGCGGTACCTGCCCCCCCATGGTCTGCTCTTCATGTTTGCCATTCTTACCGGCGTGATCGGGTCGACCATGTACACGTGGGTCACGATGTTCGATACCTTCGGCCCGTATGCCTGCCTGCCGGTTGCGGTCAGCACGCTGATCGAGAGCAAGATTGCCAGCTTCTCCCTGCTGCAGCTGGTGCCCGCAGTATTTATTGCGGTCGTTGCGATCCTTTCCGGAGAACTGCTGTACCTGGTTCCTGCCGCAGTCCTCTGCCTTTCGGTTTCCTTCTATTCCGTGGCAGTTACGGTCTGGCTTACCGGGCTCTCACCCAGTGTACTGGTATACGACGTGAAAGTCCTCTTCACGTATCTTGTGGTTGTCGGGATTGCCCTCACGATCCTTACCGGGTTGGCATTCGCCAGCCCGGATTACGCATTTGTGTCGGCATTCCTATTCCTGCCGGCGTGGCTGGTTTTCAGGAAAGCAAAGGTAAAGTGGGATGCAGTTGACCCGGCGGGATTTTAATCCTTTTTTTCTTTGGAGTATCTTTTTCTGATATGCTCCGGGTAACTGCAGCCCCGGGTGTTTTTGTCTTTTTTTTAAAAAAAGTTAGAACTGTTTATCCACAAGTATCTGGTTAGTTTCAAAAAGAATACTGCAATCCTTAATGCCCTTTTTCGAGTAATACTTATCCGGAGAAGACAGCAATGGTCGCACTGACAACGGAGATCAGTGAGTCGCTGACCGGGACAAAGACCGTATTCCTGGCGACATCATCGAAGAACCGCGTGCCGAACGTCGTCCCGATCGGGGCATTCAAGCTCCTCGACGATGAAACCCTGCTCATATCGGACCAGTACTTCCACAAGACCCTGCAGAACATGGCGGAGAACCCGGTGGTGGCCCTCTCCTGGTGGGGAGAGAAGGGCGGCTTCCAGATCAAGGGGCCGGTGACCATCCACACGAATGACGAGATCTTCCGGCAGGATGTGGCGTGGATGAAGGAAGTCAGGCCCCACCTCGCACCGAAGTCCGCGGTCGTCATGAAGGTCGCCGAGGTCTACCACGTGAAGCCCGGAACCGATGCCGGGAAGAAGATACTCTGAACTAATTTCAATTGTTTTAGAGGTTCAAATTTGGGATTTAGACCTTAACAGCCAAATTTTCTTTTTCGATTAATCCACAGTCAACAGTGTGTTATTAAAAAAAAGTTCCCTGGTTTTCAGGGATCCTCTTCAGGTTCAGAGGTCTCCTCCACGGTGGCGTCCGCGTTGTTCAGGTTTTTTCCTGATCAGGTGAAGGATACCGGCACCGATTATGAGTATGACAATGATAACGAGGGCCGGAAGAGCCCAGGATGACATATCCTGTGCTGAGGACGCGGGACTGTTCTGGGTGGTCGTTGGTACCGGGGCTGTTGTCGTGACACTCACTACGGTTGGTGTCGGGGAAACCGTTGCCGTTGATTGCTGGATTGCGGGCGCAACAGCAGTTATATATCCGGTTTTTGTAACTGAGTTGCTGCCGCCGCCATTGATCGCGATGAGCGAGATCGAATAGGTTCCCGCAATGGAATACGTGTGCGACGGGTTCTGCCGGGGAGATGTCGTGCCGTCGCCGAATGACCATGTCCATGCCGTCGGGTTGTTGGAGGAAGTGTCCGAGAAACTCACCGTGAAGGGAGTGGGTCCGGAAGTCAGATCTGAAGTGAAGGAAGCGACAGGAGGTGCCGGGTTCACCGTAGTATAGTTATACTTGGTCACGCTCTGGTTGCCACCATAATTTGTGGCAGTAAGCGAGACCGTGTACGTTCCCGGGGTTGTATAGGTATACACCGGGTTCTGGAGCCCCGAGGTGCCTCCGTCTCCGAATGACCAGGCCCACGCCGTGGGGGAGTTGGTTGAGGTGTCGTTGAAGATTATGGTAAGGGGTGCTGATCCGAAAGTGATGTTCGATGTGAATGCCGCGACCGGAGGCGGTTGCGCGGTCACACCCACATAATTTGAACTGACCATGGATGCACTCCCGCCATAATTTGTGGCAGTAAGCGAGACCGTGTACGTTCCCGGGGTCGTGTACGTATGAACCGGGTTCTGGAGGGTTGACGTTCCTCCGTCTCCGAATGACCAGGCCCATGCGGTGGGGGAGTTGGAGGACAGATCCGTGAAACTGATTGCGAGGGGCACCGTTCCCGCGGTGATATTTGCGGCGAATGAGATTACCGGAGCCGATGCCTTGTTTGCCGTAATGAGGTTCGGGCTGGAATACGTGTTACTGCCACCGAAATTGGTCACGGTGAGCAATACCGTGTACGTACCGGGGACCGTGTACGTGTGCGACGGGTTCTGGGTGGTATTCCACCCCCCGTCACCGAATGACCAGGCCCACGCGGATGGAGAGTTGGAAGAAGTATCCGTGAAATTAACGGTAAAAGGCACGGTACCGGAGGTTATGTTCGCGGTGAAGGAGGCAACCGGAGGTACCGGCTTGGTCACCGTGATGTAATTGGACACGGTATTCGTGTTACTCCCGGCTCCATTGGTAACGGTGAGAGAAACCGCATAGGTTCCCTGCGTCAGGTAGGTATGCACAGGGTTCTGGAGCGATGACGTCCCCCCATCTCCGAATGTCCATGTCCAGGAAGACGGCCCGTTGGTCGATACATCGATGAACTGGACCGTCATCGGCGCCTGCCCGACGGTGGTATTTGATGCGAACGCCGCAACCGGTGGGGTCTGATCTGCCGACGCAGGTAGTATGACCAGTATGATGGCGATGGCAAAGAGCACAAGCCAGATACCTGTCGTTTTCATAGGTCCCCATCCAGCAATCGTTTTACTCCAGATACAAAACACGACAAGATCTGCATATCTCCATCTCTTTGGAAATTAGATATTACGAATTGTTATTAAATAGTTGCCGATGGCGTTTGAGCAATCGGGGGCCGGGAACCACCGTGGAGATAGAGTTTATCCGTCTTTTTTCCCCTTTGTCCCGGAAATCTGAGAGTGATCTCCAGGATGACAGGCATTCCCTGGTACAGGTTAATTTCATCCGCCCATTCTCTCGGCTCGTAAAAGGGATCCAGTCCAGGGCGGACCCATATCCGGCCCAGGCAATCTCTTTGTCAGGTACCTGTTCAAGGCGAATGGTTATCCTGATGGAGGTCAACCTTAAGAAATACTCCGTACATGACAGCGCCGCAGTTCTTCCCGATCCCGAGCGACCTTCACGCCCTTGCATGCGATGCCGTGAACCGGCACGTAGCACACCTGCCATTTGAACGGGACGGAGTCCGGGTCACCGGGGAACTGGTGGGCATCGCGCTTGAGTGCCTTAACGCGGAATTCTCAAGGACTCTCGCCGTCACAGCAAAAGCGGTGATTGCATCCCATATGCCGGAAGGACTTGACCGGTGTCTTGAGCAGCGGCTGAACATCGACGGGCGCCCGGCATCTGCGGTGATCGCGGAAATATTGTGCCGTGCCCATATAGCGGAAAAGACCGAAGTACTTGACCTCAGCTCGCACCGGAAAGTCCGGGGAATACGGCTGGTGCCATCCTGGTCATGGCACGGGTATTCCGAACCGCTGAAAACCGTCGTGACCGTTGCCGACTCCGGACCCGGCTCCATGTCATTATCATGGATGAACCTCTGTCCGGTCTGCAGGACCGGATCACTCAGTCGTGTCTCCGGCAGACAGCTGTTCGGTCTGCCTTATACAGAATATTTCGTCGAGTGTCCGTATTGCGGTGCAAAATTCGTCCCTGCCGGGGAACAGTTCCGCCTGGTCTCGGTTGCCACCGTGCGGGACCCTTTATGGAAATCCAACCTAGACAAGACATACCCGCCCGAAACCTGGTCGGCCATCGCGCGAAATACCGGCAGGCCCAAGCAAAAATCCGGAAGAGATCCCGACAGGGAAGACCTGCATGAACCGGGCAAAAAGGCCAAATCCGGGGTTTTTCTCCCTATGAAGAACGGCTCCGGTGCAGTTCAGTGCGGACAGAAAACCCTCTATTTCAAACCCGCCCGGCTGGTATTTTCCGGGGGGGCGAAGAATGATATTTTTACCTGGGCACAAAAGTCACTCCAGGAAATTCTTGAACTGCCCCCGTATCGTCACCTCCAAGAGCCTGTCCTTGCGCGATACTCCCGGTACCTCCCTCTCAGGGTCGGTCTGTTCCTGTGGGAACGCAAAGAACGGCATGACCCCTTCTATCGTGAATTCCTCAATCCCTATGGTGACGAAAAATACGGCAGTTTCCGGATGAGGGAATGCGATGAAGCATCAGAAAAAGGGATCTTTCTTGTTGTTGAAGGCGGGAGAATTGTCCATGCAGGCTGCTGCGATGACAGCTTCCGAAAGATGATCGATGACTATCTTGGCCGCGTGTCCTCGCATGACTGTTATCGTGACGGAGACAGCATACGGTGCAGGATCAACTCCCTGCTTGTTGCCAGAAAGAAAGATGCCGGGATATTTCTCCACTGCGTAGCTGATGATCAGGAGCGTCTGCGTATGGCCGAAACGCTTGGAGCCGTTCCGGCCGGTGCGCATGACCCTTGAATAAATGGCAGAACACTCAGGAGTACCGATCAGAGAATTTTTCTTATCCAATGAGAACATTATAGTTATCCAGTCCGGATACCGTGGATCGGAGCTCACTGATGAAATGCCCATATTGCGGGATGAATATACGGGATAATACCGTGGAATGCGGCTATTGCGGTAATAAAATACCCAGTCCTTCAGGGAAATCTCCAGCTGCAGGGGGCAAAGCGCCCGTACCTGGAGGCACTACGGTTCGTAAAGGGGGAGAGCAGATACAACAGCCTGCAGATGAGCCCGGAAATGAGGATGAGGAGGGAGGGGGTCTTTCCGCATACCTTCAGCCCGGCGAACAGATCCGTATCGGTTCCCTCAATGTATCAGTCAAAAAATTCTTCTTCCATGCCTACCTGACCGATAAACGCATCTTCCTGATCGATACCCAGGAAAAGAAACTCAAGGTTACCGCCAAGGATGTCGCTCTCGATACGATAGCAGGAAGCATAGTCGAGCTCTCGGAAAACTCAGATCCGGTCCTCGTCCTGTCCATCCGGTCACCGGATGACGAGATCAAGACGATGAAACTTGTCTTTGTCCAGAACGGTATGGATCGTTCGGCCGAGATTGACGAATGGATCTCCCTGCTTCAGGACAAGCACCCTGCCGGTAAACCCGCAAGGAAGACCTCAGCTGAGCCCGCCATGCCCGCGGAAGAACCGGTATCTGACCGTCCGTTTGAAAGACCGGCACGTAAGCAGGAACTCCACCCGACAAAGAAGCCGGTGAAGGATCATGAAAAGCAGCCCCCGGTCAAACGGCTCCTTTCGCTGTATAAAGTTCCCCAGGCAGAGCCGGAATCCGGGCCCGGGCAGGAACCCAAACCGGAACCTGAGCCCGAAGTTGTGATGACTCCAAGACGGACACAAGTGCGTCAGGTGGCTGAACCGGTGAGAAAGGTTGTTGCCACGGCGTACGACCGGGAAGTACCTCCGGTTAAGGATTCAGAGGCCAGACCGGTACGAAAGCCTGAAGTCCAGTCTGCCATGAAAGTCGCCATGAAAGGGGCCGCCAAACCTCTTCAGCAGCAGACTCCGCAACCGTTGAAACGTTCTGTTGTCGAACCCGTGCGGCGACAACTGCAGGAGGCCGAGCCCGGGTATGAACCGGTCTCCTCCCGTCGTCCTGTTGTGGAGGAGACCTGGCAGGAAAAGCCTGCACAGGAAGAGGGCGGGGACACACCCCAGTTCTGCCATAACTGCGGGAAAAAGCTCCCCCATGCAGCAAATTTCTGCCCCGGGTGCGGCACAAAACTGAACCAGGGAAGGACACTGCCGCATCCCGGTCATTCGGTAACGACTCCTGAAAAGCGGGCGACAAGAACAGATCCCCCTCCCCATGAACACCGACCGGCCCGGGAAGAGGAATCCGACGAAGATGAAGCCGAGGAAGAGAGAGCGGTCAGGCCTCCGGCCAGGAAGGCACCAAAAGGGAGCGAGATGACAATCCTTCACAAATTCTTAAGAAGGTAAGGGAATTTTCGCTCTGTTGAAACCCTATTTTTCTCAATCATTTTCTTATACTCTGCTGCGGTCAGGAGGGTGACCCCCTCTCTCATGTAGAAGAGCCTTCGGCTCTTCTTATGTCTCATCTCTTTGGAGATTCGAAAAGAGGAAGTTTTCCAAACTTCCTCTGCTTCATCCATACAGGCTGATGCATGTCGAAGAACCTTTCGGGTTCTTCTCCCGCCTGTTCTTCCCTTCGGGAATCTGAAAGGTTCATCAGAACCTTGAAGGAGAGAAGAATTCGTAAGAATTCTTCGAACAACAGTCTTCCCAGAGGGGGAGGCAGCGAAGATGCGAAAGCATCTTCTCGATTTCGTAGTCTGCTGACTACTCAATCATCCCAAGGGGAGCATCCCCTTGAATCTCTGAGAGGTCTTCAGACCTCGAAGAGGAGAAGATTTCATTAGAAATCTTCGACCCCGCCGTTGCCCAGGGCAAGGGCTGAGATTTCGAAGAACGCTGATGCGTTCTTCTCTTGTCTCCATGACTTTGTCATGTCGACATCCTTCGAAGAACCTGATGGTTCTTCTCAAGCCTGCTCTTCCCTTCGGGAACAGCAGTCTCCCCCAAGAGCGTCGTAGTGTATCTTTGAGCATTTCTCCAAAGCCGAATTCTCTTCTTGTTCTGCAGATTTATTCCGGAAAAATAAATCTTTGTGTACCATGTTTGATGCAGTCCTGTCTCTTTGATCCAGATCTTATTTTTTACTGACTGTGGCTGACGATAAATCCGTAATTAACCAGAGAGAAAAATTACTCACAATAATAAAAATGAAAGAACAATTGTATTTTTAGAAATCGTTATATGAACACAGTCCCTTGTACTATTACGAAGTTCCACGAGGAGATCAATGAAGAGAAATATCAGGATCGAAGCACTGGACCAGATACCCCTGGAAAAGCAGCGTATTGAACTCGTTGAGAGAAAATGTCTCGGACATCCCGACAGTATCGCCGATGGTGTTGCAGAAGCGATCAGCCGGGCCCTCTGCAGGGAGTATCTCGACGAATTCGGGGTGGTCCTGCACCACAATACGGATCAGGGAGAGATCGTTGCCGGCGAATCCGTGCCCAAATTCGGCGGCGGAAAAGTTATCCGGCCCATCTTTATCCTGATCGATGGCCGTGCAACAAAACGTTTCAACGATATCTCGATCCCGACTGATGCCATTGCAGTTGAAGCAACCCGGGATTATCTTCGTACACACTTCAAGACCCTGAACCTCGAACGCGACGTCATTATGGACTGCCGGCTCGGGACCGGTTCGACCGATCTCCGCGATGTATTCAAGCCCAAGAACGGGAGAGTACCCCGGGCGAATGATACGTCATTCGGGGTCGGGCATGCCCCGTTCTCCGACGTCGAGAATATCGTGAAGGGTGTCAGCGATTTTATCGATGAAAAGCTGCGCCCGAAATATCCTGCCATCGGACAGGACATCAAGATCATGGGTCTCCGCGATGGTGAGACCATCACCCTGACGGTTGCCTGTGCCGTTGTGGACAAATACTGTGCCGACATCCACCAGTATACGGAATATATGGAGATCCTCAAAGAGCAGATTGGCAAGATCTCGAAGAAGTTCACCAGACGGAAAGTTGTGGTCCACCTCAATACCGGCGATGACATCAAGAACAACAGCATCTATCTCACCGTCACCGGCACCTCGGCTGAAATGGGTGACGACGGATCTGTGGGGCGGGGCAACCGCTGCAACGGTCTCATCACGCCGAACCGCCCGATGAGCATGGAAGCGACGAGCGGCAAGAACCCCATCAACCATATCGGCAAGATCTACAACCTTCTCTCTACCCAGATTGCCACAGACTGCGTATCGAAGGTGGATGGGATTGAGGAAATGTACATCCGTCTCCTGTCCCAGATAGGCCAGCCCATCGACCGCCCGCTCGTAGCGAGTATCCAGGTACTGCCGGCCAGAGGTATCAAGATGCAGAAGATCCAGGGTGAGATTGACGGGATTGTCGACGAATGGCTCGAGAACGTGACTGACATTACCGAGAAAGTGATCCGTGGCGAGCTCAAGACGTTCTGATAGAACAATGGCAAAATCTCCAAAATCTCCAAAGAAATCCCGTGACGCCCCTTCTTTTTCTGATGTCGTACGGCTCGCGATCCCCAATAAGGGAAGGATTGCAACTCCCGTCATGGATCTCGTGGAGAAGAGCGGACTCCACCTTGCAGAGAATGGCGAACGGCGTCTCATAACCCGGACGCTCGATCCCCATGTGGAGATCCTGTTCGCCCGCCCTGTTGATATCCCGGAGTATGTTGCCACGGGGGCTGCAGACCTCGGGATCACCGGTCATGATATGGTTATCGAACGGCAGGCTGATGTTGAGGAACTTCTTGACCTCCAGTCAGGGAAGGCAAAGCTTGTGCTTGCCGTTCATGAGGACTCGGATATCACCTCGGTGAACCAGCTTCACGGCCTCAAGGTCGCCACCGAATTCCCGGTCATCGCCCGCGCTTATTTCAAAAAACATGATGTGGATGTACATATTGTCCTCGTAGGCGGCGCATGCGAAGCAACACCCCACCTGGGAATAGCAGATGCCATCATCGACCTTTCAGGTTCGGGGATGACCCTGAGGACAAACCGCCTCCGCGTAGTCGACGAGGTACTTGCAACCTCCACATGCCTGATAGCCAACAGGGCTTCCCTCCGGAACAAAAAAGAGAAGATCGACGAGATCCACCTTGCACTGGAGAGCGTGATCCGGGCACGCGGACAATGTTACCTTATGATGAATGTGAGACGCTCGTCACTCGATGCGGTGAAACGCGTCCTGCCGGGGCTGTCCGGTCCGACCGTGATGGAAGTCGCATCGAACGAGAACCTGGTCGCGGTTCATGCGGTGGTGAATGAGGAGCTGGTCTACACCCTTATCAACGCCCTGAAGCGTGCAGGTGCCAAGGATATCCTTGTCATGGCGATCCAAAGGATGGTCCGCTGATAGCATGAGAATTTTTCCTGCAGTCGATATCCTCGGGGGTCGTTGTGTCCAGCTGGTTCAGGGAAAACGGGAGAGCGCCACGGAATATGGCGATCCGCTTTCCTGTGCAACACGCTGGCTTGACCAGGGGGCGGACGCCCTCCACATCGTCAATCTTGACGGGGCATTTGGCAGTTCTTCAAAAAATGCCGGGCTTATCGTCGAACTTATAAAAAAGACCGGTGTCGAGATCGAGCTGGGCGGCGGGATCCGTTCAGTGGAGGACGCCTCCCGATGGCTGAATACCGGTGTCTCGCGGATTATCATCTCAACGCTTGCAACACAGGACCCGGATTCCCTCAGGGCCCTCGCGGATGAGTTCGGCAGCGAGCGGGTGATGGCAGGCGTTGATGCCAGGGGCGGGCAGATCGCCGTGCACGGATGGCAGGAGACCGCGGGCGGTTACCTTGACTGGGCGAAACGGTTTGAGAACCACGGGGCGGGATCGCTCCTTTACACCAACGTGGATATCGAAGGCCTGCAGCAGGGTGTCCGGTTCGGGCCGGTGAAGCGGCTGATAGACCGGGTACGCATCCCTGTCGTGGTTGCCGGTGGAGTTTCTGCCCGGTCGGATGTTGCAGGCCTGCGGGATGCCGGGGCCTGGGGTGCGGTTCTTGGCTCTGCACTGTACAGCGGGAAGATAGCGTTGAAGGATGCACTGGAGGAATGTACATGAGAGCGGTGAATGTGAAGCGGGAAACGAAGGAAACGAAGATCGCGATACAGCTGAACCCTGACGGAGCAGGAAAGGTTTCCGTCGACAGCGGCGTGCCATTTTTTGACCACATGCTCACGGCGATGGCAAAACATGGCGGATTCGACCTTACCTGCACGGCAAAAGGGGACCTCGGCGTGGACTGTCACCACACTATCGAGGATATCGGGATCGTCATGGGAGATGCCATCAGAGACGCGATCGGTGAAGGGCGCGGCATACAGCGTTTTGCGCATGCGGTCATTCCGATGGACGAGTCGCTTGCACAGGTTGCGCTGGACTGCGGCGGCAGGGGATACCTTGTGTTCAGCGGTACCTTCGGCAACAGGATCATCGGCAGCATGCCGGCCGATATCTTCGAGCATTTCTTTTACAGTCTTTGTACACGAGCTGGTATCACCGCCCATATCACCTTCTCCGGTAAAAATGACCATCACCAGTGCGAGGCGGCCTTCAAGGCATTCGGCATTGCACTGGGTAAGGCACTCTCCATAAGCGGGGACCGGAAAGCGATCCGGAGCACGAAGGGAAAGTTCTGAGTGCCGGTTTGGAACACTGAAAAACGGCAGCAAATTTTTCGCATGAAGTCGAAGAACCTTTCAGGTTCTTCTCCTGTTTCGGGTCTGACAACCCTCAACAGAAAAAAGAGTTGATTAGTTGGACTTTGCCGCCAGGTCAACGTCTTCTTTCTTGATCGTCTTTCTGCCTGCGTGCTCGGCAAGCTTGTTCGCTTCCTTGGTGAGCTGGGCGATGTATTTCTCTGCTTTTGCGACAAGTGCCTCAGCAGCATCGCTTCCTACTCTTTCGGCTCCGTTTTTCTTTGCAATCCGTACAACTGCGGCAATAGGTAAATCTGCCATGTTTCTTACCTCAAAAAGAAATCCTATTGGTATATATAAATACTTTTTGGGAAAATACTGTAATTTACCCTGCAATACGATATTGGGGGACGTTCTGCAAAGCAAGTGAAAAACGGAGTTCAAAATTTCGCAGAATATTTTTTTATTCGATTATATCGTTTTTTAAGGAAATCGGAGGATTTTTAGAAGTTTTAAATTATTCCAACAAAGATGCTGCGAGCAATAGCGCATTCGCATAATTTGGTGAGGCGCGCGAAGTATCCACGAAAATTCTGCTGATATTTACCACAGGCGCGCCGTGCCCATGGCCCCCTCCCAGAAAGGTGAGCGTACGGAAGACAAGATTGCCGGAGATGCCGTCCGGTGCGATGATAAGCCCGCAGGTCTGTACTGCATCTTCGATCAGGATCTCACAGTGTGCCGCATCCGAAAGCCGTGCTACCAGTTCCGCTTCCGCCATGCTCGTGTCAACCTGCTTATGGCGACCGACGTCCCCGAGCCGTCCCCCGGAAAGGACGCCCACTTTTTCCGGTAGTCCGAATTTCCTTGCGATAACCCGCCCTTTTTTGATCAGCTCGAGTTTTTCGGCAACGGTCCAGCCTTCGTCGATACCAACCGGAGCGAGCAGGAATTTCTTGCCATGGACCGTTTCAAGCAATGCGATGCGTTCAAGATGGTCCACACTCTCTGCTTTTTTCAATGCCTTCAGGGTGGCATTTGCAGGGAGGGTACCCCTCACGGCAGCATCGATCCTTCCTGCAGACAGGTCGTCAACGATCGCCTGTTCCGGGTGCGCGTGCTCGGCAATTTGGACTGCATTGCCCGAAATACGCGTGATGATGGTCCCGGGCCGGCAGTAGCAGATAATTTCGAATTTTCTGCCAACACCCAGAACGCTTTCAACGACTTTTTCCGCATCGCCATCGATCCCGATGCCGATTCGTTTCAACGTCCCATGCATGCAATGTCCTCTTCAGTCAGGTGCATGATCCCGTTCTTGATGAAGTCGAAGACCTGCGTCTCATCCCCGTCATAGGTAATGCGCAGGGATTTTACCCCGTCAACTACGCCGATGACCTTTGCGGTCATGCCGACGCCGGAAAAAAGGCGGACGAGTTCTTCCACGTCCGCTCTTTTGGCAGTCAGGATGAAACCCATTCCGGGGTACATCCTGACCCACTGCTCGAAGGTCATGCCGTGCTCCGCAAGGCCGGGTTTCGGTATGAGGCCAAGATCGATCTCGGCTCCTTTCCCGCTCACTTCGAGCAGCATGCCCAGTGTTCCGATCAGGCCCGGATTGCTGATGTCTTTGCCGGCGGTTACGAGGTGTCTCCTGCCGATAGTCTCGAGAACTGCTATCTGCGCCCTGACTTCGGCGGCAGACTTCATCGTGACAGAATCCCAGTTGAGTGCGCAGGAGGGGTGAACCCGGCCGTTCAGGTCAATTGCAGCAACAACGCAGTCCCCCTCCTGTGCGGTATGGCTGTAGATTATTGAGTCGAGTCGTGCCGATCCAAGAATCGAGACGTCGATCACGCTGTAGGGGGCATCCGGGTGGAGGTGGCCTCCGACGATAGGAACTCCGAACTGGGCCGATGCATCGTGCATGCCCCTTACGACCTGTTCCTGTATGGTTGTCTTGGCAATGGAGAAGATGTCCACCATCGCGATCGGGTGCCCGCCCATGGCAGCGATATCATGAATATTGACGAGAACCGAGCAGTAGCCGGCCCAGTACGGGTCCGCTTCCATGAGTCTGCTCCATATGCCGTCGGCTGCAAGGAGAAGCGCCTCGCCGTGATGTTCTATCACCGCTGCATCCTCTCCGAATGAAGCGACAACATGCGGGGCATCAATCTTCAGGGCTTTGACCATCTCACCGATGGCATGCTTCCTTTTGACGCCTTCGTATTCCCGGACTACTTTTGCGATCGTCTCTGTGGAGCAGCTGTGGACCACGGCATCACCTGAATGAACACTCAAAAATTATTGCGTGTATGCTATTTTCGTTTCATCAGAGATAATTTATTTGATATACGGTCAACGTGTTGGTATGGACTGGGCAGAAAAGTACCGCCCCGCACACCTTGCGGATATTGTCGGAAATACGACTGCGGTACGACTGATAGGGGAGTGGGCCAGGACCTGGACGAGAAGATCGCGGCCCCTGCTTATCTACGGCAAGCCCGGTATCGGCAAGACCTCCTGCGCATACGCGCTTGCGAATGATATGAACTGGGAAGTCATCGAGCTGAACGCCAGTGACCAGAGGACTGCGGCGGTGATCGAACGGATCGCGGGCGAGGGGAGCACAACGGCGAGCCTGACCGGGTCATCCCGGAAGCTGATCGTGCTCGATGAGGCAGATAACCTGCAGGGCACCGCAGATCGGGGAGGTGCCAGGGCAATCATCGAGTGCATCAGGGAAGCGCGGCAGCCGATGATCCTGATTGCAAATGACCAGTACGGGCTCTCCCCGGAGATACGCGCACGCTGCGACCCTGTCCAGTTCAAAGCGATACCGGCACGCTCTATTGCTCCCAGGCTCAAATATCTCTGTGCCGCTGAAAAGATTGCCTGCAGCGAGGCTGCCGTACATGCAATAGCAGAGAGCGCAGAGGGGGACATCCGGTCCGCGGTGAATATGCTCTACGCTTCCGCAATCGGAAGGGACAGTCTTGACGATTCAGAGGTCCATACGTCGCAGAAGGACGAACGTGTCTCCATCTTCTCCCTGATAACGGCAATTTTTGGCAAAATCCCGGATGATGATCTGATCCGTCTTTCCCGTGAGGTTGAGGACACCCCCGAGACCGTCGAGCAGTGGGTGGAAGGGAATGTACATCTCATCCCTGATACATCAGCGGTGGAATCGGCGTACCGGTACCTCTCCCGGGCTGACGAATACCTCGGCTATACGTACCGCAGGCAGTATTATACGCTCTGGAGGTATGCCACCGCGGTGATGTTGCTGGGGGTGGCCGATGCGGCAGGGGGAAAAGGGATCCACGCCCGCATCATGCCACCGGAACGGTGGCAGAAGATGTCATCGGCAAAAAAACAGAAAGCGATCCGGGCTGCGACCCTGAACAGGGTTGCAGGGTTGATCCACGTCCCGCAGAGCACCCTGCGCGAGGAGTATCTTGGTACTGTTTCCATGCTCATCGAGCATGACCCTGCAGGGTACGCCAAGGAGATGTCGCTTGATTACGACCAGCTCAATTTTTTCCTGAACGACCGGGCGCGGTCAGCAGAAATTATCAGGATGATTGTCCAGGAAGAGAAAGGGAGAGAGAAGGAACTGCAGAAAGAGCAGCAGAAGAAGCCGAAGAAAGAAAAAATTCCCGGAGAAGAGATCCCACGCGGACCTCCTGCGGAACGTGCGGACCCCGAAGAACCGGCCGGGAAAAAAGCCCCCGCAAAGACCCAGTCAACCCTCTTTGACGGGTTCTGATCTCGTAACATAACGGTGGAGAATGACCCCGCAGTCAATCCTCTCCCCGCCATTCCCGTAGGATTCAAACCCGAGGTGATACACGAGGAGATCGGAATTGACTTCCCGGGCCAGGCTGATGAGGGGGGGGATCATCTCGATGGCCGGCCGGATTGCATAGATGACCCCGGCGCCGGCATAAAATGGCAGGCAAGGAGAAAAAATATCATCCTTCCTGAAGGTGAGCCAGCCCGGGACCGGCAGGTCTTTAATATCAGCACTTCTGATGGAAATACCCGCATCGTGAAGGACCTCCGCTGCGTCCGTATTGTGCCCGATCCCGACCTCAACGGCAACAGCATAATGCCGTGCGATATACTCCCCGACACAGGTCTCAATATGTTTATAGGTGCCCATTCCAACAGAATATAGCGATGCATATCCATATCTTTTGGGATTCCCAGTCTCCTGCAGGACTCCAGATGCCGGTTGCTCGTTCCATCTCGGCAATCCTCGGGGTGAAAACGACACCTGTTGAGAACCCCGTGCGTATCATGGGATATGTTGCTGCACGAAAACAGGTTGATGCGCAGGCACTTCTGGACACCATCCAGTCCTACAAACACCTCCATGGGATTGCTGAACCGGTACTTGTCGTTGTACACCAGGACCTGTTCAGGAACGGGAACAGCTTTGTCTTCGGGCTTGCGCGGGAGTCGGTCGGAGCTGCCGTTGTCTCCACTGCCCGTCTCGGTAATGAATATTACGGCCTGCGGGAGAGCGACGATGATCTCAACGACAGGATCGTAAAAGAAGGAGCCCATGAGGTCGGGCACCTTCTCGGGCTCCCCCACTGTACCAACCCCGAATGCGTCATGTTCAGGCCGGATACTCTCGATGAGCTTGACCGGAAGAAAAAAATGCTCTGCCCCGTCTGTGCAAATTCTCTGGCCACCAGCGTTAAGTCGGCATGATTCCCCTCTTTTTTCCATGCCGCGACCCGCATCACAGTTCCGGCATTTTTTTGGTGATATACCACGCGTGCAGGGCGAGCAGGAAATACACCGGAAAAAGCAAGGTATAGGTGTTCCCCTCTCCCTCATACCTGAAAAGCCAGACCGTGGCAGTGATGTCGATCTGGAAGATCATGATGCCCCACCATCTGCCCAGGTACCCGTATCCCAGTCCGGGCAACATGAAGTTCAAAAAGCCTGCGACCAGGGGATTTTTTCTTGTGCGTGGCCTCCGGCTCAGACCCCGGGGGAGATGCATCAGGGAAATCCCGCATTTTGGTGCTGCCAGCACCGCTTTCCACCGTACATCCCCGTCTCCATCACCGAGAGCACGGATGAGGACAGGTCCCGCTGTACCACTGCCAATCTCGCCGAGGATGCTGACAGCCTGCAACCGTACACCCCTGTCCTGGCCATCCAGGATTCTCGAAAGTGCCGGGACGGCGCCGGGACCGATCTCCTTTACACCCTCCCAGTCCTGCAGTCCCACACAATAATCAGCCCGTTCTTCGGGGGTCCGTGGTTTCCAGCCGATCGAAGTGAGCGCTGACGCTGCGCCATACCTCACGTACTTATCCGGATCTTTTAAGGAAGTGAGAAGATGCGGTACGGCACCCGGGTCACCTATCTCCCCCAGTGCAATCGCCGCCACCCAGCGTACTTCGCTGCTTTCATCGGTAAGTCTGCCAATCAACGAAGGCCCGGCCCGCGGATCCCGGATTATGGTAAGAGCTTCGATGATCCCCAGCCGGATGTCCTTATTCTTTGATCTCAGTGCGCGGATCAGTTCGTCCATCGCTTCCTTACCCAGCGTGCCGAGAGCTTTCGCCGCACTGGTCTGGATCTCAAAATCCTTTGAGCGCAATGCCCGGATCAGCGAAGAGATATCTCTCTCCCTGGTGAGTCGGGCAATATCCGGTTTTGTCAGGAAAAAGAATGACGACATCTTCTGCAGCCTCATATATCGGGCATCCTTTTCGCCAGGTAGAATGTCTGGACTGCGAACAGTGCGGTGACCGGGTAGGCAATCAGGTAGGGTGTAAAAGGCCCGAGCTTGAGCTGGGTCAGGACAATCAGGCTCATATAACTCATGAAGACCAGAAATCCCCACCAGTATCCCAGATAATTATAGCCAAGACCGATGAAGAAAAAATTCAGGACCGCTGCTGCCCACGGGTTCTTTCCGGTGTGAGGCCGTTTTGAGAGCCCCCAGGGGATGCGGGTGATCGGGACACCACATCTTTGTGCTGAAAGGACGGCCTCCCAGCGCACAAGCGGGCTTTGATCCCGGAGTGCCTTTTCACATGCCGTCCGGGCCCGCGGGCTGCCGGCGATCCTGCCGAGCACATTAACAACATGGTACCGGGTATCAACATCATCATCCCCCGTCATCCCAATCAAAGGATCTACTGCCAGGTCACCAAGATCTTCAAGGGATATCCAGTCCTGAAGTGCTATAGAAAAGCAGGCCTGCTCTTCTGGATTTGACGGGGTCCATCCCAGCGACTCCAGTGCTTTTGCAGCCCCATACCGCACGTACTTCTCAGGATCCCTCAGGGCGTGGACGAGGGGGGGGACTGCATGGGGATCACCAGTCATGCCAAGAGCGAGGGCGGCAACCCAGCGGACTTCCGCTACCTTTTCATGTTCAAGGAGGTATGACAGCGGTCCGACAGAACGGGAGTCCCGGATCGCACCGAGAGCTTCGACTGCCCCGATTCGGACAGCATCGTTGCGGGAACTGAGGGCTGCAAGGAGGGGCAGTGTTGCTCTCTCACCCAGAGACCCGAGCGCATCCGCAGCGCGCCACTGGACGGTAAAACTATGGTGTCCCAGAAGGCGGATCAGGGAATCGACATCGCAGGCCTCCGCGAGCGATGCGATATCCGGTGTCCGTGACAGGAAAGAGAACAGGTCAGCCATACCAGCGAGAGATTATTCATCCATGAGTATAATTCTTCCATATTTGAACATTGTGAAAACCATGTCCCGGTTTCCTGTTCATACGCTCGTAAAATGACGGGCAGAAAGCCAATACGCATAAACGAATAACGGTCCGGGAAATAATCCCTTACACCTGACGGGAATAACCGTATGGAGCGCTGCTGTGCGATCATGGACCCGGTCCATACCGGGCACGACAACCCTTTTCATCCCGAGTGCGCGGCACGTCTCCTGCGGGCCGCTTCGGGAATCCCTGGCGGCATCCCCCGGATCCTGTCTGAACCTGCTTCGCCCGAACAGGTACACCGGATACATGATCCCGGCTATACAGCCTGGCTCAGAGAACGGTGTGCGGCAGCGGATCCTCTCGGGTATATCGATTCGGATACGTACCTCACCCCGTACTCGTTCGATGCCGCCCTGCATGCTGCCGGTGCTGCAATTACTGCGGTGGCGCGTTCTTTCTCGGGTGAGCATAGTTTTGCTCTCGTACGCCCGCCGGGGCATCATGCAGAACGGGACCGTGCCATGGGGTTCTGCCTGCTCAACAATGTTGCGATTGGCGCTGCAACGGCGCTTGAAAATGTGGACCGGGTCGCAATCATCGACTGGGATGTACATCACGGGAATGGCACCCAGCATTCTTTCTACAGGACTGACCGCGTGCTGTACTGTTCTGTGCACCAGGAACATATCTTCCCATATTCCGGCAGAATTGAAGAGACCGGTGCGGGGAACGGGATCGGATATACTATCAACGCTCCACTTCCGGCCGGTTCAGGTACCGCTGATTACACAGAGATTTTTTCAGAAGTTTTCGTTCCTGCGTTGACACGTTTCATGCCTGATGCGCTCATGGTATCTGCCGGGCAGGACATCCTCTTTGACGATCCTCTCGGCGGTATGGATATCCTGCCCCAGGATCTTGGCATCTTCGTACGGCTCCTCAAATATGCCGTGGATTGCCCTCTTGCCCTTGTACTTGAGGGTGGATACAGCAACTCCCATGGCACTGCTATCTCCTCCATCTTCTCGGCACTTCGGTCAGATGGTGGGATGATCAGTTCCGGGGAAGCGTCGGAACGCACCCGTGATACAATCTCCCTCCTGAAAAAGATACACCGTCTTGGGGATGAATAAACCTCCTACCATAACGGAAGGACCCCGATCTCCATCTCGCTGATCTTTTTGTAGGTCTGTTTCCGCTGGAGGATCGGCCAGAGCTCATAGAGCAGAACGGTGATAGGTTCCCACATCGCAGCCCAGCCGATGATGAGCAGGGCATCGGCGAAGAGCTGGGCTGCCAGAAAATCCCCCAGGGATGATACCGCGGCCCGGGCCAGGAGGGCGATGGTCAGAAATGTCAGTCCGATCACCAGGGTCGCCCGGCCGTGACGGAAATGTGCCCGGTACTTCCTGTCCGCAACGAGCATCTTGTACCGGAAATGGTTCCGGATCGCAGGTACGATCTTTTTGGCCTGTTCACTGGAGGCGAGATCCTTGGGCAGGTAGATACTCATCCTGAACTCGGTCTTTTTCGGGAAATCATTGACCGTATCGACGATGTACTTTTCTGCCGCAGAATCAAGTTCTTTCTCGTGGAACGGGGCAGGATCGAACGAGTTGAAGAGCTGCATGATTGAGGAGAGTTTGATCTCGATCAGGATCTTGCCATCAACTTTCCGGTAGAGTGATTCTATCTCTTCCATCTTCCGTCTCTTTACGTATACTTTATCCGCACCGGTAAATATCCCTCTCCCCCGGTATTTTCCGGATGGGTAAGACATCACCGAAAATACTCTGCGGAGAGACATCCGGTGAACGTCCAGGCATTATCCCGGACTATGTCAGCGTTCCAATTCCCTTCCTGCTTCACTCCTGCTGATCTCTTCAAGCGCCTCCCTGATGATCTCCTGCCCCCCCTCATTCTCCATCCGGTAAAGGCGGCGGAGGGGCTGGGTTGCCCGGGGATCCCCGATCCGGCCAAGCGCCCATGCTGCCTTCAGCCGTACCCGTGCATCGTCATCCCAGAGCGTGCCGATAAGTTCCTCGACTGCATCGTCATCACCGATCCGGCCCAGCATCTCCGCGGCTTTCCACCGGGTGCTTTCGTCGTCGTCCGAGAGCAGAGCTATGAAATGAGCGAGCCTCTCCTCATATTTCCGGGAGTTATCCGGGGATTCCGCTCCCTCCCCGGGTTCTTGGTCATCCATGATGTACCGGAATGTGCGCAGCTACAAAAATATTGTGAAACCGAGAGGTCTTCAGACCTCGAGGAGGAGAAGATTTCATCTGAAATCTTCGACCCGTCGTTACACAAGAAAATCCGGTTGGGGGAATTCCGGCTTTGGAGAAATCCTTAAAGAAACAAGCAGTCGCTCTTGGGGGAGACTGCTATTCGAAGAATTCTTACGAATTCTTCTCTCCTTCAAGGTTCTGATGAACCTTTCAGATTCCCGAAGGGAAGAGCAGGCGGGAGAAGAACCCGAAAGGTTCTTCGAACGGCGTCTCCCTCCCAGTCGAAGAATTCTGGCGAATTCTTCTCCTTGTCTCATCCGGGATTCAAAGGCTCGAAGTTCCCGCGAACTTCTCGACCTCCTTCGTCGGTCCTCTCAGAGGCCCTGATACGGGGAGCTCTCGTAACTGAACAATTTTCACTGTTCCGGAGTGAACGTTATAGGTTCATGTCCGTTTCTCCAGAGCCTGAATTACATCCTGTTAAAGCAACAGCACCCATCGATAATCTTATTATCTGCCCTAAGGGAGTGAGCTGTCTGAATTTGTTGACAGTTTCGAGGATAGTTCATACATCATTTTAAAAGCTCTCCGGCCGCTCGCAGTTACAAGATCCATGAGTGTACCAGAACCGGTCCGGTATCTGGAGAGATTTCAACTATATTAAAAATTTCAAATAGGTAATAATATATTGTTTCGCTTTTTAATTTTAGAAATATGCGCAGGCTCCATCACCTGCCGCTTCACGCCGCCCACGGCGGACCTCTATCAGGGCCCGATATACCGGGCTGCGGATGACATTTCCTCCGGCTGCATTCGTTGTGGGGATGTCTTCCTCCACAATTTGATATGTCACTGACAATCAGGAACGAGAGATTGTAAACCATGACACAGGGTGAGAGAAATGTCCCATAATTTCATCCATGAAAATACCATCTGGATATATCTCATCATTGCATCCTCACTTGCCGTAATACTGACTGCAGTGTTCAGCCTGTCCCATGGCATCAATGACATATTCCCCTATTTTTTTCTTGTCCCGGTGCTCCTGACTGCCTATGCCTTTCCCCGCAGAGGGATAATCGTCACGGTCTGCCTTGGCTGGGTCTACATCGTACTGGTATACGTGTTCGGAACATTTTCTGCACAGATAATTGCAGTTCACACCGCATGGTTCTTCATCTTTGTCTCTCTCGGCATCGTGATCTCATATTTTGCTGAAAGTTCCAGGGCCGGTAAAACGCAGATCGAACTGTTGAAGAAGGAGGCGTTCCAGCAGATTGAGCACAATATGGAACAATTATTGATTCTCAATGACCAGATCAGGAATCCATTACAGGCTATCTTGCTGGATACTGCAACGCTTGATGAGAAAACAAGTGCCCTCATCTCAGATCAGGTGAAAATAATCGAAAAAATCCTTGATATGCTTGATGAGAGATATGTAGAATCTGAAAAGGTCAGGAAATTTTTACGGGAACATTATGGTTTCGGGAAAAAATAACGTTTATTCAAGAGATTTTTTGCTTTGGTACCGCCAAGTCAGCGGATGATTGATCAAAACCGTGAATCCCCGTGCCCGATTGCATGCAAAGTGACCTTATGCCGATCATTCGGGAGTGTTAAATCTGCTTTCGGAAGTATTGCATTCCGGCCAGGGAGAAAAAAAGCGATTATGCAGTATCCATTTCCTTGAGCGTCTTCTCGGCAAGTTCCTTCATCCGTGCCGATATCCTGCTCGAGGAGGTATAGTCCACGTCCTTCATCGCGTTGGCAATCTCCGTCCCGAGGACAAAGATTGCATACTTGTGCTCCATCTTGCTCTTGTGCTGCTGGGAGGGGGAGATCTTCAGTGCACTGTACTGGGAGAATTTCAGGTCCGGATTGATCTCCTCAAAATAGTCCTTGACCTCAGAGAGCATCTGGTGAAGGTTGATCAGTTCCTCTTTGTGCATGCGTCCACATCCCGACAGTAACATGGACGGGTGCAGCATAAATAAATTTGCGTGGGGCCGTCACGATCCCATCTTCAGCAGACGGATCGTCGTCGGCCGCTTGATGATCCCCCGGAAATCCTTTGCCGCGACATAGGAGAGGCCTTTCCCGACCAGGCGGTCGAGGAATTTCTGATCCACGGGACGGTCGACGACAAGCCCCGTCGCTGTCGGTTCAATCGTCTCGATGGCTTTTTCCACCTCGTCTGACCGCAGCTCTTTTACCACAGACAGGTCCTCGGAGAGAAAACGTGCCAGATTCTGCCCTTTCACGTCCTCGATGTGCTCCCTGAGGCTGATCGGGCCGCCCGACGTGTCACGCGGGCGGCGGACCGTTGCAGGCTGCCGTTTCCGCTCGTGGTTGTCCTCATCATCAGAGGCCGGACGTGTTATCCGGAGATCTCCCGGGAGTTCAGCCGAGGTCTCGAAGTACTGGTCACGGACATATTCAACGGGAACCTTGTTCCGGAGCGTCTTGATGACCTCCTTCCGGGTCATGTCCTCGACACTCTTGCCCTTGGGCGAGAACGCGACAAAATCGATATCAGCGACCTGCAGGAGTTCCCGGAGGATCAGCTCGCCGCCCCGGTCACCGTCAAAGAACGCGGTCGTGGTCTTCTTTTCACACAGCTCCACGACGCTCTTGGGGATGTTGGTCCCTTCCACGGCAACGGCGTTCTTGATGCCGTACCTGAGCAGGTTCAGCACGTCCGCCCTGCCCTCGACGATGATGATGGCGTCGGACTCGAGGACGTTCGGGCCGGCCGGTGCCCGCTCTTCGCCGATGGACCCGATCTTCTCTATCCGCAGGGTCTGCCGGACATCGTCCAGCAGCTCGTCGCTGTCTATGGTCCCGTCATCGAACCGGTCGATCAGGATCTCCTTGGCCCGCTCAACAATCTTCTTCCGCTTGGAAACCCTGATGTCCTCCACCGAGTCCACGGTCACGTGGGCTACGCACGGACCGACACGGTCGATCGTCTCGAGGGATGCGGCAAGGATAGCCGTCTCTGCCCGGTCGAGCGAGGTTGAGATCAGGATCTCTCCCTTCGTCTCTCCCTTCTTGCTCGTGATCTGGACGTCGATTCTGCCCACACGCCCTGTCCGCTGGAGATCCCGCAGGTCGAGGTCTTCGCCGAGTAACCCTTCAGTCTGCCCGAATATGGCACCGACTACGTCAGGTTTCTCGACCACCCCCTCTGCGGCGAGGCTGATGTGAATAAGGTACTTGGTAGTATCCGGTGAATACAAGTAAACGCACCCCCATGTATCATGCGATGGATGTAATGCCTGATCATAGGTACAAATTATATATTGTGTGGAATTACTTAAAGGATAGGTTCGGGGTCAACCGACGGACACTAGCGTCAGGATGCCATTTTTGGGCTTTGGAGAAATCTCCGGTGTTCGTTGGAAGATGCTCCCGGGGGGAGGTTGATATTCCCGAAAAGAAGAACCGGCTGGTGAGGAACACAGAGGTTCTTCGGTTTGAGAGGGGGGGGTCACCCTCACAATTACCGATAAATACACGCAAATTATGGCACAAAATCGATTTTTTGAGAGTGGTTATTTTCAAACTATCCTTGCCCGCGGACGGTCTGACAGAAATTAGACTCGGGACATGTTCAGCCGGTTTAACAGATCCTTCTTACTCATACCGGTCACAAGGATCTGTTTCCGGGACGAGGCCGCACCCGACCGGATGCTGACCGAAGAAGAAGGGACGCCAAGGTGTGCGGCTACCAGCGCGATGACAGCCCGGTTGGCTTTACCTTCAAGCGCAGGTGCTGAGACGCGGCAGGCAATCATCTTCCGCCATTCATTGTAGCCTGCGGGAAATGTCTCGCTTCTGGCGCCGGCGGTGACCTCAACAGCGATCAGGGTACCGTTCCGGTCTTCAGAAAGAGCATCGGCGAAATCCGGCATGGGTACTCCGTGGAGAGAGGAAATGTTGCCCGGCATAAACGCACATGGATCACCAGTGGCTGCTGCCGTCCTTCACCTGTGAAAAAACCCTCTGCCGGGCAGTGCCTGTCGCGCACCCGGGTTGTCCCATGGATCACGTCCAGACGCTTGTCAATCGATCACCCGGGGACCTATGGGAGCGCTGTATCGGCACTACCAGTATCGGCACCGGGAATATTGAGCATTTCGGAAGGGACATCCCGCGGCATAGCTCATGGGACACCGTCCGGGCCTACGGTGGAAAGAACCCTTTACCTGCCAGCCACGAGGGGTTACCGGGAGAGAATTCCCCTTCTTCGTACACTACCACCCCACCCATGACAACAATCCGGGGGAAGATCGCGGGCAACCCTTCGAACGGTGTCCAGCCGCATTTACTGTGGAGATGGTCCGGATCGACCGCGGCGGCGCTCTTGGGGTATATGGCAAAATCCCCGCGGTCTCCCGCTGAAAATCCGGCCGGGGTGATCCCCAGCAGGTCAGCGGGGTTCGCCGACGTCTTCCTGATCACGTCCTGCAGGCTGATCTTCCTCTTCAGGACTTCGGCCATGAGGAGCGGCACCATGGTCTCCACCCCGGGAATACCTGACGGGGCCGCAGCGAACGGCTGTTCTTTCTCGGAACGGGTATGGGGGGCATGATCCGAGGCGATGACATCGATCCGCTCCCATGCGCTCCAGAGCTCTTTCCGCTCTTTCTCCATCCTGATCGGGGGATTCACCTTGCAGAACGCAGCGGGGGTATGGGGCTGTTCGAGGGAGAGGAACAGGTGGTGCGGGGTCACCTCGACACTTCCCGGTGCCGCTCCAACCGCGGATTTTGTACTCATATGGCAGAAGTGCAGCCGGCAGCCGGCCGTGTTGCAGTTCCGTACAGCTCCGACGGCCCGCAGTTCTCCCGCGGCCGGCCTAGCCCTGTCATGGGAGACGAGGCTGTCATCGGAGGAAGGTGCAACTTCTTCCGCATGGATAGTAGCGAGGGCACCGAGACGACTGATCTCCCCCAATGCACGGGTGAGTTCCAGTGGAGTTATCGCGTCGCTATAACTTGACGGAGCAAAAAAAGTCTCCCCGAAAGCCATCGCGCCGGCACTCCACATGGCTTTGAACGGCGTATCGTGGGTCACCCCGCTGTTGATCGCAAAATGGCAGAGCGACCCTGACTTTGCCTCAAGGACCCGGGCCCTGAATGTGTCCGGCGTGGTGAGCGGCGGGACGGCATTGGGCTGGTCCACGACTACGGTTACCCCCCCGGCAAGGGCGCTCCTGCTCCCGCTGCCCCAGTCTTCTTTTGCAGACTGCCGCCCGCCTCGCATGTGCACGTGCATATCAACCGCTGCAGGGAGGACGAAAAGCCCGGTGCAGTCTATGGTCCGGTCTGCCGGCAGGGCAGCGCCGGCATGGCTGACTTGCCCGTCTGTTACCGTGACATCAGCAGTACGCCAACCCGGAACGGAGACATTACGCAGGACAAGGGACGGCCGGGAATCCATAGTATTCACTTTTCTCAAAAAGGCATAAAGGCATGGTCAGACCTGCACCGGACGACAGCAGTTCGAAGGTCATCATGGGGTACAGCATCGACAGGTTTTCAATCTGCTCCATTCAATACTTCATCATCTCATCCGGCAGAACAGGATACGTAGACCCGGTAACAGGGAACTACGCGTTCCTGCGCCGGGGGTTGTGTGACCGTATGGATAAGATAATAAAGATAACTCTTGGCCTGTTCATCGTCATCCTTGTCGCGTTCACCGCGACAGCTGCTTATAACGTCTATGTCGAGATCTCATACCGGAACTCGCTTGCCAGTACCTATTCCTATGCCCTGACCCTGACCACCGATTCACGGCTGGACAATGTCACGCTGTTTATTCCGGTCCCCGACGACCGGGCCGGTAATTCGCCGATTGTGGTTCAGTATAGTTCTCACGAGATTCCGCAGATCCCGGGCGACTGGAAGACGGAACTCTTCGGGACAGGAAAAGCCACGCTGGTGAAGATCGGTACGCCCTCGATCATCCCTCCTGATGGTACCAGCGCCGCTCATCCGTTCACGATCTCGGTCTCCACGCAGGTGCCATCCGGCACGATCATCGATACCGAAAACCCTATCTATAACAGCGCGATCTTCCGCCCGGTACAGGATCTCAGGAACACGAGCTGTACCGTGATTATGGGGACGGTTCAGGGTTCACCCGGGCCGGAATGTTTCACCTACGACACAGCAGTCTATGCCGATTACCAGACAGACCCGAATGCAACCGTGATCATCAGATCGGCCCTCACCGGTACGAACAACTGGAAGATATTCGGGCCGGAGTCGAATGAATTCCAGACAAATATCAGCGTCATGATGCATGGCCAGCAACACGGGTGGGCAGTAGCACAGGGATATCTCGAGGAGGGTATGGGCGTGTACGACAACCCCGTCCTTCCCCCGTGATTTTTGTGGCAGGGCCCGGAACCATCATTCCACCCGGGACAACAATGGGGATAACCGCATTTTTTCACGACCATGAACAGAGACCGGAAGTCGCAGCAGCGGGCGGAAGTACAGCCCGGCCTGACCGTAGATATCATCCAGAAAGCAGACCAGCGCAGCGGCAAAAGGACACGGGGGATCGTAAGGGAGATCCTGACCGGCTCCGCGTTCCACCCGCATGGGATCAAGGTCCGGCTCACCGATGGCCGGGTAGGTCGGGTTGAGGAGATCATCATGAGGGATGTGGATAGTAAAGACGCACCAGTTAATTGAGCCGGGACACGGGGTCCGGCAATCCTGCCGGAGATGCATATGACCAAAAATATATGCTGCCAGACATTGATTACCCTCTATTCACGAGGAGGGGTTTTTAATTACCCGGCCAGTGGAACAAGAATCCTCTTCCCTCCCGGAAAACCACTCCGGGCCGGATCTCGGGATAAAGCGGATTTCCGATGAAGAGTGTCGTGAGGTGGAACTGATGGGCTACATCAATGTGGGAAGATCCTGCTGGGTCGTCCTCCGGGAGAGGGCGGTGGAAGGCGGCGAAGAAGAGCAGAGGCTCCTGTTTGAACGACTGGAGGATGACCGCCGGTCCCTTGTCGGCAGGAACTACTATTTCATCCGGGTCCGGGATGCAATGCCGTGCCTGTGCAGGATCCCTGCCGTACCAGGAAATTACTGCAGGGAAGAGGTGCTGGACCACGAAAACCATGGCATCTCCGATCTTGAACTGGAAGAGGCAGTCCGCACCATGACCGGGGACCGCTGCGATGACGGATGGTACCAGATGTCCGGCCATATCGAGCGGAAGATCCGGGTGCTGCTGGAATTTGAATAGGGATTGGCGGAAAAACCTCAATGGGCTGTTCCTGATCCGTGAGATCTTTTTCCTCGCCGGGATGACGGTTACGGAGTTGAGTATTCCTGAAAAAGCGCACGGTCCGGGATCCTTGTCCCGGAAGGTGTGTACGGGTTTACCGGAAGATCGCGCTGAAGCTGGTAAAGGGGAGATTTCAATTCCCTGACCCTCTTTTCCTCCGCGGTGAACATCCCGCCACGAGATGGTATCACCGGACACCCGGCATTTTATCATGCCGTAACGATATCATCATGTAACGCGGGGGATCTCAATGGGTGTGTTCCGGTACGAGAACAGATACGCGGCCCCGACCAAAGAGCAGCGGGAGCGGTATATGGCCGGTACGAGTGAAGAGCGCCACTTCGGCCCGGAAGGACAGATCATGCTCATCGAATACCGTGAGGCGGCATATCTCAAGGACGATATTGAGGGTGTCCGGATCCTCTTCACCGGGTTCCGGGACAAGCAGAAGGCCCGCGAGGAAGCAAAACGCCGTGCAGAGCATCACCAGAAGAAACACCCGCAGAAAAATCCGGTTGCAGCCGGGAAGAGAGAGGGAGAAGAACCGAAGGCTGGTGAGAATAAACCCGGCTGATCCCCGGGCAAAGATGCGAGGGATGCGATTTGAACGCATGAACCTCTGCAGGACCGGATCTTAAGTCCGGCGGAGTTGGCCGGCTTTCCTACCCTCGCGCTCTATAGTATTGACCGGGGACTACAAAAAAAGCTTGCACCTTTTTTGACTCTTCTGACTCTGGCCCAAAAATGATTCCCGCCGATGTTTGCAGATAGCATAAACCCATGGTATAGCATTCAATTACAGGCTCCTGAACAGAACGTCCACGGATTTGAGAGATCAGGCAACTCCCCGGGGAGCACAAAACCGGGCTGGAACCTCCACGTCCTGCCGGGGGTACTGAACAATATGTTTAATGAGAATGCCGGGGTACTGAGTGTGGATAATCACACCGTGTGATGTACCCATGAACAGACCTGAACTTTCCGGGTGGGTCGAACTCGACGGACACCGGCTCACCCTTCCCGAAATTGAACGCGTTATCAGGAACCGCCCGTCCGATATCCTCAGGTTCGGGGGCGAGTTCTTTCTCTCATGGGACGGGTGCCGTGCACGCGACCACCTCGGTATCCTGCAGGGAGACTGCCGGGAAGGGACCGTGGTCTGCAACGGCGAGGTGAGGGGCGTCATCGAACCTGAAGTTCCTGAGATGTCCCTTGACGCAGCAATCGTCACGGCGGTAGACCTGCGTTCGGACGAGGGAGTGATCGCGTTCTCGGGAGGTGTGGACTCGACGCTCGTCGCGTTCCTGGCACAACGTGAATGTGTTGCGGTCGGCATCGGGGGCTCCCACGACCTCGTCCAGGCGCGGCGGGCTGCCGATATGCTCGGGCTCTCCTGCACGTTCGTTACGATAACCCAGGAAGAAGTAGCCGCAGCGCTCCCGGAGGTTGTCAGGACAATCACTGAAAGAGACCCGGTCAATACCGGCATCGCGCTCACCCAGTACTTTATTGCACGCTGGGCCGGGGAGCACGGCTACGAGCGCATCCTCACCGGCCAAGGCGCCGACGAACTCTTCGGGGGATACTCCCGCTACCTGGAGACCACAACGCTTGAAGCCGACCTGACGCGGGACTTTGCCGGCCTCGGGCGGCAGGCGGCACGTGACCAGTCTGTCGCCGCCCTCCACGGCACGTACCTTTCCATGCCCTACCTTGACCTGCGGGTGGTGCGCGCTGCACACCGGATCCCGGCAGCAGAAAAAGTGCAGCACGGCCGGCGTAAGATCCCGCTCAGGACGGTCGCAGAACGCTACATTTCCCCGGATCTCGCATGGAAAGAGAAGAAAGCGATGCAATACGGGAGCGGCGTATGGAGAGTGCTCCAGAAGCTCGCCAGTAAAAATGGATATAAATCGTCCGTGCAAGATTACATAGACCACATCATCAGGGTGGACCATGGTCACTGAAAAAGACGTACACCATATCGCGGAGCTGGCCGACGTCGGCATCAGCCCGGGCGAACTGGGCCCATTTACTCACCAGTTCAATGCAATCCTCGAATATTTCGATATCCTCGACCGCGTCCAGGGGGATGCTGCGGTCCCGCGCGATCTCTGCAATATCATGCGCGGGGACGAGGTCGAGCCGTCTCTCCCGCAGGATGAGGTGCTGCGCAATGCAGCGGCACAGGAAGAGGGGTTCATCAGGGCGCCGCGGGTGATGTAGTGAGTTCCGGCACAATCTCTTTCGAACCTGACGACCGGTACCATGCTTTCCTCACGGTATGTGGACATGCGCCTCACAGGAGCGGAAAACTCTCCGGTATCGCCGTCGCGGTCAAAGACAATATCTCCACCCGGGGGATTGAGACCACCTGCGCCTCAAAGATCCTCATGGGGTATGTCCCGCCCTATGACGCCCGTGTTGTCGAACTCCTGAAAAACTCCGGAGCCGCAATTGCGGGCAAGACCAACATGGACGAGTTCGGGATGGGAACAACGACCGAGAACTCGGCGTTCGGTCCCACCCTCAACCCCTGCGATACCGGGTGCGTCCCCGGGGGCTCCAGCGGCGGGAGCGCCGCGGCGATCGCGGGCGGCATGGTGCAGATGGCGCTCGGGACAGATACCGGGGGCTCGATCCGCTGCCCGGCCGCGTTCTGCGGGATCGTCGGCCTGAAGCCAAGTTACGGCCGGGTCTCGCGCTACGGCCTGATCGCGTACGCGAACTCGCTCGAACAGATCGGCCCCCTTGGAAAGACTGTCAGCGATGTCTCAACCCTGATGGAAGTCATCGCAGGCTACGACCGGCACGACTCGACTTCCCATAACAAACCCTATACCCATACGCCCGGAGCAGATATTAAAGGTCTGAAAATCGGGATCCCGCAGGAATACTTTGGTGCGGGAGTCGACCCTGCCGTCGCGGCCGTTGTGAAATCCGCCATCGGTAAGCTCGAAGAGATCGGCGCAACCGCGGTCCCCTGCAGCATCCCCTCCATGGAGTACGCGCTTGCCGCCTACTACGTGATCTGCACCTGCGAGGCGAGTTCCAACCTCGCCCGGTTCGATGGCGTCCGGTACGGTCCTGCCGCGGACACGAAAAAGTCCTGGCACGATGCGTACAAGGAAGTGCGGGCCGCCGGGTTCGGCACCGAAGTGCGCAGGCGGATCATGCTCGGGACATTTGCCCTGTCCAGCGGGTACTACGGGAAATATTATGCAAAGGCGCAGGTCGCCCGCGAGAACGTGAGGAAAGACTTCGCGCGCATCTTTTCAGAAGTGGATGTGATTGCTGGCCCGACCATGCCCACGGTCGCTTTCCGGCTTGGCGAGAAGAGCGACCCGCTCTCGATGTACCTCGCGGACATCCTCACCGTGCCAGCGAACCTTGCCGGCATCCCTTCCATCTCGGTTCCCTGTGGCAGGGCCGGGGGGATGCCGGTTGGCCTCCAGATCATGGGCAGGCAGTTTGAGGACGAGCGTGTCATCGATGTCGCGTATGCATACGAACAGGCGGTAACCTGATATGGCTGAAGGAGATGTTATTGTCGGCCTTGAAGTCCACTGCCAGCTCGACACGAAGAGCAAGCTCTTCTGCGGCTGCTCGACCGATTACCGTGCCGACGGCCCCAACACCCATGTCTGCCCCATCTGCCTCGGGCTGCCCGGCGCAATGCCGGTCCTGAACAGAAAGGCGATCGAGTTCGCGATGCGGGTCGCAAAGGCCCTGAACTGTGCCGTGCTCCACGAGTCCGAGTTCGCACGGAAGAACTACTTTTACCCTGACCTCGACAAGGGGTACCAGATCACCCAGTACGACAAGCCGCTCGCGGAAGGCGGGTACCTCGGGATTGATGGCGACGAAGGCGGCGAGCGCCGCATCCGCATTACGCGCATCCACGTAGAGGAAGACCCGGGGAGGCTCGTACACATGGGGAACGCCGAACGGGGAAAATATTCGCTGGTGGACTACAACCGTTCCGGTATCCCCCTGATCGAGATCGTGAGCGAACCGGACATGCGATCGCCAAAGGAGGCGCGGAAGTTCCTCAACAAGCTCCGCGCCACGCTCGAATACCTCAGCGTCTTTGATTCCGAGAAGGAGGGGTCACTGCGGGTCGATGCCAACATCTCGATCAGGGGGAGCGAGCGCGTGGAGGTCAAGAATATCACGTCCTATAAGGGTGTTGAAAAGGCGCTCACCTTCGAGATCACCCGGCAGAAGAACCTGCTCCGCCGCGGGCAGAGAGTCGAGCGGGAGACCCGGCACTTCCTCGAAGCCCGGGGCGTCACCCAGTCCGCCCGGTCCAAGGAGATGGAGCATGACTACCGGTACTTCCCGGAACCCGACCTCCGCCCGCTCCAGGTCCGGTCATGGGTGGACGGGATCGTGCTTCCGGAGCTGCCCGATGCGCGGAGGGAACGGTTCATGGTACAGTACGGCTGCTCCCCCGGCCATGCACGGACCCTGACCGGCGAGCTCAGACTGGCAAACTTCTTTGAAAAAGTGGTTGCGGCCGACCAAAAAGGGCTCTCGGCACTTGCCGCCACGTGGATAGCTGACACCCTGATAGGTGAGCTGAATTACCGGGACATGGGCCTTGATCCTGTCGATCCGGAGGGTTTCACCCGGCTGGTCCTGCTGCTGAAGCAGGGGACGATCACCGACAAGAGCGGGATCGAGGTCCTGCGGGTCATGCTCGACCAGCGGCTCAGGAAAGAGGCATGCGAAACTCCTGAAGATATTGTCAGGCGCCTGAACCTTGCAAAGACTTCCGGGGATACCGGCGCCATCGCTGCAGCAATCCGGGAAGCAATAGCAGAGAACCCGAAGGCGATAGACGACTACCGGGCCGGAAAAGGCGGGGCGCTCAACTTCCTCGTGGGGCAGGTCATGAAAAAGACCCGGGGCAAGGCCGACCCGGGCGAACTGAACCGGATGCTCACCGAATCGCTGACGGACCGGGAGGGGTAACTGCCGTGCACCTTATTGTCGCCGAAAAGAACATTTCAGCACGCCGCATTGCACAGATACTCAGCGAAGGGAAGAACGTCACCGAGCACAAGGACGCCGGTGTCTCGACGTACAGTTTCGGGGACACAACCACGGTCGGGCTCCGGGGGCACGTGGTGGAGATCGATTTCGAGCCGGGATACCAGAACTGGAGAAGCGAACAGTATACCCCGAGGAGCCTGATCGATGCAAAGACCATCAAGGTCCCGACCGAGAAGAAGATCGTCTCCCTCCTCCAGAAGCTGGCCAAGCAGGCGGACCGGGTCACGATCGCCACTGACTTTGATACCGAAGGGGAACTGATCGGCAAGGAGGCTTACGAACTCGTCCGGGCAGCCAGTAAAAACGTCAGGATCGACCGGGCCCGCTTCTCCGCTATCACACCCGGCGAACTCAGGCACGCGTTCTCCCATACCACCGAGCTCGATTTTGCCCTCGCTGCAGCCGGCGAGGCGCGGCAGTCCATCGACCTGATGTGGGGGGCGTCCCTTACTAGGTTCATCTCCCTTGCTGCACGGAGGGGCGGCCAGAACATCCTCTCCGTAGGAAGGGTGCAGAGCCCGACCCTGGGCATGATCGTGGACCGGGAGAAAGAGATCGAGGCATTCGTACCGGAAACGTACTGGCAGGTGTCCTGTACAACCGAAAAGTCCGGGGAGGTCATCGAGGCCCGGCACACCAATGGCCGGTTCCATGAAAAGGCGGCGGCAGTTGCTGCCCGGGACCGGACAAAGGCCCCGCTCGTTGTAACGGATGTCAGGACCGGCACCAAGCAGGACCGCGCCCCGTCACCCTTTGACACGACGACATATATCGTTGCCGCGGCACGGCTCGGGTTCTCCGCAGCAAATGCGATGCGGATCGCCGAAGACCTGTACATGAACGGTTTTATCTCGTACCCAAGGACCGACAACACCGTTTACCCGGAATCCCTGGATCTCGATGCGATCCTGAAGACCATCCTCAGCTCGCCCTTCCGGAAAGACGTGGAATGGGTGATGGCACACCGGAGGGCGGTCCCGACCCGGGGCAAGAAGTCCTCCACCGACCATCCTCCTATCCACCCGACCGGCGGGGCAACGCGCGAGGCACTCGGAGAGGACGTCTTCCGGATCTATGAGCTTGTGCTCCGCCGGTTCCTCGCGACGCTCTCTCCTGATGCACAGTGGAAGACGTTAAAAGTCCTCTTTTCTGCTGGCGGCGAAGAATATACAACGACAGGAGGACAACTCCTCGAAACGGGCTGGCACAGGGTGTACCCGTTCAGCGAGGCAAAAGAGGTGGTCCTGCCCGCGTTCGAAACGGGCGAGCACCTCCCGGTACAGAAAGTCACTCTTGACGAGAAGGAGACCCAGCCACCCGCACGCTACACGCAGAGCAAACTGATCCAGAGGATGGAAGAGCTCGGCCTCGGGACAAAAAGCACCCGGCACGAGGTGATCGCAAAACTGGTCTCCCGGAAATATGTGGAGGGCAACCCGCTGCGCCCGACACTGGTCGGAAGGGTAGTGACAGAATCGCTCGAACAGCATGCCGATGCGATCACCCGGCCGGACATGACCCAGACGCTGGAAGCGCACATGCAGCAGATCAAGGAGAGCAGACGGACCCGTGAGGACGTTGTCAGGGAGTCCCGGGAGATGCTCCACCGTGCGTTCGACCAGCTCGAGGCGAACGAACAGGTTATCGGCGACGATATCCGGGGGAAGACGGCAGAAGAGATGAACCTCGGGAAGTGTCCTGCCTGCGGGGGGACCCTTGCTATCAAGCACCTCCGGGGGAACACCCAGTTCATCGGGTGTTCCCGGTACCCGGACTGCACGTTCAACATCGGGCTTCCCATGGCCCAGTGGGGGTTTGCAGTCCGGACCGACGAAGTGTGCGAAAAACACCATCTCAATTATGTCCGGCTCGTGCGGAAAGGGGCCCGCCCGTGGGACATCGGCTGTCCGCTCTGTCACCATATCAACTCCAACCTCGAGTCGCTTGCCGAGATACCGTCCATGGACGAAGGACTGGCAAAAAAGATCCAGGCATACCATATCTATTCCGTGGCAGAACTGGCACACAACACGCCCGAGGTGCTTGCAAAGAAACTAGAACTCGACAGTGACCGGGCCAGGCTGCTTGTTCTTGAAGCAGGACGCGTACTGGAACGGCTGCGGAAGCGGTCAGAGTGCCGGAAGTTCATGAGGGATAACCTGATACCACGGAAAGGGCGCAGTTATTCAAAAATTCTTTCAGCGCTCAGGGAATCCGGCATCTCCGAACTTTCCGGTCTTGCGAGGGCTGACACCGAAACACTCAAAAAAGCGGGGATCGGGGAGACTGAGGCCGAACAAATCCTCACCCGGGCTAAGACCAAATACCATGGCCAAGTGCTCAGGGAGATCGGTATCCCTGCTGTCAGCCTGAAAAAATATCTCGCTGCAGGGATCATCGACCCGGAAGCATTCTGTGCCCAAACTCCCGGCGCCCTGAGCAACCTGACCGGCATGTCGGTGAGCACGGTCCAGCGCCACGTTGAGCTTGTCTGCAGGTACCTCAGTAAACCGGTCCCGAAGAAGATCTCGAAAATCCAGATGGAACGCGGCAAAAAGGAACTGCTGGCCATCAGGGGACTGAGCGGAGCCGTTCTTGAAAAGCTCTTCCGTGCCGGTATCACGGACGCGGATACCCTTCTTTCCGCAGATGCTAAAAAACTTGCTTCCGATACCGGGATCCCTGAACAGAAAATTCTCGATTACCAGAAAGGTATCCGGAAGAGAAAGGAGACTGCTGTGATCCAGCTCTGAAGGGAAGGTTCTATTTTTCAGGACAAGTTCGACAGCCGGCACGGAGATCCCTGTCATCGAATGGTTTGATAGTAGGGTATGATCACCGGGCAGGATACCGGTTTATGGGGATGAAACGCCAAGAGGTACAGTGATTATGATGAAATGGAAAGACTGGGTGCATGTGACCAAACTCGATCCTGACAAACATCTGAAGCCCGGGGATATCGATGCCATTGCCGCGAGCGGTACCGATGCCCTGATGCTCTCGGGAACGCTCAATGTCACGCAGGAGAACCTCTCCGCACTCCAGAAACAGGTGGGTGCCTATGACCTTCCGCTCGTCATGGAGCCCGCGGGACCGGATGCCGTGCTTATACAGGGGATCGATTTTGTTTTTGTCCCGAGTGTCATGAACACTACTGATGTGCAATGGATCGTTGGCAAGCACCGGGCATGGGTGCAGATGCAGAAAGGCAAAATCCCTTGGGACTTCATCGTTCCGGAAGCCTATATTGTCCTCAACCCGGACTCATCGGTCGGCCGTGTGACCAGAGCCATGTGCAATCTCAAAGCGGAGGAGGTCGCCGCCTTTGCGAGCGTCGCGGATCACTATTTCCATTTCCCTGTCGTGTATATCGAATACAGCGGTATTTACGGAGACCCGGCCGTGGTGAAAGCTGCATCCGAGGCCCTTGACAAGTCGGTGCTGTACTATGGCGGCGGGATCAATTCTGCGGAGAAAGCAGCGCAGATGAGCAGGTATGCCGACACGATTGTTGTCGGCAACGCCGTTTACGACCAGGGTGCAGCCGTCCTGAAAGCGACGGTCGACGCGGTCCAGTAATTTTTATGCCCGAAATCGACATCGTGCTCGTTGCCCCCATCTACGAAGGCAACGTGGGCTTTGCCGCCCGCGCGATGAAAAATTTCGGGTTCCTGCGGCTCGTGCTCATCGACCCCTGCCCATTTGGCGAGGAGGCCCGGGCCCGGGCCAGCCATGCGCAGGACGTGCTCAGGAATGCAGAGGTCTGCACCATAGAAGATGTCTTCGCGCGAAGTAACATCGTGGTCGCGACCACCGGAACCGTGAGCAAATCGGTCTGCCATTCCATGCGGATGCCGTTCTACTCGCCAAAAGAGCTCCGGGAGCGGATCAAGGATACGGACGGCCGCATCTCGATCCTCTTCGGGCGCGAGAACTGGGGTCTCAACAACGAAGAGGTCAGGCGAAGTGACATCATCTGCACGATCCCGACGTCTGAGGAGTATCCGATCCTAAACCTCTCCCATGCCGTTGCAATCGTCTGCTACGAGCTGGCCGATCTCCCGCTCCCGTCTTATGCGCTCGCTTCTCCTGTCGAGATGGGATATCTTTACCGCCATATCGACCGGTACCTCGACACCATCCATCACCCGGCATTCAAGCGGGAGAACACGATGGTCCTCATCCGCAGGATCCTCGGGAGGGCGAATCTTACGATCCGGGAGGCCAGCACCCTGCACGGGCTGCTCCGCAGGAGCGAGTGGCACATCGACCCGTCAAGCCTCGACCGGGATATCGGGAAAGAGGCCGGGGAAGAAGAGGAGGATGGGTAAGGGGTTTTACATAAAAAGGCATCTGGAATGAAAGCAGTTCCAGCGGGAAAAGGAGGTCGGCTGAAGAAACCGGGATCCGTCCGGGCACAAATTCCTGCTCTCTTTTACTTTCCCGGCATGGACAATATTCCGGACAGCCGGTCCTGCCTTTCTCAAAATCTGTCGGAACGCTGCTCACTTCCCCCTCCTGTAGGTCTCATTCCGGAATCGGATGAGCCCGTCGCAAAACTCTCCCAGGTACTCTTCCATGGAGAGGCTGCCTTCCTGGAACGCGCACTCCTCCTCCGCGATGATCCGGTTGATCATGTCCCGGCTGGGAAGGAGGAGATCGATAGCTACGCCTGCTTCCCTTGACCCCCGGATCAGCGCCTCGCGGAAGAGCCCGATGCAATACGCAATGCGGTAGGTGTACGTGTGCCGGGTCTTCTCAAGATAGCCCGCGACCCGTTCCGTCTCGATCCTGAGGAAGTCCTCCTTCACCGATTCGTCCTGGCATTTCCCGAGCATATACCTGTAATGGGCATACGGGTACATCTCCTCAAGCTCGGCAGGGACGATCCCGCATGTCCCGAAAACGACGATATGATAGTGTGACGGTTCGAGAACCTGCGACAGGATCATACGGATGAGCTGGTGGCTCGGGCTCTGGCTGTAAGGTTTCCGGACCGCACAGGGAAGAAAAATGGCAATATCCCGGGGACCAATCTCATACTCATCGATGATGTACCGGTACGACTTTTCGAATTCCGGGAGGTAGAAGGGGGGGCCGGTCAGGAGCTGCCGCCCGGCTTTTTCCGGGGCCCCCGGTATATGTTCGCCCATGGTTATTCCATATCAGCTGGTCTTTGCAGCACATGAAGTACCTGATTGTTCAAAAAGGCTTACGGGATTACCGTGCATCCTTGGCTTTGGCATTCATCCGGAGTTGTGTCATACGCCCGGGTATAAAAATCCGGATATACCGTTCTGTTCTGTCTACCCTGCCAAAGGTGCCCGTGCCAACGGTTGAGCATTGACGCGACCGACCGGTTGATGATCCCGCTCTGATCAATCCAGTGAACCTTGACCATATACCAGGGAATTTTGCCTGCGCGATACGAGCCGGTATCCTGTCGTGAAGATCGAACGGTGTCAAACGTCAGGGATAAGACCGGCAAAATCCATCGTGGTGAGGAGAACAGTTGAGGGATCCATGCCGCTTAACCATTGACAAAAAGGGCTTTGGAGAGATCATCGTTATTCATTGGAGACGCTCCGGGGGGGACGGTTCTTACCGAAGGGAAGAACCGGCTGGAGAAGAACAGGGAGGGTTCTTCGATCAGGTCGAAGTTTTTGAGAAACTTCTCCGATTTCCGAAGAGATTCATCAGGACCCCGAGGATAAAAAGAACTTGTCAGAGTTCTTCGATCTCCGAAGAGATTCATCAGGACCTCGAGGATAAAAAGAACTTGTCAGAGTTCTTCGATTTCCAAAGAGGTTCATCAGGACTCCGGGGATAAGAAGAACCTGTCAGAGTTCTTCGATCTCCGAAGAGGTTCATCAGAACCTCGAGAACCAGAAGAACCCGTCAGAGTTCTTCGACCTGAGAGGGGAGGGCTCCTCATAACTACCTGAAATTATGAGCTAATTTATTGGAAAACAGAATTTCTCAAGAGCCATAAAACGAGGTGTTCATCTTCCCGTCCGATCTACTGACCCGGAATATAACTCGATTTTGACCCTCCAAAACCCGGATTCATTTAAGAGATCATTTAAATTTCATTTTACCTAATATATACTGGAGAATAGAGAGACCCTTCACCGGTTTTCAAAGATGAAGAGATACTCTGTTCCTGACAAGAACCTCTCCCTGATAAAGGCGGCAGAGGGTACGTGTGTCCGGGACGAGGAGGAGGATACCTTTGACCGATACCATCCTTATCGTTGATGATACGAGGCTGATTGTCGAAGGACTCGTCCTGATCCTGAAAAAATACTATCGCCCCCTTGCTGCTTTCGGTGGAGAGCAATGTCTTGACATCCTGAGCAGGGAGATACCGGACCTGATCATTCTCGATATTATGATGGAACCCATGAACGGGTGGGAGACACTGGAGCGGATCAAGGCAGACCCCAGGACCAGGGACATTCCGGTTCTCATGTTCTCGGCAAAGAAGATCACTCCTGAAGAGGCCGAAGCTCACCGGATCGCTATCGATGACTTCATTTCAAAACCGGTAAATCCGAAACAGCTCATCGCGGCTATTGAAAAGGTGCTTTCGAGAAGGAGAACGGCGAGTGTGGAGTACGGGGCGCTCCATGCTGCAGGGATCCGGCCGGAAAAGATCGCTGAATATCATTCACTTAAAACAACGATTGACGTGGACGCAAGCCTCCGTGGCACCCTGCAGAAGGAACTCGATCTCGCTCACCGCGATGCGCCGAACCGTGACGAACTGATGAGTTCCATCGCGGTGATCGGAAACAGGATAACCGAACAGAGTGGTCTTGCGAATGAACTTTCCCGGGAGATGGATGATGTCCCGCGTCCGGTACCGCCGGTACCTCCCGAGCCAGTCATGGAACAGGTTCCTGCTGCTCCAACCGTGCCGGGAGATCTGCCTGAGGGTGAGAGTGCCCCTAACGATGCTTTTCCTGACATCATCCTGCAGGCACCGGAAATCGTGTCCGGTATAACCGGCCCTGCATATCCAGCGATACTCGATCCTGAAACGATTCCTCTGATGGCAGCATCTACGGAGACTTATGTTCGCACCGGGGAAGACGTTGCCGTACCTTCCGGAGAGTCAGTCCCTCCAGGATTACCGATCGATACCACAGAGAGTGCACCCCCCTCGAAGATCATATATGAATCCGCTGGACCTTCGACTTCTGCCGGACAGGAACTTCCGGTAACGGCAACGGCAGGCCCACCGGCATCCGTTCCGGTCCAACCACCCCACGGGGACATCACGGATATTCCGGAGCCTCTGCCGGAGGGATCAAGGGGGGAAATAACGGGACCCGTGGCACTGGCTGTCACTCAGGATCCTGAAATCCTGCCCGAAGCTACGCATGAGATGCCGGCTGGTCCTGTTCCTCCGGAAGAACCTGCAGGCATGGCAGAGCCGGAGCCGGTCGGGAAGGAAGAGTCCCCCTCCTCGCGAACCGGGTTTTTTTCAACGATTTCGGGATCCCTCCGGGATCGGATCAGGAAGTCCGGAAAATGACTGCACCTGGATTTTTATCCTGAACCGATCCGATATCCCCGCATAAACCTACTGGATCCTGGCAGGTGCATTTTTTCATGGTCAGGATCCGGCTGTCAGCCGGTTGGCCACATCCACGGCATCGGCTGCATTTACTGCCATCGCATCAGCACCGACCCGTTTCCAGAGGTCCGGGACGATGGAAAACGGGTAACCCCCGACAATGATCGTTGTCGTTGCCGTACCGGGATCTGCCCGCAATGAGCGGATAATATAATGTAGTGCCGGGAGATGGAATGACATCGTCGAGGAGATCGCAACAACAGCTGCTTCACGGTCCTTTACAGCGGAGATTATGCTTTCAGCAGGTGTATTCGCTCCGGTGAGATAGATGTCCCAGCCATCCAGTTCGAAAAAGTCAGCCACCATCCGGATACCGGCTTCGTGCTGCTCCCCTGCGACACAGGCAGCGACAACGGTTTTCCCCCGGTGCCGGACCCGGCCGCGTTCCGAGACGAATCGGTCGCGGACACCGGCCATGGACAGCAGGACCGATGCAGTTACAAAATGCTCTTGTTCGATGCCGATCTGCTGCATCTGCCAGATCCTTCCCGTTTCCTGCAGGACAGGCTGGAAAACACCGAGGTAGAGCTCTTTTACCGGAAGGCCTCCTTCAGCGATCTCCTGTATGATTCTGCGGGCCCGGTCGGGATCGGGAAGAAGGAGGGCATCGAGGTAATCCCTGGCTGTCCGGGCAAGGGGATGTTCCGGGGCAATGAACGGGGGGATCTCAGGAAGTGGCGAAGAAAGGACGGAGATGCCATGGTTTATGCATGCAATGGCTTTTTTACTGATATCCGGGGGGACCTCCTTCTGGAGAACGTCCCTGAGTGCTTCGAGGATGCCGGCCAGGTACTTTTTCGGGAGTGGCTGCGAGGCCATCATGACCCGGGCCCATTGTACATAATCGATGAACAGTGCTGGATCACGGATCGCGAGAGATTCCTGCAGGTATAACAGGTGATTCTGGAAGTCCGCAAAGCAGCGGACTTTTTGTGTGGCACTCCAGGCACGGGTGACGCGGGCATTTTTCTCTATATACCGGTCATACGCTTTTCCTGCAAGATAATCGCGGTCAAGGTCAACTGCATGATATACTGAAGATCCTGCCTGCACCATGTCCCGGATAAACCCCCTGCTCTGATAAGGAATTCAGCTTGACAAATATTATTCTTCCGCATGATGCAGCACTGGCATGGTCCTTATATGCAGTTCCTGATAATTCTGTAAAAGATTCCTTCCGGTATATGCTTGCCCGGAACAACAGGTAAGAAATGACCGTTATCACGCTAAAGGTCCAGACTTGGTTCACGGCACATTGTGGTATGTCCCAGGTTCCCGCGATCAGAAGGCTGCGTCAGGTTTTTGATTTCGAACCTTTCAGGTGCTGCATGACCCGTTCAATCACGACAGGGTTCCTCGGCTGGCTGATGTGGCAGTACTGGTCGGGAGAAGGCAGGAAGCGGGACGAAGAGAGGCCTGCAGGAAGGATCTCGGGGACTGTCCCGGGGAGAACAGATTCGCTGTTCGGCACGATCCCGTCACCTTCAAACGTCAACCGGTACTGCCCGTCCTCCGCGCGAACCCAGGTCTTCCCCTCAAACCAGGGAAAAAAATCCGGGAGTCTCCCGGGGTTTGCCGTCGCGATAATCCGGTAGCGGATGTCATCCCGTGTCCCGGCAGAACGGAGGCGCTTCATGAACGGGCTTTCCGGTCGCACATCCTGAACGATCCTGTCTGCTGACGGGTCAAATCCCGGCGGGACGAACGTACCGGCAAGACTGCGGATGATGGCCGGCCCGTGTCGAGGGTCGTGGAAGAGTTCGGCAAGTGCCGACCCGTCATTGGGCGGGCCGATCCCGATCAGCTGGCGGACCCGCTCGCGCCGCGTTGTGCCATCCAGCACTTCAAGAAGGTACCGGGCTGCACAGGTCCCGACCGAATGGCAGACGATATCGATCTTCCCGTCGTACCCGCTCGCATCCATGACAGACAAGATATGCTGCTCCAAGGCCAGGGCAATCTGCGGCAGGGTGGCATCCTGCATACCGGCATAGTCGAAACGGGAGGAAAGGATCGATGCCGACTCAAGCAGAGGTACGAGCCGGTTCCAGATCCCGGGGTGGCTGTTCCACCCATGTACAAGAATGACCGGGACAGGATATGGGTCCATTACCGGAACATTGGTGTCTCCGGACGAAAGGTTAAACGGTATCCTGCACGCATGTCAGCAGGTGATCAGGCTGGATTTGTCTCAGCGCGGCTTTGCGGCCATTATTCTCGTGAGCACTTTTTTTACCCTGAATCGCCTTTAAAGGTACAGGATATCTATGGCGATTGACTGGTACAATGAATTTGTCAACCTGAATTACGAGCCGGAAAAGAACGAACTCATCTGCCTCTTTTATTTTGAACCCGCAGCAGGTATCAGCGGCAGGGAAGCAGCCGGGCGGATCGCGTCCGAGAGTTCGACCGGGACATGGACCACCCTCTTTACCATGCCCCCCCGGATGAAAGCCCTGCAGGCAACGGCATTTGACATAGAAGGAAACGTTGTGAAGATCGCGTACCCGCTGGACCTCTGGGAAGAGGGCAATGCCGTGCAGCTCCTGAGCGGGATCGCGGGGAATATCTTTGGCATGAAAGCCCTGAAGAACCTGCGGCTGATCGATGCCTCCCTCCCGCGTGACTACATAAAACACTTCAGGGGGCCACATTTCGGCAACGACGGGATCCGGAAGATGATGGGGATCACCGGCCGCCCGTTGACCGGCGCAGTGCCCAAGCCCAAGATCGGGTTCTCGGCACGGGAGCATGCAAAGATCGGGTACGAGACATGGATGGGCGGTTTTGATTTTGTCAAGGACGATGAAAACCTGACCTCCACCTCGTTCAACCGGTTCGATGACCGGGTCAGGCATATGACAAAACTGCGGGATGCGGCCGAGAGAGAGACCGGGGAGAAAAAGTCCGCGTTCCTCAATATCACCGCTGACGTGGAGACGATGAAGAAACGGGCTGACCTCCTTGCAGAGAACGGCTGGAACTACGCAATGATTGATGTGGTCGTCGCCGGCACGGCCGGGGTCATGACAATGCGGGACTACTGCTCCGATCTCGGCCTCGCGATCCACGCGCACCGCGCGATGCACGCCACGTTCGACCGCAACCGGAAGCATGGCATAACCATGCAGTTCCTCGCAAAGCTCATGCGCCTGATAGGTGTCTCCCAGATCCATACCGGGACCGCAGTGGGAAAACTGACAGGTTCGCGGAGGGAGTCCATGGCGCTTGCGGACATCCTCCGGGAGAAGAAGATCAAGGCGGTCGAGGGAATGCTCCTTGAACAGGACTGGGGGAAGATCAAAAATGCGTTCCCGGTCTCGTCCGGCGGGCTGCACCCGGGTCTTGTTCCCGATGTGCTGGACATTTACGGCACGGAAATGGTGCTGCTCGTATCCGGTGGGATCCACGGTCACCCAAAAGGGACACGGGCCGGGGCACAGGCTGTCATGCAGGCAATCGAGGCCTGGAAAGAGGGCATAACGCTCGGCGAGAAGGCCAAAAATGCAAAAGCTCTTGCGGAAGCCCTGGAGAAATGGGGTTACTATAAACCAATGTGACAGGGAGCATAGTCTTTTCAAATTTTTTCTTGTGCAGAAAAATTCATGTGCTCCCGTTCCTGATTGGATCGTATGCACGATATCGCCAGCAGCAAAAAGATGGAGAACGGGATTGTCGTTTTCTGGGACGAGAAAAGCGAGAAGAAGTACGAATCGTTCAATTATTCCGAGCTCATCGACATGAAGATCAACGCGCTTGATCTCCTTGACCGTCCGAGGTCATACAAAGTCGATGAGGATAAACACGCACTTATCTCCAAGAAATAATCCTCTTTTATTTTCCGGGCAATTTGTCTCAACAAGACGAGACAGCCGGGATTTGGAGCGGGTAATTGCGCTGATTTCGCGAGTAAAGGAAACAGGAAGTGTACCATGATAACAACCATCTATTATTTTTCCGGGACCGGCAACTCGCTCGCGGTTGCCCGGGATCTCGCACAGGAACTTGGAGAGACGGAGCTTATACCCATCACGCGGGTAATGCACCAGCCGGAGATCGTGGACAACGCCGGAACAGTAGGGATCGTTTTTCCCGTTTATTTTATGGATATGCCCGGGATCGTGAAGGACTTCGTCCGGAAACTCCGGGTTCCGGACACCGCGTATCTCTTTGGTATCGCTACCTGCGGGCAGCAGCCCGGTCACGCCCTCTTCTCGCTTTCCGCCCTCATGGAACGCAATGGCCGTCGCCTCTCCGCAGGGTTTGCACTGGTCATGCCGGAAAATTATATTGCGCCAGTCGACCTGATGGAGCCCGAAGCGATCCAGCAGCAGAAGAACGAGAATGTCAGAAAGAAGATCCCTGCGCTTGCAGCAGCAATTACCCAGCGGCGGGTCTCTGCGCCGGAGGGGACCAGTTCCCTGATATGGCGGGTCCTCGGGAGTCTCTCCTCGGTCATGATGACCTCGGTGATACGGGTCCCGAAAAAGCTCCATGCCACGGATGCCTGCAACCGCTGCGGGACGTGCGGGCGGATCTGTCCCACGAATAACATCTCGGTGACAAACGATGCTGTGACCTGGGGCGGTAACTGTGCCCAGTGCTATGCCTGCATCCACTGGTGCCCGGCGAGGGCAATCGAGATTGGCGGCAGAACCTCCGGTAAACCGCGCTACCATCACCCGGATGTGACACTTAAGGATATGATCCTGCGGTGATTCATGGAGGTTTTCATGAAACCTGGTACCATGCAGTCAGTTCCGGATAACGCGCAACCAGATCTGGATTACCGCCGGGTACTTGACGCGGCGATTGCAGATACCCTCCGGCAGGCACGAAAGATTATCACCGGCAGCCCGGCACTTCTTGTCACTGTGACAAAGATCTTCCTCTACCAGAAAAAAGCCGCGCGTACCCGCCGTACAAATGAACGCCAGGGCCTCCTTGTTCCGCCGGTCATGATCGCAAGTATCACTTCGCGTTGCAACCTCGCGTGTGCCGGTTGCTACATGAAAGCTAAACACCACAGCAATCCTGACATGAGCCCTGACCAGCTCCGGACTGTCGTAAGGGAGGCTGCCTGCCTCGGCGTATCGATCATTGTTATTGCTGGCGGTGAGCCCCTCCTGCGGAAAGACGAGATTATACGTCTTGCCCACTCGTTCCCGCAAGTCCTGTTCCCGGTTTTTACCAATGGCCTCGTGATCGATGAAAATATGGCCGATGAGATTGCCGGCCTGCGGAACATTGTCCCGGTCATCAGTTTCGAAGGGTTCCGTGACGATACCGATGCAAGGCGGGGAGGTGGGGTCTATGACCTTCTGCTGGATGCATGTTCCCTTCTGAAAAGTCGGAACATCTTTTTCGGGTGCTCGGTCACCACCTCCCGGGCAAATTTCGGGCACGTCATGGATGAGGCGTTTATCCGGCAGATGATTGATGCCGGGGTAAGAGTGTTCACCTTCGTCGAGTACGTGCCCATGGAGCCCGGCACTGAAGACCTCGTCCTCGCGCCGGAACAGAAGACTATGCTGAATACTGCGCTGTCCGCCTTCAACCGGAAATTTTCGGCTCTTTTCATCGGGTTTCCCGGTGACGAGGAACCCTACAGCGGGTGTCTTGCTGCAGGGCGGGGTTTTGTCCACATCAGCCCTTCCGGGGATCTCGAGCCCTGCCCTGCGGCGCCGCTCTCGGACGCGAACCTCACAACCGTGCCGCTTAACGAAGCCCTGCGTTCCCGGCTGCTCGCCCGGATCCGCGAGGAACACGGGTTGCTTACGGAAAGTTCCGGTGGCTGTGCTCTCCGGGCAAACCGTGAGTGGGTGCAGGAGATCATGGGACGGGAATAATTTTTCAGCCTGACAGATTCCGACCTGATTTTTTACGAGATTATTTTTAAAAGATTTCCGAAAATTTTCATTCATTTGTCCATATTCCTGCCGCATCCCGATCCCTTTTAATATCCCCCTCCAAGATCCTAAGCACCGTGACAGAATTCCAGCTCACCTCACCCTTTGCACCGGCAGGTTCACAACCCGAAGCGATACGGCAGCTGAACGAAGGGCTCAGTTCGGGCGAGCAGTACCAGACCCTTCTTGGTGTCACCGGCTCCGGCAAGACCTTCACCATGGCGAACGTGATCGCGGCAGCGGACAAGCCAACCCTCGTCCTCGCCCACAACAAGACGCTTGCCGCCCAGCTCTACCAGGAGTTCTGCGATTTTTTCCCGCACAACCGGGTCGAGTACTTTGTCTCCTACTATGATTACTACCAGCCGGAGTCCTACATCCCGGCAAAGGACCAGTACATCGAGAAAGATTCTGCCATCAATCCCAAGATCGAGATGCTCCGGCTCTCCGCCACCGCCTCGCTCTCCTACCGCCGCGACGTGATCGTAGTCGCCTCGGTCTCCTGTATCTACGGCCTTGGAAACCCGGAAAATTTCCGGAACATGGGGTTCGAACTCGCGGTCGGCCAGAAGATCGGCCGCAGCGGGATCCTGAGCCGGCTCCTCGATATCCAGTTTGAGCGGAACGACATCGATCTGGCCCCCGGGCGGTTCCGGGTCAGGGGGGACACCATCGACATCGTACCCGGCTACTTCAACGACATCATCCGCGTCGAGCTCTTCGGTGACGAGATCGAACGCATCCGGGAGGTGGACAAGAATACCGGTGCAAAAAAAGAGGAGATGAAATATTTCTACGTCTACCCGGCCCGGCACTTTGTCACCCCGGAGAGCACCCGCATGACGGCGATAGAATCGATCCGGAAGGAACTCGACGAAGTACTTCCCGCACTCGGGATGATCGAGGCCCACCGGCTCGAGCAGCGGACCCGGTTCGATATCGAGATGATCGAGGAGACCGGCTCCTGCAAGGGGATCGAGAACTATTCCCGGCATTTCGATGGCAGGAAAGCGGGCGAGAAACCCTACTGCCTCCTCGACTACTTCCCGGACGACTTCCTGATGATCATCGACGAGAGCCACCAGATGATCCCGCAGCTGCACGGCATGTACAACGGTGACCGCTCACGGAAAAAAGCACTTGTTGATTACGGTTTCCGGCTCCCGAGTGCGTATGACAACCGCCCCCTGAGGTTCCATGAGTTCGAGCAGTACATGGGAAACGTGGTCTTCGTATCCGCCACGCCGGGTGACTACGAGTTGAAAAAATCCTCGCGGCTTGTCGAGCAGATCATCCGCCCGACAGGCCTTGTAGACCCGGGTGTTGAGGTACGCCCGATCGAGGGTCAGACCGGGGACGTGATACGGGAAGTCCAGGCAACCATTGCCCGGGGAGACCGCGTCCTCATCACCACGCTCACCAAGAGACTCGCCGAGGAACTTTCTGAGTTTCTTGCGGAGCAGGGGATCAGGACCCGCTACCTCCACTCGGAGATCCAGACCCTCGAACGCAGCGAGATCATCCGCGAGCTCCGGCTCGGGAAATTCGACGTGCTGGTAGGGATCAACCTGCTCAGGGAAGGGCTTGACATCCCCGAAGTCGGATTTATCGGCATTCTGGACGCAGACAAGGAAGGGTTCCTCCGCGATGCCCGGAGCCTGATCCAGATCATCGGCCGGGCTGCCCGGAACGTAAACGCAAACGTCGTGCTGTACGCTGATGCGATGACCGATTCGATGAAACGTGCGATCGCCGAGACGAAGCGTCGCCGGAACCTGCAGGTAGCCTTCAACAAAGAGCACAATATCATCCCGCAGACTATCATCAAACCGGTCAAGGAAAAAGAAGTTGATATTAAGGATACCCGGCACGTGCCAAGAAAGGAGATCCCGAACGTGGTCATCGAACTTGAAAAGCAGATGCGCGACGCTGCGGAGAATCTTGACTTCGAACGGGCAATCGCGCTCCGGGACCAGGTCAGGAAACTGAATGAGCGGATGGGCCAAGCGGCCCGGCACCATGCAGCGCGTTGACGGATCGGAAAATCGGAGCAGGATCTTCAGAACCGACCGGATATCCGTGGGGGCAGTTATTTTTCGTATGATATCATCGCCGTACCGGAAGTCTCAGCGATCCCGGCTTTCTTCCGTTGTGCCTACCATATAGTACCGTTTGATGAATTCACGAACCTTCTCGGACTCGATCCAACCCATATCCAGCTGGGTGATGATCCGGTCGATCTCCCGGGCCTGCAGGATGATCTTGTCAGTGATATCCCCGGGAACGAGGCTCGACAGACCGACGATCACCGCGAGCGGGTTGCGGATATGATCGCCAAGGATAGCAAACTGCTCGATATTCTTCTCAACCTGTTCAAGCGCTGTGCGTTTGGCGACTTCCATCTGTTTCCTGTCAGTGATGTCGATGAACGAGAGCATTACACAGACCGGTTTTCCCACCTCGTTCCTTACGAGATTGGCATAGAACTGGACATACAACGGGCTCCCGTTATATTTCAGTAGGGCGACTTCCCCCAACCAGCTCCCCCTGTACAACAGCTGGTCCCGTATATCCTCGAACACCTGGCGGGAAGCCATGATGTGCCGGGCATTCATCCTGACTATCTCCGCTTCACCGGGGTAGTCCATCATCTGGAGAAGTGAGCGGTTCACATAGGTGATGTTCAGATCGAGGTCAAGGATCGCGATGGCGTTGATAGAGGAACTGATGGCTTGGTCCTTGATCAGCAGTGCCTCTTCGGCAGATTTCCTGTCAGTGACGTCCGCAATAGTGACGACAATCTGGTTATCAGGAAGCATTCCCGCAGAGATGAGGACCCAGCGCGGGCCTCTCGTTTTTGTATGGAATTTTGTCTCACAGTTCTCAACACTGCCATGGTCTTTGAGCGCCCGGAAAAAGAGGTCTTTTGCTTCAGGCTCCATCCAGAGATCAGCAAAGGGGATTTGAAGGAGTTCGCTGTATTCATACCCGAGAATGAAGGCAAAACGCTTGTTCCCTTCACGGATCGACAGCGTGGTGAGGTTGATCAGCCCGATTCCCGCTTCGGAATAGTTGAAAAGGCTTCGGTACTTTACTTCGTTCCTCCGCAAGTGGGAAGAGAGGCTGGTCACAACAGCGCCTACCCCGATCAGGACAATACAGATGATGAATGCCGCCGTGAAATACTCAAGAGATCCCGTGGAGAAGAACCAGACCATGCCAAGATAGACTGCTGAGATCAGACCGGCAAAGAGCAGCCCCCGGTGGGGGTACCAATAGGCTGCGATTACAACCGGGATATACAGGAGATGGGGGGCGACCGGGTTGTTACCGTAATGGAGGCTGAGGAAGTTAATCAGCAATGCAAGGACCGTGGTATTGACGATAATGAAGAGCCAGAGGTCAACCAGACTCTCCTCCCGGTCTACAAACATATTCTCAATCGTCATCGGTGTTTTCCCTCCCGTAACTTAATAAAAATATTCCCGTCATTGACCAGCACGATTCTGGTGTGAATGTTAAAAACCGGAATATCCGGTTTTACGATAATTATTCCGGTTCCAAACGTAAAAAGTGCTTGGATGCCGGAATTTTATATAATGCAAGGGTGGTGACAACTACGCGCCTTAAAAAACCGGTGGGGAGGATAAATGATGAAGTACTCCGGCACAACGCAGAGGCAGGAGGTTGCAAAAACCGGGATCCTACCCGAGCCCCCACTGGGAGAGCGTTGTCCGTGACGGGTCGACGTCGTTCCACTGCCAGCCCAGCGCCTCGATGATCCGCGAGATTGGCTGCTTGATGGTCTTTTCCAGCATCAGCTCCCAGTCTACGACAAATTCAGGCGGAACCTGGTCGGCATACTCAAAACAGAGCACGTCCGTCTTGGGATATTTTGAAGTCACGGTCCTGATGTAGACCCTCTTCGGCTTGCTGCCCTTGCCGAACTCCGTGTGGAGGTTCTCGTTGGCGTACTTCGCGCCCCGGACCTGTGCGTCATCGTTGTCATAGTCATTGAGGGATTTTCCGATCCCGCCGGGAATGCCGACTTCATCCAGTGAGTATTTACCTGCCCGGTACTTTTTTATTACGTCCGAGAGATACCTTTTGATCCCGTCATATCCCTCGCCAGCAAGGATCATCTCCATCACCTTCATCTGGACAATCTTGGTGATCTGAGGCGTGTCGCTCCTCTTGATCTCGAAGCCCACGATGTCGGTCTCCTGAACGTCTTTTCCCTCTTTCCAGACAAGCGAACCCGCATACCGCTTCTTCTTGCCGGCCTGGAAGAACCGGGCATAGATCTTCTCGAACTTGATGGAGAAGAAATGGGTATCGGCATTGAGTTCCTTCTTTGCAAAAGCAGAATAACTCTCGTTGAGGCGTTTTTCTATGGTGCGGGCCACTTCGATCGTCTTCTCCCGGTCAAGCGGCGGGAGCTGCACCATACAGGAATCCGTATCGCCATAGATGACCTTGTATCCCTGCTGCTCGATCACGCGCCGGGTATGTTCGATGATCGCCCGACCGACCGACGTGACCGCAGACCCGATCTCCCGGTCGAAGAGGCGGAACCGGGTGTAGCCCGAAACACCGTAATAGGTGTTCATGATCACCTTGAGCACGTTCTGCTGCATATCATAGACGACATACTGGGGAGACCCAAAGGAAAAGGTGTCGCGCAGGCGTTTTTTCTCGTCCCGCTCTTTCAGGAGATCAGCGATAATACTCCGGGTCAGCCCGTCAGGCTGCTTCCGGAACCGGATCCCGTTGGGAGCCCGGAGTTCTCCGTCCTTGTCTTTGGTTTCCGGGGAGGCATTGATCGTCATCATGGCCATGGGATAGAGCGACTTGAGGTCGAGCACGACCACGTTCTCCCTCACCCCCTTGCTCGGCTCAAACACCGTAGCGCCCTCGAACTCCTCGGCATTTGCAAACCCTTTGGAGGGCAGGACATACCGGCCGTGGGCTTTCCTGAGGACGTACACATCAATGACACTCGAGGAGTTCAGGGTCTTGTCCAGCGGGCAGCCAACATAGCGGGCAATCTCCCGGTAGAACTCGATGATATTGTCCTTTTTGTTTATCGCTACGCAAAGTTCTACATCCTTGAAATTGTATTCGACAAGGAGCGCCGGCTCTTTTTTCCAGAGATCCGAGAGCGTGCCGGTATAACGGACCTTCTGCTCGCCCAGCTCATCCATGGCTACTGCATCGAGCCGGTACGACTCCTTGAGATTGGAGTGCATCTTCTTGTAGGCAGTGAGGAGATCAAAGAGTGCCCGCCCCCTCAGCGCGTTACGCTCGGTCTGTCCCGGAATTCGGGCGAGGGAATCCGACCGCAGTCCCAGTTTCTCCATCCTCCCCCTGATATACGGCATATCGAACTCGACAAAGTTCCAGCCCGAGAGGACGTCCGGATCGCGTTCGGTGATATAAGCGGCAAACGCCCGGAGCATGGCAGTCTCATCCGCGTACGTGCAGATGGTGTGCGTTCCTTTCCGGAAACACCCATTGGCAAGCCCGCCTTCCTGTTCCTTTGCAGTGATATCCGAAGATATGCCGGCCCCGAACAGCAGAAACGTGGTATAGTCATTGTCAAAAGAGTCGAAGCAGGTGATACAGATGATCTTGTCCCGCTGGGGATCCGGAAAACCCCGTTCATCCTCGCATTCGATATCCACCATGCAGACCCGTGCGGGAGTATCGACATCGGCAGGGTGGATATCGTGATAGTCAGCCGTGGCAGAGGACGCCGATACGCCCCCGGTCAGCCCGGTATCGATCATGAACCGGGTGGCAAACGGGATGTCTGCTTCGAAGTGCCGGTAGCGGTCGCGCACATCCCTGACATCGGTCGGGCGCTGGGTATAGAGACGGCGCAGCGGTTCATCCCTGATCGAGCGGTAGAGGGTCCCCGTCTCGAGCGTTGCCTGCGAGGGCAGCGGGACGGTCTCAGCCTGGTCGGCCGGTACGTAAAAATATGGCATGAAACCGGTCACCTCCACCCTGACTGCCCTGCCTTTTGCATCCCTCCCGAAGATATGGATCAGCGGGCCGCCCGGTGCATTGCTGTATTCCACCTGGTTGATGGCAAGGACCAGCCCGTCAGAAGCCTCGGGCGGGCAGGGGGCGCTGGTGCACGCATCCGGTGACTGTGCCTGCGAAGCCATATCAGGAGACCGCCTGTAGACAGAGATTCCGTGCAAACATGCCAGCCTCGTTCATCTTCCCGGATTCCCACGCATCCAGCTCCCATTCCTCGATCGCCAGGATACCGTCGCGGCCGACCCGGACCGGGACGCCGAGCGAACACCCGCTCACACCATATTCGCCTTCCAGCACTGCAGAGCACACCACCAGCTCCCGGGTATCTGACACGATCATCCGTATGAGGCGGGTAATGTGGAATGCCGGGCCGAACACCGTGCCTCCCTTGCCCCGGATCACTTCCATGCTGGCGCCACGGAGCCCGGAGAGGATCTCTTCCCGGACCGGGACTTCAACCGGCCTGTCAAGCCGGGAGAAGAGCGGCACCTGATGCTCTCCATGTTCGCCAAGAACGAATGGCGGACCAGTGATATTCCTCTCCCGGAGCGCGATGCCGAACCGGGCGCTGTCGAGCTGGCCGCCAAAGCCTATACAGTGCTCCCGGGCCATGCCGGTCTTTTCCCGGAGATAATAATTATTGATGTCCATCGGGTTGGTAACCGTTATGAGGATACCGGAAAACCCCTTCAGCATTCCTGCAAATTCCCGTATCGCCGGTATGTTGGCAGCAAGCAGGTCAGCACGGCTCTTTACCGAAGGGGTCCTCGGCAACCCCGCGGAAAAGACACAGACATCTGCGGTCCGGATCTCCTGTATGTCAGTGCCGATCGGGACACCAAGACCGGTATGTCTGATATCGAGCACCTGCGCCTGCAGGATGCCGGGTGCGCTGTCATAGAGAACCAGTTCGTCTGCGATGCCCTGGGATGCCGCAAGATACGCAACCTCGCCCCCGATACGTCCGACCCCCACCACCGCAAGGCGCGCCATCTGGTACTAATATGGGTATGCTAATAATAAATAACGACCATTTCCTGATGAATGGTATCGATCAGGCCGGACCCGGTCACGGTTGGCGGGGTTGATCTCAATAATCACCTGCTCCTGGCTGCCGGGGTGCTTGGCACAACCGGATCATCGCTCTCGCGGATGCTCCTTTCGGGAGCCGGGGGTGTCGTGACAAAGTCGATCGGCCCCCGACCGAAGGAAGGGCATGCCGGACCGTGTCTTGTCGTCCTGGATGACGGGCTCCTCAATGCAATGGGTCTTCCCAACCCGTCAAAAGAGTTTGTTGACGAGATCGCCCCGCTTGCAAAAAAACCGGTCATTGCAAGCATTTTTGGCGGGAGCCCGGAGGAATTTGCAGAAGTAGCCGGGTGGTTCTCCGGGAAAGTAGCCGGTTTTGAACTGAACCTCTCGTGTCCCCATGCCGAAGGGTACGGGTCAGCGATCGGTTACGACCCCGGACTCGTAAAAGCCTGCACGATGGCAGTGAGCAGGACCGGCGTCCCGACGTGGGTAAAACTCACCCCGAACGTAACGGATATCACCGAGATCGGGAGAGCCGCGGAGTCCGGGGGAGCCAGTGCGATCGTGGCGATCAATACGGTAAAGGCCATGCGGATATCGACAGATATGCGCCGCCCTGTGCTGGGCAACAGGTTCGGAGGGCTTTCCGGAAGAGCGATCTTTCCGATCGCGGTCAGGTGCGTGTACGAGCTGTATGACGCGGTGAAAATTCCGGTTATAGGATGCGGTGGGATCTCGACGGCAGACAATGTCATCGAGATGATGATGGCGGGAGCAGGTGCCGTGGAGATCGGGAGCGCAGTAATCGACGATGTGAAAATATTTGAGACGATTTCAAAAGACCTCTATGCAAAGGACGGGATCAGTCCCGGGGAGATTGTGGGGTGCGCCCATGGCTGAAGGATTGCCGGAGACCGTCGCAATTGTCCGGGTGAAAAAAGAGAACCCGCAGGTCCGCACATTTTTCCTTGACAGGACGTTCGCGTTCTCCCCTGGACAGTTCGTCATGGTCTGGGTCCCCGGTGTTGACGAAATTCCCATGGCCCTCTCGTCACCAAACAGCATCACCGTACAGAAGGTTGGCGATGCCACGGCCGCACTTTTCGGGCTCAAACCCAGGAACACGATCGGCATCCGCGGCCCATTCGGGAACGGGTTTACGAGAGGTGAGAGAGTTCTTGCAATTGCCGGTGGCGTTGGAGCCGCCCCGCTCCTCCCCCTTGCAAGAGCCGATTGCATCATGACGCTCCTGCTCGGGGCGCGGACCGAGTCCGAACTGCTCTTCCTCGACCAGCTGGATGAGTGCACGGATGTCCTGATCGCAACTGATGACGGCTCCCAGGGGCACCACGGTTTTGTGACAGACTTGATGGACGAAATCAACCTTGGGGCGTACGACCGGATCGCGGTCTGCGGTCCTGAGGTCATGATGAGAGCAGTTCTGGCAAAAGTTGCGGAAATAGGCCTTGTCCATAAAACAGAATTCTCTCTCCACCGGTACATGAAATGCGGCGTCGGAGTCTGCGGGTCCTGCTGCATCGATCCTTCGGGGCTCCGGACTTGCAAAGACGGCCCGGTATTTCCCGGTGACCTCCTCCAGAAATGCGAGTTCGGGCATTACCTGCGGGATGCAAGTGGTCGTAAAAAGAGCATCTGAGCACCGGCCCGGGAAAAACCTCCGTTTCCGGGGAGGTTTTTCCCTGTGAACAGGATCATACCTCATCTCCATCCTTTACGAAACGGTATACCTCTTTTGGGACCTGGATCACGAAACGGGCACCTTTTTCCGGTTCCCCATTCTCCGTTATGGTCATGCCCGTGATGCTGAGGATCTCCTGTGCGAGGAAGAGCCCGTACCCGGTGGTCCGGTAATATTCCCGTCTGAAGATCTTCTCTTTCGCGCCTGCCGGGATGCCGATGCCGTTATCCTCGTACACGATCTCTGCACCGGAGTCCGTCTCCTGGAACGAGAACCTGCAGACCGTGACGTTCCCTCCATGGTGAAGGGAATTGTCAAGAAGATTAACGAATACCCTGTCGAAAAGGTAGTCTGAGTAAATCTCTGCATTTCCAAGTTCTTTTTCCACCCTCACACTGCCAGGATCGATATCCAGGGTGGCACGCCCGACCGCCTTATTCAGGCTCTGCCAGCGGGGCGGACGTGCTCCGATAGTCTGGTAATCGCGGGTAAACCGTATCTGTTTCTGGATCAGCTGGATGATATACTCGATCTTCCTGAGGTATTCGATCGCGCCGGGATCGGTGATCGTGTCTTCCGCAAGAGAGAGGTACATGACGATTGCCGTGATCTGGTTGAGGATATCATGCCGGGTGATGGCAGAGAGGGTACTGAGCTTGCGGTTGGCGAGCTGGATCGCATTTTCGAAACGTTTGCGCTCCTGGATCTCGGCTTTGAGGATACTGTTGGCTTTCAGGAGCTCTTCGGTCCGTTCGGAAACACGCTGCTCCAGGTCGTACCGGGCTTTCTGGATAACCTTCTCGGCAAGCCGCCGGTCGGTAATATCGATAGCGGAACATATTACCACCTTGCCATCACCGGGCGCGGCAGAGACAAGGAACTGGCGGACCTCCCCGTCCCGGGTCTGGAAAAGGAGTTCGACATCCCCGGACAGCATATTTTCCCGGATCTTTTCAATAAAAGAATCGCGCCCGGCCGAACCGGGCAGGATCCGGGAGATGTCCCTTCCCGCCAGTTCGTCCGTCTCGTATTTCAACATCCGTGCACACTTGCCATTAATCTCCCCGATACGGAGGGTGACAAGATCGAACGTGAAAATTCCTGCCTGCGAGTTTTCAAAAATTCCCCGGTATTTCTTCTCCTCTGCCCTGAGATCCTCGGCAAATGACGATGTAACGACGCCGATGGTAACAAAGATCACGAACCATGCCGTGGACACCGCCAGCAGTGATGGGTCAAAATTACTGAACGAGTAGACCAGCAGGAGATAGACCGTGCTGATGAAAAGTGAGAAAACCACGCCCCTCTGGGGATAGAGGTACACAAAAAGGATGAGGGGCATAAAATAGAGAAAAGGGAAAATGTCATAGATACCGTGGGTAAGGCAGTACACAGTAGAACCGATTGCAACCAGGGTGGTCAAGAGGATGGCGAGGACTCCCATTGGCTGGTAGAGCCTGTTTTTCAGCACAGGAGGAGATATCATTCGTCCTCCTCCTGGTCACTGAGGGGAAGCCCTTCTTCAAAAAGGATCATGCGTTCAAACCTCCGGTGCTCGAGGATCTCCGCATGGAGCTCTTCATTTATCCGTTCAAGGTGTGCAGTGCGGGCCCTGACCTGCTCTTCGAGATCCTCAAGGGTCTTCCGGATCTCTTCTTCCGCTATCTTGCTGCCGGTGAGATCGATGACAGAACAGAGCACCCTTTCCCCAGAAACGAGAACGGTTGAGACCACCAGCCTGAGCAGCGTGCCATCTTTTGCACGGAAAACACCTTCGGTCTCAGATCCCAGCTCGCCCGAGTTCACTCCGGCAATGAACCGTCCACGTTCAGAACTGTCGGCCCAGACAATGGCAAGAGGTCTTCCAACCAGATCCGGCCGTTCGTACCTCAACCACCCGGCACATTTCAGGTTGATGTCCAGGATTGCCTGGGTGCGGCCGTCGAAACAGAAGATCCCGTCCTGCGAATTGTCAAGGATCTTCCGGATCCGTTCCCGTTCCTCGTAGAGCTGGGTTGCATACGAAGAGAATACGACCCCGATGGTAATGAAGATTGCAAACCATGCCGTGGCAATCGCGATCAGGGACGGGTTGGTAAAACCCAGTACATAGATGAGACTGATGTAGGTCAGGCTGATGCCAAGGGTGATGATGACAGAACGTTTGGGGTAAAAATAGACCGCAAGGATGATGGGGAGAATGTAGAGGAACGGGAACACCGCGAAAATTCCGTGGGTCAGGGAAAAGATCGTGGAAGCAACAGCCCCGAAATACGCAGAAATGATGATGAAAAGGCGGATTACCTCTTCACCGCTGCTGGGCATATGCGTCATTCCATCTTCCCTGCATTCATCCAGCTCTGTCCCGAATGCACCTTAGTACTAGTCGATGATCTTATTGCATATAAGTATGTGGAGTCCTGATTACCTGCCGGTTTTGCCGGCCACGCGATCGCAGACCTTTTCAGGGTCCATTGAGGGCTCATTTTTTTTCGGGGTCCCGGAATTAATCCGCTCCAGATCCTCGACTTTGTTGATGTTGATGAAGGTCCTGAGATCCGGGTCGAACTGTCTGAGCTCCTCCACGGGAATGTATTTTGTATTGATACTGCGGATGAGGGGGCGGAGCGAGAGTGAATCGTGGCTTTCGAGATATCCCGTGAGAACAGACCTCCGGTATACCGCATGGAGGGGCTCGATCATGTCATAGTTCCAGCAGGGGATGGCCGCATCATGCTCCCCGAGTGTTTCGAAGAGGTGAGTGACCACTGAGGCCTGGATGCAGGGCATATCGCAGGCTGATACGAAAACCACATCCCCGTGTGCTGCCTGTGCCCCGGCATGCAGTCCGCCAATCGGACCGATCCCCGTCCGGATATCGGTGATGCATCGCACCCCGTCAAGATGGCGGAACCTCGTGCACTGCTCCGGGTCGCGGGCAACGAGTATGATCTCCCCGACGACCCCTCTGAGCGATTCGATCAGTCTCTCGATAAATGTCCTGCCCTCGAACACGAAGAAATACTTCTCCTTCCCGTCTGCGCGCCGGGCTTCACCCCCGACAAGGATGACTGCGGATCTCATCATTCACCACGTGCTCCAGACGATTCGCGGGAGCATATCAGGCTGACAATACAGGTATTGACCGGTGTCGGGACTCTGTCTTCCCTCCCTTTCATGACCACGGCTCCGTTCAGGAAACCAATCCCGATCCCCCTGCCCCGGTAAAGGTTCTGCAGCATGAGCGAGTGGTGGAGCGATACAGGCGGGAGCCGGGCATCCCGAAGACAGGTCAGATAATCTACGATTTTCTTCCTGCAGACCACATGAATCATGCAGAGCCGTGAGAATTTTGCCCCTGCCGTTAGGTCGCATGCACCAGCACGATGTATGAGAACTTTCATGGTATGCGTCTCTCCCGTCAGGATAACCAGATCCTGTTTCGTGGTTAACGAACCCCTGTTCATTAGTTGGTGGTTTTTCCCAATAGTATTTTATGCAGATTTTTCCTCTCCATCGCAAGCAGGGCTTCCTTGATCTCAATTGACGGAGAGAAACCGCCAATCCCATGAGCCGCAACGATCCGGTGGCAGGGGATGATCAGCGGCGTGGGGTTACGGGCCATGGCCTGCCCGACCACCCGCGGCCCTGTACCGGCGTCCCGTGCTATCTCCCCATAGGTCGCGGTCTTCCCATAGGGTACCTTTCGCACGGCCCGGTAAATACGCCCATAAGTACTGTCGTCGTGAGCGGCGATGCTTGCGAGGGACGTAAGGTCAACCGGCAGCCCGGCACAGTATTTCCTGACAGGTTCCGGCACGGCTCCCGGAATTCCCACCTCAGCGAACCGGACCCGGTGGACCGTATCCGCGCTCCACCGCACCTGCACAAACCACAGCCCGAAACGGCAGGAACCTTCTAGGATCTCCATTGAGCCAGCACATCCCTGAACTTCGCTGCATCGCACTCGATCATCTCTTCCTGCATCCATGAGGGAAGGGCGTCCTTAACCCTTTTTTCCAGGAATCGTTTCTCCCCGAGTACCAGCACCCCGCGGTCATGCGGAGTGCGCAGCACCCGCCCGAGCGCCTGGAGGGAACGGTTTATTGCCGGCAGGGTATAACAGAGAAACTCTCCTTCTGCACCAAACTTATGCCGGAAGTACTCTATCGTCATTTTCCGGACCCGGTTGAAAGGGGCAAGCGGAAGCCCTATCACCATCGCACCGTTCAGCATCTCGCCCCGGTAATCGAGCCCTTCGCTCCATTTCCCGCCGCAGACCGCGAACATGACACCCGATTCCCCGCGTGTCGGCAGGGAGAGAAACTCGTTGAGCGCAGTACCGGCGCTGGCAGCCTCGCGCGGTTCGATGTAGGTCTTACGGTCCCGTATATGGGGTACCGCGAGCCTGGCAAAGGACTCGAGGATCTGGTAGCTCGGGAAGTAGATCGCCCGGTTTCCCTTCAGTGCGGAGAACGTACGGATATACCCGGTGATCTTTTCGGTATTCTCCCTGTTCTGCCGCATCGAAAACGCGGTCGTGATGTCAGTCGCACAGGCCACGAGCCGGTTCTCCCTCGGGAAGGCATTGGGCAGGGCAAGCGTGATCACCTTTGCATCGCCGAAATAGTAACGACGGAAGCTCTCGACCGGCGAGAGCGTGCCCGAGATAAGGACCGCACAGGCATGCGAGCTGCAGACTTCGGTGAGCGAGGCCGACGGGTCGATGTTGCGCACTTCAAGCGTGATCCCGCTCTCCTCTTTCCGGTAGACCGTGAGGTAGGCGGGGTCGGTGGCTGACTGGGAGAGCCGCACGAGGAAGAGGGTGAGCCGCTCGATCGCGGTCTCCCGGAACTCACCGGCCTTCTGGTTCTTCTCCCGGACCGATTCGGCGAGACCGATCAGGTCGTCGACAATCTCGTCCATCTCCTTGTAAAGAGATTCCCTGACGATCATCCGGTCGAAGATGGCAGGGTCGAACCAGTCCTCGGCCTCGGCCGAGTTCACGAGCCCCCTGATGAACTCGGTGAGCCGCGGCAGGACGTGCTGCACGGCCTCCGCCCCCTTATGGCGTTTCCGCATACCCGAGAGTTCGCGGGAGGCCTGTTCGAGGTCCCGCTCTTCAAGGGTCACGCTCCCGATGCTGGTGATCACGTCGCCACAGTTATGCGCTTCGTCGATGAGGAGGAGGACGTCCTGCGGCTCCACCCCGAGGTTTGCGTAGAGCTGCTCGCGGATCTCCCGGTCAAAAAGGTGGTGGTAGTTGAGGATGACCACGTCCGTGTTCCTGGCAGCGTGCATCATCAGCTCGTACGGGCAGATTTCGGCACAGAACTCTGATAGTTCCCGCGGGGGGACCGGGTGGGCAATCACCCGCTCCGCCTTCACCCGGAGAGCAGCTGATGGCACCATTTTGACGCCTACCGTATCTGCCTGCACGAACATCCTGCTGTTGATGTAATACGGGCAGAGCAGCGGGTGCTCCTTGTCCATCCGCCGGATCTGCTGGATGATGAACGGGTCTTTGGAGGGGTTGAGAGCCCCTCTCTCCGCCCGGTCCCGCATGAGCGAAGACGAGAACGCCTTGACCCCCTCACACTTGCGGTACACGTCGCCGCTGCCGCCAAGGGGGCACATGCTCCCCTTGCCGACCAGGTACACGGTCTTGATCTCCGGCTGTTTTTTCCTCACCAGCTCGAGCTCTCGTATGAACGTGGAGAGCTGGCTCACGGTCCGGACCGCGATAACGATCTTGCGTTTCTGCCGCTCGGCAAGGAGCGAGGCGACGACACTCGACTTCCCGGAGCCGGTCGGGGCATCGATCATCGCGATCCCGCCGCCCTTTGCTACCTGGGCCACCACGTCAAGCATGTGGCGCTGGCCCGGGCGGTACTCGCTGTACGGGAAGAAGGCATCGAAGCTGTCCATCGCAGGAATGTTGGTGCTGATGGGCTTTATGGGCAACGGATAGGGACGTGAAGGTGAGACAAGAGAATGGATGGATACGAAATATCACGGGTACCCGATTACCTCAACGCCCATCCCGGAAAAATGCGGATCGTTCGTGACAACCGAGGCACCAACGGATCGGGCTGACGCGGCGATGATCGTATCAGCCACAGAAATTCCCGGGCGCTTGAGCGTCCCTGCACGGATCGCAATCTCAGGGCTTAAGGGAATTGCCTTCAGCTTTGAATGGATTACCTGCATTGCCCTGAGCGTGGCCGATGCCTCATCCAGTTTCCGGGCGTAAATGTATGCAAGCTCTGTTAACGTGATCGTTGCGTAAAATCCTTCTTTATCCCCGTTCTGGATCGCATCCATCAGGTTCCTGATAGTTTCAGATCCTTCCTCGCGGTTGAAAAACGCGAGGAACGCGTGCGTATCAAAGAGCAGCCTTGTCTTCGAGCTCATCATCCCACTCCTTCCGCATCTCTTTGAGCATAGTTTCAGTATTCTTCAGCTTGTCAACGCCCCAGAGTTCCGAAAGGTTGACCAGCGGCTGGAGCCGGATGGCATCGTTCTCCTCTACAATCACCAGCGAGTCGCCTTCCTTCAGGGAAAATTTTTTCCGGACTTTTGAGGGAATGACGATCTGGCCTTTTGAGGACAAGGTAACAACATCCATAGTAAGAAATCTATTGTATTGTAAGAAAATAAAGATATTGGCTTACCAGTAAGACATTTGTGTGAATGTAAGATAAAATCTGGCGGTGGTCTTGCCTATAGGAAGTGCATATACAAGGTCTCCGACGGAAAACATGTGCGTCAAACACCCTGCAGGAGATAAGACCCCATACATCCCGTCCATTATCGAAATTTCCCTCTTTTTGTCGAACGGGGGCAGGAATGAGCGATTTTGCCGGAAGGCGGATGTTTCGGGTACCCGAAAAACTGCGGAATTCGCATAAAACACCTGCGGAAATGATTTTTAATCGGGTAATTCTGCCCCGGTTTATTCAATTTTACACCGGAAAGGCAAAACTGCGCTAATAGGACCCTATTATTTTGAGGATCGGGTTTGCGATCAGGGTATTAACGATTACGATAGGAACCCCCTGTTTCCGGCTCCGGGTTCACTTCGGGGAGGATGCTTTCTCCGTCTGAGATTTTCTAGCGTTGATATGAAGGGGGAAGGTGGACGAGGGGGAAAATACTGGTTGAAATGGATTGACGCTCCTGGGGGCTTCGCCCCCGCCGCGTGGGCGTCCCCCATTTGGGATGATGCCATATTACCTGAGCGGAAAAATGAAACCGTACTGATCCGCCGCCGGGGGCGCCCCGCGGGGGGCGGCGGAGGTATCGGTGTAATCTGGGAAATGGGGTGGAAGAAAGTACGCCAGGATCTGGATGCAATTTCGATCGGAGTCTGGTTACCTTTTTGTCATCAAGGTCCGGTTGAAAAAATAATTAACATCCGGTTGAAAATTTCAAATTAAAGATTGATGAAATTTTTTTGAGCACTGATTGAAAATTATTTTGAGAGAACTTCTTCAGCACGTTTAATCTCTTCTTAATTATTAATATCAAACAATGGCAGCACCTGAAACGATCGCTTGGCCGCGCTCGTCACGCAGATGCTCGAAATCCGTTTGTGGCCATCAGGACAGTAACGGATTCGAGAAGAACTCGTCAGAGTTCTTCGCTGTTTGAACAAGCGGTTGCAGGATGCTAAACTCGATCACGAAAAGACGCTGCTCCAGCGGCAGATCGAGGCGACGGATGCTTCTATAGATAAGCTGGTGTACGAGTTGTACAGGTTGACGGAGGAGGAAATCAAAGTTATAGAAGGAAAATAAATGGTGAAAAAAGGTCAAAGTTTGGAGAAACTTGCTCGAAATCCGTTTCTGGTCATCAGGACAGAGTTGGCTTCGAGAAGAACTCGTCCGGTTTCTTCGGTGTGAGGTTACAAGACGCCAAACCCATCACCAGAAGACGCTGCAGTCCCGGCATGGCGGTGCGATGGTGCTATAATAACATAATTTTTCCATCTCATCCCGGATCATCAACCACTATATCCCGGGACAACCCATTTCTACCCATGGCAGTCCATCCCATCGAGGAGCGCTACGGCACAAAAGAGATGCGTGCCGTCTGGAGCGAGAGGAACCGCTTCTCCTGCATTATCAGGGCCGAAGTCGCGCTGGCGAAGGCGGAAGCGGCCCACGGCATGATCCCGGCAGCCGCGGCGGTCGAGATCGAGGCAAAAGCCCACAGCGCATCACTTGAACGGGCCAAGGAGATCGAAGCCGAGATCAGCCACGATATGATGGCAATCGTCAGGGCTGTGTCGGAAGTCTCCGGTGAATCGGGGCGGTGGGTGCACTACGGTGCGACATCCAACGACATCCTCGATACGGCGACCGGGCTCCAGCTCGGCCAGTCCCTTGACCTGTACGATGCGAAACTGCGGAAACTCCTCGCCGTACTGCTGAACCGGTCAGCCGAGACGAAAACGCTCGTCTGCATCGGCAGGACCCATGGGCAGCACGGTGTCCCGACCACCTACGGCCTCCGGTTTGCGATCTGGGCAAGCGAGATCGCCCGGCATATCGAGCGGCTCGAACAGCTGCGCCCCCGGGTGGTCGTCGGGCAGATGACCGGGGCCGTGGGGACCCAGGCAGCGCTCGGGCCAAAAGGGATGGATGTGCAGGAAACGATGATGGAGAACCTCGGGATCAATGCGGTGGACGTATCCAACCAGGTCATCTCCCGCGACCGGTACGCGGAATATTTCATGTTCTGTGCCGGCGTAGCAACGACCCTCGACAAGATCGGCATCGAGATCCGTTCGCTCCAGCGGACCGAGATCGGCGAGGTCGAGGAAGCCTTCGGGGCAAAACAGGTCGGCTCCTCGACCATGCCTCACAAACGCAACCCGATCAAGAGCGAGCAGGTCTGCGGGCTTGCCCGGATCATCCGATCAGCTGTCGAACCGGCGCTTCAGAACAATACCCTGTGGGACGAGCGCGACCTGACCAACTCGTCCTGCGAACGGGTGCTCTTTCCAGAGGCCTCCATCCTTACCGATCACTGCCTGCGCCTCATGGCTGTGGTCCTCGAAGGCCTCGTCATCAACCGCGCTGCCATCCGCAGGAACCTCGGCTTCCTGCACGGGATCAACATGGCCGAATCGGTGATGATCGAGCTCACCCGGCGTGGCATGAACCGGCAGGACTCCCACGAGCGGATCCGCCTTGCGAGCATGCAGGCCCTCGCGGAAAGCAGACCCCTGGCCGATGTGCTTTCTGCCGATCCCGAGGTGATCCGCTACTGCTCCAAGGCGGACATTGTCGCACTTCTCTCACCGGACGCTTACATAGGGACAGCGGTCCGGCAGGTGGAGCGGGTGATTGAAAAACTCTCGCCCCTCATTGGGTAAGCCCGCCTGCCGGGTGTTCCGGTCGAATCCGAAAACCCCAATCCGGATTTGTATCTCCGGCATCCGGTACAGACTCGATCCAATCCCAGGTGCGGAACCGGAAATACTAGATTTATAAACTCATACACTGAACTACGACTATAGCCATGGACCGGTACGTACAAATCAGGGGGCATCAGGTATCACATACCGACATCGTCCGCCTTGTGGTCATCACATCCCTCACCATTTCCTGCATTTTCATAACCTCGCTTTCCCTGGCCCGGCATGTTGAGACGATCTATGCCCAGCTCTTCTATTTCCCGATCCTCTATGCCACGTATTTCTACCCGAGACGTGGTCTTTACCTTGCTGGTTTCTGCGCGGTCGCGTACGAGGTCCTCGCTTATGCGTATGTCTTCCCGGATATCGGGGGCCTTATCTATGCCACCGGGCAGGCAATTCTCTTTGTCTGCATCGCTGCTCTCGTGGCGTACTTTACCGAAAAAGTGAACACCGGTGAGTCGCGCTACCGCAGCATCTTCGAGACCTCCCTTCTGGGCATCGTCCTCTTCGACCAGAACACCTTCTCCATCAGGCTTGCCAATTCCTATCTTGGGCGGCTGCTCGGCTATTCGGAAGTGGAGCTTACCAGCATGGGCTTTTCCCAGCTCTTCCATGCCAAGGAAGGACAGCGCAGGTTCTTTGAGTATCTCGGCTCCCACGAGGATATCACCAACTTCGAGACTGTCTTTGCACAAAAAAACGGGGAACCTGTCTGGGTCAACCTGTCATGGAGCCGGATCACCGGAAATCTGGTCAGCTGCTCGGTTATCGATATCAACCAGCGGAAACTTGCCGAGCAGGCTGCTGAAGAAAATTATATCCAGTACAAACAGGTGACGGAGAATGCCCCGACCTGCATTCTCATCCTCAGGTCGAATAAGATCATATTTGCAAACCCGACCTTCAGGGCATTTACCGGCTACGAGCCGGATGAACTGACCGGGAAGGAACTGCTCCAGTTCCTCCATCCGGAAGACCAGAGCAGGTTCCCCTTTTTTTCCGATACGCCGGATTCCCGGCTGCCCCTTCCCGGTATGACCGAACTGCGTTTCGTCACAAAGAACGGCGAGATACGGCTTGCCACGCTCTTCTTTACGAGGATCAAGCAGGAAGGAAACCCTGCAACCCTCATAAACCTGGTGGATATCACGGAATACGAGCGGCTGAAAGCAACGATCCAGCAGGATAACGAGCGCCGACGGGGCATCCTCAGCACGGTGGCACACGAGCTCCGGACGCCATTGCAGCCGATCATGGGCTATCTCTCCCTCCTGACACAGGATCCCAAGACCTACGGTGTCACGGACGAGACCCGGGTTATTCTTGACCGGTGTGCCAAGAACGTGGACAGGGAGCGCCAGATCATCAACCAGATGCTGGAACTTTCGGTGCTGGATTCGGGCAAGATCCCCCTGAAATATTCCGTCTTCTCCGTACCTGAGATGATCAAAACCATTATCGATGCCGGGGGTTACCTGACCAAGGCGGACCTCACCGTTGATGTACCTGCGGACCTGACCTTCGATGCCGACGAGAACAAGATATCCGTTGTGATCGATTCGATGCTCTCAAATGCGGTCAACTATTCAAAACCTCCCCGCAGGATCCGGATAATGTACCAGTCGGCCCCCCATGAAACCATGCACCGTCTCTCCATCCGGGACAACGGTGTCGGCATCACCGACACGCAGCTCGACGAGATCTTTGAACCATTCCAGCTCCCGGACTCGGCAAACGTGAGCCGGAAATACGACCGCATCGGCCTCTCGCTCTCGATTGCAAAAAAATATATCCAGATGCACGGGGGGTTCATCAGTGTTGATTCGATTGTGAATCTCGGAAGTACATTCACCATCCACCTTCCCAAGCAAGAAAAATCCGGGACTACCTATGACACGTAAAATTCTTGTTGTTGAGGATGACCGGCCGATACTCGAGCTCATGGACATTCTCATCCGGAAACTCGGTTATGAACCGGTCCTGATCAACAACGGGCCCGATGCGCTCGATGCAATCCTGAAGGAACCACCATCACTCATCCTGCTGGACATCATGATGGAACCCATGGATGGATGGGAGTTCCTTGAAAAACTCCGGGGGGATTATGCCATGAGGGACATTCCCGTCATCATCTTCTCCGCTTCACCGGTAATCGAAGAGAAGATGAAGACAGTCCGCGATCCAAAACTGGGGGTACTCACCAAGCCCATCTCATTTTCTGAGCTCAGGGCGGGCATCGGGCACTATCTGACATGACATCCGATGACCTGCGTACAAAATTATAAGATGCTACATATAACCGATGCCACTATATTATCTATTTAAGGTATGAGAATTAAGTACCGGTTGCTCCAGGAGCGTCATCAGGAGGGTGCATGATCTCCGTTCTCTATGTTGATGATGAAGTCACTCTTCTCGAGGTAACGAAAATCTATATGGAACGGGACGGAGAATTCTTTGTCGATACCAGCACTTCGGCAAAAGACGCGATCCGCAAACTGGAATCGGAATCTTTCGATGCGGTCATTTCAGATTACCAGATGCCGGAGATGGACGGTCTTCAGTTTCTGAAATTCCTCCGGCCACGATATTCTACCCTCCCGTTCATCCTTTTTACCGGCAAGGGCCGGGAGGAGGTCGCGATCGACGCTCTCAATTCCGGAGCAGACTTTTACCTTCAGAAAGGGGGGGAACCGAAGAGCCAGTTCGCAGAACTCAAGAACAAAATTCTGATGGCAGTAAAGAGGAGGAGAGCCGAAAAAGCGCTGCTCGAATCTGAGGAAAAATACCGTGAACTTGTCGAAAACATCAATGACGTCCTCTATACCCTCGATACGGACGGAACGATCACCTATATAAGCCCCATGGCACTTCAGTTCGGTTACGCGCCGGCAGATATTATCGGAAGATCATTTCCGGATTTTATCCATACCGATGACATTCCGGAAATTTCCCGGCGGTTTGCAGAGATCCGGAAAGGGGTCATTGCCCCGTTCGAATTCCGGCTGGCTGATACCATGGGGAAGTACCGGCATGTGCGAAGTTCAAGCCGCCCGGTCTTTTCAGGGAATGTGTTTTCAGGGATCCGGGGCATCCTCACAGATATTACTGACATGAAGACTGCCGAGGAGAAGGCTGTCTCAGGAGAACAACGCTACCGGAACGTATTCGAGTTGGCAAACGATGCAATGCTCGTGCTGGATAATGATACCGGGACAATTTTCGATGCCAACGGTGCGGCTGTCACGCTGTTTGGATACTCCCTCGATGAGGTGCGGAGGCTGCATCACCGGGATCTGTATGCCGGACCGGAAGGAGCAGGCACAGCAGAAGAGATCGACACCTGCCTCAGGTCCAGATGCTATTACCGGAAAAAAGACGGGATGGTATTTCCTGCCGAAATATCGGTAAGCACGTACACCCAGAAAAAACGGAGAATCAGCATCCTCAGCGTCCGCGATATTACGGAACGGAAGAAGGCAGAAGAACGGGCGGCCGCGGTAAACCGTATCTATGCCCTGCTTTCCGAGATCAACGAAGTCATTGTGAGGGTAAAAAACCTTGAGGCGCTGCTCAACGAGCTCTGCCGGATCGCTGTAGAGCAGGGAAAATTCAGGATGGCCTGGGTCGGCCTGCTGGACAAGGAAACCACTACCCTTCGTCCGGTGGCCCAAGCCGGGTCTGAAAACGGATTCCTCTCACACATGGAACTCTCGCTCCGTGACGGAAAGGTACCGGACAACCCGACCATGAGTGCCATACGCGAAGGCAGGTATGTGATCTCCAACGATACCGGCACCGATCCCGGAATGGTCTTGGTCCGGGATGAGGCACTCAGGCAAGGATATTATTCATCGGCTGTATTCCCGTTCCGTCTCCATGGGGAAGTTGTCGGCGTATTTACCATCTATTCGGGAGAGAAAAAATTCTTCACCGATACTGAAGTGCTTCTGCTCGAAGAAGTCGTCCTCAATATCTCTTTTGCACTGGACATGCTCGACGAGGAAGCCCGACGCACACGTGCCGAGAACGCGCTGGCAGGAAGCGAGGATCGGGTGAAATTCCTCGCTGAAGTACTCGAGATTTCATCCCAGGCGTTTGCCGTGGCTTATCCTGACGGACGGTTCGGGATAACGAACCCGGCATTCTGCGAACTCATCGGGTATACGGATAATGAACTCCGGAATACGACGTGGACAGATATCACCCCACCGGAATATCATGCCCGGGAGACCGCAGCCCTGGAGGAGCTCACAAGGACCGGTACTCCCCAGCGGTACGAAAAGGAGTACATCAGGAAGGATGCATCTCTCGTACCGGTTGAGTTGTTCGTCCACCGGAGCGTTGATGCCGGGGGGAACGTCCTGTTCTTTTATGCGTTTGTCACGGACATCTCCTCGCGCAGGAAGGCTGAAGAAGCGCTGAAAAAAGAGCGGGACCTGGCTCAGCAATACCTTGATGTTGCCGGTGTGATGATCACCGTCATTGACCGGGAAGGAAAAATTATTCTGATCAATAAAAAAGGGTGTGAGATCCTCGGTTACCGCGAACAGGATATCCTCGGCAGGAACTGGTTTGACACCTGCCTGCCCGACGGGATCCGTTCCGATCGCCGATCGGCATTTGAAAAAATTCTTACCGGGGAGATATCCCCCTTCGAATACTATGAAAGCCCTGTTGTTACGCGCAGCGGGACGCAGAGGGTAATCGCGTTCCATACCTCGGTCCTTGGCGATCCTTCTTCGCAGGTAACCGGTTTCATGTTTTCCGGTGAGGATATCACAGAACAAAAACAACTGGAAGCCGCACTCAAAGAGAGCGAGATGAGGTTCCGGACCCTGATCCAGAACTCATCCGATATGATCCGCATCATCGACCGGGACGGCCGCGTCGCGTACAGTTCGCCTTCCACCCTCCGGATTACCGGTTATGATCCCCAGGAACTACGGGGAAAGGACCCGCTCGATTACATCCACCCGGAAGACAGGGAATCCGTCCAATCGGCACTCACGGAAGTCTGGAGCAGGACAAACCCCGGTACCCCGACCGAATTCAGGATCCGCACAATTCAGGGGGATTATGTCGATGTTGAAACAGTTGCAATCAACATGCTGGACGTACCGGGGATCAACGGCATTGTTACTACGACACGGCCGATAGCCGAACGAAAAAGAGTGGAAAAGGGGTTGAGGGAGTGTGAAGAGAAGTACCGGATGATCTTTGAAACGTCAACTGACGCCATCCTTCTTTTCCGGGAAATGTTCCTGGACTGCAACCCGGAAGCAGAACGGCTGCTCGGGTTCAGAAGGGATGAGATCATCGGACATCGCCCGCTCGAGTTCTCTCCTCCCGCCCAAGCCAATGGGGGGAATCCGGCGGAAGTCCTCCCCATGCGATTCAGGGAAGCGCTCGAGGGGAACCCCCAGGTCTTCCCGTGGGTGTTCAGGAGGAAAGATGGCACCCTGATCGATACCGAGATTTCGTTGCGGACAATCATGTTCTCCGGAGATCGGAACCTGATCCTGATCGTACGTGATATGGCCCACCTGAACAGTGCGGAACAACAGTTCCGCCGGCTGGCATCATATCCTGCTCTGAACCCGGACCCGGTTATCGAGATCAGTTTTGACGGAAAGATAACCTATTCGAATCCCGCATGCATAAAGGTGCTGCAAAAAATGGGTATGACACCGGATCCGGCAGCTTTCATCCCCGCCGATATTGCCACCATCCTCAGGACAATCCGTGATATTCCTCATCCCGACCAGTACCGGGAAGTTCCGGTTGGCGATGCATCGTTTGCAGAAACTATCACCTATTCAGAAGAGTTCAAAACGATCAGGATTTATGCCCATGATATCACTGAGCGGATCCAGATAACGAGTGCCCTTGAACAGGCAAACCGGAAACTGAACCTGCTCTCGGGCATCACCCGCCATGACATCAAGAACAAACTCACCGGTGTGCTGGGATATCTTGAGCTCTCGCTCGGGTCGACAAAAGACCCCGCCATGGCGGAGTACCTTCGCAGGGCTGAAGCATCAGCAAACGCGATCCGGCATCAGATCGACTTCACCAAGGAGTACGAGAACCTGGGGATCAGAGCGCCGGTCTGGCAGGGCATTTCGACTCATGCGGAGGAGGTAAAAAAGCAGATCGATATCAGCCGCATCACCATCCGGGATGAGACAAACGATCTTCTTATCTATGCTGATCCTATGTTCGCAAAGGTAATTTATAACCTCATAGACAACTCCCACCGGCATGGTATGCATGTGTCCACCATCCATATCCATGGCAGGATCACGCAGGACGGGTATACCCTTGTGTATGAAGACAACGGTATTGGGATCCCGGTTCCTGACAAGGAGAAGATCTTCAACCGCATGGTCGGAAAGAAATCCGGCATTGGCCTGTTCCTTGTCCGGGAAATCCTCAGCATCACGGGAATTACGATAGTTGAGGTCGGGGAGCCCGGAAAAGGAGCCAGGTTCGAAATTTCAATTCCAAATGGAAAATTTAAAGTAAAACCTGAAAATTGAAGTTTTTACGGTGACGCAATAACTATATACAGATAAATGAAATTATTGATACTATTCGATTGCCTGCAGGTTTTTTCAGACCCCGTGATACCTATGATTTCGGTTCTTTTGATCGATGACGAAACAGACCACCTTGAAACTGCAAAAGAGTATCTCGAAAAGACCGGTTCGTTTTCCGTTGAGATCTGCCCGTCAGCCCATGCCGCGCTGGATCTCCTCTCATCAAAAAGATATGATGCCGTTGTGTCGGATTACGAGATGCCGGTGATGACCGGTCTTGATCTCTTGAAAAAACTGAAAGCAGAAGGTGATCCAACCCCGTTCATCATGCTGACGGGCAGCGGACCGGAACATGTCGTGATCGAGGCATTCAATTCAGGTGCCGCTTATTATCTCAAGAAACACCCGGACCCTGAAGAACAGTTCCTCGAACTCTCCCATAAGATACGGCTTGCTGTACGCAAGCACCAGGAGAGGCGGAAACTGGATCTCTTTGTCGATGTCACCCGTCATGACCTCCTCAACAAGGTGGCAGCGCTCTCCGGTTATGCAGAGATCATAAAAGGACATTCGTCCGATAAAAAAATTCTTGGGTATTGCGCAAAACAGCAACTGATCCTTACCTCAATCCGGGACCAGATCAACTTTACCGAAGACTACCAGAATCTCGGTATCCATAAACCCGTCTGGCAGGATCTGGAAGCCACGATCCGGCATGCCGTGTCCATGCTCCCCCCGGATGTTGTTACCCCGGTCTGCAGGGGGTGTTATGACATGGAGGTGTTTGCTGACCCCCTGCTGGTCAAGGTCTTCTACAACCTTATGGATAACTCGTTCCGCCACGGCAGGTCCATTTCTGTAATCCATTACACCTGTGAGGAGCAGGCAGATGGTCTCGTGATCACCTATGAGGATGATGGTATAGGTATAACCGCAAAGGAGAAAGAAGAGATTTTTATCAAAGGCCGGGGAAAAAATACCGGTCTTGGGCTGTTCCTGATCCGCGAGATCCTGACCCTGACCGGGATCGGCATCAAAGAGACCGGCAAACACGGGAAAGGGGCGCGGTTCGAGATGCTTGTGCCAAAGGAAGGATACCGGGCCAAAAACAACGGGAAGAAGGACTGAACAGAACAACCACCTATTCCGTTCTTCCGGCGTTCTCCTGAGGGAGGGGGGACGCGAATATTTTTTCGGGGCTCTGTTGTTGAAATCCTTAGAGAAACGAGCCGTCGCTCTTGGGGGTGTCGAATCTCATCAGAGATGAGACAGGAGAAGAACGCGGATCGTTCTTCGACTATTCTCGAATCCGCAGTCGAAGAATTCTGACGAATTCTTCTCCAATTAATCCTTGCTGTGTGACGAAGGAACACGGGAAGAGAGCCATCAGGCTCTCTTCGCTGATGCGACGATTAATTCCCCGCCGCTCGGGCAGCTCGAAAATGTCGAAACATTTTCTCGAGCCTGCCATGCTTTTGGCGATGGCTGCATCCCCATATCGGGATAGTTCCTCAGAAGGTTGATGAAAAAACCCGAAAAAACGGGGGTTACCCCCCTAACCACAGCAGAGTATAAGCAACAGAGCCGAAAAAAGATACAAAGGTTCAGATATACCGGGCCTTCATCGAGAGCTTCCGGGGCGTGTAGAGCGGGCGGAACGGCCTGCCGCCCGTGTCCACCTTCACCGCGGCAATCAGCTCTTCTGTCGTGAACTGTTCCTTATGGGGCTTGTTCGGCTGTGATATCTTCCGGATGGTCACGGTCAGTTTTTTGCCGGCAACTTCCTCGTCCCCGACCACGATAACGTAGGGAACCCAGTCCATACCTGCTTCACGGACTTTCTTTCCCACGCTCTCTTCGCGGTCATCGACGTCGCAGCGGATCTGGGCCGCGTTGATCCCGTTGCAGACCCCTTCCGCATAAGGCAGGTGGCGCTCGGCCACCGGCACGACCCGGACCTGGACAGGCGAAAGCCAGGTCGGGAGGGAGGGAACCTGCTGGGTAGAGATATTCTCGAGAATGGCACAGATGACGCGCTCGACGCTGCCCGTTGGCGAGCAGTGGAGGATCGGCGGATAAACCGGCGTGCCATCCTCTTTATGGTACTTGATGTTGAACCGGGTCGAACTCTCGACATCGATCTGGACCGTCGGGTTCTCGATAGGGCGGAGCTGGCCGTCAATGGCCGCAAGGTCGATCTTCGCTACCCAGTAGTGGACCCTGTCGGAGAGGATCTCGATGAGCATCGGGCAATTGGATTCCTTAACGATCTTCCTGACCCACGCCTCGTGCTGGGCGTAGAAGTCCTTCGTGCACCGGAATGCAGCCACCAGTCCGGTCTCGAAATCCCGGCCGGTCTGCCAGCCCATGGAGAGCTGCTCTTCGAAACACTTCAGTGCCTCGGGCATGTCGGTACAGAGCGAGTGCATATCGGGCATCGTGAATGCACGCAGGCGCTTGAGCCCTATGACCTCCCCCTTCTGTTCGTGCCGGAACGAGTAGGTGGAGAGCTCGTACATCTTCATCGGGAGGTTGTTGGGGGAGATGTGCATGTCCCGCATGATGGAGAACATGCCAAAGCAGGCAGCAAAACGCAGCATCATGTTCCGGTTGTTGGACTTGAACCGGTACTGGCGTTCGCCAAACTTTTCGGCATGCTCGAAGATCGCCCGGTCGCCAAGGTCGTACATGACGGGGGTCTCGACCGGTGTGCCGCCGTACTCGAGCACCATGCGGAGCACGTAATCGGCGAGCAGGTCACGGATCAGCTTGCCCTTTGGCATCCAGCGGAGGCACCCCACATCGCTGGCAGGTTCGTAGTCCACGAGTTCCTTGCTTCGCATCAACCCGACATGGGCCGGTTCGCCGCCCACCGGGACGGCAATGCCCAGCTCCTTCTTCACCAGGCAGCCGAACGGTGTATCATCGAGGTACTCCTTGTAATCGTGCTGTTTACCGTCCGGAGTCAGGACAAACCAGTCATGGGTGACTTCCTTCTTCTCCTTCTTTACCGCTCCTTCCTCACCGGGCACGATTGTCCTGGAAAGTTCAGAGAGCGGGTGACCTTTACAGGAGAGCTTGAAAGACTTGTACCACCCGAAGGGGGCCCTCTTGACAGCGTACTCTTCAGCCTCAAGGCCGGCTTTTAATGCATTGAGTCCAGCAATTGCGGTCTCCGGCGAAGCAAGGTCATTTGACAGGTGGGCATAGGGGTAGAGTACAATTTTGTCAGCCTTGACCTGTTCGGCTGTCCTGTCAATCTCTCCGACCGCCTGGAGTATCACACCCTCAAGGTCTTCCTCGTCGATCGATTCCACGGCACAGAAGACCGTGAGGGCATCCTCTTCGCGGTCCGCGAGGACAGCATTCTCCTCTGCCATCTTTGTCTTCTTTTTCGCTTCGTATTCTATGTAGTCTGAATGGATCAAAAGAAGTCGCATTGGTTCATCTCCGCATGAATCCGATCATCCGTATAAAATGGGTTTTTCCGGTATATATAGTGGGTAATCTGGAATGCCGGGGGAGCAGGAATGAATGGGAGTTTCACGGGCGGAAAGAAGATAAAAACCGGAATTTGGAGGGCTCCCCGCCTCAGGGCCCATCACGGGGCATGTTCTGTTTCCAGGACTTCCGGTAATTGAGGCCGCCGCGGGGCGGCCGGTGGGGGATCTGTCATCGCATCTGAGAGGACTGATTCAAGAAGAACCATCAGGTTCTTTGAAGCAGCGGCACCTATCACAAGGGGTATGGGGTCGGAACTCTCGTCAAAAAAATTTTTTTAAATATCCCATTATTTTAGGTCATTCCCGCATCCGGTTCGCGTGGTACCGCGAGAGCGTCGCCTGCCGCTGGTCCAGGTACTTTGCATCGCCTTTCTTGTCATAGGGGTTCTGTGCCCGCTCGGTTGTATAGAAGACAAGCTGCCCGATCGGCATTCCTGCATAGATCCTGACCGGGCGGGAATTGACGTTGCACATCTCCAGCGTGATCGTCCCACGGAACCCGGCATCGATCCAGCCGCCGGTCTGGTGGAGCGTGACGCCAAGGCGTGCGATACTCGATTTGCCTTCGATAGTAGCGACAATGTTATCGGGGAGTTCGATGCGTTCCCGTGTTTCGGCGAGGACGAACTGTCCCGGGTTCAGGACAAAAGAGTCGGCGTGCGTCTCTTCTACGTCCCTTGTCACGCTGGCCTGGTTGTACGGGTCGATGACTTCATTGCCGGGCCGGTACCAGACAAAGTGGCTGCCGAGCCGGATGTCCACCGAGTTCGGCTGTACGAGTTTTTCATCGTAGGGATCGATCTTGATGTGGCCCCTTGAGATGCGGTCGAGGAGCTGCCAGTCCACGAGAATCATTGGCACTAAGATGTGTTCTGCTTCATCTTTAGTACTTCCGGCCGGTGCCCGCCCGGGCGGTAATAAAAGACGGAGAATGCAGGATAGAAGGGGAAATTATCACTTCTCCGAAGATTCTTCTCTCGTCCCGGTCATGGCGTAGTACCCCGGCATGCCGGGCAGTCCAGCGCATAATCGTGCCAGATGTCAGTCCATGGGGCAAACCCCACGCAGACAGCCGGCTTGGTATCATGAATCCGGCACCATGCCTTCCCGTCATCGCCCTTCAGAAGGAACGGGCAGTGATCAAGCATCCTGCCCCCCGGCCCCACCCAGTAACGGATCTTGGATATGGCGGGCAGATCGGATGCGGATAGTTCCGCACCATTCGCCCATTTCCCGTCAGCGAAACGGATAGAGACGTGCTGCAGGATATCAGCACGGTCATTTGCAATCCACGGGACCAGATCCCCGGGGATCCCATCCTGCCCCCACCCCCACTTCTCGCAGCATCTTCCGCACTGCTGGCAGTCCTGATCCTTTGGCATATGTTTCTTCCATACTATTTGTCAGGAATTCTTTTAGCATTTGTTTTTAATATTGCTTCGAAACGCGATGCATTCCGCTACACTACAGGGATAGAATACGCAATGGTGAGATGTATCACCGGACCGGGACACCAGGACCCCGTTCTTTCGAATTGACGCTCTGTTTTGGTTTTTGTCCCCATTATGGCATATGAATATCCGATTACCGCAAACCGGACCCGGAAAATACCCACAGAGCGGGCACGATACTCCATGTCCGGCATACCAGCCCGGACATGTTCAGGAACCATGACAACATCAGAAAGTATATATTACAAAATGTTAAATATACTTTACAAATACCGGTGCTTAACGGCACAGGTATTGAAGAAGCACAGCTAGAAGAACATCAGAGCACAAGAAGCAGCAGGAAGTTAAAAACCCGGTCGCGGAAAAAAACCGCGCAACAAACACCAGAAATGTCCACCCTCCAAAGGTCTGGCAGGGTACGTTCAAAACACTTTTTTTTGGTTTTTCCCCAAGAGGTTGACGGGCCTGCGGGTTCATGGCGCACAGATTCATGGCACATGCGAACCGGGCTGGTCCCTGTCCTGCCACCCGGATGGGATGAAGATCCTCCGGCACTCACGGGAACGATCAAGAGGATATCATCGAAGGTCCTGCCGCCACATCCCCGCGGGCGGTTACCGGAAATACGCAACAATATTCCGGAATACCTGCATATTTCCGGATTCAGGGGGAAGCGGTATTCGTTCCCGTCTCATCCTCTCCTTCAGGAGCGGCCAGTCATAGAGGTTCGTAAATTCCATCGCCCGTTCGGGGTGTGGCATAAGCCCCAGGACCCTGCCATCCGATGAGGTGATACCGGCAATGTCCTCAACCGACCCGTTCGGATTGAAAGGATATTCCCCGTCCGCGGGGCTCAGGTCTTCCCTGCAGTACGTGAACGCGATCATCTTCTGTTTCCGGATCCTCTGCAGGGTCTCTTTCGAACACGAGAAATTGCCCTCGCCGTGGGCGACCGGGCAACAGACCCGTTCAATACCGGAGGTCCACAGGTTGTCAGCCGCCGGTTTCAGGGTGACAAAACGGCATTCAAGCCTCCCTCCCCTGTTGGGCATCAGGGCAATATCCCGCGAATAGGTTTTGTCAAATGCGGGAACAAGCCCGAGGTTTGCGAGGATCTGGAACCCGTTGCATATCCCGAGCACAAGGTTGTCACTGTCAAGGAACTCCAGAAGGTCATCTTTGAGCTTGTTCCTGACCCTGTTCGCATAGGCGTTGCCCGCCCCGGTGTCGTCGCCATAGGAAAATCCTCCCGGGAAGACCAGCAGCCGGTATTCTGACAGTCTCTGCCTTCCCGAAATCAGGTCATTGATGTGGACGATGTCGGAGCTCATGCCGGCCCGGGCGAGCGCTTCCTGCGTCTCCATCTCGGAGTTGATCCCAAAGCCGCTCATGATGAGGGCTCTTTCGGGGATCTTTTCCCTTCCGGAGACTGAAGGTCTGCCTCCTGCCCGTTTCAGGTTCCTGCGCGATGCAGCCATGGTTCTCAGTACCCCCTGAAGGGCGACTTGTACGCTTTTTCAAGTTCTGCACCATCCACGTCAATCAGGAGGTTCTGGCCCGTCACCCGCAGCCGGGTGCCACCGACCCTCCCGAGCAGGACCGCATCACCTTCAGCCATGGTGAAGACCCGCTCGAATGCCCTCTTGTTGTCCGGGGCGATGGTGACAAGGAACCTGCCAAGCGATTCGGAGAAGAGGAAGTAGTCCGGGCGCATACCGGGGGGGATTGTCACGTTCATCCCGACCTGTCCGGCAAGGGCGACTTTTGCGAGAGCAACTCCTAGTCCGCCGTAACTGACGGGGAAGGCAGAGGCGATGAGCTCGTGTCCAATCGCACCTGCGACTTTTTCGTACCGGATTTTTGCCGCTCCGGCATCCAGTTCCGGGACCGTGTTCCCGATACTTCCGAGATGGGCAAAATACTCCGAACCTCCCAGCTCCTCATGAGTCTGACCGATTACGTAAACAAGGTCACCTTCGATCTTTGCGTCCATGGAGACCGCTTTCGATACATCCGGATGGATTCCGATGGACGAGATGAGGAGCGTTGGCAGCACGGAGACCCTGACCTGCTTGTCGTCCGCATCAAAACCGGAAAAGTCGTTGAACATGCTGTCTTTCCCTGAGATGAAAGGCGTCCCGAATGCTTTTGCAAAATCATAGCACCCCTTTGCCGCCCGCTTCAGCTGCCCGAGGCGTTCCGGTTCATCCGACGAGCACCAGCAGAAGTTGTCGAGGATGGCGATCGCATCCGGAGGGATGCCAAGCGCGACGAGGCCCCGTATGGCCGTGTCGATCCCTGCCCCGGCCATACGGTACGGGTCGATCTCGGAATACGAAGGAAAAACCCCCTGGGAAAGCCCTACGCCTTTCTTCGACCCGGGGATCACTTTTGTCAGTGACGCCGCTGACTGCACCCGTCCTTTCCCCTGGACCGGCCCGAGTACATGCCCACCCTGGACCGTGTGGTCGTACTGGATGGAGATGAACTCCTTCGAACAGATGTTCTTTCTTTTGAGCATCGATAGGAGTGTGGCATCGAGGCGCTCGGGACAGGGTGTATCCGGCTCGGGGTAGGTCTTCGGCGTGTAGGTTGTCTTCAGGTGTTTCTTTGGCAGTCCGTCGTGGAGGAATGCAAGTTCGATGTCCATCACAATTTTGCCATGGTATTCGACAACGCAGCGGCCTGACTCCGTGAAGGTCCCGATCACGGTTGCCTCAACTTCCCGCCGCTGCATCAGCTCCATGAACGCACCGAGATTTTCCGGCGGCACGGCAAGGGTCATCCGTTCCTGCGACTCAGAGATCCAGATCTCCCAGGGAGCCATACCGGGATATTTGAGGGGTACCGTATCGAGGAGCACATGGCAGCCGTTGCACTCCTTTGCCATCTCGGCAACCGAACAGGAGAGGCCCCCTGCCCCGTTGTCCGTGATGCTCCGGTACAGGGCGAGGTCCCGGGCCTCTTTTACGATGACGTCACTGAATTTCTTCTGGGTTATGGGGTCACCGATCTGCACCGCGGTGACCGGGCTTGCCGGGTCGAGCGCCTCAGAAGAGAATGTGGCCCCGTGAATGCCGTCCTTGCCCACCCGCCCTCCGACCATCACGATATGGTCGCCGGGCCGTGCCTGTTTTTCGAAAAGTTTTCTTCCGGACTTCCCGAGCGGCATCACCCCGACCGTCCCGGCAAAAACGAGTGGCTTGCCGGTATACCGGTCGTTGAAATAGCAGAATCCCTGCGGGGTCGGAATGCCGGAGCAGTTGCCGCCGGTTCCCACGCCCCTCACAACCCCGTCGAGGATCTGGCGCGGGGAAAGGATCGGGTTTGACCGGTTCTTCCCCCGGTAGAGGGACGGGACGGACTCCGGTTCGCCAACGCAGTATCCATAGACGTTGATACAGGGCTTTGCCCCGAGGCCAAAACCGATCGTGTCCCGGTTTACCCCGACAATTCCGGTGAGGGCTCCTCCGAACGGGTCGAGGGCAGAGGGGGAATTATGGGTCTCGACCTTATGGGTCACGAGATACTCGTCATCGAAGACGATCGCACCCGAGTTATCGGTAAAGACCGTCACGCATATGTCCTTGTCCCCCTTCTCCTTCCGGATCTCATTGGTAGCCGCCTGGATGTACGTTTTGTAGAGCCCCATGGGGACATCGTCGTCCATCGCGGAGGCGAAGATCGTGTGCTTGCAGTGCTCGCTCCAGGTCTGGGCCAGCGATTCGAGCTCCACATCGGTTGGTTTTCGCCCGGTCTTCCTGAAATAGTCACGGATCGCGTGGAGCTGGGGAAGGTCAAGCGCGAGCGGGCCCCGGCGTTCTCCTGTCAGGCGATCGATGATCCCCTCTTTTCCGAGCCGGGCCAGTTCCGCATCCTCACGTTCAAGGTCGACAGGTTCAGCATTCAGGAACTCGTGGAGCTGGACATGCGGTACAACCGCGTCCATACCTTTTTCACCATATTCCTGCCGGGTCCTGATGAGCACACGGTTCACGAGGGAGTTTGCGAGGGTCGACCCCAGTCTCTGCAGGGCTTCCGCAGAAAGTATTCCCCGGACAAAAAAGAGCTGGGAACTATAGACCGCTTCACCGTCCGCAAATTTCATCGAGAGATAGTCCTCGATGGTCTGTTTTGCCGTGTTCCCTACATTGTCGGTCACGCCCGGCAGGAACCCGACTTCGATAGCGTAATCGAACAGGGGCTTTGTCGCTTCGTCCACCCTGACTTCCTGTACAACAGGGTTGATGAGCTGGGAGCCGATCCTCTTAAGCTCATCAGGAGAAAAGTCCCGTGCACGGGTTTCTATCATATATACATCCACGAGATGCAATTCGTCGACCGGGAACCCGAGCGAGCGGATCCGGTCCGTGCGGGTCTTCATGCGGGGATCTTTTGTATAATGAACTTCTATCCGGTGGACAAAAGAAGCCATGGTTACTGATTTCACGGGAAGTACAAAATAGGTATCGTATCGGTATGCCGAGCCGGCTCAACCAAGGTAACGACCGGATGCATCTGCCGCTTTTTTACCGGTAAAGAACCTTTGCACAGGGTATGATGAAGATTACTATGCCAACACATCAGGCAGTCAACTCCCGGCCTGGAAAAGTGCCATGGGGAAAGACTGTTGCGGAGATCGCAATAAATCTGGTGATAAGGGTACATTTAGAGATCGGGAAGATGAGACAGCAGATGTTCCGCGTATGGTCCTCCTGTTCCGGACATTCTACGGGTAATTTCCCCATGCTATCAGGATTGGACCGGGCGGAATTTTCGTGGTCAATGGATAGCGAGGAGATGTTACAGTCGTTGTTTCACCAAATAGAAACTGGCTGAATACATAAATAGCGTGCCACAGGATTTCCTCATCATCATCACCAGGGTGATCGTATGCGAAATCAGGGATATCTCGTTTTAATCTTGGTTATTGTAGCAGCACTCCTCATCGCCGGATGTGCACAACAGCAGAGCCAGACCCAGCAGACAGGACAACCGACGGCCCAGCCGGCAATGACGACCGGCCAGATGCAATCGCCGGATACCGTAATGGTAACAGGTTCGTCACTCGGGACCGTACTTACCGATGCAAAAGGGATGACACTCTATTTCTTTGCACGGGACATCCCCGGAAACGGGACGAGTACCTGTTCCGGCGCATGTGCAGCGATCTGGCCTGTCTTCTCGGTCAGCCAGGTTGTCGTCTCCCCGCCACTTGCCCAAGCGGATTTCTCGTCGATAACACGCAGCGACGGGACAGCCCAGACCACCTATAAGGGATGGCCGCTTTACTATTACACGGCCGATGCGCAGCCCGGCGATATGAAAGGCGAAAGCGTAACCGGGAACTGGTTTGTTGCAAAGCCGGACTATACCGTCATGGTCTCCCAGCAGCCGGGCGCGGGAACGTTCCTGACCGACGGAACCGGCAGGACGCTGTACTTCTTCTCAAAGGACTCCCCCGGGGCATCTTCCTGTACAGGGGCCTGTATTGTGAAATGGCCCGCATTCGCCGCCGCCCCCCTTATCGCGCCGTCTCTGCTCAAACCATCCGATTTCAGCACGGGGAACAGGACTGACGGCATGAACCAGTCGTTGTACATGGGCATGCCGCTCTACTACTTCTCCGGGGATAAGATGCCCGGGGATATGATGGGCAACGGTTACAACAACCTCTGGTACGTTGCAAACATCACCGGTTACGTGCCTCCGCCACCCGCGCCGAAAATCGTACCCACCCCGACTATGGTACCCACAACATCACCAACTATGGGCTCTGGTGGTGGAGGCATGGGGTATTAGAATTCCCTTTTTTCAGACACCACTCTCGCATCCACCTGCACCGGCATAAAAGCACGATAAAAGTGCCAGCCGGTATATCAGGGTCCGGGGCATCACTTCTGATCACCGCCTCGTTCAATCCCGGGCACAGTCCGGGGGCTCATTATCAATGAGATGCAGGGCAGCAATTTTAATAAAAAATCCTGACCAAATGGTAAAGCTATGAAATCGCGGTCATTCGTTCGTTCAGGAAAAAATTACGGGGTTTTTTTGGTAACAGCGTTATTGCTCGTTTCATGCATCTGCGGATGTACACAACTGGCAGGCCAGAAAAGTGCGGCAATAACCGTGACGAAACCCGATAACTTCCACATCCTGGTCGCTTTTGTCGGCGGACCGGGGATGGATAAACTCATCGGGATGGAAATCACCGTAACTGACAGCCGGGGGAGAAACTGGACACAATCGATCGGATCACGGGAGACCATGACGGCGCTGAAGGCCCCCAGCTCCCAGACATTTACCGGGCAGTATTCCGGGAAAAACCATGTGGTTGTCACGGGATATTTCTCCGATGGCTCCCAGAAGGTTCTCATTGATAAGGATATCTGAACCGGAGAATACCCGAATTTTTTGCTCTGTAGAAAACCTATTTTATCGTGTCATTCGTTTATATTCTTCAACTGTTATGAGCGTGACCCTCTCTCTCAAGTCGAAGAACCTGCCGTTTCTTCTCCAGCCTGCTCTTCCCTTCGGGAACAGCGGGCTTCCCGGAGGGGGGGCAACGCAAGGGGAGCATCCCCTTGAATCTCTGAGAGGTCTTCAGACCTTGAAGAGGAGAAGATTTCATTAGAAATCTTCGACCCCGCCGTTGCCTAGGGCAAGGGCTGAGATTTCGAAGAACGCTGATGCGTTCTTCTCTTGTCTCCATGACTTTGTCATGTCGACATCCCCAAGAGCGTCGTAGTATATCTTTGTACATTTCTACAGAACAAATTTTTTTTATCTGCAACCCGGCGCTCACGCAATTGACCCAACAGTATTTTCCGATAGCTCTCTTTTTCAAGCCGGCTGATGAAATCGTCCGGACACAGATTTTTCCCGTTCTTCCGGTACTATCAGCCGGCCTTCTTTTCGGACTTTTTCGATCTCGTCCCGTCGCCTACAACCGTTTTTTTCCGCAGGAGACGGTTGTACGCGATGGCAAAACGGTGGGCCTCGTTCCGGATCTCCTGGACGTACCGGAGGGCCATCCCCTTTTCATCCAGCCGTCGGGGAAGCATCTCTCCGGGCATAAAGATCTCCTCCTCCCTTTTTGCAATAGCAATGACCGGGATGGTGAGATCGAGGTCCCTGAGAGAACTCTGTGCCGACGAGAGCTGACCTTTTCCCCCGTCGATAATGATGAGGTCGGGCATCTCAGCGTCCTCCTCGATGAGACGGTCATAGCGTCGTTTGACAATCTCCGCAACCGATGCGAAATCATCGATCCCTTCCACGGTCTTTATCCTGAACCTGCGGTAATTCTTCTTGTCCGGCACGCCGTTGCGGAACTGCACCATCGACCCGACCATGGCAGTGCCGGAGAGGTGAGAGATATCGAAGCATTCGATCACTTCCGGGGCCTCGGGGAGATCGAGGTTTGCCTGAAGGTCTTTTACCTTCAGCTCATTTTTCAGGAACGAGTACTCGATGTTCTTCTCCACGAGTTCGAGCAGTTTCTTCTTCTCCCCGATCCTCGGTACAGAAACATGGACCGACTTCCCCTTGCGTCCGGCAAGGTACTCGGCCATGGCTTCACCCACTTCCACCGGGATGATCAGTTCCGACGGCGGGGTCCGTTCTGCATAGTACTGGACGAGAAACTCCTCGAAAAAATCTTCCCGGTTGTCAAACGAAAACTCCTGTTTACCGGCGAGCAGGCCCTTCTCCACCGAGAAGACCATCAGGTATACCGTTTCATCGGACACAGCGTATGCGATGACATCCTGGTCGGTCTCCTTCGGCCTTTCGACATGCTGGCGTTCGGCGAGATGCCCGATCGCGGTTATCTGGTCGCGGAGCACAAGGGCTTTCTCGTAATCCTTCATCGCGGCATACCCGGCCATCTCTTCACGGAGCGAAGTGAGGAGCTCGTTACTCCTCCCTTTCAGGAGCGCAGTCGCCCGGTCGATCTGTTTCCGGTAATCTTCCTCACTGATCGAACCTGTGCAGGGGGCGCTGCATGTATGCATGTGGTACCGGAGACAGGCGCGTTTCGGCAGTTTCCTGCAGGAACGCAGGAGGAAGACCCGTTTGATCACCCGGATGAGGGCGTCACGCTCCGCCGCGGAGACGAACGGACCAAAATACAAGGCTTCCCCTTTACTTGTGCGCCGTGCAATCCCGACCCGCGGGAACTGCTCGGTAGTCAGCTCGATATAGGCATACCGTTTGGCATCCTTGAGATCGATATTGTACTTCGGCTGGTGTTTTTTGATGAGGTTGTTCTCGAGCAGGAGCGCTTCGGTCTCGGTGTTGGTCACCATCACGCTGACACGGGCGATACCCGAGACAAGGTTCCGGGTCTTTATGTCGTGGTCTTTCTTCTGGAAGTAACTGCTCACCCGTTTCCTGAGGTTTTTTGCTTTTCCCACGTAGATGACCGTCTCTTCTTTGTCAAAAAAAAGGTAACAGCCGGGATTGTTTGGGAGGGTGGCAGTATCAAGCATTTCGCAGAGTAGCGTCTTTTCGTGCAAGCTCATAAGGGAGGAGGATCGGGTAAGGGTCTCCCGCAGGTATTCTTCCACAATGACCGGCTGATCTCTTCACGTTTTTACCGGAAGACTCCTGGACCTGCTCATCGGATATCCGACAGGGCCGGTAATTGACATATCTCTCTCCTTCCCAGGACAGGTCGATATTTTTTTCTCACGGTCAGGTCTATCCCAATACCGAAAGGCCGGGGATTATCGCTCAGCGACGGCCCTCGAACATCGCGTTCAAAAACTGCCCGGTATAGCTCTCCTTCATCGCAGCGACCTTCTCAGGCGTCCCGGTGGCTATGATCTCGCCGCCGTTATCCCCGCCCTCCGGACCGATATCGATGAGGTGGTCGGCCGATTTGATCACGTCGAGGTTGTGCTCGATCACGATCACGGTGTTGCCCTTCTCCACGAGGTCGTCGAGCACCTTGATCAGCTTCTTGGTGTCGTCGAAGTGGAGCCCGGTCGTCGGCTCGTCCAGAAGGTAGAGGGTCCTGCCGGTCGCACGCTTCGCGAGCTCCCGCGTGAGCTTGATCCGCTGCGCCTCGCCGCCCGAGAGCGTGGTCGAGGACTGGCCGAGCTTGATGTAGTCGAGACCGACTCTTGAGAGGGTCTCGAGTTTCGTCTGGATGGAGGGAATGTTCTCGAAGAGCTTCATCGCCTCTTCGACACTCATGTCGAGGACGTCGGCGATCGACTTGCCCTTGTATTTCACCTCAAGGGTCTCGCGGTTGTAGCGCTTGCCCTTGCACTCCTCGCACTCGATGTACACGTCGGGGAGGAAGTTCATCTCGATCCGGATGAGGCCGTCGCCCTCGCAGGCCTCGCACCGCCCGCCCCGGAGGTTGAAGGAGAACCGCCCCGGCTTGTAGCCGCGCATCTTCGCCTCCTTCGTCCCGGCAAAGACGGTGCGGATCTCGTCGAAGACTTTCGTGTAGGTCGCCGGGTTGGACCGCGGGGTCTTCCCGATCGGGGACTGGTCGATGACGATGACCTTGTCGATCTCGGCATCGAAGACGATCGCGTCGTGCTTCCCGGCCTGCTCCCGGGACTTGTTGATGATCTGCATCATGCCCTTGTAGAGGGTCTCGTACACGAGCGTGGACTTCCCGCTGCCGGAGACACCGGTGACGACCGTGAGGAGGCCGATGGGGAACTTCGCGGTGATGCCCTTGAGGTTGTTCTCCCGGCACTTCTTCACGGTGATGAACCTCTTCGGGGCCCGCCGCTTTTCCGGGACGTCGATCTTCTTCGTGCCCGCGAGATACTGGCCGGTCAGGGACTTCCTGTTCTCCTCGATCTGCTTCGGGTCCCCTTCTGCGACAACGGCGCCGCCGTGGAGCCCGGCGCCCGGCCCCATGTCGATGACATGCTCCGCGGACCGTATCATGTCCTCGTCGTGCTCGACCACGAGCACCGTGTTCCCGAGGTCGCGGAGCGTCCGGAGGGTCTCGATCAGCTTCCGGTTGTCGCGCTGGTGGAGCCCGATGGAGGGCTCATCGAGGACGTAGAGGACGCCCATCAGGTTCGAGCCGATCTGGGTCGCAAGCCGGATCCGCTGCGCTTCCCCGCCGGAGAGCGTCCCGGCGTTCCGGGAGAGCGTGAGGTACCCGAGGCCGACTTTTTCGAGGAAGTCGAGGCGTGAGCGGATCTCCTTGATGATCTGGGCCGCGATCTCGGTCTCCTTCCCGGTCAGCTTCAGGTCCCGGAACAGGGCGGCACTCCCCGAGACCGGCAGGTCGGTGACATCGATGATGGACTTACCGTCAACCCGGACCGCGAGCACTTTATCCTTGAGCCGCTTCCCGTTACAGGCCGGGCAGGGAGAGACCCGCATGTAGCCCTCGAGCTCCCGCTTCCGCCAGTCCGACTGCGTCTGGGCGTAGAGCCGGGTGGTCTGGGGGAGGAGCCCCTCCCATTCACCCGTGTGCGACCACTGCGCGTCCCCGCCCTTCATGCTCATCGAGAAGTGCATCCGTCTCGATGACCCGTACATCAGGGCCTCGTACTGCTCCTTCGTCAGGTCCTTTATGGGAGTAAGGGCCGAGAAGCCGTAGTTCTTTGCGACCGTGGCGAGGTACTGGCCCCGGAACCCGTCCATCGGGTTGCGGTAGGGGGCGATGGCGCCGTCCGCGATGCACCGCTCCTTGTCCGGAATGATGAGGTCGGGATCGAATTCCATCTTCACCCCGAGCCCGTGGCACTCCTCGCAGGCGCCGAACGGGCTGTTGAACGAGAACATCCGGGGCTGGAGTTCCTCGAATGCCATCCCGCAGACCGGGCAGGCCATGAGGGAGGAGTAGGTGGACTCCTTCCCGTCTTCGCCCGCGACAAGGACGAGCCCTTCGGACTTCTTCAGGGCGTTCTCGATTGCCTCGGCAAGCCGGGCCCGGTCGGAGGATTCGAGCCGGTCGATGACGATCTCGATGTCCTGCTTCCTGTACCGGTCGAGGGCGATCTCCTCGTCGGTCCTGATGATCTCCCCGTTCACCCGGACCCGGGCGTAGCCCTCCTTGTTCAGGTCCCTGAGGAGCTGCTGGTACGTCCCCTTCTTCTGCCGGACGATGGGGGCGAGGACAGTGACCTGGCCCGGGTGTTCCGCCACGATCTGGTCGGCGATCTTATCCGGGGTCTGGGCGGCGATGGGGATATTGTGCTCGGGGCAGTAGGGCGTCCCGATCCGGGCGAAGAGGAGGCGGAGGTAGTCGTAGATCTCGGTAACGGTGCCGACCGTGCTGCGGGGGTTCTTCGAGGTCGTCTTCTGCTCGATGGAGATGGCGGGCGACAGCCCCTCGATGGAGTCCACGTCGGGCTTGTGCATCAGCCCGAGGAACTGGCGGGCATAGGCGGAGAGCGACTCGACATACCGCCGCTGCCCCTCGGCGTACAGCGTGTCGAACGCGAGCGTCGACTTGCCGGAGCCTGATACGCCCGTTATGACTACTAACTTATCCCGGGGGATCGTGACGCTGATATTTTTGAGGTTGTGCTGGCGGGCACCTTTGATGATGATGTCTTTCATTTTACGTGGGGTACAGATTGGTGCCGGTATTTAAAGAGGTGAGGATTGGGGATGGTGAAAGTGAAGGAGAAATTTTGGAAATGAAAATAATGAATTCACAAACATCTTAAAAAAGTTACAAGATTTACATTTCTTCAATCATCTTTCCATTTTACGTTATGATACATAACTGAGGGTATCATTTCAGCGGAGTCTGTCATATCTTTCCAAGAAAGGGTTGTTGGTGCAGAAATTTTTTGATCGATAGCGTCACTTATTGTCGTATGGCTTCTAAAGTCGATTATAAATGATGCAATAGTTTGGTGAGATTTGGTCTTTTGTTGGGTATCACGACTTAATAAATGAAAATATACACCGATTGAATTGATTCCGTTCGCAATTAAAATTTTTTTCAACTCATCGAAAGTATACCCTTGAAATTGATAGCCTATATCAGATCTGTTGGTTGGAAACAGGTCTTCTCTGATATTACTCAAGCCAAATAAGATTTTTATCTTAAAACTTTCTGATGAATTACTCTTCAACCAACGGATCGTTTTTCCGCATTTTTTAGAAAAATTATACATGAGGCTGGATAAAGTCTCTCATAGTTATAAAATTTATTTGTTTTTCGGATTAAATTCTCTATTCGTGGAAATTTCGATTTAATTTTAAAATTTTCGTCGTAGATTGGGGGATCTACAACAGGATTGTACCGCCCTAAAAAACCCATCCGATACAGTACCTTTTTTATTTCATCATCAGTCCTATTTTGGAAAAAAGTTCGGTGTTCATCGGTAATTTTGACATTGATATTTTTAACGTCAATATCCATTTTTGGAGGATAATGATAAAATTCAGTAACAAAAAAATTACACTCTAATGCAATATCATACGCTGAACCAGGACCATGATTGGTTACATCAATATTTATAATATCATCTATATGGTAGGTTATTTCCGAGGTTAGTTGAGGTTTTTGTTGTGCTAAAATAATATCCGTTTGAGTTTGGGTATTTTTTGCTAAACTTTCAGAAGTTTTTACTGATTTATAAGTATAATATGCTAGAAAAAATGTGGCAATGGCTAATATTATTGTGGCATAAGCAGTTAGATCCGTTGAATCAACCATATAACTGGATCAATTTATGAAGATGTTCTTATTATAATTCATCTTTGATTAGGTTCTTTGAAAATTAAAACATCAATTGCAATTAGGCATCGACTAGTCAGTACCGCCCGATCCCCAATTGCCCTTATTCCCAGCACTTGACAACGGCTCCCGTCGCGATCCGGTCCCGGGTCCGCCCAATCACACCAGCCCGGCCCCGCCCCACCTCATGAAAAAAAATCCGCCAAAAGTATTCATACTTACAATGCTTACAATTCGATCATGCCTGCGGTAAAACGGATACCCGTTACCGAACCGGTGTGGAAGGACCTTGCGGAGATGCGATCGGCCGGCCAGACCTATACGGATCTCCTGGCAGAGATGATCGAGGACCGGAAGAAGCGCCGGCTGGAGGAAGATGCCAGGAAATGGAGCAGCCGGAAGAGAGAGGGGTACGTTTCACTTTCGGAGATCAAGGATTGACATTTTCCCTTCTGCTCTGGCACGAGCTATCCGATGAGATCAATCGCCTGCCGGAGAAGACACGAAGGATAATCAAAACTGCCTTAAAAAGGCTTGAAGAAGATCCGTTCCCGGGAAGCCAGGGAGATAAAGAAAAACTGGTCTTGCGAGGCGGGGTTATCATATACCGGCTTCACATATCCCGCAGTTACACCGCATTTTACGAGATTGATACCGGGGAAAAACTGGTGATAGTCCAGGAAATCCTGCCTATTGAACAGGCCCATAAAAAATACGGATATCATTGATTCTTTTTCTCACCGGTTTTTAGTATCTCATTTTTTTAATGATGCCGAGCTGTTTTTGGGCCTTGTCAGCAAAGAGAAGAGAGTAGCCCATCAAAGACCAAGATTCTTGCGTACCTGTTCAGGAATATGGACCCGCCCGGCTTTGATATCTTCTTTTGCCCCGGCAATATCTTTCAGGTCGATCCTGGTAAGTTTGCCGTCGGAAGAGCACTTCTTTTTGATTAACTCGGGCATATCATTGTCCCGCGGGATTATCAAATTTAGTGTGGGTCACCATCCGGCCTACCGACCCGTCAGTACCACCTCTTCTCAGTGCCCGGCTCCGGAGAAGCACGACGGCCCCCGTCCCGATCCGGTCCCAGGTCCGGCAAATCAGAGCCCGAGCCCCGCCCCCACCGCACGCGGCCGGGTTGAGCTGGAAAGATCACCGAAGACCTGGCCAGGTGACATCCCCGCCGATGCCCTCCTTCACGGGAGGCCAGGAGGGCCCTGAGAGAATTCTGGTACAACGGAGCCCGCAATGTTGCCGGTTGTACCTCTTTTCCCAAAATCATCAAAATCGGAGGTCATAATTCACAAAAACGCGGAACAGGACTAGGAATCTACAGTGAGTCGTCGACGGGAATATATGGGGTCATATTTAGCCGCATTTGGATGGCAGAAGTCAGGGCTGGATGAGGTTTAGGATGTTTGGGATTCTGGCCGGGGCCCGGATTTGAGGTTTGGGATCATTTTACCGGGCTTCGGCACCCGCCATTCCTCAGTGCCCTCGGTTCTGGCAATTGACGACGGGTCCGGTACTGAATACGGTCCCGGGTCCACCCAATCAGGGAGAGGACGGGTCCCCACAACCATGCAGCGGAAAAAAAGAGTCAGCTGGCGACAGTCCCAACACGAATCCGGCTGATGATGAACTCGTCATCGAGCGGGATCTCCTCATGATCTTCCTTCAGGCAGGAGATGTGAAGCTCAATCGCCTCCTTCGTATTCGCGATCGTCTCCTCGACCGTCTCTCCCTGAGAGAAGCAGCCGGGTAAGGCCGGCACTTCGGCCCAGAACCCGCCTTCCTCGGCCTTGTGAATCAGAATGGTGTATTCCATAATCATCCTCATTCGAGTAATTTCTCAAATTCCTCTTCGGTTAATCCCGCTTTCTTGATGGCCGCTTTCAGCAACCCGATCTTGAGATCTTTGGGGACCGGGATCGTGATCAACATTCCGTTGGGCATTTTGATATTGACGTGATCTCCTTTACCCTGCCGGATATCTCCTCCTGCCCTGGCAAATGCCCGGATGGCATCCTTGCCCCTGACATTATGGAGATGGGTCACTGTCCACGATCCTTTGTGGATAGTTGGTGCTTGTCATTCATCATCTTTTTTGTCGGTCCACTTTTCCAGACTCACCCCCCGACCCTTAAATTCCCAAAGGTTTTCTTTAGTGCCCTCGGTTCCGGAGAAGCACGACGGCCCCCGTTCCGATCCGCTCCCGGGTCCGCCCAATCAATACAAGACCGGGCCCCGCCCCACCTCACACGGCCGACATGGATGAAATGAGCACATCCATAACAGGAAACCTGATTATCTCCTCCGCATAATGAATTGATCAGTAAGCAACGGGTGAATTGCCGTGGAAATCGAGGAACAGATCATCAGGGAACTGCACCAGGTGCCACACCAGCACTACCGCGAGATCCTTGATTTCATCCGGGCAAAAAAGAAAAAAGCCGGCAAAATAATTTCCGAAACAGCACTCGCCAGCGAATCTTCCCTTACAAAGGACTGGCTGCGTCCTGAGGAAGACGAGGCATGGGCGGACTTGTAAAAGGCGACATAGTTGTCGTCTTATTTCCTTTCTCTGACCTGAGTAGCGCGAAGAAACGTCCGGCCCTTGTCCTTGCAACACCGGATGGCGATGATGTTATTCTCTGCCAGATAACCAGCCGGAGGGTATCGGACCGGTATGCGATTCTCATCAGCGAAGTGGATTTCTCGTCGGGTTCACTCCGCCAGGACAGCAATGTACGGCCAACCCGGATTTTTACTGCTGATAAAAAAATTATCCAATACACTGCCGGTCACCTGAGCGACCAGAAGATGAGAGCGATAGTCGATCGGGTCATCGAAATAATTCAGGAATAACCCGGCTGCTCATCAGTGCCCTCAGTACCCGCGATTGACGTTCCCCTCTACCACGATCCGGTCCCGAGTCCGTCCATCAAAAAGACCCTGCTAACGCCGCGGAAACCAAAAAAATGAGCTGGGCACCTTCCCGCCGGCTCACTTGAGCTTTTTCTCGAGCTTCTTGAGCTTCTTCTGGGCCCCTTTGCTGCCCCCGGCCGCCTGCTTCGAGAGCTCTTCTGCCTTGGCCTTCTTCGCCTGGTTCAGCTTCACCAATTGTTTCTTACTCGTTGGCATATTCTCACCTCGCTCGCGCCTTTGGCTGGTTCTCATTGGTTTTTTTCCAATTTAAAATATCCTTGTATCTGCTGTCGTCGTGGATTTCCCAAGGGTGCGATCCCAGCGACCACCGGAGTGGGGTCTCCGACGTCCGACAGGTCATCAGAATGTCGAAAGTCGTCAGACTTGAGACAGGAGAAGAACCCGAATGGTTCTTCGACCCGGAGGAGGAGAATCGGCAAGGTTTCTCATAACCTCGACGATGAGAAGTGAGGCTGAAAGCCGAACTTCGAAGAGTCCATCAGGACTCTTCGACAGTAACCACGGTATCCGGAGGGGCAGGGCCATCCGGGGCCATTTCAGCCTCCGATCAGCTTATCCGGTATACTTTTTCGGCCGATAACGCAAAAACATCGGTCACTTGTTTTCAGGGGAGGCGATTTTGGACTCGTATTGGCAGGATCCCCCTGATTCTCCTGCCAAAAATATGCCGCTATAGATCAATTACAGGTGGAAAATCCGGCCTGGGACGTGGTTTGGCCTGTGGGCCGGTGAGGGGGATCAGTGGCCGGGCCTGGACCCCCCTTTTATCCATGGTCCCCGAGGAGGGTGGACGGTAAGTCCCCCGCGATCTTTCTCCGACGGAGAAATCCCGGGGCCGGAGTCCGGAAAAATTCGGCAGTGGAAACGGTGCCAACGCCCGGAAAGATTCCTCGTTAAAATCGGTTTTTCCTTGAAATATCCCTTTTAATCGGGAAAAAACCGTGCAATTTAGCAGCCTTAGAAAATGCGCAAAAACCAGACAACCTGCAACCTGTCCCGGAACCCGGCGCCCTCCGGGCTACCTATGAGGCCCGAAAAATGAAGGGGTCACCGCAGGGCATGAAAACCGACCGGTTTTTTCCTGAAAAACGGGAGATCGCTCCACCAGTGGTCCCGGTTCGTGGCCGGAGGGTATCCAACGGCCGTCCCGGGCGCAGGGAGTAAATATCATCCGTTCCTATATCCTGAGTCAAGGTACTACCATGCCCGTCATCATTCTCAAAAGCCGCAAAGGCATCTCGATCGAACAGAAGCGAAGGATCGCAAGGGAATTTACCGGGACGCTGGTGAGCACTCTTGGCACAAAGAAGGAACTCGTCACGATCTTCTTCGAAGAGAAGGAACTCGAGGATATCGCCAAGGGCGGAAGACTCCGGTGCGATGAGTAAATTCTTTTTTGGTAAGTGGTAATGAAAAAATCGTTGTAATTTTTTACCGGTCCCCGCCGCCCCGGCGTTCACTGTACGGGATATCGGCACTCTTCCCCTTTGATAACTTCTCCCGTTCGCGCCGGGCACTTTCGAACCGTTCCTCGAGGGGGATGTCAACACTCCCTCCGCGGGAGAGCTGTTCCTTCTCACGGGCTCCCCCGAACCGTTCCTCGAGGGGGATCTCCGCACTCCTCCCGGCCGGGAACTGCCCGCGGTCATTCCGGCCACGCGGCCTGCGTTCCTCAAAGGAGATCTCGCGGCTGGGCCGGGCTGAGGCTGCCGGCCCCCGCGGGACAACCGACCCGGGTGAATCGGCACTCGGAATAAAATCGATACCGTCATCATCAGATGAGCGGGAAGGGATCCGGGGCCGCTGGTCGCGTCCGGACGCAGCGGTATCCGCCGATGCACGCGGTGCTCCGGTATACGCGTACCGGCTCCGGGCTGAAGCTCCCTTGTCCCCTGCCCGGACCTGTGCTACCTGCTCGTTTACCGCCTCCTCCCGGTCGCCGGCACTCCATTCCGTAAACATCAGGAACTGGAGGAATGATTCAGGCTCCCGGAACACCGATGCGCGGATTCCCTCAAAGAGGATCGTCCGGGCCACATTGCCATACCATCCTCCTGCGCGTTCCGTGACTGCAGTGTCACCGGATTCGAAGACATACACCCGTTCGATCTCGCCGTTCCGCCCCCACGCAGTCTCCGAGACACCGTTTCCTTCGAACGTGAAGAGCTTCCCCACGGCACCGTACTCCCCGCCTTCCCGCACCGCGATCTTACGGGCACCATCCTCGTAGCGGAATGTCCGTGGCCGCTGCCCGAATGCAAACGTCTCTTCCAGCATCCCGTACGGATCGAAGACGAACCTCCGGATGATTTTATCCTGTCCCGCCGGATCCCGTTCCGTCATGATGTTCGTGGATGGATCGAACAGGTAGAGTCTCTTCAGGTTCTTTTTGGCATCCAGCACCCGCACGCCCCCGTTCCCGTACTGGTAGAACCGGGCGATGGTCCCCTTGCGCGTGCCCGCAAATTCGGTTATGACTGCGTCTGTCATCTCAACCGTTCACTCCGATTGTTTTTTTAAATGCTCGTTGATACGTTATCATTTCCGCCAAGAAATAGTTTATTCCACTTTCCGTGCCCATATCACCCTCTCCGCCCGAAGAAGAGTAAACTTCATTCGTTTCTGCAGACAACAACTATCCTGACATGGCCGACGAATCAGAAACAACCGGGCCGGTACCTGTCAACCCGGCCCCGGAGAAAACCCTGTACCTTGCCGCGTGGAGTGCCCGGTTCTGGGCATGGCTCATCGATTTTATCCTCATCATCCTCTTCCTGGATATCGTCCGTGGCATCTTCTATCCCTTCTGGTCGATTCCACCGTACTGGGATTTCGGCCACTGGGAACCCTTCGAGTTCGGGTTCCAGACACTTTTCTTCTTTGCCTACTGGACGATCATGGAAGGTTTCCGTGGCCAGTCCATCGGTAAAATGTGCTTTAATCTGAAAGTTGTCAACCGGGACGGGTCGAAGATAACCTGGAGTACTGCCGCAATCGAGAGCTTCGGCAAAGCGTTCCTCCTGCCGCTCGACTGCCTCATCGGGTGGCTGGCCATGCCGGATACCAAGTTGCGGGTGTTCAACAGGATCTCGCACACAATCATAATCAAGTCAGATTACAAGGAGCCGGCCGGGATCATCTACGTCAAGGAAAAAGAGTAATTGGCTTTGTTGGAACCCTGTTTTTCTGATCATATGCTTATACTCTGCTGCGGTCGGGAGGGTGACCCCCTCTCTCCCCCAGAGGGGGAGGCAGCCCACGGGGAGCATCCCCTTGACCCCCATCATTATTCCTCCTGTTCTCTGAGAATTTTCTCTCTAACCTTCTGAGTGACTGTCCTATCATGGGGAATGCCCGGGCGGCGGGGAATTAATCGTCGCATCAGCGAAGAGAGCCTGATGGCTCTCTTCTCGTGTTCCTTTCGTCTCACAGCGAGGATTAATTGGAGAAGAATTCGCCAGAATTCTTCGAGCACGGCGGGGCAGGGAAGTTGAACCGCCGCGGGAGTCTTTCGTCGCATCAGCGGGGATTGGCCGGAGAAGATATCAATCTTCGACTGATGAGTGATTCATCAGAACCACGAATCTGAGAAGTTTTCAAACTTCGAGTTCAGAAGAGGTATATCTGAATCTCGAGGATGAGAAGAACTCGTCAGAGTTCTTCGATCTCCGAAGAAGTTCATCGGGACCTCGAGAACTAGAAGAACTCGTCAGAGTTCTTCGCCTGCGGCGGGGTTCATCACGATAAAAAAGTGACAACCCGCCATGAGATCTGAATAATACGATCTTCGTAGAAAACGCTTCCCGGTTTAAGATACGTTCAAATCCAATAAGCAACGATTCCCGTTCATGCAGTATTTCACCGATACGGATATGGGACTGGATCTCGGGCTCGTAAACCTTGCCGTGGAATCGGCATTCGCAGATCACGGGAGGGGGCTTGTCCAGATGCCCCCCAAGCTCTACGTCACACTTCCTTCCGGTGATTTCCGTACCATGCCGGCATACCTGCCCTCGCTCGGGATCGCCGGGGTAAAGATCGTGAACGTGCACCCGGACAACCCATCCCGCGGCCTCCCGACCGTGATGGCGCTGACGGTGATCCTCGACATCCCGACCGGCCAGCCCGTTGCCATCATCAACGCGACACGCCTCACGGACATGAGGACCGGAGCAGCGGGAGCGGTTGCCGCCAAGTACCTCGCCCCGAAAAAAGAGATCGTCCTCGGGGTCATCGGTACGGGAAAGCAGGCCGAGGCGCAGGTCGCAGCGATATCGCGGGAACTGAAGATCCGGACGATCAAAGTCTGGAGCCGCAACCCCGACCATGTCCGGAAGTTCGCCGACCGGTTCATGGAATACCCGTGCCTTTCCGTCCCGGTCGAGAAGGCGTGCGACTGCGATGTTCTGGTGACCACGACGCCATCGCGGACCCCGATCGTCAGGAACGAGTGGATCCGTGAAGGGACCCATATCAATGCCATCGGGGCGGACGCCCCCGGGAAAGAAGAGCTCGATCCCGCAATTCTCAGGCGGGCCCAGGTCTTTGTCGACGACCCTGCCCAGGCGGTTCATTCCGGGGAGATCAATGTCCCGATCATCAGCGGGTTGTACCGCGAGGCCGACCTTGCCGGGACGCTCGGCGAAGTGGTGATTGGGAAGAAAAGGCGGGAGAGCAGGGATGCCGTCACGGTCTTCGATTCGACCGGGCTTGCCATCCAGGACCTTGCCATCGCGAAGATCGCCATGCAGCACGGGAGGACGTTCGAGCTCCCGTTCCCGTAAAGTTCTGGATGTCATCCCGGGGCCAGGCTGATGCGCCCGATGCCACCGGAATTGATCTCCGGCAAAATATTTTCAGCCACCCCCTCACTCCCCGATTAAAAATTTTTGGGCGACCCCTGCCCTACGGCCCGGGCAGCAACGCCGGACAAAATGAGAAGGTGTCAGTTGTACATCCAACTGTTGGATAATTATCCAACTGTTGGAAGAGAAACTGACACCTCCGGATCGCGCCCGAAATTTTTTTGCCGGGCTTTGCCGTCCGGAAGATCCACCGGATCGCTTTTTTCAGGATATGGGCCGGATGGTTCTGAAATCCTTTTATGGGTCCTGTCCGTATAGCTGATGTGTGAAAACCGAACGTTCTTTTATTCCTGGTGACGGGTGCTCTGTTCCTGCGATCCTCCTCATCCCGGAACATCCCAGGGGGGCGGCGATCATCGTGCACGGGTACGGCGGGAACAAGGAAGAGCAGCTGGGGCTGGGATGGCGGGTGGCAGAAGCCGGGCTTCTCGCGTGCGTCATTGACCTCCGCGGTCATGGAGAACACCCTCTTCAGCTCGACATCAATGCCGGTTCTGATCTGAATGCAGCCATCCGGTATTGCCGCTCGTTTGGCAAGGTTACGGCAATCGGCCATTCGCTTGGCGGGCGCCTGGCCCTGTTAAGCGATGCTGATTTCCGTATCGCGATCTCCCCCTCTCTCGGCCGGATGTACGGGGAACGGACGCAGGAGATGCTCAGGACACTCCGGAGTCACCGGGTACGGCCGCCGGATCTCGCGACCCTGCTTGCGATACAGGAGCGTCTGTTGGTCTGGGACCCGGCAAGCGGATCGGGGAATACGCTGCTCCTCTTTGCGGAACGGGACGCCCCCGAGATTCGTGAAGGATGCATCACGCTCATGAATGCAGGAGTTCATGCCATTGAAATCCCCGGGGCGATGCATAGCGACATCTTCCTTGTGGAACAGACGTTTTCAGCGATCCGGGACCAGATCGGCGAATGGTACGGCACCGGAACCTGACGGTTCCCTATCCGGTGAAGCGACCCCTTGCCGGCGGTCCCTCACACTTCGTCACATTTTCAATATCGACGAGAGCCACGCCCGCGGCCCCTCGGCCCGGGTCCGGCTCTCGAAGGTCGCCGGCCGGATATAATTGATGGTCCACCCGTCCCGGAAGGCCTCCCGTATCTCGTCCTGCGTTATCCTCCTCGGACCGTACCCGGCGGGCTCCAGTTCGCTGAAGCAGAGCATGAAGTATCTCCCGCCCGGGGAGAGGACAGCCGCAAGGCTCTCCACGAAGAGCGGGCGGTCTTCATCGGACAGGGTATGGAAGAGCCCTGAATCGGTAGCGGTATCGAACTTCCTGTTGAGACTGGATAGGTCCAGTGCGTTCAGGACAAGAAAATTCACCCGGAGTCCTCTTCCGGCAGCCTTCTCCCGTGCCTTCCGGATCGCGAGGGGGGCGGAGTCGATCCCGCAGACTTCATGCCCTTCCCCGGCAAAAAAGAGGGCATGCTCCCCGGTCCCGCACCCGATATCCAGGACTGACCCGGTGATCTCACCTCTCCGGACCAGTTCCACGAACTCCTTCTGGGGCCGGCCGATGTCCCAGGGAGGTGTGCCTTGGTATGCCGAGTCAAAGAAATCCATACTTCACCATAGCTTCTGATATGTTTATCATTATTTCTTCACGTCACTGCAGCACACCGGGGCACTACCATGCGAATACCGCTCATGCCATTCCACCATCCCCTCGCATTCATAAGGGGAAGCATCTTCAAAATTGATGCCATAAGGGGGTTTTCTCCCCTTTCTTCGCTTTGCCTATGATTGTGGTTTAAAAACCCGTCCCGCCCTTGTCACGCCGGCGGGCGGTATACATAGCTTCAACGTGTCAGCCGCCATCTATATTTATATAGAAGAAGTTGGTTGAATGAGAGGATTTCAGAAAAAAAATCACGATGCAGTAAATCCGAACGGGGTAAATGCAGACGGCACTCCGACCGTCCGTGTACGACTGCCGAAGAAATGGAATAAAGAGCAGTTTGCCCTTGCCGAACTGATGCTGGGGGCAAATCACATCCGTGTGCGGTGTATCGATGGGGTCGTCCGCATGGGCAGGATCAAGGGAACAATGAAAAAACGGAACTGGATACGGGAAGGCGACACATTGATTGTCACTCCCTGGAGCTTCCAGGATACCAAGTGCGATATTATTTACCGGTACGTCAAACCGCAGACGGACTGGCTGCGAAATAATCACTTTCTTTAACCGGGAACCTTTTTCCGGTAATTTTTTTAAAAAGTATACACCCTTTCAGAGTATCTGGTTTCCCGCGACAGGCCCGGGTACACAGCTGTATACTTCGGTGATTTTCATGATAAGAAGTGATTTTGCGGGTAATTCGGGCTTTTTATCATGGATCGTTCTTTTCATTTTTTCGTAGTCAGGCCCGCTCGTTTTGACGCTCACCGTCCCCTTGATCTGGAAACATTTTTTGGTCTCAGGGTCCCAGACAGAGAGTGCCGCGTGGGGATTTTCCTTTACATTTGAAAGGGTCTTATTCATGAAATTATCACCCAGCCAGATGGTATCGTCATTTTCCAGTACCACGGATGCAATCAGTGACACGTTCGGGGATCCGCTCTTCGATGCTGTTGCAACAGGAAATACCTTTACTTTCGAGAACGTTTCTTTCATTTCTGCGTTCAGTGCTGTCATGGCATTTCATCCTCCCGGAAGAATCGTTCGGCCGGGCAATGGTTTTCCATATATATCAGGAGAATATATTTTTTGGGTTCTGGTAACCTGTTGGTGGATAGAAATGACGGTTAAATGTCGTAGGATGAGATACTCATGCGTGATTCCTGTAGGGTCATGAATCAGGGAAAAACCGGCTCTAGAGAAACCCTATTTATTTTGTTAGCTTATCGTCTTCAATGATTGTGAGTATGACCCACTCTCAAGTCGAAGAACTCTGATGCGTTCCGTCGAAGAGCCTTCGGCTCTTCTCCTATCTCAAGTCTGATGACTTTCGATATTCTCCATCCTGCTCTTCCTTCGGGAATCTGAAAGGTTCATCAGAACCTTGAAGGAGAGAAGAATTCGTAAGAATTCTTCGAACAGCGGGCTTCCCGGAAGGGGGCAACGCAAGGGTAGCATCCCCTTAACCCCCTTTTAATCTCTTCTTTTCTCAGGGTTTTTTCACCAACCTTCTGAGGAACTATCCCACTACGGGGGATGCAGCCATTGCCAAAGGCATGGCAGGCTCGAGAAAATGCTTTTGACATTTTCGAGCTGCCACAGCAGCGGGGGCGGAGGCATCATATGCCGTAGCCCCCAATAGCGTGGTAGTATATTTTGAGCATTTCTCCAGAGCCGAAATACGCAGTTTTCATGAAACCGTACGGGCATAGGTCTCGGTCAGTCTCCTGACAATCGGACCCCAGAGGAAGAAGCGATCCACTTTGGTCCTGCCTCGTTTCCCAAAGGCTCCTGCATGCTCTGGTTCGTCCACCATCATGCTGATGCCCCATGCGAGCGATTCGGGGTCGACATCCACTTTGACACCATTTACAAATGTGTCAATGTTCTCCGATAGTCCGCCGACATTGGAAGCAACTACGCATTTTTCGGCACTCCATGCCTCCAGGAGCACAAGCCCGAAGGGTTCGTTCCTGCTGGGAATGACGACGATATCAGCGGCGTTCAATAACCTGACATACTCGGAATCAGCGATGTACCCGACAAAGGTGACCGGCAGGTCTTTCGCCCGTTCCTGCAGGAACTGTCGCATATCCCCTTCCCCGGCAACCACGACTTCTACATGCCCCCGGTCCCGGCAGACTTTCCGTATCGCTTCTATGAGCAGGTCCGGCCCTTTCTGGTAGACAATCCTGCCGATAAACAGGATGAGCGGTGCGTAGGGATGGATTCCATACGATCTCTTCACTTCCCCCGAATCTACCGCTGCCCGGAACTCGCCGGGAACCACGCCGTTCGGGATCACATCGCATTTCTCGTCAGGTACATTATATAACCACATCACCTCTTTTTTCAGGGATGCAGAAACTGCGGTTACCCGTTTGGCAATAAGCCCGCCATACCATTCTTTCCCGGAAATTTCCTTATACTCCCACCAGTCGCCGGACTGGTTGCCATTCCTCCCGTATTCTGTTGAATGGAAGGTGAGGATCGTATTCCGGTCCTGAAGCCGGTGGAGGGCCTGAATCGTATGCCAGTCATGGAAATGGAGAATGTCAAAGCGGCGGGGTGCATCATAGAGATGAAACTGGTCTACCATTGAGGCGCTCATGCTGTCGCAATATTCTACTATGTTTTTTCCGGAGGGCTGGCAATAGTGATAACTGACACCTTTGATCGTCTGATCGGGAATATTCCCCCTCGTGAAGAAATGCACTTCATGGTTCTGGCTTACCAGTGTTTCTGCGAGATGCGTCGCAGCCCTGGCAAGGCCACCCACCCGTTCAGCATACATCGACTCCCAGCAGAAGAACGCTGCTTTACGTGACTCCATGTTCCCTCCATGTATTGGTCATACTGAACAGTTCCTGACCCCTGCGGCCGGTTTCTCGTCGTCCAGCGTATGTTCAATCCGGTGGGCAATATCCCTTCGCTTCCGGTAGTACGCAACCGAGGCGGTCGACACTACCGGGAGCAGGTCTCAGAACTGGTCGGGACGGTATGCCGCATACCCCACGGATCATCCCTGGACGACGAGCGTTGATCCCTGGGGGAGATTATCCGTCTCTTCATGCCAATGTGAGAGGGAAATTGACCGGGAAGATCCGGATCCATTCCGTACTGGTCCCTTTCAGCGTTATCCGCCGTGTCCCCCTTGGGCCCTTTCCTTTACTTCAAAAAAGTAACTTCTTACTCTTCCTGCTTCTGCGCGTGCTTCTTCCAGACCTGTTCCCGGTACACGGGGCCGCTGTTGTAGGTGCAGAAGGGGATCAGCTTGCCATCCGGCGTCGCATAGTGGATGCAGCACCGCTGGACCCGCTCGATATCATAGTTGTACTTGTCCATGAAGTGCATGATGCCGATGAAGAGCGCGTTCCAGTGGAACTCCCTGAGCGCGTCGAAATTCTGGCCGATCAGCGTCTTGCCGATCATCTTCCAGAACTCCGTGGTATTGCCCTGCTCTCCCTTCTTTACGGAGTCATGCATGCTCTTGACGCCTTCGAGAAGGGCCTTGTACTTGTTGATGGCCCCGCCCTTCTTGATCGTCTCTGCCATGTGCTCGATTGACTCGAAGAAACTGTCGACGTCCACCATCCGGTTGACCGGGACGATCCCGTTCTCCTGGACGAACACGTAGGTGGCAGCACCGCAGTGCTGGTGGGCGGTGAACCGGACCTGCGGCCGCCCGGTGTATGCCTCGACAAGATCGGAGAACGGGAGGACACAGGGAACCGGGTAGAAATCGTCCTTCCTGAGGACGCCGCCCATCTGCTCCTCGATCTCCCCGAGGACATCGGGGATGGTGATCCGGGACTTCTGGAGGTCATCGTCGCTCGCTGCGCCGGTAAAAGCAATCGGCTGGAAGTTCACACCGCGTACAACCGAGATATTGTCGATGGCAAACCGGATGATATCCCCGAGCTCGTTGTCGTTTCTCCCGCGGATCACCGTCGGCACGAGCACGATCCCGAGCCCGACCTTCTTGAGGTTCTCGATCGCTTTTTCATGGATCTTCAGGTAGGGGTTTGTCTGCAGGGTCACGCCGTCGAAATGAAGGTAGACCGTGTTGAGCCCGGCGTCCTTGAGCTGCTGGGCGAGAGCAGGGTCTTTTGCCAGCTTGACGCCGTTCGTCGCGATCTGCACCTGGGGGAACCCCATCGCTTTTGCCTTCCGGATGATCTCGGGGAGGTCGTCCCGCATGGTGGGCTCGCCGCCGGAGAACTGGACGGCCGGGGCAGGGATGGGCTTCTCGTCCCTGAGGACCTGCATCATCCCGACGATCTCGTCAAAGCTTGGCTCATAGATGAACCCGCAGGCCCGGGCGTTTGCAAAACAGAAGTCGCAGTCCAGATTGCAGCGGTTGGTGAGATCGATATTTGCCAGCAGGGTCTGGGAATGGTGGTTGTTGCAAATCCCGCAGGCGGTGGGACAACTTCCCGGAGGCGCCGTATTCTGGGGGTTTGTTATGCCGTTCCCCACGGCATCGTATTCCTGGAAGCGGTGATACATCCGGGCATCCGACCAGTAGAGGTGTCTGAAATTTCCATGTTCCGGGCATGTCCGTTTCAGCCAGATCTTTCCCTCCTCTTCGACAATCTCCGCGTCCAGTACGGAATTACATGTAGGGCAAAGACTTCGGGTTTTTTTTATCAGCATTCATGTCCACCCGTTGCAGGTTGTTCATTGATTCCCGTTTGAGTAACCTTAATGTTTCTGTCTGATCTTTATTACAGGTATCGGAGTGCTACATTATTAGTTTTGAGTTCTTGATAATACCATTGTTTTCCGCCGTCTGGATCATGCTCCCCGCGTACCTCCCCAACCCGGTAGCCGCGCTCCTTGGCGGGGGGACCCCGGTGGACCTTGGCAGGAACTATACCGACGGGCGGCGGATATTCGGGGACGGGAAGACGTTCCGGGGGCTCGTGGCCGGCATTCTTGCCGGAATCGGGATAGGGCTCGTCCAGATCTGGGCCTGGAGCGCGTACAACCTGGTCTTCCTCCCCGGACAGACGCTCCTTTCGGTCGTCCTGCTCGCGGTCGGGGCACTCCTCGGCGACCTGGTGAAGAGCTTCTTCAAGCGGAGGTTCAGAAAAGAGCGGGGTTCGAAGTGGCCGGTAGCCGACCAGTACGACCTGGTCGCGGGGGCGTTCGCCCTCCTCCTCATTGCAGATCCCGGGTGGCTCTTCTCGCAGGTCACCCTCCCGGCGTTCGTCTTCATCCTCATCCTCACACCAATCCTTCACCGGGCAGTCAACATCATCGGTTATCTGGTCAGGGTAAAGGAGGTACCATGGTAGACGTTATCCATATGCTCAAAAAGTACCGGGCAATCGAGTTCGGGGACTTCACGCTTGCCTCCGGGGCAAAAAGCACGTACTATGTCGACGTGAAATCGGCAGTCACCCATCCGGACCTTCTCACTGCCATCGCGCAGGAGATCGCCCGCTCGCACGAATTCGATGTTGTGGCCGGTGTTGCTGTCGGCGGGATACCCCTCGCCGTGGCAACGTCCATGGTCGCAAAAAAGCCGTACGCGATCATACGGGCCGCGGAAAAAAGTCACGGGAAAAAGGAGATCATCATCGGCACGGTGAAAGACAAGGACGTGCTGCTCGTTGAAGACGTGACCACGTCCGGGGGATCGGCCCTGTACGGCATCAACGCCCTTCGTGCAGCAGGTGCACGGGCAGACCGGGTGGTCACGGTCGTGGACCGGGAGCAGGGTGCCGCACTCCTGCTGGAAGAGCAGGGGGTCCGGATCCTTCCCCTTGTCAGGGTGAGCGAACTGCTCCCCGGGTAAGGAACCAAGAGCAAGAAATTTTTATTCCCAGCGTACACTAGGATGGTATGAAGATACTCGTTGTGGGCGGGGGCGGGAGGGAACACGCCATAGCCGGTGCCCTTGCCCGCAACCCGGAAACCGAAATCTTTTCCGCAATGGCGAAACGCAATCCGGGTATTGACAGCATTGCAAAAAAAGTGCTCCTCTGCCGGGAGACCGAGACGTCCCGCATCGTTGCCTTTGCCAAGGAGATCGGTGCCGACTATGCGTTCATCGGGCCCGAGGCGCCCCTTGAGGCAGGCATTGTCGATTCGCTTGAAGGAACCGGCATTCCCAGTGTCGGGCCGGCACGGGCTGCGGCCCGGCTTGAGACGGACAAAGGGTTCTGCCGGGACCTGATGGCGCAGGAGGCCATTCCCGGCTGCCCGAAATACCGGACGTTCGATTCAGCCGATGAGGCGATCGAATTCATCGGGAACCATGACAGCGACCTCGTGATAAAACCTATCGGTCTCACCGGCGGAAAAGGCGTCCGCATCATGGGGGAGCAGGTGGACCGTGCGGGGGCGATCGCGTATGTAAGGTCCCTCAACGGCAGGGCCGTGATCGAGGAGCGACTGCTGGGCGAGGAGTTTACCCTCCAGGCCTTCGTCGACGGCACGCACCTGGTACCCATGCCCCTCGTCCAGGACCACAAGCGGGCATTCGAGGGGGATGTCGGGCCCAACACCGGGGGGATGGGGTCGTATTCCCTGCCGGACCACATGCTGCCCTTCGTAACGACGGCAGACTACCGGAAAGCCATCGGGATCATGAAGTCTGCCGTCGCGGCCATGGAGCGGACAGGGCAGTCCTACAAGGGTGTCCTCTACGGCCAGTTCATGAACACGGCAAAGGGCCCAAAGGTCATCGAGTTCAATGCACGGTTCGGCGACCCGGAGGCCATGAATGTCCTCTCCCTGCTCACTTCGGACCTTTCGGAGATCACGTACAGGATCATTGAAGGGACCCTCTCCCCGTCACACGTGGAGTTCGCCCCCCAGGCCACGGTCTGCAAGTACCTCGTGCCGGAAGGGTACCCGGATTCGCCCCATGCCGGTGATCCGGTAACCCTTGGGGAACATCCCGATGCCCTCCTCTATTATGCCAACGTGGAGAAAGCGGGAAGCCGCCTCGTCACCCGGACTTCGCGGACGCTTGCGTTCGTCGGGATCGGGGAGACTCTCGAAGAAGCCGAGCGGGGAGCCGAATCGGCGGCTTCGGCCGTCAGCGGACGGGTGCGGCACCGCCGGGACATCGGGACACGGGAACTGCTCGACCGGCGGACAGCGCATATGAAGGAGCTGCGATGAAGAAGGACTTTATCTCCATCCTCGATATCAACGAGCAGGAGCTCGGGCAGCTCCTCTCGGAAGCGCACGAGCTCAAGCGCCAGAAGATGGCGGGCACCACCCACCTCCTGCTCTGCGGCAAGACCCTCGCCATGATCTTCGAGAAGTCCTCCACCCGGACGCACATCTCGTTCGAGGTCGGGATGAACGAGCTGGGCGGCCACGCCCTCTTCCTGAACGCCCGGGACATGCAGATCCGCAGGGGTGAGGAGATCCGGGATACCGCACGGGCTGCGTCGCGGTACGTCTCGGGCATGATGATCCGGGCGTACAAGCACAGCACCATCGAGGAATATGCAAAATATGCAACTATCCCGGTCATCAACGGACTCTCCGATATGGAACACCCCTGCCAGCTCCTCGCCGACATCATGACCATGCAGGAGCATTTCGGCTCCACGCAGGACCTCAAAGTGGCCTGGGTCGGGGACGGGAACAATGTCTGCAACTCCCTCATCCTCTCGACGGTCCTCACCGGTCTTGATGTTACGGTCGCAACACCTGAGGGCTACGAGCCTGCCGGGGAGTTTGTGGCAAAGGCGCGTTCGCTTGGCGGGAGAGTGACGCTCGTCCGCAAGCCGGAAGCTGCCGTGAAGGACGCGGAAGTCATCGTCACGGATACGTGGATCTCCATGGGCGACGAGGAAGAGAAGGAAGAGCGGATGAAGATATTCAGAAATTATACCGTGGATGGGCCGCTCATGAAGCATGCCTCACCCGATGCCCGGGTCCTCCACTGCCTGCCCGCCCACCGCGGGGAGGAGATCTCCGATGAGGTGATGGAAGGCGGCCAGAGTCTTGTCTGGGACGAAGCCGAGAACCGCCTCCACGCCCAGAAGGCGCTCCTGGTCAGATTGCTCAAAAAATAAGGTGTGCGGACGGAGCCCACGTCTCATTTTCAGCAATTGCTGTTTGCCTACCGTAAAGGAGATTACAAGGGAGGACTGGAAACGATATCCTGCTCAAAAAATATAATGCAATCAGATTGTGAGTATTTTTGGGAAGTAGTTAAAGGTTACCAGGTGCTGTCCCGGTTCCAGATATACGGCCCTAAACACGCCGCGATACCGTATAATTTCTGAAATGGTGGAATTATCCCTTGCAGTCCAGCCGGGATAATAAATCTCGCTGAGTACAAGATATCCCGGATCAAAAGTCGTGACATTCACCACAATAGTATTGGGGGAATAGCGATCAATCTGCACCGGTTGCACCAGAAGGGGGGTGCCATTGCCAAATTCTGATACTGGTATGAGATATGCACGGGGATAGGTGACATTGAGCCGGTACACCAGGATCGAGTTGTTATTATAAACGCATTGAAGCCCCGGGACACCAAGGTCACTATCGTAGTGCCTGCTTGTGACGATATAACGGACATTCAGGAGTCGCAAGATGTCAAAATTTTTGATGACTGCACCTTCGTTCCACGATTCTGGTCCGGCATCATAAATCCCCGGTTGCGATTGAATAAAAAATGTCCGGTACGCTTTCAGCCACGTGGGGTCATAGCCATTGATCAGATACAGATTATTCCTATATGCAATATTCTGATCCAGTAAACCGGTTTCATCATAAATCCGGAAATAAGGATCTGTTTCATTTTTGATCACGGATATAAAGGCCGGATTTTTGAATACTTCAGCAGGTGGTTTTGTATCGATGAAACGCATGCCAAACGAAAAGAGGTCTATCACAAACAGGATGATCAATAGAATCTTTAAGAGATCTGCCTGCTGTTTGCAGACTGGTTTTTTTCTCCTTTGCATGAAGGGCCAGATACAAAACAGTACAATACATGCAGCATATCCGAACATTACCGGTATAAGGTAATCAGGCTTCACTGAACCGCTGGAATGGAGCAATACGATAATTCCAAGCCCCGCGAGTAACGCAATGAAGAGCGTTATCCCACGAATCCACGGTTTACTGCAAATCGCCACAAACCTGTTCTCCTTCGGAGGGTTTTCTTGGAAAACGGTTTCCCATCCAAGGCCCGCGAGAAGTGCAAGTGAAAAGGTTCCTACAAAAAGCATGGAGGCCGGGATTCGCAAAAGGGAAAAACCGGGAAGATAATAATAGCTGAAACGGTAGAGCGGGAAGTATACCCCAAAGGAGAACAGAAAAGCCAATACAGCGATGGCTGAAAAAAGATATGTCCTCCACGACCTGTTAAACAATATTGCCAGAACTGCCAGCAATAGTGGCAAAATCCCCATGTAAAAACATAATTCCCAATAGATTGCTGAGAAATTAACCTCAGAAACCAGCGGATTTCCATAGGCATCCGGGACCAGGGCCGTGATGAGATAGGAAGGTGGCAGAGAGTTGGCTGAAGAGAAATCATAGCTAACCCCTCCAGCTCTGTTAGACAGTTGAGAATATTCCCATGTTGGCAGGATCTGAACTGCGCTGATCAGACAGCAGACTCCGACAGAAATAAGAAGCATCATTGCGAGGTGGCGACATTTTTCCATGAGTGATGGGATAGTATTCTCAACCATGACACGCCCGGTTAAGTACACGAGTGCCGCAGATGCTCCATACAACGCGAACTGTATATTTCCTGATAAGAGCATCAGTGCAAGTGAAATACCAGCGCCGATCCCGCTCATATACCGGTTGTGCGAAAACGATCTCTCATAGAAAGTTAACACAAGGGGGAACCAGACAATTGCATCGAGATTTGAAAGATGGCCCGCATACACCCGCAATATGATTGTCCCGCTGAACATGAACGCCACAGCGGAAAAAAAAGAGGCCGACTTACTCAGTTTGATTGTGCGGGCAAATGTGAACGTAAATATCCCGATTAAAAACACATCGATGAGAAACAGCCAGCCAAACAACAGATCTGAGTTAAAAAAAACAAATATCCAAGTGAAGGGATAGAAAATGGCAGACAAAGGATCTCCTACAAACGGAGTACCGGAAAATACATAGGGGTTCCAGAAGGGAATGCCCGTACCGTTCCGGATACTGGCAGCAAAAAAAGATCTCCAGAATGAATACTGTGCTGTTACATCATTCCCGACCACATTTCCCGGGGGGTAGATTATCTGGTCAAAGTGTATAAAAACAGGAAAAAAGAGAACACAGGTTAAAATAAATAAAAAGAAGAGTTCTTTGTGTTTTAGCAGTATCTGAACAACCCGGTTAACGTAGGAACTCATTATATTCGCCTTGATCTGCGGTACTTACAACAGTTTGTTTTAATCCGGTAAATTGCGGTGTTCAAATGGTATCTCCGGTTTATAGTAATGATTGATGATATATCTACCAATCGAGAAGGGAATGTGGGTATCAACCGGATCGTTTACAGGACCTGTTTACAAAATTTTTAAAAAACCATATGATAGAACGGGGGAACGTCTCTGAAAAAGGGTTATGGTTCCATCGTAACTGCCTGATCTTTAAGGAAATTCCGATAAAGAAATTATTCCTTAGTTTTTCCTGGAACAGAACAACCAGAATATCTCATCTCGAAACGGTCTTGATCGGAAACGAGTTTTTAAGGTAAATTCGGACCCTTCTCACCAAAGACGTCCAGGAGATCTTTTCAGTACCGTTGAAGTGGATGAAACATATGTCGGGAGTCAAGGGAAAAACAAACGAAAAATGATCCCGGATCCAGCCACCGAACCAGGAAGAGGCACGGAAATCAACCGGTGTTTGGGTCATGAAATCCATCAATGAGGAGATGGAAAAAATATACCCTTATTTTAACGAAGGGCAAAAGCGTTTCACTTCTCTTCCACGAACGCCTTCAGCTGGTCGATCAGGTATTTTTCGACCTGCTCCATCACATCCCGTTTTCCCCGGAACGCGAGCAGTTCCCGCTCGTCGCCTTCCATGTTGGCAAACTTGATCTTTTCCTTGCGATCGACGACCTTGACATCGAACTTCTTGGTCACATCGAGGATCAACTTCCGGGGCACCCCGGGAGGGATGACAATATCAAAGAGCTGTTCTTCCTCTGCCATGTTCTTTCACCAGACTCACTTACCTATCTTGATCCGCCGGCTCATAATACATGGGCCCCCGCGTACGCCTCCGATCGGGTTTTTGGGCTTTCCGAGCGAGTTCATGCACCGTCCCATGAGAGCCGCGCCCCGGGCAAGCCCGTCGTCGACGAAAACAAGGTGGTCGACAGGGTCGTCAAAGAGATTGCGTTCGGTAATCCCCTCGAGGATATAGTCGGGCTTCCGGCCCGAGATCGCTGCCCTGCCGGTGAACCCGATCGAAGAGTTCCTCAGCACAATGTTCTGCTCGACCGCTACATCGACCAGCCGGAGTGCCATCTTCGCACAGACACGGTCGACTACTTCATTGAGGGTCGCAAGGTTGTACTTTTTATGGATCTCCGACCCGATTGCGACGAGTTTGTCAAGTTCACTGCTGTTCACCCCACAGTCACACCCGATCATCGCGATCCCCGACTCCTTGGCAATCCGTGCATTGACCGGCACACGACCGAACCGGTCGCGTTCCGGGGGAACGATGCAGATATCGATGTGCTTATGGCACCGTTCCACGTATTCGTCCACGATTTTCCGGTTGCCGCCGCGGAACAGCCCGCCGCTTACGGAGTGTTCGCCAAAAATATCAAGCGCGGTTCCCGTCCGCTGATGCACAAGTCCGGTTCCCCGGACAATTGCGTCAGGGATCGCACCTGCAAGCCCGCAGAAATTCCCGACGGTTTTTGCGAACGGGTTGGGTGCGTCAGATGGCACGTCGCTCGTGATCCGGCCGTCCAGTGTTGTCCCGAAATCAATCGTGACACATGGGTTGCGGAAGTCGACCGGTGTCCATTTTGCCCCTTCCTTGATCCCTGCCATCGCCAGCTCGCCCTCCATCTCGTTTGCCACCATCTCAACACCCGTGGAGCCGAGGGGGGGGATCACTCCCGCCACGGCGCCGATAAAGACCACCTTGTCGGCAAAGCTGAACTGCTGGAGTTTCTGCGACTGGTTCTCCTTCGACATCGGGGGCGTCATTTTACGGGGGGGTACCCCGGCAATGAGGCATCCGTTGGCGAGGGCAATCACGAAGTCCCCCACCTGGTCCGGGGACTCCATCTCGGCAACGACGCCGGTGCTCCGGACGACAAAGTCAAGTTCCTTTACCACGTCAAGGTGCGCCTCTTTGTGGCACTGGAGCAACGTATCCCTGACGAGATCGGTTACCGCCTCCCGTGTCAGCTCGGTCCCGTCGAGTGTTGCGCCGAAGATCGTCTCGCCGGGTTTCGGGGGGCGGATGTCCCGGCTCATGCTCACCGTCTTGTTGATGACATAGGACATACCGGTCTCGAGATTTACCCCGGTGAGGATACACTTCGTTGTCGTGTTGCCCATCTCCACCGAAGCCACGATAAAATAGGGCTTGTTCTTGTACTCGGGGATCTGCATCCCGGCGCCATGGATGATGGAAGGCGGAGGAGGGCTTTCAACGATATGTGGTCTGGGTTTTATGAAGCGGGAAAAAAAATTGGCGCACATATACTCCGATTCTTCGTTTTTGTGTCCTTATAATTTTCTATTTGTCCGGAGATGGCACGGGGTAGGAAAACCTTCATCTGATGAGATGAGAGATGCTCCTTATGAACAATGCGCTGGAAGCCTACCTGTCCGGGCTCTCGTTTTCAGCGCAGGGAAAGCACGGGGAGGCCCTCCTCTCGTTTGAGCACTCGCTGGCGCTGGACCCCGGAAACGCAGGTGCGTGGATCGGCAGGGGCCTTGCACTCGCCTATCTCGGCCAGTACGATCCTTGTGTCCAGGCATTCGACCGGGCGATCGCCCTCAATGAAAATGACGAGATCACCTGGTACAACCGGGGAATTGCCCTCCATATCCTGAAACATGACGAGGAGGCCCTTCTCTCGTTCGATCGCGTGATCCGGATCGCCCCTTCCCATACCCTTGCATGGGCGGGTAAAGCCCGCTCCTATGCCGCGCTTGAACATTATCAGAAGGCCATTGACGCGTATGACCGCTCGCTGGGTTATGGCGCCGATGAGGTGAACTCGTGGACGGGAAAAGCCAACGCATACTTCGAACTGAACCGGTACGAGGAGGCACTTGCCTCGTTTGAGAAGGCGCTTGCTCTCGATGCCGGGCACACCCATTCCCTGAACGGGAAGGCGGCGGTCCTGATGGAGCTGGGGCGGATCGACGAATCGATCGGAACCTTTGAGAAAGTGCTGGGTTTCGATCCCGATAATGGTACTGCCCTGGCCGGCAGGGCCCAGGGTATGATCACCTGCAGACGGTATGACACCGCTCTCGGGGACCTGGAGCATGCGATACGGGTCGACGGGCAGGACGCCAAAGCGTGGTACCTCCAGGGAGTCGCACTCGGGTTGTCCGGCAGGGTGGACGGGGCATTCCACGCGTTTGGCCAGGCCCTTGCATTCAACCCGAACATAGCTCTCGTCTGGTATACCCAGGATGATCTCATCCATTTTATCGTCCGGGACCAGGACGAGATCCGGGCTTTCGGGCGCTCGCTGCCCATCGACCCGAACGTGAGTGAGGCCTGGTCGAGCCATGCCTACGGGCTCTCGCGGTCCGGAAGGTATGAAGAGTCCCTGCAGGAATATGAGAAGGAACTGGGCCTTGCCCCCGATTCGACCCTGCTCTGGTACAACAAGGGGGTCTCCCTTGACAGCCTCGGGAGGTACGAGGATGCACTCCGTGCCTACGAGATGGCGGTCCTGAAAAATCCGGATCTGGCTGCCGCGTGGTATAATAAAGCGCTGGTGCATGTGTATCTCGGGGAATACAGCAAGGCGCTCGAGTCCTGTGACCGGGCGCTCGCAATAGACAAGAATTCGGCGGCCATCTGGTTCAACAAGGGAATCGTTTTCGGGTTGCAGAAGAAGCACGATATGGCGCTTGCCGCGTTCAACCGGGCACTGTCGATCGCCCCGAAGATGGCCTCGGCCTGGTACAACCGCGGGGTGACGTTCCGCAGGCTCGGCCGGCATGCCGAAGCCGCGGAGTCGTATGACCGGGCGATCTCGTTTGACCGCGGTCTCATGCCAGCATGGTTCAACAAGTCATCAGAGCTCGTCCGGACGGGGGCGTGGGAAGAAACCCTGCAGGCTGTCGGGATCGCGCTCTCCCTCCGGCCGAATGACGCGGTGAGCTGGTACGTGAAAGGATTCGTCCATGCCAACCTGAAACAGGGACGCGAAGCACAAGCGGCCCTGAACAAGGCGAAGGCAACCGATGCGAACCTGTACCCTGTCAATTACCCGTTCGGCGGTGTCCTCTATCTGTCCCGTACCTACCATCCCGTATCCGCCGATGATGCCCGGAGCCTCGCCCCCGGACAGGGCGATGCCCGGTCCTGGTACGAGAAGGGGGTTACTCTTTATCGCGATTACCATTACGATGAAGCCATCGGTGCCGTCGACCGGGCGCTTGCGCTCGATGCCGGGACAACCCGGTCATGGGTTCTCAGGGGGCTCGCGCTGCATAAACTCGGGAGGTACGAGGAGTCCCTCCTCGCACTCGGCCGTGCCCTGGAGTCCGATCCGGAGAACTACAAAACATGGAATATCCGGGGGCTCGTCCATAAAAAACTCCATAATCTGCCATCTGCACTTGCGGATTTCGACCATGCACTCTCCCTCAACCCGGGGATTGGAGGCAGCTGGCTGAACCGGGGACTTATCCTCCTCCAGATGAACCGGGACCGGGAGGCGGTCGAGTCCCTTGATCGTGCAGTCTCCCTCAGTCCCGGGGACAGACGGGCGTTCAATGCACTCACGTATGCAAAGAAGCGAGTTGCGACACCTGAAGGCCGGAACGTGCAGAACAAAGAATTGCCCGGGTGATGAAGGGAGGAAAAACTGGTCTGTAGAACGGGATGAACCTATACGTTCATACCCGGATGATGAAAATCGTGGATTAATAAATATCTATGAGGCTCCCCCGCATCAGGGCCTCTCCGAGGACTGAGTCGTTCGTCAGAATTTTTCGAGCATGGCGGGGCAGGTAAGTTGAACCGCCGCTCGTGCAGCTCGAAAATATTCTGATGAATATTTTCTCATGTTCCTCAGTCACATCTCGAAAATACTCTGATGAATATTTTCTCATGTTCCTCAGTCACATCTCGAAAATACTCTGATGAATATTTTCTCATGTTCCTCAGTCACATCTCGAAAATACTCTGGTGAATATTTTCTCATGTTCCTTTGTCACATCCGCTCCCTGTCGAGACAGCCCCTCGGGTTAGTGAAAATCCTGCCGAAAAACAGGGGTCGAAGATTTACTTTGTAAATATTCTCCTTTTCGAAGTTTGAGGACCTCTCAGAGATTCAAGGAGATGCTCCCCTTGGGATGATTGAGTAGTCAGCAGACTACGAAATCGAGAAGATGCATTCGCATCTTCGCCGCCTCCCCTTACGGGGAGACTGATGTTCTTCAGGGGAAGAGCAGACTGGAAAAGAACGGCAGATTCTTCGATCAGGTTGAAGGCCGGCTCACGCCTCCTTTCTCCCCGTCAATGTTTTGAGAAACCTCTCCGATTTCAGAAGAGGTTCATCAGTACCTCGAGGATTAGAAGAACCCGGTGGGTTCTTCGGTTTGAGAGAGGGGGTCACTCTCCTGACCGTTGAAAAATGTGGGTGGATCACACAATATGAAAGGATCTCTCCATAGCCCCGGGAAAAATCAAAAGACCCCGAACCACGCCACGTACGAGATGGCAATCATGACGATGAAGAGCACGATCAGGACCTTGTAGGCGCACTTTTCGCAGATGCCAAACGCTGACGGGTGTTCCTGGTGGGAATATGCGGAAGAACAGAGCCGGCAGGTCTTTGAGGGGTCGTGGTGATCGTGTTGTTCAAAAGCTTCATGATGCGACATAGTAACGCCTGTTGATCGCAAAAAGGTAAAATGATGTCGGGTTTAAGCCAGGAAAACGGGATCTGCATGAGACCGGCAGGGGGATTGTAAAATGGCTTCGTCCCGCTTACCCGGACTGCGCCCGCTTCACCAGCCCGAGGGCCGCCCCCGCAGCGCCGGAGAGAACCTCTTCTTCAGCGGGGACCTCATGGTTGAGCATCAGCACCCTCCCGTTGCAGATGGTGGTCTCAACCAACCCGCCGCTGCAGGAATAGGCGAGGTTCGAGGTCGCATTGTGGAGCGGGGTATTGGAGGCAGCCCGGGTAGTGACGAGAACGATATCAGCCGGTACACCGGCCGCAAGAGTCCCGGTACCGAAGCCGAGGGCCTTCCCACCGTTCACCGTCGCCATCGCCAGCGCTTCCGGTGCCGGGAGAAGGGTGGGACTGTTCCAGTAAAACTTCTGGAGGAGTGCCGCGATCTTGATCTCCTCGAACATGTCGAGGTTGTTGTTCGAGGCGCAGCCGTCGGTCCCGAGGCAGGGGTTGGCACCGGCTTCTGAGAGCGCCCGGTACGGCATCGCACGGTTGGTGGCAAGTTTCATGTTGCTTGCCGGGTTGTGCGATACGGAAACGCCTCGTCTGCCAAGGAGCGTGCATTCCGCATCGTCGACCCAGCAGCAGTGGGCAGCCACCGTCCTGGGCGTGAGGACACCGCATTCGTCCAGCAGTTCAACCGGGCGCCTGCCGTGCTGTGCGATGCAGTCGTTCACTTCCTTCTCTGTTTCCGAGAGGTGGATGTGGATGCCGGTCTCTTCTTCCTTTGCAAATTCCGCACACCATTTCAGCCCCGCAGGGGAGACCGTGTAGATCGCGTGGGGCCCGACTGCCGTCCTGATCCGGGGATTGCGCAGGGAGCGGATGTAGGCTACGAGTCTCTCGGTTGCCCTGCACTCGTTCTCCCGCTTCTCCTCGCTGAACAGATCGATGAACCCGTAGGACAGGACAGCCCGGATACCGGACTCGTCCACGGCCCGGGCCGCGTCCTCCATGAAGAAGTACATGTCGTTGAATGCGGTCGTGCCGCTCTTGATCATCTCGAGGCAGGCGAGCTTTGTCCCCCAGTAGACATCGTTCCCGGTGAGGTGGGCCTCAAGCGGCCAGATCTTCTGCGAGAGCCATTCCTGAAGGATCATATCATCGGCATAGCCCCGGAGGAGGGTCATCGCCGCATGGGTGTGGGTGTTGACCAGGCCCGGGAGCGCGAGCGCCCCATCGCCATCGATGATGAAATCAGCCTCCCCCTTGCGTTTTTTCCGCACGTCCGCGCCGATACCCGCGATGGTTCCTCTCTCATCCACGAAGATGTCGACGGTATTGCCGTCAGCCACCACGTTCGTGATGAGCAGGGAATGGTTTCTCCCGAAAATCCCGCTCATTTCATATTCTGTCATCGTCTTCGGCCCATTTTTCCGATGATGGTGTTCACGATCTCTTCCGTCCTGTGCCGGTGCTCTCTCGACGTGCTGACGATGTGCTCGTAGGTGAGCACCTCGTCCCCCAGCCCGTTGGCATAGTTCTCGATCGTGCAGAGGGCGGCAAATTTCATGCCGAGTTCGCAGGCAAGGGTTGCCTCCGATGCGACCGTCATCCCCACGACGTCGGCGATCCATGCCAGCGCCTTCACCTCGGCAACGGTCTCGATCCGGGGGCCCCGAGTCTGGACGTATACTCCCCCGTGCCGGGCCGAGGGGACGATGCGTGCAAGCTCTTTTGTCAGGTCCTCCGAGAGTTCCGGGCGGACGTGCTCGATCCGGTGGTCGTGGATGGAAGGGATGTCGGTCAGGCTGATGTAGTCCGTGGGGACCAGCAGGGAACCGGGCGCAATCTTCGGCTTGAGGGACCCCGACGATCCGAAGGCGACAATCTCGGTGACCCCGGCGATCGCAAGGGCCGCAAGGTTTGCCCGGAAGTTGATGCGGTGGGGTGGGAGCCCGTTCTGGTGGCGCATCAGCATCACGATATCGCCGGAGAGTATCTCGGCACTACCGAACGGGGTGTCCACGCGCTGTTTTTCCAGTTCCGGGAGCGTGGAGAAGAGGAGGCTGGTGCCGCCGATGATCCCGAGCATCAGTACCCCCCGCCGGGGAACCTGGCCATAGAAGAAGATCCGCTGGTGAACATTCTCTGCATGCTATCCCTTCGCAATGAAGGGTTGGCGAGAGAGCACTAATAATTAGCGCATTTCCCGTTCGTGGGGGGCAAGCGTAAATGCGGAGGAGCGCCAAGATCTTCTTTATGGGCACGTTTCTCACCGTCAGTGATGAGGAGATAAAGAGGGGAGAATGCACAGACATCTATTTCGTGCGCACGGAAGAGGCGCTGGGCCGGGACGGGCTGAACCCCGCTGTAGAGATGGAAGTAACGGCCGTATCCCTGCCCGACACCTGGGCGGTCTTCTGCGGGTTGTCCGATGTCCTGTCCCTCCTCGAAGGGCTGCCGGTTACGGTCGATGCGATGCCGGAAGGGGCCGTCTTTTACCAGAACGAGCCGGTGCTCCGCATCAGCGGGAACTACCGGGACTTCTGCCGGTACGAGACTGCGATCCTCGGGTTCCTCTGCCATGCCTCCGGTATCGCTACCGCGGCTGCCCACATCAAGCGTGCAGCGCAGGACCGCCCGGTCTTCTCGTTCGGTTCGCGCAGGCAGCACCCGGCGATTGCAGCCATGATCGAGCGGGCTGCATGGATCGGCGGTGTCGACGGGGTATCGAACACGTGCGCACCGGAAGGGATGCCGGTGGTTGGGACGATGCCCCACGCGTTCGTGATGTGCTACCCGGCACCGGAAGATGCGTGGCGGTCCTTTGACCGGAACGCCCCGGCAGACGTCCCGCGGATCATGCTCTGCGACACGTACTGTGACGAGAAGTCGGAATCTCTCCGGGCAGCGGAGTGCGGGGCGGCAGCCGTCAGGCTCGACACCCCGAGGTCCCGCCGCGGGAACATGCGCGCGATCATCGAGGAGGTCCGCTGGGAGCTCGACTCCCACGGCTACTCCGGGGTGAAGATCTTCTTGTCCGGCGGGGTGACACGCGAAGATGTCGCTGCGTACCGGGATATTGTTGATGCCTTTGGCGTCGGCGGGGCAATTGCCAATGCCCCGGTTATTGACTTTGCCTTGGATATCGTCAGGATCAGCGGCCAGCCGAAAGCCAAGCGGGGCAAGCGGAGCGGGGCAAAACAGGTGTATGAACTGCCGTCAGGGAAACATGTGGTCCTTCCCGCCGCTGCACAGCCCCCGGCGGGATCGGCACCGCTCCTGTCGCGGTATATCGGGAACGGTCGTGTCCTGCAGCGGCCGGATATGGGCGCGGCGCGGGAACTTCTGTCCGGAAAACCGGCATCTCTCCGGGATGCCTGAACCGGGCGGAAACGAACAATTCTTTTAACCAATGCCGCACAACAGTATAAGGCCAGTATGCGGCGGGCCGGTAGATCAGTGGTAGATCGCTTCCTTGGCATGGAAGAGGCCGCGGGTTCAATTCCCGCCCGGTCCATCCCTTTTTAGTCTGACGGACAGTCTGTTGTCAGACGCACTTTTTTATACTTCTGAAGTAAGGGTAGTTCTGAAGAATCATGCGTATCCGCGATCTGATCCTCCCGGAGGACAAGGTATTTTTTACCCTTTTCAAGGAGATGGCCAAGGCGATCGCTGACGGTGCGGGCGTCCTGAACGAGATTACCCATGAGCTGCCTCAGGGGATCGAGAAGTCCCACAGGGTCCGGCAGATCGAGCACCAGGGGGACGAGATCACCCGGCGCATCTACGAACAGCTGAACGAGTCTTTGATCACCCCCCTTGAACCGGACGAGATCTCCCGCCTTGCCCCGGTGATGGACGATGTGCTCGACCGCATCGACCGGGTCACCCACCAGCTCTGCAATTACGGTATCGCGGAGTCCAATGATACGCTCCGCGAATTTTCCTACCTCATCACGCTCTCCATTGACGAGATCGGCCACGCGATCGATTCGCTCTCCACCCTCAAAAGGCCGGAAGACGTCCGGACGCATGCCGATGAGATCAACCGCATCTACAACCTCTCCATCGAACTCCAGGCCCGGGCCGTCCTCGAGCTCTTCAAGACCAACGATCTCCTGATGATCATCAAGCTCAAGGATATTTACGAGGGGTTCGGGAGGGTCATGGAGAAGTGCAATGATGTTGGCCATGCGCTCAACGATATCTCGATGAGCCACGCGTGACACGGCCTTCCTCCCTTCGCCGGGCAGATGCCCGGGCCGGCTGAGGGATAATGAACCTGGGTATCCTCACGATCCCCCCCGCGCTCGCTGGAGCATGGGCAGGGTACCGGGCAGTTTCCTGTACACTGACGGGAGTATAGAGTCAACTATATTTCGCTATATTTTTTAAGGACATTCACCGATAACCTCTGGGTTTGTTATGGGTTTACGCGAGTTGCTGATACCGCAGGATAAGGTCTTTTTTGACTTATTCGAAAAACAGGCAGCAGTGGTGAAGGAAGCGGCATGGCAGCTGGTGGCGCTGACCGAGGATTTTACCAATGTCAAGGAGAAACGGCACGCCATCGAACTGCTGGAGCACAAGGGTGACCAGATCACCCACGATATCTACAACCAGCTGAACCGCACGTTCATCACCCCCCTCGATCCGGAGGAGATCTCCCGGCTCGCGTCGGCCCTCGACGAAGTGCTGGACTATATCGACGGGGCGACCGAGAAGATGTTCTATTATGGCATCGAGGCTACCGATTCGCACATGATCGAGCTGGCAAAACTCATCCACATGTCATCCGTGGAGATCGAGGGTGCGGTCAGGGGGATACGTTCGATCAAGGACCCGCGGTATGTCGAGGAGCGCTGTATCGAGGTGAACCGGCTCGAGAACCTCGCGGACGACGTGCTTGCCCATGCGGTGACGGATCTCTTCAAGACGACCGACGCGATTGCAATCATCAAGTTCAAGGACATTTACGAGCACCTCGAAACAGCCACCGACTATTGTGAAGATGTCGCAAATGTGCTCTCCGATATCGCCATCCGGCACTCGTGAACGCAATGGCAGGAATTTCTGAGAGGCTGGGATGATCGAAGCTACGTGGGAGCTGGTCGCTGCCATCATCGGTATCGCGCTGGTCTTTGATTTCACCAACGGGTTCCATGACTCGGCGAACTCGATCTCGACAGTCGTCTCAACCAAGGTTCTCTCACCCCGCAACGCGGTTGCCTTTGCTGCATTCTTCAATTTCGCCGCTGCGTTCGGGTTCGGCGTCGCCGTAGCAGATACCATCAGCAATATCATTCACCTGGACTTTGTAGCGGCAACCGTGATCCCCTATATTGTCCTCGGGGCCCTGGTCGGTGCCATCGCATGGAACCTCATCACCTGGTTCTCCGGCCTTCCCACGTCCTCGTCCCACGCCCTTATCGGCGGACTTGCCGGTGCAGGAATCTCTGCAGCCGGACTTGCTGCGATCCGGTGGGATACCGTCGTGCTTGTTGCCACGTTCATGTTCTTATCCCCTTTGATCGGCCTTACCTGCGGGTTTTTGTTCATGGCAATCGTCCTCTGGCTCACGCGGAAGGCAAACAAGCAGTCTACCGAGACCTATTTCAAAAAACTCCAGCTCTGTTCTGCCGCAGCCTACAGTTTCAGCCACGGGACCAACGATGCACAAAAGACCATAGGGATCATCATCCCGCTCCTCTTTTCCATCGGCTATTTCGGCGCTTCGGTCAATCCCAACCACCTGCCCGTTCCGATCTGGGTCATCCTCCTCTCGTATACGGTCATCGCGCTCGGCACCCTTACCGGGGGCTGGCGTATCGTCAAAACCATGGGCTACAAGATCACCAAGCTCCGGCCGGTCCATGGTTTTGCTGCAGAGACCGCAGGAGCGGTGACCATTCTGAGTGCCTCGGCAGCAGGCATCCCGGTCAGCACAACCCATGTGATCTGTTCGTCCATCATGGGTGTAGGGACGACGATGGGTGCCAGCACGGTAAAATGGGGGGTAGCACGGAGGATCATGTGGGCGTGGATACTCACGATCCCCATCAGTGCCCTGATCGGGTTTGCGGCATTCGCGGTCATGAGGGTTGTCATAGGGTATTGACCATCGTTGCAATCCTCCTATCCTATCGTACCTCATGAACAGCAGCAAGTCCCGGTAGATCTTTCCATCCCATCCTTTTTTATCCTCACGCGTAAAGAGGACAACTACACAACAACCACTGCCCTGACCGTCACGGTCAGGGGTTATCCCGGAAAGATTCCCGGGATCCCGTACCCATCATGGAACCGCTCATCCTCTTCGGGATCGGCCTTGCGTTCGGCCTTGCGTTCGTCAACGGGCTCAACGATGCCTCGCACTCCATCGCGACTGTGGTCGCCACCCGGGCGCTCTCGCCCGCCAAAGCGGTCTTCCTTACCGCGATCTGCAACATGCTGGGCCCGTTCATCTTCACCACCGCAGTTGCGGCTACGATCGGGACGGCAATTGTCACGAAGAGTGCCCTGACCCCGTCGTCGATCATCGTCGGCATGGCATCGGCGATACTCCTGATCTTCGCTGCCACCCGGGCCGGGCTCCCGCTCTCGAGCAGCAATGCGATGATCGGCGGCCTTATGGGGGCAGGTGTCGCCGTCGGGGGGATTGGGGCGATCATCCTCCCAGGCACGGGGACCGTCATCCATGTCGTAATCTATGGACTGGCAGGCGCTCTGGCGGGTGCCATTCTTCTCGCTGCACTGACCGCCTCGTTCGGGGCCGACATCCGGCTCGGCGCACTGCTTGGGGCTATCTGCGGGGGGGCGCTGATCATCCCGTTCCTGATGGTAGCCGGCATCCTGAAACTGTCGGGCCTGCTTGCGGTGGTACTCTTCATCTTCATCTCGCCGGTGCTTGGCATGGTCTCAGCTTTCACGTTCGATATCATCATCTCCCACCTCTTCCGGCACTCCCGCCAGAACCGGATGAAGCGGCTCTTCCAGCCGCTCCATATCTTCGCATGTCTCCTCCAGGCTGCAGCTCACGGAGGTAACGACGGCCAGAACGCCGTAGGGCTGATCACGGCCCTGCTCGTGGCATCCGGCGTCCTCGCGAGCTTTGCCGTGCCGCTCTGGGTCATCCTCATTGCCGCACTCGCGATCGGTCTCGGGACCTGTTTTGGGGGCTGGCAGGTGGTGGACAAGATGGCCCGCGGGATCACGAAGATCCGCCCGTACCAGGGGTTCTGTGCCGCTACTGCCAGCAGCGGGACGCTCGTGATGGAGACCCTGTATGGTATTCCCGTCTCCTCTACGCACGCGATCAACGGGGCAATCATCGGGGTCGGGGCGACCCGGGGAAAAGACGCGGTCCAGTGGCGTGTCGTGCGGGAGATGATGACGGCGTGGATCATCACTATCCCGCTCGCATTCGCCTGCGCCTTTGCCGGCTACCTGCTCTTTGCCTTCCTCCTCCCGTTCACGGGCCTGCCATGAGGGGGGGGAACAATCCGGCCGTAACAACAGACGATAACAGGAGAGAACGGGCCGGCCGACACGCGGACGCTGATTGAATTTTTTGGCTCTGGAGAAATCATGGAAAAAACCTGGCTGATTCTCCCAGGGATACTTCCAACATAAACCCCTCTTTTTCAAGGATACGTGGTATCTGCAATCCCCCTGAAAAATAACTCCTCTTTTCAGCCCCCGTTTGACAAAAAAAGCCCGATTTGAAAGGTCGATTTTTTGAGGGTCGCACATTTTGGCGAATTACAGTACAGGAGTTTTGCGATACGATTGAATTACGGTTATTTTGCTCATCTGAAGGGCATTTCAGCCTCCAAAAAATGTCTTTTTATTGCCTTTTGGATGAACAGGAGGCTATTTTTTCAGGGTGGAGGAAGCCCGGGGAAATGGCGGGGGTCCGGTTCCGAGTGCGCCTGCCCGGAGCGATGCCCAACGCGCAAAGCGCCTCGTCGGGACTCGAAGAACGCTGATGCATTCTTCTCCTGTCTCGTCTCAGAAGAGACTCGACATTTTGCGCCACTCACTTACCTTGATCCAGAACCTCGCCCAGCGAGGCCCCGACGAGGCGGCCGAGCGACCCCCATAAGGTGGTGGGCAGATTCCTTTTTATAAATACTGACACCTCAATAAAAATTATCATATTTTAGGAATATCGATAACTATGTTTATGATAACAATTTCATTGATATGTGCAATAATCGGGTTAATCTTGACCTTTGTTAGTGCAATATATTTTTCCCCGCCATTATTCAGAAGTAAAGAGGATTTTGAAAAAATGTGTGCAACGTACATCGGCGGTAATCCACACATGATGGCAGCATTAGTACAAGATCAAAAAAAAGCTAAAATTGGTTTCGCATTTTTATCATTTGGTTTTTTTTTTCAAATGCTTTCAATTTTTCTTCAAATGTTTTAATATTATTTTATCTTCTTAAAATACCGGCACTCCCCGCTAATCACGCACTCGCCGCATCTCGGATTCTTCGCATCGCAGGTCGCCCTGCCGTGGGCGATGAGGAGATCAGTGAGATCCCCCCACTGCTCACGGGGGAAGAGCGCCATAAGGTCCCGCTCGATGACGCTTACGTTGTCAGTGTCAGAGAACCCGATCCGCTGAGCCAGTCGCCGGACATGGGTGTCGACCGCGATGCCCTCGTTCCTGCCCAGCGCATGGTAGAGGACGATGTTGGCAGTCTTGCGCCCGACACCGGGGATCGTGAGCAGCTTTTCCATCGTATCCGGCACCCTCCCCCCGAATTCCGACAGGAGGGCTTGGGAAGCGGCGACGATGTTCCGGGCTTTCGCATGGTAGTAACCGAGGCTGTGGATGATCCTCTCCACATCGCTGATCTTCGCCTTTGCCAGTTCTGCTGCTGACGGGTATTTCGAGAACAGCGGTCCTTTCACCCTGAGGACCGCCCGGTCGGTCGTCTGGGCAGAGAGGATCGTGAGGATGAGCACTTCAAACGGCGATCCCCGGGCAACGGTCTCCGGGGATTCACGGGCATCCGGATAGCGCTTCAGAAGGAGCGAATAGATCCGGGCGGCATCCTGTTTTTTCATGGTCCAATGGGGTAGGGCGGATTCGAACCGCCGTCAAAGCGTCCCAAACGCTCTAGGATGGACCAGGCTACCCTACTACCCCGTGCCATCATAGATGGGATGGGATGATAAAAATACGTGATGGTCTTTTTTGACCCCGGCCGCAGATCAGATCGGCAGCGGGTTCTTCTCCCCTTCCGAGACCACGGTACCCCGGTATCTGCCCTTGAGGACCGCATTCGTGAGGTTTTTCGGTTCGCGCCCGTCAAGGACGACAAGCGGGATTCCGCTCCGCTCCACCACCCGTGCGGCGACGACATCCAGCACGTTGTTCGAGCCGGCACCAAGCGCGGTGCCGCCAACGATCTCCAGCAGCTTTTTCGGGGTCATCGCGTCAAACCGGGTCGCGTCCGTGTCCACCCTCGGGTCGGCGGTGTAGATCCCGTCCACCGAGGTCGCGTTGATGAAGACCGCGGCGCCGACCCGCTCGGCGAGTACCGCTGCAACCGCATCGGTCGTCTGGCCTGCCGTGATGCCCCCCATCACGACGATCTTTCCCGACTCCCCGAACTTCTTTGCCTCAGCATGGCTCTCCGCCACTTTCGGGTACGCGTCTTCGCCAAGGGCCGCGATCAGCATCGTCGCGTTCAGCCGGGTGACGAGGATGCCGACCTCATCGGATGTGCCCTCATCTATCCCGAGCTCGCGGGTGATGCTGATGTACCTGCGGGCCTCGCCACCTCCCCCGACGACAACATAGAGGCGGCAGTGCTTCGCAATCTTCCTCAGGACGGGCACGTATTCCCTGATCGTATGGTTTTCGAGGGACGGGATCAGGATGGAGCCCCCCAGCGAGATGACAACCTTCTTCATTGCACTAGTTTTTGTACCGGGTGCTCATATAGAGTTGTTGACCATGCTCTACTGCCCTTCCTGTAAAAGTGACCAGATCTTTCCGGTGGCAGGCGGGTATATCGGGCAGGTATACCTCTGCAAGAAATGCGGGTACCGGGGGTCGTTTGTCCTCGAGGCTGACGAGGCCGGGGCTGACGCAGACCCGGATCAAGGAGAGGAGGAGTAACAACCCGTCCATAACCCTGCTGGTGAGGTCCGGCCATGCACGAAGCACGCCAGTACAAAAAGACAGAGAACAACACCGCAACGTGCTCGCTCTGCAACCACCGCTGCGTGATCCAAGAGGGAAAGCACGGGATCTGCGGGGTCCGCATCAACGAACAGGGCACGCTCTACGCGGCAACGTACGGGAAGATCAGCGCGGAGGCCGTTGACCCGATCGAGAAGAAACCCCTGTTCCACTACCTGCCCGGTACGTTGTCCTATTCCCTTGGCAGCGTGGGGTGCAACTTCCACTGCGAGCACTGCCAGAACTGGCATATCTCGAGGGCCGTGCTCAAAGGGGCGGTGCTCCGCGACCTCTCCCCGGAAGAAGGGGTGAACCGCGCACGGGAAAGCGGGAGCAGGAGCATCTCGTGGACCTATAACGAGCCAACGATCTGGCACGAGTACCCCCTTGACATGGGCCTGCTTGCAAAAAAGGAGGGGCTTGGCACCGTATACGTGACAAACGGCTACATCACCGAAGAGGCCCTGCGGGAGCTCGCCCCCATGCTCGGGGCGTACCGGGTCGATCTCAAGGCGTTCAGCGACGACTTTTACCGGAAAGTCTGCGGGGCCCGGCTCCAGCCGGTACTCGATTCCGCGGCCCTCGCCCGCGAGCTCGGCATGCACGTCGAGACCGTCACCCTCGTCATCCCCGGCCTCAACGACGGTATGGACGAGATGAAGAACCTGATCCTGTGGGTGATCGAACACCTCGGGCCTGCAACCCCCATGCACTTCTCGGCATTCCACCCGGACTACAAGATGACCGACCGGGGGTCGACCCCGGTCGCCACCCTCGAGAAGATCTACCGGAAGGCAAAGGAGCTCGGGCTCCGGTTCCCGTACCTCGGGAACGTGTACCATCACGAGTACGAGAACACGTACTGCCCGTCGTGCGGGGCGATCCTCATCGAGCGGCAGGGATTCTCGAGCCGGTTCCGGGAGCTTGACGGGCAGCAGTGCAGGAAATGCGGGGAAACAATCGAGATCGTGCGACATGCCGGCTGATACCTTCCCGGAGACCCGGTTCATCGCCGACCGGATGCTGGGCACCCTGACCCGTTACCTCCGTTTCATGGGCTACGACACCACGAGCGCAAACAGGCTCGCCGGCGGCAACAGCAAAGAGGACACCCTGCTCCTCGACATTGCACGGCAGGAGCACCGGGTCCTCCTGACACGGGACGCAGAACTCGCCCGGCGCGGGAGAGAGCAGGCCGTCTTCATCATCTCCGAGAACGTGATGGAGCAGGTGCAACAACTGATCGACCTCGGGTTTGCGAGGCGGCGGCTGGACCTGAGCCGGTGTTCGCTCTGCAACACGCCCCTGCGCGACGCGGAAGAAGCGGAGATTGCCGGTGCGGACTATGCCCCGAGGGAGAGGACCGGACTCTCGTTCTTCTGGTGCGGGCGGTGCGGGAAACTCTACTGGAACGGGTCTCACGGGAAGCATATTTCCGAACGGATCGAGCGGGAACTGCGGGAGCGATGACCGTCCTGTGAACGGAGTTCCCTGCGGCGCTATGGAATTATAATAACATTTTTATTGTCAATTGTTATACTCAGTATAACTCATGGAGGCTCCCCCGCAGAACCGGATGTCCCGATATATGGACGCGGTCAGGACGCTGTTTACGGGAGAGGAAGCCGGGCTGTCGGAGAAAGAGACGATCCTCATCGTCGATGACGACCCGGATATTTCCTATCTTATCAAGCTCTTCCTCGACAGGAAAGGCTACCCGAGCATCATTGCATCGGGCGGGCAGGAGTGCCTCGATATCCTGAAAAATGAGCGCCCCGGGGTCATACTTCTCGATGTCCTGATGGCCCCCATGGACGGGTGGAAGACGCTCGAACACATCAAGAAAGACCCCCGGACCAAGACTATTCCCACCCTGATACTGACCGGCAAGGCGATCACTCCGGCCGAGGCACGGCAGTACAACATCTGCATCGAGGACTATGTCATGAAGCCGTTCGGCCAGAACGATCTCTATGCTGCGGTCGAGCAGGTGCTGTTGCGGAAGCGGAAGATCGAGGAGTCGATCGTGCTCGCAAAGAAAGCGGGGGTCGACAAGGAGATGTTCTGCGAATTTGCCAAACTCTCCAAGCGCGTATCGGTCAACCGGAAACTGATCGGCATGCTGGAGAAGACCTACCGGGGGCCGGTGCGGGAGGAGATCGCCAACAGCGAGGCAAGGAAGGTCATCGAACAGATGGTGATGACCACGCGGTCCAGCGAAGACCGGATCGAACAGCTGAAGCGCGAGATCGGGTCAGCGTTCAGGGCAAAAGGGTTCCCCATGCCCAGTTGGTGACCTGCCACTTTCCAAACATCCATCATCTCCCGCCCCATACGATGGAACGGGAATGAGGAGTAGCGATGAAAACCCAGGTTCTCATATGGGCAATCGATCTTCTGATGGGAATTGCGTTCCTGGTCTGTTTTGTGACCGGACTCCTCAAATATACCGTATTATTGCAGCTGTCCGGGCTGAACAACGTGATCCTGCCCGCTGCATTCCTGTCCGACCTCCATGACCAGTCAGGTATCCTCCTGGGAGTGCTGGTATTCATCCACTTGTACCTGAACCGGAAGTGGATAATCACCATGACGGGAAAAATTATTGCCGGGAAGACGGAGTGAGGCCGTTCTGAAAGGGGCCGTCAGAGGGCAGGTCTGACCCCTGCATGCCCGGCCCCGGCGCAAAGGGGGGTCAGCGCTCCACCCCCCATTTTGTTTTCAACAGGGGGAATCCCCCCTTCTGGATTTTTGGCGGGGTATGACAGAACTCCCTCAGATCCCCCCCACCAGCACCTTGTAGAACTCGTCGCTTGCGTTCCGCTCGATCCAGGGACGGTGGCCGCACTTTTCCAGGAGCACGAACCGGAAGTTCCGGAGCTCCCTGGCAAGCGGGTCGTTCACCCCTTCGGCAGGGTGGGGGTCATAATCGCCGTGGATCGCGACGACCGGGCACGCGATCGTCTTTGCCATCTGGGTGAGGATCTTCGTCCGCCGCAACTCGCAGGCCTCATCCCAGACCCCCCGGAAGATGTCGTACTGGCAGTGGAAGCCCTCGTCGTCCGCATGGACCGGGTCGAAGGTGTCCGCACGGGCGAGGAGCCTGCCGAGCCGGGCGAGGAGGGCGTTGGCATCGTCCCCGGGCCCGGCTTTCTCCAGCTGCCCGAAGAGCGCCTGCGCCTCGGCCCGGTCCCCCGGACTGAGCCGGCCGAGCCGGGTCTTCGTGACGGCCTCCGCGTACTGGTCCTCGAAAGGGGGGCTGCCGACCAGGACCAGCTTTCCGACAAGCGCCGGGTAGCGGGCGGCTACCATATACGAGAGAAACGCCCCCCACGAGAACCCCACCAGCGTCACCGGTGTCTTCGCGTGCTCGAGCAGGACCGATCGGAGTTCCTGCACCTGTCCTTCGAGAGTCGTCTCGGTCTGGAACGGCTCGAGCACCCCTTTAAGCGCTGAAAGTTCCCGTGCAACCGGCGCAACCTCGCCGGGGGCTCCCGGGCCGCCATGGATAACGGCAAGCGAATACGGCCCGTGCCCCCATTTCCGAACGGGTCTCATACGCTACCGGTTGCCGTCCGGAGTATAAATTGTCCCTGTCCGGCAGCAGGGGATGGGTAGCGCGAGAGCGTTCGCCCTCATCGGTATGATTATCTCAGTGCACGGATTCCCGGCCAAAACAGGGATGATTTAAAAATTACCCAGAAAACCGGGTTACCATTCCTTCTCGATCTCTTTTTTGATCCGGTCCAGGGTGATCCTCCCGATCTTCGTTACCCGCCCGTTGACCAGGACCATAGGGATGGGAGGGTATTCTTTTTCGATGATCGTGCGGATGTAACCGGGAACGCCGTTATCGATCAGGGTGAGTTTCACGTCGACGCGGTCGCCATAGATTTCCATGAGGACTTTTTTCAGCTCGCTGAACGCATCGACAAGTTTTCCCGAGAGGTAGCAGCCCGACAGGCCGCACGTGCGGTCCTCATCACAGGGAAAGGGGGAGCATTCAGAGGTTTTCAGGCCGACGATCTCGACCCGGACAGTACCTGCCATACCTATATTTTTGGGCCGGTCACTATTTAGTGTTCGTTATCGGCCCATCCCCTGAAAAAGAGGTAAAAATTCCGGGGGTTCAGATGAAGCGTTCGAACCGGTCCTTCGAAGCCTTGCAGATCGGGCATGCCTCCGGGGGATGTTCCCGGGCGCAGAGGTACCCGCATACCCTGCACCGCCAGACCGGGAACGGGAGAGAGAGGGACGGGAGAGAGAGGGACGGGAGCGATCCGGTCTGCACGGACCGGACTGTGTTCCTGTTCCCGCGTCTTGACCGGGGAGGCCTCCGCTCGGGGACCGGTGCCGCCAGTTTTGCCCCGTTTGCTATGGACTCGTTCACGTACAGGGCGCAGTAGCAGGCACCGGACTCGTCGATATCCGCATCGCGGTAATCGCAGGGACAGATGATATCGAGGTCCTCTGCTCTTTTTCCTGATGCAAGGCGGCAGGGACATGCCCGGTAGCCGTACCGCTGTTCATTCCTGAGGAGTCCCCGGACCAGGTTTTTCGTGAACTCCACGTCAGGGTTGAACCTGTACCCCCCATCGGCGGCCTCTTTTTTGAGGAGCTCGTGAACCCGGTCGACTTCGCGCTCATCGATGCCCGCAAAATTCATACACCCAGGGCCTCCCGGATCTCCTTCTCCCGGAAACCGACGATGGATTTCCTGTCGTTGATGACCAGCGTGGGAAACGAACCGCTCGGGTTCCATCTCTCCACCATGTTCATGGCCTCGTCCTGCTCGGTGCCTTCCAGCAGGTCAACGTAGGTATAATCAAAATCGACCCCGAGCTGGCGCAGGAGTTCCTTGGTCTTTGCGCACCACCCGCAGGTCGAGAGCGCATATAACATGACTTTTCCCATCTTCTTCCCGTTCACATGTTCGAAAGCCATGCGATGATCACGTACCTCACTTGCTAGGAGATTGCGGGAGATACTATTTATAAATGGGGATTACGGAAATGGTCCGGCCGTTCCACGTGAGGCTGGCTATGCACGAATCTTCATATTCGTATCTTTTTTAAAAAAGACCCGGATTCCCCGGTTCCTGCTCCAGGGATCTGCGCCGTGAGCCTGCACCGCGTATCATCCCTGTGGAGACGGGCGCTGGCAATTGCACTATCGTTAATAACTATTCCGGCACATACCATATGGAAATCATGAAGGCAGTTCTGGGTCTGGAAGACGGGCAATTTGTCGTCGGGGAAGGTTTCGGTGTCGAGGGGGAGACGGCCGGTGAACTGGTGTTCAACACGCAGATGACCGGTTACATGGAATCGCTCACCGACCCGAGTTATTTCGGCCAGATCCTGATGTTCACGTTCCCGCTCATCGGCAACTACGGGGTGGACCCGCAGAACTTCCAGAACCCGAAGGTATGTGCACTCGGGTGCATAACCAAGGAGATCTGCGAGAAACCCGACGCCCTGCCTTCCATCAGGTCCTTTTTTGAGGAGAACAACCTTCTCGGAATGTCAGGGGTCGACACCCGTGCCCTGACCATCAAGACCCGCGTCCATGGCACGATGCGGGCAGCTCTCGTCGTCGGTAGTGACGACGGCGACTATGCCGTACAGCTCGCCCGCCGCACGCCCACGATCTGCGACATCGTCCCGATCCCCGAGGTGTCGTGCAGGGAACCCTACCACGTGAAGGGGTGCGGGAAACGGATCGCCGTCATCGACCTTGGGATAAAGAAGAACATGCTTGTCAGCCTCTCGAAGCGGGGCGGGGACCTCCATGTCTTCCCGTATAATGCCACGGCCGACCAGGTCCTTGCCTGCAAACCCGATGCGTTGTTCGTCAGCAACGGGCCCGGGGACCCCAAGCAGGCTACGGATGCCATCCGCTGCATGAAGGACCTGATCGGCCAGATGCCGGTCTTCGGGATCTGCATGGGCAACCAGGTCGCGGCGCTCGCGCTCGGCGGGGACACCTACAAGCTCAAGTTCGGGCACCGGGGCGCAAACCAGCCGGTACGGTACAAAGACGGGCGGATCTTCATCACCACCCAGAACCACGGGTTTGCCGTGGATGCGCAGTCCCTTCCAGAAGGGACGAATGTGACCTACACCAACGTGAACGATGGGACCGTGGAAGGGTTCGAGAACGAGGACCTCTGCCTGACGACCGTCCAGTTCCACCCGGAGGCCCACGGGGGACCCCGCGATACGGAGAAGCATTTCTTCGACGGGCTCTTCAGGAGGATCGCGTAAATGCCCCGCAGGACGGATATCAGGAAGGTCCTCCTGATCGGGTCGGGCCCCATCCAGATCGGGCAGGCCGCCGAGTTCGACTTCTCCGGCTCCCAAGCGTGCCGGGCGCTCCGGGAAGAGGGGGTGAAGGTCGTGCTCGTCAACTCGAACCCGGCCACCATCATGACCGACCCGGAGATGGCAGACGAGGTCTACATCGAGCCGCTCCGGGCCGACATCATCGCCAGGATCATCGAGAAAGAACGGCCGGATGGCATCCTCTCGGGCATGGGCGGGCAGACCGGCCTCAACCTCACCGCGGAACTCGCCGAGATGGGCGCCCTGAAAGATGTCGAGATCCTCGGCACTCCCCTCGAGGCGATCTACAAGGGAGAGGACCGCCAGAAATTCCGCGACCTCATGAACGCGATCGGCGAGCCGGTGCCGAAGAGCACTGTCATCAATTCCCTCAGCCAGGTGGACGAGGCGATCCGGGAGATCGGCCTCCCGGCTGTCGTGCGGCCTGCTTATACCCTCGGGGGGGCGGGGGGCGGGATCGGAAAGACCCGCGAAGAGCTGCTCAGGATCATCGAGCTCGGGCTCTCCCGGTCCCGTATCCACCAGGTGCTCATCGAGGAGAGCGTCATGGGCTGGAAAGAGATCGAGTTCGAGGTGATGCGGGACGCTGCCGATACCTGCATCATCGTATGCGGCATGGAAAATGTTGACCCGATGGGCATTCACACGGGTGAGAGTGTGGTCGTTGCCCCCATCCTCACCCTGCGCGATGACGAGTTCCAGATGATGCGCAGTGCGGCGATCCACATCATCCGGGCGCTCGATGTCCAGGGGGGCTGCAACGTACAGTTCGCGTTCCAGGACGGCGACTACCGGGTCATCGAGGTCAACCCGAGGGTCTCGCGGTCGTCCGCGCTCGCATCAAAAGCGACGGGGTACCCGATCGCCCGGGTGGCTGCAAAGATCGCGATCGGCCTCCGCCTCGACGAGATCACCAACACGGTGACAGGGTGTACACCCGCATCCTTTGAACCCACCATCGATTATATCGTGGTCAAGGTCCCCCGCTGGCCGTTCGACAAGTTCAAGGGCGCTGACAGGACCCTCACAACCTCCATGAAGAGCACCGGGGAAGTGATGGCGATCGGGCGGACGCTCGAGGAAGCGTTCATGAAGGCGAAGCGCTCCATTGACACCGATGTACTGTCCCACACGAACCCGAGCGAAGTGCGGATGATCCTCTCCCGCCCGACCGACGAGCGTTTCCACTGCCTGTTCGATGCGTTCCGGCTCGGGTTCACGCTTGAAGAGATAGTGCAGCTCACCTCGATCACGCCGTTCTTCCTGGAAAAGATCAAAAATATCGTGGACCTTGAAAAACATCTCGCGGCCCGGTGCGGCCCAGCCGATATTCTTGCCGCAAAAAAATACGGGTTCTCGAACGCGGAGATCGCGAAGATCTCCGGGAGACCTGCCGGGGAGATCGAGCAGGCCGCAGGACTCCCATCCTACAAGATGGTGGATACCTGTGCTGCCGAATTTCCGGCAAGCACCCCGTATTTCTACTCGACACAGGAACCGGTCTGCGAGATTGTCCCGGGCCCCAGCCAGAAAGTCCTCATTCTCGGTTCCGGCCCGATCCGGATCGGCCAGGGCATCGAGTTCGATTACTGCACAGTCCACGCGGTCCAGGCGCTGCGGGACGAGGGCGTCGAGGTCCACATCGTCAACAACAACCCGGAGACCGTCTCTACGGACTTCGATACCTCCGACCGCCTCTTCTTCGAACCCATGCAGCTTGAGGACGTCTCAAACATCCTCATGAAAGACCATTACTACGGCGTGATGGTGCAGTTCGGCGGGCAGAATGCCGTGAACCTCGCCGTCCCCATCGAGAGCGAGATCGCACGCCTCGGCCTTAAAACCCGCATTCTCGGGACGAGCCCTGATGCCATGGATATTGCGGAGGACCGGGACCGGTTCAGCATGCTCCTGACGAAGCTCAACATCCCCAGCCCCGCAAACAGTTCCGCCTATTCCGAGAGCGAGGCCCGGGCGATGGCAGAAAAGATCGGGTACCCGGTCCTTGTCAGGCCATCCTATGTTCTCGGGGGCAGGGCAATGGAGATAGTCCACGACGAACGCGAGCTCGAGACCTACATGAAGGAGGCAGTCAGGGTGAGCAGGAACCACCCGGTCCTCATCGATTCCTATCTCCAGAATGCCATCGAGCTCGACGTGGATGCCGTCTGCGATGGCGAGGAGGTCCTGATCGGCGGTATCATGGAACACATCGAACAGGCCGGGATCCACTCCGGAGATTCCGCCTGCGTGATCCCGACCCAGTCCCTGCCACCCGCGGTTGTGGATACCGTACGGGAATATACCCGGAAGATAGCACTGGGGCTGGGGGTGATCGGTCTCGTGAACCTCCAGCTCGCGGTCAAGGACGGTATCGTGTATGTCCTTGAGGCAAATCCCCGAGCCAGCAGGACGGTCCCATTCGTCTCCAAGGCTACGGGGATCCCCGTTGCAAAGATTGCAGCAAAGGTCATGGTCGGAAAAAAACTGAAGGATCTTGGGTATAAGGAGCGGGAGATCCGCCACGTAGCGGTCAAGGAAGTGCTGCTCCCCTTCAACAAGCTTGCGGGAGTCGACACCGTTCTTGGCCCTGAGATGAAGAGCACCGGGGAAGTGATGGGGATCGATTACGACTTCGGCCTTGCCTTTTACAAGGCCTGCATCTCTGCCGACAACGAACTTCCGCTCAAGGGAAATATCTTCATTTCCGTGAATATCGAGCAGAAAGACGAGGCGATACCGATCGCACGCAAGCTGCGGGATCTCGGCCTCACCCTCTACGGTACGGAAGGCACGGTCGATTACCTGCACGATGCCGGGGTCGAATCAAACCTTGTCAGGAAGGTCCAGGAGGGGTCACCCAATGTCCTGGACATGATGCGGCACGGGGAGATCCGGCTCATCATCAATACACCGCAGGACCGGCAGTCCCGGCAGGACCATTACCAGATCATGCGTGCGGCCGTGGACTACCAGATCCCGTACATCACCACGCTCCAGGCAGCGCGGGCGGCGGCGCTTGCCATTGATGCCATCAAGCGCGAGAAGGTCACGCTTGAACCGATCAGCCATTATCTGAAGTGATACCGGCGTAAATCATTCCGGGTTTTTCTTTCTCTGGTGGATCGGGGGTCATGGAAGACCCTGCCGCCGGTTCAGTTCCTGCCGGGAGTATCCTGCCGGATAATTGAATATGCTTATATACCGAAATAACAAAAAAAGATGCATGAAGAAATTTCTTGTTGTTCTTGCGATCCTGTTCATTGGGATTCTGCTCGCGGGATGCACCTCGCAGCCCGCAACACCCGTAGCAACCCCGACAGCCACACCGGTCCCGACCACGGTTGTCCCGACAACCGTTCCCCCGACACCGGTCCCGACAGCAGCCCCCGTGGTCAATATGACGGTTAATATGACTGCCAATGCAACTGCCAATATGACGGCTAATGCAACTGCCAATGCAACTGCCCCGGCCCCAGTCCCATCGGTCATGATCACCTTCAAGCAAGGAGGGGTCATCAGTCCCGGGACATCCGTTACCATCAAAGCCGGCAGCAATGTGATCTGGTGCAACAACGATCCCTACAACCCACATGGCATCCAGGCAATCGCTGTCCAGACCGGGAAATACTTTGGCATGAGGATGATCCCCTACCGAGGGAACTTTACCGTTTCCTTCCCGGTTGCCGGTTCATTCACCTACACAACAACATTCCAGCCATTACAGACGGGAGTAATCACCGTTACCAAGTGAACCAGCCCCGATGTCCGTTCAGGACTGAAAGCCTGAACACCCATTTTTTTCGTTCCTCTTTCCGGTCCGGCTGGTCACGGTAGTATGTCGCGAACCCCGCAGCTTTGCCCTCGAACATATATGCTGAGAGAGCCAACCAGTACTGCATTATTACCCGGACGGGGAGTCCATCATGGGAAAAGGTACCATAGTTCTTGCATATTCAGGGGGGCTTGACACCTCCATCTGCATTCCGCTCCTGAAGGAACGGTACGAGTACGATCACGTGGTCACGGTTGCAGTGCATGTCGGCCAGCGGGACGAAGAGATTGTCGTTGCAACCAGAAAAGGCAGAAAGATGGCCGACCGCCATTATACCATCGACGTACGGGAACGGTTTGTCAGGGAGCATATCTTCCCGGCGATAAAGGCGAACGGTTCATACGAGGGCTACCCCATGGGTACTTCCCTTGCCCGCCCGCTCATTGCAGAAGAAGTGGTGAAGATCGCCCGAAAGGAAGGAGCAACTGCCATAGGCCACGGGTGCACGGGAAAGGGCAACGACCAGCTCCGGTTCGATTTCATCATCCGCAGCGCCGGGCTCGAAGTCGTGGCGCCTATCCGTGAACTGAACCTCACCCGGGACTGGGAGATCGAGTATGCCCGGCAGCACGACATCCCCGTCCCCGTCAAAAGGGAGAAGCCGTGGAGCATGGACGAGAACTGCTGGAGCCGGAGCATCGAGGGCGGGCGCCTCGAAGACCCCGCATTCCACCCCCCCGAAGAGATCTATCTCTGGACGGCCTCGCCACGGGACGCCCCGGACAAGCCGGCGAAGATCACGCTTACCTTCCGGGGCGGCGTTCCCGTGGCACTGAACGGGAAGAAACTCGGGGGCTACGACCTGATCCAGAAGCTCAATACCCTTGCGGGGAAGCACGGCATCGGTCGCAATGACCTGATCGAAGACCGGATCCTCGGACTCAAGGCGCGGGAGAACTACGAGCACCCGGCGGCCACGGTCATCCTCCTGGCCCACCGCGACCTCGAGGGGCTGGTACTGACCCGGCAGGAACTTGCCTTCAAGAGGATGGTCGATGACAAGTGGTCAGAGCTGGCCTACAAGGGGCTCGTGTACGAACCGCTCTATGCGGCACTGAATGCGTTTATTGACACCACACAGGAACGGGTAAACGGGAAAGTGGACCTTGAACTCTACAAGGGGAGTGTCCGGGTGCTCGGCAGGAGTTCTCCTGACGCGATCTATTCCAGCGACCTTGTCTCATTCGACAGTGCGTCCATGGACCAGTGCCACGCGATCGGTGTCTCCAACTACTTCGGCATCCAGGGGCGTATGGTCCGGCAGATGCAGGGAAAGAAAAAATAATCTATTCTGTTTTTAAAAAACCTTGTTTTCCCAAAGAATTGAGCGAAGCGGGATTCGGTGAGGAGAAGAGTTCATCAAAGTATTTTCGAGCTGCCCCAGCCACGGGGACAGACGAAGGCCGTGGAGATGATCTTCATGGGAAAATCCTGGACTGCGGAGAGTCGGAGAACCCTCCGGGTGCTGAGCGGTTCATCAGAACCTCGAAGAGCCGAAGAATTTATCTGAATTCTTCGGCTCTTCTCAAGCCTGTTCTTCCCTTCGGGAAGAGCAGTCTCCCGCACGAGCGTCTGGAATGAAAGCCGATGATTTTTCCGGAGCCTTTCCGGGAACTTTGTAAGAAACACCCGGTGACCTGTGTGTTTTTCTGCTATAATTTTTGCAATTTTTCAGAGGTCTTGCAGCGTATTTTACCTATTCCATTCTGGCGCAGATTGCTCTCCCTTTCAGACGGGCCAGCTGCGATCCGGCCGGTCCGGCGATACTGCCGGAAGATCGCCCGTTACCGGATCGTTTCAGATTATCGGAGTTCTACTGTTCGTAAGGATTTTCACAGGGATCCCGGTCAGCACTCATTCAACGAAAGATTTGTTTAAGGGATAGTCTCTCCGGTTCCGGTGGGTTATCGCGGCTCCGTGATCTGGTTCCCTGCGTAATCCCTGTATCACTATCATTTACTCTTTACCACGAGAACCATGCAGTCTGCCATGCGTATGATACTCTCGGCAACACTGCCCAGAAGCAGTCTTTCGACGCCGCTCTTTCCCTGGGAGCCGACGACGATCAGATCGAGCCTGTTTTTTGCGGCGAACCCGGTGATAACCTGTGCAGGTCTGCCGGACAGTACGAGGGTCTCTACCTTCACCCCGTTTGCGACCCGTTTCACCTGTTCAACGGCTTTTTCCCCTTCTTCCTTTAATTTCAGATAAATCTCGTCCATCGACTCCCCCGCCTGCGCCGATGCAAACAACGTTTCGTCGACAACATAGATGGCATAGACGGCAGATCCGGATTCACGGGCCAGCGCCAGGCCTTTCATCACCGCAGGCTGGTTTTTCACCGATCCATCCGTTGCAATCAGGATTTTTTCAAAAAGTTTTGTCATCACTTCACCATTCACAATACTCGGTATAATTTCTTTCATTGAGCCATGTCATAATCAGATGCATTTGCCGGCTCCGGTATTTCTGTCGGTTTTTTGGGGTTCTGTCCATCGATCCTGTACGCGTACTTCGCGCCGCGCAGCGCTGATAACACAGCGGCAATGACACAGATTGTTGCGCCTATATAAAAAGAGGTGCGGAGCGAGGGCATGAATGCCTGCGCGAACGTGACCGGGAACCATGCCATACCGGTCAGCGTCGCTATGGTCGCCGGGCTGATAGCGGCAACTACGGACTGCGGCACGGCAGCGAGGGTGGTGCGGACCGGATTGTAGCCCAGAAACGCAGCGAACAATGAACCCGTCGGGGGTATTGCACTCATGGGGGCGATGAGACTGGGTGCACCGGCATGCATGAGTGAGACGGAGAGTACCGGGGGGAAGGTCTGGGTGAGGCTGATGATGATGATGGTGAAGAACATCACCATGGAGATGACCATGCCGCTGTTCTGCAGCATCCCCCGCATTCCCGATGCAACACCCCTCTCTTCCGGAGGGACGGCAGTCATGATGGCCACGATGTTCGGTGCAATGAACATGCCGTTCCCAAGCCCCATAATCAGCAGGGAGATAGCGAAGATCGGGTAATCAAAGTCATACGGCAACGTCGAAAGCATCAGGAAACCCGTGGCGATCAGGAGCATCCCGGCCGTAGCGAGCAGCTGGGAGCCGTATTTGTCATAGAGCCAGCCGGAGAGCGGTCCCATGATCACAAGTCCTGCGGTGAGCGGCAGCATGTATACGCCGGCCCAGAATGGTGTTGACTCGTAACTGTAGCCATGGAGCGGCAGCCAGACACCCTGGAGCAGCATGATCAGGACGATCATCACGCCGCCCCGGGCAACTGCGCTCAAAAAACCGGCGATATTTGCGAGGGAGAAGATACGGATCCTGAAGAGGCTCAGCTTGAACATCGGGTCCTCGACCCGGCTCTCGATGACCGGGAACGCAATCAGGAGAACGATGCCAATGGACAACGCTGCAAGAACCCAGGGATTGCCCCATCCCATCGGGTCCCGCCCGTACGGGAGAAGTGCATAGGTGATGCCAATCAGAAAGATGGTCAGGCCCCCGATGAAGGAGAGGTTTCCCCACACGTCGATCTTCCGGGCCCGTTTGGGCAGCGGGATCTCCTTGAGTTTCAGGAATGCCCAGACAGTTCCGAGAATCCCGACCGGCACGCTGACGAGGAATACGTACCGCCAGTTGAAGTACGAGAGGATGCCTCCGAGGACGAGGCCGATGAACTGGCCCGAGAGGAATGCCATCATGTTCAGCCCCTCCGCCCTGCCCCGTTCGGCGGTGGGGAACACATCGGTGAGGATCGCCGCACTGTTGGAGAAGGTGAACGCCGCACCCACGCCCTGGACGAGACGGAACGCAATCAGCTCAAGGGCGCCGGCGTCACCTTTACCCGGCGTGAGGAAAAGCAGGATGGATCCGAGGGTGAAGATGGCAAACCCGATATTGTAGAGCTTCACCCTCCCGTACATGTCCGAGAGCCGGCCGAAACTCGGGAGCAGTGTTGCGGTGACGAAACTATACCCCATCAGCACCCAGAGCAGATACTGAAACGAGGTGAACGGGTCGATATTGATCCCGTTGAAGATCGCAGGCAGCGAGATGAGGGTGATGCTCCCGTTCACGGATACCATGAACATCTCGATGGTCGTAATCGAGAGTGCAATCCACTTGTAATCGATCCCTTTTTTGACGGGCCCTGTTCCATTGCCTGCAGTTTCGCTGTTTCCCATGATATCGGGCTACCTCCGCTCAACTGCTGCCATAGCCGATGTTACATCATCTGGCATTGAGACAACACCCTTACGCGTTATTCCGGGGCATTCCGTTTACATAGTTTAAGTTGCAAATAGTTGCATACACAACTATAATATATTAATATATCCCGAAGTACTGATCAGATAACCCTGTCCGCAGCAGGGTTCATGGTGTTTGAAACGATGGATCGGACGCAGGATTACCGGCTTGGCGGACTCGTTTCCTATCTGTTGCGGGCCCAGTCTGCTTTTTACTCGCAACGGCTCAGACCGTACAATATCAGTTACGGGCAGTTCCCGTTCCTGATGGCGCTCTACCGCGAAGATGGCGTGAACCAGGAGACCATCGCAAAGAGGCTGCTCTTCAACAAGGCGACGATCGCCCGCGCCATTGACAAACTCGAGCGGGGAGGCTATGTGTACCGCACCCAGGACGAATATGACGGGCGGGCGAACCGGATCTTCCTGACCCGGAAAGGGAGGGAGATCAGACCCGTTCTCGATCAACTGTCCCATGAATGGAACTCGATCCTCCTCTCCGGGTTTACGGAAATCGAACGTATCCTGCTCAAGGAACTCATGAGAAAGATCGTCTCCAGTGTGATGCACGAGATGGACCAGGAGGACGTGGCGATCCTTTCGGAACTCATGAAATGAACGAAGGTTTCTTCCAGCGTGTATCGTGTTACCCCCTGCCGGAATATTGTCACCAACTGCTGTCTGATTTCATGGGAAGATACTGATAATGTCAGATCTGAACATAGTTGACAGGGCAACTAATTTGATATACCCGTATCGACAGATATGAAAAAATAATGCAGGCTATTGAAGTATCCCATCTCATCAAACGATTCGGTACGCTCACCGCGCTCAACGATATCAATTTCTCGGTGGGGGAGGGAGAGACCTTCGGTTTTCTGGGCCCCAATGGCGCCGGCAAGACCACCACCATCCGTATCCTGACGGGGATCTCCCACCCGACCTCGGGGACGGCAACCATCTTCGGCCATGATATCGAGCACGACACCATTGCCGCACGGCAGTCCATGGGCATAGTATCCGAGACCTCGAATGTGTACGATGACCTGACCGGGTGGCAGAACATGATGTTCTCGGCCGAACTCTATCATGTGGGAAGGAAAGCGCGGGAGAAGAAGGCGGTTGAACTGTTGACCCTCTTCGGGTTGTACGACCGGCGCAACGACCTCGCGCACGGGTTTTCCAAGGGGATGAAACGACGGCTGACGCTCGCGATGGGGCTGGTCAACAGCCCGCGCCTGCTCTTCCTTGACGAACCGACATCAGGGCTCGATGTCGAGAGCAACCTCATCATCCGGGACGTGGTCACGGATCTTATCCGCGAGGGCGTCACGGTTTTCCTGACCACGCACAATATCGAGGAGGCCAATATCATGTGCGACCGGGTGGCGATCATCAATAAAGGCACCATTGTCACCATCGACGCCCCGGAACGGCTGAAAAAGACGATCCAGAGTGTACAGTCGATCGAGTTCTCGTTCGACCACAATTCTGCCGATCAGCTTGAGGATCTCCGCCGCCTCCCGATGGTGAACGATGCACGCAAGGCAGGCGACAAGTTCAAGCTCTACACGGAAGACCCCTCGGAAGTTATCGATGCCGTGATGACCTATGCCCGCTCCCGCAATCTCAGGGTGATCAGTATCACGACGCTGGGCCCGAGCCTCGAGGACGTCTTCATCCGGTTGACCGGCCTGCAGCGGGCAGGGGGTGCAGTCCATGCCATCGATTGATTATGACGGGCTGGCGGAACGCCTTTCCCGGGAGCTGTCTGCCGCATGGGCGATCGCCAGGAAGGACATGCGGACCTATTATATCAAACCGAACATCATCGTCTCCGGCATCCTCTTCCCGCTCTTCATGTTCCTTGCCTTTGCCATCGGGAAGGACGCCCCGCCCGGTACGCTCATCCCGGGGCTGATCGCGATCACCCTCCTCTTCTCCGCCTCATCGATCGAGCCGGTTTCCATCCCCATCGAGCGGCGGGTCAAGACGTTCGACCGGCTGCTCTCGGCACCGATCTCGTTCCATTCGCTGGTCTTTGGTGAGAGCCTGAGTGGCTTTCTCTACAGTCTGGGGATAGCATGTCTTCCGCTCGCGGCCGGCATCGTCCTGTTCAGCACGCCGGTTGAACACGCACTGGTCCTCGTGATCGCCATGGCACTGACCGCGTTCTGCTTTGCGACGCTGGGGACCCTGTTTGCCGCGTACCCTACCGAGAACGTCGGGGAAGTGATGTCGATGCTCAACACACTCCGGCTGCCGCTCATCTTCATCTCCGGTGTCTTCATCCCGATGTCGGCCATGCCGCAGATCGGCCAGGAGATCGCGCTCTTCTCCCCGCTCACCTATGGAAACGACATGATCGAGTTCGCGTATACCGGCACGTCGCTCTTCTCGCCGCTGCTGGATATTGTGGCGCTGGTGATCTTCATCCTGATCTTCCAGTTCGTGGCAAACCGGCTGTACAAGAAGTTCAATGAGTGAGGAGACCCGGCACCAGAACGGTGAATCCTGAAAGGAGAGATAAAGAACCGTCATGAGAAGGCCATCCCGCGAAAACCGTTATGGGTAAGATTGCCGTCAATGACGAAGGCAATCTTCCTGCAACATTCCGGTGAGCAGGGTCAGGGAAACACGGGACGATACTTTTTTATCAGGCAGTCTCGATCCTGTCGGCGGCTTCAAGCCCGAGCACTTTTATCGACTCTTCCCGCATCTTGTACTTCTGGATCTTGCCGGAGATGTTGATAGGGAAGTCGTTCACAAACATGACGTAGCGCGGGATCTTGAAGTGGGCGATCTTCCCCTTGCAGAAGTCTTTCACGTCCTGCTCGGTCATGGTCTGGCCCGGTTTCATCTTCACCCATGCACAGAGTTCTTCGCCGTACTTGACATCCGGGACACCGACAACGTACACATCCGCGATCTTCTCGTGGTGGTGCAGGTACTCCTCGATCTCGCGCGGGTAGATATTCTCCCCGCCCCGGATCACCATGTCCTTGAGGCGGCCGACGATCTTGAAGTACCCCTCCTCGTCCATGGTGGCGAGGTCGCCGGTATGGTTCCAGTGGTCCTTGTCGAGCGTCGCATGGGTAGCCGACGGGTTGTTGTAATAGCATTTCATGACACAGTAGCCGCGGGCGCAGATCTCGCCGATCTCGCCGAACGGTACGATCTTGCCGCTCTTGGAGTCGACGACCTTGAGCTCGGTGTGCGGGAACGCCCGCCCGACCGTGGTGACACGGCGTTCCACCGGGTCCTTCGTCGTGGTCATGGTGACGCCGGGGGAGGTTTCGGTCTGGCCGTAGACGATCACGATCTCGCTCATGTGCATCTGCGTGTTGACCTGCTTCATGACCTCGATCGGGCAGGGGGAACCCGCCATGATCCCGGTCCGGAGGGTCCTCATGTCGTACCGGGAGAAGTTGGGGTGGGTGAGTTCCGCGATGAACATCGTGGGCACACCGTGCACCGCGGTGCAGTGCTCCTTCTCGATGGTCTTCAAGACTTCTTCTGCATCGAACGCGGGAGAGGGCAGGACCATCGTTGACCCGTGGGTCACGCAGGCAAGGTTGGAGAGCACCATCCCGAAGCAGTGGTAGAAGGGGACCGGGATGCAGAGCCGGTCTTTCTCGGAGAAGCCCATCCCCTCCCCGATGATGAACCCGTTGTTGAGGATGTTGTGGTGGGTCAGGACGACGCCTTTCGGGAACCCCGTGGTGCCGCTCGTGTACTGGATGTTGATGGGGTCGTCGAACGTGAGCGCCTCGCCCCGCTCGATCAGCTCGTCCATGGTGATCTCGTCCGCCTTTTTTAAGAGCTCGTCCCAGGTGAACATGCCGTTGTAGGGGATATCCCCGAGAAATATCGCGTTTTTAAGGAACGGGAACTTCTCGCTCGCGATCCTGCCGGGCTTTGCCTCGTACGCCTCGGGGCAGGCTTCGTAGAACATCCCCACGTAGTCCGAGGTCTTGAACCGGCCCTGGATGATGAGCGTCTGGATCTCGGCCTGCTTGAGCACGTACTCGAGTTCGTAGGTGCGGTACGCGGGGTTGAGGTTGACCATGATGGCGCCTATCTTGGCGGTTGCAAACTGGACGACCACCCATTCGGCATAGTTCATTGCCCAGATACCGACCCGGTCGCCCTTCTCCACGCCGAGGCCCATCAGGCCTCGGGCGACCTCGTTCACCTGTTCAAGGAATTCGCGGTATGTCAGCCGGATATTCTGGTGCACGGATACGATCGCTTCAGTATCCGGGTATTTTGCCGCTATGCTGTCAACCATCTCGCCTACCGTCATTCCCAGCAGTGGCACTGCTGATGTCCCGCACGTGTAGCTGCCCTCGACCATCGCTGTACTGTTAAGTACCGGGAGATTATATTGATGATGATTTTTACCGGGCCCGTGGTGCATCACGGAGCGCAGGACTGGTGCACCATGCCATCCGGGGTCCCCCCCCTTTTCCGGAACCGGATCGTACCGGAATTTGCCTCTCATCTTTCCGGGGTCTCATCTCAGGAGGGCGTACTCAGATCCCGGGCCGGGACAGATACAACAAAACTCTTAAGTTTATGTACTGCGATTTTATTGAGTCAGCACGGGAGTGTCCCGCTGCAGACAGCACGGGGTTGTGGCCTAGCCCGGTATGGCGACGGGCTCCAGCGGTCTTTGCGTTCTTTCGTGCTCGCAGATGATGAACAATGGGTCTACTGATTTCCGGCACAGCCGGAGAGGCGACGAGAGACTCTTCAGGAGTCCCGGATTGCCGATGATGACCCGTTGGAGCACTGATGCATGTCGGAGAGACCCGTCGATCGTGAGTTCAAATCTCACCAACCCCACGTTTTCTGAAAATCATCCTGATCGCTTGGTAATTTTGTCCTTCATTCTTTGATGGAACGGATTTTTACCTTTTCGCAACTGACAGGGATCTGATATACATGACGAGCGAACGCTACAAACGCGGATGGGAGAAGCTGAAAGAGGTCGATGGCGAGGCCGGCGAGAAGGTGATCGCGAGCCTTCAGGACATTGCACCGGACCTCGGGCGGTACACGATCGAGTTCCCGTTCGGGGATATTTATACCCGCCCGGACCTGGATCTCCGCTCGCGGGAGATCGCGGTTGTCGCCGCCCTTACGGCGCTCGGCAATGCCGCTCCGCAACTGAAGGTGCATATCAACGGGGCGCTCAACGTCGGCGTCACACGAGAGGAAGTGGTCGGGATCATCACGATGATGGCCGTGTACGCAGGGTTCCCGGCTGCGCTCAACGGTATGGCTGCAGCAAAAGAAGTGTTCGCCGAACGCGACGGAAAAGGACTGGCCTAGTCCCGCTTCTTTCTCTTCTTCCGGACCTCTTCCAGCCCGTTGAGCGCGGCGGGAAGGCATTCGAGGACGCTGACGAGCCCGGTCAGGTGCAGGTTCATGACGACCGCGCCCACGATCTCGTCCTTGGTCGCCCCGGCCTGCCATGCCATGACGGTGTGCAGCCGCACGCCTTCGGGGTTCCGGATGGCGGTCTGGATCGCGATATTGATGAGCTGTTTTGTCTTGTTATCGAGACCGTTGAGGGTCCGCTGTACCTCCACGAGGTTGTTGAACCGCTCGGCGAGCTCGGGGCACTCCTTCCGGAACACTTCATAGGGACTCTTCTCCATAGTGCACGCTCGTAGTTCTCAGGTATATCTGCCTCAGCCCGCGGAATTAAATAACCTTGTATTTGGCGGACATCCAAAAGGATGTCCGACATGAGAAGATTCTGACGCAGGAAGAATCTTCGAGTTTGAGGAAGTCACATCAGTGATTTCCGAGACGAGAAGATGCCGGAGGCATCTTCGAGTTCGAGGAAAGTTGCCGATGTGCATACCCGTAGTCGAAGAATCGTCCTTCGGCCTGTTCTTCTTCACTCACAGGTTGCTCCCCAACCTGTTTGTAATCGCCGATTACCCGATGATACTACACAATCAACGGTGAATTAGGGAGAAAATTATTTTTTAAATGCAATAACGTCAGCTTCAGACAACTTCCACGGGTTCGAGCCGGAGCAGGACTATGTTACCATCCTTCTGCGTGGAAACAAGAAGATGTTCAGTTACCTGATTGCCGTTCTTCTTCCGGATCACGACCGCAGGACGGCGGGTTATCTGTTTCGCCGTCGCGTACGTTTCGTTTACCGATGACCTGATGGTGCAATCCGGACAGTGGGGGGTCTTCCCGCACCCTTCCGGAAGAAATGCATTGATACACATAAGAACATCTCCGCAGAGTTTTCCCCTGACCCATGTAACGGGTTTTTTGACGGCTGCAACCGCAAGGGTGTTTGCTGCAAGGACGTTGGCATCAGAATCAACGAGAAATACGGGAGCGTTAAGCATGTTGAGGCATTTCCGGAAGTTGAATCCGTAGTCTTTAAGAATTCTCCGGTAACAGGATTTACAAATACCGTGGTTCACCCGGTTGTCAGCCGATATATCATCATTTATGACGGTATTGCAGAATGCGCAGATGGTTTTCATACCGGTCAGACGAATAAATATAAAAACGGTTCAGATTTAAATCTTTGGCAGTAAAATCCTTGGAATAATCGTGCTTCTGGAATTTATCTCATATTAGCACATTTTTCCTGATGAAAATCTTCGACTCGTATATTGCTCCGTGACATACCCGTACTCGCAGATTTTCTGATGAAAATCTTCTCCACTCGTATGTGCTGACGCACATACTCGTTTTATGATAGATGACAGGACATACTATTACCATACGGAGAGTTCCATGTATCTAGTCGGAGAAGCACTTGTTGGTGAGGGCGCGGAACTGGCGCATATCGATCTGCTCATGGGGGACAAGGAAGGACCGATCGGCACGGCATTCGCAAACGCGGTCTCGCAGCTTTCGGCGGGGCACACGCCGCTCCTTGCGGTTGTCCGCCCGAACCTGCTGACCAAGCCGGTGACGCTCGTCATCCCGAAGGTGACCCTGCGGGACATGTCACATGTCAACGAGATGTTCGGCCCTGTGCAGGCCGCGGTTGCAAAGGCGGTCGCGGACTCCCTCGAAGAGAACCTGTTTGCCGGGATCGATACCGAGGCAACGGTCATCCTGGTATCCGCATTTGTCCACCCGGAAGCAAAGGACTACAACCGGATTTACCGGTACAATTACGGCGCGACAAAACTTGCCCTCCACCGTGCACTCGACAAGTTCCCGGACACCAAGACGCTCGTGTACGAGAAAGACCGTGCAGCCCACGGCATCATGGGATTCAAGGTGCAGCGCCTCTGGGACCCGCCCTACCTCCAGGTGGCAATGGACCTCGTGGACATGGGCAAGGTTGCCCAGGTCCTGACCGGGGTGCCTGAAAACGACCACGTGATCATCGAGGCAGGTACCCCGCTGATCAAGAAGTTCGGCCTCAGCATCATCGGCGAGATCCGCAAGCTGCGCCCGAACGCCTTCATCATTGCAGACATGAAGATCCTCGATACCGGCAACCTCGAGGCCCGCATGGCGGCCGATGCAACCGCTGATGCGGTCGTCGTCTCCGGACTTGCCCCGGCATCGACCATCGAGAAGGCAGTCGCCGAGGCCCGCAAGGTGGGCATCTATTCGATCGTCGACATGCTGAACGTCCAGAGCCCGGCCAAGCTAATTGCAGGCCTGAAGGTCAAGCCGGACATCGTGGAACTCCACCGTGCGATCGATACCGAAGAGACAGCCCATGCCTGGGGCGACATCGCAGCGATCAGGAAGGCAGCAAACGGCAAGCTGCTCGTTGCAACTGCCGGCGGCATCCGCGTAGAGGTAGTAAAGGACGCCCTCAAGGCAGGCGCCGATATTCTCGTGGTCGGCCGTGCCATCACCGCTTCGAAGGATATCGGGCATGCAGCGGACGAGTTCCTCGACCAGCTCAACCGGGAAGAGATCGACCAGTTCAGGATTATGACCGACTTTTAAGCCGGTCGTTATGTTATACATGAGATTACCCGATGCTCCATAGTTCAAATCCCTGCTCCCAGCGCGAACAGCTCGAACGTCTTGGTACGGGACAACTGTTCGGGCTGTTCGAATCTTTTAGTACGACAAAATCGACGGCAATTCAGTCCGAGGATCTCGCCGAGGCGTGGGGGATACTCTTCTCCAAGATCTACCTGTCCGCGGAGGAACTGGTGCAGGGGATGCAGAGCGGGGAACACCTTCTTGGCGAAGACAGGGAACGTGTGCTGCGCGAGTTCATTCATGCTGACTGCAGGAGTGGTGGCGTTTTCGTCCTTGAGGTGATCCGAAAAGGCGGGAATTTCGACCGGTCGGCGCTGATCATGATGGCTGACCTTGAAGACCTCGCAGGCGTTGAGTCCGGTACCACAACTGCGCTTCACCTGCTCGCCGAGGCGTGTGACAGGAATGTGCGGCCGGTATTCATCGAACGGGCAGGAAAAAGGGTGCTTTCCGAGCTGTACGACAGCCGGGGACTGCCGGCTATCTTTACGATCTTCGGATTGAACGACCTGTCACGGGAGGACCTGAACGCAATCGCGAATGTGTTTACCCGGGATGACCTGAAGAGAGTGAAGCACAAGAACCGGACAGGAAGGAGCGGGCTCGAAGTGTACAGCGAAGCTTCCCGGAGGATGAAAGGCCAGGCGCCGAGAGAGCGTCACACAGTCGAAAACAGGCATGCGGTGAAGAGTACGAACCTCCGCGGCGCGATCAGGTCGCAGATCCGGTCTGCGACCGGCTCCGGCACCGATGTGATGGGCGAGAGCCGGGGAACAGACGGCGCGGATACCGGAAGACCGGGGGCCAGGGAACGGTACGATGATCTGATAACCCATCCTCTCGACAAATTCGGAAGGATTGTACGCAGGAAGCCGAAGCCGAAGTAATTTTTTTAATAATTGCGGATGCATGGGAACCCGGCCGGTACCGTTTCACCCCGACCCTGCGAATTGACCACCTGATTGGGAAATACCGTGGTGAATCCATGGATTTGGTACAAACCCAAAATCTCAGCGGCTAAATTTTACGTGTATGAAGGATCCCGGCATCACGGAGATTTACTCATTCGATTCGGATTTTGACGGGGTGGCAGGAATCACCCGTCTGGATCAGCCGGTATCCTGAGGCAGGCACAGGCATCCTCGTGGTCGGCCGTGCTCTTCTTCGAAGACCCTTCGAGTCTTCTCGTCCTCGCGGCCTGATGGCCACTCGGATTTCGAAGAACCTTGGCGGGTTCTTCTTTAGGTTCGGGTCTGATAACCCTCACCGCATCGAAGGATGCCGGCCACGCCGCGGACGAGTTCCCGGGGCAGCTGAACCGGGCAGAGATCGACCAGTTCAGGATCATGACGGAGTTCTAAGTCAGAATAATGTATATTTTTTAATTTTTTAATTGTTAGAGTTCCTGTCGGCGCACTCTGCCTTGATGTTCGAGGCGAATCGAAGAATCTATGTGGTTTTCCGTCTAAATTCAATTCTACCCCGTCCTTATTTCGCAGGAAGTCGCCGCTACGTCTCACCGGGTCGCGGCTGGGCAAGGTTCCAGATCAAATTAAATGCGTAGCGCAAAGCAAGCAGTCGTTCTCTCGCGTAGGGCACCGTTCGGTCAGAGAAGGATGGCAATCTTATCAGAACGGCTAAATAAAAGAAATTTTACTTAGATTTTATGAATATCAGCAAAAACTGGGACTGGAGTCAGGTGGCTATTGGTTTCTGGTCAGGAGTAGCGGTCATCAGCCTGATCAATATTGCCATGATTGTCGTACATCACAACCAGGTCCTGTATGACGAATATATTTTGGGAATTTCGGTTGTTGTAATAATTGTCTATATGATAGTGAGGAGCAGGTCGGCAGGGCAATAATTTTCCCCGGCATATACCAGCCGGAGACTAGGACCCTCTTTTTCCCTGTGAAAGACCATGGGGAAAATACGGGCAATTCGGGCCGCAAAAGGGATTTAAATGTTTTGGGATGGATAGTGATGAATAAAAACCCGGGGATGGCGTTGCAGGTAAAAGGTTATCAGACAGGGCAAAGGACGTGAAATGACGCTGATGGTAAAGGAAATTCAGGCAAAGACCATTCTTTCCCGATCGAAGGTCTATCCCTGGGTTGTCAATCCCTACACCGGCTGCCAGCACGGCTGCTCGTACTGCTATGCACGCTTTATGAAGAGGGTGACCGGGCACCGGGAGACCTGGGGCGAATTCGTTGATGTCAAGATCAATGCCGCAGATTTACTCAGCGTGGAGATAAAAAAGAAGAAACGGGGGAGAGTATGGGTAAGCGGAGTATGCGATCCGTACCAGCCTCTGGAGGCAAAATACCAGCTGACCCGGCAATGCCTGAAAATACTGGCCCGGAATACCTGGCCTGTCATCATCCAGACGCGTTCTCCCCTGGTTCTGCGGGATATGGACATCATCAAAGAGGCTCAGGATTTTGAGGTCGGTCTCTCCATAACCACGGCGGACGACAGGATCAGGAAATTATTCGAGCCGCAGGCACCCCCGATAGAGGACAGGATACATGCCCTCGATGAACTGCACAAAGCCGGTATCAAAACCTATGCCATGATCGCCCCGGTGCTCCCGGGAGCAGAAGGGCTTGCAGAACTCCTGAAAGGAAAGATTGACTATGTGCTGATTGACCGGATGAACTACCACTATGCCGACTGGGTGTACCGGAAATATAGTATGGAGGATAAGCTCACGGACGATCTCTTTTACCGGGTGAGGCAGGAATTTGCCTCTCTATGAAAACTAACCCCGATCCCCTTATTTGCAGTGTATATGATCATGAAGATAACACATGATCCCCCATCTCCGGATATGATTATCCGGCCCCTCTACGGGCTTCGTTTACCCCGTTTTTCCGGAAACTCAGGATAGTTTCGCGAAAAACCGTGACAGTTTTGAGAATAAAACCCGGTTTTCTGAAAATTTACCATCGGAAAATCCTTCCCGGGCATGTGACCGTATGGGACGGTTACAGCGGCCGATCTCTCCCTCTGCCGCGGGTACCCGTACGTGGCAACGCGACCGGATGAAGATATGACCCTGGCGGAGGGCATATCCCGGCTACAATACCTTTTTTACCAAGGACACAAGAAGTATCGTTTATCAGGGACGGGTGTTTTCAGCATGGCGACGGATCCGGTCTGTTTTGCAATCGTCGATGAGGATACGGCACAATTCAGGACCACGTACAAGGACAAGGAGTATTACTTCTGTACCAATTACTGCAAAAAACAGTTTCTCGAAAACCCGAAGAGGTATACGCGCCTCAACACGGATATCAGCATCGAGCCGGGTGGTGCGTCGTGTTGATCGTGCATGAACACCGTGCATCAAGCCTGAATGTCAGGTAATTGATCGCGAAATTTGCTATAGATACGTGCGTAGCGCAAAATACGAGAGTATCAGTCGTCGCATCAGCGAAGCCTTATGGCTCCCTTCTCGTGTTCCTTCGTCACACAGCGAGGACTGGTTTGAGAAGCCATCAGGCTTCGAGCCGTTTTGCGCGTCGGGTACCGCTAATTTCCGCAAAAAAAATTTCAAGAAAATTCCAGTCATCATCAACCACAAGCGCCATCATCTTTCCAAACTCCATTAATATATTAATGACCCGCGGAAAAAAACCGGACGGAGCGATCGCGGAAGCAAAAAAATTCGCGGAGCGGATGGGATACTGGTGGCAGGAGAATACGATCCCGGAGCTTGCGTACGATCTCTTTATCTTCAAGCCCAAATCCGCTCTGATCGTGAAGGTCCGCCAGACCCGGTACACGATCAACCCGGACACGATGTACGAAGATCTGTTGCCTGACGATCTCCGCGGGGTCCGGGCACTCCCGTTCCCGGCATGGTTGCCCCGCGAGATCTGGCTCCGCACCCAGCACGAGCGGGCTTGGCGGAGGCTCCGTGTCATCGACCTTGCCGTCAGCGAGATCGAATGGTGGGGGCCGGACGGGTACACGAACCCGCATGCCCGGTAAAGTACTCTCATGCCCGGACAGGACCGCTCCTCCTTTATAAAGGGCCATAGGGCAGACTGTAAGTCTCCCATGATCCATTCTCCGACGGAGAGTTCCCGGGCCGGATCCTGCTCCGGGAATCTCCAGTGGAAATGGTGCCAACGCCCGGCAAAATTCCTCTTTTAAACCAGTATCTTGGCAAAATCTTCATTTTTAGCGGGAAAAAACCGTGCAATTTAGCGGGCTTGTACAGGTCGCGAAAAAAAGACAATTTATACCTTGTCCGGGAACCCGGCACGGCCCGGAGGGCCGATACGGCCGAAAAATAAAGGGGGTCCTGTGAGTGGTTGGAAAAAACCGGTTTTTCCCGGAAAGATGCTGAAAACGGCCCGCCGGCTTCCCCAGTCAGGTGCCGGGGAGGACCCGGGCAGAGGGATACGTTTTTACCTGTTCACCCCCGCGCGTCTCGGTCAAGGACCGGCCCTTCATCCTTTGTCCTACCTGTCACGGGTGAATCCTACAAAACCAAAAATATATAAAATCTATATTCAAAGGGTTATTGTCCCATAAACGAAGAATGTTCACTGGGTATGGTTGACAACATGACGGAATTGAGACAGGATAATCGCAAACTTATCCCTGCCTCGATCGCCATCATCGCAGTGGCTGTCATCGTCCTGAATTTTCTTTTTATCTGGCTGAACCATACCCTTATCTTCGACCCCCTGTTTTATGTCCCCATCATCCTCACCGCATACTATTATCCAAAGCGGGGGGTGGTCTTTGCACTGGGTGCTGCAGTGCTGTACCTTGCCATGGTACTGGCAGAATTCCACCAGTCCATGGATATTGTGATCACGGGTCTCGGGCACGCGTGTTTTTTCATCATCATCGGCTTCGTGTTAACCTATCTCAGTATCTGGTCCCCGCATGAACTGAAGATCTACAAAAACCTTGCAGACAGCGTCGATCCCTCGCGAATAAAAACAACCATAATCCCCGCCTGTATCGTAATAATGTCGGCCACAATCTTTTTTTTGAATTTTCTTGTTCTCCAGACCAGCGGTTCGGTTATCTTTGACCCGCTCTTTTATTTCCCCATCATCATCGTGGCGTATTTTTATCCCCGCAAGACGGTGATCGCTACTGCCGCACTTACCACGCTGTATTTTGCGATGGTCATGATAGTGCCCCAGCACTCCCCGGAAGTCGTGACAACGAGTATCGGACACGCGGGGCTGTTTATTATCATCGGCTTTGTAGACGCATATCTCAGTATGAACCTCTCCAGGGAACCGGCGATCCACAAACGCTTTGCGGAGATCGTGGAATCCTCAAGTGATGCAATCAGCGGGACGACCCTGGACGGGATCATCACTGACTGGAACAAGGGTGCAGAGCGCCTTTACGGGTATACCGCAGGAGAGGTCACCGGCAGATCGGTCAGCCTGCTGGTACCCCCGGATCGGACCGATGAGATTTATCTCATGCTCAACAGGATTCAGCAGGGAGAACTGGTCAAAGGGTACGAGACAGAACAGATGACGAAAGGGGGAGCGCACATTTTTGTCTCCCTTACCGTCTCGCCACTGAGAAATGATTCGGGAATGGTTATTGGTTCATCGACCATCGCCCATGACATCACGGAGCGCAAACGGATGGAGGAGGCGCTGCGGGAGAGCGACGAGCGGTACCGGCAGATCCTGGAGAACAGTCCGCTTGGCATGGTCCTCGTCTCGCCGGATTTCCGGTTTGTCTCTGTCAACCCTGCCTGGGTATCCATGACCGGATACCCTGAAGAGGAGCTGCTGCGGATGTCTTTTGAGGATATCACGCACCCGGATCATCCTGCCGGTGACAGGGAGGATATACGGAAGCTGGCGGCTGGCACGATCCCGGTATATGACACGGAGAGACGGTATATCAGGAAAGATGGCAGCATCCTCTGGGGATTGCTCAAGGTAACCACGATCCGGGATCAGCAGGGAGCACTCCGTTTCTTCTCCTGCCAGATCGAGGACATCACCGAACGCAAGCTGGCGGAAGAGGCGCTTGCCTCGGCGAACAAGAAACTCAACCTCATGAACAATATCACCCGCCATGACATACGGAACCAGCTTCACGCCCTCCGTATCGCCATCGATCTCATCGACAGGAACCATCTTGATCCGGAGACGCGGAAATTGATAGGGATCACTGAGAAAGCCGCGGAAACGATCAACGGTCAAATCGAGTTCACCAAGGAATACGAGAACATCGGGGTCAATACCCCTATCTGGCAGGACTGCCGTACCCTCATCGATACTGCAGCAAGGCAGGCCCCGCTGGGAAATGTCACTTTGATCAGCGATCTGCCTGCGGGAACGGAAGTGTTTGCCGACCCGATGATTGTCAAGGTCTTCTACAACCTGATCGATAATGCTGTCAGGTACGGGGAGAAGATCACCGCCATACGGTTTTCTGCAGAGGAGTCCGGGGACAATCATCTGATCCTGTGCGAGGATGATGGCAATGGTATCCCTCCGGATGAGAAAGAACGGATCTTCGACCGTGGCTTTGGCAGGAACACCGGCATCGGGCTCTTCCTTTCCCGTGAGATCCTTGATATCACCGGGATCACCATTCAGGAGACCGGAACCTACGGCGAGGGCGCACGGTTCGAGATTAAAGTTCCATCGGGACGGTTCCGTCTTGCGCCACCATCGGCAAACCCGGGATGATTTTCACAGTTTCCTTTGACAGTATTTAAAATTCCCACCAGCCGATCCAGCAATTATTTTTATCGTCACCTCCGGACCTGTTTCTTCCCGTATCCTGATCCGGGGCTGAACCATACCGCCTCTTTTTTAGATATGTTCTAACCTATTATAGATTAAAAGTCAGGCAGACTATGTTCCTCACCGAAGCACAAGATCTGTTCACCTTATTCTTCGCAATTTATTTTGCTATGATAATAGATCGCTCCCATGAGATGTATAAACCATGGGACACCTACAATGCATGGAGGGGAAAAACTCATAATATCAGGCGTCTGCTGGCAGCATGGATTATTTTATTCGCCATACCGCTATTGCATTTTGCGATCTTATTCACACTTCTTGGATCAGTTGATGTTCCATTCGATATGACGATCAGCGGCATTTCAAATGTTGTTTTGATCGGCTTCAGCTCATTTTTCGAGTTTGGCTATTTCAGAATATACGAATCTTTTCTGCATAGATATCCCACTTCGTTTTTCTCTGACGAAGACCTGACTCAGATAGAGGCTTCAGGCAAAATCCGCCCGGATTTTGGGGCTCATTTTATCCCCGGAACATTATATGTAATCCTGTCTACTTTGGCTATGTTAATCGCGATTTATTATTAATGGTAACTGCTTCATCATGACCACCAACTATCTATTTCCAAATTCCCTCCAACCGCTCCGGGAATCTACGGAACCCCGTCTGGCATGAAAAAGTCACGACTTTTTCATCAGGCGCGCCTGAAAGGCTTTGCCATTCCTACCCGTTTCAGGACAGGAACTCCGGCACGCGACAGTTAATTAATAAAGACTAAAACACAGCTCTAAAGGCGAACAGAGCGATCGCGGTCTGGCAAAGGGGAACGGTGAAGGCATGCATATCATCGAGACAAAGAACCTGACAAAGACCTACGGGAACCTCACCGCTGTCGATCACCTTGACATGGAGATCGGGAAAGGGGAGGTGTTCGGCCTGCTTGGCCCCAACGGGGCGGGAAAGTCGACAACCCTCCTGATGCTCACCACCCTGATCCCGCCGACATCCGGGACGGCGCTCGTGAATGGTTTTGACATCCTGCGCCAGCCCGACCAGGTCAGGAAATCGATCGGGATCGTCTTCCAGGACCCGAGTTCGGATGAGACGCTGACCGGGTACGAGAACCTGAAGCTCCACGGCCTCCTCTACGATATGGACGCGGAATTGCGGGAGGAGAGGATCGTGGAGGTACTCTCGCTCGTTGAACTTACGGACAGAAAAGACGACATGGTCAAGAAATATTCCGGGGGGATGCGGAGGAGGCTCGAGCTTGCGCGGGGCCTGATGCACCACCCCGAGATCCTGTTCCTGGACGAGCCGACGCTCGGCCTCGACCCCCAGACCCGGGAGCACATCTGGGAGTACATCAAGAGACTGGCAACGGAGAAGAAGATCACCATCATCCTCACCACGCACTATATGGACGAGGCCGACCGGCTCTGCGACCGGCTCGCGATCATCGACCGCGGGAAGATCGCCGCACTCGGCCCCCCGGCCCTGCTGAAAAAAGAGCTCGGCGGCGACATCATCCGCATGAGGGGCAGAAACTTCGACCTGAAATCGCTCAGGGAGCTGGACTATGTCACAAATATCACGAAGGACGACGGGGGGATCAGCGTAACCGTCAGGGACGCCAGCCAGTACCTGCAGGACCTGCTTGGCCGCGCAGGTACGGTGGAAGGCGTCGAGGTCCGCCCGCTGACCCTGGAGGACGTGTTCATCCACTATACCGGCAGGGCGATCCGGGAAGGGGCCCCCGAGGGCGGCTGGGCGGAGAAAGTGATGAAGGCAGGGAGGAGAAAATGAGCGACCTGAAAGGAATCTACGCGCTCTGGTACCGCGAATTCAAAGTCTTCCAGCGGGAGAGGTCCCGGATTGTTGCATCCATCGTCAACCCGGTACTCTGGCTCCTGATCATCGGCGGGGGTCTCGGATCCGTCCTGTCCTTCGGGGGAGTGGACTACTTAAGTTTCCTGTACCCGGGGATCCTCCTCCAGTCAGCACTGTTCTCGGCGGTCTTCTTCGGCGTGTATATCGTCTGGGATAAAAAAGTTGATTTCTTAAAAGAAGTCCTGGTATCCCCGATGTCCAGGACCTCCATCTTTATCGGCAAGATCCTCGGGGGGTCCACGGATACGCTCCTCCAGTCAGCCATCCTGCTCGTCATCGGCTATGCCTTCACGCTGACCGGTGTGCTGAAGGGGATCACGTTCTCCCCGTTCTCGGTCATTATTTCATGCGTTTTTTTGTTCGTAACTACGGTCGGGCTCGTCAGCATCGGTCTTATCATCGGCTCGCAGATGGAGAGCCCCGAAGGGTTCCAGCTCATCAGCAGCTTCCTGATATTCCCTATGTTCTTCCTCTCCGGGGCCCTCTTCCCCATCGAGAACCTGCCTGCATGGCTCACCCCCTTCGTGCTGGTCAACCCCGCCACCTATTCGGTGGACGGGCTGCGGGGGGCGCTCGTCGGGCTGCACCGGTTCAACCCCGGCCTAGATCTCCTTGTCATAAGCGCATTCTCACTGGTCATGATCCTCATCGGTACCTATGCCTTCAGGAAGATGAAACTGTGAGCGTTTTGGTGTACCGGCGGGTACTGGTGCACTGAAGGTTGATTTGAACATTTTTACGGGACGAACTGTTGGTCATCGACCGTACATCCAGCAGCACCCGTTCAGGCATACCGTGTCGATCCTGCAGGCAGGCAACCGGAAGGCGGACGGTGTATATTGCCCGGGGGAATTACCTGATAAGCTTACGTGGACAACCGGAACGTATGACAGAACGATCAGGTATTCTCTACAAACTGGCCCTTTTCAAGCAGCGGTACACCCGGGGGACTTCGTGGACCCAGATCCTCCTGAACTTCGGTATCATCACCGCCAACGCCAAACTGTTCGAGGACTTCTTCCTCCTCCACCTCGGGCTGACAATTCCCATGGTCATCGCCATATCGATCCCAATCTATATCCTGTTCTGCTACATCCTCGGGCATATCGATGAAAAGAGCGGATTCTGGCAGATCGAGAACGATCTCGGGTACCGGGTGACCCCGTTATCCGACGAGATGCTCCAGGCCATACGGGAGATCAGGAAGAAACTCGACTGATCCGGCAACCAGCCAACGGCCACAGGATGTCCGGTATCCGCGGTCCAACCAGCTGGCGCAGCCGGTGATCCCCTGGCCGGAACCATGCAATGGTTCTTAACCGATCCTGATCATTGGGTTCAGTGATAAGAATGCATACCTGCCCGCATGCACGGCTCTGGGGAATACTCGTCCTCTTCTGCATCATCATACCGGCCGGGCAGTCAGTCAGCCCGCTCTGGACCGTGCCGGCACCCCCGGGAGTGGATTTATCCACGGTTGTCATCTCGCACGATGGTTCGACCATCGTCGCAGGAGGGGACCAGCTGATCGCACTAACCCCCAACGGGACGAAATTGTGGTCGGGCTGGTCGGGAACCACCCTCGACCTGAGCCAGGATGGCAGGTACATCGTTACGTCCCGGGGCCAGAATGTCTGGCTTTTCACGCGGCAGGGAATCCTGCTGTGGGACAGGCCGCTGGGGGACAGCGTGACCGGTGTTTCCATCTCGCCGGACGCGGAAATAATCGTTGCCGGCGGGGGGAACACCGTGGAGTCCTGGTACAATTCCGGTTCCGGCCTCGGGGTGAATGTGACAGAAACTGTACAAGATATCAAACTCTCCCCGGTAAAAGACCAGGTGATCGTTGCCACGGCAACGGCGTTGCGGAGCTTCAACCTGAGTTATGTCCCGAACTGGTACGACGACACCTTCAGTCCCGGTATCGTTGAGATATCCGGCGACGGCACCGGTATCGTGATCCCGAACGGCAACCACCTGCGGATGTATCATGGAAGCGGCACCCTTCTCTGGGACCGGGCATTTCCCGGCGGGAATATCATCTCCCTCGCTTACTCGCGGGACGGATCGACGATAGTGGCAGGGCGCGACGACCGATCGGTCATTGTCGTTGACCGGGACGGGAACCTTCTCTGGTCAGGAAACGCCGGAACCTGGGTAATGAGCGTGGGCGTATCAGATGATGGTTCCACCATCGCGACCGGAAGTATCGACAACCAGATCCACGTATTCAACCGGAACGGCACGCTGCTCGGGATCTCTACAACACAAAACCCGATCAAATCCCGTTCGGTTGCCGTGAGCGGGGACGGTTCCCTGATAGTGGCTGTCGATCTTTCCGGCGTGTATGGTTTTTCCCGGTCCCAGTTTACCATGCCGGTTGCGCCACCAACCCCGGAAGGTACGGTGAACGCCTCAACCGGAACAGCACCCGAGATCGTGACACCAGTCGCAACGATCACGGCTGCCGGGATAGTGCCATCGGGTTCCGGGAACGCATCAGTCAGGGCAACCGGGACAACGCCCCCATCAGGATCCCCGTGGATTCTCACCCTCTTGCCTCTGGCACTTATCATCGTGGCACGAAAAAAATGACGTGGATCCTGTGATATTGTTCTCACCATGCCAGACAAAAGGGGTCAAGGTACTATCATGGCCAGACCGCCCGGTCGATGGCCGGGCGTCCCGACAAGCGGGCTTCATCGATCGCTCCCGCCCCGCAAAGATATCCTTAAACATCTCCCCCGCAAAGATCTCCCGGGTGAATCTGAATGGACAAGATAACCGTCGGCCCGATGCCGTACATGAGTGTCATGCCCGCCCTGCTCGTGGGCGCAAACGTGAAGGGAAAGCCGAACTACATGACCGCCGCATGGGCCACGACAGCCTGCATGGCGCCGCCGATGGTGTGCGTGGCGATCAACCATGCACGTTATACGGCGAAGGGGATCGAGGAGAATAATACCTTCAGCCTGAACGTGCCGTCAGCGAAACTCGCGGTCGAGACCGACCATTGCGGCCTCGTCTCCGGTGCGCAGGAAGACAAGTCGAAGGTCTTCAGCTCATTCTACGGGAAACTGAAGACCGCCCCGATGGCCGGGGAGTGTCCGGTCAATATCGAGTGCAAGGTGTTCATGGCCGTGGACTGCGGCAGCCATACGCTCTACATAGGCGAGATCGCGGAGATCCATGTCGACAAGGCGTGTGCAACGGACGGAAAACCGGATATAGCGAAGATCAACCCGATCGTCTACGCCCAGTCCGCGTACTTCTCGGTGGGGAAAGAGGTTGGCAAGGCGTTTTCTGCCGGCAAAAAATACAGGAAAAAGTGAGAACGGTCTGTTTTGCCGGAAAAACTTGCTCTTTTTTAGAATCAGACCCGCAGTTTATCAGGGTTCACCGGGAGACGCTGATCTTCGGTGCAGTATCAAGATGAAACGGGGCTCCTCTCTCCTGATACCCGATCCCGCTTCCTGACAGCACAAAGGACAACCAAGGGTATTGCATGTCTGCGCGGTGTACGGGGGGAATTTCCTCTCATCCCGAAGAAGGGTCAGACGCTCAAGACGGAGAAGCGGTTCAGCTCCAGGTATGGATGGAACGATCGACCCCTTCCCGCTCGTCGCCGCAAATACCTTGAATACCTTCAAACATCCATAACCCCCTTGCAGGAGAACGATTGCGGACCGGCAGGGTGAAAATGGGATGGTGAACACGGGACAGCAGCACAGGATGAAACGATCGGTCGAGCGGCTCTTTACCGGCAGCTGCCATACACCGCTGATCAGGCTTGAACGCGAGCTTCTCAAACGGGGATTTGTCGAGACAGGCGCAGACCAGGTGGCGGTTGCGATGGAGAACGTCCCCATGGAACTCTATCTTGAGATAGAACTGGAAGGCGCCCGCTGCATCCACAGCTACCTGATCGTCTCATTCGAAGAGAAGGAGAAGAAACGCCGGAAGTTCCGCTGGTAAGTCCCGCCAGCTGGCACCTCTTTTGAACCGATCATACCGGGAGGAGAAGATCGGCTCAGACGTAAGCGACTCACGGGTTTTTGCCGGTGACTGCCAGTCGCCTGAAAAATTATCTTTTTTTATTGAAACAGGAAAGAGATTCCCGGATACTGCGAAATCTCCTGCGTACATCGGGAAATCCCCGGGAAATCAAAAGAAAGAATATATAGTACATTTTTTGATATTTTTATAGCGCACCGGGATGGTCAGAAAAAGACGGAAATTTTTTTTATGTATTCTATTCTTTACGTGGACGATGAAGAGTTCCTGCTGACCTCGAATAAGATGCTGCTGGAAAAAAGCGGCGAATTTTCGGTGGATACGGTACTATCTGCTGAAGCGGCGCTCAGGCAGATCCCGGTGATGAGGTACGATGCGATATTATCAGACTACCAGATGCCGGGGATGGACGGGATCGAGTTTCTCAAGCAGGTGAGATCGCGGTTCGGCACCCTGCCGTTTGTGTTGTTTACCGGAAAAGGGCGGGAGGAGATCGCCATTGAAGCCCTCAACAACGGCGCCGATTTTTACATACAGAAAGGCCCCGACATCAAAGGGATGATCGCCGAACTCAAGCACAATATCCGTCGCGCAATTGAGAGAAAGCGGTTCGCGGAGAGGATTGTCGAGTCCGAACAGCAGCTGGCTGATATCATCGATTTTCTCCCCGACGCGACCTGCGCGATCGATATCCACGGGAAGGTGATCGCATGGAACAGGGCGATGGAAGATCTGACCGGGATACCGAAGGGTGAGATGGTCGGGAAAGGGGACTATGCCTACTCCGTGCCGTTTTACGGGGAGCGTCGTGCGGTCCTGATGGACCTCGTGCTCAAGGGAGATCCCGGGGCCGAAGTGCACTACGATCGCCTCGAAAAAACGGGGGGCAAGATCAATTCGGAGGTATTCATTCCCAAGGCCTTCGGCGGGAAAGGGGCCCGGGTATGGGCAACTGCATCCCCGCTGTATGACCGGTCCGGAAACGTCATCGGTGCCATCGAGTCCATCAGGGATGTCACGGAACTCTACCTCATGAGGCGTGAACTGGACACGGCCCGGGAGATGAACCTGGGGTTTGCCAATATCCTTCCCGTGGGCGTGTACGAGATGGACCTTGCCTACCGGCTCACCTTTGCCAATGACCGGACATTTGAGATGTTCGGCTTCAGCCGGGAGGATGCTGACCCGGACATCTGTATCCTGGATTATGTTGCCCCGGAAGACCGGGATCGGACGGTCGGGGGGATCCGGAATGCATTAACCGATCAGAACAAGAACGGCCAGGAGTACCTGCTCCGGAGAAGAGACGGCAGTACTTTCCCTTCCATGATCTATAGTGCGCCTGTCATCGATCCCCTGTCAAAGAAGATCATTGGCCTGAGGGGAGTCATCATAGACCTCACCAGGCCGAAACGGGAGGCGAAGGCACTTCACGAGAGTGAAGAACGCCTGAAACTTGCGGTACGGTCCGGGGATCTCGGGATATGGGACGTGGATATGCGCACCCTGACGGTCTACGAGGTCCATGAATGGGCCCAGCGTACGCTTGGCTATGATCCGGGACTGAAGCCCGTGACGATAAATGCCTGTAAGAACATGGTCCACCCGCTCGACCTGCCCCGGCTGCTCTTTGCATTCCTCCGTCATGTCAAGGGAAAATTACCCCTCTTTGAAGGAGAATTCCGGATGCGCCACAAGGACGGGACCTGGAAGTGGGTCATGGCCCGCGGAAAAATAATTGAGTGGAACGCCAGCGGTGAACCCGTCCGGATCACGGGAACGATCAATGCTGTCACCCGCCCCTCAAAATGATGCGGGGCACCAGTCCGCCGCTGGCGGATCGTGAGATTGATGTGGCACCGGAAAGAAGATAGATCTATCATGGATGTTCCCGCAACCGTCTTCGATCCGTGTGACGGAGTGAAACCCTGATGCCGGAAGCTATTCCCGACCCTTCCCTTCGCGCCACCCTCATTTCCCTGCAGAGAGCGGAGATCACCGAGCACCATATCTACGCGAAGATCGGTTCGGTGACAAAAGACCGGCGCAACCGGGATGTGCTGGAGCGTATCGCTTCGGAAGAGATGGACCACTATGCCATCTGGAAGCACTACACCCGGCAGGACATCCCGCCGGATATGTTCCGTATCTGGTATTATTGCGTGATGGCATGGCTTCTCGGGATGACCTTCACGCTCAAGCTGATGGAGAGCGTAGAGAAGCGTGCCCAGCAGATGAATCCGGCACTCGCCGCTGCAATTCCCGAGATCCCCGGGATGCTCGCCAACGAGGCAGAGCACGAGCGCGAACTCATCGACCTCATCGACGAGGAACGGTTACGGTACATGGGCTCGGTCGTACTGGGGCTCAACGACGCCCTGGTGGAATTCACCGGCATGCTCGCCGGGCTGACGTTTGCCCTCCAGAACTCCCGGATCATCGCGGTTGCCGGCCTGATCACCGGCGTTGCGGCAGCCCTCTCCATGGGGTCTTCGGAATATCTCTCCCGGAAATCGGAAGGTGGGGCAACGGACCCGAAAAAAGCGGCGCTGTACACCGGGTTTACCTACATGGTGACCGTGGTCCTGCTCATCCTGCCCTTCCTGGTACTCGAAAACCCCTACACCTCTCTTGTACTCACGCTGTTCGGGGCCGTTGCCGTCATATTCTTCTTCACCTACTACATCTCGGTGGCAAAGGACCTTCCTTTCCGGACCCGGTTCGCCGAGATGCTCGCGATAAGTTTCGGTATTGCGGCGGTCTCCTTTGTCATAGGTCTCGTGATACGGGTGGTCCTGAACGTCAGCGTATGAGGAGATGGACGCATATTATTCCATCCCCCTGCGCTCCCGTCGGCAGTCATCACGGCGCCGCGGATCCCGCCACCATGAATATCCCTCTGGCGGTCAGAAGGAGACCAGCGAGGGGTGACCTGCGGGCTATATTCACAATCCCCGTCTTTCCTGACGTTTTATATACCCCGGAATAAAGATGAGGTAATTATAGCATGCCTTCCCTTAATCTCGTATGGGAGAAAACCCTTATACAGCCATCTCCGGTCTGATCTCCCATGCCCCTCCCCCTGCATGCCCGGCACAGACTCAACGTGCGGGCCAAGATACTGATTATTTTCCTGGCCCTCTCCCTCATCTCCCTCCTCATCACCGGGTACGTGGCGTTTTTTACCATCAGCAGTGTGGGTAGATCTGCTGAAACAAGCAGCTTGTCTCTCGGGCAGGAAGCCGTGGACGAGGCCAGCTCGGCCCTCCGGCACTCCGGGGAAGAGAACCTCATCCAGATCGCAACCAGCGAGGCTGCGGTCACCAATGTCCTGTTTGAGGATACGGATTCCGAGATGGAGATCCTGGCTGCAGGCGCAAAGATCCTCGGGAACAACCCCCCAGTCCGGCCGGAGATACCCTCCTTCGGGAGGAATGAGCCCCCGCCGGACCCTGGTATGGCAGTGCTCTACCTCATCTCCCCGGATTCCCGGATAACCCGCGATTCCGGGGAGTTCAAAGCCCTTGCAGGTCTGGACGATCTCCTGTACTCTGTGTACCAGACCGATGAGAACATGTCCAGTATCTACGTAGCCACGGACTCGGGCATCGTCCGCATGTACCCGTGGATCTCCATGCCGGACCGGATGCCGGATTCACGGCAGAGAGCATGGTTCGTCGGGGCTGAGAATACGAGTGATATCTTCTGGACCGGACCTTATGTGGACGCTGCGGGGCACGGTCTTGTGATGACCGCCTCGAAGGCCGTCAGTACGAAATACGGCACGTGGGTGATAGGCAGCGATGTCACCGTCGACGTAGTCAACGCAGCGTTCCTCAACATGACCCTCGGCGGCAAAGGATATGCCGTGCTCATGGACGGCGGGGGGAATATCATCAGCCGCCCCGGCCTCTCGGCCGGGAACTTATCCTGGGATAAGCCGTTCAGCAACGAGAATGTCTTTTCAAGCCCCGACCCGGCACTTGTTGCGGTGGGGAGGAACATGACGGCCGGTAAGACCGGCGTCGAGGTGGTGCAGTTCGGGGGCGAGGACACCTATGTTGCCTATGCTCCGGTGGGGTTCCAGAACTGGAGTTTTGCCGTATCCATGCCCGTCGCTGAGATCACCGCGCCGGTGGAAAAGACCCAGGAGAAGATCCTCAGTTCGACCCGGGAGACCGGTAGCCTCATCAACCGCCGGACGGGGGAGGTACTGGATATTTTTGCCGTGCTCTTCATCATACTCCTGGTCGTTGTCATCGTGCTCTCCCTCTACCTTGCCCGTGTCATCACCCGTCCCGTTGAATCGCTCAAGGAAGGTACGCTGGCCCTGGGCAGGGGAGATCTCGATTACCGGGTCAGGATTGAGACCGGCGACGAGTTCGAGGATCTGGCCGGATCCTTCAACTGCATGGCTGCAGACCTCAGGCAGAATATCGAAGATCTCCGGAGAACGACTGCCGAAAAGGAGCGGTATACCAAGGAACTCGAGATAGCAAAAGAGATCCAGGAGAGCATACTTCCCGAATCAACACCGGATATCCCCGGCTTTGAGACGGGAGCGGTGATGATCCCTGCCATGGAGATCGGCGGAGACCTGTATGATTTCATCCCGGTCGAAGGAAACCGCTGGGGTTTTACCATCGCCGATGTATCCGGCAAGGGCGTGAGCGCAGCGCTCTTCATGGCGATCTCGCGGAACCTCATCCATGCAAGCGGGAGGGCGCTGGCGGACCCGTCGGCAGCCATACGGCAGGCCAACCGGCTGATGTACGAGGACAACCGGTCGAACATGTTCATCACGGTCTTTTACGGTGTTCTCGATCCGCTCCGGATGACGTTTGCCTATGTGAACGCCGGCCATAACCCCCCGCTGCTGGTGCGGGGCGATCCGCCGGAGGTGATAAGCCTCGAAGGGAAAGGCATCGCCCTCGGCGTGGTCCCGGACGTGAATATTGTCCCCGGTCTCCTGGCGCTGGAACAGGGAGATCTTATCGTCATGTATACCGATGGCGTCACGGAAGCTTTCAACGAACAGGACGTGGATTTTGGAGAGGAGCGGCTCGTTGACTTTGTCCTGAGGAACAGGACACAAGCTGTCGGGGAGATCATCTCAGGACTCCTTAACGAGATACGGCAGTTCTCCGGTAATGCCCCGCAGTCTGACGATATAACACTGGTCGTACTCAAAGTGCTGTAGCGGGTTGCGCTGCCGGCCCTATCCGGAGTTGTGGGGAAGATCAAAATACGGGCTCTGTAGAAATGCTCAAAGATATACTATGACGCTCTTGGGGGCTACGGCATATGATGCCTCCGCCCCCGCCGCTGTGGCAGCTCGAAAATGTCAAAAACATTTTCTCGAGCCTGCCATGCCTTTGGCAATGGCTGCATCCCCCATATTGGGATAGTTCCTCAGAAGGTTGATGAAAAAACCCTGAGACCGGGAGAGATAAAAAGGGGGGCAAGGGGGTGACCCCTTGCGTTGCCCCCCTACTGGGGGAGAGAGGGGGTCACCTTCATAATTCCGAAGAATATCACCGGATTACAGGAAAAAATGGACTATACCCAAATCAAAATACTTTTTTGAAACCGGAAGGATCTGTCTGTACGTGGCCGTTCCATTTTTACAAGGTACTCCTTGAACCCCGTGCCCTTCGGAGTACCCCAGGTGTCGCACCCCACGTCAGTCCGGATACATAGGGACACCCCGGTCCGATCCCGGGGCCTGGAGCCCGCCCTTTCTGGCAGGAAAAGGTGGGGTGTGCGGTCTTCCGGATTCCGTGAAAGACCCGGACATACGATCATACCCGGGGCTGCTGCTGGGTAGCGCAATGGAAGGTGCCGAACCCTTCGACCATTGCGCGGGCGTTGATCCCCACCACCTTCCGCCCGGGGAAGAGTTTCTCCACAATCCGGAGGGCAGCTGCATCCTTCGGGTCGTCGAAGACCGGCACGATCACGACCGTATTTCCGATATAGAAGTTGGTATAACTCGCCGGGTAGCGCTCATCCCCGTCAGCAACTTTTGAGGGCATCGGCAGTTTCACCACGGTCAGCGGCCTGCCGTCCTGATCGGTCGCCTGCCGGAGAATCATGTAGTTTTCCTGCAGGGCCGGATAATTGGTATCGGAGCTATCGGTCTCATACGCACATACCACGGTTGACGGGCCGACGAACCGGGCGATGTCGTCGATATGCCCGTCCGTGTCATCCCCGGCGACACCTTCGTTCAGCCAGATGACCTTTTCTGCCCCCAGGTACTCCCGGAGCCGCTCTTCGATCCCCCCCGCTGAAAGCGCAGGGTTGCGGTTGGGGTTCAGGAGGCATGCCCGGGTTGTCAGCACGGTCCCCCTGCCATTCACGTCGATCGATCCCCCTTCCAGCACGATACCGGGCTCGAAGAGAGGCAGCGAGAGGCGGCGGTTCATGATGCGGGGGATATCCCCGTCCCGGACCTGGTCCTCGTATTTCCCGCCCCACGCATTGAAATCCCAGCGGACCATGGCAGTTCTCTGCAGGGCACGGCTGACGACGAACGTGGGCCCGTAGTCCCGGATCCAGACGTCGGAGTATTCACTCGTATGGAGCGTGACCTGCCGGAAGTCCACCCCCAGGTCACGGAGCCCCGCCCTGACTTTGCGGCGGACTACGGCAGTCGGGACGAACAGGTCCACCTTCTCCGAAGGATGGATCGCGGCGATGAACTCGTAGTATGCCTGCTCGACTGCTGCTATCCGGGGGAACGTGTTCCTGTTGTGCGGCCACGAGAGCCAGACCGTTTCATGGGGTTCCCATTCCGCCGGCATATGGAACCCCCGGTTCCGGGGGGTGTCGCCTCTTCGCAGCAGGGGGAAGACCGGGTCTTGACCCGGAAACGGTACGCCGATCCTGCCATAGGTCTCCGGGCGGCGGTTCCGGAAAAAACCCCACGAGTCGCGGACAGAGGTGTTCATTGCCAGATCCACCGGGGCGGTCAGGGTCTCTTCCGCGGCACCTGCCCGGGCGATGATCTTCCCGAAGGCATCGCAGACAAAGGAACCACCGAAAAACCGGATCCTCCCCTCCCTCCCGACCCTGTTCACCGCGGCGATGTGAACGCTGTTCGCAATGGCATGGCTCCGCTGGATCAGCTCCCAGGCCTTCCTCCAGTCCCCCTCTGCAGGCTCATCCGGGCTGGGGTGGCCGATTGCCGTCGGGTAAAAGATCATCTCTGCTCCTTCCAGGGCTACGCACCGCGCTGCTTCCGGGAACCACTGGTCATAGCAGATGAGGACCGCGATACGCCCGTAACGGGTCGCAAAAACCCGGTACGACTCTCCCGGATAGAAGTAGCCCTTCTCAAAAAAACCGGGATCCTGGGGGATATGGACTTTGTGGTAGGGCGGGTGAAGGCTCCCGTCGGCATCTATCACGACAGCGGTGTTGTAGAACCTGCCATCAGGAGCTCTTTCGAAGAGCGGCACGATGATGACCACTCCCCGGTCGCGGGCAATCCCGGAGAACACCGTTGTGGACTCTCCGGGGACCGTCTCGGCAAAGACCGTCGCATCAGTCCCGGGATGCTGCGGAAAATAGCGGCACCGGTAGAGTTCCGGAAGACAGATTATCTTTGCCCCCGCTTCTGCCGCCTCCCCGACACTCACCCGTGCTTTTTCCAGGTTAGCCCCGGGGTCATTGCCCACCTTCATCTGGATGAGCCCGATGATAACGTTTCCCGGATCCATAAGCCTCGTGGTATACGCATTTTTTTTCATGGGATATCAGGATATCCATATTTGACGCGGACCAGTCCGGCAGGGGTTTTCAAAGGACCGGGCGGGCACCAACTTTCGGGAATCATTCCGTGTCGCAGCTGCTGCCCGGAAGACCGGTCACTCCCGGGACCATGACTCTTTTGTGCAGCCTGTACGGAAACAAGCGATACATGCCCGAAAACAGTCGAATATATATTACTAAATGGGAAACATATTTTACCAAGAGATGCCATGAAGAGAAATACATTTTATATTTTTATCGGGTGTGTCGCGGTTGCCCTCCTCGCGATATTCTGGTATTCGGTGGAACTTCACCTCCCTTTTGTTCTCGAGATCGCCATCATTATCGGGATCGGGGCCCTTTACTTTGCACGACGCACGGTCACCGACCTTATCGAGGATGAACGGAGCGCCAGGATCACGGAAAAAGCGGCCATGAGGACGTTGCAGGTCTTCTGGGTCCTGTTTTGTGCATTTTCTGTAGGCGCAGTCATGAATATGCTGTATATACCCCGTTTCAACAGGCAGCAGCCCTTCGTACGCCCGGCGGAGGTGCTGCCTCCGGAGATCTTTCCTCCCCGGACGATCGGGTATATCCAGCTTGGCCTTCTCTGCCTGATGATATTCCTCTATGTCGGGTTCCGGTTGTATTACGCCAGAAAATACGGGGAATGGGAGACCGATGAAGAATAAGATCAAGGTTTTCCGGGCAATGCATGATCTCACCCAGGAAGACCTCGCTCTGGCGATCGGTGTTACCCGCCAGACCATCCTGGCAATCGAGAAAGGGAAGTATGTCCCGTCCCTTGATCTTGCCTTCAAAATTGCACGCTACTTCAACGTGACTATTGAAGAGGCGTTCACCTATGAAGAAGGAGTCCGGACGGTTGATGTCGACTGATGTATTCATGCATCCGAAGACCTGCGGAACGGGTTCAGGGACCAGAATATCCCCGGTTTACCGTCCGTCCTTTTTTTAACGGCGTTTCATATATTCGCTTCCCCCGATGAGGTCCGGCAACACCACCCTTTCCTGAGCAGGATGGTCTTCCCGGCTCCTTACCCGGATGCGTGCGCTGTCCCGCGATCCGGGGCCGGTCATGATGGGCCATGGAATGTCCTGAAAATTCACGGTACCGTCAGAGAAATGGAGGATCCCGGTGGCGTATGCATCTCCGGAAATTCAAAAAGTATAAATTACAAAATGTAAAATATATTTTACATTGGATCGCTTTTCTCAGCGCTTCCATCACGGATATTCCGGATTCGGGTGAATGCAATCATGAAAACGCCCAGAATTTACTACGGTGCCCTTGCGGTATTCTGCATAGCAGCACTGGGAGTTGGTATGGCCAGCGCGGGGGACGGAACGCACGCCATCTGCGGTAACACCGGCGTTGAAGGGTATGGACATCCGGTTCCCGGCCTGACCAGTACGACGGTTCAGCAGCACCTGCTGACTCATCTTGAAGAGCAGGGAGTGGACGTGAGTGCACTCAAGACTGCCTTCCAGAACGGTGATACGGCAGCGATAAAGATCTGGTTTGAAAACTACCGTCAGTCGCATCCCTTTACTATGACAGGTCCCGGGAACCAGGATGCGTCTTCATCCTAGACCACAACTATCATGGGAGGCCCGCACGATCTAACCCTTCAGATGTTTTGGTAAAGACTTCCGGTGTACCGGTATCCGGGACAACGGGGGGATCCGAACGCTCCAAAAAATGGGAAAAAACGAACGATTATTATCCAGATGAGTGTGTACCTGACAAAGAGGTATATAGTACAAAATGTAAAATATACATTACAATTTGTGCAGAGTCACCGAATTACCCGAAAGAACCCTCTTGAAGAAACATTGTAATATTCGAACACCTGTACCAGACAAAGGAGAGATTATGAAAAAACGCATAGGAATTTTCAGCTGCATACTTCTGTTGCTGCTTATCGGTGCTGCCAGTGCAGCTGCCACCTCAACGAGCACAAGCACAGGCACGAGCACAGTGAGCGCGTCGACAACGACACTTTCACCGGAACAGGCGCTTGCCCAGATCTCCGTCACTTCGGTCACGCTCGATCCCCCGGTATTTTATCCCGGTGAATCGGGGACTGTCACGGTCCAGGTGACGAACAGCGGAACCCAATCCGTAGCCCTCGAAAGTGCGTCTATCCTTGATCCCGATATTGCTGTTGTCGGGAATACGAACCCGTACAACACCATGCTCTACCTTGGTCCCGGAAATATCATGACCTATACGTTCGTGGTAAAGGCAACAGATACGGTGGGCACGTATTTCCCCTTATTCACCCTGGCGTCACGGGACTCAGGGAGCATCCGGTACCCTATCCAGCTCGAGGTGGAATCAAATGATATCCAGGCCGGTATCTCGTTGGAACCGGCCGTCTTCGGAGTCTCAACGGATAACAACGTCAACCTGAGTATCGTCAACCCGCGGGATGGTCCGGTCAGTACCATCGTCGTAACCCCGGAAGCCGACGGTGTTACGGTCAGTCCGTCGCAGGCTTTCGTGAGTTCGTTAGCTGGCGGAAGTAACGTGCAAATCCCGTTCGATATCATACCCACCACGGGTACAAACGTCACGTTCCATATCACCTACCAGAACGGCGTCATGAACGAGCATTCGACCGATGTGGTTCTCCCCCTGAACTTTGGAGTGGACAAATCGGCAGTAGTACCGGTCATCAACGACCTGGCTCTTGTCGACCAGGGAGGCATCTACGAGTTGACCGGTGACGTGACCAATGCGGGTATCACTGATGCGAACGGACTCGTCCTCATGGTCGGTCCGCCTGCAGTTCCTCAGCAGCCCTACTCGAACTATGCAGTCGGATCCCTCACATCCGACGACTTCTCGAGTTTTACCCTCACCTTTACCGCAAATGATCTCTCAAATGTCCCCATCATCACCCAGTGGAAAGATGCAAACGGGAACAGCCTCAGCTCAACAACCAGCTTCGATCTCAGATCGCTTGTTGCGTACGGCACCGGTGGCACGCGCAGCAGCTCAGGAAGTTCCAGTGCGGCCGGAGGCTCGGCAGCAGGCAGTTCCGCAGCGGCAACCGGTGGCGCCGGCCAGTACCGCGGCGGCGGGGGGCTTGGCGGCATCTTCGGCGGCGGCGGCAGGGGTGGCGGTCTTGCTTCATTCTATCCCGTGATTGCCGGAGGCATAATCCTCGTCATCGCTATCGTCCTGTGGATGAAACGGAAATGGATACTTGCAAAACTGAAGAAGCAGTGACCGGGTTGGTTATGAGCACACCTCCTCTCATCCAGCTCATCGACGTCTCAAAGGTGTACCACCTCGAGAGCGGTGATTTTACCGCTCTCGACCATGTCTCACTCGAGATCAATGAGAATGAATTTGTCGCGATCATGGGCCCCTCGGGTTCGGGAAAGTCGACGATGATGAACCAGCTCGGGATCCTTGATGTCCCGTCTACCGGGAAACTCATCATCGACGGCAGGGATGTGGCCGGCATGTCAAGTCTTGAGCGTACCCACATGCGCCGCGATATCATCGGGTATATCTTCCAGAAATTTTACTTAATCCCGCTCCTCTCGGCATACGAGAACGTGGAGTACCCGCTCATTCTCAAATACAAGCGCCGGGATGCATCCGGTAAAGCCCGTGCCATGCTCGAGGCCGTGGGGATAGACCAGGATATGAGCCACCACCGCCCCAACCAGCTCTCCGGCGGGCAACAGCAACGGGTTGCCGTTGCACGGGCCCTTGTCAACGACCCGAAGATCCTTCTCTGCGATGAACCTACGGGGAACCTCGACCGGAAGACCGGTTTCCAGATCATGGAGATCCTCTGCGGGCTCCACAGGGATGGAAAGACCGTCATCATCGTCACCCATGATCCCGTGATCTCAGAATATGCGCACCGGGTCATCCGGCTCGAGGACGGCAGGGTCGTAGAATCATGAGCGATATCTTCTTCGAGCTCTCGCTCCGGAGCGTGAAGCTGAATTTCCTGCGTTCCCTCCTCGCATCCATCGGCATTGTCATCGGTGTTGTCGCCATCTCCTCCATGGGGATGCTCGGGACCAACATGCAGCTCTCGGTAAAAGACCAGCTCTCGGCGAATGTCAACACGATCATGCTCACCTCAGACGTGGTAAAGATCGGCACGGGGGTCAACGCTTCTTCGACATCGATCGACCAGAGCGAACTCAACGATATCAAGAGTGCTGCAGGACAGAACGAAGTCGTGCCGATCCACCATACAAGTTCGCAGTTTACCATCGGAGACACGAATGGCCGCGGCACGATCTACGGGCTTGACCCCACGGATGTCCCAAAATTCCTCACGATCGCCGAAGGAGAAAATGTCCGTGGCAGTGACGCGCTTGTCGGTGCAACCATCGCAAGCAACTTCAACCTTGTCCCCGGAAGCACGATAAAGATCGGGGCGAACTGTGCAACGATCACACGGCCTGTTCTCAGGGTTGCCGGCATCCTTGCGGCACGGGGAATTGCGGCTGATGGCGTCAACGTGGATAACGGGATGGTTGTTGACGATACCTGGTATACGAATCATTTCGGCAACTTAAATGAGTACGATCAGGTCAACGTCATCCTGCAGGATGTGGATACCATAAACCAGACCGAAGCGACCATAGACGCGAAGGTCAACCGGAATGCCGATATTATACGGATCTCCGACGCCAGTTCCCGGCTGTCCACCATCACCAGTACGCTGGGCACTATCACGACCTTCATCATGGCGATCGGCGGCATATCGCTTGTCGTGGCCGCGGTCAGTATCTTCAACGTGATGATGATGTCGGTGAAAGAACGCGTGCAGGAGATCGGTATCCTGCTCTCGATCGGCACGGAAAAAGGAGAGGTGAGACGGATGTTCCTGTATGAAGCGATCATCCTCGGGCTTATCGGGGCTGTCGTGGGAGGGATCTGCAGTTTTGTCATCGGGTATTCGGTCGTGAACGCCATGATAGGTACTACTTCGTATTTCTTCCGGCCCGAGAGCCTGATCTATATCCCGTACGGCATGGTCATCGGCGTTGTCGTCTGTGTGGTGTCCGGGCTCTACCCGGCCTGGATGGCATCGAACATGGACCCGATCGATGCCCTGAGAAGCGAGTGAAGAAGTACCGTATGCCAACCTTTTTTCATACCCCGGATTGAACCATCCGGGATCGCCTTTTTTTTGCATTTGAGGGATAGCGACCCCGTCCCGGCAGCGTTGATCCGACAGGCCGCACCATGATTTTTGGAAGATGGTGTAAAAGTTCTGTTCATACCCATAAATTCTGGTGTGAATCGCGGTTAATATCCAAACCAAATACAAATTTTTTAATAATGTGCACCACAACATTAAAGGGTTGGTGCATCAGAACCCCGGCAACCCGGGTATATGGTGCGTTCTGGCATCCGTCTGATTATCTTGAGAGGTTATCATGGAACACATAGAAGATAAAAACAGGAATAATATCTTCCTGAACGACAACACGGCAAACCCCGCCCCGCTTGGCCTGTGTGCCTTCGGCATGACAACAATGTTGCTGAGCCTGCATAATGCAGGCCTCACCGCTCTTGCCAGCCCCATTCTTGCGATGACAATTTTTTATGGGGGAGTGGCACAGGCCATCGTCGGGATCATGGAATGGAAAAAGAACAACAGTTTCGGCATGCTGACGTTCGGGAGTTTCGGGTTTTTCTGGATCTCCTTTGCAGCCCTTCTCATGCTGCCGGCACTCGGCCTTGCCAAGGGGCCGCAACCGGTTGACCTGGCCGCCTTCCTCTCGATCTGGGGTATTTTTGCCTTTGGGCTCTTTATCTGCACCCTGGCGATGCACCGGCTCCTGCAGGTCACCCTTGCTGCAGTCGTTCTCCTGGTCGTTCTCCTCGTTGCGGCAGAGCTGACCGGGAGTGCAATGGTCCTTATCCTTGGCGGGATCGTCGGCATCATTGCCGGAGGACTCGCGTTCTACATGGGGATGGGGCAGGTCATCAACGAGATCTTCGGGAGAAGAGTACTGCCCGTCTGATCCCACTTTTTACTTTAGGATTATGGATATCACCTTTTTAGTGATTGCCTCCCTGTACATGACTTCGCGGACAAACCCGTTTTTCACTATCACCCGCATCGATGCCGGGTTACCGGAAAAAAAATTCTCTCTTAAATGCGGATGGTACCAAAGCGCCAGAGGGCTACCGGCACCATTGACCGGACCATTCCCGTGCCGGAGTTCTCCCTCCATTCGGATTCCGCCTGCTATGCGGACGAATACATGACCCCTTTCACCATGCACTACGGGAGAGATCGGTAACCCCGTTCTCATCCCGTTTTAGTCCGCTTTCACGAGGTCAAATACCCACCGGCTCACTCCCGGCGCCACGTTCCCGCATGGCTTTTCGTACAGGACCGTAAGTCCTTTCTGCCCGAACATCCCGGTCAGCGGTGGGACCTCGCTGCGGGTCTTGAATGTATAAAAATGGAGCATCCCCCCTCCAGCGACGAGTGGCAGAAAGGTGTCCAGGACCTGATCCATCCCGTAGGGTGTCGGGATGATCACCCGGTCGAACCGGTGGTGCGGCAACAGGGAGAGATCCCGGGCGTCTCCCTGGATGATCGTACAGTTCCGCCGGACATGGTTGAGTGCCACGTTCTCGTCGAGCCAGGAGAATGCGTCGGGGTTCTGTTCGACGGCAACCACCGGTGCGCCCTTCGCCGCGGCCGGGATGGCAAACGGGCCGACACCTGCGAACGGCACAAAAACCCGTTCTCCCGGTTCAACCTGGTCGATCACCCGTATCCGTTCGTATGCCATACGGGTATTGAAGAAGACCCTGCTGACATCCATGCGGTACTCAAACCCGAATTCCCGGTGGCGTGTCACGGTCGTCTCCCCGATCAGGATCTCATACTGCGCTGTCCGCGAACTCCCCGAGACCTTCTCAACCTTATTGAGAACCGTAGAGATATTTCTTCTCCGGGTGACGACAGCCTCGGCAACAGCGTGCCGGAATTCGGCCAGTTCCCCGGGGACCGACAGGACTGCTATATCGCCGATGACCTCGAACCGGTCGGAGAGGTGCTTCAGTCGGTCTTCAGGGATGATGCCTCTCATCTGGTCTCTGAGTCTCATTCTCCAGATATGAGGTGGACCTTCCCCGGTCAAAACAATTCCTGGATGAACACCCTCTTTTACCGCGGGTTTCATCCGGTATTGTGTAGTTCGCGGCTCCCGGATCTGGAAAAAATTCCGGCATATATCCAAAAACAAATATTAATGTGGCTTCAGTTACCTGTTCTCTTCATCATGATGCGGGTGAGGGGAGTCGAACGGATCCTGCGGGCATATGCCACGGTCGAGGGGGCCGGGGTGAAACTGCACCGGGCGTTCGGGAATTACGAGGTCCCCCAGTTCGACCCCTTCCTGATGCTGGACGATTTCAGGGCAGGGCGACCGGAAGATTATCTCGCAGGCTTCCCATGGCACCCGCACCGGGGTATCGAGACGGTCACCTACATGCTTGAAGGCACGGTGGAGCATGGCGACAGCATGGGAAATTCCGGGAATGTCAACGCCGGGGATGTCCAGTGGATGACGGCGGGATCCGGGATCATCCACCAGGAAATGCCACAACCGGTGAACGGGCGCATGGGCGGGTTCCAGCTCTGGGTGAACCTGCCCGCGGCACATAAAATGATGGACCCGCGATACCAGGAGATCAGGAAGGCGCAGATACCCGTGGCCTCTCCGGGTCCGGAGATCACCATCCGGGTCATCTGCGGGTCGTGCAACGGTATGACCGGGCCGGTCCGGGATATCATCGCCGATCCCCAGTACCTCGACGTATCCCTGGCACCGGATACGATCTTCACGTTGCCGGTCAGGCAGGGATATACAGCCTTCAGCTATGTCACCAGAGGGGAGGGGACATTCGATTCTGAAGAAGGACACCGGGTGGTCAACCGGGACCTGGTCCTCTTTGGTGGCGGGGCTTCGATCTGGGCGAAGTCATTTGGCAAAGGAATGCGTTTCCTCTTCGTCTCCGGGAAACCTATCGGGGAACCGGTTGCCTGGCGGGGCCCTATCGTGATGAATACGCGGGAGGAGCTACGCCAGGCATTCAGGGAGTATGAAAACGGGACCTTTATCAAAAAGAAAGCCTGATCTACCGGAAGTGCTTCGATCCGGGGGGTGCCGGCATGAGAACGCCTGCTTTCCGCACAACGCCCGATAACGTCGCATTTCTCTTCCGTGAAACACCTTTCCGCCAGATCTTCGAAGTCCCGGAATACCGGTTCAGCGACATCGGGCCCGGCGATTATGTCCTCGATATCGGTGCGAACGTCGGGGCATTCTGCATCCGTGCAGCCCGCATTTCGGGGCACGTCACGGCTGTCGAACCGGTTACAGAGCGGATACTTGAAGAGAACATCAGGCTGAACAACGTCTCCGTCACCGTTATCGCGGGGGCACTCGGGGACGGGAGACCAGCCGGGATCGCGTGGGACGGGAGCTCCGTAACCAGCCCCACTTACACGCTCCGCTCCCTCATCAGTATGGCCGGGGGGTGCGATTTTCTGAAATGCGACTGCGAAGGTGCCGAGTGGTCCATCAACCCTGCGGATCTCGAAACCGTCCGGAGGATAGAGATGGAACTGCATATTCCCCCGATAAGCGGTCCGCCGGATCCCGCGCTCCTCGAGTATATCTCCCGGCATTATGATCTTTCGATCGACCGGGACCCCTGTCATGCTGTTCTCGGTGTCATGGGGATACTCCATGCAGAACGGCGGGACTAAAAAAAGATTTTGCACTACATCCCTGTCCGGCCGGGGAGGGAACCGGATTTGCCCGCCGTCTTGCCAAGCTTCAAGAACCGGCCTGCCAAATACCGTGCAGGGAGATCTCATGTGCAGCGATAGTTTCGAACAAAGAAATGTCTTCCTCGACCAGATCCTCGCCGAACGCCGTTCGCACCGGGTGTTCAGACCCGAAGCGCCGCCGGAAGACGAGATACGCCGCATCCTCCATGCCGGGTTACTCGCCCCGTTCGCAGCGGCAGCGGTCGGGAGCCCGGAGGATTATTTCCGCCGGTTCTTCGTGATGAGGAACGGATCGAGGAGCATGGAGGCAGTCATCCCCCTCGTACGGGAGCAGGTCGCTGCCATGGCGCAGGACCTTGAACGGAAGATGGAGGACGATCCCGTCCTCCGCGCAAGAGCGGTCACGTTTGTCCGGCGGCTTGCTGCGATCCGGAAGATGGGGATGGTGCCCGGTGTCGGGACTGCCCCCTGGTATGTGGTGGTAGCAGAACGGAAAGGGTTCCCCCCGGTGGAGCTCCAGTCGCTTGCACACTGCATGGAGAACATGTGGCTGAAAGCGACTGCCCTCGGGCTCGGGTTCCAGCTCGTCTCGGTAACCTCGCAGATGTCCCCGGACCCGGAGTTCTGCAGGGTACTGGGCATTCCTGCCGGGGAATGGGAGCTGATGGGATGTGCGATCGGCTACCCTGCCGATGAGCTCTCGCCTTCCATCAGGCCACCGGTTGAGGATGTCACCCGCTGGCTTGTATAACAGGTTTTTTTGTGTAGAGTTGAACCGGTCAGGAATCCCCGACGGTTACCGTTTTTCATGAGAACGCATACCACGCCAGCATCCCGATACAGATGAGCGAAAAGATGAGGACAAGAGCACAATTGATGGCCTTTTCGTTCCCTGACATTGACTGCCAGCCGCCCTTCGGTCTCTTTGCGAGATACCCTATGGCCAGCCCTATCATGGTCCCGGCAAGGGAACCCAGCGCGATGACATTCAGGATGCTGAACAGGTCTGCACTCATATGTTCACGGTATCCGGGTTGCCTCTCTTCAGATATAAATCCCCGTCAGGCAGGGGCGGGCCCGGGCCCGTGCCGCGGGGGCGCCCGGCACCCGCGTCATGACGGGGTCCGCGGGCGGCAGACTATTCCCAGGGCTATAGCGATGCAGATGGCAAGCAGGGTCCCCGGGACGCTCTCTGCTGCCCTGAACGGAAGGGAAGGGAGCGGAGATACCGGTGCAAGCACAAAAGTCAGTGGCTGGTTCTGGCCGGCAACTACCGGTACTACCTGTTCAGTGGTGACAAATCCGTCGTGGGATACCGAGACCGTATGGTTGCCGGGCAGGATACCGGAGAGCGTGGAAGGGGAGGTCCCCGCATCCGCCCCGTCAAGAAGGATCCGGGCACCGGAGGGCGATACGTTCACCGGAAGAAACCCCAGCTCCGGAGCAAGGGTTATATTGACTTCCGCTGTCTGCCCGCTTCCGACTGTTACCGGGGTTGATACTTTCGTGTACCCGAACTTTGAGACGGTGACGTTATAGGTGCCGGGTTCCACCCCCTCTTTCGTCATGGGCGTTCTTCCCAGATACAGCCCGTTGAAGACGACCGAAGCTGCGTCCGGTACGGAAAAAAACTGGACCGAACCCGGTTCCGACGGCGTGGTCACAACGACGTACGGGTTGAGGAGGGTGACCGATAACGTCCCGTAATCGGCATCACTCAGGTGGGAACGGTCATCCGGGCCGTCAACCACCCAGATAGTGTATACCCCTTCGGCAAGGCGCCCCCCGGTATCTGCCGTATTCCATTCGTAGTTCCACCGGTCGTTGCCGTCCACATCAACAACCGTGAACCCGCCCTGGTCAGCACGCCGGTTGATATTATCGAGTGCTACGCCATTGACCGGCAGGTTGGGACCGGTCAGGAAGAGGTAGACCGACTGGCTGGCGGGCGAATATCCCGAGAGCGGTACGATATCTCCCAGATAGGTCTGGATACCGGGCAATGCCGAGACTCCGCTTACCAGGAGAAGACATGCAACGATGACCAGTGCCACGTATGCGGTGGTGCGGATGAATCCCATATGCCCTCATCTTGTTATTGCCGACCCTTGGTTAAGCCTTTTGGATTCCATGGATCTTTTGCCCCGGACCACAACCGATGTACGATAGTAACAGAACAAAAATGAGGGCGGTCATCACATCTGCCGGGCCTTGCAACGAGTTACCGGAAAAGGTCGTGGAGGTAAAAGCGGTACTGACCGAGTTTTCCATCGAAGTTTGATGCTCCGATATACATGACCGTCCCAGTTTCAGCCGCAGCCTGTATTCCGGTCTTCATCGCGTTCCGGATGGAGGCCTCATCGATGCCATTCAAGACGATCTCGTACACCGATGCGACTCCGTCAGGAACCAAAGAATCCTCGATCCGATCCTTCAGGGTCGGACACCAGCGATGGCTGGTGCTTGCCGGCATCGGGAAACGATAATTGCTGCACCCTACCTTGGAACCGCTTGCAACGATGCCACCCGCAAAGCTGGTTATGACCCCCCTCATCCCTCTCATCTCTTCAACCGCAGCTTCTGCACCGGAAAGTGCCGAAAGCCGGTCTTTACCCATGACCAGAAAGTTCCCGCCGGCAATACCCTTCGCAGTCCCGAAACGTTCCTCTCCCACATAATCGCCTTCCATAACCGGGATCTTCCAGCATTTCCTGCGGCCGACCATGCACCGCTCTTCATACCTGTCCCCGAAATAGTGCATTTTTGTGTAAAACCGGGAGGCAGCATCGGGGAGGCCGTCGAATGCAGAAGCGGTCGGCGTGGGGAGGATACACTGGGAGATCCTGCCAGCGACGTTCGATCTCATGTTCTTCTTGTCTGAACAGATCAGGATCGAGACCCCTGTCCTGCCATCCGGGGTCTCTTCCGGAGCGAGGCAGCTCTCGATCCCTGCTTCGCAGGGGCACCCGATCTTGGAGGTCGCAAATCCGGTAGCTTCAACCGCTGCCTTGTATGCCCACTCCTCCGTTGCTGCCGTGATGATGACCCGAGACAGCCAGACCGGGAATGCCTCGGCAAACGTGTCAAGTATCCCGGTGCCGTTGATCTCCACCGCTCACCGTCCCGTCCGGATACACGATACCGTCCTCGGTTATGATATAATCCATTCGGACATCATTCTCATCGACCGGCAGGCTGTCGACTTCCTGGCAGGCAAATGCGATCCCGACCTTCCGCAGACCCCGGTTTCTTGATAAGAAGCGGTCATAGTAGCCTGCACCGTACCCGATCCTTCCCCCCTTCCGGTCGAACCCCAGCATCGGGAGTATGATCGTACCGATATCCTCCGCAGCAGCCGGGATCTCGCTCCCGATGGGTTCAGGGACGCCGAACGTGCTCGGAACAAGGGCAGAAAAATCCCGTAAATATGACAACCGGAGACTTATGTCTTCCTTTACGATGATAGGAACGACAACCGGATTTCCACGATCGAACAGCGTGCTGATCAAAGGCTTTGTATTGACCTCTTTCTCCTTTGAAGTGAAGACCATCACGGTCTCGCCGTCCCCGATGATTTCCATGAGATGATGGCAGATCCTGTGGCTTTTTTCGAGCCGCTCTCCCGGTATCATAGCCTCCTTCCGCTGCCGCAGGATCTGCCGTACGCTGTTTTTCAGCTCCCTCATGGGCAGTAGTATATCGCAGGCGTATTTATGGTTTTATATCTCAAAGTACGGCAAGAATCCGGCAGGATTCTGCGATTGCGGGTGCACCCCCTCCTTTATAAGATGCCCGTTCCTTGAAGTACTGAAACCGGATCTCCCATAAATATTACAATATTCCGATTTGACGATGGGGCTGGCATATCCATATTCCGGGCACGATGAACGCCGCCGCAGTCGAAGAACTCTGATGATTTCTTCTTATCCTTGAGGTTCGGATGAACCTCTTCGGAGATCGGAGAGGTTTCTCAAAACCTCGACGAGGAGAAGGGAGGCGTGAGCCGACCTTCGACCTAAACGAAGAACCTGCCGATTCTTCTCCAGCCTGTTCTTCCTTTCGGGAATCTGAAAGGTTCATCAGAACCTTGAGGATGAGAAGAATTCGCGAGAATTCTTAGAACAGCAGTCTCCTGCGATCCGAAGAACGCTGATGCGTTCTTCTCCTGTCTCCATGACTTTGTCATGTCGCCATCCCCAAGAGCGTTTGCATCGGATACCGGGGATTTCTCCAGAGCCGTCTGATTATTTTTTCAGCCCGGGCGCTTCATCCCGTTTCGGCCGGGGCCCGGAAAAAGTTCATCTATGCCTTGTGTGTCTCTTTCTGGATCAGGGTGCCCCGGAGATGCCGGTACAGAGCGATGATGACCAGGACATAGGCAAGGGTCCTGATGATGATCAGCGGGATCGTCATCGGCACCTTCAGGCCGGCAAGGGTTACTGCGTGCGAGATACCGAAGAGGCCGAATGCTGCCCCGATATACAGCGGCAGGTTATCCCTGCGCCTTTTGAAACAGAGAGCTGCAAGGATGACGATGATGATACAGAGTACAAGGTTGATGAACGTGACAGGGTCCCATTCCAGCGCCATAGACTACACCGGAATGATATTACCCGGAACTTTTCTTTAGGGTAACGATCCGTTCCCGGTATTTTGCCGCCGTTCTCTTTCGAAAGTTTCTTTGAAGGAAAAAATGATTATTGTAGGCGGGGGGACCGGCAGGGGATACGACAGTTCCCGCTCAGGACGGGCCCCTCCCCGGGGCTACAGCGACTGCTCCCACGTATGGCCGCAGTCATTGCAGAGGCACACGACGATCGTCTTGTTTTCGACCGTCTTGCAGTCAGTCCACTCCGTATTTTTTGAACCGCACTTCGGACAATTTGACATGGTTTTTGCAACGGGACGCTGTAGTTATGGTGTTTGCGTACTTGCTTGGATCTCCAGGAAAATTGTATTCCTGAGGCCCTTACCGGCAGGCCGGAGATCAGGTACCGATCGCGGTACTCTCGCCAGGGTTCAGGACCTGAACCTTCAGATCGCTCGTCCGCTCGACCGCTTTTTTGAACGCATGCGGGTCAGCTGCAATCCTGTCCCAGGTATTGTAATGGATCGGTATCACCAGTTTTGCGCCGATGAAATTTGCCGCCATCATCGCTTCCGCACCACCCATCGTGTACCTTCCCCCGATCGGGAGCAGGGCGACATCCGGGTGGTAGAGGTCACCGATCAGCTTCATATCCGAGAACAGGGCCGTATCCCCGGCATGATAGACCCTTGCGTTGTCCATGCCGATGACGAAACCGGCTGCCGTCCCCCCGAACCCCGGTATCCCCCCCTCCTCGATGGAACTGGAATGGAGTGCAGGCGTCATCGTGAAGGTCACCCCGTCGACCGCGAGGGTCCCGCCGATATTCATGCCCTCCGAGGGGACGCCCCGGGTTTTGAGGAATCTGGCAACCTCGGATATCGCCACGGTCTTCCTTGCGAGCGAGACCGTCTCGCCCAGGTGGTCGTTGTGCCCGTGAGTGACCGCGACGATATCAGGATTCGTCCCGGCAACACTTCCGCCTTCGATAAACGGGTCGATAAGGACTTTTTTTGTGCCGGAGAGGAGCACACAGGAATGGCCAAGGTAGGTAAGCTGCATATATGCAGATCGGGTTACTCTCGGATGAAATTTACCATATGAGTATGCGGGCAGAAAAGGTGCGAGGGAACCGTCAGTAAAAAAGGACGGACATGTATCGGATAACAATCCTTTACGTCACATCGATCAGTTCGGCTTCCGTGATGTCGATGGAGTCGCCGAGACTGTCGGCGGTTGCGCTCCGGGTCATCTGCTCGGAGAGGTCCCGGTCTTCCATCACGTCCCGGATCCTGTCGATGTACGGGTCAATGGTCGGGTCTTCCTGTTCTTCGATCACGTGCCGGTACTCGCGGAGGGTAGAAGGGCTCACGCCGAGTTCTTCAGAAACCTCCTTCATGGTCTTACCGGACTCGATCAGCTCCTCCATCTTCTCCTTGTCAAAGGGCATCCTGAAGTCGAGTTCCCGGAAGAGTTTGAGCCTCACGCGGGCCCGTGCGACAGTCTTGGACAGCTTCTCGTCCCCAAGCTCGCGGGCGATTTCCGTGTCATTCTTTCCTGCATAGAATGACGTCACGAGCTTTGCGAGCTGGATCGGTTTCAAGGAGGTCTTGAAGATTCCCTGTTCCGTGATCTCTCTCATGACGAGAGCGACCTCGCGTTCGATCGCGTCGCTGTCTCTCAGGGTTCCATGGATATTTTTCATGGGCTCGACGATCTTCGTCTTGCCCGACATGGTACTGAAGAGTTTCAGAAGATGTGCCTTGCGTTTGTCTTCGGTCATTGCATACCCCGTATTGGGATTAGGATATACAATACTTCGTCAACTATTTAATGCTATCTTTATGCGTCGTTTGACCAAAAGACCTTTAAATTGGTGTTTGCCATTCATAGTGTTTCGTGTACAGACCACCCGGTTTTTCCGTATTTTTCTGTCCGTTTTCTTATCCCGGATATGCACGGCCGGTAATGGAAAAGGAATTGGTGGAGAGAGGAGAGTCTTTTTGTCGCCAGTCGTGCAACTCTATAAGAGACGAGTAATTCGTGATCACCATGAGCGATGTCTTTGAGAACGTGATGGAGCTTGCGAAACGCCGCGGGTTCATCTGGCCCACCTCGGAGTGCTACGGGGCGGTGGCCGGCTTCATCGATTACGGCCCCCTCGGTGCGATGATGAAACGGCGTATCGAGAATATCTGGCGGGATTTTTATGTCATCCAAGAGGGCTGTTACGAGATCGAGTGCCCGACCATTGCGCAGGAGGCTGTTTTTATCGCTTCCGGCCATGTGGCAGGATTTGCCGACAAGATGTGCCAGTGCCCGCACTGCAGGGAATACCTCCGGGCGGACCATGTTGCCGAAGGCGGGGGGATACGGAACGCGTCCACGATGAAGAACGAGGATCTCTCCGCAGCACTCGCCACCTGCCGGTGTCTTGCCTGCGAGGAGGTGCTCGGCACGGTCGAGGTCTTCCAGTTCAACCTGATGTTCAGGACCATGATCGGCCCGGGCTCGCAGAGGACCGGGTACCTGCGCCCCGAGACCGCACAGGGGATGTTCGTCGATTTTACCCGGCTGCTCCGGTTCTATCGCGACAAGCTCCCGTTCGGCGCCGTCCAGATCGGGAAGTCCTACCGCAACGAGATCTCGCCCCGGCAGGGCATGATCCGCCTCCGCGAGTTCACGCAGGCGGAAGCGGAGATCTTCGTCCACCCCGACGAGAAGAACCGCCACCCGTCATTCGAACGGTATGCGGATTACCGGATGCCGCTCCTCACCTCCGACCAGCAGCTGGCCTGCGGCGAGGCGGTTGCGTTGTCCATGCGGGAAGCGGTTGACAGGGGGGTCATAGCGAACGAGTACGTGGCGTATTACGTGGCCCTCACCCATGAACTGATGCTCGCGATCGGGATCAAGCCGGAACGGCTCCGCTTCCGGCAGCACCTGCCGGACGAGCTCGCCCACTATGCGAACGACTGCTGGGACGCAGAGATCTTCTCCGCCCGGTTCGGCTGGGTCGAGACCGTGGGAATTGCAGACCGGACGGATTATGACCTGAATGCCCATGCGAAGCAGAGCGGTACCCCCATGACGGTATTTATCCAGTACGCGGAGCCCAGAAAAGTACCCCGGCGGCGGATCATCCCCAACATGGGCGTGCTGGGCAAACAATACCGGGACAAGGCAAAGGCGATCTTTGCTGCCCTTGGTACCGCAACTCCTGACAGTTCGGGAGCCGACGTGGTCGTGGAGGGGGAGACGATCCACATACCCCCCGAGCTCTTCGAAGTCCGCGACGAGATAGTGGACGTCCGGGGAGAGGAGATCGTCCCGCACGTGATCGAACCCTCGTACGGGATCGACCGGATGTGTTACGCGGTCCTCGAGCAGGCCTATGACGAGGACACCGCTGATGGAGAGAAACGTACGGTGATGCGGTTCTCACCGAACGTCGCGCCTGTCCAGGTCGCGGTCTTCCCGCTCATGTCGCGCGACGGGCTCGACACCATTGCCGGAGACATCACCCGCTCCCTTCACAAACGGGGCATCCTTGCAGAGTACGATGACAGCGGCGCGATTGGAAGACGGTACCGGCGGCAGGACGAGATAGGCACCCCCTTTGCTATCACCGTTGATTATGATACCAAGGAGAACAACACCGTCACCCTCCGGGACCGGGACAGCATGAGGCAGGTCCGGGTTTTTATCAAGAAGCTGCCGGAGATCGTCGGGGCGCTTGTTGAGGGGAGCCTGACGTTTGCGGAGCTGGAATAGCTATATTCAAAATTTAAAAAAATAGCAATAACTGAACAAAAGGGAAAGTTAACTCCGGGTCAGAAGAAAATAAATTGAGAGCAATAATCCGATAATCAGCGAATATCTATCTCCATGAACAGCAACTAGACCCCGCCATTATCGAACATGCGACCGCTTCCGGGTGCAGCCTGTCAAACTTCATCGTAGGGATAATCTCCGGGGATCTACTGCTCTGGAATGATTTACCGGATAATGCCCGAAATGATATCGAACCGATCTTCCGGAAACTGGAAGACCGATTCATGGAATGATACCGATTAATTACTTTATCCTAATCTTTTTTCCCGGTTCTAGTACAACGTAGTTACAGTGGTGGAAAAAATGGCGGAATTTCTATGCATAAGGTGACGTTGTGGATAGTTGTGATGGTTTGATGGAATAAGCGTGGCTACAAGGCGTTATGCAAGGATGTTTCACGGAATGAACGATAAATCTTTAATGGCATATATCGTCTGAGGGATTTATGACTAAAAATCTCAAACCCATACCCAAATGGAAAACAGTTTCTGTGTTTGGTATCATTGTGATGGTTATTGGCTACGGGCTCATTTTATGGGGTGGCGGTTACAACAGTCAATTTTTAATTGAATTGGGGCTGGGGATATTTGCTATTGGCGTGCCATTATTAGCTTTTGGGTATGCTCTTAAAACCGATGAAGTGGTGACCTCTCTAGCCAATCTCAATTTTGATGAAAAAATAGCCGCAATTAAAGGATATGGTGAAAATTTAAATCCACAATTTAATGATGATCTTCACTCTATAAGAAAAGGATTTTTTAGGCTTCGCTGGGATCTAAAGGCAGTTTCTCATCTTGAAAAATTTGCAGATATTGAACAAAAGATGACGTTAAAAGATACAATTACCGAAATTATGTATCATTTCAATAATCTTGAACCCGTTGTAAATATTGATAATGGAGATATAAGTGATAGAGAACACGAAACGGAAATGATTAAAAATGAAATGATAAAGATCGAAAAAATTTTGAATCGTTTTTACGATAAATCTCCCACAACGATAGAAAATCCTCATACAGAATCCGCGCCTACAATAGAGAAAAAGAAATCATTGTCTGATGGATTTATGTGCAAAATGTATAATAACCCAAGATTTGATAATGAACAGTTCGAAACTGGCATCGTTATAACACTCATTGGGTGCGGTCTTATCTACGGAGTATTCGCGCTTTTTTATGGATCTGATATCCGTGTCTTTTCTGCATTATTGGCAGTTTCAGCAGGGATCTATTTTGTGGGATTCAACCTCTTTGTCAATAGTTTCTTTAGGAAAGATAGGGTGCCAACATCTGGCAGTACTGATCAAATGAACAAACCGGTAAGTCAGGAAAAGATCATTGCAAATACTGACAAAGAAACAAAATGGCTCAATGCAAGTATGTTATTTTTATCACTCGTCATAGTGATAGCAGCGGCTTGTGCTATTGCGGTCGCCGTATTGGCATTACCACCAGATAAGATAGGTACCGGAATTTCCATCGAAGGAATTTTTATTATTTTGATAGTCGTATCGGGGCTATTTACGAAACGTTTGTTTAAACTATAAGATTTATTTGAGAAAATGAAGGGATGGAAAACGCCCCGCCGTGACTCGAAGAACCTTAACTGTTCTTCTCGATTTCGCGGTTCTGATGAACCACTCATAAGTCGAAGTTGCACTTCTCCACAGCCCTGCGGGGCTGTCCCCGGAGAGGCCATGAGGCGGGGCGCCCTCGCAATTCTATAAAAAAATCCAATTTTTCAAATGAAAAAAAATTTTATCATCCCGGATTTCCTGAGGAGCCGGTGGATCTGATTAATCACAATCTTTCCGGAATTTTTCCGGAATTTTTTAAAAACTGTATCTGAAATTTTCAAAATGCAAAAAAATATTTTAAATTTCCGGAATTTTTTTCCAAAAATGTAAAAAAAAAATTCCGGTTTCTCAAAAAATAAAAATGAAAATAAAAATAAAAATTTCCGTGAGCCGGCAGGCCGGCTGGGTAATCGAAATTCCCGGACAAATCCCGTCTTCCAACATCACTTCCGCACCGCAATGTACTGAAAATAACCCCGTATCATTGCCCGTTTGCCAAAATACCCGCAAATGTCCCTGACTTCATTACAGGGCCATAGAGGCCCTTTCCGCGGCAGATCTCAGGATCAATTGGAGGTAGTAGGCTCCGATCGAAAACTCACCTAGATCATGGGGGTCGGCTATTCCCGATTATAGCGGGTTTCAGGACAATCGGGGCATTTTTAACGGACTTTTCACCGCAGGCCGGATCCGGGCGTTTTGCGGGCTTTTCCGGAACCGGTTCCAAGGGAACGGAGCCCGTACAGGGCCCGGATTGGGTACTGGTGAGGCCGGGGGAGATGATGTTCTTGATCATCCTTTTTGATGAATATCGGTGGGTGTGTTCTGAATCCGGGCTGGGTGTTTTCATTGCATGGTTTCACCGGCCCCGGTAAAATTTTTGCCGGGTCATTCTTTTCTGGCTTTTCGGAGAGATCATTCCGGAAATATATTATGCGCAAAAAAAATTCCCGATCTTCCCGGAATTTTTTTGAAAATTTTTTCCGGAACATTTTTGAATTTTTTCAGGCACTCCCAACCCTGGAAAGATTCCGAAAAAAATTACCGGTCGGTTGAACAAGATCGGAATCCCCCCTTATCCATCGCTCTATACCGGCGCGGTCCTGGTGAAAGGTAGAATCGGATCATCAACATCTGCACCCATGACCGCTGACAATCCCTATATTACTCTCAGCAACCAAACCTCATCCAGCCACATGAGCTTCATCACCCACCCCCTCATCCGCCTGGACAGCCTCGAGTCGCGGGAGTACCAGCTCTCGGTCGCGATGCGTGCCCTTGACGGGAACACGATGGTGATCCTGCCGACAGGCCTCGGCAAGACGGCCGTGGCCCTGCTCGTCGCCGCATCCCGGCTCTATAACGAAGGGGGAAAAGTGCTGATGCTTGCCCCTACAAAACCTCTTGTCGAGCAGCACCTCCGCTATTTCGAACGCTACCTGCTCGTCAAAAGTCCCCCCGGCTCCGATGCCCCGCCGTTTGCCATGTTCACCGGTGAGTCCCCGCCGGACGAACGGACTGCCGACTGGAACCGGGCGACCGTGATCCTCGCAACCCCGCAGGTCATCAAGAATGATCTTATCGGGGGACGGTACTCCCTGAAAGACGTCTCGCTCCTCGTCGTCGACGAGTGCCACCGTGCCGTGGGGAACTACGCCTACGTCTTCCTGGCCCAGCGGTACCTGGCTACCGCTGACAAGCCGCTCCTCCTCGGCATGACCGCTTCTCCGGGAGGGGCACCGGAAAAGATGCAGGAAGTCTGTGCCAACCTCGGGATCGCCCGGATCGAGTCCCGGACTGAGGACGATCCCGATGTCCGCCCGTACGTGTTCGAGCGTGAGCTTGAGTATATCATGATTGAGCTCCCTCCCGAGCTCAGGTCGGCTATCGATGTCATCAATGCACTCATCGAAAACCGGCTCGCCCTTCTCGCATCCCTGCACTTCACGGTGCCAAAGCGGGACCGGCTCACGATGAAGGCGCTCAACGCGATCAACGCCCAGATCCAGCAGCGGATCGCAAACCGAGACCCTGCTGCGTATTCCGCAGCCTCGGTCTACGCGGAGTGCATGAAGCTCAGACATGCCGTCACCCTCGCGGAATCGCAGGGGAGCGAGGTACTCAGGGGATACCTTGCCAAACTGATCGCAGAAGGAACCGGTGCCGGTGGCAGCAAGGCAAGCCAGCGCCTCGTACAGGATATTTCCTTCCGCGAGCTCTTTGAACGTTCCACCGGCTGGACAACGGAGCTGCACCCGAAGCCCGAAATTGCGCTCGGGCTGGTGAAGGAGCAGCTGGGAACGCACCCGGACAGCAGGATCATCATCTTCGCAACCTACCGGGACACGGTCCAGCTCCTCGTGGATTTCCTCGTAAAACACGGGATTGCGAGCGAGCGGTTCGTCGGCCAGGCCACCAAGGATGCGGAGAAAGGGCTCAGCCAGAAGAAGCAGGTCGCGGCCCTGGACCGGTTCCGCAGAGGTGAGTTCAGGGTGCTGATCGCCACGTCGGTCGGGGAGGAAGGGCTTGATGTCCCGTCCACGGACATGGTGATCTTCTACGAGGCGGTGCCCTCGGAGATACGGGCCATCCAGCGCAAGGGCCGGACCGGCAGGTCGGGGGCCGGTAGAGTGGTCGTGCTGGTGACAAAAGGGACCTCGGACGAGGTCTTCCGCCACGTCAGCCAGGCAAAGGAGAAGATGATGCATAAGAGCATGCGGACGATGGGGAGCATGACGTCGTCGCCGCCAGCGTCCGCGACCGTCGCGCAGTCAAGTATCGACGAATTTACGCCAGCGGACCCGCGGACGATCATCATCGACGACCGCGAGACCTCCTCGAAAGTCGTCGAGGTGCTCTCGAACCTCGGTGCGTCGATCCGTGTCGAACGGCTGGCACACGGGGACTATGCCATCGGGGACCGGATCCTCGTCGAACGCAAGACCGCACGGGACTTTGTCGACACGCTCATCAACCGCGACCTCCTCGGGCAGGTCAAGGGGATGGCCGAGGCAGTTACGCGCCCGGTGCTGATCATCGAGGGCGGGGACCTCTATACCCAGCGGGACGTCCATCCGAATGCGATAAAAGGCGTCCTTGCCGCACTCGCGGTGGATATGGGGGTCTCGCTGCTCTTTACCCGGGACGAGCAGGACACCGCCCAGATGCTCTTCGTGCTCGCGAAGCGCGAGGAGGGCGAGCGGGGCGAGCGGAAGGTCCACCCGCACAAGTCGCACCGCTCCCTGAAGGAAGAGCAGGAGTATGTCGTCTCCTCGTTCCCGGAGATCGGCATGAAGAACGCCCGCCTCCTGCTGGCGCATTTCGGGTCTGTGCAGGGGATCGTGAATGCGTCACTGGAAGAGCTTGTTGCCGTACGGGGGATCGGGGAGAAAACGGCAGGGAAGGTGTTCGAGGTATGCCGGCGGGGGTATAATTGAACGCTCTTTTCGTTGGTTCAAAGTAAGACTGGTTAACCTGATTCAGGACTGACTCCTTGCTCCTCATCCTCCAGGTTTATCTTCAGCTAGCCGTCTCCCAATGTTTTATCCTTCATCAGAAAGATGATCCTGTATGCCCGTTTTCCGGGGGAGGGTCCCTTTTGGGGATCTGTTCATCCTGGTCATGGTTCTCGCGGTCCTTTTTTCCGGTTGTACAACTCACGCGCCCGTCACTTCCCCCGTCCCGGAAGTCACACCATCACTGACTCCGCCTGGAACCGGGTATGCCGGCGGTTCACCCGGGACGCCTCCGTGCACCTCATCCCGGACACTTATCGTCAACACTACCCCTGCCCCGACCGTAACACCGGATCCGGGCTTCGAAACGAAGGGTTCTCTCAATAAAATGTATTATTACATCGCCGGTGGCACGCCCGGATATATCCCCTTCAAGGTCTATACCGGGGTGAATGATTACATACTCTCGTTCGGGGACATCTATACCGGCGACGATTATAATGCCATCATCGGAAATGAGGTACAGCAGAAATACATCAGCCCGATGGTGGAGAACATACGGAATGCCGCAAAAAACCCAGACGACGAGGCGCGGATCGCCATCAGCCTTGTCCAGCACATCAAGTACGATGCCAATGCCTTGAACGAGATCCAGGTGAACACGTCCAAAACAGGCCAGAAATACATCGGGCGGTATCCCTATACCATTCTCGACCAGAACTGGGGCGGTATCTGCGGGGAAAAATCGTTCCTTCTCGCGCTTCTCTTGAAGGACCTGGGGTATGGCGTGGCCCTTTACGAGTTCGATGACATTCACCATGTGGCAATCGGGATCAAGGCGCCGGCGCAGTATGCATACCAGGGTACGGGGTATGCCCTTATCGAAAGTACTGCACCGGAGATCCCGACGTTCGATGATTATTCCTTTGTCGGAACCGATGCCACCCTGTCATCGACGAGCCCGTCAAGGACCGTGGTTGTCTCTGACGGGAGATCGTTTACTACGATCGGGACAGAGTATTCTGATGCGCAGCTGGAGCGTTCGATCTACCAGGAGCTGGGTAAAGTGAGCGCAGCCGCAATGGCGGTAAATGAGGATGTAGAGCAGCTCGATCAGTTACGGGCAACAGCAGAGTACTGGAGGACTCAGGCGCAGAATGACTACGCACGGGGCGATATGGCCAGTTATCAGAATGACCTCTCGATGTTCAACCAGGCACTGGCTGCGTATGAAAACTGCTATAACCAGGTCTATCAGCCTGCGTATATCACGTGGAGCAACCTGAAGGATGAATACCAGAAGAATTTCGCGCCCAAGCAGAAGGCGCTTGAGGATAAATACGGGATGACTACAGGGTTTGGTGTCGGGTTATAAGAGGGCACCGGAATCCGTGAAGGAAAGTCCGGTTCAATCGCTTACAGCGCTCCTCCTCGACCAGTATTGATATCTGGTACCCGGTGTCTCCTCTTTAAAGATCCTGAAAAGAAATAATGTTATAAAATCCTTACAACCGGCACAGGATCTCGAGCGCCTCGGAACCGGCTTTCACCGCGTTCATCAGGGTGAGGACGTGGTCCGGGTCCTTCTCGCTGGAGATCCGTTCGCAGAGTGCATGGATCGTCACCGCGAGCTCGTCGGCAAGCAGGCTGCCTTCCCCTTCGCAGGTACACGCCTCCTCTTCGTGGTCTGCGCCGCACGTGCATCCCTGCGGTGAATCGGCTGGAGGCGCCTGCGCCGCTGGTGGAGCCGGCTTCTCTGCAGCCTTTGCCGCTGCCTCGTTCTCTGCACAGACGACGCAGAACGTCTTTCCCTTGACTTCAAAGAGCGGGCAGCCGCAGGTCTTGCAGGACTTTTCGAGCATCTTGCCTCCCTTGAGGAGGTACTCAGCCATGATCTCGTCTTCTTTTCGTGCGGGCATGGTATCACCGTCTTGTCAATATTTAAACTATATATGTCGGTTCCGCATATTAACTACAGGTACACAGACAGGTGATACCATGCCAAACCCTGAAAAAACCATGGAAAACTGTATCCTGATGCTGCAGCACATCCAGGAGGACAGTTCGATACCCAGAAATATCCGGCGCGTGGCTGACGAGACCCGGACGCTGCTTACGAACAATTCCAAGGCCATGGGGCTGCGCGCCGCGGAAGCCATCTCAAAGATCGATGAAATCTCCAATGATCCCAATATGCCCATCCATGCGCGGACCCGGATCTGGGAGCTCGTATCGCAGCTGGAGACGATCCCGCTGGACTGATACCTTCGCGGGCAGGTTATCCTGCCGGCGGGGAACCGCCGGATCCGTTCTGTTTTTCTCAGGTAAAAAAATCCTGTTGCATTGCCCGGACCGAGGTACCGGTCAGGATGCCGTAAAAACCGGGATACCATTTTTCCCGTTGTGCAGAGGGAGCAGGGATCTACCCGCTATGCCATGGCGAAGACCGTGAACAATATATATCCGGATGACGGGAAGAGTACTTGATGATGGCTGACAGAACAATGGCCAGGGCTGAGCGGCCGGGACCGGTGATTCCATCCTGACCGGTACCGGTCTTGGCAATCTGCTCGGGGCGGCGGGAGATATCGGAAACGCGATCCGGGGCGGAGTATCAAAGGCCGTCGTCACCACGGTCCGCCAGGTGATGAACTCGGCCGTCCGCGCTGTCGCTCCTGATCAGGTCTCCCGGGCAATCCGGGAGGACCAGTCCCTGTGGGCTCTGGGCAAAAGCGACATAGAGGAGATGGCGGCCCGGATACCTCCTCCGGTGATCGAGGCCGGCAGGCCCCTGTACCGGAAGGCGCTGGCAGAGTACGGGACCTCAACGAAGCTGGTGCTGGCCTGGCTGAGCCAGGACAATCCCGCGCTCCATTCGGCAATTGTCAGGACGGTCGGGGGACCCGAGTGGTTCGACCGGCAGGTCAGGGAGATCTGCGGGAGGCTCGGGCTCGACTACGAGCTCTGAGAGCAGATCGCGGCCGGCCTCCTGCAGCCCGCTCCCCCCGCCACCGGCAGCGGGGCGATCCGGCACCCCCGGCATCCGCCTCTCCGGCAGGCTCCGGAGAAGAGGTTCACCCGGCCCTTTTTTAGCCCTCCTCGCTCTGCTTTGCCGGGCAGAAGTTGCAGATGGAGTAAAACACCTCTTTTTCCCTGTCCCGTATCAGGCAGTAATAGTCTTTTCCCCGCTGTTCGACCCTGAACCCGCCGGGGAACGGCATCCCTGCGGGGTGGCCCGGTTCATCGAGGACGAACATGGTGAATGCCGATATCAGGTAATAGAAGAGCCGGTTCTTCGGGTTCCGGAAAGAGGGATTGCGCTCTCCTGCATCGTCCCAGGAAAAAACGCCCTCGGGAAGCATCCCGCAGAACTTCCCGAAGACCTCGCGGTCACGGAGGGGGGAGTCCAGCCTCTCAAAAGCGCCGCTGCGGTGCATGGCGAGGAGGAGGTGATGCTTCCCGAAGAGCTGCTCGCGGAAATACGGCCGGATTGCTTCGCGGTAGGGTGAGGGAAGCTTTTCAATCTCGCTGTTGAGCCTGCCCCCGATGATCTGGAGGTCAAACAGGGAGTACCGGGACAGTTCTCCGGCAAGGATCGTACCGAGTTCGCCCTTTGAGCGTGCTCCCGCTATCCGGTCAGCAGCCGAACAGATCTCCCGGTAGTCCCCGTCGTCCCGGTCAGCCGGACCGGATGCCGCCCTGCTGGCTTCCACGCTCAACCCCGAACCCCGGTTGTAGTGTCTGTCTTCATATCCAAAAAATGTCTCTGTGCCTTTTCATCCGTTATGGTCAGATCCGGTACCATGGATCAAAGCACCGGGTCTTTCCCGGCCTGCGTCCTGACAGCCTTTCCTGTCTTGATATGTTTATACGCCAGAGAATACCATATGATCCTGATTCATGGACCTCATTTCCATCATCCTGATCATCGCCGGCCTCTGCCTCTTCGAGACTATAACAAGCATTGACAATGCCATCATCAATGCCGAAGTGCTCTCGACGATGAGTGAGCGGGCGAAGCGCTGGTTCCTCACCTGGGGGCTGTTGTTTGCGGTTTTTGCAATCCGCGGCCTGCTGCCGTGGCTGATCGTCTGGCTGTCGAACCCCGCACTTGGCCCGGTCGGATCATTTACCGCCACATTCTCGAGCGACCCGCGGGTAATCTCCGCGATCGAGCAGTCCGCCCCGGTACTCCAGATAGGCGGCGGGACGTTCCTCCTCTTTCTCTTCCTGCACTGGCTCTTCCTGGAGGACAAGAACTTCGGCCTTCGCGGCGAGCGTTTTTTTGCCAGGAACGGGGTCTGGTTCTTTGCCCTGGTCTCGATCATCCTTGCGGGACTGGTCTGGCATGCACTCGGGATCAACACCCTGGTCGCTTTCGGTGCCGTGATCGGATCGACAGCGTTCTTCATTGTCCACGGGTTCCGGCAGAACGCTGAACATGCCGAGGAGAAGATGCTCCGGACCGGTATGACCGATCTCAGCAAGGTCTTTTACCTTGAGGTTATCGATGCCACGTTCTCTATTGACGGCGTTGTGGGAGCGTTTGCGTTCACCATGGCAGTTCCCTTAATCCTCATCGGGAATGGTCTTGGGGCATTTGTCGTGCGGGAACTTACGGTTCGCAACGTTGATACCATCCGGAAATACCGGTATCTCAAAAACGGGGCCATGTATTCGATCTTCTTCCTCGGGATCATCATGATCCTGGACAGTTTCGGCGTTCACATCCCGTTCTGGGCCTCCCCGCTCATCACGTTCGGGGTCGTCGGGTTCTTCCTCGTAAAATCCCTGCAGGAGATCCAGAAGGCCCCGCGGTCCAGGAGGAGCGCCTGACGACATCTCCCGCGAACCTTTTTCCGATCTTCACTCCCGGAAATTCGGTTCTCCAGGGATCCCTGCGGTACTTTGCCTGTCAGGGAACCCCGGAGCGTCTCTCCTCCCTGGATCTCCTGACCCCGGTCTTACTTACGGACCATCCGGAGGTCTCGTGGTTCCGCCGGGCCCGGTCTTCAGCCACCCGTTCAGGATCATCCCGTCGATCACGGGATTCCCGTATAAATTACTGAGGATTCCGTGCAGGGGACGGACTGATCCATCCGTGGATCTCATATTCATACTGACCTGCCTGACGATCCCGGGGCTGCCCGCACTCTCAGCAAGAATTCGTTTCAGGGCCGGGACCTCCTCTCCAGCCACAAGGTCAAAGATCGGTCTTCCCACAAGAACCTCTGAGCTGTATCCAAGGGCGCGGGTGATGGAGGGGCTCTCATTCCGGATTGTCCCGTCACTGTTCAGGATCGCGATGATATCTGAGGTCTCTTCAAGGTACGACCGGAAAAATTCCTCATTCTGGCGTGACAGTTCTGCCGATCTCTTATTCCGGGTGACATCCGTGATCGATATTGCGTACAATATGACCTCTCCCTCCTGGTTGGTTATCGGGTAAACCGACGTCTTAAACCACCTGCCCCTGAATTCGTCCTCAAAATGCGACGGGGTTTTTATCGTCGGGTTCACGTTCCAGGCTGCCATGCGGGACGACAACGTCTCTTTCCTGACCAGATCGGAGATATTGGTACCGGAAAATTCGCCGACCTCTTTTCCCGCAAAGTGTGCGAACGCCTTGTTGACCGCAAGGAACATGCCGTTCGTATCGATGAGGAAGAGCAGGTCGTCGGTTGCGTCCAGCAGCACCCGGGTGATCTCCTCGCTGATCCGTATTGCGTGTTCCATGGCGTGCTTGTACAGGGCCATCTCGATGGTGGTCCTGAGTTCCATCTCCCGGAACGGCTTGAGGATATAGCCGAACGGTTCGGTCACCTTCGCCTTGGTAAGGATGCTGTCATCGCTGTATGCCGTGAGATAGACGACGGGGATCCGGAACTCCCTCTGTATGATCCCGGCTGCTTCAACCCCGTTCATCTTTCCCGCGAGCATGATATCCATGAGGATCAGGTCCGGGTGCATCTCCCCGGCTTTCCGGACCGCCTGCTCACCGGTCATCGCTATCGCACAGACGGAATACCCCATCTCCGTGAGGCTTCTCCGGATATCCATCCCGGTCACTGCTTCGTCTTCGACAATGAGGATCCTTGCGTTGCTCACGCGTGATCCCCCCCGGCAGTCTCGACAGGAAATCCGATCCTGAATTCCGTCCCCTCCGTTCCTTTCACAGCAAGCGTTCCCTGGACCTGTTCGACGAGGGAGACAACCAGCTGCATGCCCAGCGTTTCAGTTCGGTTGATATCGAACCCTGCCGGCAGCCCGATGCCGTTATCTCCGATGACAAGGGAATAATGGTCATCCTCCCGCCGCAGGTAAATGGATATCACGCCCGACCGGTCATCGGGGAACGCATATTTGAGCGAATTCGAGATGAGCTCGTTGATGATCAGGCTGGCCGGGATTGCCCTGTGGATCGGGAGAAGGATATTGTCCGCATGGATCTCTATCCGGGCCTTTTCCGGCATGATGCTGTACGATCGGAGGAGGTAATCCCCCATCTTCCTCAGGTAATCGCCAAAATTGATCTCGGCGAGGCTTTTTGACTGGTATAATTTCTCGTGGATGAGCGCGATGGATGTTACGCGGTTCTGGCTCTCCCGGATCGCTTCCCTGCTACGGGGATCCCTGATCAGCTTTGCCTGCAGGTTCAGGAGGCTTGAGATGACCTGCATATTGTTCTTTACCCGGTGGTGGATCTCTTTTAAGAGGATCTCCTTCTCCCCCAGCGAAGCGGCGATCTCCTCCTGGAGGGTTTTTCGTTCGGCGATCTCCTGCTTGAGGTTCCGGGTCAGCTCACTCAGTTCGATCGTCCGTTCCTGGACTTTCTGTTCCAGCTCGAAGTAGGCCCTTTGCATGGCATCCTCTGCCCGTTTGCGGTCGGTGATGTCCAGGAAACTCTCGAGGATATAGGGATGCCCCGATATGATGACCGGGGCAACGGTCTTTATCACCGGTATCTTTTTCCCGTCGGCTTTGACCAGGAGGCTCTCACTGTTTTCGACTCTCTGCCTGAGATCGATGACCGGGCACCTGCCCTTCCGGACATGGCAGATGGAATCTTCGCAGACCGCGCCGATAATTGCGCTCTTTTCTGCGCCGATCAGCCTCACCGATGCAGGGTTGGCATCTACGATGGTACGGGTCTTCGGATCGATCATCACCAGGCCGGTCTGGACGGAATTGAATATTGTCTTGAGATACTGTTCACTGCCCTGTAATTCTTCTTCGGCTCTTTTCCGGTCAGTAACGTCCTCAAGGGTTTCCAGGGCGCCGATCACCCCTCCCTGCTCATCCCGTACCACAACAGCCGTGAAATGAAGCCAGGTGCCGTTCTTCCCGATTGAGGGGAAGAAATCCGTTGCTTCATACGCCCCTTCGACATACCTGGATGAGCTGTACTTGCCCGGGTACCACACGGGAATTTTATCGATCTCGTCATCCAGGAGCAGGTCTGCAAGGACCGGACGCTTCTGATCATAGAACGCTTTCCATGCGAGGGTCGTCCCGCGGACGTCCCGGGCTCGTACCCCGCTGTACTTTTCGAGTGCCCTGTTCCAGTATATCACCTCGTGGTTCCGGTTGATCACAAACTGCGGGATGGATGATCCGTCGATAATCGAGTGGAGCTGCTGCCCGCTGGCCCGGATCGCCTCTTCCATCTCTTTGCGTTCGGTGATGTCCCGGGCGATGGAGAGCGACAGCTGCCTGCCATGCCATGGGAACAGGTGAGTGCTGATCTCCACCGGAAATTCTGTCCCGTCTTTCCGCCGGTGAATTGCGTCAAAGGTCGCATGCCCCCGGAGCTGGATCGTGCGTGCTATCGCAGGAATATTCGGGGCGTGGACGGGCGAGACGATATCGAACGGCGATCTCTCAAGCAGTTCCTCCCGGGAATATCCGAGCCGGCTGCAGGCAATGTCATTGACCATGATGTACCGGCCCGGAGAGAAGTCCGGCAGCATTTCATGAAGGAATATTGCATCGTTCGCATTCTCGAACAGGGCCCGGAACAACGCCTCGCTCTCTCTCAGTGCTTCGGACGGGCCGTCCTCCCCGGAACTTCTGCTGCAGGGAAGCGAAGGTTCTGGAGATGAGGCCGTCCTTTCGTCCCTGCAGTAGGTATCCATCCCAGAACACACCCGGTTTTTGTATATAATGCCGATTATTAATAATAGGTATATTCTATCTATAAAAACAATGACATTTATTTTCCCTTCGATACAAATCGGGGGAAGAGCGCTGGCATGAATATTCCGGCGGGAAACCGCTCCCGGTGTTCATCGCCCGCCATAGGACCTGATGTGCTTCCAGGCCCGGTGATACGGTTCATATCTCTCATTATCCTCGTCGTATATATCGGGATCCGTCCTCCCGTACCGGATCCTGTCTTCGCCCACGGGACAGACTTTGATGCAGATCCCGCAGGGGGAGATGAAGCGCTTGGAGAGCGCTTCGGATCGGGCTGCACAGGTTTTTTTGTCGATGAGGCCATCCGGGTAGTCCCTGCCGCTGATGGCTTTCACGGGGCAGCTGTTCACGCACTTCATGCACCTGATACACAACGGTCTCTCCAGGATCGGGTCCTCAGGGAGTTCGGCAGACGTGAATACCGAGGAGAAGCGGACCCTCGGCCCGAATTGCGGTGTGAGGAGGGTGTTGTTCACCCCGAAATTCCCGAGCCCGGCAAGGTACGCGGCATGTCGGTGCGAGAAGAAGGCGACCGGTCTCTCCTTCAGGACGCTGATCGACCCGTACCCGTCCCGCGGGATCCAGATCGAGGGGTATCCTTCTGAGGTGAGGAAGGTCGCTATCCGGTACCCGTTCTGGTCGAGCAGGGCGTTGACGGTCCGGTAGAGCTCATGGTAATGGATGGACGGGGTTGTCTCGACTACCGGCAGGCTGACCGGGATCCCGATGACGATCACGGTCTTCACTTCCGGAAAAAGTGCCCGCGGCCTGAACTCTTCCGGCACCCATGGCACGAAGGGAGAAAGATCCCAGCGTCCTGCCGAAGCAAAGCCCGCCAGCGGGATATCCAGGCCCGCACATTTTTCAAGGATCTGCCGTTTCAGTTCACGGTTCATTGCATGAGCATGGAACGGGCGGCGATAAATCGGTTTGGGGGTTCTGTACGGTTCTTACCGGAAGCGAATCCAAAATATACAATTTTTATATCTTAATTGGTATATCATTGTAAAAATATAAATCCGGGTGATCAAACAATGATAACCGTCCCTGATCTGGCCATGATTGTCAATCTCCTCCTCTGCATCGCAATCCTCTCCCTAGGGTATCTCGTATACCGGAGACGGGGAAGCATCAATGCCCTGTTCATCGGTATCGCTTTCGGGATGTTCGGGTTTTCCCATCTCAGTCTGTTGGTCGGACTTACGGTGTTTCCTGCCACGACCTTCGTCCTCATGAGGATATGCGGCTATGGCTTGGTCATCGCAGCGCTCTTTCGTTCTCTTGCGGCACAACCATGTTAAAACACCAGGGAGTGGTTGACAGAGATACCTGGTCCGGGTATCCGGGGACAGCGTCGCAGGTTCGGTTCACTCACCGGATATGGTGCAGATGATGGTCCGTTCCCTTCCGGCGTTCACATCGAGTTCGAGCAGCACGACCTGCTGCCATGTCCCGCACATCAGGCCGTCTTCAGAGAACGGGAGCGTCAGCGAAGGGCCGATTACCGATGCCTTCACATGCGACCTGCCATTGCCATCGCCCCAGCGGGCATTGTGGGCATAGTCTGCGTCATCCGGCGCAATAACGGAGAGCGCACGCCGGAGGTCCGACAGGACTCCCGGTTCGTACTCAATCGTGGTGAGTGCCGCGGTCGAATGCTGGACGAAGAGGTGGACGAGGCCCTGCTGTATCCTGCTCTCCGCAACTGCTTTTTTTATCTCGGCTGTAAGATCGATTATATCGCCTTCACGATGCGATGTTACGCGGATGGTTGTCCGGAACATAGGTATCTCTCAAGCGTAGTTTAGTGGTTTTAATGAATTAAGAATTTCCTGGTTTTGGAAAATCCAGCTTGCCTGTTTGTCTTATGATTATGAGTGTGACCCCCTCTCTCCCCCAGAGGGGGAGGCAACGCAAGGGGAGCGCCCCTTGACCCCCTTTGTTACTCTCCAGTTCTTCGGGTTTTATTTGCCTTCTCACCGAATGGCAATGTTCGGAAAAGAAACAAACACGTAAAAAAGGGATATTTACTACAATTCACGAGAATACCAAAGAATTATCCGAATTATTCCCGCACCATAGCAGATAATGAAAAATCTGGTGGCCCGCCGTGCCTCGGAGAGGCCCTGAGGCGGGGGACCCTCGCAACGATTGATTTTTTTATCTACTTGTCATCTGTCGAAAACAAATATACCTGCATGTGAAGTCGTCCTGGCAAAAAAGGATTGGTTCAGGATTCCGGTTCCAACGACCCGTTACCGTTCCCCGGATCCACTGGTACGACGGCAATCCCGACGATCTTGTCATTCTCGTCGAGGCGCATGATCCTGACGCCTTTCGTGCCGCGTCCGATGATCCGGATCTCGCTGACCGGGGTCCGGATGACAACGCCCGACGCGGTCATGACAAAGATCTCGTCGGTCTCGGAGACTGCCCGCGACTCGATGACAACCGCGTCGCGTTCGAGCACCATGGTGCGGACTCCCTGCGTGGCCCGGCCGTGGCCGCGGAAGTCGTCGAACTCGGTCCGCTTCCCGAAGCCGACATCGGAGACGGTGAGAAGGGTGTGGTCGTTATCCACGAGGGTGATCGCGCAGACCGTGTCCTCCTTGACCCGGAACCGCATGCCGATGACCCCTGACGCGTTCCGTCCCACCACCCTGACGCTCTCTTCATGGAAGCGGAGGCCGTACCCGAACCGGGTCGAGAGGACGACCTCTCTCGTGTTGTCGGTCGTGATGACGTCCACGAGCTGGTCGCCATCCTTGAGCCGGATCGCGTTCGTGCCGGTGGACCGCGGGTTGGCGAACTCGTCCTGCGGCACCTTGATGACCTGCCCCTTCTTCGTGGCGAAAAGGAGATACCGGTCCTTTCGGAACTCTCGGATGGGGATGACGGTCGTGATCACCTCGTCCTTCAGGTTGAGGAGGTTGACGATCGGCTTGCCTTTTGCCACCCGGGAGCTCTCGGGGATCTGGTAGACCTTGAGCCAGTAGACCCGGCCGATGTTCGTGAAACAGAGGAGATAGTCCTTCATCTCCGCGGCAAAGACCGAGCTGACGACATCGTCTTCCTTCGTGGTCATCCCGGTGACGCCGTGGCCGCCCCGCTTCTGCTTCCGGTAGGTGTCGAGGTCCATCCGTTTGATGTAATTGGTCTTCGTGATCGAGACGAGCACCGTCTTGTCCTCGATGAGGTCCTCGGTGGAGAGCTCGCTCGTGTCGAGGGCAATCTCGGTACGTCGGGCGTCGCCAAATTTCAGGGCGATCTCGCTCGTCTCCCGCCGGATCTCGTCCTTGATGTTTGCTTCTGATGAGAGGATCGTCCGGAGCCGGTCGATCTCGGCTTCCAGGCCTTTCTTCTCATCGGTTATCTTCTGCTGTTCAAGCGCTGCGAGACGGCGGAGCTGCATCTGGAGGATGGCATTTGCCTGGGGCTCGTCGAGGCCGAACTTGGAGATGAGTGCGAGCCTGGCGTTATCCACCGTATCGGAACCGCGGATTGCCGCGATGATCGTATCGATACTCGCGAGCGCGGTGAGGAGGCCGTTTAAGACGTGGACCCTCTCCTGGCACTTGTTGAGATCGAACTCCGACCTGCGCCGGATCACCTCGATCCGGTGGTGGACGAAGTTCCCGAGGAGGGCCGGGAGGTTGAGAATCTTCGGCTGGCCGTCAACGATCGCGAGGTTGGAGGCCGAGAAACTGGACTCGAGCGCCGTGTTCCGGTACAGGTTGTTGAGGACGACGGCTGATAGTGTTCCTTTGCGGAGCTCGAAGACGACGCGGATTCCGTCCTTGTCCGACTCGTCGCGGATGTCGCTGATCCCGTCGAGCTTCTTCTCCTTGACCATCTCGGCGATGGTCGTGATCCACTGCGCCTTGTTGACCTGGTACGGGAGCTCGGTGACGATGATCCGGTCGCCCCGGTTGCCGCCATCGGACTCCTCGATCTCGGCGACCCCGCGGACCACGACCCGGCCCTGGCCGGTGGCGTAGATGTTCTTGACGCCCTCGACGCCCATCAGGATGCCGCCGGTCGGGAAGTCCGGGCCGGGCATGATCCGGAGGAGGTCTTCGATGGAAACATTCGGTTCGTCGAGGAAACGGTTTACCGCAGCACAGACCTCGCGGAGGTTGTGGGGCGGCATCTTCGTTGCCATCCCGACCGCGATCCCGTCCGTCCCGTTCACGAGCAGGTTCGGGATCTTCGCCGGGAGCACGGTGGGCTCCTGCAGCGACTCGTCGTAGTTCGGGACGAACTTCACGGTCTCCTTCTCGAGGTCCTGCAGGAGCGCCTCCGCGTACGGGAAGAGCCGGACCTCGGTGTACCTGCTCGCCGCCGCGGCATCGCCGTCCACGGAACCGAAGTTGCCCTGCCCCTGCACGAGCATGTGCCGGTACGAGAAGGGCTGAGCCATCTTGACGATCGTGTCGTAGATGGAAGCGTCGCCGTGCGGGTGGTACTTACCCATCACGTCACCGACCACCCTCGCGCTCTTCCTGGTGGGCTTGTCGCTCGTGTTGCCCATGTCCCACATGGCATACAGAGAGCGGCGGTGGACCGGCTTGAGGCCGTCGCGGACATCGGGGATGGCACGCTGGATGATGACCGACATCGCGTAGTTGATGAACGAGGTCTTCATCTCCTGCTCGATGCTGATAGGTTCGGTCCGGTGACTCTCGGTGGCACTCGCGGGCGGGACTTCAGATGTCAAGGTTCGTCACCTCCTTCGCGTGGCGAATGATAAAATTCTTCCTGATCTCCACGTCCTTTCCCATCAGGGTCTTGAACATCTCGTCCGCTTCGTACGCGTCCTCGATCGAGACCTTGAGGAAGATCCGGTTTTCGGGGTCCATGGTCGTGTCCCAGAGCTGCTGGGCGTTCATCTCGCCGAGACCCTTGTACCGCTGGATGTTCACTCCCTTATCGCCCATCGCGGCGGAGACCTTCTGCATCTCGCTTTCCTTGTACACGTACTTCTCCTCCTTTCCTTTCGAGACGCGGAAGAGAGGCGGCTGGGCGATGTACACGTACCCGAGCTCGATAAGCTTCTTCATGTACCGGTAGAAGAATGTCAGGAGGAGCGTGCGGATGTGCGCCCCGTCGACATCGGCATCGGTCATGATGACGATGTGGTGGTACCGGGCCCGCTCGGGGTCGAACTTCTCGCCGATGCCCGTGCCGATGGCGTTGATCAGCGTCTGGATCTCGGCGTTCTTTAAGATCTGGTGCTCTCCGGCTTTCTCGACATTGAGGATCTTTCCCCTGAGGGGAAGGATGGCCTGGAATTTCCTGTCCCTTCCCTGCTTGGCGCTGCCGCCCGCAGAATCTCCTTCCACGATATAGATCTCGCTCTTGGCCGGGTCCCGCTCGGAGCAGTCCGAGAGCTTCCCGGGCAGGCCGGCGCTCTCAAGCGAGCTCTTGCGCCGGGCCAGCTCCCGGGCGTTCCGTGCGGCCTCCCGGGCTTTTGCTGCCGAGAGTGCTTTCTCGACGATGATCTTCAGGACGTTCGGGTTCTCGTCGAAGTATTCGGTGAGCGCAGCGTAGACAAGCGAGTCGACGACGCCCTTGACACTGCTGTTGCCGAGGCGCATCTTGGTCTGCCCCTCGAACTGGGGGTTCGCCATCTTGACCGAGACGACCGAGGTGAGGCCTTCGCGGACATCCTCGCCCCTGAGGGTTACCTGGGCGTTCTCCTTGATGATGCCGTTCCGCTTCGCGACGACGTTGATGCCCCGGGTGATGGCACTGCGGAAGCCTTCCAGGTGGGTGCCGCCCTCGCGGGTATTGACCGAGTTGACGTAGGTGTAGAGTTTCTCGTCGTACTGGGTCGTGTACTGCAGTGCGACCTCGAGTTCGAGCTTGTTCTCTACGTCTTTTTTGGTGATGTAGATGGGGTTCGGGTGGATAGCTTCGATGCCTTCGTTGAGGTACTTTACGAACTCCGCAAGCCCGCCTGCATAGCAGTAGGTTGCCGTATCGCCCGTCCGTTCATCGGTGATGACGATGGTGAGCCCGGCGTTCAGGAACGCGAGCTCCCGGAGCCGGTGGGAGAGCAGATCGTAATCGAAAATTGTGGTCTCGAAGATCGTGGCATCAGGTACGAAGTGGATCCGGGTACCGGTGAGCTTGTTCCCGAGGGTCGCGAGAAGCGATGCCCGGTCTTCCTGTTCGTTGCCCGTCGGGTAACGTGAAGCGGTCGTGAGATCCAGCTGGCCGGAGATATTGCCCGGGGGCGGGACGGGAACCCGACCGGTGATGGAGCCAGGGGCAGGGGCTGCCAGTGCCGGTGATGCCCTGCCAAACGGTGCCGGCTCCCCGTACCACTGCCGGTAGCGTGCGAGGAGCTCCGCAAGCGTCTCCTCCCGGGTCGTGAGGGCAGACGTTGGCTTGCCCTTGGAGAACCGCATCTCGTAGATATTGCCGTCCCGGTAGACCCGGGCCAGCAGCCAGTTCGAGAGCGCGTTCACCACGGAGACGCCGACACCGTGGAGACCGCCCGAGACCTGGTACGTCTCCTTGTCGAACTTTCCGCCTGCGTGGAGGACCGTCAGGACGACCTCGAGGGCGCTCTTGCCGTTCTTCTCCATCCGGTCGACCGGGATCCCCCGCCCGTTGTCCTCGACCATGAGGGAGCCGTCCCGGTTGATGACCACGGAGATCCGGCTGCAGAAGCCGGCGAGTGCTTCATCGATGGAGTTGTCCACGACTTCGTAGACGAGGTGGTGCAGGCCGCGGGTGTCGGTGCTGCCGATATACATGGCCGGGCGCTCGCGGACCGGCGTGAGCCCTTCGAGTACGGTTATGTGCGATGCATCGTACGTTTCAGTCAAAGAAAACCTCCGTTGAAAAACTGAAAAATGAACGGATAATTATCACAATAACTATTGGGTCCCGGATATTATAAAGAATACCGTCTGAAAAATGCGATCTCTGGTTTAAAAAGGTTACGGCTTACCTGAACTCCCCGAATCCTGCATCGCTGATGCCGAGCTCGCGGTCGACCGCAACAACGAGCCTCCCGAGGGTGAAGCGTACTTCGCGGGCATCTTCCGCATCCATCGTGCCCGGCTGGTGCCAGATCACTTTCTTGCGGAGCAGGGTCGTAAGCTCTTCCACGTCAGTCCCCCTGAACTTCTCCGGCAGTACGAGCCCTTCGACATGGTCCCCCGCACCCGGCCATGCCTGCTGGGGCGGGAGGGCAAAGTGCATCGCGATCAGCATGATGCTGGTGACAAACCCGTGACCGAACTGGTTCTCCATGGGAAGATGATGGCACCGGGATCAAAAAAAGGTGCGGGTAGTGGAATTATTCAAAAGAGCCGGACCGTGGCCAGCCAGACGGTGAGCGGGGTCGCGACGATGAAGATCATGGAGAGGGAGAGGAACGCGATATCGCCTTTCTTCAAAGGTTTCTTACTGACAAAGAGGAAACTGTTCCTGCCATAGCCCCGGCAGAGCATGCTCGTGTACACCCGCTCGCCCTGCTCGTATGCCCGGATGAACATGGTGCCGATGGTGTACCCCAGCTGCCGGATGCGGTAACGCCAGGAGAGTGCGGTATCGAATGCGTTGAAGCAGCGGGTCGCGAGCGACTCGTTCACCTTCCGGTAGATGTACCCGAATACGAAGAGGTAGCGGATCATCATGCCGAGCACCAGCGCAAAATCAGCGGGGAGCCCGAGGCGGGTGCCCCCCTCGAGCATGTCCTGGAGTTTGGTTGTTGACGACAGCAGGATGATGAACGAGATCGAGACGACAAATTTTACCAGCAGGATGAAGGCGAACGTGATGGATTCGGAGTACACCGCGATCCCGAAGGGGAGTGCCAGTATCGCGTGGTAATCCGTGTAATACTTGTTCTTTAAGAAGATCTGGAAGAATATGACGATCCCCCAGAGCGGGACGATCTCGACGAGCCGGTGGAGGTATATCCACGGCGAGAGGCGGGTGAGCGCCCATAAGAGGACGAAGAATGCAAAAAAGACCGCGCCTACCGTGTAGACCATCGTGGAGTAGGGGACCGACACGATCGCGATGATCACGGCAAATGCGAGGATGATCTTGACCCGGGCATCGAGCCGGTGGATGTAACTGTCCTTGTACGCGTGCTTCTCGATCTGGAAGAGCTCTTCGATCATGGTCTCCCTTTGAATGCCTCAAGGAACGCGTTCTCGGCCTCTTCGAAGGTGAAGGCCATCTCAACGGGTATGCCCTTCTCCCGGAGGGACTGGATCAGTTTCGGGTAGTGCGGGACATCGAGCCGCACGGATTTGAGCAGCTCGGTCCGGACGAACACTTCGGCGACCGTCCCCTGGGCGACGATCCTCCCCTTGTCCATGACATAGATAAAATCGGCGATCTCGGGTATGAGGCTGACGTCGTGCGTGGAGAAGATCACGGTCATCCCGGACTTCTGCTTCAGGTCGTTGATGAACCCGAGGAGATCGTGAACGCCCCGGGGGTCGAGGCCGGCGGTCGGCTCATCGAGCACCAGCACTTCCGGTTCCATCGCGATGGCACCGGCGATCGCGACCCTTTTCTTCTCGCCGCCGCTCAGGTGGTGCGGGACCCGGTCGGCGATGTGCTCGATGCCGGTGATCCGCAGAGCCTCCTCCACCCGGTGGTGGATGGTCTCCTCGTCGAGCCCGAGGTTCGTCGGGCCGAAGGCGATGTCCTGCGCAACGGTCGGGGCGATGATCTGGTCGTCCGGGTTCTGGAAGACTATCCCGATGAATTTGCGCACTTCGCGGATGTTCGCCTTCGTGATCGGCTCGCCGCGGATCAGGACGGAACCGGACGTGGGCCGGAAGATACCGTTGAAGCACTTGAAGAGCGTGCTCTTGCCGGCCCCGTTCGACCCCATCACGGCAATCCGGGAGTTCCGCGGGGCGATGAAATTGATCCCTTCCAGCGCCCTGACGCTGCCGGGATACGAATAACAGAGGTTACGGGTTTCGATGAGGTGCATGTCCTTGCTCCATAAGGTGAAAAAGTGAAAGGTCCGCTGGTGGTCAGCTGGCCTGCTTTTTTGAGTTCCGCTGTCTTCTGAGCAGGTACACCAGGCCGATACCGATGGCGAACGTCAGGGCCGTACCGATGACCATCGCAATGATACCGCCAAGCGGGCCCCAGTTCCCGCCGAGAGTATAGTCCTGCATGGGTGAGGAATAGGAGAAGTGTCCCGGTGCCTCGACCTTCACTGCATCGCTGGTGGCAGGTGCCGTAAGGGATTTCTGACCGCTGATGATCAGGGCCGTGCTGTCCAGCCCGTCAGGATCGCTGGAGGCAAGGAATACCGCGAGGATCGCGATGGCGAGGGCGATCAGGATCCCTGCAGCCAGGAACTTCCTGTCTCTCTCATCCACAGGTGCTCACCCCTCCGGCTTCCTTCACTCTTTCATCCATGAGATCCGGCCTCACGTTCAGGATCAGCCTGAGGGCCAGTACGGTGATCGTCCCCTCAATGATGCCGATAAGGGCATGGTAGACGCCCATCGCTATCAGGCCCTCCCGTAACGGGAATGTCCCGGCAAGATATAGCTCTACGGCACAGGCCTCTGCCGGGATGAAACACGCGAGCCATGCGGCGGAAAACCCGGCGATGCCGAGGTTCTTTGTGACCGGCATCAGCCCGTGGAACGCGTAGTACCCGACGAACCCGCCGATGACCCCCATGTTGATGATGTTGGCGCCCATGGTGGTGATCCCGCCGTCCCCGAACAGTACGCCCTGGACGATCAGGACGAGGGTGAGGATGAAGACCGCGGCGAACGGCGAGCCGAGCACGATCGCCACGAGTGCGGCGCCGATCAGGTGGCCGCTGGTACCCATGGATACCGGGAGGTTGAAGGACATCAGGGCGAAGACCGCGGCGGCGAGCACGGCGACCATCGGGATCTTCTCCTCGGTCAGCTCGTTCTTTGCCCAGCGGAGGGCGAGCGCAACGAATACGAGGGCGACAATCCAGTAGATTGCGCCCTGCCAGATGGGCATGAATGCGTCGGGTATATGCATGGGGTCACTCTGCAAGTGTTACGTTTCTAACAGATAGTAGCACTCAGTAGTTAAAAAGTATTGCTATTTGTTATTCATGGCTGACCTTTTTCTGGAAATCTCACAATCCCGGCAATGGTGGATATCAGGGACAGGTAGTACTTCATCATTTTTTCAACAGATTTCATGGTACTCACACCTGACAGGCGGGATGCCACGGTCTGCCGCTCTCTTGCCGGTGTCCGGAGAACCGGGCGATGGTGGATCCGGCGCATGTCCCGGATATCCGGCGGCCCCCAACGGCAGACCGTGCGGTCCAGATTATCCCGTCCTTCAGCCTGCCGGGATACAACTCACACGAAATAGTACCATCAGAGAAAATAATCACAATCCTTAAAAACAAACTGCCTGATATATACTTCACTGGTGTTCCCATGACCATGGACGACGACCTCTCCCGGATAGGGATCTCCCTCCCGAAACATCTCCTCGACCGGTTCGACGAAATCCTCAATTACCGGGGGTATTCGTCCCGCTCGGAAGGCATCCGCGACGCGATCCGCACGTACATAACCTACTACAAGTGGATGTCCGATGTGAAGGGGCTCCGTGAAGGGGTCATCACGATGGTCTACGACCACGAGCAGCGGGGGCTCCTCACCAACATCACCGACATCGAGCACGAGTTCCACGCCATCATCAAGGCCTCCCTCCACTCGCACGTGTCCCATGACAAGTGCCTGGAGGTGATCCTGGTCCACGGCGACGGGAGCCAGCTCAAGGCCCTCGCGGAGCGGCTGATGTCCATGAAAGGGGTCGAGTCGGTGAAGCTCAACACGATCCAGATCGAGGAGTAAGGGAACAGTCTTCTGAAAAAAGGGACAGGGGGTCAGATATTCCGGTACACGGAACGGCGGTGCTCGATCGTGATCACGAAGATGACCAGATGGCCGTGATCGATGGTCAGGATGATCCGGTACCGGCCCACCCGGCAGGAATAGAGCGGGACTTCTTCATGGCCCTGGAGTTTTTTGACGAGCAGCCACGGCCCGGTATCCTGTGCGAGATCGTTCAGGGTTGCCCGGATGCGGCGGGCCTCTTCTTTGGGGAGGCTTACGAGATCTTTCTGGGCCTTCCGGGTGAGATGAACGGTATACATTCAGATCCCGTGGGCATCGCAGAACTCGTTGAGCTCACGGGTCTTTCCCTTCCTTATGTCAGAGAGACCTTCCTCAATTGCCTTGAGGGTGTCTTCGCTGACGGGGTCCTGGTCGGTCTGGGAGGACATGAGCCGGGCGATCACTTCATCGTAGGTCTCACGCGGGTGCGCCCGGAATTTCATGAGCGCCTCTTTTGTCTCCTTCCGGATCCTGATGGGGGTGGTCTCCATGCACAGTACTGGTACTGATGATCTTATCAGGCTACTGGTGTATGCATGGTGATGCATGCAGGCCATTGCGCAATCGGGGAGTAAGGGAACAATATTCTGAAAAAATGAGGGACAGGGAGTAAGGTCCCCCTGTCCCGGATTGCGGCGATGCCGGCCGTGCAGGTCCTCACTCCACATCCACGAGGTTGAATACGGTGGAATATTCGTACCGAACCACAAAATCCGAGGTCTCGTCAACGCCCAGGATGCCGACCACCGTGCCGTTCGAATCCCTGATCGGGGCATACCCGGAGAGAAACGATCCCCACTTCGACGTATAGATATCCGGGGAATTCTGCGGCCCGACCAGGGCTGCCAGGATCACCGCCTTGTCCTCCGTTACCGGGGACCCGATCCTTGCAACCGACGGGTCCAGCCCGTGCGAGAGGTAAAAATCATCGACGACATAGCTGATCGTCCTGTTATCCACCCGCAGGATGTACGCATTGCTCAGGTGCGTGTTGTTGCTGCGGGCCTGGTAGATCGTCTTCGCAAACGAGAGGTAGAGCGGCGTACCTTCGTCGCCCGGCCGTAAGGAGAGGAGCCCGTCGCCGTTCACCTGCCCTGCGATCTGGCTGGCGGAGATCCTCAGTTCATCCTGGAGGAGCCCCTTCCTGACCTGCGCTTCCCCGGAGAACCCGGCAGCGAGGATGACCGCTCCGACCACGAGCAGGATACAGCAGATGACAATCAGCACCTTCACCCGCCCGGTGAACCGATCCAGCACCATCCGATCCGTACCTTTCGTCTCCCCGCACAAATGCGTTGTGTTCCCTTCCGGGCCCGCTCCGCCGCGGATATTTACTATCAACCGACCAGGATCCCGGTTTTGTGATACGTGTGGGCAACCCATGACGAAAGAAGCAGAGCAGGTTGGTCAGGATGCTGAAGGGCAAATCCGGCAATTATTAATACAGAATCCTCAGGTTCAAACAGCATTTTTTTCAGATTCTTAAAATTTTTACAGATTCTTAATACTTTGAAAAAGCCAACCTGATACATTCTGATTTTTTTAAGTGTACACAAATACTGATGACAAATATTACATTTTTTATCAAAATGTTTTTATTATCAAAATATATTCTTCTACATGAGGGTGACCTGCATGTTCGAGACCTGGCACAACTATTGGCACCATAAAGACTTCATCAATGAAATGAAGAAAATCGTTGCACTGATGGGGGCGATTCTGACAATAATTGCCACACTCATCACGGCGATATTCGGTGCTGGCGGGATTTTTGTTGTTCCTGCAGTCAATAACTTTCTCTATCCAAAATTTACACCTATCGCAGCTAAGGTGCTGCTTAATCCGAACCAGGGTTTTCTTTATTGTGTCAACTGGCAAAAAAACCAGAATTATAATATTATGCTCTCTTCAGATTCTGATCCTATGCAGTTTAAAATTTTAAATTATTCTGAATACCGTGAAATGAGGAGCACCAATAGTACAATCAGTATATTTGCATTATTGAATGGGGTTTATGATTTCTCCGGACCATACACACCAACGGAAGATGGTTATTATTTTATTTATGTCCAAAGAGCGACAGGAAGTTGGTATAAAAATGTGTTTAATAGCAATCAAAGTTTGACATTCAATATTTCTGTGGAAGCATATGGAATGTGCCCTCCTGATATTTGGAATGTGACGAATATGACAACTCCGACGAATGAGATGAATGAGGTGAAAGCGACGTATGCGTCTACGCCGGTTCCGACGACTGTTCCGCGGCCATGGGTATGAATTTTTTTACCGAATTGATTTTTTTCACTATTTTGGTGCAATTTACCTATCTCAAATTACCGTTCGACACGTGGCCCCCTAGACGAAAGAAGAAGATCAGATTGTGTAGGATGCTGAAGGACAGATCCGGTAATTGTTAATATCGAATCTTCAGGTGCAAACGGCATTTTTACAGTTCTTAATACTTTGAAAAAGCAACATACTGGATAAAATAGAATTTTAAATCAATTTATTAACTGATTTAGAAATGTTTTAATCTGGACGAACGCAGGGTTAGCAAAATCCCAATATCCATTTGATTGAAACAATCATATAGCCGGCGCAGCAACGTTCTGTTCATGGGAACGCGGACCGGGTCAGCCGCCCCGGAACGGCACTGGAGGCTCAGCCTCGCCCTCTACTGTCTCGCCACCATTCTCGGGGCCTTTGCGGCCAGCTGCCTCACGGTCCCGCTCCCCCTGGTCGCTGCCGATCTCCACACGAGCACCGGGCTTGCCTCCGCCGCGGTCATCGTGTACCTCCTGATCCTCTCGGGGCTCTTCCTCTTCTTCGGAAAACTGGGCGATGTCTGGGGGTACCGCAGGGTCTTCCTCGTGGGCACCGCAGTCTTTGCCCTGGGCTCGTTCCTCTGCGGCATTCCGGAGACCGTGGACCAGCTCATCCTCTCCCGCGTCGTCCAGGCAGTGGGTGCCACGATGGTCGCAGCCGTCGGCACCCCGTTCGTCTCCTGGCATGTCCCGGAAACCTGGCACGGGCGGGGGTTCGCGTACCTCTCCGGGGCGGCGATGCTCGGCGTGATCCTGGGACCGACGCTCGGGGTTGCGATCACCGATATCCTCACCTGGCGCTGGATCTTCTTTGCCAGCGGGATCGCCGGGACAGCGATCCTTGCTGCCGGTTATATCACCCTGCCGTCGGGAGAAGAGACCTCCCGGGGAAGGCGGTTCGATCTTACCGGGGCATGCCTCTTCTCCTGTGCCACCCTCTCGCTGGTCCTCGCGATCAGTTCGGTGCATGCCTTTGGGATCACGAGTCTCGTCACGGCAGGCCTTGTCCTCTTCACAATCGCCTTCTGGACGCTGGCGATCGTGTACGAGAGCGCGACCGGGGATCCCGCCTTCGAGATAAGCCTGTTCAGGAACCGTGACTTCACCCACGCGAATATCTCGTTCGTCCTGGTGAAGATGGCCCTCAACGGACCCGTATTTCTCTTCCCGTTTTACCTTCACCTCGTCCTGGGTTACTCCTATGAACTGACCGGCTTCCTGGTCATCGTGCCCGGTGTCGTGATGCTCCTCGCCACTCCGGGGGTGGGCCTGCTGACCGACCGGTTCCGTGCGAGGACGCTCTGCATCGCCGGTTCATCGGCAATAGCCGCGGTGTACCTCCTCTTTACCGGTTTCACGCCGGGTGTCACCCTCATCACCGCCCTCCTCGCCCTCATCTTCCTTGGTGTTGTCCGCGGGATATTCCTCGTGCCCAATACGAAACTGATCATGGACCAGAGCCCCGCGGATATGAAGGGAGCCGCGTCCGGCGTCATGAAAGCGCTCGGGAATACTGGTATCATCCTCGGGATCGTGATCTTCCAGATCGCATTTTCCGAGATCCTGCTTGCCGGGCAGGCCATTGCGCAGCACACCGATCCGTTCACGATCCCGATGCCGGCGATTGCTGCCGGGTTCCAGGCGGCCTTTGTCCTTGCGGGAGCACTCAGCCTCGCGGCAGCGTTCTTCGCGTGGTATGCACGGGATGTACTACCGGCGGATGCCTCTTGAGGAAAGTTCCTGAGGTGAGGCCTGCGGGCATCCGGTCGGCACGATCCTAGTACTAAAATAAAAATGAGGGACAAGGGGTACCATCCCCTGTCCCTGAATAGCGGACTTCACACTTTCTGGGCGCGGTCCTTTTTGGTTTCACGGCTTCTTGTCTTCGATGTGATCGAGGACCCGGTCCCACATGACGAGGAGCCCGGGGATGATCACGTAGGCGAGGAGGCCGGCACCGAGGAAGATCGCAGTCAGGATAATTTCATTATCCATGGTCATCCCCTCCGGGTCTGACCAGCTGCGATCTTCTCGACCTCGCATCCGGAGATGCTCGGTCCGAGGAATAATCCGGTGAGGACGAGTTCATTGTCCATGATCCTCATCTCCCGGATCAGGCTAACGCCGTCTCGGTGTCTGCCCAGGTCTCGACCTTGGTCCGGATCGCCTCGTCCGAGTACGAGGAGATGGTCACCCGGTCACGGCTGATCGTGACGAAGTAGATCTCCCCGTTCGGGTCGTGGCACTTCAGGGTCGCTGAGTAGGTCTCCTTTCCCGGGTCCCTTGCTGCGGCTCCCCCGTGTGCGGTTGAGATGCCACCGGTGGCGAGGATCGCGGTGATGCCGGCGTTGAACCCGGCAAGGGTGCTGTACCGGTCGGTCAGGTAGCCGACGGTGTTCGCGTCGCTGTCCTGGTACGCGATCTTCGCGGTGTAGGACTCCCTGGTCTTCTCCACGGGCTGGTGTGTTACACCTCCGGACATGTAGGATACACATCCGAAGGGATTCGATACGACTACCGCCTGGACAATCGCGTTGAACGCGGTTGCGTCCGCAATCGGGCTTGCGAGCCTGCGGATGGCGGTCTTTACGGTTGTGCTTGGAACGAAATCTGCCATGTTCGTCTTCTCCATTCTTGCTGTTTCCCAGAGCGGCTCATCAGAGCCTCAATGGGGAGAAGGGTGGCACCGCCACCCTTCGATGTCCGAAGTGGTTCCTCAGAACCACGAGGACGAGAAGAATCCGTCAGGATTCTTCGCAGTCGAAGGTCTGCTTTTTGCCTCACTTCTCTTCGTTGAGGTTTACCGGAAACCTCTCCGATTCTCCTCGTCGGGGTTTTGAGAAACCCCTCCGATGTCTGACTGGTTCATCAGAACCAGGAAGACGAGAAGAATCCGTCAGGATTCTTCGAGTTGTCTCGGGGCCCTTTGACATTTCAGTATTGGATGGGGGGATATATCGGATAATCCCGGGGGTGGCAATCCGGGGATGGAATGCGGCTGAACCGGCCATCCACGGCTATTGTCGCTGCGGAATTGGTACCGTCAGAGGAAAGAAAAAAGAAAAAAGTTATTCTGCCGGAATATCCGGCAGGTGCCAGGCCGGAATCAGCCCGCCGGGCAGGACTTCGTAATACTTCCACCCGCACATGCCGGAGTAGGCCATGAGCATCTTCCGGAACTGTGCCGTTGTCCGCATACGGCGGAGGGCATCGATCTTCCCCGCATAGGTCCGGACGAGCGTTCTGGCATCCGGGATAGGTCTTCTCGACGAGATCACCTGGATCAGCAGGGTCACGTCATCCCTGAGGGCGATGATGTCGAACGGGATCCGGCAGTGGCTGATCTGTGCCGGGAGGTACTTCCATTCCTCCAGCAGCCGCATGGCCCGGAAGACGATCCTGCTCCCCCTCAGATATACCTCGCAGCAACCCGAGGGTTCATCTCCATCGATCTCGTGGAGGATGACCATCGCTTCCGTTGCCGGAGTGTTCTCTCTTAATGGTGCGATACATTCCTGTTCCGTTGACCGTTTCATCGGTTGGCTTATCGTTGTTTTTTGCAAAATGCCCACCTCGCATCCGGATTCATCTCCGATGCGTTTCCGGCTCGTCGCCGGGATATTATCCACAATGGGTCCTCTCTGCCGGTCCATGCCGGGGATTCCGAATATGAATAAATCATGGGAATCCTCCCGGGTCATGCAGGAATGGCGGAGGAGTGATCCAGACCCCGCCAGCTGGCAGAAAAGGATCTCTGCGGGCATCCCCTGGGGTCAGCCGGGTACCAGAATTCCCACAAAATACCCGCGTGAGTACACCGAGTGCATCAGGTACTCCCTTCACCAGCAGGCATCCACCATCCGGGAAGCCCGTGATACCCTTCCCATCGTGGGGGGAGGAGCCGGGTCCCGTGATCTTCACCGGTGTTAGTTTGCAGTTGTTGCGTGGCATTTGTGATTACCTAAGCGAAAGATAAAATAGCATATATATTATTAGAATGATGCTGGTTAGATGAATGAATTGCGTTTTACTCTGGGGATGTTTAGGATGGGGGAGCGGGTGAGGTACGGCAGGAATAGGAGCTGAGAATGAGGGACAATGAATCTCACCAATCTGATATCAGTATAATTAAACCGCAACACATAACGTTACAGCCTTTATAAAAATCACATATTATTTGTAGTCCGGGAAGCCATGACGGAAGAGAGCGAGCGGGTCACACGGAAGAAGCGCATCGATCCTTTATTGAAAGCTGCCGGTTGGCGTATTGAGCTGTATAAGACCGGAATGGATCTCACCAGATACAACCAGTACGCTCTCGAAGAATTTCCTACCGAAAACGGTCCCGCTGACTATGCTCTCTGTGTTGATGGCAGAATCCTCGCAGTTATTGAAGCCAAGAAGGTTTCTCTGGGCCCGCAGAATGTCCTGACCCAGGCCGAACGATATGCTGCCGGGATCTCCGACAGTCCGTTCAATTACTCCGGATTCCGGGTCCCCTTCATCTATTCAACCAATGGCGAGATCATCTGGTATCACGATCTCCGCAATCCCTTAAACCGATCCCGCCCGGTTGCAAAATTCCATACCCCGGATGCACTCACCGAACGGCTCCGGGAGAAATTCGAGGTTTCCTGCCAGCGTCTTGCCGACTGGGAAAATGCGCACCCGATGATACGCCCCTACCAGGCTGAGACAAACGCGGCAATCGAACAGGCCGTCCGTGACCGGAAGCGACAGATGCTCGTGGCAATGGCAACAGGGACCGGCAAGACCTACACGATGGTCAACCAGATCTTCCGGCTGATGGAATCCGGCGTGGCAAAACGGATTCTCTTTCTGGTGGATCGCCGGGCTCTTGCTGCCCAGGCAGTCAAGGCGTTCGCGTCCTTTGAAGCGCGGCCGGGGCTGAAGTTCGACCGGACGTATGAAGTCTACAGCCAGCGGTTCTTCCGGGAGGATTTCGAAGAGGATGAGAAGTTTGATCCCAAGGTGCTGCCCTCCTCGTACCTTCTGGAGCCCAAGCCCGGCCATGCATTTGTCTATATCTGCACCATCCAGCGGATGACCATCAACCTCTTCGGGCGCAATGTGGCTTTCGGAACCAGCGACGAGCCGATCGATGAGGATGCCGAGCAGATGGAGATCCCGATCCATGCCTTTGATCTGATCGTCGCGGACGAATGCCACCGGGGCTATACCGCTGCGGAACAGTCGGTGTGGCGCAAGACACTGGACTACTTCGATGCGATCAAGATCGGGCTGACGGCAACCCCGGCGGCGCATACAATGGCCTACTTCCGGGAGATCGTGTACCGGTACGATTATGCCCGGGCAGTGCGGGAAGGATTCCTTGTCGATTACGATGCAGTTGCGCTGGACTCGAACGTGCGGATGAACGGGATCTTCCTGCAGGCAGGTGAGGAGGTGGGGGTGATTGATGCAACAACGGGTGCACAGTCTTTTGACAACCTTGAGGATGAACGGCAGTTTGATACTACGGAAGTCGAGCGGACGATCACCTCGCCGGATTCCAACCGGAAGATCCTTGCAGAAATCCGGAAGTACGCAGAAGAGCACGAACAGCGGTTCGGGCGGTTCCCGAAAACCCTTATCTTTGCCGTGAATGACCTGCCCCATACCTCCCATGCGGACCAGCTGGTGGATCTTGCCCGGGATGTGTTCGGGAAAGGGGATTCGTTTGTCCAGAAGATCACCGGCAAGGTTGACCGGCCGCTCCAGCATATCCGCGAGTTCCGGAACCGGCCGATGCCAGCGGTTGTGGTGACGGTGGATATGCTCTCAACCGGTGTTGATATTCCGGATCTGGAATTTATTGTCTTTTTACGTCCGGTGAAGTCCCGTATCCTCTTTGAGCAGATGCTGGGCAGGGGGACCCGGAAGGGTGAGCGATGCCCGGACAAGTCCCACTTTGTGGTCTTCGACTGTTTTGGCGGGACGCTGCTCGAATATTTCCGGCAGGCGACCGGTATCACCGCAGAGCCGCCCGAGAAGGAGACCCGCTCGATCGTCCAGCTCATCAGGGATATCTGGGACAACCGGGACCGGGAGTACAATTCGAACGTGCTGGTGCGCAGGCTCCAGCGGATCGACAAGGAGATGAGTGGCGAGGCTCGCGATCTGTTCGCCAAGTATGTTCCGCAGGGTGACATGAAGCATTATGCTGCCGGGTTACCGGATGCCCTCCGAACGGATTTCACGGGTGCGATGACACTCCTGAAAAACCCGGAGTTCCAGGACCTGCTCCTCCACTATCCCCGGCCCACGCGCTCGATGCTGGTTGCATACGAGAATGTGGATGAGGTCAGTTCACGGTTTATTTTCCGGGATTCAGCAGGAAACGAGTACAAGCCGGAAGATTATCTTTCCGCTTTTTCGGCGTTTGTAAAGGAGAACCCGGAGCATATCGAGGCGATCCGCATCCTGCTGGACCGGCCGAGAGACTGGGGAACGGATGCCCTGTCTGAGCTGCGGCAGAAACTGGCAGCCACCCGGTACCGCTTCACGGTCGAGAACCTCCAGATGGCGCATAAGGTCCGGTACAATAAAGCGCTCGTGGATATCATCTCGATGGTGAAGCACGCTGTCCGCGTGGAGGAGCATCTCTATACTGCGGAGGAGCGGATCCAGCGGGTCTTTGACCGGATGGCATTCACTTCCTCGCTGACAGCCGAGCAGCAGCAGTGGCTGGATAAAATCCGCGAGCATTTAATTGCAAACCTCTCAATCAGTAAGAACGACTTTGAACTCATCCCCATCTTCTCAAACGAAGGCGGGTGGGGGAAGGCGAACCGGGTGTTCAACGGGGAGTTGCCTGCCCTGATACAGCAGTGGAATGAGGCGATTGCAGCATGAGTGATATTGTCCAGAAGTTATGGGGATTCTGCCATACGCTCCGGCATGACGGGATCGATTACGGGGATTACATCGAGCAGATCACGTATCTTCTCTTCATCAAGATGGCGGACGAGCGGGATGTACAGCTTCCCGAAGGCTGTGACTGGAAGACGCTTGTTTCCAGGTCCGGGACGGACCTGACGGATCATTACATTGACGTGCTGCGGAAACTCGGGATCCAGAAGGGGCTGCTCGGCGATATTTTTGCCGGGGCATTGTCCCGGTTCACGAACCCGGTGAACCTGAAGCGCCTTATCGGCCTGATCGATGAGACGGAGTGGACGGAGCTCAACATCGATGTGAAAGGGGAGGCGTTCGAGGGACTCCTGGAGAAGGCGGCGAGCGAAGGGAAGAAGGGGGCCGGGCAGTACTTCACGCCGCGTATCCTGATCCAGTCGATTGTCCGCTGCATGAAGCCCGATCCCCGGAAGAAATCCGATTTTACGATCTGCGATCCTGCATGCGGTACCGGCGGGTTCCTGGTCTGCTCGTACGAGTGGCTTTTGGAGCAGACGAAGGGCGGGGCCCTCGACCGCGACGTCGCGCTCCGCGTGAAGAAAAATACCTATTTCGGGCAGGAACTGGTCGCCCGCCCGCGCCGGCTTGCGCTGATGAATCTCTTCCTGCACAATGTCGAACCTTCGATCAAGTTCGGCGACTCGATCTATGAGAACCCGGACAGCCGGCGCTTCGATATCGTCCTGACCAATCCCCCATTCGGGACGAAGGGAGCGAACCAGGCACCGGACCGCGAGGACTTCACGATCTCGACCTCCAACAAGCAGCTCAACTTCGTGCAGCACGTCATCACCATCCTCAAACCCGGCGGACGGGCGGCGGTCGTCGTCCCCGACAACGTGCTCTTCGCGGACCAGGCCGGTGAAGTGTTCAAGGTGCTGACCGAGGACTGCAACCTGCACACGATCCTGAGGCTCCCGAACGGCACTTTCACGCCCTATTCCCCGGGCACGAAGACAAATGTCCTCTTCTTCACCAAGGGCTTCCCTACCGAGACCCTCTGGGTATACGATGACCGGACGAATGTGCCAGGTATCACCAAGAAGGACCGCCCCCTGACACCGGAGTATTTCGCCGAGTTCGAAAAGGTCTACGGCGCTGATCCGAACGGCGGCTCGAAGCGAAGCTCATCTGATTCGAAAGAGGACCGCTGGCACTCGTTCCATATCTCTGAAGTGAAGGAGCGGAACTACAAGATCGACTCGCTGAAGTGGCTCAAGGATGATTCGCTCGATGATGCGGATTCCTTGCCGGAGCCGGAGGAGCTTGCGGTCGAAGCGATTGAGGAACTGCGGCTGGCAGTGGATGATCTGCAGAAGATTGTGGTGTTGCTGGAGAACGGGAACGGGGATGCTGCTGCGGTAGAAGGGAAGAAATGAAATCTGAAAAAGCCGCTTCAATTCCGTTAGAATCTTTAATGGATGATGAAGAATTACGTGAGGGGTGGGATATATTTTTTTTAAAAGATCTAACAATAAATGATTCTGCAATTACGTATGGTGTGTTAAAACCTGGAGAAAAAACACCCGATGGGATACCGATGTTAAGAGTTGTTGATATTGTCAACTCTAAAGTCAATAAAAAAAATTTGTATTTCATTACTCCCGAACTCGCAAATTCATATTCAAGAACTAAACTATCAGGAGGGGAGATATTAATCTCTGTCCAAGGAACCGTTGGAAAAATTGCGATCGTTCCGCACGAATTGACAGGTGCAAATATTTCTCGGACATTAGCAGTCATTCCATTAAAAAATAAGGAATATGCCAAATGGCTTTTTTATTGTTTGCAATCACCAAAAATACAATCCCTTATTCAAGATTCAACTGGTGGAACCACTCGAGATAGTTTAAATATCCGAGATCTTCGGTTGATTCCGATTCTAATTCCCCCTCTCGCCGAACAGAAACATATCGTCGCCCGTGTCGAAGCCCTTTTGACGCACGTCAACGCCGCCCGCGATCGGCTGAGCCGGATGCCGTTGATCATGAAAAAGTTCCGGCAGGCGGTGCTGGCAGCGGCGTGTTCCGGGAGGTTGACGGAGGGGTGGAGAGAGGAGAATCCGGATGTGGAGCCGGCAGAAGATGCCTTACTTCACTGTATACAGATTGCCACTACACAAAAATCTTCAAGAAAGATCAGGAAACGTGGTACGGTTGGGATGCCCGAGATTGATCTACCTGAAGATCTCCCTAATATTTGGACAATAAAAAAGATCAAAGAACTTGTTGAAATCGGTGCAGTAACTGATTATCAAGATGGAAATCATGGCGAACTTTATCCAAGAACAACTGATTTTGGAGATAATGGAATAAAATTTTTAACAGCAACTCAGGTTTTTGATAATGAGGTTCGTTTGTCTGAAGCACCTTTACTGAAAAAAGAAAAAGCTTCTCAGTTAAGAATTGGTTTTGCTAAACCACGAGATGTGTTACTTACACATAATGCAACGGTTGGTCGCGTTGCACTAATGCCTGATAATTGTGGTGAAATAATATTAGGGACATCTGTTACTTACTATCGATTGAACCCCGAATTTATCGATCCAAAATATTGTTGTTATGCGATGCAAGGACAATTTTGGCAATCCCAGCTTTGGGCAATAATGGAGCAGACTACTCGGAATCAAGTAAGTATAACAAAACAAGCTGAATTTTATTTCCCTCTTCCACCCCTCGCCGAACAGCACGAGATCGTCCGCCGTGTCGGGATGTTGTTTGAGCGTGCAGATGCGATTGATCGGGAGGTTGCGGCGGCGGGCCGGCGGTGCGAGCGGTTGACGCAGGCAGTGCTGGGGAAGGCATTTGCCGGAAAATTATAAAGGCCAATATTTTGAAGGGAAATAATTCTATATAGTAAAAATAAGTATTTTCTTGATGGAACTTGAAGAACAATTACCTCAAAACATAAAAGTTGATGTGCAATTTTATGATGAAATTGAAAAGGGAAAACTTCTAGATTATTCTTCGAAAGATAAAATAGTAAAAATTGTTCCTTCAATTCTTGAAATTTCCAATGGCGGAATTTCTCACATATTATTTGTTTGATCGAAAAAGGAGTAATCCCTTTTTCTATAGTGATTACGACACTATTGGAAGATACATAAACGACGCCCTAAGCGACATGCGGGGATTAATCAAATTTAATGATCTGTCAATATGCACATATCCTGGAGTAGTCCAACAGCAGAGACCTGTTTCTCAATATGTTGGTGAAGCCATTGGTCTGTCCGTAATCAGCAGAATTCATGACTTAACAAAAGCAGACTGGATTCCTATAAAAGAAGGGTCAGAAAATGACATAATGAACTTTAAATTTCCTTCTGGGACAGAGAAGAAAATAATAGAATGTCAGGTAAGTCTGGGTAGATTTGCGAATATGCGATTAGTACTTCCCGAATCAATTCAACCAAAAAAGACTAAAAATTATGTTAAATTCAATTTGAATGGGCAAATTCAGTATAGCTCAAGTGGGCTCGTGTTTGGAATTTTGCCTCTACCGAAATGAAAGTTAGACAAGTGCAATCATCCTGTTGAGTGCTTTGTCGTCCGCCCGATTCCGTTCCTATTTGCGTGCGGAATGCGAGCGAGCGTTTGGTTGTGGCAGCGACGAAGAAGACGGAGGCGTTGACCCGGGCGGTGCTGATGAAGGCGTTTGCGGGGAAGTTATGAAAAATTAAAATGACAAGGTCCTATCATTCCCTCCAAGTTCTTTTCTTTGAATCCATATTCCTCGATTGTCACCCTGTCCTGGTTTTATTACCAGTACGTCCACGGGCCCTCCAACGGTTTTAACTCGTGCGAGGAATCTCATGGTATCTCTTGTGATTTTTACAGAGAAAATTGCGAAATCAATTGCATCTTGCAATGTAAAAAATGACCATTGAATTGGTGAGGCTGGTAATGGTACATTTGTTCCGTCATTTTGAACGATTGATACTGGCATTATTAATCGTGACATCACTTCGATTTCTCCATCCCATGCAGCTCCTTGTTGACCGGGTGGAATGAGTTCTCCAATTGTATTTAGACTTGTAAAAAGACGCCATACATGGGGAACCTGTCTCCCATTTTCATTGGTATATCCAGCAACATGAAATCCTGTTTGAGGAATAACAGGTAGTGCTCTGAAATAGTCCATGAGCATTTGTGGAACATCTTGCAAAGGCACTTGATTGATCTCAATTCTTTCATGAATGAACGAATCAATATAACCGCTAATTGGAATCCCTTGAACATCCGCAGCACCAAAGGTCGAGATCCCGATATTCCCGGGTGCAAGGAAATGTTTTATAGTTCGCGTCTGATTGCGGAAATGAAATTGGAATCTGTTGGTTATTCTGCTGAATAGGTATTGTAAGAGTCAATCGGCTATCGCTAGCCATTACAATTCCTTCCTGTGTCCATAATGTTATAATAAACGACATTTTGTGCACCTTGATTTTCTTTGTTCTCAATTAAAAATATGGAATTTACCTGATCGCCCAGAGGATACTGATCCCGAACCCCCCGACCAGAATGATCCAGCCGATGGCATTGCCCGCCATGATCAGCAATCCTCCGATCAGGATTCCGGCTGCAGGTCCTGTGCCCGCGCTCAATCCCATTTCTTCCATCACCTCCTGAGTCTGGTAAAACTCCTTCGTTCCACTAGATTAAACCGGGAATATCTGCGTCAGGCACAAGCCTTATGAACTGAAAAGATGATGAGTTGTTATCAGCAAATTCATTCTTTTCAGCAAAGGGATGTGCGGGAATGAAATCCCCGGTCCTTTGTTTACAGCTCAGTTCGAGCTGCTTAGACAATAGAGATCCTGTTATTCTTACTTAAAGATTTCTGCAGGATCAAGTCCATTTTCAATTACTTTGTTCTTCATTAATCTATTAATGAATCAATCTATGAATCAACCAATCAATGTCGTAAAAGTTCCTGTTTTGTACAACGAAAAATTAACTATCCCCATTCCATTATTTTATATACGATTGGGTAGTTTACTCTATTGGCAAGATTTTGCCAATAAGTAAACCAGAGATGAGAGGGAAAATGGGATGGCATTCGGTGAACGCATAAAATCAGCCAGGATCAATGCCGGGTTATCGCAGGAGGCGCTCGGCCGGAAGCTGGGAGTTACCAAGATGGCGATCTCGAAATACGAGAACGGGACCATCGCGCCGAACTCGACGGTTCTTATCGCTTTTGCGAAGGCTCTCGACGTCCGGGTCGAGTACTTCTTCCGGGCTTCCACGATCCGGCTTACGAAACCCGTGTACCGGGCCCGGAAGGCATTGTCTCCGAAGGATGAGACGCAGATCCTTGGGAAGACCTCGGACTGGCTTGAGCGGTACCTCGCGGTCGAAGAGATTACCGGATCGGAAAAACCGCTCGATCTGCCGGATCCCGAATCCTGCCGTGTGTCATCGATCGATGAGATCGAAGACGTAGTCGTCCGGGTCCGGGAGGCCTGGAATCTCGGCCTCAACCCCATAGAAAACCTGATGGACGTACTGGAACAGCACGGGATCAAAACAGGGGTCATCCAGGGCCCGGCAAAATTCGATGCGCTGACAATGAAGTATAACGATGAACATCCGCTTATCATCATCAATAAAGCCTTTCCTGGAGACCGGCGCCGCTTCAGCCTCGCCCACGAACTGGGACACCTGCTCCTGAAACTTGACGAAGGGATCGATGAGGAGGCGGCTGCTTTCCGGTTTGCAGGCGCTTTCCTGATCCCCCGGCAGGCAGCAGTAGCAGAGCTCGGCCCGAAGCGAAGAATGCTCGACCTGCGGGAGCTCTATGTCCTGAAACACAAGTACGGGATCAGCATGGGTGCGCTGATCTACCGGGCCCGGACCCTGAACATAATCTCAGAAGCGGCGGCAGACCGGCACTGGATCGAGATGCGTTCCCATGGGTGGCACCTTGAGGAGCCCGGCAAACCGATCGAACAGGAGATCCCGACCCAGTTCGAACTCCTCCTCCTCCGGGCCCTGAGCGAACACAAGATATCACAATCCCGGTTCAATGAACTGAAAGGAGACGACTCCCCCCTATTAGCTGTGCCATGCCAATGAGGAATGAGAATGAGCAGGAGACCATGCTGTATCGATGCGAATATCCTCTTTGATTTTATCGCGGGGGGTATCATCGATTTCCTGTTCCGTATGCCGTACGATTTTCACATAATTGATATCGTTACCGATGAAATATCCAAGACCTATTCAGTAAGCGATCTTCAGAGGTTCGGCCTCGTTATTCTTGAGCTTGACGAAGAGACAGTTCTTGAAATTGATTCGTTGAGAGAGGGTCATCCCGGTCTCTCCCTGCAGGATAAATCAGTGTTTACGGTAAGCCGGAATCTTGGCATGATGATACTCTCCAATGACGGTCCTCTCCGGGAACTGGCAGGCGGTTCCGAGATCGAGTATCACGGAACGATCTGGCTGCTGGAGGAGCTGGTCGGGAGCGGGAACCTCTCGCCCCGCGATGCAGCTGCGGCTCTCCGGGCCATGCTCCGAGAAAACCGCTGGCTGCCCCTTCCGGAATGCGAGCGATTGATCAAAAAATGGGAGTTTGAGAAATAGCCAAAGACCTGTCACGTAGGTCTCTAATCCAAACTCCGGACCTGCCAATAAAAAATAATTCCCGCATCCGGATCTGACAATTTAAAAAAATTGCCGGATCGGTTAGTGGCAATTTTAAAAAATTCCCGGATCCGGAGGTGGCAATAAAAAATAATTGCCGGATCGGTTTGCGGCAATTTTGCCGGAAAAATCCGGAAAATTTGTACTGTCTCCGACGGAGCGCCCCTCCCGCGGACCTGCCGATAAAAAATAATTGCCAGGTCCGGAGGTGACAATTGAGAAAAATTGCCGGATCGGTTGGTGGCAATTTTAAAAAATTCCCGGGTCCGGAAGTGGCAATAAAAAATAATTGTCAGGTCCGGATGTGCCAATTGAGAAAAATTGCCGGATCGGTTGGTGGCAATTTTAAAAAATTCCCGGCTTCCGGCTTCCAAAACTTTAAGTTTCCCGCTGTCGAGTGTCCACACAAGATGAGGTGATGTCATATACCGTCAGAACTTATGGACTACTTCAACAAATCGCCACGGATCGGGACCCTCAGCACCGCCGACAAGGCGGGAAATGTTGATTCCGCTGTCTTCGGCTCGCCCCGGATGACCGACGAGAAGACGGTCGTCATGGGGCTGGGGAAGAACCGGACCCTCGCCAATCTCCAGCAGAACCCGAACGCCGTATTCCTGATCATGGAGCCGTCGGCTGACTTCACGGACTGGAAAGGGATCCGCGTGTACCTGAAAGCAGAGAGCATCGCGACCGTCGGCCCGGTCTTCGATACGTTCAGGCTCCGGATGGCGAAGGTGGCCGGGGAGGAGGCGGCGAAGATGATCCATGCCGTGGTGAACTTCTCGGTCACCGAAGTACGCCCGCTCATCGACATGGGCCAGGGATGGGAGGAGTCGGTGTAGGGATCTTCCCTGCTCCTCACCCGAAATCCCCTATCCTGGTAACGCCTTTCTCCCGCTTCCCCTTAGGTCGCCCGGCCGGGAACGCGTACTCCACCTCCTTCCACGCCTTCTCCAGCAGCCCCCGGTAGTATACCGGATCGAACTCCCCTGCACCCCACTCCGTATCCACGATATACCTCCGGGCGTCCCGCACTACGTACCGGATCTTCATGCCCGGCTCGATTCTCACCCCGTCCCTGCGGTACGCGTCCACCGCGGCTCCTTCAATACACCGGTGGGCGTACTTCGTTCTGCTGATGCGGCGGCTGATCACTAGGGTCTTCGGATCGGCAGAGGGGAGACGCTCCAGATTCTCCCGGAAGATCTCTTCCAGTCTCTCTTTCCGGTCTTCAAGTTCTGCGGCATCTCTTGCACCTGCCATGACTTCGAGCATCCTGCCCTGCATCGAACGGACGAACTCCGGGGTATCATGTCTGCGTGCCGCGATCCCCCGGACCTTGATGCTCCCGTCAGAGAGCCTGCCAAAGTACCGGTTGTAGGCACCGAACCCGTCATTGAGCGGCTCAAACACGATCCAGTCGAAGTGGTCGACCTCCGTCAGGAGGCCGGTCTCCCGCTCTACGCGGGCTTTCAGGAGATCGACCGGTGACCCCTGCACCCAGAGGCAGTCCACGATCCCGTGGAGCACGGCAAAGCCCATCTCCTCGGCGATATCTTTCGTCTGCAGCAGGATCTCGCGGGACGTCCCGGTGATCGCCTCGTGGACCTCGATCCTCCCGAACTTCGCGTTCCGGTAGCCGGTATACCCGAAACAGGTGACGAGCATCCACTTCAGGATGGAATCGATGCCGGCGATCCGGGGGCTGGTCTTCTTCAGCCGCTTGGTATCGAGACGGAGCTGGAGGAGCGGCGCCAGTGCAGCGGGAAGAAACCCCGCCCGCTCCGGGTGCTCGATCGTCTCGGGCGAGAGGTTGGACTGCACGATGATCGTGGGGTACATCGAGGTGAAATCGATCTCCTCCACGTTCTCGTAAACCCCCGGAGCCGGCTGGAGCATCATCCCGCCCCGGTCCGCGGCCTGGAGCGAGGATACCTGCCGGATCATCTCCGGGTCGGACTTCCTGAACGGGACGGCGATTCCCCTTTTTATCGCTTCGCAGACCTCATAGCTGCTGATGAGGGTGCCGGGCGTGAACCGCGACGAGAGGTTCGGGGAGAGTCCCGAGAGCCGTGCCGCCATGAGAACGCCGTCGAGCCCGCCCTCCCGGTACACGAATGACTGCTCCGTATCGATCAGGATGCGCCCGTCCGGGATCAGGGCAGACTCCTTGTGCTCCATCCGCCCGTAACTCCAGTATGAGCGGGAGTCCATCCTGCGGTACTTCCCGTTCCGGGAGAACGGCATTTCGAGACCGTACTTCTGTGCCTGCTTCTGGATCTTCGGCATCCACCTGTCGGCGTCAGGCATGAGGATCAGATCGGGATCAATCGACCTGACGAGAGGAAAGAGATCCGCGAGCAGACCGTGTGCTGGTCCATTCAGTCGTGTGGTTTCCTCGTGAATGACCTCAACCTCTGTACAAAATGCAGAGAGGTCCGGGTCATCGTGGACTTTTATTTCGATGCTCTTCAGGTCATGGGTGAACTCCGGAGAGAACCGTGAATCATTCCCGCTGCTGCATGGCATGATCCCCTGCTCGGCCATGAACCGCTGGTCTCTTCGGACATCGACGTTGTAAAGTTCGACATCAAATTTTGCCTGCTGCTCTATTGCCTCAGCCACATCCCGTCCTGCGAAGACTGCGTACCCGGGGAACTCCCCGAAGATGGTGCGGATAGTACATTCCTCCGCATCGTATCGGTCTTCCAGGACATCGATCATCTCATGGTGGGCCGGCGCGTCGTGGAGATGGAGGAGGAACGGTGGGTTGTACTCATGGTGAACGTTCGTTACCGTGCCGTCCTTCGTCCAGAGGTCAACCCCACCATGCCGGTACGCAGAATCAAGAATCCACATCGTTCATCTTCTCCGGTTCGATCTGGTCCTGGCGCCTGAGCATCTCGACAAGAACGGAGAAGACTGCGGCTTCAAGGGGATCATCGCACGCAACGAACGCCTCGCTCGCATGCATCTTCGCGAGTTCCGCCAGTCTCTCGCCGTATCTCCGGTCCTCCTTCTTCAGCGCGCGTGCCGACCTCGCCCAGCGGTCGGCAATCCGGTTCACTCCCTGACGAACGCTCTCAAAACTCCGTCCCATCAGAATGCCTCCAGCGTCCGCTGTGCACAGGGTCGTGATTCTCCGCCACAGTGTGACCTGGATCGGTGATGGGGCATGCTGCCGGGGTTATCTTCAGCCGGTGCGATCTCGATGATGTGATCGGCCTGCCGCATCAGCCCGGAGAACGTGCGGTCCATGGTTGGGGTATAGAGGATAACAAGGGACTCGCGGCCGACATCCCTGAGTAAACCCGCAATCCGGGGGATCAGGTCCTCAGCCCCTTCGAAGAGCGTCGGGTCGTGCTCCACGAGGACGACCGTATGGCTGGCCTCTTTCAGAATAGTAACGAGCTGGTGTGCCGTGAATGACCGGCGGGTCTCGAAGTTCTTCGATGATCGGTTGATCGAATTGAGGAGACGCGAGGAATTGCCGCTGACGTAGAGGAACAGAAACCGCCGGAGATCCGTGTTGCTGTTGAGGGCGGCGACCATCACCTTCTCGGGCGCGATGACCGCATTGAATGTGCCGGGATGCAGCGTCATACCCTTGCGGAGTTCGATCAACATGGCACCGGATCACTGCTGCACAGGGTCTGATAAGGCTCAGGTCTGAGGGGTGCGAAAGTGTTTTTCAGACGGAATTCCGGGCACCCCCGCCAGTATTATCAGCCAGTCCGTTCCACAAGCCTGATAGGTAAGGAGCCGGACGCATGGTACACCTCGACTGGATGCACGGGATGATCGCCGCGTACGTCGCATCGCCAAAGGGGCAGGAAACGATGCGGAACTTTCTCTCTTCGCCGGAGGGCAAGAGGGCCATCGATGCCTATCTCGCGACACCGGAAGGGCAGCGGATAGCCTGCCTCCTCCTCGGCCGGGCACTTGACAGCCTCGACCTCCCGGCAGAGGTCAAGGCGGAGATCCGCAGATCGCTCGATGCAAAAAGGGAATGAAGGCTCGGGAAGAACAGACCGATTGAGTTCCTTCAGGAATTATGAAACCCGTTCAGGTACGAGAGCTCCCCTCATCAGGGCCTCGCCGGGTTCCGAAGAGGTTCTTCAGAACCTCGGGGATGAGAAGAACTTGCCAGAGTTCTTCGAACACGGCGGGGCTGGGAGGTTGAACCGCCGCGGGGGCGAGTCGAAAATTTTTAATAGAATTTTCTTCAGCCGGCCCTGACCGTCTGGTCACGGCCGGCTCCCCGCCGGGGACAGCCGAAGGCTGTGGAGAAGATCTCAATCTTCGACTGCGGCGGCGTTCATCCCCATGATAAAGAGAAACCACCTCCGTATATCTGAATAAGACGATTCACAGGAAATTCTTCAGAAAATTCTTCCGTCGTTCTCCGGGATTCGCCGGATGCCGCCCGTGCAGCCGGAGAATTACGTTCCCTACCTGAACGCGTAAGCGTCCATGCCGAGGTCGCCTAAGTCCCAGCTGTGGTGGATGACCTTACCCCGTGCACCCGCCCCGGCAGCACCGAGGGCAGCGAGGATGGGCATGTAATGGTCGGGGTAAGGGTGGGCACGCTCCGCGTGGGGGGCGAGCGTGCGGTAGCGGCAGAGGCTCTCCCGGTCCCCCCGGCGGACGGCATCTGCCAGCCAGTCGTTGAACTCCATGGCCCACGGCTCGGTGGCAGCGCCCGGGCCGAGCGATGCGGTCGGGTCGCCCAGCGGGTGGACTGCGCCGCCGCTGCAGAGGATGAGCACCCCCTCGTCCCTCACGGCCCCGATCGCTTCGCCGAGCGCGAAGTGAGCGGCCGGGTCAAGGCTGCGCTGGATCGAGAGCTGGAGAACGGGGACGTCTGCCTCAGGATACATGAGCCGCACGGGCACCCATGCCCCGTGGTCGAGGCCCCGGGTGGGATCGGTGTCGCAGGTGAGGCCGGCCCTTCCGAGGAGAGCGGCCACCCGCCCGGCTAGGGCGGGGCTGCCCGGGGCCGGGTACCCGATCCGGTAGAGCTCGGGCGGGAACCCGTAAAAATCGTGGATCGTGCTGTTCTGCGGGGTGGAGCTGACCGCAGGACGGACCGTGTTCCAGTGCGCCGAGATGCACAGTACTGCCGGTACGGCCCGGTACTGCTCGCCGAGCTCCACGAGGAACTGCCGTGCGGGGATATCTTCGATGGTGAGCGTGGGCGCACCGTGGGAGACGAAGAGTACCGGCAGCTGCATGGTCCTGAACCTATACCAGGATGATCCGGCCCGGCAGGGAAAAAGATGCCGGTCCCGGCAACCCCGGCGGGGCTTGCCGGATGATACTCTGGCCCGGGAAAAGAGGCTGGGATGATGGAGGAAGAATGGTGTTTTGTAGAAATCGTTGGAATAATGTTTTGACGCTCTTGGGGGCTACGGCAATCGTTGCCCCCGCCCCCGCCGCTCGGGCATCCCCCATAATATGATAGCCACTCAGAAGGTTAGCGAGAAATTCTCGAGAGAAAGGGAGGAATAATAGATGGGAGTCAAGGGGAACGCACCCCTTGGGCTGCCTCCCCCTCTGGGGGAGAGAGGGGGTCACCCTCATAGCCTCTTCAGATGGTTTACAAAAAATGGACACTGATAGGATTTCCACAGAGCCCTCCTTTTACGCCCTCCCGTTCCCGGGCGGTATACCGGAAGCCGGATTGCCGATCCGGTAATCTCCCGGGGGCACCGTCATCTCGAACCGCGCCCCCGTCCCCCCCGTGCCGGTCTCCTTGATCGAGATGCCGGTGATGGAGAGGATCTCGCGGATCAGGAAGAGGCCGAGTCCGGAGTCCCTGCCGAACCCTTTGGTGAAGATATGCTGCTTCTCATCGGCCGGGATCCCCACGCCGTTGTCTTCGCAGACGATGACGAGGGCGGCGTCCGACAGGTGGTACGAGAAGGCGATACGGGTCACCGTTCCCCCGTGCCTGAGGGCATTCTGGATCAGGTTGTAGAATACCTTCCCGATCATGGGGTCGGCAAAGATCTCCAGCCGGTCGAGATCCACGGAGATCTCTGTCGTACCATGGTCCAGGTGCCGTGCAGCCTCCCGGATGATCGCTGCAACCGGGTGCCACACCGGGATCTGCGAACCGATCTCCTGGTAATCCCGGGTGAAGGCGATCTGGTCCTGGATGGCGAGGGAGGTCTTCTCCAGGATCTCCAGATGTCTTGTTACCGGCCCGTCTCCGGCGATATCTTTCAGGGCGTCGAGTTCCACCAGCAGGGCAAAGACGCGGTTGGAGATGTCATGCCGGGTTATCTGCGAGAGCAGGGTGAGTTTCTGGTTTGCCATGGCGAGGGCGGCCTCGACCCGCCTCCGCTCGGCAATGTCCCGGTTCAGTACCTCGTTGACCTCGGACAGTTCGCGGGTCCTCAGCGTGACGCGTTCTTCGAGCGACCGTGCCAGCACTTCGAGGTGCTCCTGTGCCGTGCGCCGTTCGGCCACCTCTGCTTCGAGGCTCGTGTAACCGGTCTTGATCTCCCAGACTAGGAGGGAGACGATGGCCAGCATCAGGATGAAGACGGCCCGGTCGGGGAGATCCGAGGGATTCGCCCGGGCAGACCCCGATATGAGGCTGCCGAGGAGGATGGTCAGGGTGAGGAGCCACGCGATGATGAACGGTGCGTAGCGGTGCCGCAGCCAGACCGACATGAGGAGGGGGACGAGGTACAGGATCCAGATGACGAACCCGAGGGGGATGAGGATATCGGCGGATACGATCCCGACGCAGAGACAGAGGATGGACAGCAGGATGAGCCGTTCCTTTTCCTGTGGTGTCTTCCCAATGTCCACCGGGATGATAGGACCCCCTCCGGATGATGTGGTACATCATACGTAAGATCATAAGTACATTGCTTTATGATCGCCGTGGTGCCGGAATGACGGGGGGATCTCTCTTTGAGACCGGGAGATCAGGGAAAAAGAGAGCCCCCGGCAGCCCCTGTTCACGGTAATTTCTGACCCGCTCTCATTCAGCGGGTACCGGTATTCTCGCCTGGTGATGCGGGTGCCGGTAATTTCTGACCCGGATGAGATCCCGGAGGGTTGCACGCCGCGAGCCTCAATTCCCGGGAACCCTGGTACTCCCGGTTCCTGGCACCGGAAGGATTTCAGGGAACCGGGGATGCCGGAGTGCTCCGGTATCCCAATGCCGCCAGAATAAAATATAATTATTTTTATAAAATCCACGGAACAGAGAAAAATATTTCCATTGCCAGATGATATTTAAAGCTAATGTTCTCCCTCCTCTATATCGATGACGAGGCCGACCTGCTCACACTGGGAAAACTGTTCCTTGAAAAGGGGGGGGAATTCTCTGTAGCCACGGAAGATTCTGCGCGGAACGGGCTGCAGAAACTGGCAGAATGCCGGTTTGATGCCGTCATTTCCGATTACCAGATGCCCGGCATGGACGGCATCGGGATGCTCAAAGAGGTGAGGTCACAGTACGGCAGCCTCCCCTTCCTCCTCTTTACCGGGAGGGGCCGGGAAGAGGTTGTCATCGAGGCGATCAACAATGGCGCCGATTTCTATGTCCAGAAGGGGGGCGACCCCCGCTCCCAGTTCGCCGAACTCCGGCATAAGATCCTGATCGCCATCGAACGCAGGCGGGCGGTCGATGCACTCCGGATCGAGAACGAGAAGAACCGGGGTCTCATGGACCATGCCAACGATGCCATCTTCATCGCTGATGCAGAGTCGGGAATGCTCATCGATGCCAACACGAAAGCCCAGGCCATGCTCGGCAGGTCCCTGGAAGAGATTCGTGCCATGCACCATAGCGAGATGCACCCGAAGGATGAGATTGATCTCTATAAGGAGTATTTTGCCGATCATGCCCGGCATGGCACCGGTGTGCAGGCAGAGGTAGTCGTTGACCGTGAAGGAAACGCCATACCCGTGATCGTCAGTTCGACTGCCATCGATCTTGGCGGGAAGCGGTGCCTGATGGGTATCTTCCATGATATCTCGGAGATCCAGCGGGCACAGGATGCGCTGAAGATTGCCAACAAAAAACTGAACCTGCTGGCGGAGATCACCCGCCACGATATCAGGAACAAGCTCACGGTAGTGGGAGGGTATCTCGAACTGATCAGGGACCGTCCTTCCGAACCTGAATATTCCATGTACCTGAAGAAGATCGTCGACACCGTGCACACGATCGGGCATAACATCGAGTTCACGAGGCTGTACGAGAACCTTGGCACCACCGCCCCGGGCTGGCAGAACGTCCATGAAGTCTTCTTCCGGGCATGCACCCATCTCGACATCAAGAGAATCTGTGTCCAGTCCGATGCTGACGGTCTTGACATATTTGCCGATCCCCTGCTCGAGCGGGCATTTTATAACCTTGCGGAGAATGCAATCCAGCATGGCGGGGATATCTCGGTCATCCGGATCTCGGCGCAGGAAGAGGGTGACGGGGTGACCATCCGGATTGAAGACAACGGTGTCGGCATACCGTCATTCGACAAGGAGAAGATATTTTCCAAAGGGTTCGGGAAGAATACCGGGCTCGGGCTCTTCCTTGTGCAGGAGATCCTGATCATCACCGGCATCAGCATCCGGGAGACCGGGGAGTACCACCATGGTGCCCGGTTCGAGCTCCATGTCCCCAGGGGCGGATACCGGTTCAACCCGGAGAAAAGTGACCGCTGCCACCTGGCGTTGCGCGGTTTCTCCCAGGAAAAAGTCCGGGGCAATTAAAACAGGGACTTCAGCCCGGACAGGAACAGGGGTCTGATGAGCCCGATCATGGCGGGGTTCAGCAGGAGTTTTCCGATGACCGCCCCGGGCCTGTCCATGTCGAAGTACTCTTCTATGATCCGGATGATGGAGGGGTCATTGAGCGCTGTTATGAAGGCGTCAATATCCTCGCCTGACATCCGCTGGCGCATCCCGAAGAGCCGGAACCCGAGTCTCAGCTCGTTCCCGAAGTCAGCCTGCCACTTCTGTTCGTAGGCGGCGAGCGCTGCGTCGTCGAACCTCCCGCGTTCGCAGGATTCCGCGGCTACCGCCGCTGCGTGCCGGGCAGAGCGTACACCGGTGTAGATCCCGCCCCCGGAGGTAGGTTTTGCAAACCCTGCCGCATCTCCCACGAAGAGCGTGCGGCATCCGTAGGTCCGGGGCATGATCCCAAGGGGGAGGGTGCCGGTGACGAGGTTCACCGGGCCCGCGGGACCGAAGGTCTTCATCAGGGCCTCGAACCGCTGCGGCACCTGCGTCTTCCCGCACAGCCCCACCCGGATCCGGTTCCCTGCGGTGGGAACGGACCAGCCGAAAAAGTCCGGCGATGCATCCGGGTACAGTTCGACAAACCGGGGATCGCACTCGTGGGCTATATCGGCCTGGATGCCGGCCAAGAAGACGGGTGCCCGCTCCATCCCGTGGAGCCGGGCGATGGTGCTGCGGGGGCCGTCGGCAGCGATGAGCAGGTCAGAGCTCTGCTCTTCATGGCCGTTCACGCCCCTCGTCAGGACGGTCTGCCCCCGGATGCCGTACACGGCGGTCCTGAGCCGGAACTCTGCACCGGCATCGGCCGCGGCTTCCGCCATCTCCCTGTCGAGGGCACCCCGGTCTACGACCACCGCCCGGGTGGTCCCGGTATCGATGAGGATCTCGCGCCCACGCCCGGACCGGACCCTGGCCCCGCTCACCCGGTTGAGCACGGACCGTTCCGATACGCGGCACCCGGCAAAGGCGGCATTCGAGAGGAGCCCGGCGCACTGCACGGGATAGCCGATCGTCCCGTGCTCTTCGAGGCAGAGGGTCCTGAGGCCCAGCCGGGCACACTCGCACGCCGCGGCACTGCCGGCCGGGCCGGCGCCGACAACGATCACATCATAGGACATAGACGTTCCGGATGCAGTTCCCCCCGTAAAAGATCAAAGGATTACTTGTCTTCCCTGTCATCATGGATCTCGCATGCAGCCCTGCCTGCGGGAAAGTCCACGTCCGAATCGTCCGGGTTATAGAACCCGAGCATGATGGAGAAGAGGCCGAACACCAGCGCGAAGGTCCCGACGACCGAGAGGGCGGGGTCGCTCATGAGTGCAGGGAAGTACGAGAGCAGGACTGCAAGGAGAACAAAACCGGAGATGACCATGACGGGGATGAGGAGATATTTGCTCTTCGGGTGAGCCAGGGCGAGCGTGATATCGGTAAGACCGTTATAGATGGCGATTGCCGCGATGATCAGGATGAGGAGAATTGCCACGAACGGGGCAAAGATGATGGAGAGCACCCCGACGATGAGCAGCGCTACGGCCATGCCGAACCAGAAGATCGATTCATCGCTCTTTGCGGTGATGGCAAGGAAGAGGAACAGGGCTATGCCTATCGCGATCAGGACCCAGAACAGCCCGTAAAATGTTCTCTGAACAATATCAGGGATAAGAAGGGCCAGAATCCCGAAAATAACCCCTGCAAATCCTCTTAAAAGGCATGATGTCTTTGCATCCAGCATAATCTCCCCTCACGTTCTACACTTTCTTGGTGGTACAACTACAAAATCCATCCTGTCCGTTACACGGTCTCCGGCAGTGTCTCTGCGATGAAGAGTTGTATGCAGCGGTCAGGACATAAAAATTCCCTGATCGCCGTACCTGTCCCGGATCCCACGCGGGGACTGGTGACGGGCGCCACCGACCGTCTGGGATCTCCCGCGATGAGGATGACCGTCTCAACAACGTATAAACGAACCGGTGGTGATGTTGTAGTAGAGAGAACGGATTGCAGGAGGTATCCTGTGAACAGGGAGACCTGGCAGGGTACTCGTCCTGAAATCCCGGTGATCACCGTGTTCCAGCGCTCCCCCAACACCGCCGTCCCCCGGGAGGTCCGCGATGACGCCTTGTTCAGGCGTGTCATCGGCGACGAACTCGCCGGGGTGCAGAAAAGCCGGGCCGTTTTCAAGTCCAGTACGGTACACGGTCTTCCCGAAGCGGCGATCCTCTTCTTCTGTCTCCTGGTAAATCTTGCATTCCTGGTCGGGCGGCATGATTACCTTGCCCTGTTTATTGCTGCCAGCTTCTACCTCAACATGTTCTATTTCATCACGCTCCTGATACCGACCAGCCCGGGTGCGGCTGGTCTCCCGAAAGCCGAAATCCGGAGGTTCCTTTCATGGCTGCGGGAGATCGGCCTCAAGGGCGGGACATCGCAGTTCACCCGCCTCTTCATCAACGCGTTTTTTATCAACAGCCGGGCTCTCTCCCTCGGGATAGGCCTGATCTTCTCGGTGGATATCGTATTTACCCTGTTTGCCTACCTTTTCCTCAAAATCCCGGCCGGGATAGCGCTCATCGTCGCAGCCCAGTGCGCGATCATTGCCGTCTTCTATCTCCTGGTCTGGAAGATGGAGCCGTTCTCCTCACGGTTTGCGAAGAACGTGGAAAAGATGAAGACCCAGCTGTCAAAAAATTTTATCCCTTCGTGGGTGGTATCGGCCCTCTTCATGCTCGGCTTTTTCTTAATAGTGATCCTCTTCCTGACCACGATCATCCTCCTGCCAGGCATCACCGTTGCGACATTTCTTTCGGGGTCGGGACTCGAAGCGCTCGGGCACCTGGTCCTGCTCATCGCCCTGCTGGCGGTCAGCCAGTACTTCATTATCCGGTACTTCCACGGCATAAGCAGCCGCCTGATGGCAGAACGGCTTTTTGAGTACAAGGAAACAGCTCTCCGGGGACTTATCGAACGGGAGGAGAAAAACCAGGAGACCGTTCCCGTTCCGGCAGAAAACCCGTATGAGACCACGACCCTGCTCCTGGAGTCCAAGATCTACCAGGTCAGGCGGATCTCATTCTTCGGGACCTTCCCGGTGTATATCGTGGACCTTGACTTCTCCGTGATGCTGGACAGCACGACGCTGACCGCGATCAGGGGGTATATCCAGGAAGCCGGCCCGTGAAAGCGGCCCCGGCTGCCAGGGATACGGGGATGAGGAAGAGGACGGTCCCGAGGACATACCAGCCGGTGCACGACCCCCCTGTAAACTGCCAGACGAAAAATTCCTGATACTCAGCACCGCCGCCACACGATCATGGCTCGAGCAGAGAGGGCGGGCACCTTCTTCGATGGGAGAGTGGCTGCCCCGCCCGGGCCGGTCCCGCTCATCGCTTCTTCTCCTTAATGCAGTACATCATGTACTCACCGTTGATGTTCCCGATGCCGTGCGTATCGTGCCCGAACCCCGGGAAGCGGTTGTCGAAGTCCTGGAGGGATTTCAGGTACTGGAGCACCGGTCCGTTCTGTTTCCCGGTCCGCTCCCCCGGGGCAAGGATGGGGATACCGGGAGGATACGGCACGATCCCCGTTGCCACGGTGCGGTTGCCCGCTTTTACCACCGGCACGTGTTCGACCTCGTTCCTCACGAGCCGGGTAAATGCCTCGGCATAGGTGACAACAGGCTCGGGCAGGAGCGAGAACGCCTCCTGGAGCAGTTCGCACATGCGGTGCCGTTTCCTGAAGGCATGCATCTCGTCGGCAAGGCCCCGGAGGGTCATGCCGCCGTACCGCTCCGGGTAACCCCGGGTCAGATCCGGGAAGACCTCTTCGAGCGGCACGTTCTCATCGTACAGCCGCTTGAACTCGAAGAGTTCGGTGAGGAGGGTGCCCCACTTTCCCTTGGTGATGCCCATCGAGAAGAGGAAGAGGATGCTGTAATCACCGGACTTCTCGCTGATGATCCCCCGCGTGTCGAGGAACCTGACCACGATGACGGCCGGGATCCCCCACCCTGCCAGCGTCCCGTCGTCCTTGACACCGGGCATGAGCACGGTGACCTTGATCGGGTCCAGCATGCAGTAGTTCTCCTCGAGGCCTTCGAACCCGTGCCATCTCTCCCCCGGGTGCAGCACCCAGCAGGAGGGGTTGTCCCTGAGTGTCTCGAGCGGCGATGCGGCAAAGGGGATCTTCTTCTTCGTCTTCGGGTCCCTGACGGTCTCCGGCTGCCACATGGTGAACCACCAGTCGGTCCTGGTCTTTCCGGTCCCGAGTTCTCTCCCGATACGCGCCATGGTCCGGCGGAAGCGGATGGCCTCTTCGATGGTCTCAGTGGTCAGCAGCCTGCCCGAAGCCCCGTCCATCATCTTCGAGGAGACGTCGAGGGACGCGATGATGGTATAGAGCGGGGAGGTGGAGGTGTGCATCATGAACCCTTCGTTGAACCGGCTGTGTTCTACCGGCACTCTCCCGTTCCTGACATGGATCATGGACGCCTGCGAGAGGGCTGCGAGCAGCTTATGGGTGGACTGGGTTGCAAAGACAGTCGGGCCACGGGGGTCCCTGGCTCCGTCGCGCATGGCAAACCGGTCCCGGTACAGCGGGTTGAACCGGGCATAGGCATACCAGGCCTCGTCGAAGTGGATGCTGTCCACGCTCCTGCCGAGGAGCGCTTCCACCTCTTTTGCATGGTAGCAGAGCCCGTCATAGGTCGAGTTGGTGATGACGGCATGGACAGGGTTTTTGTCCGGCGAGGTCTTCGCAAGCGGGCAGGCCGCGATCTTCTTTTTGATCGTTTCCGGGGTCATCTCCGATTTCGGGATGGGGCCGATGATCCCGTAGCGGTTCCGGGTCGGGATCAGGTAGACCGCTACGGAACGGGTCATGGTCAGGGCATGCTCCGCCGACTTGTGACAGTTGCGGTCCACCAGGACGATGTCGTCCTTTGTCACCCTGCCGGAGAAGACGATCTTGTTTGCGGTCGACGTCCCGTTGGTGACAAAATAGGTCATATCGGCACCGAAGACCTTCGCCGCATACTTCTCTGCCTCGCCGACCGGTCCCGAGTGGTCGAGGAGCGACCCGAGCTCCCCGACGGATATGGAGAGGTCGGAGCGGAAGAGCTGTTCCCCGAAGAATGCATGGAAGAGCCGTCCCGGGGCAGACTTCCTGAACGCCGTCCCCCCGGCATGGCCGGGCGTGTGCCACGAGTATTCGAAGTCCTTCGAGAACCTGACCAGTTCGCCGAAGAACGGGGGGAGGAGACGCTCCTGGTAGCGTTTGGCAGCGGCGGTGATACGCCCCGCTATGAATTCAGGGGTATCCTCCATCACGTAGATGTATTCACTGACCTCGCGGATCACGTCGACCGTGAGGGATACCGGTGTCTCGCTGGTGGTCTCGGCCATCAGGAAGATCGGGATATCCTCATTGCGGTCGCGTATCTCGTGGATCAGCTCCCGGGTCTCTTTCTGCTTCTTCGGTTTTCCCCCGCCAAGGTTCCCGTTGATGAGGATGCAGTCGACAGCAGGGAGGTTGGAGTAGGCGGCCCGGGCGTCGGCCGGTGAGGCCACGTCTGCAACCCCGATGCCATACGCCTCGATCCCCTCCACGACCCGCCTGATGGCCCTCCCGTGCGGGGTATCCGTATGGATGGTGTCATCGATGATGGCCACCTGCAGGTTCTCATCCGGGTTCATCACGTCCTCCCTTCGGGTCGTCCCGGCCCAATCTGCATCTCCTTGTGATACAACATCCTGCGCATAACCAGTGGTAAAGATCTTTACCTTTATATAATGACGTAACGCCCGAGAATAACGCCGATTCTTCGTATTCCGCCGGAGTTTTGAGCCAGGATCCTGCAAAGAGCGGCCGGCCCGGTACCGGTGCGGGAACGCCGGTGTTATGGGATGCAGGAAAATAGAATAGTACAAATACTATCTTTGTTTATTCTACACCGGAGATTTTTTATGACCGAAGAAATTCCCAATGCTGAAAAGCTCCTGTCCAATCCGAACCTTTTTCCCTGGTGGCTCCTGCTCGTCTGGGGTATCCTTGCCCTGCTGATCGGGTGCATGTTCCTTTCCACCCCCGGGCTGACCACCGTCCTCTTCATCACCCTCCTCGGGGCGTACTGGCTCGTGAGCGGGCTCTTCGCACTCGGGAGCCTGGCAGTCGACAGGACGAATGCGGGATGGAAACTGTTCCTTGGGATCATCAACATCCTTGCCGGGATCCTCATCCTCCTGTATCCGCTCTACAGCACGGTCTTCGTGCTCTCGTTCTTTGTCATCTTCATCGGGTTCTGGGCCTGCTTCATCGGCGTTGCCCACCTGTACCAGGGATTTGCGGCTAAGGATGGAGGCAACGGGGTGCTGGGGGCCATCAGCCTGATCTTCGGGATACTCCTCCTCATCGACCCGTTCATCGTGGCAGCCCTCCTGCCTTTTATCGCCGGCGGGTTTGCCATCATAGCCGGCCTTGCGTCCATCGCGCTCTCGCTCACGGCTAAAAAGGCGCAGGGAACACCGGCGAAATAGGCCGGTCACCGGATTTTTCCCTTTTTTCCGGGCTCTGTTAAGATCCTCCAAGAACCATCCAGTCGCCCATGGGGGTTCCGGCCCTTCAGGCTCCTGCCTTCGCCGCCCGGGCATCCCCCCAGAGGGTAGTCCCTCAGAATGTTGATGAAAAACCTGGAAAATGGGGTCGAAGATTTACTTCGTAAATCTTCTCCTCTTCGAGGTCTGAAGACCTCTCAGAGATTCAAGGGGGTGCTCCCCTTGGGATGATTGAGTAGTCAGCAGACTACGAGATCGAGAAGATGCATTCGCATCTTCGCTGCCTCCCCCACAGGGGAGACTGCTCTTCCCGAAGGGAAGAACAGGCTGGAGAAGAACCAATAGGTTCTTCGACTTGAGAGAGGGGTCACCCTCCTAACTGCAGGAATGTATAAGCAAATAATCAGAAAAATAAGGTTCCAACAGAGCCTTTTTTCGGGAACATCCATCGGCCGACTGGGGACTCAGCGCTCCGCGCAGGGCTGCGGCCTGCCGGATCGGCCACAGGTCCATAATGAAATGCACTGAAAGGCAGAAATTACACCGGTCCGGCGGGTCTCATCCCCGCCCGAACCCGAAAAATGCAATGCCGAATATCTTCTCGATGGCATAGAGGACCCCGAAGAAGATGGCGGCGTACAGGACGAAGTTGATGATAAATCCCGAGGGACCGGCGATGCCCGCTGCCGCCACGATAGCGTTCGATAGTGCATCAGCGATGATGATGGCACAGAGGATACCGGCAAAAAAGGTCACCCATTTTTTTACTGCTGACATGTCCATACCGGTACATATGCTGCCTGACTATTAAATTTCAGGCACCCTGCAGGATACCATTGCGGATCTCAGGTTTCCGGCCCGCTGCCAGACCCCAAACTTAAAAAATGCGCTCAGGGTATATTCAACCGGAGAAAATAATCGGTATGGAAGCCAGGAGCGAGAGAAAGGAGGGAGTCCTGATCTTTTTCGTGAGCGGGAGACTAGATTCCTTTGGTGCACAACAGCTGGATGCCTGGGCGCGTGACGCGCTCAATGACGATGACCGGGAACTCGTGGTCGACCTTTCCGGGTCCACGTACCTCAGCAGCGGCGGGATCCGGGTGTTCAACGGCCTGAAACGCGAGATGAAACGGAGGAACGGGCGGATTGCCCTGTCATCGGTGGGGGAGTACCCGAGAAAGGTACTGGACATGGCAGGGTTCACCACCGTCTTTGACCTCTTCCCGACCGCTGCCGATGCGGTGGCCGATATCGTCAGAAAGCGCAGGAACCCGTCACTCTTCAATGAGATCTTTTACAAGAACATCGTTGAAAACGGTGCCAGGTTCACCATCGAGCCCGGCTGGATGACTTCCCCTCCGGTGCTCCGGGTGCTGGGGGACCTCAACAACGTGCTGTACGCAAAAATATCGGAGGCCGATATCAGGAAAAAAAAGTTCTCCGAAGTCACGTATTCGCTGGGCCTGGGGGCACTCGGTGCGGATGTGAAGGAAGCGATGCCGCTCATGGGCGAGATGATCACCCTGTACGGATCGATGGTCTGGCTCCCCACGGATGGCAACAATACGCCGGACTTCCTGACCCCCCTGGACGCAGCCAGCGCCGATGTCCCGGTCTATACCGGCTATAATATCACCCTCGATGGTCCCTTCAACGAGTACTTCACGCTCGATACGACCGACCTCCGCGGCATCAGTATCGCGGACATCTACCGCGCGATCTTCTCCTCTGCGCACGGGCGCGTGGGCAGTTACCACGGCGTTATTGCACTGACGATCTGGGGGGTACTCACCTCGCTTGCGAGTTCAGGCCTGAAGCGGGCACCGGTCACCGGCGCAGGTCTCAAAAGTGGCGAATCCATCATGGCACCGTCCCGGGTCCACGAGTGGATAGCATCCGATTCCGGGCAGAGCTATGCCGGTGATACGCTCGTCAGTTTCGGGATCGGGATCGACCTGACCGGCGACCTCTCGTTCTTCAGGCCGGAGAGCCTCTCCTCGCTCTATTATGCCAACCCGCTGAATACCGGTGCGGCAAAACAGATGTACCTCCACAACCACGGGGTGGTGTTCAGAAACGTCCCCTATGAGCCGACGCTCGACCTCAACACCCAGGTGAAGAAGATCGTGACCGATGGCGAGTTTGCCGATATGCGTCACCTGCTCGACAGCACCCGCCTGCGGAAGGCCAAGATCGGGGTCTCCTATATTCAGGATATCCTTCCGGAACGATGATCAGGCCGTCTTCCGTTTGACCAGCACGAGAATATTTTTCCCGTTCTCGTGCCGGTACACGATCCCGTCCATGACCCTCCGGATCAGGAAGATGCCCAGCCCGCCGACCTGCCGCTCTTCGATGTCAGCGGTGAGATCCGGTTCAGGGAGCGAGAGCGGGTCAAAGGGAGGCGCCGTATCCTCTATCTGGACCTCGACAATCCCCCGCGTCGCCCGGCAGGTCACCCCGACCTCACCGCCCTGCTCCCGGTAACCGTGGACGATCACATTGGTCACCGCTTCCTCAACGGCCAGCTGAGTGTCGAGGATATCCTCGTCGGCAAATGAATGCTCGTGCATCAGCTCCTGCAGGACAGATGAGACAACGGAGATCCCGGAGATCTCTGTCACTACGAGCCGCCTGAGGGATCGTTCCATGGTCTCACACCACCCGGCTGACCATCAGCATGATATCGCCAGGGCGGGGATGGTCTCCGCAGAATGTCCGGACGGGTTCAGGGATCCTTGCCATGATCTCCCTCGTGGCCAGTGTGCGTGACCGGAGGATGACCTCCATTGTCGCGGGATGGCCGCCGGGGACTTCGGAAAAGAGCCTGCTGCGCGTCGGGAGGTACGCCGCTGTAACGATCACGCAGATGAGCCGGAGAGGGACAACCGGCGAAGAGAGGATCATGGCATCCATGGCGTTCTCGTATACGCATTGGATCCGTGTCATTTTAATGTTCACGTACATGACTGGCAGCATTTCCTGCCGGCATTCCGCAGAGATACCCCCCATACAATCATGGATAGGATTATCTTTTTCAAATGCCGAAATTCAAGAGAATATCTGGTCATCAGCATCACCTCAAAGGGGAATCACCGTGGAAATTACACCAGCAATCCGTGATGGCATCATTGTCCTGTCCATCTCCGGGAGAATCGATACCGTGACCGCACCGGTGCTTGAAGAGGCCATCAACCGGGAGATTGGAAGCGGACACCGGAAAGTCCTCCTGGACTTTTCCGCGGTCTCCTACATCAGCAGCGGCGGCCTGCGGGTTCTCCTTGCGACCGCAAAGAAGCTGAAGGCCCCGGGTGACCGGTTCGGCATCTGCTCTCTTTCCGCCGAAGTCCTGAAGATCCTCAGACTCGCGGGATTCACCTCAATCTTTTCCATCTACCCTTCAGAGGGAGAAGCACGTGCCGGCTGGTAACGACCCGTTCGCCTCCCTTTTGTGGCAGCAGGTGCCCGGGACGGACGGTGCATCAATCTACCCGCTCATCAGGAAGATCGATACCATCTCTTCCAATTCGTACCTGATCGCAACGCCCGATGCGATCCTCCTGATCGATCCAGGCGGCCTCCCTGAACAGGCAGAACATCTGGCCTCGGTCATCGGGGAGATCCGGCAGGAACAGGATCGCCCGGTCTTTGTCTTCCTCACCCATGCTCATATCGATCATTTTGCCGGCAGCCAGGAGGTTCCCGCATTTGCCCACCCGGAGACCGTGATCTTTGCCGCCCATGAAAGCGGCGCCGGAATACTTGGCCGCGGGGACGGCGGGTTTACCCAGGCAGACCTGCTCGGCCTGAAGGTCTCACCCATGAAGATCGGGTTCCCCCTCCTGACCGCGGACCGTTCCGGCCGGCCGGGAGTTCCGGTCGACCTCCGTCTTGCCAATGGTGCCGGGGTCACCGTGACCAATGACCGGATCGCGGCGGGCGGGGTTGTGCTCCCCCGTGAGCGCATCGTGTTTGGGCCCGGCACTGCCCTTGAGATCCTCCATACCCCCGGTCACAGCCCGGACAGTATCTGCCTGCGGGTGGGCGGACTGCTGTTTACCGGCGATATTCTCTTTGCAGCAAACCCGGGAGTTGCCGGCATGCGCGGATGGGACCAGGAAGCCCTCATCTGCTCTCTTGACGGGGTACTGGCAGTCATGTCAGGTGGTGGGGTCTCGTACCTGTGTCCCGGCCATGGCAGGGTAATTCCGGTGAAGGACGCCATCCAGGTGCTGTCTGGAGTCAGGACCGATGCGCTTGCCCTTGCAAATATTGCCGAACTCAACCGTGACCGGGCGGTGCAGGCCGCTGCCTTTGCCGAAGACTGCATGGAACAGGTGAACGAGCTCTTCACGATCATGGCCGGGCGCCTCTCCTATGTCTCGTACGTGATGGAGGAGCTGGGCGAACCCGATGCGGCCGGACAAATGGAGTCCCTGATCAACAGCGATACCATTGATGAGCTCCTCAACGCTTTTGCGGATTTTGCAGAGGAGCACCACCAGGTCAGGCAGGTCCCGATCCACCTTGCCCTCAAGGCTGCACAGGTCATCAGGAAACTTGAACGGTCGTTCAGAAAGGACGAGCTTTCGCGTATCATCGACCCGACCCTGGTCCGGAGGGCCGGCCGGCTGCTCTCAGACTATACGACCATGATGCGGGGGTTCAACCCGCCCGGCGTGTTGTCAGAATGCGACATCATCGCGCTCGTCGAGGCCCTCGTCACCGGGCTCTCCGTTTCCGCCTGTTCCGATGAGGAAGTTTTTGATTCAGCGGATGACGATGCGGCTTTTGCGCAGATCCTCCTGGCACGGATCGGGACGCGCCCGCTGCTGGAGGACGTCGCGTTCTCGATGGAACCAATGCAGGGCCCGCTCATGGCCTCCATAGACCGCGATCATTTCACCGATCTCCTTACGTATATTCTTGAAGATCTGGTCGGGACAGGGGCAGACCACATCACAATAACCGAACAGCGTGATGGCCGGAACATTGTCCTGACGGTTTCGGGTACAGCAGGGCTCTTACTCACCGCAGCAGAACGGAAGACGTTCAGGTTTTTACGGGGGCTCTGTAACCGGGCCGGAGGCTCCCTTGAGTATACATGCGATAAAGAGATCCGGCAGTTCGTGATCTCGATCGGGCTGGCGTGATCCTTCCTGAAACCCCCGTGGTTGCCCCGAAGACAAAGTTTATCGGGTTGTCGGACGATGAGCCGGGTAATGGGAGTGTATGCCGGCATGCAGGAAACCAGTACTCAGGGGCTGACCCCCCTGCAGGAACAAAAGTTCAAGATCGCTCTTGAAAATACCTGCGAGCTCTGTCGTGAGTACTTTCCATCCTCGTCCCTTGAACTTCACCGGATCAGCCGGCGGAATTACCGGGAGATGAACCGCGACGCCTCGACCCGGTTTCTGGTGGTCTGCACGTACTGCCATGCCCATATCCATGCACTGCCGGTCCCGGTTGGAAGGCAGCGGAAGATCGTCAGGAACCGTTCGTTCTTCAGCCGGCGGGATCTGAGGAAGATCCTTGGCTATGTCCCGAAACGGTATGAACCTCCCCAATCGGTGGATCCTTCACAGGCATATGAAGAATATTTCGGGAGATGCTCACCGGGGTCGTACATCATGGGCGGGTAAAGCCCGCGGACAGGGCGGACAGACTGATCCCACCCCATCTTTCTTTATTCTCTCATGGGAGATTGTATTCGCAGATTCGCCTGCGCTTCGGGATACCGTGAATGTCTCTGTTCAGGTTTCCCGTATGAGTAAAAAAATGTCTGTCTCGCGAAATACGGTACCGCAAAATATAATGAGACGTCCGTACCTGATATATGGGAAATTACGCCCCGGGATCGCTAAAACAGATCGACAGTCGGGAAAAGCATCATGAAAGGATCGCCCCTGCCCGGAGAGACTCCACCCCTGCTGGAGTTTGAGAACATCACGGTATTCCACGGCACCAAAAAAATTCTCGACAACCTTTCCATCACCGTGGGTGAAGGCGAACATCTGGCGATCCTCGGGCCAAATGGTGCCGGAAAATCCTCGTTCATCAAGACCATCACCCGGGAGTTGTACCCCCTTGCGGACAGGAGGGAAAGTACCTTCAGGGTACGGGGACAGGAGGTCTGGGATGTCTTCGAGCTGAGGTCCTCCCTCGGCATCGTCTCAAACGATCTCCAGTTCGCCTTCACCCGCGAGATAACCGGCGAGGACGTCATCCTCTCCGGGTTCTTCTCCAGCATCGGTCTCTTCAACCGCGAACTCACCCCCGCGATGTACCGGAAGGCGGGGGAGGTCATTGATTTCCTCGGGATCGGGCACCTCAAAGACCGCCCGATGACCAGGATGTCATCGGGAGAATGCCGGCGGTTTCTGATCGGAAGGGCCCTTGTCCACGGCCCGAAAACCCTCATCCTCGATGAGCCCACGAACAGCCTCGACCTGCACGCCCTCCACACGTTCCGCCGGACACTCAGGAAGATTGCACAGGGCGGTACCGGCGTCATCCTCGTCACGCATCAGCTCCACGACATCATCCCCGAGATCGGCCGGGTCGTGCTGATGAAAGAGGGGAGGTTCATCGGGGACGGGCCGAAACCTGCGATGCTGACCGAGGAGAAGATCGGGGGGCTGTTCCAGGTACCCGTCAGGATCCGGGAGGACTCCGGGTATTATTACACGCTGGGCTACTGATCTTTCAGGCGTGGTTCCCGACCGATACAAACCCTCATATCTCTTGAAAGCAAGGAGTCCTGTCTGAGGATGATCATATGAACCAGGTTCCGATAATCCAGCCCGGGGAGAAGGCGAAGAACTTCTCGCTGAAAGATCACGAGGACACAACGTTCGGCCTGTACGAGCATATGGGCAGGAGGGTCCTCCTCTCCTTCCACCCGCTCGCGTGGACCCCTGTCTGCGCCGCCCAGATGAAGTCCCTTGAGGAGAACAAGGAACGGTTCGACCAGCTCAACACCGTTGCGGTCGGTCTCAGTGTGGACTCGGTCCCCTGCAAGAAGGCCTGGGCCGGGACGCTCGGCATCACCCGTACCCCGCTTCTCTGCGATTTCTGGCCGCACGGGAACGTTGCCGCCCAGTACGGACTTTTCCGCGAAGCGAACGGCTTCTCCGAGCGGGCAAATGTCATCGTTGACGAAAACCTGAATGTCGTGTTCGTCAAAGTATACCCCCTCCACATGGTTCCCGATATCATCGAAGTCATCGGGGTTATCGAGAGGCTGCAAAAAAAATAATGCTCTTGCCCGGTCCGCTAGTGTTGCATCCCGGCAACAGCCCGGGGTGCAGCAGTCCTCTTTGCAGATCGAAGTGCTCTTTACCTCCAACGCCACACCTTTTGTCCGGTAAGAAGTGGTAACAGGAGAAGGATGCTATTGACAGCACCGGTGCAGGAAAAAGAACCCGGTCCCGGGGTGCAGTTCCACCTCGTGCCGGAACAGGACCTGTTTCCGGCCCTTGACTCATCTCCAACCGGCCTCTCGACCGGGCAGGCGGCGGCCCACCGGGAACGTTCCGGCCCGAATGACATATCGCATATCAGGAGAAGGCCGGTTGTACTCCAGTTCCTTGAACATTTCAAGAACCTCCTTGTCATCATCCTTCTCTTTGCCGCCACGATATCCGTATTTGTCGGGGATATCACCGATGCCGCCATCATTTTTATCATCGTCATTGCGAGCGTAACCCTGGACTTTTTCCAGGAGTACAAGGCGGAAAATGCGGCGGAGCTGCTCAGGCAGAAGATCCTCACGAAGGCTTCTGTTGTACGGGACGGCAAGGAGGAAGAACTCCCGATCACCGATCTTGTGCCGGGAGATATCGTGCACCTTGCGGCAGGCGATATTATCCCGGCTGATGCCCGGGTCCTGGCATCACGGGACTTTTATGTCAACCAGTCCGCACTGACCGGTGAGCCGTTCCCGGTGGCAAAGAATGCCGGCCTGGCAGATCCCGGCCAGCCTCTCGCCGAGGCAGGCAATTACCTCTTTCTCGGAACGTCGGTAGTCAGCGGCACTGCAACGGCCCTCATCACCAGGACCGGTGCGTCCACGGAGTTTGGCAAAGTGGCCAAGACCCTCGTGGAGCGCCCGCCGGAGACCGAGTTCGAACGGGGGCTGAAACAGTTCAGCTTCCTGATGTCGCAGTTTGTCTTCTTCCTCGTCATCATCGTCTTTTTCATCAATGCCATGTTCCGGCACGGGATCCTGGAATCCCTGTTGTTCTCGGTCGCGCTTGCCGTCGGGATGACACCGGAATTGCTCCCCATGATACTCTCCCTCAACCTGTCGAAAGGCGCGCTGGCGATGTCGGAGAAGGGAGCTATCGTCAAGCACCCGGAGTCCATCCAGAATTTCGGGAGCATGGACATCCTCTGTACCGACAAGACGGGGACCCTCACGCAGAACCAGATCGTGATGGTACGGCACCTGGACACCGATGGAAATGACAGCGAGAATGTCCTGCTCTTCTCCTATGTCAACAGTTACTTCCATTCCGGGCTCAAGAGCCCCCTTGACGACGCCGTTGTCCAGTTCCGGCACATCGATATCGACGACTACCGCAAGATAGACGAGATACCTTTTGACTTCGTCCGCAAGCGGGTCTCCGTCATCGCTTCCCGGAAGTCCGATACGGTCATCGTCTCGAAAGGCGCACCGGAGGAGATCCTGCGCGTCTGCTCTTTTGTCGACCGCGGGGGAAAGCTCGAACCCCTGACCGATGCCGGCAGGGAGAAGGTCAATGCCATCTACGATGCCCAGAGCAGGGATGGGTTCCGGACACTGGCAGTCTGCTACCGCGCGGTCGGTGCTGACCAGAAGGAGTTCTCCGTAAATGACGAAAAAGAGATGGTCCTGGTCGGCCTGATCACGTTCATCGATCCTCCCAAGGAAAGTGCGGGGGAGTCCGTGCGGCTCCTCGCCAGTTCCGGCGTTGAACTGAAGATCCTCACCGGGGACAATGAGTTGGTCACCCGGAAGACCTGCGAACTCATCGGCATTGAGATACAGGGGGCCCTCACCGGTTCCGAGATCGAGGCCATGGACGTCCAGACCCTCTCGCGGGTGGTGGAGAAGGTCACGATATTCTCGAGGCTGACACCTGCGCAGAAGAACCGGGTCATGATAGCCCTCAGGCAGAACGGCCATGTCGTCGGGTTCATGGGTGACGGCATCAACGACGCCCCGTCAATCCGGGAAGCGGATGTCGGCATATCAGTTGAGAACGCCGTGGATATCGCCAAAGAATCTGCTGACATCATCCTCGTCAAGAACGACCTCCGTATCCTCAATGACGGGGTGCTCGAAGGGAGGAAGACCTTCGGGAACACGATGAAGTATATCCTGATGGGCACGAGTTCCAATTTCGGGAACATGTTCTCTGTCGCAGGTGCGTCCCTCTTCCTGCCCTTCCTCCCGATGCTCCCCGTCCAGATCCTGCTCAACAACCTCCTGTACGATGTGTCGGAGGCAACGATCCCGACCGACAACGTCGATGCTTCCTATGCCAGCACCCCGAAGAAATGGGACATCGGGTTCATCAGGAAATTCATCATGGTGTTCGGCCCGATCAGTTCGGTCTTCGATTTCATCACGTTCTTCATCCTCCTCTCTGTCTTCCAGGCCGACGCATCGCTCTTCCAGACAGCCTGGTTCATCGAATCGATCTGTACCCAGACCCTGGTCATCTTTGTCATCAGGACGCGGGTCGTCCCGTTCTACACGAGCAGGCCGAGCAGGGCCCTCTTCGCAAGCACGATACTCATCGTGCTCCTGGCGTGCGTCCTGCCCTTCACGGTCCTCGGCAGCCTGTTCGGTTTTGTCCGCCCGCCGCTCATCTTCTTCGCGGTACTGGGCGGCCTGATCATCGGCTACCTGGCCATCGTCGAACTGGTGAAGATCTGGTTCTACCGGCATTACTCTCCAGTTCCCGAGCAGAAGATCCGGAACCCTTCGGGCCCGTGAATTGTTCCCCGTGGACGTTCAACGGGCCGGGTACTTTCTCCCGTCCCCCATGCCCATTGCCACGATGCGATAGTTGATAAGATCCCGTGGACAGTGATCTTTCGATGAACCGGAAAACTGCTGTAATCATCGTGATCATCCTGATTGTTGCTGCACTGGCCGCCGTTATCATCGTCACCGGGCAGAACCGTCTGCAGGGGAATGCCGGTGGATCGACGACGCTGCCGGCGGTGGAGGTGCGGTCGTACCAGGGACAGGACCTCTCATCGATCAATGACTTCCATGAAAATGCCATCAATGGTCCCCAGTACATCAACATCACCGGTTATCACCTGACGGTCACCGGCCTGACGAACACGACACTCGTGTACACTTACGCTGACATTCTCGGGAGATACCCCCACTATTCCAAAGTGGTCACCCTCCACTGTGTCGAGGGCTGGGATGCCACTATCCTCTGGGAAGGCGTGCAGGTCCGGGACCTTATCCGGGATGCCGGAGTCCAACCGGGCGCAAATACCATCGTCTTCACGGCAGTTGACGGGTACACGACCTCGTTTCCGCTCGACTATATCATGGACCGCGATATCATCATGGCTTACCGGATGAACAATGTCACGGTCCCGGCAGAGCGGGGCTATCCCTTCGTGCTGGTGGCTGAAGACAAATGGGGGTACAAGTGGATCAAGTGGATCGTGAAGATCGAGCTGACCGACAACCCGGACTACCGCGGGTACTGGGAACAGCGGGGGTACTCGAATTCCGGTGACCTCAATGAAAGTTTTTCCAGCGGCTGAACCCTGTGGGAGGGAACGCGGGGTGATCCCTCAACAGGTCCCTCTTTTCGACCGAGTTTCGCGATTTTTCGGCTTTGTTGAAACCCTATTTTTCTGATCATTGCTGATATTCTGCTGCAGTCAGGGGGGAGACCCCCTCTCTCACCCTGCGGGGGGGCATCCCAAGGGGAGCACCCCCTTGAATCTCTGAGAGGTCTTCAGACCTCGAAGAGGAGAAGATTTACGAAGTAAATCTTCGACCCCGTTTTTCGGGGTTTTCATCAACCTTCTGAGGAACTATCCCAACAGGAGGTATGCCCGAGCGGCGGGGCGGAAGCATGAAGTGCTTGAGGCCCCGGAAACGACTGCATCTCCATCAGGAGATTTCAACAAGGCCGATTTTTTTCAAAAAGGGTTGAAATGTCAGGATATTTTCGCGTACAACTGGGCATTCCTGCCCGTCACACAGCCTGGGAGACCCCGACGAGGGAACGGATCCACTTCTGGGTTTCTGCCGGGGTTCCGGCAGTGTTCACCAGGTAGACCGTCGTCCGGTCCAGGAGGTCCGCGACGTACCGGTTGCGGATGAGCGTTTTTGAGGGGTTCCTGACGAGGAGGTGGGGGTTGAAATAGTTGTTTTCAGCGAAAAATTTCAGCCCGGTCTCGGGATCGAGGGTCTGGACCACGTTCTCGTCAGCCGGGGTCCTCCTGAGGACGATGATGATCTTCAGGGTTGACATGGGAAGGATCCTCCCTTTCCCTATCACCCAGCGGACATCGGCTACCGCACGGCCATCGGCATCATAGTCCCCTTTCCCGACCAGTCCCCCGAACCCTTTCCAGATGGTCTCGAGATCCTGCTGGATGTAAAAATTTTTTTCCGAGCCGTACACGAGGATATCAGGGCCGTATACCCGCGCGAAGAACCAGTCGTCCGAGACGATGCGCGTGCCGGGATCCCTGAGGAGGCCGTAGGTCTGGGTGGTCTTCCCTGCGCCCGGACCGCCGACAATGCAGATGCCTTTTCCGCCGACGTCGATGCAGGCGCCGTGGATCGAATAGATGTTGTGTTCGTCCTCGAGGATGTCCCCGGCAAGGCTGAGGGCGAGGGATTTGATCCAGCCGTAATACTTGAAATTCAGGAGAAATGCGGTCTTGGAGGCCGGGTCGTACAGGACGGTGTCCTGCGGGTATGAAGGGTCGCTGAAGATGAAGAGCCTGCCGTGGGACCGGACGTTCTGCGACATCGAATAAAAGTTATCCTCCCAGGTGTCCTTCAGGATGTGGTCATCGCAGAGGAGCTTGATGCAGCACCCGTAGATCTCCGATTTGATCTCGTACCTGACCTGCGGGAGATACCGCTCCATCAGGTGTCCTTTCTCTTCGATGGATATGACAGAAACCGTGTACATGACAGGAGCCCCCGCAGGCGATGATCCCTTCTTCCCGAAGACCTGCTCTTCCGGTTCATTCCGGTGCTGGTGCCCGGAATCAACGATGGTAATACGATATCCGTATCTTCTCAGTCCTCTTATCCCTTCTGTTCGGGGCACTCGTTTCCGGGCCTGAAGTCCCGGACCCTCCCGGGAACTGAGGATCGTCAGACGGCATTGACCGGTACCGGACAGGTGCCTGACCCTGCACCATGCCAGATATACCAGCCGATGGCAAGCCCGATGAAAATTCCGATTATTACGTATACGGCGGCACGCGCCAGGTCTTCTCTCTGCATGGACTGATCTCTTTTCAGAACCCCCATAAACGTTCTGTACTGAACCGGCCGCACTCATGGTTTTTTTAAATCCTGTCTCCAATCTGGTACAACAGGACGGCTGCCCGGGCATGAAGCATACTGCCAGATTCTCGACGGATTCACTCTCCAGGAACTATCCCGAGCCGGAGGAGATCCCTGCATCGGGTGCCCGCTGGGTGGTGGTATGGGACACGGGTGTTGCGGTCACGACCGGCCCGGCCCCCACTATCCTGCTGGACCGCCATCCGGCATCTTCAGGTTGCGCCGTGGCCCGCAGCCAGTATCTTGGGCACCTCAGCGGCAGACCCGTGTATGCTGCGGAAATATCCGGTGCGGCCCCGCTGCCCGGAGGTATGGTATATTCCGGTGTCCGTGAACTGTCGGGAACCGTACCGGACGAAGAGCTTGCCATTGCCGGGCTCGCCGTCCAGATCATCGGTTTTGACCGCACGACCCGGTTCTGCGGGGTGTGCGGGGAAGGGATGCGGCAGCTCCGGACCGAACGCGCAAAGAGATGCCCTGCGTGCGGGCACACCGAGTACCCCCGGCTCTCCCCTGCGATCATCGTTCTTGTCAGAAATGCCGGTTCCGTCCTCATGGTACAATCGAGACAGGCGCCTGCGGCAAGGTACAGTCTTGTCGCCGGCTTCGTAGAGCCCGGTGAGGATCTCGTGCATGCGGTCCACCGCGAGGTCATGGAAGAGACCGGTATCAGGATAACCAATGTCCGCTACGCCGGAAGCGAACCGTGGCCGTTCCCGAACTCGCTCATGATCGCGTTTGTTGCCGATTATGATGGCGGCGGGATCGTGACCGACGGGACCGAGGTCGTCTCTGCGGGCTGGTTCCGGAGGGACAATCTCCCGTCAGTTCCCCCGAAACTCAGTATCGCCCGGTCACTCATCGACTGGTGGGTGGAGAACGGGACCCGGCCGGACTCCTGCTGACAGGTCCCGTGCCGGGCGGCAGATTTTTCTTCGCGGATTTATGGTTTTTCCTTGATATCTGGGGCTGCAAAGGCACCGGTAACTTCATTTCGAGCAGAAATGCTATTATACAGTATATAAAACATTATAAATAGGCAACGATCGTGCCAGTCTTATAGTGTGAGAGATTGTGATGAGCGACCCCCCGTCCGATGGAGACGAAAATACCGTTGATATTTTCGTTCTGAGCAAACGTGAGAAAGAACCTCTTTTACCAAACGATATCCTGAACAAAAAGGGGTACCATATCACCCTTTTTACCGATGGCACGCAGATCCAGGACTCACTACGGCATGGAAAGCCCAATCTCCTGATCTGCGACACGGTATCCCTCCCTCAGGAGGCGTATGACATCTGCAGGCAGATCAAGGCCGATGACCGACACTGGATGATCCCGATCCTCGTCGTGACTGCCGCATCCAGCCTGTCCGACCTCCTGAACGTCCTGGACTGCAACGCGGACAATTTCATCGCGCACCCGTTCGACCCGCCCTACCTCATCTCGCTCATCGAAGGTATGCTCTCCACCCCTGTCGAGCGGACGATGCCGGAGCAGATCAAGACCCAGTTCAGGATCCAGCATGACGACAAGGTCTACGTGGTCACTGCCGACCGCCGCAAACTGCTCGAGTTTCTCCTCTCATCCTTCGAAATCGCCATCAATATTTCCGGCAATCTCTCCCGGGCACGAGATGAGATTGAGGAGATCACCCGATCCCTCAGGCACCAGGAATCGGTAGCCGGAGAACAGGCCCGGATCATCGAGACCGTCAACGCAGCCCTGCTCAAGAAAGAGCAGGCCCTCAGGGAACTCGAGGAGAGACTTTCTGACCGGGAAGATAACGTCTCCCGGTTGTCGGAAACCAATGAGCAGCTCAGCAGGGAACTGGAAGGGAGCAAAGCGATCCTTGCCGCTGCAGAAGAGCGCATCCTGCAGACGGCAAGGGAAAATGATGCGGCTGCTGAAGCCCACCGATCTGAGATCAACGGACTGAACCGCCAGGTCAGTTCCCTTTCCGAAGCACTTGCTGCCACAAAAACGGAGCTTGAGAAGGCCGTCCGGGCCCTCGAAGAGAGGACAACCCAGTATGAGGCGACCGTACAGGATCTCGATGAGATAACGGCGCACAGGGAACAGGCGGAAAAGTCCCTCCGTGCTCTCACTCTCGAACATGAACAGATGCGGGTCTCCCTTGCTGCGGAGAAGAACCGGGCGCAGGCCGCAGCAGATGAGGTCAGGGAGATCCTCCAGGCAAAGACGGATTCTGAAGAGGACCTCACCCGGATCATCAACGAACTCAGGGACACCGCAAAAGAGCAGGCCGAAACCCTTGTCCGGAATACCGGGGAAATCGAGTCAGCGAAGAACCAGGTCTCCACCCTTGAACGGGATCTGAACACTGTCAGAACGGAGAAGGAAAAGACGGAATCCGCGCTCCGTGACCGTGCTGACAGCATCAGCCAGGAGCTCTGCGACCTCCGGGTAAAATACGGGATGACCGTTGCGCAGTTCGAGGAGAGAGAGCGCCGCATCCCGGCCCTTGAACAGGAACTGAGCCAGACACGGGTAGAACGGGACAGGACCGGTGCCGATCTCCAGGCACTCACGCGGGAACTTGAAGCGGCCCGGGCCGCACTTGCCGAGGAGAAGGAAGCGCACCGGTCAGCGGAGGAGCGCTTGACCTCGATGGTCGGCGAGCGGGATGCCGCGCTCCAGACACTCCGCGCCGCACACGAGGAGTTAAAGACCGACCTCGATTCACATAAAAACGGCCTGGTTCAGGCGAAAGGGGAGATCCAGTCCGCCTCGGACCTGCGGGAAACTCTTGAATCCCGGCTTGAGACCGGTGCCACGCGGATCCGGGAGCTCGAGTCCGAAGTGCGCACGCTGTCGGCAGACCATGCGCAGGCTGCCCAGCAGGTGCGGACACTCTCAGATGAACTGGAGCAGGTCAGAGCAGCACTCGGGAATGAGAGGAGGTTGCACCATGCATCGGACGAAAAACTGGTGGCCGTCAGTCAGGTGCGGGAACAGTTCCTGCACGATCTCCGGAGATCCGCGGAAGAGCTTGCCCTGCTGAAACGCGAGCTTGAGGAAGAGCGCACGCTGCGCCAGGCCATGGAAGAGCAGAAACGTTCAGCCGGGCTGGAGCAGGAGCAGCATGCCCGGAACATTTCCCTGACTGAGAAGGAGCGGTCCGCAGCAGATGAAGAGCGGACGGCATCGATCCGGAACCTTACTTCAGACCTGGAATCAGCCCTTGCACGGCAGCGGGCGCTGGAAGACCAGGTGGCCGGTCTCACGAAAGAGAAGCAGCTCATTGAAGAGAAGGCCTCCGGCCTCTCTGACGAGATCGAACAGGCGAGGACAGCGCTCGCGGACGAGTGGGAAGACCACATGAACGACCAGGAGCGGCTCGTCGTCGCCACGGAAAGGAAAGTGCGGCTCGAAGAGGAGCTCCACCGGGCCGAGGAACCGGAAGCAGAACAGACAAAGAAACGTTCGGTCATCATCAGGGAGCAGGACCTGCCGGTGGAAGTCAGGGCTGTTTCAAAAGCGCTTTCGATACCTTTCCCGTCACAGAACCCCGGGAGTCCGCCGCCACGCATAACTGGCGTCGAAGACCTTTTCGAGGAGGATGAGCCCCCGGAAAAAGAGACTGACCCGCTTCCGGCAGTCACTATCGTCAGCGAGCCGTCCGCAGGCCTTGGAGATGAAACCATGCCCAGAGATGGCCAGGAATATCCGGGAAGTGCCGGACCGGAGCCTGAAGAAGGCCAATCACCTGAGGGCGAGGTGGAGAGGAGAGAAGAGGAGGCTGGAACAGAAGAGATCCCTGGTATACCCGGTGAACCCGGCCCGGCGAACCAGAGCGGTATAGCGTTCAACCGTGCACAATGGCTGGACCTCCTCAGATGGGCGCACCATTCCGGTGCACTCTCGCAGGAGCAGCGCATGCAGATCGTCAGGATGGGACGGCTGATCCAGAAAGGCAGGAAACTGACCCGCAGACAGGACGAGCAGGTCAGGGAGATGATGGCCCTTGTGCAGACGCTCGGGTACCATTTCACCTGACCTCCCTTTGCTTCAGTTGCCCTTCTGGTATCCCCTTTTCCGGCCCGTTCATTGCCCGGACATATCTTTCCCTGTGCCTTCCGTTTCCCGGTAGGTTCAGGCTACGGTAGCCCGGGTTAAAAAGGATTGCATAAGGTATCGATAGTTGTGCCCTCTGCGGCTGATCCCCGCACCGTGGAGGAATTCACGGTACATAACCGATTCTGGCAGGCAGCCCCTCGGTAGACGGAGCCATCCCCGGCACGGCAGATCCAGTCCGCGATCCGGGGTGAAACTCAAGGCCATCCGATCTCTCCATACCGTTCCCCTGGTGCGGGACCGGATAAAGTCTGGCATGACACCAAAATTTCCCGGCTGCCCGGCTCACCGGAGAACGGGACCTGTTCAAATCCCGCCATGTTTAAAAATGCCGGAGGAGTAGTATTGGTGACTGCCATGCCCCCCCGATCATTCCGTGACCGGTACCGTTCCATCTTCCAGACCAAACCTGTCAGCAAACTGATGGAATGCACCGGTGGGGTGCATGGGCTGAAGAAGGTGCTTTCGCCATTCGAGCTCACCCTTCTTGGCATCGGGGCGATCATCGGGACGGGCATTTTTGTCATCACCGGCATCGTTGCAGCAAATTATTCCGGGCCGGCCCTGGTGGTCTCGTTCATCATCTCCGGGACCGTATGCGCCTTTGCAGCGCTGAGCTACGCGGAATTTGCCGCAATGGTGCCGGTTGCCGGGAGCGCCTATACGTACGGGTACGCCTCGCTTGGGGAGGTCTGGGCATGGATCATCGGATGGGACCTCATCCTCGAGTACTCGGTCTCGATAGCCGCAGTGGCGGTCGGGTGGTCTGGGTACATGACCAGCCTCCTCGCCGGGGCCGGTATCGCCCTTCCCGCCCCGCTCATCAACCCCCCGGGACTTGAGGGCGGGATCGTCAACCTCCCGGCAATCCTGATCATCAGCGTAGTCACCGGACTCCTGATCCTCGGCGTGAAGGAGAGCGCCCGGGTCAACACGGTGATCGTGCTGATCAAAGTCAGCGTCATCCTGCTCTTCCTCTTCCTCGCCTTCTCGCACATCAATCCTGCAAACTGGACCCCTTTCATGCCCTTCGGCTGGTCCGGGGTTCTCACCGGGGCAGCGATCGTTTTTTTTGCCTATATCGGGTTCGACGCGGTCTCGACGGCAGCGGAGGAAGTCAAAGACCCTCAGAGGACTCTCCCCATCGGGATCATCGGATCGCTGCTCATATCGACCATCCTCTATATCGCCGTCACAACGGTCCTCACCGGGATAGTCCCCTACAGCCTCTTCAAAAATACCGCTGCTCCTGTCGCGTTTGCCCTTGGGGAGATCGGCATCTCTTGGGGCTCGTCCCTCGTCTCTGTCGGCGCAATCTGCGGGATCACCTCGGTCCTCATCGTGCTGCTCTTCGGCCAGACACGGATCTTCTTTGCCATGTCGCGGGACGGCCTCCTCCCCGCGGTCTTCCGGGAACTCCACCCGGTGTACCGGACCCCGGTCAAGGTGACCCTGCTTGTCGGGGTCGTGACCGCGCTTCTCGCAAGCCTCCTCCCGCTCCAGACCATCGCGGAACTCGTGAACATCGGGACGCTCGCTGCGTTCATCATCGTCTCCCTCGGGGTCATCGTTCTGCGCAGGACGAGGCCGGATCTCGAGCGGCCGTTCCGGTGCCCGTTCGTACCGCTCGTCCCCGCGCTCTGCATCGTCTCCTGCAGCGCCCTGATCTTCATGCTCCCGACCGTTACCCACCTGCGGTTCATCATCTGGCTGGTCATCGGGCTCATCATCTATTTCCTGTACGGCATGCACCACAGCCGGATCAATGATGATACCACAGGACTCGAATGCTGGGCCCCGCCGGGCAATCGTTGACGGCCCGCACAAAAGCGATCAGATCCGGCCGGTCTTCTGGAGCCAGAGGCCGGTCCCCCAGTAGGCTGCACCGGCACCAAGGAGTGCCGCACAGCTCAGTATGACAAACCCGTAATCCCCGGTCACGACTGCATGTGCTTCCAGGAGCAGAACATTCACGGCAAAATACACGAATACGGCCGCAACAACAGCAAGCCCTATGATGCCTGCTGTCCCCATGAGGATGAGATCATCTGAAGTCAATGTCCCATCCCCCTTTGTGCCTGATGACCGGAAAGACGGAGCGCGATCACGAATGTCACCGCCCGAGATACTGCGCCAGGATGTCCTCATACAGCAGTTCGACATTCTCACGGGTGCCGGGAATGGCAGGAAACCCGCTGTAGTTCCGTGTGGCACTGATATCTTCAGCAAGCTGGAGGTGGTACTGGCTTACGGAATGGAACCAGCCATTCTTCTCGTAATAGGATGAGAGGTATTCCTGTTCGGTCTGGCCGGGTGTCGGGATCAGGAGGGCCCGCTTTTTGCCCAGTTCCGCAATCTCCATCATGGACGTGTACCCGGACCGGCAGATGATCGTGCGTGCCCGGTTCATCAGGGACTCCTTCTCTTCAGTAGACGCGTAGCTGATAACGGTACAGTCACCGGACTGCACCCGTTCACAGGCATTCCTCGGACTGCCGAGGAGCACCACCCTTTTTCCCGGGAGGTTACTTATCTGCGGCATGAGGATCTCCTCGAGCCGCTGCCTCTGGGGCTCGGGCCCGGATATCAGCACCAGGTAGTCCAGGTCCCGCAGCAGTTCCTGCCGGTGCATGCCGGTGAGGATACCGGCAAAGTAGGCCCTCCCGATCGTTGCTTCCGCACCGGGGCGGGACAATTTTCCCGCCAGTGCCGCAGGGCCCGGCGGGCAGTCGGGGACGATGATGTGCCGGAACTTCTCGTGGTGGTAGCCGTTGGCCTCGACCGCGAGGAGCTCGACCGGCCAGAAGGCGAGGGGGAGGTGGTAGTGGAGCTGGTGGGTGATGAAGACCGACGGGATCTCCGGAGAATAGACCCCCAGGCGGTTGTCGCTGACAATGAGGTCATAGCGGTCCTTCTCCAGAATTTTTCCGAGGTTTTTCCGTTCATCCGAGATCGCTTTCAGCATCAGGGGGAATGAAGCGAAGAATTTCGGGAGAAAAAACCGGCTCGAACTGTAGGGGACCGGGTAGTCAGGGAAATCGATGACCGCAAGGTCCGGGAACTCCTTCTCCAGTACGACCCGGGCATTCCCGCAGGCCGCGATGGTCACATCATGGTTGTGCCGGAGGAGGCTGTGGATGACAGGGATGTCCCGGGTCGCGTGACCCAGGCCCCAGTTCAGCGGCGATACCAGCACGTGCGCCATTCCTGCTCCGATCGATGATCAGAGTTCTTCCACAATGGTATTGAATGATTCGTAACGGTTGTTCACCCGTCTCCCGGACGGGTTCCTTTCGGGTGTCCGGGAATGCCTGTCCGGCTGCCAACCGGGAGCCTTCGCCGCTATGTCACGACGGCTTTTTTGAACCGCCACCATGCCAGCAGGAACGTGATCCCGGTGAAGACCGTGAGCCCGGCAAACGAGACGAGGATATCTGCAGTCGTGAACATATAGTGCTTCCCGAGCGCGACAAAGTCCGGGCCGATCGCGAAGTACCGGATGCCGGTAATGAGCAGGGTCATCGGGTTGTAGACCGATATGATCTTCAGGATCTCGGGGAACGCGTCGATCGGGTAGAGCGCGTTGCTGGCAAAGAATATCGGCATGGTCAGGAGGGTGATGACGCCCTGGAGCCCCTCGGGGCTCTCCATCGAGATGGCGATGGCCGCCGAGAGGAAGAGGAACCCGAGGGCGAACATGCCGACGAACGCGAGGATGCCGAGGACCCCGGTGGCGATCTGGATGGCGGTATACCCGGCAAAGAATGCAGCCCCAATCAGGATGCCGAATACCATGATGATGATGGCCTGGATGAAGGACTTGGTCACCCCGGAGAGCCCGATCCCGAAGATGATGTGGTTCCGGTTCATCGGGCTTGCGAGGATCTCCCGCATGAGCCCCCAGTTCTTGTCAAACAGGATGACGATGCCGCCGAAGAGGCTGGTGAAGAGCGTGGTCATCGCGATGATGCCCGCTCCCATGAAGGTGAGGTAGCCTACCGCGTGCACTCCCGTGGGTACCGGCATCCCGGCCATGAGCCGGTCAAAATTGCTCGACATGGCGATCCCGAAGAAGGCCAGCCAGAGCGCCGGCTGCAGGAGGGAGGAGACCAGCAGGGTCTTGAACCGGACAAAGCGGATCATGTCCCGCCAGTAGATGGTGGTAAACCCGTACGGCATCTCACCGCCCCCCTGCCCGCATGAACCTCGGGCGTGCGGGTGCCTGCCCCTCGTCCCGGATCTCTTTTCCGGTATAGAAGACGAAGACGTCGTCCATGGACGGCTTCTTTAAGTTGATGGTGGAGATCTCGATGCCGGCATTGCGGAGGGTGTCGATGATGCCGGGCAGCACTTTCGTCCCGTCCTCGTTCACCATCAGGGTGAACCCCTGCGTCTTGGCCTTGATGTCCCGGACGGGCGGCAGATCCTTCAGGAGTGCAAGGGCGGCCTCGTCGTTGTCCGTCTCGAGGTAGATCAGGTCCTGCCCGAGCGTGTTCTTCAGTTCCCCGGATGTCCCCGTGATGATGATCTTCCCGTGGTCGATGATGCTGATCCGGTCCGAGAGCTGGTCTGCCTCGTCCATGTAATGGGTCGTGAGGAAGATGGTGGTCCCTTCGCGGTTGACGCCCTTGATGTACTCCCACATGCGCATCCGGGTCTGCGGGTCGAGACCGATGGTCGGTTCGTCGAGGAACAGGACTTTCGGGCGGGTCATCAGGCCGCGGGCGATCTCGAGCCTGCGTTTCATCCCCCCGCTCAGCCTCTTGGTGAGCTCGTTGCGCTTCGGTTCGAGCTGGACCAGTTTCAGGAGTTCGTCGATCCGTCTCCGGCGCTCCCCGGTCGGCATGGTATAGAGCCTTCCGTGGAACTCGAGCAGCTCCCAGACGGTCATGTCCCGGTCGAGGGTGATGTCCTGGAAGACGATGCCGATCGATTCCCGGACTTTCTGCGGCTCTTTCGTGACGTCATACCCGGCGATTGTCGCGCGTCCCTTCTGCAGGGCGAGCAGCGTGATGAGCACGTTGATCGCGGTGCTCTTGCCCGCGCCGTTCGGCCCGAGGAACGAGAAGATCTCCCCTCTCCTTACCGCGAAGCTGATACCGTCGACTGCCCTGAAGTTCCCGTAGGCATGTTCGAGGTTCTCAACGCATATGATCGTCCCGTCACTGCCGTCTGCCGGGTCTTCCGTTTCCATACCGGGAATATTCCTGAAGAGAATATATGAACGTGGCGATAGCGGCCAGGGACGGGGCAGGATCTCCGGCAGGGAAGTTGAGCGGCAACCGGAACAGGGATGCACGCTACCGGGTTCATATACCCTTTATTGCAATACAAATGTATAACCAAAAATACGGGAAACATCTAATGAACGATATCCCCAGATAGTGCTCCGGATAGTGAGAGGTGAACACCGTTGAACGATACCATACTCCTTGATCAGCAGCCCCTCGGGCCCGTCACCTTTGCAGAAAATCCCGAACCCCGCTGCCCCTGCCTGTTGTTGCTGGACACGTCCGGTTCCATGGCAGGGCGTCCCATCGAGGAACTGAACGCCGGGATCCGCGCGTTCTACGAAGAGCTCCAGTCCGATTCCCTTGCAGTCAAACGGGTCGAGGTGGCACTCATCTCCTTTGGCCCGGTGCGGATCATCAGCACCTTCAGCACCGCCGATTTCTTCCTCGACCCGACGCTTGCTGCTGAAGGGGACACGCCGCTTGGAGAAGCGATAACCACGGGAATCGACCTGATCCGGAAACGCAAGGAGGAGTACCGCTCGAACGGCATCTCCTTCTACCGCCCGTGGATCTTCCTGATCACCGACGGCTCTCCAACCGACAAGTGGCAGCACGCGGCGTCAATGGTCCGCGAAGGGGAAAATGCAAAAGCCTTCGCATTTTTTGCCATCGGCGTCCAGAACGCGGATATGAACGTGCTCAGGCAGATCTCGGTGAGGGAACCGCTCAGGCTTCAGGGCCTGAAGTTCCGTGAGTTCTTCCAGTGGCTCTCGAACTCCATGAAGTCCGCCTCGCGCAGCAACCCCGGGGACAAAATTCTGCTCGCTCCACCGTCAGGTTGGAGCGAGATATGAGCTGGAAATATACCGCTTCTTCCGTGACCGGGAGAACGCACCTGGACCGGAACGAACCGGGCCAGGACTCCTGCCGGGCCGGCACAGTCCAAGTCTCGGACCGGGAGTTTTTCATCGGCCTTGTGGCAGACGGGGCCGGGAGCACGAGGTGCGGCGGGGCAGGGGCAAAGACTGCCTGCGACACCGCTTTTGAATCCATAGTGAAGACGATCCGGATGGCGGGGGAGAGCCATCCCATAACGGACCGGGATGTCAGGGACTGGGTCTGCTCTGCCCGGGAGGCCATCGTGGCAACGGCTGCCGTATCAGGGACACCGGTCCGGGAGTATGCCTGTACCCTGATCGGCAGCGTGATCGGCAACGGGCAGGCGATCTCTTTCCAGATCGGTGACGGGGCCATCGTCATGAAGGAACGCGATGGGTACCTGGTCGTTTTCTGGCCGGAGCAGGGGGAATATGCCAACACCACCTATTTCGTCACTGACGAATCGTTTCTGATGCACCTGGCAATATCCCTGAAGGATTCCCGGCCGGAAGAAGTCGCCCTGTTCACCGACGGCCTGCAGAACCTCGTCCTCTCGTTCTCAATAAAGGCTGCCCACGAAGGTTTTTTCCGCCCCATGTTTGCCGCGGTGCGGGCCCATTCGGAAAACGGTCTGCTGGGCCTCTCCGCCCGGCTCGGGGGGTTCCTGTCCCGCAACGATGTCAATGAGCGGACCGGTGACGATAAAACCCTGGTCCTCGCTGTCCACGTACCGTGATCCCAATGCTGGAAAAAGGTCGTTTGTTCTTTGATTGCCATGGCAGGGGGATCCTGCCAGGGAAGAAGATCGGGAGCGGTGGGGAAGGCGATGTGTACGATATCGGGCAGGGGCAGCGCCATGTGGCAAAGATCTACCACAAGCCGCTCACCCCGCAGAAGCAGGAGAAACTCCGGCTGATGGTCCAGGGGTGCAACGAGGAACTCGAGGAGATCTCCGCCTGGCCGGTCGACCTTGTCTATGACGGGCAGGATGGCCCGGTCTGCGGTTTTCTGATGCCCAAGGTGACGGATGGCGAGCCCGTGCACAAGGTGTACGGGCCAACGCACCGGAAACTCATCTTCCCGACCGCAGACTGGAAATTCCTGGTCCGGGCTGCAAAGAACCTCGCGGCCGCATTCGATGTGATGCACCATTACGGGTACGTGATCGGGGACGTCAATGAAGGAAATATTCTGGTCAGCAACCATGCCTGCGTAACCCTCATCGACTGCGACTCGGTCCAGGTGCGGACTTCCGGTACCGTCTATTACTGCGAGGTCGGGGTGGCCCAGTTCACCCCCCCGGAGATCCAGAACTCGAAAAATTTCCGGATCGAGCGGACGAAGAACCATGATAATTTCGGCCTGGCAATCCTGATCTTCCAGCTCCTGTTCATGGGCAGGCACCCGTTTGCAGGTGTCTATTCCGGCAGGGAGGACATGCCGATCGAACGGGCGATCGCGGAGTACCGCTTCGCGTTCGGCCGGGATGCACCAAAGAGACAGATGTCGCCCCCGCCGAATTCGGTGGGTCTCGCTGTCGTTCCGCCGGATGTTGCCGCCCTCTTCGAGCAGGCGTTCGGCCAGCCCCGCGGGAAGGACCGCCCCTCTGCGGGGGAGTGGTGGACTGCACTCGACTCGCTGGAACGGAAGCTGAAGCGGTGCAGTGCCGATTCGGGACACGTGTATCTCTCCTCTCTCCCGTCCTGTCCCTGGTGTCGGCTCGAGCAGGAGTCCGGTGCGTTCCTCTTCCTGAGCCCGGACGCGGTCTCCAAATTCGACCTTGCTTCCGAATGGCAGAAAGTCACCGCACACCCGCCGCCCGGTCCGCTCCCGGCCCTCTCCCCGGATCAGTTCCATCCCGCCCCGGTTCCCCTCCTCCCGGATCTGGAACGATCGTTTCTCTTCACGAAATTCCGGATGGCTGCCGGGGTGGTGCTCGCGATCTGGTGCGGGCTTGTCCTCGCCGGCGGACTCTCCACTGATTACGGGGTCATCGCAGCAGTCGCCGTCGCTGCCGCCTTCCTGCTGCTCTTCCCGGGAAAGGAGGGGGCTGAAAAGAGACGGCGGCGGATGGTCTTTGACAGTGCCCGCTACCGCTGGAACCTGATCCGGAAGAAGTGGACGTCGGAGGCGGGCGATGAAGCCTACAAGGCCCAGCTGCAGAAACTCCAGAGACTCAAAAGTACGTACGCGTCCCTTGAAAAAGAGTACAAAATCGCCCGCGGGTCGTTCCAGCATACGGCAAAAGAACGGCAGCTCGCAGCCTATCTCGGGAACTGCTTCATCGACAGCTATAACTTTCTCCGGATCGGTGCCAACCGGAAAGCGGTGCTGAGGTCGTTCGGGATCGAGACTGCGGCAGATATCAACCGGGGGAGCCTCATGCGCATCACGGAGTTTAGCGATCTCCACCGGGACGAGCTCCTGTCCTGGCGCACGCAGATGGAGGATCGGTTCCGGTTCGATCCTTCCAAGGGGATGGACCCGGCAGACCGTCAGAACCTGATCCACCGCTTCCAGCCGAAGATGCGTCCGGTCGAGCGGGAACTTCGGATCGGGATCGAGTCCCTGAACCAGGTCAGGCAGAAGATCCTGCAGAACCGGTCCCGGTACCGTCCTATGGTCGAACGGAGCGCCCGCGAACTTGCGCAGGCAGCCGCGGACCTCGAGGTCTTCACTATCCTGAAAAGACCGTGAATACGGGGACCGGGCCCGTCCGGAACAGATCAGCCGTTCGCTACGGTTTCCTCCCGGTCAGCAGGAAGACGGTGAGGGCCCTCGTCTCCCCACCGGGCGCCGGCTTCAGGACGATTGCCGCGGTGCGGTTCCTGACCGATCCAAACCCTGCATCTTCCAGTTCTCTGCGCAGGAGGCAGCGGTCGAACCCGGCATGGAAGACACCGGTATTGTCGTCATGGAATGTCCCGCCGTCCGGGTCGAGGTCTGCAACGCAGAGGAGTCCTGAATGTTTGAGAATTCGGGCGAACTGCCCGAGCAGCGGGCGGATGCCCCGGATATGGTGGAACGTCATGCTGCTGACCACAAGGTCAAACTGTCCTTCGAGCAGATCCCCGCGGTCAGGGTCCATGAGCCGGGTCTTCACGTTCTTCAGGCCCCGCTCACTGATCTTTCTGGTGAGGATGTCGAGCATCCCCTGCGAACTGTCAACGCCGGTGACCGAACGGACTTCGGGCTGGAGCTCGAGGGTCAGGAGCCCGGTCCCGCAGCCGAAGTCGAGCACGTCCATATCGGGCCTGATCCTGATCGTCTCGCGGATGGCCCGTGCGACATCGTGTGCCATCTTCACCCGCCCCGGGTTCTCGTCCCAGGTTGCTGCCACGCCATTGAAGTCCCGCTTTTCGTCGCTCATCCGATCTCAGGTTAGTTGGCTGGTGGCAGTGAATAAACCCATGGGATCGGTATGCACCGAACCCGGATATCGTCTCATTTACCAGAAAAAACTCCCGGTCCTTTTCTTCATGTGCATCATGTACAGGATACCGGATCCGGAACATTTTTCGGGACATGGCGCCGTGCTATACCTATTTGACGTGTGGCGACCAAGAATAAACGGATGGTACCCGAGCCCGTATTCCGCTACAAACAGTGCCTGATCATCAGGAACGATATCAAGATGAGCTGCGGCAAACGGTGCGCCCAGGCCGGCCACGCCTCCATCGGCGCGTACAACGGCGCAGACAAGGCCCTGCAGAGAGCGTGGCTCTCCGAAGGGCAGAAGAAAGTGGTGCTCAAGGCAGATGACGAGCGGACGCTCTTCGAACTGAAGGTCATTGCAGAACGTTCCGGCATCTCCACATCGCTCATCCAGGACGCAGGCATGACCGAGATCCCGCCCGGCACGATCACGGCCCTCGGCCTCGGCCCTGCGAAGAGCGAGGAGCTCGACAAGATCACCGGTACGCTCTCCCTCTTATGAACCAGAGCCCCTACCCCCTTGAACGCGAGCTCGGCATGCGGTACTACGCGAGCGACACCGAAGGGATCGGCGGGAGACTGCGGTCGGTGCCCGGGGACTTCCGGGTGGAGGAGCTCCCCCTGCCGGAGAGAGGGGGGACGAGCGGGCCGTACCTGATCTGCAGACTCACCAAGACCAACTGGGAGCTCCAGCACGCGGTAAAAGAGATAGCAAAACGGCTGGGCATCAGCCACCGGCGCATCGGCTGGGCGGGCACGAAGGACCGGAACGCCGTGACCAGCCAGCGGATCTCAATCTACCATGTCACGGATGAGCAGGTTGCCGGTGTGTGGCTGAATGACATCCTCCTGGAACCCCTCGGGAATGCGAACGAGGCCCTCTCGCTTGGCGACCTGCAGGGAAACCGGTTCGACATCGTGATCCGCGAACCTGATACGCCCGACCCGGGAGAACGCGTCAGGAAAATTACGGAAACGGTCCGGGACGGCGTACCCAATTATTACGGCCTCCAGCGTTTCGGCGCCATCCGTCCCGTGACGCACAAGGTGGGGGAATGGATCCTGCGGGGTGACTTTGAGGAGGCCGTGCTGACCTACATCGGGATTGCCTATCCCGCCGAGACCGATACCGTGAAAGCGATCCGGTCGGAATTTTACCAGAGCCGCGACCCCGCCCCGGCGCTCCGCAGTCTCCCGGTCCAGATGAACTATGAACGTGCCATGCTCCATCACCTGCACGTCCATGCCGGCGATTATGCCGGGGCCCTCCGGGAACTGCCTCCCAAGCTGCTCTCGATGTTCGTCTCCGCGTTCCAGTCGTACCTCTTCAACTCTGCCCTGAGCCTCCGGTTCGACGATGGAAACGGGCTGAGCGATCCCGTGCCAGGCGACCGGCTGCTGTTTGCCAACGGGCGGACCGATACCGCCACCGCATCAAATCTCGCGGCGGTATCGATGCACATCCGGCGGGGGCGGTGCAGCATCGCGCTCTTCATGCCCGGCAAAGAAGAGATGGATCCGGGAACAGAAGGCGGGCGGCTGATGGAGGCGCTCCTGGCAGAACACTCGATCACCCCGGAGGACTTCGGACACGCTTCGGCGTTCGTGCACGCGAAGTTCGAAGGGGCATGGCGGCCGATTGCGCTGAAGACGGAGATCGAATCTGCCCTTGAGGGAAGCAGCGTCCGGCTGAAATTCACCCTTCCCCCCGGCCACTATGCGACAACGGTCTGCCGCGAGTTCATGAAGGCAGACCCGGTCCGGATGATCTGAGAGGCACTGGGTCAGCGGCGCGATTCCGCAAGTCTCTTGGCGCCGTCGATGGCATCGTTGAGGTTTCCCAGCTCGTCGACGATATTCAGTTTCACCGCGTCGGCGCCCCGGATCACCCTGCCGTCATCGATATCGGAGCGGGCGATCACGCGCTGGGTGGTAACATCGGTGATGAACGCTTCGAAGCTCTCGTCAACGATCTGCCTGGCGTATTCCTGCTCTTCAGCGGTCATGGGGCGCGAATCCGAGCCCATGTCCTTCATGGTGCCCGATTCTACCACGCTCGTGTTGTAGCCCTCGTTCTCCATCCAGCGGCTGATATCGGAGAACCTCCAGATCACCCCTACCCCGGCCGTGAACGTATCAGGATCCGCGTAGATCCTGTCGGCGTGGGCGCTTACATAATAGGCAGCCGACGTCGCCATATCTCCCATCGAGACCACGACCGGTTTTTTCGTCTTTGCGTATTCGAGGTCGCGGATGATCTCCTCTGCAGCCGCAGGCGAGCCGCCCGGGCTGTTGACCCGCAGGACGATCGCCTCGGTCATCGGGTCATCGGCAGCCGCTCTCAGGTTGTTGCCCACAACCTCGCTTCCGATCGAGTCGCCGTCATCAGCCAGACCGGTGACCATGGTCCCTTCCATCCGGACCACGGTCACGCCGCCGGTACGGTACGGGTGGCTGAAATACAGGGCGGCGATAACAACTCCCGCTACGAGGATGATGAAGACGATGATCATGAAAATCCATTTCCTGGCCGGCCGGCGTCCCCCGGCAGCAGGACCTGCAGCACGCTGCCAGATATCCATGTCCATGTTATACCTCTCGATAGAGCACGTCGAATTCCGAGACGAGGTTGCTCCCGCACATGTAGTATTTTTTCAGGTTGAGCCGGATCATCTCGTCTTCGCTGTTGATATGCATCCCGCCGACAAGCGAGGGCGTGTCGGAACCTCCGACGATGAAGGGCAGGTGGATGAGCCGGATCTCGTCCACGAGCCGGTCATGCAGCATATGCCAGTTCAGGGTAGGCCCGCCTTCGATCATCAGTTTCTTCACGCCGAACTTTTCCCTGAGGATCTTCAGGAGCAGCGGGAGCTCGACATGGTTCTTTCCGGCAACGATGACATGGGCACCTCTCTTCCTGATCGCCCCGACCCGCTCCTGCGGGGCCGCTTCGCAGACCGCGATTGCCGTTGGCGCGTCGGGCCCGAGCACGTTGGCATCGAGCGGGATATCGGCCATGCTGCACGGGATGACGCGGAGCGGGCTCTTCCCCGGCACCAGCCGGACCGTGAGGAACGAGTTGTCGATCCGGATCGTGTTGGCCCCGACCATGATGGCGTCATACTCGGCCCGGGTGGTGTGCAGGAGGGTCTCGGTCTCGGGCGCCATGTACTTCATCAGGATCTTCGACGATGCCCCTTTCTTGAGGGTGAGCTTGCCGTCCGCAGTAATTTCCGACATCATCAGCACGTGCGGGCGGTCGTGTGTGGTTGTCATTGCCGATCTTCTCGCCTCCTGTATTGGACGGGGAACATAAATAACGTGACGCTAGCGGCCACCGCCCGGTGCAGAGAGATCCCCGGTATTCCCGCTGCGCCTGATGAGCAACTATTAATGGTTCATGTACCCATGAATTGAGTTATGAATATTACTGCACTCCGGCCACGGTTCATCAGGTATCTTGAGCCGGTCGCAGACATCTTTGTCAGGCTCAGGATAACGCCCAACCAGATATCGCTGCTCGCACTCGCTGCCGGTATCGCGTGTGCGGTCCTCTTCTGGCAGCGGCAGTTTCTTGCCGGGGCTCTTCTTCTCCTGCTCTCCGCAGTCCTTGACCTCGTGGACGGGAGCGTTGCCCGGAAGACCGCCGCCCATACCGATTTCGGGGCTGTCTTTGACTGGATTGTTGACAAGTACGTTGATGCGCTGGCCCTGCTCGGCGTCGGGCTCGCCGGCATCCCGATCGTGAGCGGTTTTTTCCCGGTCCCGCCCGCTGCCGACTTTGCCGTCGTCGCATTTGCGATCATCGGCTCCCTGATGAACACGTTCATCAAGCCCGTGGTCTACGCGGAGATCGGGTACCGTGAAAAAGTGGAGGGGAAGATCGACGACCCTCTCGAAGGGATCGGGTTCTTCGGCAGGCCGGAGACGCTCCTTGTCCTGATCCTCGGCGGGGCCTTCAGCCTGATCTGGGTCTCGGTCATCATCATCGCGGTCTGCACGAACCTGTCCGCACTCCAGCGGATCACGTACCTTTACCGAACGCTTTCCTGACCTCGCCGTAATAGAGCTGGTAGAGGTCTTCGGCAAATTTCCCGAGGTTCGGGATGATGGTAAAGAGCCCGTAGGCGATCACGATGAGGCAGATGAGGGCCAGGAATTCTGCGATGACATTGTGCGCCCAGAAGAAACTCTCGTAACCCAGTTCGCCGTTGCTGGCGATGTCCGGGTAATACGGGAACCACTGCTGGGTGTACGCCATGATAACAAAGACATTCCTCAACAGGTTCAGGAAATAGATCGTCGGGGCGACGATGAGGAAGGCCAGTATTTTCTGCCGGAACGTCGTTGGCACGGCAGCCGAGACCCCGAGCAGGATGGCGATGCTCTGGATGCCGGTGCAGGCGAGGATGATCTCCACGCGGAAACCATTACGGGATATGATGTTCCAGTCCGCAAGGTTCACGCTGAAATGGAGGAGGCTGAGCAGCCAGACGATCTGCCCGACGACTGCACTGATGAGCCAGTCACCGACTACAGGGATATATTCGAACGGGGCGTAGATGATGAACGCCACCGCTGCAGCCCGCGACAGGTGCATGACCCGCTCGTCCTCGGCCAGAAGGTACCGGGCCGTAATGACGAGGAACGGTACCGAGAGGGCCGCGATGACCGGGTACATGAAATTGTTCTCGCTGAAATAGAACGGCAGTTCGGCAAAGAGAGACAGTACGATAAAAATCCAGCCGATGATGGCGGCATATTTACGGTGGGGACCGGGTATCAGGAACGCAAGAAACCCGATACAGGATATCAGGACCAGATACTCGATCATTATAGGATTTATTCACCCAATACCAAAAAAAGGATTCTGAACGGGCAGAGTTCAGGACGGGTTCCGGGACGGGATAACGGCTTTCCGGAGGCGCCGGACTCTCCGGGTGAGCCCTGACACGCACAAGACGAGGCTTAATCTCCTATGGTCGCGCATACTATACCGATGTTCTGCCCTGAATGTAAAACCATGCTGATGTCTTCTGCAGGCCAGCTGAAGTGCCGGAAATGCGGGTATATCCGGAAGATTGGCGGCGCCGACCAGATGAAGCGTAAGGTAAACCGCAGCGAGAACGAGATAGTGATCGTTGAGGAGGAGGGCCAGGAAAAGACCATGCCCACCATCCAGATCAAGTGTCCCAAGTGCGAGAACAATCTTGCGATCTGGTGGCTCCGTCAGCTCCGTGCAGCCGATGAGAGCGAGGTCCGGTTCTTCCGCTGCACCGAATGCGGCCACACCTGGCGCCAGTACGATTGAATTTTTCCCATACCTTTTTACACAACCAACACTCCCGCTCGTTTCGCCAGCGGAAAACAACAACCCTTAATTTGCAAAACTCATTCTTAATAGTGTTAAATCGGGGTATTGCATGGCCGAACACTTTGACGTCAGACTTACCGGGAAGCACTACACGCCCGACCCGTCCTACCGGCAGAACAGCTGGGTCGGTGACTATGCAACGGCATACCAGGATTTCCTCAGGGACCCGGAAGGGTTCTGGGACACGATTGCACGGGAGCTCCACTGGTTCTCCCCCTACAGCAAAGTGAGGGAGTGGAATTACCCGTACGCCCGCTGGTTCACCGGCGGCAAGACCAACATCACCTACAACTGCCTCGACCGCCACCTGCAGAACGCCCGGCGCAACAAGGTGGCGCTCATCTGGAGGGGCGAGGACGACACCGAGAGGATCTACACCTATCGCCAGCTCTACCGCGAGGTGATGCGGGTTGCAAACGGCCTCAAAAAACTCGGGGTCGGGAAAGGTGACCGTGTCTGCATCTATATGCCCATGGTCCCGGAACAGATCATCTCCATGCTTGCCTGCGCCCGCATCGGGGCCGTCCACAGCGTGGTCTTCGGCGGGTTCGGTGCAACAGCGCTCAACAGCAGGATCACGGGGGCCGGTGCCAAAGTCGTCATCACGGCCGACGTCACCTTCCGGCGCGGCAAGTCCATCCCGCTCAAGCACATCATCGAGGAGGCGATCATCAACGCCGAGACCGTCGAGCACGTCATCGTCCTCCGGCGCGAGCAGCACCAGCCGGTCGAGATCCACCGCGAGATGGAGATCGACTTCTACGACATGATCCGGGGCGCCGGGTCAGACTGCGAACCCGAGGTCATGGACGCGGAAGACCCCCTCTTCATCCTGTACACCAGCGGCTCGACCGGGGCCCCGAAGGGGATCGTCCATACGTGCGGGGGGTACATGGTCGGGACCTACTACACCACGAAGAACGTCTTCGACATCAAGGACAATGACGTGTACTGGTGTACCGCTGACCCGGGCTGGATCACCGGGCACTCCTACGTGGTCTACGGCCCGCTCTCCGTGGGCGCGACCATCATCATGACCGAGAGCACCCCCGACTTCCCCGACCCCGGGGTCTACTGGCGGATGGTCGAGGAGTTCGGGGTCACGATCCTCTACACGGCGCCGACAGCGATACGGATGTTCATGAGGCTCGGGGAGGAGTGGCCGGGCAAATACAACCTGAGCACGCTGAGGATCCTCGGTTCCGTGGGCGAACCCCTCAACCCCGAGGCGTTCGAGTGGTACCACCGGGTCATCGGGAAGGACCGCTGTCCGGTCGTGGACACCTGGTGGCAGACCGAGACCGGCATGCACATGGTGACGACCCTGATCGGGGAACCGATGTACCCGGGGTTTGCGGGCAAGGCCATTCCCGGCGTGGTCGCCGATGTCGTGGACAAAAACGGGGTGTCTGTCCCGCCCGGTACCGGGGGTTTCCTCGTGATCCGGGAACCCTGGCCTTCCATGCTCAGGGCCGTGTACAAGGACGACGAACGGTACCGGAAGTACTGGACGACGATCCCCGGGTGCTATGCAGTCGGCGACCTTGCGGTCAGGAACAAAGAGGGCTACATCATGGTCCTCGGCCGGGCCGACGACCTGATCGTGGTCGCGGGCCACAACATCGGGACAGCAGAAGTCGAGAGTGCGCTCGTCTCCCACCAGGCTGTCGCGGAAGCTGCGGTCATCGGCAAACCGGATCCCGTGAAGGGAAATGTCATCAAGGCGTTCGTGACCCTCAGAGTCGGGCACGCTCCCGGCGAACGGCTGAAGAACGAACTCCTCTACCATGTGCGGATAACCCTGGGCCCCATTGCCATGCCATCAGAGATCGAGTTCATCCAGTCCCTGCCCAAGACCCGCAGCGGCAAGATCATGCGGCGGGTGCTCAAGGCAAAAGAGATGGGCATGGACCCGGGCGACATCTCGACTCTGGAAGAATAAGGCCGGATCACGACCCATCTTTTTAAATACTGTTTTGTGGCATTTATAAATATGAAGGTCAGACCAGAGGACTCCCTCAAGATCGAGAACATTGTCGCTTCCGCAAAGGTGACCGATTATCTGGATCTACCCGCGCTCGCATCCAAGATCAAGGACGCCGAATATAACAAGAAGCGGTTTCCGGGGGTCGTGCTCCGGATGCAGGATCCCAAGATTGCAGCTCTTGTTTTCGGGTCGGGCAAAGTGGTGCTTACCGGAGCAAAGAGCATCGATTCCCTCTCCAAGGGGCTCAACATCCTTGGCGGGCTCTTACGGAAGCAGGGCATCGATATCCCGAAGAAGCTGGAGTACAAGATCCAGAACATCGTCACCTCAGCCGACCTCGCCACCGCGATAAACCTGAACAAGATCGCGGTCGGCTTCAACCTCGACCGGATCGAGTACGAGCCCGAACAGTTCCCGGGCCTCGTCTACCGTCTGGACAACCCGAAAGTCGTGGTGCTCCTCTTCGGGTCCGGCAAGCTGATCATCACCGGTGGCAAGGAACCGGATGACGCGAAGAAAGCGGTCGTCAAGATCCTCTCAGACCTCCGCAGCCTTGGTCTCCTGTAACCATTTTTATACAATCCGGTCTGGATCCCACGGGGTCAAATTTATTTTTTATTTAAATGTTTGGATAATTTATATGCTGCCCCGATTCATGATATATAAAACAGCCGGCCATTGATTGACAATAACAGAGCCTATATATCCTCATTTAGATAAATATACACTAGGTAGTTAAAAAAAATCCGGATGTGATGCATGAGAACAGAGAACGTAATGTATTTTACTGAAAAGGAAGAGGAGTTTGCAAATCTCCTCATAGAGATCGGAACGAAACGGAATGTTGCAAAGGTGCTGGTATTCCTTGCAAACACATCCGAAGCGACATCACGCGCCATCGAACGCGGAACCGACCTTCGCCAGCCGGAAGTCAGCATCGCGATGCGCTACCTGATCGACCAGAACTGGATCACGAGCAGGGAGAGCAAGGCGGAGAGCAAAGGGCGCCCGGTCAAGATCTACGAGCTGGCGAAACCCATCCACGAGATCATGGACAATATCGAGAAAGAGAAGAAGAAGGAAGCGAACAACCAGCTCGCCCTGGTCCAGAAGTTACGGGACTATATCCGCTGAAGTAACAATCCTGCACTTTTTTTCGCCACCGACGATCACGGTGGTCTTGTCCGCAAAGCCGGTGAAGATTCCGCTCCCGACGACTCCCGGAACGGATGCAATTGCCGCTTCGAGCTCGGCAGGCCGTGCGATCTCCGCAAACGTGCAGTCAACGATGAAGTTCCCGTTGTCCGTTATGACCGGGCCGTCTTTTCTGACACCCTCGCGGATGAACGGGCGGCACCCGAACCCCCTGAGCTGGGTCATGACCGGGCGGACAGCAAACGGGATCACTTCCACCGGTACCGGGGCCCCCAGCCGGGGAACCATCTTCTGTTCGTCAACAATGACGACGAACCGGAAGGCTGCAGCCGCCACGCATTTTTCCCGCGTGTGGGCGGCCCCGCGCCCCTTGATCAGGTTCAGGCCGGGGTCGACCTCATCGGCGCCGTCAATTGCTATATCGATGACCGGGTTGTCATCGAGCGTGGTCAGCGGGATGGCATATTCGCGGGCACGCATGGCGGTCTGGTAGGATGTGGGGATCCCCGATATCTTCAGCCCTTCGCGGACCCGGGACGAGAGCCGCTCGATCATGTAATGCACGGTCGAACCGGTGCCAAGCCCGATCACCATACCGTCTTCCACCATATCCGCAGCCTGATAGCCGGCCGCGCTCTTTGCTGCCGTAAGGGCCTTCGCCTTCTCATCCATGCAAGTGATACGTATCGGTGCGGGAATTATTAAAACTGGTGATTCCGGGCAGGGCCGGGATCTCAGGATAAAAAGATCTTCTTTGCGTCTTCGTGGGCCCCGTGGGCCGTGCAGTCGAGGGTGATCGGGGTTATCGATACGTTGCCCTCCCTGACGGAATGGACATCGGTCCCCTCCTCAGCGTCGGTGAAGAGGGGCCCGTTGATCCAGAAATACGGGCGGCCGCGGGGGTCGAGCCGCTTTTCCACGCCGGTGTGGAAGAGCTTCCGGGCAAGGCGGGTCACTTCGTAGCCGCCTCTCACCTGCGAAGGGATGTTCACGTTGATCACGTCCGCATCGGGAGGGAACCCGTGCGCGAGCACGCGATCGACAACGTCGCGTACGATCTTCTTTGCCGCATCGAAACTCTGGCCGTGCGTGCGGGGGTCGTCGAACTTGTCGCCCTGGTCCTCGACCTGCAGCGAGAAGGCGATGCCCTTGACCCCCTGGTTGGAGGCTTCCAGTGCCGCCCCGACCGTCCCGGAGGTCATGATGGACTCGAACGAGAGGTTCTCGCCGATATTGATCCCGCTCACCACCATCGTCGGGTTGAGTCTGAGCGCATACAGCCCGATGATCACGGCATCGGTCGGCTTGCCGGCCACTGCCCACGCAGGCACCCCGTTCAGCACGACCTGGTTTGCCCGCAGCGGCTCGAAGATCGAGATCGACCTGCCGACCGCGCTCTGCTGGGTAGCCGGGGCGACGACCGTCAGGTCCGCGATGGGAACGAGGGCTTCGTACGCCGCCCAGAGCCCGATCGAGCTCACGCCGTCATCATTGGTGAGCAGGATGGAAGGTCTCATATGCATCGTCCCTGGCTTCTTCTCCACACATAAAGTCGGAGACCTCCCACTTATTCCTTTCCGGTCTACTCTCCTGAGGTCCGCACGCAGCTCACCCAACGACCCGCCCCGATCCTGTATCAGCGACCGGTCCTGAATGGGACGAGACCTGCGATGGCTCACCGATCGGATAGGGTAATTTTCCCGGACAGCGTACGTACGGGGGATGAAGGTCCTCCTCGCCGAATACGCCACCGCCCACGACCCCTCCCTGGCCCGCGAGGGCAGGGCGATGCTCGATCTCCTTGTCCGGAGCTTCACGCGCTGCGGCCACGAACCTCTCCCTGTCGGGACCGGTGACTTTGCATCGGAGATCGAACGCCTCGCCCCTGCCTGTGACATGGGGCTTGTGATCGCCCCGGACGAGATGCTCGCAAGGTATACGATGCTTCTCGAGCAGCACACCCGCAACCTCGGCTGCGGGTTCATGACGGCAGCCCTCTGCGCGAACAAGGTACAGACCGGTAAAGTCCTGCGGAGCCACGGCATCCCGGTCCCCGGCGGTGCAGGGGCCGGGAAACGGGTGATCAAACCGGTGAAGGGCTGCGGCTCGCAGGGTGTCAGGCTGTCGGACGGCGAACCGGGCGAGGGCGAGTTCGTGCAGGAATACATCGACGGGGAACACCTCTCGGTCAGCATCGTCTCAAACCGCGTCATCGGGGACGCCTGCCTCTCCTTCACGGGAAATCCCCCGGCGGTCCTTGCGGTCAACCGGCAGTTCATCGGGAAAGACGAGGACGGGTCGTTCCGGTACCTTGGCGGGGAGACGCCGGTCCACCCGGCCCGTGAAGACGAGATTACCGGTGTGGCCAAACGAGCAGCGGAGGTGCTCGGCTGCCAGGGGTACTGCGGGATCGACGTCGTGGTCTCCGACAAGGTCTATGTGGTTGACGTGAACCCGCGGATCACGACGAGCCTCGTCGGGATTGCCGCCTGTATGGAAGAGGAGATCGCCGACCTCCTCATCGCAGCCTCGATAGGCGAAGGGCCGGCGGAGGTCCACCTGAAGGGAAGTGTCCGGTTCGATACGCACGGGAAGGTAACCCAGCTATGATCGGGATCGATGTCGGGGGCGCGAACCTCAAGATTGTTGACGAAAACGGCGTCCACCTCCACTACTGCCCCCTATGGGAGGAGGCGCCCGTCACGGACTACCTCCTGCGCTACGTGCAGGGCCCGGCCGATCCCGCGGCAGTCGTGATGAGCGGGGAACTTGCCGACTGTTTTGAGAACAAGGCGCAGGGGATCTCGTTCATCGTGGGCGCCGTGAAGAATGCATTTCCCCGGGCGAAGTTCTATGGCACGGACGCCCGGTTCCATGATGAGGCGGGTCCCTTCCTTGCTGCTGCCAACTGGCTTGCCTCCGCGGATTATCTCAGGACGTGCCATCCCGGGGCCGTCCTGCTGGACATCGGGAGCACGACGGCTGATATCATCCCCCTCGGGCGGTTTTCGGAACTGCTCGGCCTCACCGACCTCATGCGGCTCCGGAAGGGATACCTGCTGTACACCGGCATGCTCCGTACGAACGTCGCGACCCTCCTCCGGTCCGTGGACCTTGAGGGGGTCATCACACCGGTCAGCACGGAATATTTCGCCGCGAGCGCCGATGCCCACCTCGTCCTCGGCCATATCCCCGCTGCGCTCTACAGCTGCGATACACCTGACCGGAAGGAAAAGACCCCTGAAGCATCGCTGCGGAGGCTCGCCCGGGTGGTCTGCGCCGACCTCGACGAGATTGGCGCGGAGGGGGCGGTGGAGATCGCCCGCCAGTTCTGGGACGTCCAGCGGGAGCTGGTGTGCGGCCAGGTAAGAAAAGTCGCAAAGGACTCTCAATCCCATGAGATTATTGTCGCGGGCATCGGGGCCCGGATTTTTGCCCGGGAACTGGGCGGCACCGACCTCACGCAGGAACTGGGCCCCGCATCCGATGCCCTGCCGGCGTTTGCCGTGAGGGAGATTGCCATCAGGAACAGGATATTTTCCCCTTATTAGGTATCCATAAAAGGTGTACGATGAACGCGTGGAGAACAAGCCTTGTCCTGCTGACCGGTTCAATCCTTGTTACAGCCCTGATGTGGTACCTTGGATTACCGTTTTTCTTTCTCTTCCTTTTTATCCCGGTCATCCCGTTCCTGCACCGGGACCGGCATCTTCGCCGCTGCCCGCTGTGCGGATGGGAAACCACAGGCAGCGAGTGCTTCTGCCCCCGGGATGCGACCCCCCTCCGGGATCCGGGCTGCGAGGGTGGAGAGGGAGAGAAGTGAGAACGGGAGCCTCATCCCGAATACGTCTGCGGTCGGGATATCCCCGAAATTCCGTCCCGCGTAATTCCGCCATGTCGTGCGATCGACGACAATCCCCATGGCATCGATCACCCGGGCAGCCCGGCTGGAAGGCATCGCGGTCGCGAGCGTGGAAAACAGGTCGATGACCGGCGACCCGATGCGGGTATCCGGATAAAACGGTTCATCGGCATAACAGAGACGTTTGCATCTCCTGCAGGTGAATCTTTTCACCCGGACCGTGATGGTGTATTCCTGCTCGTGCTCCCTGAGCACAGCAAATTTTTTCTGTCTCGTGTCATAGCCCTGCAGCGGTCCCCCGCATCTCGGGCACCGGGATAATCCGGTGAATTCGATCCCGTCAAACGAGGAGATGGTGGTCTGTACCAGATCTCTGACCATCGGCGGGATACGGGGGGGTCTCATGGTGCGCACTCAGGGAACCTGACTATTCTCGCATTTTTGCCGGCATGCAGGTGGGTTTACCCGTCCGGATTGTTATGATAAAATATCTTCCATTGTTTATATGCCCACCGGTATTCATCAATTTAATGTACGTTTTACGTAACATTAAATACGATCGGGTGGAACCCTGTTTGTTCGAGGACTGAACATGGATTTCAATTACGTACCAAGCACCTGCCCCTACTGTGGCAACGGCTGCGGTATCAACCTTGTCGTCAGGGACGGCATCGTTGCCGGGATCTCACCCTGGCACCGCAACCCGGTCAACGAGGGCAAGGTCTGCATCCGCGGGAACAAGTCGTTCGAGTTTGTCAACAATCCCGGGCGGCTCACCACCCCCCTCATCAAGAAGGACGGGAAGTTTGTCGAGGCCAGCTGGGAAGACGCGTACAAGGAGATCGCCGCTGCGTTCAAGGCGGTCAAGGGAGACGCGGTCGGCGTTGTCGCCTCTGCACGGAACACCAACGAGGACTCCTTTGTCTTAAAGAACTTCGCGGCAAACGTGCTGAAGACCGCCAACATCGACTACTGCGGCCGCCGCTGCAATGCCGATGCGGTCAGGGGGCTCGCTGACGCTTTCGGCGCCGGCGCCACCACCAACTCCCTCGCCGACCTGGGGGAGGCAAAGGCAATCCTTGTCGTGGGCAGCGACCCGCTCGCGGAGAACCCGCTTGCCGGCCGCAGGGTCATCATCGCCCAGCAGAACGGCGCAAAGATCATCGTCGCCGATGCCCGCACCACGGCAACGGCGAAGATCGCCGACCTCCACATCGCCTGCAACCCGGGCACCGGTGTCGCGCTGGTCAACGGTATCATCAGCGCGATTGTCAAGGCCGGCAATGAGGACAAGGACTTCATAGCCAAGAAGACGAAGGACTTCGAGAAGTGCAAGGCAGCCGCTGCCTCGGCAACTCCCGACGCGGTCGCCAGGATCTGCGGCATACCCGCTGACGCTGTCACCAGGGCAGCCGAGATCTTCGCAGCAGCCAAGCCCGCGGCAGTCGTCACCTCCGCGGGGGCAGGCTCGGGAGACCTCATCCGGGCAGTCGCAAACCTCCAGATGGTCACGGGCAATGTCGGCAAGGCCGGTTCCGGTGTCAGCCTCCTCCGCGGCAAGTCCAATGCCCAAGGTGCAGCCGATGTCGGCGCAGTCCCCGGAGACGGCGGCCTGACCGTGCCGGCCATGATCGATGCGGCAGCAGCCGGCAAGATCAAGGCACTCTATGTTGTCGGCGAGAATATTGCCTCCGCAGGGGCCCATGTCACGGACGCCCTCGGCAAGCTCGACTTCCTAGTTGTCCAGGACCTCTTCATGACCGAGACCGCAGCGAAGGCAAACGTTGTCCTGCCCTCTGCCTCCTTTGCAGAGCGCGACGGCACCGTCACCAACGCCGAGCGCAGGGTCCAGAGGGTGCGGAAGGCGATCGAGCCGATCGGGTCCTCAAAGGCAGACTGGCAGATCGTTGCCGAACTCGCCAAGGCCATGGGACACGAGAAGGAGTTCGCCTTCAAGGACGCAGAGTCGATCTTCAACGAGATCGCAAAGGCAGTCCCGGCCTATGCGGGCATCACCTACGCGAAGCTCGAGCAGCCTGAGGCCGTCCAGTGGCCGGCAGCAGGCGGGGCGTTCGGCACCGCGATCCTGTACACCGACAAGTTCGGCACCAGGGACGGTAAGGCAGCCTTTGCCGCAGTTGACTTCAAGGCAGGCGAGGCCGCCGGCGCCGAATACCCGTTCATGGTAGCAGCACAGTGGCCCATGGGCACCCTGTCGGTCAACACCGCTTCCATCGTCCGCGAATGGCCCAACCCGGCAGTAGCCATCAACAAGGAGGATGCGAAGGCCATCGGGATTGTCAACGGCCAGACGGTCAAGGTGACCGGCAAAGGCGGCAGCTCAGTCCTCGAGGCCAAAGTTACCGCAGACATCAAGAAGGGTGTCGTCTCCATGCCCGCAACCTTTGCGGCTGCGGCTGTCAAACTCGAGAAAGTAACGGAGGGAGCATAACATGGCAAAGAAAGGCGACATGCTCTATGCATGGACCAATGATGCAGAGATCAAGAAGAAGGCCGAGCTCGGTGGCGCAGTCACCGCGCTCTGGAAGCACGCGCTCGAGTCCAAGGCCGTCGACGCCGTGCTCGTCATCTCCCGGGGCAAGGATCTCTACGATGCAAAGCCGACCCTTGTCAAGAACGCGGCCGATCTCGCCAAGACGGCAGGATCGCTCCACTGCGGTACCCTCCTCCTGCCAAAGCTGGTAAAGAAGTACCTCGACGGCGCCGAGACCATGAAGATCGGTGTCACCGTCAAGGGCTGCGATGCGATGGCCTTCTACGAGCTGGCCAAGCGCAAGCAGATCAACCTCGACAACGTCGTCATGATCGGGGTCAACTGCGGCGGCTCGGTCAGCCCGGTCCTCGCCCGCAAGATGATCGCCGATAAGTACGGCGTAGACCCGGACAAGGTCCACAAGGAAGAGATCGACAAGGGCCAGTTCATCATCGAGTACGAGGGCGGCCACAAGGGCATCTCCGTGGACGAGCTCGAAGAGCACGGCTACGGGCGGCGCAGCAACTGCCGCCGCTGCAAGATGAAAGTCCCCCGCCAGGCAGACCTCGCCTGCGGGAACTGGGGTGTCATCGGCGAGAAGGCCGGCAAGGCCACGTTCGTCGAGGTCTGTTCCGAGAAGGGTGCGAACCTCCTCTCCGGCGCGGTAAAGTCCGGCGTCCTCGCAACGGAGCCCGCGAACCCGAAGGGCCTCGACATCCGCGGCAAGGTCGAGGGCGCAATGATGAAGCTCGGCGAGAAGTGGCGCAAGCACGACTTCGAGGCGCTCGGAGAGGGCAAGGACCGGCTCAGGAAGATCATGGCCGAGACCTCCCGCTGCATCAAGTGCTACTCCTGCATCTCGGCCTGCCCGATCTGCTACTGTGTCGACTGCACCACCAAGAACCCCTCCTACGTCACCCCCGGCGAAGTGCCCCCGAACTTCATGTTCCACCTCATCCGTTTCGCCCACATCGCCCCGTCCTGCGTGAACTGCGGCCAGTGCCAGGAACTCTGCCCGGCGGAGATCCCGAATGCAATGTTCATGCACGCCCAGCAGGTCGAGCTCGAGAAGATGTTCGGCCACACCCCGGGTATCTCCATGGAGCTCCCGATCCTCGCCTACGCAGAAGAGAAGGTGGAGCGCGAGCGGCTCCATAACACCGGCAGCGACATGATCTACGAGAACGTCTTCAACCCGCTTCCCAAACACTAAATTTTTTCCTCTTCTGCTCTCTAGAAAACCTGCTCGTGTTCATATTTTGTAAAATGCATGAAGAGGCTATGAGGGTGACCCCCTCTCTCAAGACAAAGAACGCTGCTGCGTTCTTTTAGTGTCTCATCTCTTTTGAGATCCGACAAGTCGAAGAACTCTGATGCGTATCATCGAAGAGCCTTCGGCTCTTCTCCTGCCACATCTCTGATGAGATGCAGCATTCTCCAGCCTGATATTCCCTTCGGGAATCTGAAAGGTTCATCAGAATCTTGAGGATGAGAAGGGAGGCAAAAATCCGACCTTCGAACAGCAGTCTCCCCAGAGGGGTAATCATGATACCCGAAAATGGATCTCCAAAGACAAAAAATATGAGATTATCACTGCATCGGGGACCGATTATTGATAATCACGTTATTTTTTACCAGGATCCGTCCCTGCCCGGAACCTGTTCCGGATTCATTTACTTCTTCTCGCGGATCCTTCCAGCAGCTCCCTGGAATCTGCCAGCTCCAGCCCCGGTCCGCGCCTCATCGGCTTGACGTTGGACCCTTCCATCTCCCCTTGAGCGAATGCGAACCGCGCCCGGATCGTGGGGGGCAGCCCGCTCTCGTCGATCGGCTCAAAACCGAATGCATGGTAAAAAGGGACGAGCCCGAGGACCGCGTGCATGTAGAGGAGATCGTGGTGGCAGGCCTCGACAAGGGCGGCGACCGCGAGCTTTGCATACCCGTGCCCCCTCAGGTCTTCCGGAGTGAAGACGCCGTCGACCTCGTACCCGTCCGGGTGGCGCCGGCAGCGGGCGACGCTGACGAGGGCGATGCCGGAGAAGACCCCGAATACCCGGTCGATAGACGGGTCACCTTTCGTCCGGTGGTAGTCCTCCCAGAGTTCTTCGGCGAGAGTAAACTCGTCGCTTCTCAGTTCTCTTACACCTGCCCCACCGGTCATACTATCCTGAACGCTCCTGCGGGGATATGGATCTCAAACCGCGCACCGCTCCCCGGCACCCCGGTCTCCGTGATGCGGATCCCCGTCACCCCGAGGATCTCCCGGTCGATGAAGAGGCCGAGGCCCGGGTGCTTCTCCGACCCGTACTCAAAGATCGCTTCCTTGTCACCATCAGGGACGCCGGGGCCGTTGTCCTCGACTATCAGGTCCACCCCGTCCCCCGCAAGCCGGTAGGTCACGACGACGTCCGTTGCACCCTTCCCGTGTCTCACCGCGTTGTCGAGGAGGTTGGAAAAGACGTTCTTCAGCAGCCGGTCGGCATAGACCTCCAGCCGTTCGGTCCAGACCCTGAGCGAGACTGTCCCGAGATCTGCCCGGGAAGCCTCGGTCAGGATGACCTCCTGGACATGGTGCCAGACCGGCTCTTCCGCTCCCAGGTCCTGGTAGTATTTCGTCAGCTCGAGGCGCCGCCGGATATGCCGTACCGGCCCCCACAGCCTGCCGATGAGATCCAGGGCCTCGGGGCTGTGGTACTGTTCTTTTCCCGAGATCAGCATGTCCGACAGCCGCCCGGTCACGCCCAGCAGGTCGTTCCTGGTGATGCCCGAGAGGAGGTTGAGCTCCCGGTTGGCCTGCCGGAACGCGTCTTCGGTGCGTTTCCGGTCCGTGACGTCGACAAGGGTCACGATGAACCCCGAGTCCGACACCGCGCCGGCCGAGAGGATGCCCTCGACATGCGTCCCGTCCTTCCTGACCAGCCGGGCCTCGTAGGAATAGCGGGCCCCGTCCTTCCGGATCCCGCTGACGAACTCCTCCAGCTTACCGGGGTCGTCCCAGAACGTCCGGAAGGGTTCTCCCGCCATCTCCGCCGCACGGGTGCCGAGGATCTCCGCCCCCCGGAAGTTGGCGTCCTCGATGATCGGGACCGGACTGTCGAGCCGGACGACGAAGGAGCCGGCCTCGGAGTGATCGAAGAGCCCGCGGTACCGCTCCTGCTGTTCCTTCAGGTTCAGGGAGAGGTACGCCACTACCCAGCCGATGGCGACAAGGACCACGAACCGTGCTGCCGCCGCGATGATCCCGCCCGCTGCCGGGGGCAGGACTAGGCAGACCATGACAACATAGACGAGGCCGATGCAGGAAGCGAACACGACCCCCCTCCGCGGGAAGCGGTAGGACGCGATGACGATGGGGAAGTACAGGAGGTGGGGGGCGACGATGGTGATATGGTAGAGCAGCCCGAAAAGGTTGAAGGTCAGGCTCACTGCCGTGGCAAGGGCCAGGAGGACGAGCCACGCCCGGTCGTCCCGGAATATCCGGTCCAGTCTCTGTCGCAGTTCCATCGTGATCCCGCTGGTTCGGATCTATGAAAATGCTGCTATTTAAGCCCAGAGGTCGTGCACGACCGGAAAACTGCGATCATTTCCACCCGAAAAGGGGGATCAGGGGTTTCAGGGGGTCGTTCTCCCCGCCCAGGGCCGAGAGCCGGAACGACTGCGAAAATTCCCGCCCCTGGTCGTTCTCAAACCGGACCACCGCTTTCAGTTCGGTCGTCATCCCCCCGAGCGGGAACGTATGGGACCCGTCTGGACCGAGGGACGGGAGCTCGAACTCCCTGTCCGCCGGCACAAGCGTGACATGGATCCGGCGGGCAGCTGCACTTCCCCGGTTGATCAGGATGAGCGTTTTTGCGTCCTCGCTGAGGGCTGCCGTGATATCCGGAAGAGAGGTGGAATCCTGCATGATCAGCAGGGACATCAGGACGGTGATGAAGATCACGAAGACGAATCCGGCAAGATAGATATTGATGAAAAAGAAGAGGATGGTGAGGATGGGCCCCAGAACAAGGACGGCCCGCGTAGTTCTGTCCATAGACACTCTTCTCCGCGGGACTTTTTTTGTTTAACGGTTTGTTGTTTCTGCCTGTACCTGTTTTCCTGTTGCCTCCTCCTCATCCCCGGCTGGTCCATGCCTCCTTACAGGCCGTGGAGGCCGCGGAGTTTTGAGACAAGTTCAGCTGTCTGACGGGACGGGTCCCCGCTCTCCTTCCTGCAGGGGGATCCCTGCAATGCCCGGAAAATATGCCGTACTGCCTCGCCGTGGGACGGGCCGTACCCCCCTTCCAGCACAAGCGCGAGCGGCTGCGGGATCGCATCGAGCAGCAGGGCGGTGAGATGCCCGAAGTCTCCCGGTACAAGGTTCATCCCCCCGACCGGGTCATCCCAAAGGGTGTCCTGGCCGGCAGAGATTATCACCAGATCCGGATTCGTGCGTTCCAGCAACGGCAGGAAGACTTCTGAAAAGACGCAGGAATAATCGGCACCGCCCGAGCCCGGCAGGAGGGGGGCATTCACCGAAAAACCCTTTCCTGCGCCGGTACCGCTCTCTCCGGGCGCCCCGGTGTGCGGGAAGAGACCGGACTGGTGGACCGAGCAGTAGAGGACCCGGTCGCTGCCATAGAAGATGTCCTGTGTCCCGTTGCCGTGGTGGACGTCCCAGTCGATGATGGCGACGCGGTCGACCATGGTCAGGGCTTTTGCAGCAGCGATCGCCGCATTGTTCATGAGGCAGAACCCCATCGCCCAGGCCGCGGCAGCATGGTGGCCGGGAGGACGGACGAGGGCAAAACAGCTCGTCCCGTCGAGCGCACGCTCCATGGCGGCGACCGCGGATCCCGCGGCATAGGTTGCCACGTCGTAGGAGTGCGGGTTGATGTACGTGTTCGGGTCGATGAACCCGGGGACGAAGGTGTTCTGTTCGAGATATCCCCCGGAGTATACGGTGTCCCGGACATAATCGTAACCCGTGTGCTCCAGGCACTGGCCCCGCAGCCATGCCAGGTACCCCGGATCGTGGACGCGTTCGATCTCCCCGCACGCTGCGCGGACGGGTTCGATCAGCGGGAGGTTCTCCGGCAGGCGCCTGATGATGGAGACCAGGCGGTCATGGCTCTCCAGATGGCCCTCCCGGTTGTGCTGTTCAAAGACCGGGCCGCTGATCGCGGAGCACTTCATCGATCTTATGAGGGAGATGATCCCGTATATACCCTCTTTTCCGGCAGGAGTATGGGAGCGCCGGGCCGCTGAAATACCTCTTCCGGACATCTCTGCGGAAGACGGGTGGCAACCGTTCCGGTCTTCTCCGGAATGCCCGGCAACACCGCCCCCCACCGGGGTTGCGCGTCTGACCTGTTTCAGGAAAAATTCCTGAGGGTACGCATTTTCCGGCCGCTCGGATACGGTTTTCTCCACGTACTACAGATTCCGGTGAAAGTCAAAGAGATCCCATTGACCTGCCCCGCACGGGGTTCGCCTTTTTTCTGCAGTATTGCTGTCCGATCGGCGAACAATTCGAAAATTATTAATAAGCACACAAAAAATGGTTACTTGGCCTATACGTGATGTTATATAATACGTTGCTGGTATAGGTGGACATTTCAGAGGTGTGTAAAAGAATGGCATTTCATCCTCCGGTAGCCATCATCGCAAAAGCTGGTGACTCCGGAAAGTACAAGGTAGGCCTGCCGGCATGGAACATGCTCCTCCGCGGGTTTTTGGCCGGCGCCTTCATCGCCATGGGTGGTGCGCTCGCAACGGTCTGCAGTACCAACATTGCTGCGAGCGCAGCGGCGATCAAGGACGTACCCGGCCTGGCATTTGGCGTGTCGAGCACCGGGTTCGCACAGTTGATCCTGGGAGCCACGTTCCCGGTAGGGCTTATCATCATCGTCCTGACCGGTGCAGAACTCTTCACCGGTGACGCGATGCTTGCCCCGGTGGCGGCGTTCGTGCACAAGGTGAGCTGGGCGCAGGTCATCAACCTGTGGATCTGGGTCTATATCGGCAACTTCATCGGATCGATCGTCTGGGCATACATCATGGCAAACGGGCCGTTCGTCTCCTTCGGCATGGATGCCACGACCGGGGCGACCACCGCAACGATCACCGCGTTCGGGACGAGGGCGATTGCGATCGCGGTTGCGAAGACCAGTTACGTGGGAATGATGGGCATGTGGTCCGCGTTCCTGAAAGCGATAGCCTGTAACTGGCTCGTCAACCTGGCCATCCTGCTCGGCATCTGCGCCGACGACCTGGTCGGCAAGTTCTTCGGCATCTGGTTCCCGATCATGGCCTTCGTCTCGAGCGGGTTCGAGCACTCGGTAGCCAACATGTACTTCATCCCTGCGGGTATCATGACTGCGGCCGTAACGAACACCGCAACCACGGTAAACTGGGTCAACATGTGGACGAGCAACCTTATCGTCGTCACCATCGGGAATATCGTTGGCGGGATGTTCTTTGTCGGGGTACTCTACTGGGTTGCGTTCCGGAAAGAGATCGCAGCACTGAAGTAGATTTACCACCAACACTCTTTTTCATGAAGATCGGAAAGGTTGACGTAAAGATCTCGATCCTCGTCATTGCGGTGTTCGTCTTCTTTGCCCTCCTCGTGGTCGTCTCATCCTTCTACAGTCCCGATGTCCGTTCCCAGCTCTACTGGATGCTCCCCGCCCTCGTCCTGCTCCTGGTCATGCCGATGGCGCTCAACTACCTGAGCAGGAAAGAGTACGCGGAACTCGAACCGGTGTACGAACGGGAAGCCCGTCCGGTCAGGATCCGGATGATCAACGAGAGCATGATCGGGAAGATCGTGAAGATCGAGGGAGTGGTGGAGAGCGTCCGTTTCCAGTTCCTGAACCGTCCCCAGTTCATCGTCGCGGACCGGACCGGGGAGATCCCGGTGAAGATGTTCACGAACCCGCCCGAAGATATCCGGAAGGACGACCTCGTCGAAGTCCTGGGATCCGTCATCCGCAGGTACATGGTCGTCGGCGACCCGGTCGTCAACTGCGTCTCGATCCGGAGACGGGACAAAGATGCCCGGTCCGGGGGGAAGTCCTGACCCCGGGTCTGGTGCAGGAATGGTATGCCATGAATGCAGATCCTTTCAGGACCGGGCCGTCCCGGATCCCCTCCCATGAGCGGTGCTGACACGGCCGTGCGGTCCGGGAGTGCCGGGACGATACTCCTTGAGCTTCTGGTCCCCGTCCTCTCGTTCGGGGGGACGCTTGCCGGGATCTTCATCCGGGGCCTCGGCTTTCAGTTCGGCATCCAGTACGCTGCTATCGGTTCTGTCCTGGGTTCGTGCATTCTTGCCTATCTCGCCTGGATCCGGCAGAAGAAGGACATCGTCTCGCTGACAACGCCGATCTATGCGTTCATCTTCTTTGTCGTGCCGTCTGACTTCCTGCCCGGGATCGTGCTCCAGCTCCTCTTTGCTGCAGGTCTGACCGTCCTCCTGGTGCGGCTGAAGTACCGCTTCGGTGCCTCGGACGAACCGGTACCTGACGCCACGGTTCTTTCCGAATCTCTCAGGACCTATGCGGAACGGGTCAGGGGCTTGTCGTCTTCCCTGCCGCCAGGGAGTGCGGAGCGTGCGGGAGAGGTCTTTATCCGGTTTGCCCGGGGGGACTACGGGGACGCGTCCCGCGAAGCTGATCTGGCAGTACAGCTCCTGGGACCTGCCGGCGGTGCAGAGCCGCTCGTCCGTGCCTTCTCCATAGTCAGCGAACAGGCGGCTCAGATGGAGCAGTCGCTCCATCTCCCGGAACGCTACCTGAAGTTCGGACCGGAATATTCTTCGCTCCTCGCGAACCCCGACCCCGTTCCCCGGGAAGAGGAAGAGGAGTACCATACGACCCTGTACAATGCGCTGCTCCTCCTGTACGCGGCCGCATGGAACCGGGCCGGTGCGGATCGCGACCGGCTCCTCGCGTGCCAGGATTTTGCCCTGAAATTGTTCACGCAGTGATACGGGGGCCGGCAGGAAAACCAGAACGCTGTGACGGGTCCTTCACCGGGTATCTGTCCCTGAACCCCGTCCGGGCTCCTGCACCGTATCCGGAAAAAACCTGAGATTACCGGACCGTTCAATGACCGGTATCTTCTTCCGGTCTCCGGCAGGCTGCGGAATGGCTTGCGCGGGCATAGGCTTTCAGGATATCGGTCCTCGTGAGAAGGCCGACCAGCTGGTCCGGCGACTCTTTTGCCACGACGGGAAGATGGCTGATGCCATGCCCGACCATGATCGCGATGGCATCCTCAAGGGTGTTCTCCGGGTTGACAACGAAGGGGGCCGGGGTCATGACCTGCCGCAAAGACGGGAACACCCCTTCCGGAGTGAGGATATTCCGGGTATCCCGGTTCGTGATGATCCCTGCAAGGCGGTTTTCCTCGACTACGGGAAAACCGGAATGCCCTGTTGTCGCGGTGAGTTCAAGGACCTTTGCCGGCTCATCCGACGGGGAGAGGGTGATAACCGCCTCCCGCGGGATCATCGCGTCCCGGACCAGGATCCCTTCGAGTGTCTCGTGGTCATATTCCCCGCGATGGGCGCCTGACTGCGCTTTGGTCGGGACCTGTTCGCGGAAGATGCTCCTCTCCCCGGTCAGCAGGTGGGAGACGGCGACTGCAGCCATTGCCGGTATGAGGATGGTGATGCTCCCGACCATCTCGACCACCATGATCAGCACCGCGATGGGAGCATTTGCCACTGCCCCGAAGAGGGAGATCATGCCGACAACGACAAAGACCGGGATCGTCTCCAGGGGGACGTACGCCGGGAAGAAGAGGTGCAGGAGGATGCCGAGGGCCGCACCGACAGCAGCCCCGATGGTAAGCCCCGGCGCAAAGACACCTCCGCTTCCCCCTGAACCGAGGGTGAGGGAGGTGGCAAGGATCTTGACGAACGGCAGCAGCAGGACAACGGCGAGCGGGAGCATGGAATAGATCATGAGCTGGTCAAAGCCGTAACTGGTCCCCAGGCTGGCAAGACCGAGCACCTCCCCCTCCGGGGAGATGAGGGCAAGGGCAATGATCATTCCCCCCAGGATGATGGCACCGGAGACCGGTTTTAAGTACGGGGGGAAGTTGTGCTTTGTGAACAGGGCAGCAAACCGGTCGAAGCTCCAGTAGTACACAAAAATGAAGAGGAGCCCGAACGCTGCACACAGGACACCGAGCAGGATAAAGAGGGGGATCTGCCAGACGGTCCAGGAGATCGGGCCAAGCGAGAAGATGGGCGCATATCCTTCGAAGAACCCGAAGATGGCATAACCGATCACCGATGCGAGGAATGCCGGGATGATCGCCTCGGACTCAAAGTCCCGGGTGTAGAGGACTTCTGCGGCAAGCACCGCCCCGCCAAAAGGCGCCTTGAATATGGTCCCGATACCTGCCCCGATCCCGGTCGTGAGGGCGATCCTCCTCTCGCGGGGGGAGAGGCCGAGCAGGTCCGCAACAAGGGACCCGAAACCCCCCGCGATCTGGGCGGCCGGTCCTTCACGCCCGGCACTTCCCCCGGTCGCGATGGTGAGGATGGAAGTGACTGCTTTCAGGGCCGGGATTCGTCTCCGTATCCTGCCATCGCTGTGGAATGCCCTGAACGCTGCATCGGTGCCATCGCCTTCTGCTTCAGGCGCAAGCCGGGTGACAAGGATCCCGGACAGGAGGCTCCCGAATAGGAGGATGGGGAGCAGGAGGACGAGCGAACCGGGCCCGGACCACTGGCTGATCGCGGCCGCAGTCTGGCCCTCCCGGGGGTACGCATAGTGGAGGAGGTATCCCATGAAGAAGGCCGTCCCCCACTTCAGGCCCTCGTAAAAGAGGAGAGAACCGAGACCGGCAATGACCCCGACGACTATCGCGATGATGACAATTCTTTTTGTCGGGGTGTAGCCTGACAGGAGGGAAGACATCGGATATCCCGCGGATTTTTTTTGCCAGATCCTATTTTATTCTTTTATCTGCCATCAGGTTATCTGGACGGTGAAGTTTTCCCCGGCGAACCAGGACCGCGTTTTAAAAAAAAGATTAATAGACGACATTTACTGCATTGATAGCCGCAGGAGCGGTCCGTGTTATACTGAATGCTGCGCCAACCGACGGCCTGACTTCGATACTGAACTGATCGTTTGCAATAACGCTGCTGGTCGGCCAGCAACTGACGGTGAACTGCTCGTTTGGCTGGAGCAGCAATGTGCCCGTTCCCGTGGGATCATTCTGGATCGAGGTGACTCCCCATCCACCCTGTTGTGGTTCTGCTACCGCATTTGTCGTTGCTCCTTCGTTGGTCAGGGTTTCCAGGGTGGTTGCATTACTGAAGACCATGACCACTTTGGTGAAATCGATCGGTGTTCCCCCGGGAGCCAGTCCCATGCTGAAGTTGATAAACTCAATGGTGTCACCGGGAGCTCCGGTGGCAGTGGGATTTGTACCATACACGTTTCCCACGATCTCCAAAGTCGAACTTGCCTGCTGGACACTGGTGTGCACGGTCTGCTGCGCCTTCTCGGTCGTGAAGAACCCGGCACCCAACACTACATAGGAGAACACCGCCGCAACGACAACAAATGCGATCAGCACAATCGCTGCCTCGAGGCCGGTGAATCCCCGGTCATCTGATCTGAACGAATCCATACATTGCCCTCCGTTATCCATAGACGCTGGTATAATCTAACAACAATATGTTGTTGACACCTAGTATTAACAATTAGTACCTTTTCCCCGGACTTCGGACTTTCAACAGATACCTCCCGACCTGATCAGAACCCGGCCTGGAGCCCGTCGCTGACGGAGGTCTTCTTCTCCCGGTTGAGGGCGGCGATGTAGTCCTCGTACCGGTGGATGCGGGTGCTGACCGGGAACGGGATGCCGATGGTGGAGATGATCGCCTCGCCCCGGTCGAGGGTCTGGATCTCGATCTCCATCTTTGACAGATCCTGCTTGGCGCTGGACATGAGGATCTCGCGGTCGCCCCGGTCCCCGAGGCCCATCACCACGAAGGTGTTGATCTGGGCGAGCACCCGCGGGTCCACGTTCTTCGGCTGCTGGGTGATGACGCAGAGGCCGACCCCGAACTTGCGCCCCTCCATGGCGCACTCGCGGAAGATCTGGGTGGACGAGCCGCCGCTCGAGAGGACCCTTTGCGCCTCCTCGATCGTGATCAGCACCTGGTGGCCTGACTCCTGTTTCTCGTCGATACCGAACCCCCGTGCCTCGGAGCGGTGCCGTTCCATGATCATCCGGGTGATGACCGAGAGGACGAAGAGCTCGCTCCGCTCCCCCATGTCCGGGATGTCGATGAGGACGACGCGGTTTGCATGGAGGTCCCGGATGATCTCCTGCACGGACGAGCCCTGCTCCCGGAAGAAGGCCCGGTTGCCATTGACCAGGTTCTCGATGTGGCGCTGGATGACCCGGACCGGGCCTGCCATCGAGTTCCGGATCTGGTACGCGAGGGACCCTTCCGGTATTCCCGCAGCGGCCGGGTCCTTGATCGGGAAGATCTCGGGGTCTACATTTTCGAAGAACCGGATGACCTCTCTTCCGCCCACCCGCGAGAACGCCTCGATGATATCGTACTGGGCGGAGGTGAGCTCGTAGAGGATGGAGAGGTCGCTGATCCGGAAGTCGTCGTACTCGAGGTTCAGCCGGTTCATGGCGTACTTCTTCCGGTCTGCCTCGGAGCGGATGGTGAAGATGGAGAGGCCGTCCCTCCCGTTCGTGTAGTGGACGAGCCCCTTCGTGGGCTCGCCGGTCGAGGACTTGCCGCCGCTGACGTACTCGCCGTGCGGGTCGACAATCAGCAGGCCGAACTTCTGTTCCCTCATGCAGGAGGCGCAGAAGGTCTTCATGAAGTTGGACTTCCCCATGCCGGTCGTCGCGAAGACGCCCATGTGCTGGGGGAGGACGCGGGCCGGGATCCGGACGGCGACGTCTTTTATCACGTCCTGGCCGCTCCGCATGAGGCCGACCTCGATCTCGCCCATCTGCCCGGTGAGGAAGCGGAAGTCCCTTGCAGTCGGGTCCTCCACGGTGGAGAACTTGGAGGGAATGGTGCGGGGCTTGTGGAACTTCCCGTCCTTATCGACAAACCCGAGGGGCACGGCATCGACCGTGATGAAGACGTCCTCGCCAAGGCCGTAGAACTGCTCGGCATAGGCCCGGGTGTCCCACTTGGGGTCGGCAAAGTTGCTGTCGTGCGAGAGGTCGGTGATCTTGGCAAAGAACGTCGCACCCTTGGTTGCATCTACGATCTTCTTGATATCCCCGATATAGAGCGTCTCGCTGTGGGGGGCGATGAAGCGGTAGGAGAGCACGCTCCTGCCGATGAGCCGGTATTTCGATGCGTCGGTGGTCTCAGTATCGCGCAAATTCATCATGGTAATCTCCGAACAGGATCTCATAGGTCTGCCGATCGATGCCTGCTGCAGCGAGCCGCCCGAGCAGGTCGCCCTTGACCTGCTCCACGATCTCCTCGGTCAGGGCGACCGTGCGGTGGGCGTCGAAGAGGGGGTAGGGGTAGCCGGGGATGCGGCCGTCCGCGGAGCAGGCAGCGAGCCGGTCCATGATGGTCGCTGCGGTCTCCATTTTTGTATCACAGGGAAGCTCGATCTTGAGCGGCCCTCGTGAGCGGGGGTGGAGGCAGGCGACGTACATGTCGCCGTGCTGCCACTGGGCGAACGGGGCATGGTCGAGGATGGCGGGATCGATTTTGATCCACCACGGGGGTTTAACCGCGTGGGCCTTGGCGAACCCGGCGACCGGGGGGAGGAGCGGGTGGCCCCCTCCCCAGGTTGCCGCCGAGCGCTTGCTGACCCCGGCGAGGCCGATCTCCCGGTCCCGGCATACGAGGGCGATGCGGGTGAGGACCGGGTCGTGGCTCTCGTGGGAGACTCTCAGCGGGCCGTCGCGGAGGAGGAGGGCGCCCTCCCCGAGTCCGGCTGCCATCGCTTCCGTCACCCAGTACTCGAGCGTGTCCCTGAGGACGCCGGCAGCCCGCGTGATATCATCGTTCACGAGCGGTTTTCCCGGCGGGTGGCCGAAGCAGTCTGCGTAGAGCACCGGGAAGTCCGCATTCTCCTCCTCCGGGCCGATCAGGGCGAAGGTCATGGGGGTGACCGAGCGCCGGCTCCGTTCCATATCGACAAAGGTTGTCTGGGCCGCCCGGATAACGGCCAGCGCCATGCTGCCGGATTCCAGGAGCACCACGTTGGACCCGTCCACGGCGCAGACTTCCCCGCAACGGGCGGGAGAGCAGGGAATGAGATCAGAAGTCCCGATCCCGCACGATTTTTCGAACTTCTCCACGAGGTCTGCTGGGATGGTTGCCCGGATCCGGCCCGCCGCCTCCTGTACCGCACCGTCGTACTCGTCGTCCTTCATGCTCTGAATTCTATTTTGGCATGTAATGGGATATAAGGAGGTGGGGGGATGAGGTGAAACTGATTATTAGTTTCACCGTTCGAAGAATTGTCTGAAGACAATTCTTCTCGTTGTCGAGGTTCTGATGAATGCGAGACCTTTGTCAGAAGGTCGAGGAAGAGAAGATCCGAAGGATCTTCGAACCTCTCCAAGGGGGAAAATGAGCGTGGGGGGTTCGTCCCTGTCATGAGGGTAGGTACCGGTAACGATCGTGCCGGGGTGACAGCGTGTCAGAAAAAATTGTCCCCCCGCTCCCCGTCCCGGCTGCACCTGGTCTGCCGGGCTCAGGCACTATCTTTTTATCAATCCTCAATGAAGATTCTTTATCGGCATTGTCCGGCAGACAGCCCGGAGCGAAGAGAGCAGAGCCCGGACCGTATACCATGAATCCGTAAGCAAAAGGGGGTAAAAACCGTGCTCGTTTTTAAGGAAGGTATGTCTCTTTACCAGAAACTGATCATCTCGATCGCGATCGCTTCCCTGGGTGTCTTCATGTACCTTATCCTGAGTGAGTATCTCCTTCCGCTCTTCTCGATCCATCTCCCGGCCATTCCCGCCCTGTCCGGTGGCAAGATCCTGTGTGCGAGCCTTGCTGCGTTCTTCTGTCTCCTCTATTTCCGGGGGGTAAAACCCATTGTCTGTGCATTCATCTTCTGGGTATTTTTTGCCTGGGCAGTAGAGGCGCTCAGCATCCATACCGGGTTCCCCGCGGGACATTACAGTTATACGGGAAATTTCCCCGGGCCGAAGGTCTGGGATACACCCGTACTCCTGGGCTTCCAGTATTTTGCCTATTACTTCTTCATGTCCTATTTTATCTCCAATGTCCTTGTTGACAACGTGCTGGTTTCATCGGCTGCGGCCTGGTGGAAACGGTCGCTCTTTGTCGCGTTTGTCGCAAGCATCGTTGTGGCCGGGATCGATATGATGGCAGACCCGGTCCAGGTGAACGTCTTCCACCAGTGGCAGTGGCCGGCAACGGCCGCACATACCGGGTATTACGGGATCCCGTACGCAAACTATGCCGGGTATATCGTGATATTCACGGTCTTTGTCTTCATCTTCAAGTACCTCGAGATCCGCTGGAATGCACAACCGCTCGGTCCCCTTACTGTCGGGATAGCGATCATCCCGTTTGCCCTGCACTTCACCCGGTTTGTTGAATATTCATCGGTAGCACCGGACGGGGTCTTCCTGGTCGGGTGTTTTACGATGTTCTTCCCCTTCATCCTGTGCATGGAGAAGTTCATTACGCATTTCCCTGCATGGGAAAGAACGGTTCCGGCTGACCGCCCGGGATGAGCACGCTCTTTTTTCCCGGCCTGCCCGCCCCTCACTCCACTTCCCTGACCCGGCTTGACTGGCCCCCCATCTCGACCACGAGCGTGTTTTCGAACTCGCCCTGGATCTCCGCGATATGGGAGATGAGGAGGATCTGCGGGAAGCGGGACTCCTGCGTCCGCAGGGCGACGAGGAGGTTGTTCCTCCGCTCCTCGTCCTGGCTCCCGAAGATCTCATCGAAGATCAAAAACGTGCTCTCGTGCACCTGGTGGAGCTCGGCGAGGTAGCGGGAGAGGGCGATCCGGAGGGCGACCGCGATGTCGTCCTGCTCCCCCCCGCTGAACCGCCCGATGGCATAGTCGTCGTCCACGTCGCGGACGAGGAGGTTGAAGTCCTCGTCGAGGAGCACCTGCTCGTACCGCCCGCCCGTGATCTCGCCGATGATCCGGCTCACCTCGCCCTCGAGCCGGCTCCGCACGACCTGCATGAGGTAGACGACGTACTCGGCGATGAGCGTGCGGGTCAGCTTCAGGAGCTCGATCTCGTCCCTGAGGGCAGCGGCCTGCTCCTGTAACTGGGCGATCTGATCTGCGGTGCGCTTGTAGTCCGCGATCTTCCTTTCGGCAAATTCCCTGTCTCTCTTCGCATTGGCAGTTGCGACGTCGGCATCCCGGAGGGCCTTCTCGGTCTCCCGCATCCGGTCCTCCGCCATGGCAGACTCTGACGGGTCGTACGGCGCTTTTCGTACCTCCTGCTCGAGCTTCGCAAGATCGGCGTTCCTTCCCGCAATCCGTGTCATGAGAGCGGCGAGCTGCTCTTTCATGGAAACGGCCTGCCCGATCTTCCTGCCGAGCTCGGCGAACCGGGCCTGTACTTTCCGGGCCGCTGCCTCCTCCTGCTCTGCAACGCTGTATGCTGTCGCATCGAACGCGAGTTTTGCGAGAGCATCGGCGTGGGCCTGCTGCTCCCGCACGTTCGCGTCGTACTGGCCCTTGAGCTCCGCGATCGCTGCCTCGTACTCGGCCCGGCGCTTCAGCTCTGCCGCGATTGCCCTGAGTTTTTCGAGGACCGGTCTCAGGGCCTCGACTGTTGCCTTCTCCTTCTCAAGCTGCTCCTGTTTCTTCTTGCCGGCGACAGCATTGTCCTCCAGTTCCCGGAGTCTTGATCCGAACTCCTGCTCCAGGTCCCCGAAATGGGCGCCGAGGTTCTGCCGGCAGAGCGGGCAGATCCCGTCCGGCCCGGCCTCTGCAATCGTCTCCCGGTCGGTTTTTAGTCTCTCCCGCTCTTCCCGGTACCGCTGCTGCTCCGCCGCAAGGGTGCCGGCACGCTTCAAGAGTTCCGCAAGTTTGTAATTTACCGCAGTGTCGAGCCGTTCGTCCGAAAGCTCCGGGCCGGCGCCGATCTCCTTCCTGATGGTGGCAGCGAGCCGGGCGTACTCCTCCGCATCCCCGGCAAGACCTGCAAGCCGGTTTTTCTCCTTCTCAATGCGGGCTTGTAATTCCGCGGCCTGCTTCCGGCAGAACCCGAGTTCCCCGGTGAGCCGCTGGTGTTCCGCCTTCTGCTGTGCGAGCCTGTCGAGCCGGGAGCGTATCTCCGGGTATGACCCGGCAGCCTTCTCGAGCCCGCGGTACTCGGCTTCATCGTTCCCGAGCAGGGCGAGGGCTGATTCCATCGCCTCCTGCTGTTCCGCTTCGGCGGAGATCTCCTTCCGGACCGCCAGCTGCTGCTGGAGGAGCCGGTCGTGGGAAGCTCTCTTCTCCGCGAGGACTTTGATCCGGGCATCGATCTCAGCCCGCTGCTTCAGGAGGACGGCCTTCTGCTGCCCGTGCCCCGCGATCGCGGCCGTGAATTGTGCGACCGATGCCTGGAGATCTGCGAGATCTTCCCTGCTCTGCTGCCCGGCAAGGGCTTCGAGATGGCCGGTCATCTTCTGGAGCTCGCCGCTCTTCTCCTCGGTCTGCCTCTTCAGGAGGGCGTCGCTCTCGGTCTTCAGGTAGTCGACGCCGAGCGCTTTCTGGAACCACTCCTTCCGTTTCCCGGGCGTATTCTCGAGGAGCGTGAGGAGGTCCTTCTGGCCGGCGTAGATGGTGTTCCGGAAATCCACCGGCCCCATCCCGACCGTCCGCTTCACCTCCTCTTCCACCTGGCTGACGCCCGTGGCCATCAGCTTCCCGTTCCTGTGAAATGTCGCGTCGTGGGTAACGCTCTTTCCCTTTTTAAACGTGCGGAGAACGGTGTAATTGTCCCCCCCGATCCGGAAGTCGAGCCGCACTTCGCACTTCTCCTTCGGGGACGCGAACGAGGAGACGATGTAGTCGGGAGCAATCCCGGTCGCCTGGACGCCATAGAGGGCGAAGAAGACCGCCTGCACGAGGCTCGACTTGCCCGTGCCGTTGTTCCCGAGGATGCCGGTGATGCCGTCTTTGAACCGGATCTCCTCGTCCCGGAACCGCTTGAAGTTTTTGAGCACGAGCCGGTCGAGGATCATGCGAGAGCTCCTATTATCCGAACTCTTACGTCCTTAAGATTGCAGCTTACTGTTTGCTTTTTCATGAGGGTTTGACGCTCTTGGGGGCTTCGCCCCCGCCGCGTGGGCATCCCCCGGTTGCGATGATGCCGTATTACCTGTCCGGCTGCTGCGTGTATCGCGTTATTCTCTCTGAAAGATTTCCGGTAATTGAAGCCGCCGCGGGGCGTCCTTCGGGGCGGCGGCAGGCATCGCATCGGTTGCGACAATAAACAACCGGGAAAGTGAGATGAATCCGATTCTCTCCTGCAAAAGACTGAATATCCGGCAGACGGATTCCGTGTAAAAATCGGCTTCATTCCCCTATCTCCCGGTGCTCGTCCATCACGGACTGGAGCACTTCACGCCCGCGGGCGGCGACGAACGCCTTCTGCTTCGCGGAGAGCTGCTGCTTCCCGATGAACCCCTCAAACTCCTGCAGGTAGTCGATCATCCGGATGTCCTGCTGGAGCGGGACGGGCATATCCTCCGCTTCAGACTTCACCCGGATCTTCAGGTCGAGGAGGTGCTCGCGGATGCCGGCAAGGTCCTTCGTATCGATCCCCTTCCCATGCTCCCGCGAGAGGCCGTCGAGCGTCACCTGCGCCATCGCGTACTCCGGCAGGTTCTTCCGCATCACGCGTGCGATGATCTCGGCCGTGATATCCCCGGGGTGGACTCCCTGGCATTTCACCGTCCCGAGGTCGGCCATCGGCGTCTTCGGGAGTTCGAGGTGCGTTACCGTATGCCGTTCCGGGTCCACGAGAAGCCCGCCCTTCTCGTCCGCGATCTCCCCGTAGGTGAGGTATTCCGTGGAGCCCGAGTACCACGCATTGTCCGTGATCCGGCACTGGCGGTGGTAGTGGCCGAGCGCGATGTAGTCGAAGCGGTCCGAGAGGATCGTGCCGTCCAGCTCGTGCTCCGCGACCGTGGCCAATCTTTTGTCTTTTATCTGCGTGGCGAGGCCGTGGGTCACCAATACATTGTGATGCTTCCCTGAGATCTCGATCTCATCGTAGGCTGTGCGGTAGTCTTCGGCGAGGAGCATGTTGGGGATGAGGTGGAACATTGTGTCGCCGAGCTCAACCTTCTCGTACCGGAATTTGTAAGCTGCTGTGATTTGCGACTTGTGGTAGGTCAGGACTTCGTATGGCGAGGTCGTGTACCGGGTCTTCACCATGCTGTGGTTGCCGGCTATTATTACCAATGGGATTTCTGCTGCGTGGAGTCTTTCCAGTGCTTCGAGAACGGTCGTATAGGCTTTGGTCTTCGGTTTGACGGTGTCGAAGAGGTCGCCGGCGTGGACGAGGACTTCGGGTTTCTGGTTGATGATGACATCTATCGCGGACAGGAAATTGTCGTAGACCTGCTTTTCTCGTAAATTCATCCCTGATTCCGGGTCCAGCCGTGAAAAAGCAGCAAGACCGAGATGCGTATCAGCGATATGGATGAGTTTCATCGTATACGTTTGTATGGATTTTTCTTGAATATAAGGGGGAGGGGGAGAGAGTGAAAATGAATATATTAATTTGCGAATGAAGAAGAACCGTGGGGGATTAATGTTATTGAGTATATGACAACATAAAAACAAGGACTTCTAAAAATGCAATAATAATATTTATTACAGTATTCTCTAGATGTATAAAATAGAAAAAGGTGGTAGAAATGTTTCTTCTCAATTCCTCAATGATTAAAAGATATCTCGCTGAAAAAATTATTGAAATTGAGCAATTCAACGAAAAAAATTTGCTTCCAACATTTTATTATTTTAGCTTAGGAGATTGTGTAGGTATATGGAATGAAAATTTAAATTCCTATAAGTATCAACGATATGAGAATGCTAACAATTTGATCATACCGGCAAGAGGATATGTCCTCATTAAATCTTTAGAACGGTTTTCATTATCAAATAAGGTTCTTGGATTATTTAGTCAAATTTCATCTCTCCCCCAAGCGGGTATAAGATTAAATCATTCCTTAAGTGTAGATCCCGGGTTTAAAGGTAGACTGGAAATGGGGTTAGAGAATGTTCTAAATAAGGATGCAGTTATCCCTATTGGATCTGCTATTGGAAAAATTGTTTTTTTTGATGTAACTGATACCTATCCCATAGAGAATATTGACGAAAGAGTAATAATGAGAGAAAAACTCAAACGTCGGGAAAATTTGGATAAACCTGAAGAAATTGAATTACGTGAGGAGTATCGAAAAATGTTCACTGATTAAAAAGTTATATTTTTACTAATTTATTGTTTGAGTATATCCTAAATTGTGTAATTGATCATTCGAGAGCGACAAAGTCTCACTACACTGTTGAGAAAAAATATTTTCATATTGCAGAATAATTTGTAAAATTCGGCCCTGTTGCCGAATATCATTTAAGCTATGTAAAATTTCTGTTCGCTCACCCTGGATTATTGACATAACGTTAATTGGGATATAAATAGCATTCCAATTAGGATTAAAGGTAATTTTTAAATTTCTGGCAATATCCCCGCTATTTCTTAAATATACAATTGTATCAACATGATTACCAGTTCTTGAATATCTGTAATCAAGAGAAAATTTAGGTTGTTTTTGTGCAAAAACGAGATCCTGATTAATTTTTACCAAATATTTTGTAAAATAGACATAGATCAATGTAACCATTACTAGCAGTAGATTTGGAATTGATTGAAGAAATGATAAAATATATTGATCAGGATTTTGAGGTTTTTGTAAAAATATTACAAAATATAATATAAAAAAAAGAAATATACTCACTACAATTAAAATAGAACTTATTCCGTCATAATTTTTTATAATTCCTTGATTTATTCTATTTAATATTTCATCGTTTGCCATTGAAACATCTCTCAACGTAAAAAATTTTTAACACCTGATATTTTTATTTAACATTCATCATCAAAGAATATTTCTACGATTCTCGGTGAGGTGGATATGTTTCATTTCTTAGATTGTTAGATGGTAATTTTGGGGATATTTAGTGTGGAGGGAGGTGTGTGGAGGGTTTTGTTGTCTACGGAATTTGAGAAGGTGTTTGGATCACTGCACAATTTTTTCTTCAATGTCTTTTACTTCACCAATACGATGGTAAAAAGGGTAATGATCAAACCCTTCGTCGAATGAAAGGATAAACGGGACTTTAACAATGTCCATAACACAAAGACTGGTTGCATCTACTAATCCAATTGAAGGATTTCCCGTATGATGATTGCAAAAAGGCTTAAGTTTTGTATGAATCGCGTCATCGACTTGTTTTTTCTTAATTTGATAGAGTCTACAATTTTTCAGTTCATTGTAATATCGTAAAGTGTCTTTAAATTGAATGTTTTTTTGGAGATGATGAAAAATTTCGACCAAGACATAACTTGAGATCCAGATGTCATTATATCCCTTAACAATTCCTTTTTTTGTTAGTTCTTGCCAAATTGCTGAAGCAGCTTTGTGATTATTATCGTCAGGATGTAGCAATCCGATAATAAAACCGCTATCTGCAAATAATTTCATTTATTGTGCCAAGCCTTTTTTTGGTCTATATTTATCTGCAACTTTTGACAGTGAATTGACGGTTAATTCGGGATATGCGGCATAAATTTTTTCAAGAACATTTTCTGATGAAAGATGATTGAAATTTATCTTCACATACTTGAAAATCGATTTAACCTCATCTTTGAGTTTTTTCCAGAAATGATCTGATGTTTCTTTCCCTTTTTCTGTTAAGGCAATTTTCACATAATTATTTGACGTTGAATCAAATGTTACAAATCCGGCATCTTTGAGACCGTCAAGCGCTGCGTAAATTGTTTCATCAAATGGACCATAGTTATCCGGCTCAAATTTTAATTCGGGTAGCAATTTCTCGCCAATGGCCGTTTTTTGAATTGCAAATATTTCTTTTACTAAATGTGTTTTTCCTGGGATAGCGGAATATGCATTCCCTTTAATATCTTCAGCCCGCAATAAAACTAATATCGCCAATTGTGTAGGTGTGAGATTTATTTTAACAGTCATGTAAACCACCCATCAAGATTAATTTGGTGACCATGCCGGAATTCAGAAATTTCATGGGTTTCGTTCCTAATTTTTTCTTTCGAAGAGAGATAATGGAATAATTTTTCTTTTTTGATTAACTTGCAATACTGAGAAATTTCCGTAATGTTTGTCTCAAAATCGTGGGTTTTACATATTTTCTTTACTTTGTCCTCAGGATATTCAGACAGCTGAGATAGATCAACATTCTTCAAGATGTTTGAGTTCAAAATTTTTTCTGCATTTTTGACGTTTTCTATTTCATTAACTTCAATAAATCCATAATCTTCTCTATCAAAAAGGTAATGCTTCATTTTTACTGGAGGAATAAACTTGGTTGGAATGTGGTTTGGACTATATGTATCAAACCCGAAACCTGTTCCGATCAAATCATTAACGCGACTTGTTTTTGTCTTCCCGATTTTGTATTTGGAATTGAGGGCATTGATTATGTACATCTCTTCATCTTGTTTGCTAAATTTTGAAAGCTCGTTATGGATACTTTCGATAACATAACCGAATGCACCATACTTTTTATTTTCACAATTATACCCATAAATCCGTACCCCAGCTTGCCAATATTTTTTCAATAAATTTGGATCGATCAAACTATATGATGGAGGAACTATTGCCATAATTGGAAGATTTTTCCGATCGATTGCAGCCAACTGTCTTTCTCGAAATGCATTAATCATTTTCGCATATTCATCGGGTGTTGATAATGTACCAATCAAAGGTGTAGTGATAATTTTATTTCCAGGAGTTCCCCATAAAACATCAAACAGGAATTTTTGAACTGGTTTCGACAAGAGGCGATTAACGGGATTTCCATTTTCATCAACTATTGAGAGTAAAATATACGGAAGAGCACCAATTTGGTTAAGTTGAGATAATTTATACGCAAGTTGAGATGTAAATTTTTGGCCCTTTTCATCATTTTTTATATATTCACTGAGTTCACTCAAAGAGATTTTTGCATAGACTTCACCGAATGGCCGGAAATTGTTATCAATCTGATCTTCTACGATTTTAACTTCAGTTGTATCAGAACTTTTCACCCCAATGGTTTTTGTTGGAGTGATTGCAACATTGCCATTAATTTTTATTTTGCATGAACGTATGAGGAGACCCGGCTCTTTCGCGATTTCCTCTATGTATAAATTTCCCGAATCACTCATAGTCAGACTTTGATTCCTATCAATAATTATTCTTCTTACGAATTATGAACGCCCTAGTTTAATCAGTTATTTTTATCATTTAAAATAGAACTATAAAAAGTGTAATTACACGGTGCGAAAATGTGATCAAGAGGTCCGAAAATCGTCTCTTTATGAACGTTAACGGATTACACATCTTCTCAAATATCCGATTTATTAACAACTAAAAGGATAAGGAGATATCTTCAGGTTTCTCCGATGCAAGCCCGATCCTCAAAACAGGCCTTCCTCTCATCTTCCAGGCCCCCAGCCCGTTTCCAAAACGATCGGCCAACCAAATGCTGATAGAGTGCTAGTGCTCCGAAGCGAAAATGAGAATTTTCTCTGAATTGACGGTATTTTTCATAAATTACCATTTCCCGGGAACTTCCAGGTACGATCCTGTGAGAATGTCTCCGACGTGGCAACGGTTTTCTCATACCCTTGGCAGGATTCATGAGATTGATTTAGCTCGCTAATCTAATACAATAAGATCAGGAAGATATTTGTGAGATGATCTTGTGGAAGAGTACGGCTTCAAATTAATAACTTCTGAAAACTGGAATGTTCCAGATAAAACAACATTATCTACCAGTCCTCTGGATTATAAGGAACGGTCTGGAATTCCGCCCTATTTGGATAGAATCCTAAAGCTTCAACTTAAAAATGAGGTACCTATAGAAATTAGGAAACTATTCAAGGTTGCACGTGGTGCGACGGTATATTCTTATTATTTCTATTCTCTGTACACTCTTGCAACCGATCAGTTATTCAGGGTCGGAGAAGCCGCACTCATTCTCAAATCTAAAAAAATGGGATACTCGAAAAGAGAGGTAGGTCTTTCAGCCGCGATTAAATATCTCAAAGAGAAGGAGGTTTTTGACGATGAGAAAACAAAACACTGGGGAGCATTACGATCTTCGAAATAAAGCATCTCATCGTCAAAATCAAAGCATCTACTGGCCTGCCGTAGTGTTAGGATTGCTCGAAACAATCACAGAAGATATCAATGCTCTCTGTCCGTATTAATCCAGATTAAGTTTTAATTTCTGTTCCTCACCCGTGAAACATCCCTTCCAGGCAATATACTGTCAGCTTCTCCACCGTCCCCTCCCCGAGACATCGTGGTTTAAGGTCACAGGCCGGACACATCCTGCGGCCCAGTTCTTTCTTATCAACATTCAGCGTCCCGCGTTCATTATGAAGATCGTAAAGCAACTTCAGATATTTGCCCTCAGCAATCCGGGGAATCTCATCTTTTGCTCGGAGCCCTTTCCACTCATACAACCGCTTGCCGCCTTTACTGGAATTGCACGATTGGCAGATATGGATTGCATTGTCCGGAATATCCGGTCCACCACAGGATCGTGGTAGGATATGTTCTGTCGTAAGCGGCCCTTTTTCCCCGCAATAGATGCACTCGTCTGATTTTTCAAATTCTCGCAGCCATTCCCGAATCGTTGACGACCAGATTATTTTTCCATCACGGAGCTGGATAAACCGGTTCATCTGGAATGCCCGTTGACCTTCAAGTCCGGCAGATTTTGAAATAAGTTTTGCATATTGCCAGAAGATCTCATCACGGATAGTTCTGACGACGGGTGGGGGCATGGTTACTTTCCTATGATGACTATATCCGATAAAGATAATGAATTTTTCAAACCCATTTAACTTTTCTCAGTCACCCCCTTCACCCCTTCTTCAAAACATTTCAAGATCTCCTCAACTCTTCTTCAAAAATTTTTCAGCGACCCCGCAGACTTGGTTGAAAATTTTTCAAAATTTTTCCCGGCCAAAAAAAACACCCACTGGCATCCCATCGCCAACTCCCCCTTCAAAATCCCCGCAACCCACTTCCGAAACCACCCGTTAAACGTCCGGGAAAAGCGATCCCGGAAAAGGGAGTTTCCCTGGCGGTCTCCTTTCCCGCCTCCCAAACCCTGTAGCAGTCCCAGATCCTCAAAAGAAACTAACTCTAAACAGGCCGGTTTTTTCCCTCGTAAAATCTCCCGTTTGCCAAAGGGCCAAAGGAGAGGGATTTCCCGGAAAACCTACCTCAAAAACCCCCGAAACAGGCCGGTCGGCACCTGGCAAAAAATGCCAATCCGGGGCAATTTCGGGCCCGGACTGACAGTGTGTCCTGCAGGTCTCCCGGGTGTATCATAACGATCCCTGTTACTGACAGTATCCTCCTTGATCGCCCCCTCATTCCGGGGGTTGCCCGAGCCCCCGATTCCCCGAAATATCCGAACGGAGCCAGAATTGAGCCCGGATTTGGACCCGACAACCCCCTGTATAGTGCGATCCACCTGGAGGATCCGCATGGAACAGGGGGGTCCGGAAAAATAAGTGAAATTCACGTCGGTATCCGTCGGAGAATTTCCGGAACTTTGGCCCAAAAAGGGCATTCTCTTCGATCCGGACTTGCCTCCCCCAATCCGGCAAGTGATCGCCCCTCCATTTGCGTCTAATAGCGTCCCCATTTCTCCGACGTGAAAATGAGAAAAATCATCGAATTAGTTCCCCATTTTCAGGAATTATGACCTCTCCGGAAGGGCCAGGCGGACTCATGGAAAAAGTCCTCCGACGGAGAACCGGGATCTGCAGATCACAGGTCCACTATGGTCCCAGCAGACTTCCCGGAATTCCCGGTCCAGATTTGGGGGTTTTGTCCCGATCCCGTTAGCACACATTTCCCCGACGTGAACCCCACATCCAGAATACCCCCTCCCAAATACGCCCGTATCGGGCCCCTTTTGCCAATCGGACGATCCCATTTCCGGCTCCAGTGGAAGTAGTGCCAACGCCGCCAGAAAATATCCCTATAATCGGATATTTTCGGAAAATAGCGTTTTTAAAAGATTTCAGACCGTGCAATTTAGCGGGCTTTTTAAAACCCCCTTTTTCCGGACGGCATAAACTATATTGGAAAAAAAGAGGGGCACAGAACGCGTTTAAAGGCTTGTACCAAAGGCTCTCCTTTATCTTACCAGGCCGTCCCCCCGTTTTCCAGTACGATCGGCCAGCCAAATGCACCCAAATAGCGTCGTACTTCTCCGACGTAAAAATGAGAAAAATCGTGGAATTAATGCCTCATTTTAACGAATTACCTCCTCTGATCCGGGAAAATGAGGTAAACGGGGCCCGTATAATGGAGATCTGGGAGGTACTCCAGAAAGAGAAGATCACCGGCTCCCGCTCTCCAGCAGCCATTTCCAGAGCGGGATGCAGGTAATTTCCCCGTCCTTTGCCTCGTAATCCTTTGTCAGGACCATGAGCTCCTTTATTTTCCCCTCAAAATCCTTGGCAAATTCCCGCAGGCCTTCATATTCACGGTCGGGAATGGTATCGCTGTAACAGACATTGATTGCGGTAAACGTGTTGTCGTTTGACGTGACGACAAAATCCACTTCCCGGGCCCCTTTCCAGTAATACGGCGTCAGGCCGGACCGCATCAGTTCCACAAAGACGAGGTTCTCGGAGAGTTTTCCCTCGTCTTTTGAGAACCGGAACGAGACCGCATTGCGGAGCCCGGTGTCGATGCAGTAGATCTTTTTGTTCTGTCGTGCCTGGGCCGGCAGCGAGTACGCGAATGCCTGCACCTCAAAGAGGATTCTGGCCATGCCGGCAAAGTGGATATAGTCCCTGACCGTGTCGATATCGGTCCCCAGCATCTCATTGAGGCGGCGGTACGAGTACGGGGAGGCGATGTTCGTGAAGAGATAGTAAAGGAGAGCGGCGAGAGCTTTCTGGTTCCGTACCACGTTCGTCCGGACAATATCCCGGTACACGATACTGTCGTAGTATGCCCTGAGATAATCCTGCTTCGTGCGTTCATCCCGCTGGAGTACGACAACGGGAAAACCGCCCTCATGGAGATACTGCCGGAGGTGCGTCATGATCTCGTATTTTTGTGCCGCACGCGTGGCGGCATCTTTTGGCGGGGCGATGTCATGGAACCGGAGGTACTCGGCAAAATCCAGCGGGAAGACCGGGACGGAGAGGTACCGGCCCGAGAGCAGGGTGGAGATCTGCGAGTCGAGAAGGTACGAGGAGGAGCCGGACAGGATGATTTTGCAGTGTTTGCGGTCGTAGAGCGATCTGACTTCCCGCTCCCAGTTTTCCACGGCCTGGACCTCGTCAAAGATAAGGTAGATGGTGCCTTTGGCTGCAATCTCCCTGCGGTACGTGTCGACGGCTTCGGAAAGCGCGTTCTTCCGGCCCGCGATCTCCGGCTCATCGCAGTTGACAAAGAGGATGTTCTTTGCAGGCACTTTTTTCGTGGTGATGAGGAGCCGGATGGTCTGGTAGAGCAGGGTGGTCTTTCCCGAGCGGCGGACCCCGGAAAGCACGATGATCTCCTCCGTTTTGAGGTACCGCCGGATCGTTGCGAGGTACTTCTGCCGCTCCCTGCCGGTATCGAACGGCTGGCCGCTCCACCAGGGGTTCTGGCCTGCGAGGATCTCGAAGAGCGTTGTCACAGTAATGTGTAGGGTTATACCCCTCCATAAATGTTTGGTTGTGATGGGTTATAACCCTACATGTTCCGGTGATTGTGAAGGGTTATAACCAGACATGTTTGCTACGGGGCCCGGATCGAACAGTCCGGAATATGGTATCCGGAATGGATATCACCGCAGAAGGGATGGTAGCAGGATAAAACCCCGAAGTTCATTTCACGTGCTTCAGGAATTCTTCTCTCTCCAAAGAATTGAGCTACGCGAAATTCGAGGATGAGAAGAGTTCGTAAGAACTCATCTTTATCAATGTTCGCCTGCTTCAGGATCGAAAGCAGAGTGCCTGCTGCAATCTCGGGATGGCTGGGAACGGTAACAAGCCGACGGCTCCCGGGATGAAGGAGATGGATATGGCTGCCGGTCTGGCGAACCGGTCTGAAACCAAAAATGGCGAGGATCTTAATTATTTCAAGAGCTGACAGCAGGGGAATTTTTGACAAGGCTATCCACTTCAATATCCAGATAGGTCAGCTTGTGGTCCCTTGGCGTCAGTTCGATCAGGAGCTGGTAATGTTCCTCAAGCCCTTTCTTGAGATTCCGGACCGCCTCCTCTTCCGACAATCCCTGGTCGGCAACATTCGTGAGAAGATCAACGGCCACGAAATATTTTCCTTCACTGTGGACTTCAATAAGAGTCTTCATGCTCAGGTACGATTATCGGATTTTGTGCTGATAATAGTATGCGAAACCAGACAAGCCCGTTTGAAAATCCCCGGCAGGAACATCGATCCTCCCCAGTCTTTCTTGCGATCACCGGCTCGTGCCAATCTGAGCAGAGTTCACGGTCCGCAAACATTTTGTTCATGAAACGTGAACCTATTGTTCAGGGCCTATGAACGAACACCTGCACGATCTCCCCGCACTCTTCCGGACCGGGGAACGCATTACCCTGCTCCGTACAATCCTGGCCGTACCGAAATGCTCCGTCCGGCAGATCGCATCAAAGACCGGGTTGTCGAAAGGACTCGTCTCCCCGTACCTTGCGCTGCTCGAACGTGAAGGTCTGCTCGGGAAAGACGAACGCACGTACATTCTGAAATTATCGCCGCTGACCATTGCGGTAAAACGCCTCCTGAATATCGATCTCATCACCACGGCGTTCTCAAAACCGGACTGGGCGTCCGGTATCGGGATGTACGGGAGCTGGGCCGGGGGGACGAATACGGAAGAGAGCGATATCGATCTCTGGGTGTATACAAAATCGTTGCCGTCCGGAATGATGGTTGCGGAACTTGAGCGCGAGGTAGCCCGGAAAATTTCTGCGGAGGTTCATGTGCTGGTTCTTACCCCGGAGAAGGTCGCAGGGATGAAAAATAACGACGAACCGTTTTACCGGTCGTTTATGAACCAATCGATCACGCTGGGAGGTGAGTCACCTGACACGGCTTGACGAATGTTACGAACGCGGTCTCCTGCGAAAGGTCCAGGCATCGAACGATAAAGCGATGCAGTCACTTGCGCAGGCCCGGGAATGGGTAACCGAGGCCGGGTATGACTGCGATGCGGGTTCGTTCCGGTCAGCGCTCATGGCCGCGTACATGGGATATTTCCATGCAGCCCGTGCGGTGTTATTCCGTGACGGGATCCGGGAAAAAAGCCATTATTGTATCGGCGTGTATCTCGAATCCTGTCGCGAAAGGGGACTGCTGGAAGACGAGTGGGTATTACAATTCGAGCACATGCGGGGACTCCGGCAGACCGATCAGTACAGCCTTGATGCCCGCCCGACAATTCAGGAAGTCCGGCAGGCCGTGGAGGATGCCGGGAAATTCATTGAGCGGATGGATCGGCTGGTAAAGACTCCGCGGTAATGTAAACCATCAACTTCGCGATCCCGGCGATCGTCCGGTGTATGCTGCTCCTTGCGAGTACCAGGGCTCAGGCCCGTCCACTCCCTGCACAGTGCCCGGCCGGCTATGCTATCGCCGGCCTGCCCGGCACCCGAATCCACTTCCCCGGACAATGTGCCGGGAACCAGGCCCCGCCCTGATCAGGCGGCGTCACCCGGCTACCCGCCACAGGAGACCTGTCTGGCGGAGGCATTACGAATATTTCATCATATCAGAAGGAAAATATTCCCCACTCATTCCCCCGTCGTACTGTCTGGCGGGGTAACACCGGGGCAGAGCGTGATACCATGTGGACACCCGATATCAGGACCCTGTTTCTGATCCTCTTTCTCGTCAATGTCATTCTCACGCTGATGCTCTTTATCTTCTGGAGGTCCCAGAAGACCCATGACGGGTTCAGGACGTGGATGCTTTCCCTGCTTGTCACCTCCTGCGGGTATTTTCTGTACCTGCTCGGTGGATCCGTACCCGTTCTGCTCTCCACAATGGTGGCAAATCTTCTGATCACGCTCTCGGTCATGATGCGGCTTGACAGTACCGGGAGATATTTCCGGTCGCGTGCGCTCCCCGGGACCGTGTACTGCATTCTGATACCCGCCGCTCTCCTGTTACTCTGGTTTACGTTCCTTGTCGATTCGGTTGTCATCCGTGGCGTGATCATCGGGCTGCTCATCGTTCCCTCGTTCCTTGCAACCGCCCTCATCGCGATACGTTCTAGGGAACCGGAGACCCGGTCGCTCCGGTACAGCTTTGCCGCGTCCCTCCTGGTCACGGCCCTCCTCTGGACCGCGATCGTCATTATCGCGGTACTCATCCCCGGGGACCACTCGCTTGCAGGCCCGGATCCCTTCAACCCGATCTTCTTCATCGTCACCATCCTCATGGATATCGTTGCCACGGCTTCCTTCCTGATGCTCAATATGGCCCGGACGCAGGAAGAGCTCCGGGAAAGCGAGATGCGGTACCGGAACCTTGCGGACAACCTCCCTGACTATGTCCTCGTCCACGACGGGGAGTTCATCCGGTATGTCAACCCGGCAGCGATCCGGATCGCCGGTCCCTCCGGTGAACCCCTTGTCGGGCAATCCATCTATTCCCTCCTGACACCGGTGAGTGCTGAGGCCCTGCGCCTGTTCACCGGTGCAGGCCGGAACGGGGATGCTCCGGCCCCCCTGCGGGAGATTGATATCCGGCTCCGGGACGGCACAGTCCGGCACTGCATGATCAAGACTGTGCGGATTGAAGACAAGGGGATTCCGGCGTTCCTGTCCGTGATCACCGATATCACCGGGCGGAAGGCAGCAGAGGATGCACTCTCCCGGTCAAATACCAAGCTCACGATCCTCTCATCGATAACCCGGCACGACATCAATAACCAGCTCATGGCCCTCTCTACCTATCTTGAGCTCTCGAAAGAGAATCTCGACAATGTTCCCGCCGCATCTGAGTATCTCAGAAACGGGATGGAGATTGCCCGGACCATGGGGCAACAGATTGATTTCACCAAAGTCTACGAGGATATGGGAACAACAGCTCCCGTCTGGCAGAACATCAGTGCAAGTGTCCGGCGGGCAGTTGCCGCCCTGCCCATGCGGGATGTACGGGTGGAGGTCGACCGGTCGGATCTTGAAATTTATGCCGATCCCCTCTTCGAAAAGGTCTTTTATAATCTGATCGACAATGCCCTGAAATACAGCGGCGGGGCAATGATGACCATCCGCATATCCTCCCGTGAAACGGCCGGGAGACTCGTGGTCACCTGCGAGGACGACGGGGTCGGCATTCCGGGGCGGGACAAGCAGCATCTCTTCGAGCGGGGCTACGGGAAACATACCGGCCTCGGCCTCTTCCTCTCCCGCGAGATCCTCTCGATCACCGGTATCACCATCACCGAGACCGGTGAGCCGGGAAAAGGGGCCCGCTTCGAGATCATGGTGCCGAAGGATCATTACCGGGCGATGCCGGATACGAGTAAATAATGCGCCGGGTTCCCGGGCAGGGGAACGGGCCACGCTTCTTTTGATGCACATTTCGTAATGACCGGAAAGCTCTTTTCCTTCTCCCGTGCAAGGCGGCCTGTTCTGATATAAAAGGAAAGAATTGTACCGGGGAATGGCGACCCCACGGTGAAGATCCCCTCCGGGACAGGTCGTCAGAATCCGAAGGCTGGCTTTGCCACCCTTCTTCTCGTCGGGATTTAATCAAACCCTCCGACCTGGGGGGGAGGAGAAGAGACTGTCGGACTCTTCGATTTCCGACTGGTGATCCCAGACCAGGAGGAGGAGAAGAACCATCAGGTTCTTCGATTGGATAGTGATGTCCGGGGCCGCCCCGGCCGGCTGTCGTTGTACGGTGTTTATAGCCTCATGGATCCTGGTATATTCACCAGGGTCTGCCAGAAGTCATCAGGTGTTGCACCCGATACCGTTTCCCTTTCCCGATACCAGCTTCTCTTTCACCCATCGCTCGATTATCCTCGCGATATCCCGATCTGATAATGTACTCACGTTGATATTTGGATCCGATGTCAGATGATTTCGGGATACTACAACGGTAAAACCGGATACAAACGTTAATAAAAATAAAATTTCTATTTCCACGTATGATGGGCGGAGCGATTACGCGAAGACGTGTGCTCGTCGTTATCTGCGCGGCACTGCTGATAACGGCTTCATTGCTGATAACGGCTTACTTGTCGGCCGTTTCACAAGCCGACTACACCAAGGGCTACGAGATTGGTCTGGAAGCCTACACCTACGGCCTGCCACTGCTCGAGACCAACACGACGTTTGAGACCATGACCAGCATCGGCGTCTCGAACGGTGCGTTCGGCCCGGTCAACCAGTTCAACAACGTGCGCACCCTGAACAACCCGGGAAGCACGGTGGTCGTGGCGCCGGGCTCGAACGGGCTCTCGTCGATCGCGTGGCTCGATCTCAGCAAAGAGCCACAAGTCCTCCATGTGCCGGAGGTAAACGACCACTTCTTCGTCCTCGCCCTGATCGACCCCTACACCAACGATCTCCAGAACCTCGGCAGCGTCCACAACACCCCGCCGGGCGATTACGTCATCGCCGGCCCCGGCCAGCAGAATGTGCCCATCCCGGCGGGAACCCAGCGTATCAATGTCGACTACAACCGCATCTGGATAATAGGATCGACCCAGCTGAAAGGGAGTAGCGACGTCGCAAATGTTAACCTCATTCAGGATAACTACACGCTGACGCCATTGAGCCGGTACGGGACGAACTACCAGCCGGAGAACGTGACGAATCCCACTACGACCGTCCGGTACTATCAGATACCCGGCGGGCTTGATCTCTTCGATATGCTCGGACAACAGCTCGAGCAGTTTCCACCGCCGCCGGCCGACCAGCCCGAGCTGAGCAGGTTCGCGGAGGTCGGGATCGGACCCGGGATGGCACCCTCGCATAATGTGCACCTGAGCAAAGACACCATCAGGGGTCTAAAAGACGCCGTAGCCGCCGGCCCTGCGCAGATCAAAAACGACACCCGGACCCTGTTTCTCGCCAGCTTCGACCAGCACAACGGCTATCTGATTGGAGGCTTCGGGCAGTACGGGACCAGCTACCCGCTGCGTGCTGTCGTAAGTCAGGTTGGCCTCGGTGCCTTTACCTCAGACCAGACGATTTTTGCCATGAGCTGGGCAGATCGCAACAGAACGCCGCTTAACGGATCGACCAGCTACGTCCTGCACATGGCATCTGCTCCGCCCGTGAACGAGGGCTGGTCTCTCACCGTCTATGACCTGAAGGGGGCACTGATCCCCAATCCGATCGACCGGTTCGAGTTCAGCGACACATCGCAGCTTACAAACAATACCGACGGCTCAGTTGATATCTACCTGCAGTCCACACAGCCATCGGACCCGGCTCAGGCAAACAACTGGCTGCCGACCGCGAGTGGACAGGGATTCGAGGTTATCTGGCGACTCATGGCTCCTGAACCGGCCGCGATCCCCGGCATCCTCAATGGCACGGGCTGGCAGCCACCGGCAATCACCGCAGTGCCGTGACCGGCGAAGGATGAGCAGAGCATGGCCAGGGAGACAAAAGCGGAAGCGACAGCTCAGGTCTGGAAGTATGACAAGATACTTCACGGTTCCTTTTATGGCTGGAGGCACCTGCAATCCATCGACAGTACGCTTCACCTTTGAATTACGAGAAAGATTCGCTCTGGATCTTTTATCTGCCACACCACTGACCGGCACAAAAAACTCATTCCTCACATGACAAATCCAGGTTCCAGCACTCTTCCAGGATCGGTTCGCCCCACTCATTATTCTCACGCGTCTCCGTGATCCGGAATCCTTTTCCCGCATACAGGTGCCGGGCAGCCATGAGGGTACTGAACGTCCACAAAAACACCCGCCCGTATCCCTTCTCTTTACAGAACTCAACCGCCATATCGAGGAGTGTATGTCCTGCACCCCGTCCTCTCACCCCGGGTTCCAGGAAAAAAAATCGTAATTGTGCTGTCGCCCCGTCCGCATGGGCAATGGCAACACACCCCGAGGGAACTCCGTTATTTTCAAGAATATACATGCAGTTCCTGGTGTTGTCGAACCCGTTTACAAAATCATGTACCCCACCGGTGAGGTAAGCTCGCCATATCTCAGAGGTGAACCCGTATTCCGATTCATACAATGCCAGCTGACGGGATATGACAAAGTCCACGTCGCTCTCCCGGAACGATCTGATGGTGATGTCCGGGGCCGCCCCGGCCGGCTGTTGTTGTACGGTATTCATAGCCTCGCGGATCCCGGCATATTCACCAGGGTCGTTGAAAAGTCATCAGATGTTACAGCCGATAACCGTTTCCATCTTCCCGTACTGACGTTCCTGGTCTTCCTTCAACCCGCGATCACCGGTCCTGGCCGCACCCCCGCGAGTACACCCCGGGTCCCCGGCCGGGGATATTGGATCGTCATTAGAATCATCAGAAAAAAGTGGGGGAGAGTTTTGATTCACTTCTTCTTCGCTTTCTCGTGCGCAATAATGACAACAATCTCTTTCTGCAACACCGGGATCTTGTGCGCAATGATATCCCAGAGGATCTCCATGTCAACGCCGAAATACCCGTGAATCAGGGTATCGCGGAACCCGGCAACGGCTTTCCAGCCCGTAACCGGAAACTGTGTCTTCAGCTCATCACTCAGGTTCTTGACTGCGTCGAATCCCAAGAGATGAGACGGGAGAAGAATCCCAAGGGTTCTTTGATTCTTCCCCGATGATCTCAAAATTGCGAACAACCGCATCGACACGCATCCGATCTTTTTTGAACTCGTCAAAGGTAAGGTCACCGACGTACGACCGGATATTCCCTGCAGCTTCTGAAATATCGTTGAGGTAAAGCAGCTGGGACCTAGGCATAGACAACGTCCTGGAGGATGGGATCGCGGATGAGGGGCTTGAGTGCCGCTTCCGTTACCAGATCGACGTTCCGTTTGAAAAGCTCTTCGAGATAGAATTTTGTTCCCATAAAGTTATCAAAAGGTTTTTTTGCCATTCTGGAATGTTGCAAGGATGTCCACGTCGCTGTCCGGCCGCTCCTCTCCGCGTGCGAAAGAGCCGAATATGCCGATCTTCGCCACACCGAACCGTCCCTTCAGTTCCGGTTCATGCTGTCGAAGGAGTACAAGTACATCCATATAATTCCTGTATGTGAGTGGTTGGTCTGTTCTTATTATTAATGCATTGACGAATCAGGGGTTTTATCAACAGAATTTTCTCATTTTTCCAGCCCGGTCTGCTAACTTCGCACTCCCCGGCTCCCTGCTGCCCATACGAGTTTAATCCCGGGCCCCCCGCCACCCCGGCCCGGCACCCGGCAAAGCCTGAGGGATAATCAACGAGATAAAAAAACCGTCTAATCCCTGGCGCAGAAGTGCCCGATGACGAGACTGTGCTTTGTCCAGAGTTCGCAGGCCGGACAATAGCAGTTCAGCTCTTTCTTTGACGGGGCCGATGACGTCCCGCGTGCACAGAAGAGTGCATCGGGCTGGTATCGTTCGAGGGAGTTGTGCTGGTAGGTCGGGCATGCCCTGCAGGTCTTCCTGCAGATCTGCCGGTTCTCTTCCGTATCCTCCACAGGAGTCGTGTCGGTCTTCATCATGATGAGAGGATAGTGCGATGATGGATAATAGGTTTCTTGTCGATTTTTCCGGTTTTTACTAAAAAAAAGTCCGGACCGCTCATCCTCCTCCCGCCCTGCGCCGGTGAGTGCCGGACGGCATGTACGTGCCGGTTTCTGGCTGCCATTGCGATGACAAGCACGGACCCGACGGTCCCGGCACCTACGATCAGCCCACCTCCCGGAAATTTCAACGGGATCCCGCCCGGAATTTTTCCATGGCACTACCGATCGCGATCGAAAATCATTTCCGGATCACAAAAACCGTGTTTCAAAAATTTCAACCGGACTTTGCTTGAAAAAGAGGTAAATGAAAGCCGGCAAGACTTTCATGAACGGCTGCTGAAAATGCCACGCATTTTCAGACTATTTTGAGCAGACCCTGCCTGAAAAAAATTTATCAGACCCTGATTGAGATGGGCATCCTGATGCGCCTCTCCGGTGTGCGTATGATCGGAAAAACACCTGCCGGATACCAGATTGTAATCAGATATTGAAATAATAAAATTTCGAAGAATAAAATAGTATAATCAATATACAAGATGAAAAAAATAGTCACGTATGGATCGGTCAGCATCCATTCAAAAAATTCTTGATAAAGATACCCGACCGGATCTTAAGTGGACCATTATTATAGCTTTTGAGACTGCTATTATAGCTATCGGGACCATTTTCCTGGTATTAATTACAATATTCTTGAATCCTCAATTACAAAAGATCTTTCTGATCAATTTTGATTGGATTATATATCCGATCATTACGATTGCGTTGATATTTCTTTTTATCGTTATTTGGATTAAACTGGCCGACAAAGTGAGAAAAATAATATCGGTTAATAAGAAAACCGCGCTTTGGATGATAATCGTTGTTGAATTTGTAATAATAATCATTCTCACCTGCGGTATATTGGGAATATTTCACTCACAACCACCACCCGCTCCAACTTTTTATCCTACGGAAAAAATGGGAGATATCGGAGATATCAGCATCGAAAGAATGTCCGGCTACGACTGGTTCATCTATACCGCCAGAGGGATTGGTCCCCATGAAAGCAGATGGAAATATAGGGATGATCGTTCTCTGAATACCGAACCGGCTCAATTCGGTGGCGTAATGTACCTCGATCCTCCGGACAACGGGGGAGAAGTACCGGGGAGTGATCTCCGATCTTATCGGAACTCAGTAACATGGGAAGCCAGAAGTATCGATAGTGAATGCACGGTCGAATTTGTTATGGGCGGAATCCAGTGGAAATGGGATAACGGGGTTATCTCCACAAACCTGCCGTATCCCGATTCCATGCCCCGTACAAGCCTGGGTACAAAAACGCTGACAAATGACTGGCAAAAATTTTCCTGTGACTTGTCGTACCTCCCGGAAAAGGACTTTTCAAATGTGATCGGGGGTTTTGGATGGATCATTCCCTGGGGATCGAATCAGATAGTTATGAACGAATCCCACACAGGATCGCAAAATCCAAGAACCTTCACCATCGAAATCCGGAATATCCACTATAATTGAGTGGAATTATGAAGGTGACCCAATCCGTGGGATCTCGTCCTCTTCAGAGCCCGCATTATGCCGGATCTGGCCAAACACCCCCGGCTGTTTAATCCACATGCGTGAATTCCGGATACGCTGCGGGCTCTTTTCCCCGGATGAAGATCCCGGCATGGTACAGGACGGTCGAGTTCTTACTGAATGGCGCATCCCCTTCGTAGTCATGCCAGCGGGAGAGGAACTCCTGCCTCGGGATCACCCCGCGTGTCCCGAGCATGGCCGGGTCCTCGAAATACACGTTGCTTTTGTCCATCCCGATCACGACCATGTAGTGCCCGTCCTCCCAGGTATCATCCCACGAGCGGTTTGCCCCGGCGGGGTCCCGCCAGGCCTGGCATGCGATGATCACCGGGACCTTCCCGGCCAGCGACTGCTCCAGATCGCCAAGCGTGAGGTTCGTCCGCAGGTCAGCCTCCAGCCCATGGGCCCGGGCAACCCGGACGATGGACTCCGGGGGGGTACCGGAGGTCTCGGTGGTGTTCAGCTCCTGGATGAGCACGCCCTCCCGCTGGTCGATCCCCCAGTAACTGAAGACGGCCTGCAGGGATGCAGCCCCGCAGGAATACGACGTGCTCTGCCGGACATCCGGGACCTGGCTTAAGAGACCGGGGACCGTTGCCGGTCCGGCGGTCTGGTTGGGCATGACCTGCGTGGGAGCGGGATTCTGTAGGCAACCGGCTGAAACGATGATCCCCGCAAAGAGGGCAAGGGACAGGACGAGGAGAGGGAGAGACCTGTGCATGGCAACACCGTGATTCAGAGAGAATCGTCCCGGAACCATTTATGGTTTTATTCTTGTGCCGGAAAGAGACCGGGTTCACTCCCCGGGTGATCTTCCGGATCTTTCTGATGCTGTTTCCTGGCTATCACCATTGAGGTATTTGCATTCAGACAGGCCAGGCCGGCCCCGCCTCACCAGCCGGCACGGGGTGCCACCACCGGCACCACCCACGGCTGCACTGTCACGTGGTGCATCGGGAGCGTCGTATCCGGGAAATTTCCCGGCAATCCCTGCCAGGAAAAAACAGAAGAGGTCAGGGGAAGCTGACGATCGCATTGTTCTCCACGAGCCGGTCCTCCTGGGGGACCGGCTCCCGGAAGAAGACGACAAAACTGCCGAACTCCGACCATACCTGGCTTTTGGTAGAGGACGGGTCGGAGAAGCGCTCCCCTGCAAGGGTCTCGTTGACCATGCCGGTCACGTTGAATGAGCGGTACACGTGGGGATAGCCCTCGGCACCCAGGAACGACGGGGTATCCGTCACGACCTGGAAGTGGAGGTGCGGGAGATCGGAGTTCCCGCTGTTGCCCATCAGGCCGAGCACCTGGCCTTCCCTGACGGTGTCGCCGGCTTTCACCCGGACCGACCCGTTGACCATGTGGGCATAGCAGGCATATTTCTTGTTCCCGATGTCAACGATGACGTAATTGCCGGCCAGGGTATCGATCGTGGCCGGCGGGGCGGAGTAGATAGTCTCGATATCCGGGAGGCCGTCCCCTGCAGCCACGACCGTCCCGTCCGCAACCGAATGGATCTCCTTGCCAAACCCGTAATAATTTCTCGCAAGCGTCGCATTGCCGGCGGCAGCCTGCCCGGTCGCCGGGTCGATGTAGATCCAGTCCTGGGCGTAGCGCTGGGGGACCCGGGTCACCCCGTTCATGGTGATCTGGGCCCCGAAGTGGTGGGTCAGGGGCGAGGTCGTCTCCATGGCAAGCCAGCCCGGGCCCTGCACCGGGGAACCGACAACCACCGGTGAGAGGTCCTTGCGCACGGCAACTTCGCCACCGGTTATGGTGAGCGGGGGCAGGCCTTCGGCGGTCCGGTTCAGGGTGACCCGGTGGGAGAGCCGGTCCGGGACGGCACCGGGGCCGACCACGAACCAGATCGATACGCGGGGCATGGGGACTTTTCCCGTACCGTTCCGGAGTTCGGCCGGCGAGGGCGGCGGGACGGCTGCCGGGTGGTACAGGGCAGCCAGCAGGTCGCCGTCTGCAGTATAGAGGACCTTTCCGGTGGCCGGGTCAAAGACCTCAACCTTATCCAGAACCGGTGTCTGGCCGTTGGCCGGCACAAGTGCGAGTTCATAGGCGAGGTTGATCCCGTTCCGGCTGGGGACCGGGATCGGCGGATACGGCACGGTCATATTCAGTACCGGGGCCGCAGGTCCCGTTTGCTGCACCGGTACCGGTTGCGTACATCCGGCACCGAGGACCGCGGCAATCGCGATGAGGGGGATGAGGAACTTCAGATTCGCTGACATGGAGATGACATCCTGTTGTTGGCGTACCGGAAAATAAAACGATATGTCGAAATCCGGGTGCCAGGCCCCCCTCGCAACGGCAAATGGCACCGGGTGAGGTCCGGTAAAGCCTCAGGGGTGATCAAAAGGAAAAAATTCGTCTAGTGCCGGACGCAGAAGTACCCGCCGCGGAGATGATGCTTCGTGAAGAGCTCGCAGGCGGGGCAGAAGCAGCCTATCTCTTTCATGGAGGTGCAGGATGATTGTCCGCGGGCGCAGAAGAGTTCGGTGGGCTGGTACTTTCCGAGCGAGTGGCGCTTGTAGTTCTGGCAGTTCGGGCAGTACTTCCTGCAGATCTGCCGGTTCTCCTCGGTATCCTCTACCACGGGTTTGCTGGTACTGAACATGATAAAAAAGGTGTGCGGTGATGGATAATAGATCTTTTGTGGAGTCTTCCGGTTTTTACTAAAAAATTCTCCGGGCCGCTCATCATCCCCCCGCCCTGCGCCATGCCTCCAACGGAGGGAGGGGTGGTGGATAGAATCTCCTTCCCCTTCGGTCTCTGTCCCCTTCACTCACGCGTGAGTCTCGCCCCCCTTCCCGCTCTCGCCTGGACAGCGCCCGCCCTCAGCCAATCGCGCCTCTTCGGGGTGCCATCGCCCGGCCCACGGCTGCACCGCCACGCGGTGATCGGCCCGGTCTGAGACCGGTCCCGGACGCCCTGGTCCCCGGAGATCGGATGCCGCCTTACCCCCCGGCCGGGAGATCGTCCCCGCAGACCTCGCACCCCCGCTGGAGCACCTGGTCCTTCTTGCTGTTGTACCGGTAGATCGTCACCCCCTTGCACCCGAACGAGCGGGCGAGCAGGAAGATCCTGCCGATCTCGTCCGCATCGGCATCTTCGGGAAGGTTCACGGTCTTCGAGACGGCATTGTCGACATGCTTCTGGAAGACCGCCTGCATCCGGATGTGGTGATCCGCTGAGATCTCGGGGGCGGTCTTGTAGAGCTCTTTCACGGTCCCGGGGACCGGTGAGGATGCAAGAGTACCGGTCCGCTTCACCTGCGCAAGGATATCCGTACCGGTGCCGAGGGACTCGAGATATTTTTTCAGGAGGGGATGGATGAGGGGCAGCGCCCATTCGCCCATCCGCCGGGTACCCGCAAGGGAGAAGAGCGGTTCGATCCCGGAGCTCGTATCGGCGATGAGATGGAGCGAGCCCGTGGGCGCGATGGTAGTCACGGTGGCGTTGCGCATCGGGTTGGTGTAAATGCTCTTCCCGATCGCGGGAAACGAGCCCTTCTCCTCCCCCAGTTCCCGGGAGGTCTCCTTTGCCTCGCGGGCGATGAGCGCCATCGTCCGATCGGCAAACGCGAGCGCCTCTCCCGATTCGTACGGGATCTCCATGAGGATGAAAGCATCGGCAAGCCCCATGATGCCGAGCCCGATCTTCCGGGTGAGGAGGGTCTTCTCCTTAATCTCGGGTACCGGGAACCGGTTGACATCGATGACCGCGTCGAGGAACTTCACTCCCTGGCTGGCGACGGTCCGCAGGAGGTCCTCGTCCAGTTCCCCGTGGGCGATACACCGGGAGAGGTTGATGGACCCCAGGTTGCAGCTCTCGAAAGGAAAGAGCGGTTGTTCCCCGCAGGGGTTCGTCGCGTCCATGGTCCCGAGGCCCGGTACAGTATTTCTTTCGTTGATGATATCGAGAAAGAGAACCCCGGGATCGCCGGTCTGCCACGCAGCAGAGCAGAGTGCGTTCCAGAGCTCGCGGGCATCGACGCTCTTCTTCACCGAACCGTCCCGGGGGTTGACGAGATCGTACGGCAGCCCGCGCTCAAGGCATGCGAAGAACTGTGCATCGAACCCGACGGAGATGTTGAAGTTGTCGAGGCCGCCCCGGTTCTTCGCACTGATGAATGCCAGGATATCCGGGTGGGAGCTGCTGAGCACCGCCATATTCGCCCCTCTCCGTTTCCCCCCCTGCTTGATGGCGTTCGTCGCCTCGTCAAAGACGCGGATGAACGGGAGCGGTCCGCTCGCGACACCCGATGTCGATGCAACCGGATCGCCGGCGGGACGGATACGGCTGAACGAGAAGCCGGTCCCCCCGCCGCTCTGGTGGATCTGTGCCATGGTGGCGAGCGTGGAGAAGATTCCCTGCAGGGAGTCTTCCACGGGCAGGACAAAACAGGCGGAGAGCTGGCCTCCGGGTGTTCCGGCATTCATCAGGGTCGGGGAGTTGGGTATGAAGAGCAGTTCTTCCATGATGCGGAAGAAGTCCTCCGACCCGGGGGTATCGATGGCATCTGCCACCCGGCGGAAAAGTCCGTCGGGGGTTTCGTCCGGAAGAAGGTACCGGTATTCCAGGAGTGCTTCTGCGACAGGAGTGAGATCCATAAAGCCACTCAGGTGCCCGGGTTAACGTCATGGCATTTATAGTATTGGTTCGTGGTACGCGGGATCCTCTCTGCGAAGTTCCCGCCCTCCGTGCCGGTATCACGAGCCGGGCCTCCCACGGAGCCTGAGCCCGGCCCCGTTTCCGCCACGCCGGCCAGCCCCTGACAGGCCGGATGGACGAAGTCAGCTGGTGTGTTCAGGCAACGCGGGAATCCTAAAGCGGGTGCAGCGCCAGCCAGCAAACCTTTCATAAAAACCATTAACTCTCCAGCGCACATGTAGGAGAGTGGTGATACTCCTGGAAAGACAGCCCGTCAAGTCCCGTATTCTGCGCTCTGTGGGATATGATGACCGCACAAAGATCCTGGAGATCGAATTTCAAAATGGCCTTGTTTACCAGTTTTTTGATGTCCCTCCAAAAGTTTCCATGGAACTCATGCGTTCCGGCGAGGTTGGAAAATATTTTACCGACAAGGTCCGGACCCGGTTCCGGACAAAACAGGTTATTGTATAAATCGCATCCCCAAAAAGACCCGCACGATAGCCTTGGCCAGCCCCCGTCCGGCGATCTCAATAAGCTGAGTCCCCTCATGTGATCCTTCTCAACAGAGCCCCGTCCTACCACGACAACCAGCCGGGGCTCCGGCATGCCCGGCGCGTGAGACATCCCCCTCATCGCGTCTCACCTCACGTGTACCGGACAGAATGCGGCGGCAGCCCGGACCGTTCTGGTTCACAAGGGAGATTCCGGTACAAAGCGTATTAACAGAACAAGGCAGTAGTTATACCGGAATACCTGCGGGTTGACGGAAAGGACATCATATCATGACGGTCGCATTGCACATTCAGAACCTGACCCGGCGCTTCAGCGACCTGGTCGCTGTCGACAACATCTCATTTGATATCAACCGGGGAGAGATCTTCGGCCTGCTGGGGCCCAATGGCGCCGGGAAGACAACCACTCTCTCGATGCTCGCCACCATGCTCACGCCAACGTCCGGTTCGGCGACGGTCAACGGGATCGATATCGGGCAGGATCCGGACGGGGTCAGGAAAGCGATCGGCATCGTCTTCCAGGACCAGAGCCTCGACGAGGAGCTGACCGCCTGGGAGAACATGGATTTCCATGGGCGGCTCTACCGGATCCCGGCAGATATCCGGAAACAGCGGATCACCGAACTCCTCACGCTTGTGGAACTCTACGACCGCCGGGACGACATCGTCAAGACGTTCTCCGGCGGGATGAGGAGGCGCCTTGAGATCGCCCGCGGCCTCCTCCACCACCCCTCGGTCCTCTTTCTCGACGAACCGACGCTCGGACTCGACCCCCAGACCCGCAACCACCTCTGGAACTACATCGATGCGCTCGCGAAGGAGAAGGGGATCACGATCATCCTCACCACGCATTACATGGAGGAAGCGGACCGGTTGTGCAACCGGGTCGCCATCATCGATCACGGCAGGATCATCGCCATCGACACGCCGGAGAACCTCAAGGACGGCCTTGGCGGGGACCTCGTGACCATCCGCTCCCCGGAGCCGGCTGCTGCCGCCGAAGCCCTCAGGGAACCCTGGGCCGTCCGGGTGGAGACCCATAACGATGAAGTGACGGTCAGCCTGAAGAATGCCGACCAGTTTGTCAGTACGATCGTTACGCTCCTCAACCAGCACCAGGTCCCTATCGCATCGATCGCAATCCACAAACCGACCCTCGAGGACGTCTTCCTCTCCTTCACCGGGAAGACCATCCGGGAACAGGAAGCCGACCACAAGGAGACCATGCGCACCTACCAGCGGATGATGAGGCACTGACCATGGATATCATCTACACCATCTGGCTCCGGAACATGAAGCGCTACATCCGCTCGAAGAGCCGTATCATCGGCAGCATCAGCATGCCGCTCTTCTTCCTGCTCTTCCTCGGCTTCGGCCTGAACTCTGTGGTACAGCTGCCCGGCCTCGGCGGCAATTATATCGTCTTCCTGGTGCCGGGCATGGTAGCGATGAGTGTCATGTTCACGTCCGTCTTCTCCGGTATCCAGGTCATCTGGGACAAGCAGTTCGGGTTCCTGAAAGAGACCCTCGTAGCACCGGTCTCGCGGCTCGAGATCATGCTGGGCCAGACCGCCGGCGGGGCGACGACGGCTGTCCTCCAGGGGTTCATGATCCTCGTCATCTCCCTCTTCATCGGGCTCCATGTCTCAAGCGTGGCCGGCTTCTTTGTCGCGCTCCTGTTCATGGTACTGATCGGCATCTCGTTCACGGCCTTCGGTATCGCCATCGCGTCGAGAATGGAGGACATGACCGGTTTCCAGCTGATCATGAACTTTGTCATCTTCCCGATATTCGGCCTCTCCGGGGCCCTCTTCCCTATCAGTTCGCTTCCCCCTTGGATAACACCGGTGATCCTCATCGATCCCCTGACCTATGGCGTGGAAGGGATCCGGTATGGCCTGACCGGGGTATCCCAGATCAACCCGGGGGTCTGCCTCGCGGTGATCGGTGGTTTTGCGCTTGCAATGACGGCAGCCGGCGCGTACCTCTTCCGGAAGATCCGGATATAACGCTGCCATCAACAGGCATCCCGGAGCCCGCCTTGTGCTGGCACCAACCAGCCGTGCAGGCCTGACCGCCCACGGCCCTGGGCGGCACTGCCCCGGTAGTGTCCCGTCACTCACCCATCGTGATCGATCGCGATGACAGGACCTCGTAGATCTTCAGTTCCGTCGGGGCCGCATGCCATGGTGCGGTCTTTGCAAAAAATTCCTGCATGTGGGGCCGTGCGAGGTGGTCATCGAGGTGGCGCTGGCTCTCCCACTCTTCAAGGAAATGCATTACCGCGGGAGAGGACGGATCAGCAACCAGTTCGTACCGGGTGCAGCCTGCCTCGCTGCGGACAACGGGCAGGATCTTCTGTACTTCCCTGACAAACTCCCGCTGCCGTCCCGGCACCAGGGTACATCGAGCATCAACAAGTATCATACATCACCGGTCCTTTGGGAAACCCGGATTATCGGTTAAGATTCCCGGTTCCGTTTCCGTATTCATGGGATACTCTCTGATCATGCTTCCCCGTCATTTTAACCCTTCCTTCTGGTGCCGTTCCCTTCAGATCAGATAGACTGGAAATAATCCCGGATGAGGGCAGCCGGGGAAAAGAACCCGGCGGGGATCAGAAAGCGGCCCCGGTCCCGCACCCTCCGCCTTACGGTACGAGCGTAAGGAACACCAGGCAGTACAGGACGATGGAGACCGGGGGAATGATCCGCACCGACCAGTAGTAAATCCGGTCAGCCCGGGCAGTATCCTTTGATTCCGTGAATTTCAGGATGAGAATGCCGGAGACGAGCACCATCACGAGCGTGGCATACGTGATGATCATGAACAGGTCCAGGAAGGTGGCGTAGGCCACGAGCGGGATCGCATCGGCGATACGCCAGTGGATGAGCACCGCGGCAAGGAACATCGACGCGTTCAGCCCGAGCCGGGACGAGACCCGCATCATCAGGGACGAGAGCGAGACGATGATGATGAGCAGGATCGGCAGGAAAAATTTCAGGATCGTGGATGCGGCGTCTCTCCCGATCTCGTAGTCAAAGACGGCCCGTGAATAGGGGACTTCCCCGGCAACATAGGTCCTGTTCGTGATCGCAGCGCTGGAACCGCTGAACTCCCACCCCGGGAGGTCGGCTTCGGAATCGAGACCGGTATTTGCCGGGTCGATCACGAGGAGCATCTCCTTCTCGTCCTCGAGTTTCGGCTCGATGATGATGGGGAGCGTATGCCGGTCGAAGGGGTAGAGGCGGAGGTCGGGATCGGCAGTGATCTCTGCATCGATCCGGTATTCCTTTTCAGTGGGGGCATCGATGATGGTGTCCACGGACGTGGCACGCCCGTTCATGATCTCAAGATCGTTGATCGAGACGGGAGAAGCGGAGGTGAGGGTCAGGTAAAAATTCGCCTCAAGCGTCCCGTCCGCCACATTGAACCGGTTGAAGTCCACCACATAGACGCCGATCTGCACGAGCCGGGGGGCGGTTGCGTTCTCTCCGCCTGTTACATTCGATACTGCTCCGGCTGCAGCCGGGAGAGCGATCAGGGCGATTGCGAGGGCAACCGGCACGAGGTACCGGGCGAGGCGGACTGCATCCTCATGTGGCCGCTCTTCTGCCCGGACAGGTACGCTCTGCTGGTCTTTGTGACGGGGAATACCATCGCCTTCCTGAAATAACATGGAGATGCGGACGTATATTAATTAGCGGGGATTCACCGCCCTCCTCTGGTTCCACCATCTCCCGGCGCATCAGTCCCGTGATGGACGTTGATGGTGCCGGCCCGTTTCCCCCCGTTTCATCCTTCGATCTTCGAAAAATTCTTACGAATTCTCCTCACGCTCCGCTTTCCGGAGAACGCACCCGTATCCTTATCAGGCACGTTATCCACAAGGCGGTGGCCGTTCCCGGAGATCGTTCTATCCTTTGACCGGGTGGCGTAAGAATTATCTGCAATGGGATCCAGAGCAACCGCATATGGGAGAGATGATCGATGATCCCCGGCTCCGGGAACGAACGTATGTCTTTTCCGACCGTCACGATGCGGGAAGACGCCTGGGAGCGTTGATAAAAACGCTCAATGCCATCCGCGACCCGCTGGTCCTCGCCATCCCGGCGGGAGGCGTACCAGTCGGCAGGGAAGTTGCCGCGGCGCTCGGCGCACCGCTCTCGCTTGCGATCGTGAGAAAGATCCGGATCCCCGGCACCACCGAATCAGGGTTCGGGGCGGTGACCTGGGACGGTCAGGTGCTGATCAATGAACCGCTGCGTGCCGCCCTCGGCCTCCCGGCGCCTGAGGTCGATGAGGCGATCGCTGCCACACGAAAAAATGTTCGGGAGCGGGTTGCCCGGTTCTGCGGGGAGAGGACCGTTCCGTCACCTGCAGGAAAGACGGTCATCCTGACGGACGACGGGCTTGCATCGGGGTTCACGATGCTCGCCGCCGTGAAGAGCATCCGCCTCCAGGGGCCTGCCCGGATCATGGTTGCCGTTCCCACGGCATCTGCATCCTCCGCTGAGATGGTCTCCCGGCAGGTGGACCAGCTGGTCTGCCTGAACATCCGGAGCAGCCGCAGGTTTGCCGTCGCCGAGGCATACAATGTGTGGTACGACCTGGACGACCGGGAAGTCCTTGCAGAACTGGCAGGTGCCCGATGAACGGGGTTCTCGCCCGGTGGTACCGGCAGGGGGGTCTCCGGCAATGAACGTACAGTACGAGAATATTCCGGCAGAACTTGTCGGGCTCGACCGCTGGGTGGTATGGAAGTACGAGGAGCGGAACGGCACGGTGACCAAGCCCCCGTATGTCCCGGCACCGGGGAGGAGACGCCATGCCCTCGTCAATGTCCGCTCAACGTGGGGCACGTTTGTACAGGCAAAAAGCACCCTTGAATCCGGTGGTTTTGACGGGATCGGGTTCGTCCTCGGGGAGGGAATATTCGGTATCGATTTCGATCATGCCGACGATGCGATGGTACAGGAAGCCCTCTCCCTCGGTTCCTATACCGAGTGGAGCCCGTCCGGTCACGGGGTGCACGTGATCGGGCGTTCCCGGTTCGTGCTGAAAGGCAGGAAGAAGGGATCGGTCGAACTCTACATGAAGGGACGGTACTTTACGGTCACCGGCTCGCTCGTAGCCGGTTCCCCCGCCACCCTCAGGGAAATTCCCCCCGCTCAGATGACGGACTTCTTCCGGCGGCATTTTGAGGACGCGCCGGCTCCTGGGCGGGACGATGGCACCGGCTGAACGGAACTGCGGGAAGGGTGATCCGGACCGGATCGTTCGCACCCCCCGGGTCAAGAAACGGGACCGTTTTTATCCCGCCCATCATAGCTGCGGAGCGGATGAACCGGACTGCGACTATTCCAGGATTTCTGGATTTATGCAGGGCTGAGGGGACGTGATCCGGCCGGTGCACACCCGGGGCGCTGCCTCCGGACTGGTGCGTCTGGCATATGCAGGTATCCGGCCGTTTCCGGGAGCCGGGCAGTGCAGCCCCCAGGTCAATACTCACCATTAAATTCTCCCAAACGAATCTTGGATCAATGGATTACCAGTCATCACACCCGGTCGAGCGGCAGAAGAGACTGGCGGTACTGATCGACGCGGACAACGCCCAGGCCAGCATCATCAAGAACCTGCTGGACGAGGTTGCCAAGTACGGCGTGGCGTCCGTGAAGAGGATCTACGGCAACTGGACCACGCCCCAGCTCCTGCCCTGGAAAGACGTCCTCCTTTCGAACTCCATCATCCCGATCCAGCAGTTCAGCTACACGACCAGGAAAAATGCAACCGACAGTGCGCTGATCATCGACGCGATGGACCTGCTCCACGCGGGAAACCTGGACGGCTTCTGCCTCGTATCGAGCGACAGCGACTTCACCCGCCTGGCCTCGAGGATCCGGGAGTCGGGCCTGATGGTCTACGGGTTCGGGGAGGAGAAGACCCCCAAGGCATTCGTGGACGCGTGCGACAAGTTCATCTACACGGAGATCCTGCGGCCCACGGAACCGGCCGGGACCTCCGCCCCCGTGTACCAGGATGCCTCGGTATTCAAGGACATGAAGAAAGACCAGGGGTTCCTGAAACTGCTCAGGAACAGTGTCGAGGATTCATCGGATGAAGACGGCTGGGCCGAACTGGGCCTCGTAGGGCAGAACATCCAGAAGAAGAGCCCGGAATTTGACTCGCGGAATTACGGGTTCAGGAAACTGTTCGACCTCATACGGTCGCTCGACCTCTTCGAGATAGACGAACGGCAGTCGAAGGACCAGGTCGGGAAGATCATCTATATCCGGGGACGGCTGAAAAAACCGAGAAAATGACCCCGTCCGGGCCGGGGGGCCCCACGAAATACAAAGACCGGAGTGTGGGCATTGGGGGAGATGAGATCCACCGTATGCTATGCCGGGGTTGTAACCGCCGGGACTCCCGATCCCGGCCAGCCCGCAGGTCCGGATGATGAAACGGATCAGGGATGCCGCGAAGAGATGCCAGAAAAGAATACACCGGGTCCGAAAAACCGGTGTTAGTTTTTTACCAGGTGAGCTTCGGTATCGGTTATCTCGTAGATCTTCTCCCTCTTCTCCTGTTTCAGCTGCTGGAGATCTGCCAGGATCGCCTGTAACTCATACTCCCTGTCCCTCCGTGCGATCATGTACGGGGTGTTCGGGCGGGGATTTTCCGGGGTGGTTGCAAGGAGTTCACAGGTGTTGCGCTGGCGGGTGATCTGCAACCGGGAGATCTTGTCGAGGTCGAGGAATTTGAACTCCCCTGCATTGAACGACCCCGACTGCATGAATTTTACCTGGACACTCATACGGATCCCCGGCCGGTCCGGTCTTCCGCGTTCACGGTGTGCATATCTAATTAGTCACCCATTCCCGGGGGCATCCCGCCCATCCCGCCCGGGGGCATGCCCCCGGCAGGCCCTGCTGCCTTTGACGATGCGATGACATCGTCGATGCGCAGGATCATGACCGCAGCCTCGGCAGCGCTCATGATCGCCTGGGTCTTCACCCGCAGGGGTTCGACGACCCCGGCTTTGAGCATGTCGACCGGTCTCCCCTCGTAGACATCGAGCCCGAAGGTCCGGTGGCCGGCTTCATGAGCAGCCCGGATGGCCACGATCATGTCGATGGGATCGAGCCCGGCATTCTCGGCAATGGAACGCGGGATGATCTCGAGCGCCGATGCAAATGCCTCGATAGCGAGCTGGTTACGCCCCCCGACGGTCGATGCGTAGGTCCGCAGCTGGAGCGAGAGCTCGGTCTCGGGAGCCCCGCCCCCTGCGACAATCTTCTTGTCCCGGATGACGTCGCTGACTACCATCAGCGCGTCATGCATGCCGCGTTCGAGCTCGTCGATCACATGCTCCGATCCGCCCCGGATGATGATCGAGACCGCCTTGGGGTTTTTGCATCCCGAGACATAGATCATCTCCTGGCCGGAGAGCTTCTTCTCCTCCACGAGGCCGGCAGTCCCGAGATCGCCGGGGGTGATGGCATCTATGCTGTTGACAACTGCCGCACCGGTGGCCCGCGCAAGGTTCTCGATATCGCTCTTCTTGACCCGGCGGGCGGCAAAGATGCCGGCTTTTGCGAGGTAGTGCTGGGCAGTGTCGTCGATGCCCTTCTGGCAGAAGACGACGGTGGCACCGCTTGCCGCGATCTTGTCCGCCATGGTATGGACCATCTGTTCGTCCTCGTCGAGGAATGCCTGCACCTGGTCGGGGCGGGAGATGTTGATCTTCGCGTTGACCTCGGTCTTTTTGTACTCGAGCGCCGCGTTGAGGAGGAGAACTTTTGCGTTCTTCACGAGCTGGGGCATCCCCGGGTGTGCCCGTTCCTTGTCGATGACCATGCCTTCGATGATCCCGGTATCCTCCACTTTTCCGCCCACTTTCTTCTGCACGTTCACGTGCGCGATATCCACCGTCCCGTCAGGATCGGCGACCATCATGACCGCACGTACGACAATACCGCAGAGCAGGCCCTTGTACGCCTCTGCACCCTTGCCGCTGATCGCCGTCTCCGCTACCCGTGTCAGCATGGCGCTGTCGGTCGGTTTCACGCTGATCGCAATGGCCGAGAGGATCTCCAGGGCTTTTGCCGCGGCCTGCTGGTATCCTTCGGCAATGATGGTCGGGTGGACCTTCCGGCTGAGCAGGCTCTCCGCTTTCGTCAGGAGCTCTCCTGCTATGACGACTGCCGAGGTGGTCCCGTCGCCGACTTCGTCGTCCTGTGTCTTGGCGATCTCGACCATCATCTTGGCTGCAGGGTGCTCGATGTCCATCTGCTTGAGGATGGTGGCGCCGTCATTGGTGATGACGATATCGCCCATCCCGTCGATGAGCATCTTGTCCATGCCTTTTGGCCCGAGGGTCGAACGGACTGCGTTTGCCACCGCTTTTGCAGCGGCAATGTTGCTGTTCTGGGCCTCCTGCCCGCGGTTCCGTGTCGTTCCCTGCCTGAGAATTATAATAGGCTGTCCGCCCAGTTGTTGTGACATTTCATTCCCTTTTTATTCCTGTTGTTCATATTCCGGCAAAGCCGTTCATACCCCTTGTTTCGTACGCATCGCGGGTCCGGGATCCGGGTACTCCGGATTCACGAGAGGGCCTTATGCCGTGCAACCATAGCCGGAGATTACGCCCTCCGGGGACCCTGCCCGTGTTCGTGAGAACGTCATCAGCCCGGCCGGGGCTGATCCGGGAGCATTCATCACCATGTCGTGATGGGCTACCATTGCTTCGTGGCATCATATGTCTATCTATGGGGGAAGGGGATCTCCGGCCACCAGGGCAGCGGCTCTCGTGGACCGGCCCGGGCTCCGGGGAAGAACGCTTTTTTCCCGTGTCCCCCCGCTCCAGCCCACCCGGCAAAAAATTGCTCGTTTATTCAGGATTTCGCTCTCCTGCAGCCTGTTCGTCAGTTCGCATCTTTACCGGATGAAAACTGGTATCTGCCTTTCGGGACCCTCATCTCGAACCGGGCCCCTTTGCCAGGTTCGCCGCTCTCGCTGATGGTGATCCCGGTCATGGAAAGAATTTCCCGGGCCAGGAAGAGGCCGAGGCCGGTATTCCTGCCGTACCCCTGCCGGAATATCTTCTCCTTCTCTGGTGCCGGAATACCGGTCCCGTCATCCTCCCACAGGATGGTCAGCCCGTCAGGATATTCACGGGCCGAGACCCGGATCGTTGTTGCATGTTTCCCGTGCCGCAGCGTGTTGTCGAGGAGGTTGAAGAAGATCGTCTCAAGGATCGGATCTGCATATACCTGAAGGCCATCGACATCTGCCTGCAGGGTTACTTCACCTGGGACGCGGGAGCGGGGGAGGACCCGGGAGAGATCCTGCCACCGGGGTTCCGTGGAGCCGAGATCCTGGTAGATCCTGGTAAATTCAATATGCTCGCCTATCGACCGTGTATTGGATTCCAGGATCTCAATCATCTCCTTCACCTTCGGATCGAGCGGCTCCTGTTTTACGAGGTTGAGGTAGCCTGAAATTACCGTCACCTTGTTGAGGATATCGTGGCGGGTGATGCTGTTCAGGAGATTGAGTTGCCGGTTCGCAGCCCGCAGCGCTTCCCCGGTCCTCTTCCGCCCGGAAATATCGCGGGCCACCACCTGGATAGCCGGTCTTCCCTGGAATATCGTGCTGGTCGCGATCACTTCCACGTCGACCGGTGTCCCGTCAAGGCAGCGGAACCGTTCCTCGACCAGGGGGACTGCTGCTCCCGGGGATGCCGACATCGTCCTGATCCGTTCGCTCACGAGATTGAAACATGGTGGATCAACGAAGTCAAGGGTAGCCCGTCCGACCATCTCCGCAGGGCTCTTTGCTTTCACGAGTCTTGCGGCGGCATCGTTGGCAAAAACGACCGTACTCTCCTGGTGAATGACAACCGCGTCAAAGGATTGCGCGATAAGCCGGCGGTACCTCTCCTCGCTCTCCCGCAGGGAATCTTCCATCTGTTTCCGCCGGGTGATATCGCGGGCGAATGCGAAACTGTAATCTTTGCCATCCTTTGAGACATGGTTGGCCATTATCTCCATATCTACGATCTTTCCGTCCTTGTGCCGGTGGCGGGTCGTGAAGATGTTGGTCTTCTTCTGTTTGAGGATCCGGTTGGCTCTCTCCTGGACCTCCGGTGTAAAATCCGGGTCGAGGTCGAAGACCGTCATGGCAAGGAACTCCTCCTTCGAGTACCCGCTGTTCCTGCAGGCAGAGTCGTTCACGTACAGGATCTTCCCTTCAAAGTCCAGCCAGAAGACCTGGTCGGAGGCCCAGTCCACCGATGCCTTGAGGAGCCTGAGCTGGGATTCGTTGTCCCGCAGCTCCTGGATCGCCTTCCTCCGCTCTACCGCTTTCCTGATCTTATGAGCGAGCTCGGCGAATTGAGCGGTGGGGTCACCGCCCTTCTGGAGATAGAAGTCGGCCCCGTTGTCGATCGCTTCGATCACGATCTCCTCGCGACCCCTTCCCGTGAAGAGAATGAACGGGATCTCCCCGGACCGGGACCGGACTTCTTTTAAGAATGCGATACCGTCCATCTCTGGCATCTGGTAATCGGAGACGATGGCATCGTAGGACGTGCCCTGCAGCTTCTCCAGCGCATCGCGTGCTGAATTCGTGGTCCCGATCGTAAAATCCCCGGTCGCTTCAAGATAGATCCTGCAGAGATCCAGAAGCATTTCCTCGTCATCCACATAGAGGACCGAATATATCGGAGACATCACGGGCACATCCTGCTTTAAAGAGGTGGGAACTGATAGTTGAATAAATATTCGAAAAAAACTGATTTCCTTGTCTCCTTTACCAATAATCTCCCGAAACGTTCTTTATCCATCCCGGTCTCCCCCGCATAACCCCCGGTTACGCCCCGGTGTTCCGGCGCGTTCCCTTTCCTTATTTATGATCGGAGATCCATTGATCGTTGGTAGAGGAAAAGAATGGCCGATCAGGAGACCGTTCCCTGCCAGGTATGCCGGGAACAGAAGAGACGGAACGAGCTCGTGTCCGCGGGATCGATCCCCGAGTCGATCGCCGGTTTGATCCGGAGGGAATATCCCGCGTGGTCCCGGGAAGGCTCCATCTGCAGCACCGACCTGAACCGGTTCAGGGCACAATATATCCGGGAGATCCTGGAGAAGGAGAGAGACGAACTCTCCTCGCTCGAAGAGACGATCGAACGGTCCATGAAAGACCACGAGCTCACGGCAAAAAATGTCAATATCGAGTTTGACCGGCAGCTGAGTTTCGGGGACCGGGTCTCGGACCGGCTCGCCGATTTCGCCGGGAGCTGGACCTTCATCACCATGTTCACCGCGGTCTTTCTTGTATGGATCGCGATAAACACCCTCGTCCTCGTCTTCAGGCCGTTCGACCCGTACCCGTTCATCCTGCTCAACCTCGTCCTCTCGGCCCTCGCTGCCATCCAGGCCCCCGTCATCATCATGAGCCAGAACCGGCAGGAGGAACGGGACCGGATGAACGCTGAACACGATTACCAGGTGAACCTCAACGCCGAGATGGAGATCCACCAGCTCCACAAGAAGATCGATCACCTCCTCATCAACCAGGGGGAGCGGCTCCTGGAGATCCAGAAGATCCAGGTGGAGCTGATGGAAGACCTGGCCAGAAGGAGCGGGTGAGGCCGGGAGTACCTCCACCGGACCTCCGGTCAAGAAAGGACATCTCCTGTCTTCCCGCCCGGACGCGGCTGAACACGGCCTCTGCCCGGGCCGGTTTTATACCGGACCCGGCCAGCCGGAGTTACGGTGATGGCAGCATCTCAGTATCAGATCCTAACTCCAGTAACGCCGGACGAAGAGTTCGTGTTCCCGGATGATCGGGGTGAGGAACCTGAGCACCAGCGGTACCAGCACGATGCACACGACGAGGTTTCCGATCAGCCAGCCGGTGAATACCGGAGGGATCTCTCCCCACCGGATAGACCCTGCAAGGGCAAGGGTTGCCGAACCCCAGAGTGCGCCCGCGAGGTTGTTGAGAACGATCCCGAACACCACCAGTATCCCAAGATCGCGGGTGCTCTCGAGGGAGGGATTGGCCCTGAGCATCCTGAACGCAAGGAGCGGGATGAGCACCTCCCAGAGATCAGCAAACGACCAGTAGAGGCTGACATCGGGAGGAAGACCGCTCAGGATTCCGGCCCCGATGTAGCAGCCCGCATAGGCAGCCACGGCCCCGTAAATCCCGAACCAGAGGGTCGTGACGATCATCACGGCAACCACGAGGTAGAAAGACGATACGCCCGGTGCGATGGTGAAAGAGAAGACGACGAACTTTGCAACGAGCGCGTTGATACAGACCAGGAGGATAAATAATGCCATGTGCAGGAAGAACGGCACCTTCGGGCGCTCTGCCCTGTCAGGAACAACACGATCCTCAGTCATGGTGTGCTCAGCTATCTTATCCATCCGAATCCTATATGAGCTCATCCCTCCATTATCACTGGCATGGAAGGAGAGCCCCGGGATACTCCTGCAGACTCCGGTGAGGTACGGCACTGGTTCAGGCAGCCCCCGGCACAGGCACTGTTCGCTGCCGTACTGCTTGCCGCCATCCTGCTCCCGTACTGGTGGCTTGCGGTGCAGTGGTCCCGGCATCTCCTTCTCCTGCCTGACGAACAGTTCACGTTCGCAGCCACGACCTACCTCTGCGTGCTGATCGTTGCAGACAGTGCATTCCTGGTCCGGTATTACCAGCTCAGGCGAAAACGCGAACTGGTGGAGAAGACCGAGGAACTCCGGAGAAGCGAGGACACCCTCAGGCTTACCGTGAAGAAACTCAACCTCCTCTCCAGCATCACCCGCCACGATGTCCTCAACCAGCTCTCTGCCCTCTCTTCGTTCGTGGAGCTTGTCCGCGAATCAGTTGCGGATCCCACGGTGCAGGAATATCTCGAGAAAGAGAAGGCAGGTATCTCCAATATCCAGCGTCAGATCGAGTTTACCCGTGATTACGAGAACCTGGGTATCAAGTCCCCTTCATGGCAGAACGTGCAGAAGGTCCTCTTCCATGCAGCCGGAGATGTCCGCCTGGGGAGCGTGACACTGGCCACGGATCTTGGCGACCTGGAGATCTATGCCGATCCGCTCCTGGAGAAAGTATTCTTTAACCTCCTGGAAAATGCAATTCATCACGGGCAGAAAGTCACCCGTATCGGATGTTCCCGGCATACTTCCGGTGACCGCATGGTACTGGTTGTTGAAGATGACGGGATCGGTATACCGGAAGAGGAGAAAGAGAATATCTTCACCCGCAGGTTCTTCAGGAATACCGGGTACGGACTGCTCCTTTCCAAGGAGATCCTCTCGATTACCGGGATCACGATAATGGAGAACGGTGTCCCGGGCAGGGGGGCCCGGTTCGAGATCGGTATCCCCCGCGGCAGGTACCGGATCAGGTAAAAAAATTGCCTGTTGCCAGCCGGTCGTATCTGTCGTACCGGACGGCGGGATATATCCGGAGATATTCAACTGCACATGAACGAATTTTTATGCGATGACCTGCAATTCCTGATGGAGTGAAAGATGAGAAAAACGTCCGATCTGGTAGATGAGATGCTTGCCGAGGCAAAGAAAGCCTGGCTTGTCGCAATCGCTGTCGGGTTTGAAGGCGGGACAAAATTTGTATTCAGTTCGCAAAGGCACCCGCTTGAAGACCTGAATCAGTTCGTGAAGGAGGGGGGATCCCCCGTAGGACTGCTGCGGTTCGATAAAGAGGATTCCATGGTACAGGGGTCATACCGCCCGTTCGAGGAATATGCGGATGAGGAATGGGTAAAAAAGTACCTTGCCGGCCTTCTGGATAATACCGGGGAGATCATCGGGTTAAGCCGGCAGGAGCAGAGCTTCCCTGAAGCTTCCTGATACCTGTCCCCGGTCCCTGCAATAATTTCCGGATAACGTTTTTCAGGATTTTTTTCTTGCAGTCCCCCGTCCGGTCAACTCCGGCCTTCCTGCACGCAATTCGGAGAGATGGCCGGGGTCCTCCTTCTGCCCGTGCATATCCGCAGCGTTCAGCCGGAGGGTCCGGGTCCCCGGCACCCGGATGAACTTGCGGTCCGGGGAGTGCGTGGTCCGCCCGGATCATACCGCAGGAATGTCCTACCGCCGTTCTGGATCCGGATGTCCCGGAAGGAATGTCAGGCCAAAGGGCGGTGATCCCGGGTACCCGTTTTTGCGGGTGAAATTCAAAAATCTTAAATCTGTCAAAAGAAAGGTCTCTCCATGATGCTTGCTGACATACTCACTCCACTCTCGATTGTCCTTGAGTTCCTTATCGCCGTCATCGGATGCTACGCAGGTGCCGTCCTGAAGAGGCGGGCGGGATATCTCTTTGCCGTGGCATTCCTGTTATTCGGGCTGTATGACTTCTTCACCATCACCGGTTTTGGGCCGGACGTCCTCGCGGTTGTGAATATCATCGCGGTTCTCGCAGCACTGGGGGGTATATCCCTCCTTGCCGGAAAAACGTAAGTCTCTTTTTCCTGACACGATGCATGCGGGCCCCGGAGGGGATAAAAAAATGTTTCAGCAGGGTATGCCTCCGGATCAGGGCGGCCACCTGCATTCCCGCCCGCTCTTTTTTAGGGCCCTGCAGCGGTTGAAGCAGGTCTCGCCCCAGATCCACGGCTGGTAGGTGCAGCACATCTCGGGTTTCAGCTGGTGGATCCCGCAGAGGTACCGCTCTTTTGCCACGCGGCGCAGGAACGGGCAGACCGTGACGTACTCACCCGTATCGGGATTGCGCATCCCGAAAGAGACCACGCTCCCGAGGTCTTCGGCCCGGAGCCCGGCACAGCTGACCGGGGTGCCCGTCTCCATGAACGCGACGAACCAGCGCAGGATATCGGTCCGCCCCTGCTCCATCCAGACGTACACGTCCGGTACGGTCGGCGCAATACCGGGGCCGAAGATCCGGCAGCAGAGCCCGCACTGCTCGCAGGGCCCGTCTTCCGTTGGCAGGTCGTCCATGGGTTCCCATCCATATTCATCCGGCATCTGGATAATGGTTTGCCGGTACGCCGCTCGAAGAACGCTTCGGCGTTCTTTTATCGGACTCCACTCTCCGGTGAGCCAGATAGTGTCCCCGGTGATCCCACTCGAAGAACGCTTCGGCGTTCTTTTATCGGACTCCACTCTCCGGTGAGCCAGATAGTGTCCCCGGTGATCCCGCTCGAAGAACGCTTCGGCGTTCTTCTCCGGCTCTCACTCCCCTTCGGGGAGTGATTCGCCAATGCAAGAATTTATACGGTATCGGAAACGCAATCTGGATCAGGGACATGGGTGAAGGACAATGCTCTACAGGAAGATGAACAAGGCAGCACCGGGACTGTCCATCCTCGGGTTCGGGTGCATGAGGCTCCCTACGAAGGAGGACGGGCAGATCGACGAGGAGCAGGCGACCGGGATGCTCAGGTACGCGATCGACCATGGCGTGAATTATGTCGATACCGCGTATCCCTACCACAACGGCGAGAGCGAACCGTTCGTCGGGCGGGCTCTCGGCGGGGGGTACCGCGAAAAGGTGCACCTCGCTACCAAACTCCCCAGCTGGCTGGTAAAGTCCCGGGAGGACATGGACCGGTATCTCGACGAGCAGCTCGCCCGGCTCAGGACCGGGACCATCGATTTTTACCTCGTGCACGGGCTCAACCGCCCGTTCTGGGAGAACCTCTTTTCGCTCGGCGTCACGGATTTCCTTAACGATGCGATAGCCGACGGGCGGATCCGCCATGCCGGGTTCTCGTTCCATGACAACACGGCCCTCTTTAAGGAGATCGTGGACAGTTACGACTGGACGTTTGCCCAGATCCAGTACAATTTCATGGACGAGCACTACCAGGCGGGGACGGAGGGGCTGGAATACGCGGCGAAGAGGGGGCTCGGCATCGTGGTCATGGAGCCGATCCGGGGCGGCCTGCTGGCACGGGACCTCGCGGGCATCAAAGAGATCTGGCAGAAGGCGAAGGTCCGGCGCACTCCCGCAGAATGGGCGCTCCGCTGGGTCTGGAACCACCCGGAAGTGACCGTCGTCCTCTCCGGCATGTCTGCGCCGGAGCAGGTCCGGCAGAATGTCGCCCTTGCCGAAAGCGGCTTTGCGGGTTCGCTGAACAGAGCGGAGCTCTCCCTGTTCGGGAAGGTCAAAAAAGAGCTGGAGAAACGGATCCTGATCCCCTGCACCGGGTGCAAGTACTGCGTGCCCTGCCCGCACGGCGTGAGCATCCCGGAGTGCTTCGAGATGTTCAACCGCGGCCACATCTACGAGGACGAGGAACAGGCAAAGCAGCACTATTCGATCTTCCTCGGCGGTTTCTTCGACGGCATCCCCCATTACGCGTCGCTCTGCCAGGAGTGCGGGGAATGCGAGGAGAGATGCCCCCAGAGCCTCCCGATCCGCGAGAACCTCAAGAAAGTTGTGGAATGTTTCGGGAAATGATACGGGGTTCCGGCTCAGGGGAGAGACCGCTGTTCCCGAAGGGAAGAGCGGGCTGGAGAAGAACTCGTCAGAGTTCTTCGACATGAAGGGGGGTCACCCTCATGACCACCAGAAATTATAAGCTAATTTATTGGAAAATGGGAGTTCAAAAGAGCCTGTTTATTCAGATTACCGATGCGACACGCTCTATCGAAGCATGAAGTATCAACGATAACGTCGCACTTCTCCGAAAAAATATTCGACAGGTAAGGGGAGTTATTCCTTCACTGACAGCCCGTTCTCCCGCGCGATTGCGGTGAAGGCATCCGCGAGATACCCGGCCTGCATGCGGGTCGTGCCAAACGAGTTGAACTTCCAGACTTTTGTCGCGCCGGGGATGACACCGGTGATCCCTCTTTCCTCGAGGGCAGATGAGAGATAATACCCGCGTTTTTTGTGCGTCTCTGCGACGGTATCGAAAGATCCGCTCGTATCGACCCGGGTCATGGTGTGCCTTCGCGGGTATTCCGAGAGGAGCCGTGTCCCCTCAATGGAGAGGAGCGCATCGACCACCAGCCGGTTGTTCTCCAGTTCGCGGTCGAAATGCTTTACCCGTTCTTTTACGTGGGAAAACGAGGCCATCATGCCGACAAGGGTCGCACCCATCAGCGTGCAGCCCATCATCTCGGGCTCCTTGATCCCGAATTTCCTTCCGGTCACGTCCCCGGCGATTGACGTGGTCCGGAAGACTTCTGCAGCCCGTTCCGCGGTCGCTGCCAGCACCCCGGACGGGGCCGGTGCAGCCATGCTCTTGTGCCCGGACCCGACAACAAAGTCAACACCGAGGATTTTCCCGTCGACAGGCAGGATGCCTACCGTATAGGCGCCGTTGCAGAGGATCGGGATGTCATACTGCCGGGTAACTTTTGCAATCGCCCGGATGTCGTGCAGGTTGCCGTACTGGTAGTCCACGTGGTCGATGAAGGCGAGGACGGGAACTTTGCCGGTCTCCCGCTTGATCTCTTCGATCTTCTCTGCAGCTGCGTCGGCCGTGATCATCTTCTGCCCGTCAGCCGGGATCTCGCGTGCGGTACCTCCCGCCTCCTCAACAGCAAGGAACTCGGTATAATGGGAGAGGGAAGTGAGCAGGACGGGATCACCTTTCCCCACGTACGTCTGGGCGACCGCCTGGAACCCCCGCCGGGCCCCGGGCACGGTCCTGACCGCGTCCATGTTGAGCCAGTCCGCCACGTCCTTGTGAAAAGCGGCGATCGGGGGCTTGCTGATATGATCGAGGCGGTTGGGCTTGCGGCAGTTGTCGCAGACCGAGTAGCCGTCCCCGTACGCGATGACGGCCTTCATCGCATCGGCCGTGAGCTTCCCCCCGGCCTGGATCGGGTCGATATTGATGAAGAGCTCGTTGACCTGGCGGGCTTCGATCCCCATCCCGCATCTCATTTCAGCATCTCCTGTTTCAGGGAAGTTACCTGGCGCTCAAGGTTTTCCAGGAGACGCTGTACCTCGGCCCTCTGGTCGGGACTGAATTCATGGCGGGGTGCCGTCTCCCGGAGGAGGACCCGGAGATCAGTAAGGGTATACGCAGCCTGAAAAACCATGTCAACTGCCCGCTTTGACATCGGATCACCATAACAGTATGAGGCATCATGAATTAAGTAACCGCGCCCGGTACGCCCTTCCGATGAGCGGCAGAACAGGATAATCGAGGGGAATCCAGCATCCTGTGGAAGAAGATGCGAATTGAGATGTCCGGGAAATGACGGGATCAGAGAGTTCTCCACCCGGCCGGCGGGACATGGATCTCAAACCGTGCTCCGCGTCCCCACATCCCGTTCTCGTGGATCGAGATTCCCGTGACCGCGAGGATATCCCGCGAAAGGGCCAGCCCAAGGCCGGTATGGTTCCCGAAACCGTACTGGAAGATCCGGTCCTTGTCCTCGTCCCGGACCCCGGTACCATCATCTTCGAACACGATGACAAGTTCCCCGTCAGGCCGCTTTTCTGATGAGACCCGTATCTGCGTGAGAGTGCCCCCATGCCGGAGAGCGTTCTCCAGCAGGTTATAGAAGACCTTGACCGAGAGCGGGTCCGCATAGATCTCCAGCGGTTCGACCTGTACCGTGATGGCTGTTCCTTCATACGAGAGGTCAGAGACAGCGCGGGCTATCATCTGTGCAACCGGCTGCCAGACGGGCTGGTTGGAACCGATATTCTGGTACTCCCGGGAGAACTCGAGGTGACGGTTGATCTTCTGCACTATTTCCATGCAGGAAGCGACATACTTTTCACCTTCCCTGCCGGCGTTCGTCTCCTGCAGGAGTGTCAGGAAACTGGCAAGGGCCGTGATAAGGTTGAGGATATCGTGGCGGGTGAGCTGGGTCAGAAGGGATATCTTTTCACTGGCTACCCGAAGCGCCCGTTCGGATGCCTTCCGGCTGGTGATATCCCGGATGATCAGGATAAAACCTGCAGGTTCTCCTTCGGGGTCCCTTATGAGTGAACCCGCCATGCTGACCACGGTATTTTCCGTCCGGTCAAGAGCCGCTTCAAGGTCAAGAAACGTTTCCCGGTCCCGGATCGCGGACCTGATCGAGGCATGGACCTGCTGGGGGAGGAGGGTTTCGAGCGGCCGGCCGGCAAGGGACTTCTCCCCGACCCGGAAGATTCTTGCTGCCGATGCATTGACCGTGATGATCCGGCCGTCCATGTCAGCAAGGACGAGGCCGTCCGGCATGGTCTTGAGGATATCCGGGACGGCCGTCTCCGCACTCAACGTAAAAAGCCCGTACCTCATGATGGCATACGTGATGATCAGGGAGAATATGACAATTCCGATGAAGACGAGATTCGGGAACGGTATGCCGTATGCCGGGAGGATCAACCCGGACATGGCGCCAAAGACAATAACCGTTACGATGCCGACCCCCAGGAGCCGGTTCTGCCTCCGGATTTTCAGCGGGCCACCCCGCTGCCAGGCTGAAATGCACAGGTACGCACCAAAGACCATGATGAGAAGTATATACATGGCCTCGATCTGGTAGGCCAGGCTGTCCCGGAGGGGAAGGTAGACATAGCCGATCCCCGGCTGGTTTACCACGGTGTAAGCTGCATCGGTGAACAGCCCGATCAGGGAAATCACCGCTGAAGGCAGATACAGGATGGCAAAAAGAATCCTGCCGTTCTCCCGTTTCGATAGCGGATGTCCGGTGTACGTGAGGATGAAATGAACGGTCAGGGCCATGACGAATGGCCAGAACGAGCTCGCTTTCAGCCAGAACCGGACATCACCATATCCCGATGACTCCCAGATAAGGAATTCCCCGACTGCCCAGTACGAGGCTGCCAGCATGACCGCAAGGAAGAGACGGTTGACAGATTTTGAAGGATCTTTCGAGAGAACAAAAAAACCTAGACCGCAGGTGATGAAGGCTGATACAAGACAGAAGAATGCGAGGATCGTAAAAAGGATCATGGACGTACCGGATCTGGATAGTTGCCCCCTGCTGTCAGCACCTTCGGGTTAAGCCGGTACCTTCCCCGGATTTCCGGCATTTTCAGGCAGAGCTGCTGCAGGGTAACTTGTTCGATCGAGACTCTGCTGCCGGAGATGAAAACGTTTTTGCCGATAGATACTTTCATCGTTCCGGGCACCATTGGTGTACATCTCGGGGGTTGTAGTTAATTAGCAATTTCGCAAAAAAACCCGGTGGTTCAGAAGATTTTACCGAATTTGACGCCGATGGGGCGCCGGTTGTCCGTGTACGCCTGCCAAAGAAGAAGAACCGCGAACAGTTTGCCAGCGCCGGGCTGATGCTGGGGGCAAACCATATCCGGGTCCGGTGCCAGGACGGGGTTGAACGGATGGGCAGGATCAAAGGCAAGATCAAGAAACGGTCATGGATCCGGGAGGGCGACATCCTCATCGTCGTCCCGTGGAGTTTCCAGGACGAGAAATGCGACATCCTGTACCGGTACCTGCCCCCGCAGGCTGACTGGCTGAGGAAAAACCGCTATCTCTGATACCTCTTTTTAATTTGCACGACCCGGCATTTTATTATACTCTGTCCACAGATAATGCTGCACAGTTTTTACTAAACTGTTTGAGAAAGAACCATGTACGGATCAAATAATTTTGGTGGAAACAGAGGGCCCAGGGACTTTGGACCCCGTGAAATGACGAAAACTACCTGCTCGGACTGCGGAAAGGAATGCGAAGTTCCCTTCAAGCCGACCGAGGGCAGGCCGGTATACTGCCGCGACTGCCTCCCGAAACACCGGAAACCCCGGTTCTAACTTTTTTACCTTTTTTCATTATGGCATTCGTTCCTGTATCCGGACGTGAATCACGGATCTGTTCCGGTAACGGGCAGCATCAGAGTGCAGGATATCCACGAAACGTGCACAATCCCTGCGTATCATCGTGGAAGACCGTGCATTTAGTCTTTCATGAAGACAACACGGCAGAGGGTGCCGCGCAGGATTCGTCAAAGGAAGATTTTCCGTCCTGAATTCGGCATCCGTGCCCGGCCGGTATAAATGCATTTTCCTTCCTTTCAAAATGCATCCTGGTGAACTCCTGACATACGAAAGATATTCCCGGATATTTGTGACGGTTGTAAAACCCGGCACAGGGCCTGCCGCTTTCCGGGCGCCCAGGACAGAACAGAGCCAGATGCCGGACGAGCTGGCCCAGGCGATCCGGGTGCCGCTCAGGACACCAGTGCAATTATTCCGGCATGCCGGGAGCCCCCGTTTTCCGTTATGAGCTCCCGTGAGCCGGTTTCGGATGAAAGATGCTGCAGGGGCAGCAACCGGCAGGCCGGATGCAGGAGGATTTATACCGGCCAGCCGAAGATCTGACCGGAGATCCGGGATGCATGGATGAGAAGACGGAAAAGATCCACGAGTATGTCAGAAGCGTTCTTGGTCAGGCCGGTTCGCACGGTCTCGACCATGTCGAACGGGTCACCCGCCTCTGTGAGATGATCGGGGCCCGCGAACATGCGGACATGGAGATCCTGCTCCCTGCTGCGCTTCTCCACGATATCGCGCGTCCGGTCGAAGAGGAGAGAGGGACGCCCCATGAATCTGAAGGAGCACGAATTGCGGAGCGGTTCCTCCGATCGATCGGGTACCGTGAAGATCTCATCCCCCCGATAACCCATGCAATCCGCACCCACCGCTATCGGTCGAAGGAAACACCAGGTACTCCCGAAGCCCGGATACTTGCCGATGCGGACAAGCTCGATGCCATGGGTGCGGTTGGAATAGGGCGGACGTTCATGCGGGTGGGAGAGCAGGGGGGAACGGTCAGCGACGCTGTGGAACATTTCCATGACAAACTGCTGAAGTTACATGACCTGATGCAGACGGAGACAGCACGGGATATTGCCAGGGAGAGGCATACGTTCCTCACCGGTTTTCTCGCGACCCTTGAGCGCGAGATGGCTCTCACCACCAGATAATTTCCTGATCCTGAATTACGGCAAGGGACGGACCATGGTGGCGGGACCGTTATCGGCAAGGGCCTGCCGGAAGGGTGAGAAAGGGGGACCGTGACCGATATTCTCACGAGATCGGGCACAGCCAGAACCTCTGCCGGAACAGTGACATGGAAAAGGCCTGCCGGCAGTCCCGCAGGGAAAGAGACGGGCCCGGGTTCACGGGCAGGTGGTATCGATGGATATCACGGCAACTGCAGTGAGAGCTTCTCCTTCCGCGTCGAATATGGGGTACATCTTCCGGAGGAACGACCTGCCGTTGCGGGTGTAGGTATCTTCAAAGGCCTTCCGGGTCTCGATGACCTGTCTGAGGTGATCGGTGAAGATCCGGGTCTCTTCCGGGGTGTGGAACTCCCCATAGTGCCGCATCTTGTAATCGTTCCCTTTGATTGCGATACGGCCTTTGTGGTGCGTGTTCATGAACAGGTATCGTCCTGCCGGGTCGACGGTGTAAATGGAATCCTGGGTGGCTTCCACAAGGATGCTGTAGTTCTCGTCCGCGAACCGCAGCGCTTCTTCTATCTTTTTCCGGCCGGTCGCTTCGGCCGATATGACGGTGACCGCAAACACCCGCTCGAGCGTCTCGTTCCGGACCGGGCTCAGACGCCGGATAAACCAGCGGCCACCCCGCTTGTACTCGTCCTGCACGGACTTGCCGGACTCGATGCTCTCCCTGACCGATCGCGCAAACCTCTCCGTCTCTGCCTTCGTATGGAAGTCCGCATAGTCGCGCCCCTCGTAGTTGCCGTCCGTTATCCCGAGACGGTGCTGGTGGTAGGCATTCATGAAGAGATACCTGCAGTTCTTGTCCACCAGGTAGATGGAGTCTTCAATCGCTTCGACGATGGTCCGGTGGTTGATCTCGGAGCGGATGAGCGCGTCCTCAACGCGCTTGCGCCTCACGGTCTGGAGCACGATGTTGCGGAGCTCGGCATACTGGGTGACGGGATCCCCGCTCTTCTGGAGATAGAAATCGGCCCCGTTGTTGAGTGCCTTGATGACGATGTCTTCCCGGCTCTTGCCGGTAAAGATGATGAACGGCCTGTCGATTGCGCGTTTCATGAACTCCGTGAGAAACTCTATCCCGTCCATCCCTTCCATCTGGTAATCTGAGACGACCGCATCGTACTTCCGTTCCTTGAGCATGACGAGCGCCTCCTCTGCGGATGACACGGTATCGACGAGAATATCTCCTTCTTTTTCAAGAAAAAGCCGGGCGATCTCGAGTAAATCCGGCTGATCATCAACGAGAAGGATCTTGATCATGACGGTCTTCTCCGGAACCGGCTCCGGGAGCGGCTGTCCAATCGGGAACCGGGTGCTGTCTGAAACTATCAGGCCGACGGATCTTATTTATATCCGGACGGCTTAATTCCGGCTTGATATTCACACCCAAATTATTTAACCCTAGTATATTGTGACCCGGGTCAGGAACTGATCTGACCGGGACAGCCGGATAACGATAGTATCCGGATCTATAGAGGTGTGTTTATAATTACCCGTATCCTAATGATTTCTTTGATGAGGGATCCGATCGAAATTACGCCGCTTGGTCAGAGGCTCTTTGTTGTTTTTGTCGCTACCTTTGCCACCATGTCGGTGTATGAATCCGTCAGCCCGTTTGTTATCCGGACCGTCCCGGACTGGGGGCCCAATCTCCTTACGATCGTATTTACGAGCGTTGTGGCCGTCATCATTGCCTTCTTTCCCCTCAGTTCATTCCACAGGCAGTATGAACGGTCCCTCGCCGAGATGGAAAAACGCACGGCCCTTGAGCGCGAGTTACGGCAGAACGAGATCAAGTTCCGGGAGATGTTCAATCATGCCAATGACGCAGTATTCATCCACGAGATCTCCCCTGCCGGGCCCGGGCGGTTCGTCGAAGTCAACGACCAGGCGTGCCGCATGCTGGGGTATACCCGTGAAGAGCTGCTCCGGCTGAGTGTCCCGGACATCGATGTTCCCGAACAGCAGGTGAATGTACCTGTCATCAAGGAAAAACTTTACCAGGAAAAACACGTGATCTTCCGCACCGAGCACCTGACCAAAGACCGTCGCAGGATCCCGGTGGAGGTGAGCGACCGGTTGATCGAACTTGACGGGCAGACCGTCGTCATGTCCATTGTGCGGGACATCGCCGAATGCAGGTCGGCAGAGGAGGCACTCAGGCAGAGCGAGATAAAATTCCGCGGGATCTTCGATGCTGCAAATGACGGTATCCAGTTCCACGATGTCCTGGAGGACGGGAGTCCCGGGCAGTTTATCGATGTGAACGATGTCGCCTGCAGGATGGTCGGTTATACCCGCGACGAGATGCTCACCATGAGCCCGCTCGATATTATGACCAGCTACCACAACCGTCCGCTTCCGGAGATCGTCCGTGAACTCAGCCAGGGACATGCCACATTCGAGACCGAGCACCGGAGGAAAGACGGAACCATCGTACCGGTCGAGATCAATGCCCACACGATCCTTCACCAGGGTAAGAAAAGGGTGATCTCCATTGTCCGCGATATCACCGAGAGGAAACGGACTCAGGACGCGCTGCTCCTCTCCAACCGGAAGCTCAACCTGCTCTCGAGCATCACCCGCCACGATATCCGCAATCAGATCACCGCGCTCCAGGCCTATATCGAGTTGTCGAAGGAGTCCGTCACCGATCCGGTCGAGCTCTCCCGCATCGGCAGTGAGTTCCGGATCGCGGAGAAGATCCGTTCCCAGATCGAATTCACCGCAGATTACGAAAATCTCGGGGTGACGTCCCCGGTCTGGCAGGACATCTGCGGGATTGTCAGTACTGCTGTGGCGGCGCTCCCGATGGGCAGCGTACGCCTCGAGATCAGAGAGGACGGGCTCGAAGTGTTCGGCGATCCTCTCCTGGAAAAGGTATTTTACAACCTGATCGACAATGCCCTGCGATATGGCGGCGACCGCCTGACGACCCTCCGGGTCTCATCGCGGGAGAACGATGGCGGGCTTGTCATATCCTTCGGGGACGACGGCACGGGGATTCCCGATGCCGACAAGAACCGCCTCTTCACCAAGGGGTTCGGAAAGAACACCGGCCTCGGCCTCTTCCTCTCCCGGGAGATCCTGTCCATTACCGGCATAACGATCACCGAGAACGGCGTGCCCGGTGAAGGGGCGCGGTTCGAGATCACGGTGCCGAAAGGTGCCTACCGGTATTCAGGAACAACGGGCGCCTGATCCGGAACGGCACAGAGAACGGCACAACCGCGGGCCTTACGCGCTCCCACCGTTTTGCGGCAATTTTTTCAGTCCGGACAGGGATTCCGCAGCCATTCCGGTAAAGCGAATCAGTCCGCTTTCCCGCACCGCGGCAATGAAAGGGTGAAAGCACTGCCTGCACCCGGTTCGCTCGTGACCGTGATATCTCCGTTCAGCAGTTCTGCCATCTTTTTTGCAACCGGCAGGCTGATCCCGATGAACCCGAATTTTTCCAGGAGCTTGGATTCATCCGTGACGAAGAAGGGCCTGAATAAATCCGGTATGACCTCCTGCGAGATGACTGCGCTCCTGTTTCTGATGGTGAAATGGTGATATTTTTCGTCATCGTGCTGGGTGATCTCGATGTGTGCAGGTCCCGCGGAATAGCGGATCACGCTGAAGACCAGGCTCTGGACGATCAGGTAAAAATATTCGCTGTCAGTGACTATTTTCAGATCTCCGGGAATCTCGACATCGATCGCGATATCACTGGAGCATTTGAGCACGGAGATGTAGGCATTGAGGAGGTCCTTTGGCGAGGTCTGACGGTACTGGGGCTTGAACCGGGGCAGCATCTGTTCCGGGCCGTACCCCATGTCACTCAATTTGATGATATGCCCGATGATCTCACGCATTTTATCCACATTTTCCGAACACTTTTTAAGAAGAGATCCTCCTTCAGCATTCAGGCCGTACGCATCCGGATCGTCGAGGATCATCTGAAGGTACCCCATGACCGGCTGGAGGGGGGTGCGCAATTCGTGAGCGGTGAGGATGAAAAATTCCCGTTTCCGGGTCAGCTCATGCCGGAGGTCCTCTTCAATCTTGCGCAGCTCGGTGATATCGAGCAGGGAATAGATCCTCCGCGGTGTTCCGGGGATCATGTCCAGGATCACATAGATATTCCTGACGCTGCCCCCGCGATCCTTGAGCCGGAACTCGTAATGCCGGGGCGGGGTATCCGCGTTCTTCCGGACCAGATCGTGGAACTCCATCACCATCCCGAGGTCGTCCCTGACGATGAAGGGCAACAGGGTGAAGACCTCGCAGAGTTCCTCTCTGGGGTAGCCGACCAGTTTCTCGAATTCGGAATTGACAAGGAAGATGGTCAGGTCGTCATCCACGATGGCCATGGCGGTGCCCGAGCTCTCGAAGATAGCACGGTACAGGGTTTCGGACTGGATCAGGCTCTCTTCGGTGCGTCTCCGGTCCTCCTCGATATCAAGTGTCGAGCCGATGGTATCCAGTACCCGTTTCTCCTGCTCGTTGAGATCCACGTACGAGAAGCTCCTGAGGGCCGCTTCCTCGGACTCGTAGAAGATGAAGATCCGGTTGAAACCCGCAAGGAAGAGGATCTCCTGGACCCGGGGATTCAGGCAGGCTATCTTCAGCGTCCCCTGCTTTTTTTTCATCCTCCGCAGGGAGATGAGCATCACGCGGAGACCCGAACTGCTGATATACTGTATACCCGCGAGGTTGAGTACGATCTGAAGGCTGCCGGAATCGACGAGCTGCCTCAGCACAGCATCCAGTTCGGCGGACGTGTTGGAGTCCAGCCTTCCCGTGAGGCACACTACGTCAGCTGTATCTGCTTTTTTCTGGCTGATCTGCAGGACCGCGGACATTACCGGTAAATTCATTGGAGGTACTACATAATCGTTAGGAAAAAGATCGGGAACGGAACGGTACCCGTACTGATCCTGCGGATGACCGATCTTTCCAGGGGCAGTCACGGCGATAAACCGGGCATCCCGGCCCTTGCCGGGCAACCGCCCCCGGGATAATCCACCGAACAACAGTTGCCGGTAGTGCGGCGAGCTTCGGCTGCAAACCGCAGCACCCCTTTTCCTGCAGGAAACCACCGGGTCGTTCCCATCATTCTATACGCCATGAGCGCGTATACTGATGGAATCATACGCGGTTCTGGCACCAGCGTCAGCCGGATGAAGGATGTCACGTTCCTCTCTTCTGCAAAACCCTTCGTGTATGGAGACCCGATCGCCGGAAAAGAGCGGCATCGTATGAAAAAGCGAGAACGAATACGTCGATGACATTACATTTCGAAAAACCTGAAATTCCGGGTACGAGGAGCGGGTATGTGATCCGGTTCTCCTGCCCGCTGTGCGCTGCCGAGAATGTTATTATCAACAAAACCCCGCGGGATCATTTCAAGGAATCCCGGATTGCACCGTGTACGCAGTGCAGGAAACGGTTTACCGTCGTAACCCCTCACATGAACCAGAAACCGGGATATTCCCCGGTCCCCTCATATGCCGGAGGAAAGGCACCGCGATAAATTCCCGGCCTTTCGGACACCGACGGGATGCGTTCCCTGGTTTCATCATTTCGGTGTACGGCTTCATCCCCGGGGTTGTAATGACGGGTGTCCGTACTCGTGACCCGGGCCCGGTATTCCGGCTCTCCGGACGATGTATGTTCATACCTGGAACCGGCTCCCTTCCGGGCCGGAATAACCATCTTCTTCCGGTGCCAGGCATTGTTTTATCTGCAGGCAGCGGGAGTATAGACTATGTCACCGCGACACGGACCCAGACCAGACCCCCGTGATCCGCAGTCCCATCTCGGGTCAAATCCCAGCCAGGACAAGGAGCGTCACGAGGAAGAGGACCGGCACCACCCCATGGATCACCCGCACCCCCACCCGGCCCACCACCCGCAGGCCAGACCGGCCCTTCCACCCCGGCATGACGCACATTCCCATCCCCATGGCGATGAGCTGCCAGCCCATACCAATCCCCCGGGACCCATCAAGCCCTCCAAGAAAGTGACGAGGACCGGGAAATCCTGATGCCGGGATCTCCTGCCACGGGCAGCATTGCACCGGGCTGCAGGATGAAATTTTTCCCGGTTTCCAGAGTGCAAAAGACGGGGGTATTTGACTCCACCGTTGCGGAAGCAAGAGAAGCGGTTACCCATGTTACGACCAGAAGATGTTGAAACGATCCTGACAACCCATGATCTCTCGGTGTTTCTCAGGGATATGGTGCGGAAAGAAGATCGCGATCTGAAAATTGAGATCGATTATGAGTCCGGTGAATTGTTCATCGATTGTCCGGGCTTCTCCTACGGCCTCTCAGTGACCACCGATCCATTCGGTGTCTGGGTGATAAACGAGATGATCTCGCAGAACAATGACGGGGTTTTTACCCAGAGCGGGAACCTCCACAGGACTGAGAGGACCATGACCGTGCTCAGGGCGGTTGCCAGCTGGATTGTGGATATCGAAGAGAGTGCCCGAAAGGGTTGAAGACATTATCCGTTTTTCAGAACAGACTGACCGGTCCCGGAGGGAACTCCCCTTTATTAAGGGAAGGGGATCCCGCTTTGAGTATCCTGCCCGTGGGGGCTGTATCTGCAATTGAGCCCCCGGGAACCGTGAATTATCCCCGGGCCGGGTCCTGATGCGGGACAGGTCGTCTTTCTATCATCTTTCACGATCTTACGCTATCCCCGGCCAGAAGAACCAGACAATGCATACTCCCGCGAGTGCAGCACAGGTCCGGAACCACCACTTCGTCCAGACCGGGCGTGCTTCGATAAAATCATAGCTGCGCGAATTCCGCCCGCCTTTTTCCAGCAGCCATTCCAGCCAGGTCACGGCAGGCTCCGGCAGGGAATACGCCGCCCGCTGCCCGCCGGGCCGGTCGCGGGGAACATCAGAGCAGACCCCGGGCCCCATTAATAAGTTCTATCGTGTAGCGGTGGGGATAATCGCATTTCCTGAAAGGAGATGTTCCCATGATATAGAACCCGAAACGGGGCTCGCGGATGCGGTTGGTGTAGAGAAAATTCAGCATGGCGCTGATCGACTGGGAGGATTTTTTCGACAGGTGATGGAACAGGGCGATGTCGCGTGACGTTACCTCGGCCCGGGTGATTTTTTTCCGGAGCAGATAGGTACAGATGAGGCTGGCGCACTTGTACCGCCGCGTCGAATCTGTCCGCATATGTCCCATTTCTATCTCCTTTTTTAATCGCTCATGCCTATTTGGTTCTTCTGGTGATATAGCTGCGTATTGCGGGCAATTTTTGAAAAAAATGTCACCAATTGTCCCGGGAATTATTTTTTTTGCCACTTCCGGACCCGGGAATTTTTCAAAAAGATCCTTGTCCGCAAGCTCGCGGTTGGCGAACCCGGGTGGTGAGAGCCGGACGGGTACACGAACCTGCATGCCCGGTGAGGTGCCCCGGGGACAGGATCGCCCCCTTCTTTATCAAGGGGGCAACCTCCCGGACGGTAAGTCTCCCATGGTCCATTCTCCGACGGAGAGTTCCCAGGCAGGATCCGGCTCCGGAAATTTCCAGTGGAAGTGGTGCCAACGCCCGGCAAAATTCTTCGTATAAACGGATATTCTGGCAAAAGCACGATTTTAAAAGTGAAAAAACCGTGCAATTTAGCGGCCTTGTACGGACCGCGAAAAACCGGCAGTCTTGCAGGCTGTCCGGGAACCCGGCACGGCCCGGAGGGCCATTACGGCCGAAGTTAAAAGGGGGTCCTTTAAGGGGTTGGAAAAAACAGGTTTTTTCCAAAAAATGCTGAAAACTGCCCACCGGCGTTCCCGGTCCGTTGCCGGAGGGTATCCGGATGGAGGGATACGGTTTTTTGCCTGTTTACTCCCCCGGCCACCGGTCGAAAACCGATCCCTGAGAGAAAAAAAGTGCCACCGATTTCTCCGGGAAATTTTTCAGAATCCGCTCATGATTGCCCGGCCGGTCACCTGGCGAGGATCCGGATCCGGACAGCGCCTCGGTCAGGGTATGTGCCTAATGCAAAACCCGGCAGGAATCAGTCGTCGCATCGCCGATGAATGATCCGGGAAGATGAAAACTTCGGGAGCTGAGTGGTTTGCCAGTACGTCGAAGGTCGGCTGCTGCCTTCCTTCGAAGTTCGGCCTTAAGCCTCACTTCTCTTCGTCGAGGTTTACCGGAAACCTCTCCGATTCTCCTCGTCGAGGTTTTGACAACCCTCTCCGACCACGAAGCAGAGAAACCATCAGGCTTCGAAGGTATTGTACGTAGGAAATCGCAACAAATTCTTTTCCGGAGACCAGCAATTTTCTAAAATTCCCGCCAACCGATCCGGCAATTATTCTTATTGGCACATCCGGATCCGGGGATTTTTCTCAATTGCCGGATCCGGACCTGAAGATTTTTTAAAATTGCCACAAACCGATCCGGCAATTTTTCTCAATTGTCACATCCGGACCTGACAATTATTTTTTATTTCCAGTACGGCGGGAGGGGTGCTCCGTCGGAGAAGGTATGAATTTCCTGGATTTTTCCAGCAAAATTCTCACAAACCGATCCGGGAATTATTTTTTATTGCCGGATCCGGACCTGAGGATTTTTCAAAATTCCCACGAACCGATCTAGGAATTATTTCTAATTGCCACTTCCGGACCCGGCAATTTTTTTAATAATCGATCGGTGATGTGTGGCCAGATACCCGGATGCAGACTCATGACAAGAACCAGACAGCAGGGGTTCAGAACCCGGAGGATCGCGGACAGGCCAGGGGTGCTATCGTCCCAGCAGGGCGGCCCCGCAAAGGACGAGAGAGCCAGTGAGCGGACCGGTGGGGAGGCGCGAACGGCGGCGACAACACCGGACTGCAGCGGCTGGACGTCCCTTTCGACAGGAGTCACCTGTGCCTATATCCCGATCCCGGAAGAGACCTTTACATGTACGCGGCGGTTCGAAAATAGATTACCGTAACAATTGGGATCATTTTTCTGAAGGTGGAGAGGATCACGTTGATCGTGATCTCCCTGCATCGGACCAGTATTTTCCGGTTACGAGATCTTGTCCGGTGCGGATCCATCTTCGCCGGACAATGCATGCACTGCCTCAGGAACCGAGGGAACTATCCGGAAGACCTTGTTAAATCCGGTGATCCTCAGGATCCGGTCAGTAAACCCGTTCGAGTTCTCCGCAAGAATGAGGCGGGTTCCGTGTGTCCGGAGTCCGCGGTTAAATTCTAGCAGCCCCCGGAGCGCGCTGCTATTGATATATTCCACGTGAAGCATGTCGAGAACAACCGGTATATCCGGAAAATCATGGCAGGCTACTTCCAGTTTCTGGGCCTCATTCGAATCCATCCTGCCGGTTATGGCCAGGATCAGCACACCACTGACAACATTTGTTGAAATCTCCATGGTATTCCCCGATTGCTTTGGATATCTGTCCCGCTTTTGCCAGACCCTGCTGCCTCCTGAGGGAACGTATACGATCAGTTCTTCGTCTTCCCCATCGATGTTCCGATACCCAGGATCGCTCTCTGGTGTCGTGCGTTCACTTTTCAGCCCGGATCTGCTCTGTCGTGTACCAAACTTGAATAAGATATCATATAAAGGCTGTGGAGAACTCCCCAAAACCCGGAAACAGCGATTCCACGTCAATGATATCAAAATTTACGTGCTTCACGGGGATCTATGAGTCCGGGAAGAAAAACACGCATGAAGAACGATACCTGTGGCAGTACTGCCCGGCATGGGGCATGATGGTGCCGGATTGATCGGTATGGTAACGATCCCTTCTTCTTCCGCTCTCTTCGGTTTTTCGTACCAGAGGTCTCGGCAAAATCATGAGAGTTTCAAATTCAAACACTCGAAGATATCTTTATCAACAGGATTATCCATAAGCGTTTTTGGTAGCTTGTTCCTTGAACTTCCTACCCGGTGAAAGTTCCGAGCTGCCACAGATCCATTTGGAGGTGTTAAAATGAGTAAAGTAGTAGCGGCCATATTACTGGTCTTAATCGGACTTGCTCTGGTAGCTGGTGGGTATACGAGTCTCGGTACACTCTATGCAACCGGTATCTGTCTCATAATTGCTGGTATTTTGATGATTATCCTGGCAATTAAAATGGCAATGAAATGTGAAACAAAAACCCCAGCCAAGTAATCTTTTTTTTGCTGATCAGCGCCACGTACCCGTGCTGGTGTGAAGAACAGAAGTTACGACAACGCACCGGAAACCAGAATTAACGATGTACGCCCCGGCCGGAGCCGCGATCATTCAAAACCAAGTGCGATCCTGCGTGCGTTCACTTTCACCCCGCCTTCAGCTCATTTTCATTCCTCTCATTCCAACGAATACCAACCGATGGATTGCCTTTACCCTTCATGCCTGGTAACTTGTCATCGTTGTCAACACGAGTGGACGTATATGGGATCACGGCTCGCCGGTCTGGAACGATCACGGAAGCCGGTCCATGTCCAGTGTCCTAAATGCCATAACCGGGTAAAGATGGATGTAAAGAATGCTGTTTGATAAAACAATTTCTTCTGTCTAGTCGGGGGACATGAAGAAGATATTATGATCCTGAAAAGCCCGTCGTTGATAATACGGACATACTATTTTTTTTATGATGTGTAGAAACATAAAAACGTAGAAACATAAAAACACCGATGGATGTATTTTTTTGAAGAGAATAGACCTATTTTTCTTCACCTTTTTATGAATTATCCTTTTATTATTTTCACCGTCTTCAATGAGTTATTAAAAAAATGGAATCTTACTCCGGAATCCCGCCCGTAATGAGGTGTGATCCCCTGACTCTTTCAGCATCCCCGCCGTTCATGCGTTCTCGGCAGGGACAAAACTGTTCCCGGCATGCGTCAGAACGGTCCGGGGCAGCTCGATGCCCAGCGCCTCTTTGAGGACTTCCTCGACATTCTCCACCTTCACGAACGTAAGTTCGCCCCGGACATCTTCGGGAACATCCTCAAGGTCCCGCTCGTTCTCTTTTGGCAGGATCACCTTTCTGATCCCCGCCCGGTGTGCGGCAAGGACTTTCTCCTTGATCCCTCCGACCGGCAGGACCGCACCGCTCAGGGTGATCTCCCCGGTCATGGCAAGGTGCGGGTCTGCGGTCTTCCCGGTGATCAGGGATGCGAGTGCCGAGAAGAGCGTGACACCTGCCGAAGGGCCGTCCTTGGGAGTTGCCCCCGAAGGTACGTGGATGTGGATATCGCTCGTGGTGAAGTTGAACCCGCTCTGCGTGTTTGCGAGCCGCGAGCGGATGAGGGAGAGCGATATCGTAGCCGACTCTTTCATCACGTCCCCGAGCTGGCCGGTGAGGGTGAGCTTGCCGGTACCGGGCATGAACGTCCCTTCGATGAAGAGGATCTCCCCGCCGACCGGGGTCCAGGCGAGACCGGTGATTATGCCGGGGACCGGCTCCTTCCGCGCCACTTCCTGCCGGATCACCTCCTTTCCCAGGATCCCGTCGAGCATATCCGTCGTCACCACGAACGGGAGCTCGGCCATCCCCGAGACGATCTTCTCGGATACGTGCCGTGCCGTCTTCGCGAGCTGTTTCTTGAGCCAGCGGACGCCTGCCTCCCGGGTGTATTTTTCGATGATCACTTTCAGGGCCGGATCCTCGATCCGGAGCTTGTCCGGATCGAGGCCGTGCTCTTTCAGGACCTCGGGAATGAGGTGGTCTTTTGCAATCGCGAACTTCTCGTTCTTCGTGTAGCCCGAGATCTCGATCAGCTCCATCCGGTCGAGAAGCGGGGCCGGGATCGTGGCGAGGGAATTTGCAGTCGCGATGAACAACACGTCCGAGAGATCGTAGGGGACTTCCAGGTAGTGGTCCGAGAAGGTGCTGTTCTGTTCCGGGTCGAGGACCTCGAGCAGGGCGCTCGCCGGGTCTCCCGCGTACGACATTGCCAGTTTGTCGATCTCGTCGAGGATGAAGACGGGGTTCTTCGTCCCGGCTTTCTGTATTCCCTGGATGATCCTGCCGGGCAGGGCCCCGACATAGGTCCTGCGGTGCCCCCGGATCTCGGCCTCGTCCCTGACGCCCCCGAGGCTGACCCGGACGTACTTGCGCCCGAGCGCCTCGGCGATGCTCCTGCCCAGGCTCGTCTTGCCCGTGCCGGGCGGGCCGGCGAAGAGGAGGATCGAGCCCTGTTTCTCCTGTTTCAGTTTCATGACCGCGAGGTGCTGGATGATCCGTTCCTTGACCTTCTCGAGGCCGTTGTGGTGGCTCTCGAGCACGAGGCGGGCCTGTCCGATATCGATGACCTTCTTCTCTTCCGTCACCCAGGGGAGGTCGAGCAGGAGGTCGAGGTAGTTCCGGATCACGGAGCTTTCATGGTTGTGGGGCCCCCCGTTCTCGAGTTTCCGCACCTCTGCCAGTGCCTTTTTGCGCACGTCATCCGGCATCGCTGAGTTCTCGACACGCTCCCGGTAGCCCCCGTCACCGCCCTCTCCTTCACCCTCGTTCAGCTCCTCCTGGATCGCCCTGAGCTGCTCCCGCAGCATCGCTTCCCGGTTCGACTTGTTCACCTTGTCTGAGACTTTTTTTGCCATCTCGATCCGGATGCTGATATTCTCCCGGGTCCTGATGAGGAGCTCGAGGAACGTGATATTCCGTTGCCGGACAGAGACGATCTCGAGGAGTGCCTGCTTCTCAGCAAGGTGGACCGGCAGGAAGGGCATGACGAACCCCAGGATCTGGTCGACAGAGTCCATACGGTCGATGGGCCGGGTGAACTGTTCGGAACCCGTGAAGCGGCTGCTGATCTCGTGGATGGTGAGTTTTATGTCCGCGAGGATGCGGGCCTGAAGCTCTTCCTCAAGATCCTGGACGTCCGGGACCGGCGTATACGCGGCATAGAACCGCCCGTCCTTCTCTGACAGTAAGACCGCCAGGACCCTCTGCACTACCTCCGCACAGACCAGGTACCCGTCATCGGTGGGCTGCACGTGCGAGATCCGGAACAGGTTGCCGGTCCTGTACAGCGACTCGGCGGTCACTTCCGAGGGCCTTGTACCGCTCTTCACCGTGAGGCCGACTGCATGTGCGGTGTCGGCGTGCTCCATTGCGGCCAGCAGGAGCTCTCCGGTCGCCCGGTCAACCTGAAATTTCGTCCGGCTCTCAGGGTAGACGACGACCTCAAAGAGCGGTATGATAAGTTTTTTCTCTGCATCCTCAGTTTTCTCTGTTTGCATGGTTACCTCAATCATTTAGTTCGAATTTACCTAACTAAAACTCAGGACAAAAAAATTACCTGACTTTCTGCAGGATCCCGATCAGGAGACCCATCTCGTGTTCATCCAGTGAATCCATCATGCGATCAATCATCCTGCGCAGGGCGGCCTGTTCGGCGTGTGCAATCTTCTGCCCTTTCTCGGTCAGACGGATGTACAGGATCCTCCCGTCATCCGGACAGCGTTCCCGGTATACGCATTCCATCCGCACAAACCGGTTGATCATCTCGGTGATCGTGGGTTTTGAGTTCCGGGTGATCTCGGCAAGCCTGCTGAAGGTGATTTCCCCCTCTTCATCGATGGTCTTCAGATAGGCGATCTGCCTCACCGTCATATCCGATAATCCGCATTCGGAGAAGATGGTGCAGGAGCATTCGTTCCTGATCCTGAGTATGTTCTCAAACACTTCGAGCAGATCCTCCTCACGTGCCACCATACTCCGGTCCTTCGTTAGTTAGGTTTTACCTAATAATAAATATACTGATCCGGGTATTCCCGCGCCATCCTGGTTTCGGGCATCCGCTGCCTGCCAGTGCCGGTAACCGGGTGCCCTTTTCCGTCATCCTGAAATGATCGGTGTTTCCGGTCGGTGAACCGGTGTAATATGGTGTGAATACTGGCGGCATTCCGGAGGGGCACCCGCAACCATGACTATTTATATATTCATCGGATTATACAGTCAGATTGCTCTATGAACCCCCAGTATCGCGTTCTCTATGTCGATGACGAGCCCGCCCTGCTCGATGTTACCAAACGGTTTCTGGAGAAGACCGGGCTTTTTTCCGTAGACTGCGTACTCTCGGGAAGCGAAGCCCTCAGCCGGATAGCTGCCGGGCACTATGATGCAGTAGTCGCGGATTACCAGATGCCGGGGATGACCGGGATCACCCTGTTAAAGAAGGTGCGTGAAACTGATACGGCGCTCCCCTTTATTCTGTTTACCGGAAAGGGCCGGGAGGAAGTGGTCATCGAATCGATCAACAGCGGCGCGGATTTCTATGTCCAGAAAGGCGGCGGAACAGAAGCACAGTACGCTGACCTCTCGCAAAAAATAACAATTGCAATCGATCGCCGGAACGCCGTTAATGTGCTCAGGGACTCCGAGCAACGCCTCTCGGATATCATCAACTTCCTGCCGGACAGCACGTTTGTCATCAACCGGTCAGGACAGGTAATTGCCTGGAACCATGCCATTGAAGAGATGACCGGCATCGCTGCGGAAGAGATGCTCGGGAAGGGGGAGTACGAGTACGCGATCCCGTTCTACGGTGCCCGGCGGAAGGTCCTTATCGACCTGATCTTCGAACCGGATGCGATCCTTGAAAAAAATTATACGCATATTATCCGTGAAAAGGATACCCTTATTGCCGATACCACGCTTCCCCGCCCGAAAGGACGGACGGTCACGCTCATGGGCAAGGCAGGCCCGCTTTACAACCGGCAGGGCGAAGTTGTGGGGGCGATCGAGTCCATCCGCGATATATCGGAACTGAAGGATACCGAAAAGGAGCTCCGCGCAGCCAACGAGCAGATCTCCTTATCTGAGGAGGAACTTCGGGGCCAATATGAAGAACTGGCAGTGAACGAACGGCGGATCCGCGAAAGTGAATCACGGCTCAAGTATATGCTCGGTTTCTACGAGATGGCCCGGCAGCCGGAGAACGAACTCCTCTTGTATGCAGTCGAGGGAGCGGGTTCCATCACCGGAAGCCCGCTGGGATATCTTGCATTTCTCAATGACGAAGAGAGCGAGCTCACGATGTACGCATGGTCACAGACATCCATGCAGGAGTGCTCCATGCGGGAGAAGCCGATCATCTACCCGGTAGAGAAGACAGGCCTCTGGGGGGAGGCGGTCCGGCAGCGCCGTCCCGTGATCACGAACGATTACCAGTCCCCCAACCCCCTGAAAAAAGGTTACCCTGATGGGCACCCGCACATCATCCGGCACATGAACGTCCCGGTTATGGATCGTGACCATATCGTGATCGTCGCCGGGGTCGCGAACAAACTATCCGATTATAACGATACTGATGTCAGGGAACTCAGCATCCTGATGCAGGGTCTCTGGCAGGTTCTGAAGAGAAGGCGGGCAGAAGAAGAACTCCGCGCAGCCAATGAGCAGATCTCAGCATCCGAGGAAGAGCTCCGGGAACAGTTCAAGGAGCTGACCACCGCCCAGGCAGAGCTCCAGAAACGCCGGCAGCAGCTGGAAGAAATTGCCGGTACCATTCCCGGGGTAGTCTTCCTGTTCTATACAATGCCGGACGGGACGAGGGGGATGTATTATGTCAGCGATCGTTCGCAGGAAATACTTGGTATCAGCAGCACTGCTGCTGAATTTTTCGAGAGGTTTACCGCACAGGTCGATCCCCGTGATCGTGAAACGTTCCTCATCTCGGTTAACAATGCAGTCAGGTCACGATCCCCATGGAATTTTGAAGGCCGGTTTGTCAAGCCTTCCGGAGAGAATATCTGGTTCCACGGAATAGCCCGGCCGTTCGTTCGGGGAATGGAGATTATGTTCAGCGGGGTCCTGCTGGAGATCACCGAACGCAAGCGGGATGAGGAACAGCTCCGGGAGATCAGGGAACGCTTCCAGAAAATTTTTGAGGACAGCCCAATTGGCGTAGCGATCGTTTCGCCCGATTTCAGGTTCAGGATGGTAAACCGGCAGTTCTGCGAGATGCTGATGTACCGTGAGGACGAACTGCTGAACAAATCCTTTCCTGAGATCACGCACCCGGATCATATCCTGCCCGATGTTGCTGAATCCAGAAAGATCTATTCGGGAGAGAGGGATCTGTACAAGACGGAAAAGAGGTACGTAAAAAAAGACGGCTCCACTCTCTGGGCCTCCCTGACAGCCTCTCCGGTAAAGGACGATAACGGCAAGGTCCTGTACACGATCGCCCTGGTCGAAGACATCACCGACACGAAGCACGCGGAAGAGGCCCTTCGCGAATCACGCCAGATCCTGGAAGCCGTACTCAATTCCATCCCCGTCCGGGTCTTCTGGAAGGATGAAAACTCAGTGTACCTCGGTTGCAATAGCGCATTTGCCCGCGATGCCGGCTTCGAAAAACCCGAGGATATTATCGGAAAGGACGATTATATGATGGGATGGCATGAACAGGCCGAGAACTACCGGATGGATGACCGGGCTGTTATCGGAACCGGGCAATCAAAACTCCTGTTCGAGGAGATGGAGACAACACCATCTGGAGAAAAAATTGATCTCCTGACAAGCAAAGTCCCGCTGCGGGATGCAGATGGAGAGATCATCGGTGTTCTGGGGATGTACCTTGACATCACAGCGCGCAAGCGGGCGGAGAACACCATCGTGCGTGTGAACAAAAAACTCAATATCCTCAACGATCTTACACGGAGGGATCTGACCAGCCAGATCTTTATCCTGAAAAGTTATCTTGAACTGGTGACCGAATCGGCAGCCGGGCAGGATCAGATTCTCAGGCAGCTGCAAAAAATTGAACAGATCATCCGGTCGATCAACGATATTACGGAATTTACCCGGGATTACCAGAATATGGGGGATAGTCCCCCGAAATGGCAGAATGTCAAACTGGCGTTGTTGTTCGGGATCTCTCATATATCTCTTGGCGGAATCAGCCACAGCATTGAAACAGACAACCTCGAAGTTTTTGCCGATCCGCTGCTCGAAAAGGCGTTCCAGGGCATCTTTGAGAATACCCTCGCGCACGGGGGCCGGATAAGTTATATAAGGGTCCGGTACGAGGAGGCACCGGACGGGGTCGTCATCTTCTATGAAGATGATGGTATTGGCATCCCGCAGGAGATGAAAGAGCGGATCTTTTCACGCGATGAGGGTATCCATGCTTCGGTGAGGGGACTCTTCTTTGTCCGGGAGATCCTCGACCTCACCGGCATCACCATCAGGGAGACAGGAGAGCCGGGTACGGGTGCACGGTTCAAGATCACCGTGCCGAAAGGGATGTACCGGTTTACCGGCACCCGATAATTTTTTACCGGACTATCGTGGTTACCTCCCGATCCCTGAATGCATCCGGACAGCGATCAATACGCCCGCACAGAGCCACGATCTCGTAAGGGTGAGTGCTATTGGGAGCTCACATGAACTGCGGCAGTAGTGATAAAAGGGGATCCGGCTTTCCGTCCGCCGTGCCTGTATCCCGATCAATAACCTTATTATCGTTCTTCTCTGATTCCCATCCAACAGGAGAAATCATACATGAAAGTGATCGGATTGAACGCAAGCCCCAAGGGAAAGGAGAGCAATACCCTCCGGCTGGTGAAGGCCGTGCTGGCAGGAGCGAAGGCCGAGGGGGCAGAGACCGAACTTGTGGATCTCTACACGTTGCACATTGAGTACTGCACTGCCTGCGGCACCTGTTATGCAAGCGGGGAGTGCACCCTCCTCGACGATTTCACGGATCTCTTCGACCGGATGATGAATGCTGAAGGGATTGTACTCGGCGCTCCCAACTATATCGATTCCGTGCCTGCCCCGATGAAAGCACTCTTCGACCGGATGGCGGATGCGATCCACTGCCAGATGCTGACGGGAAAATTCGGTTGTTCAGTCTGCACGGCCGGGGGAAGCGGCGAGACCGAAGTTGTCGGGTACATGAACAAGGTGCTCACGACGCTCGGCGCAAACGTCGTGGGAGGGATTGGCGTGGCGATCGGCAGGGATCCTGCAGCACTCGGAAAGGCCGAGAAGGATGCCCGTGAGATGGGGAAGAAACTGGCCCGCTCAATCCGGGGTGAACTTTCCTATCCGGAGCAGGACGAGATTCACCGGCAGAAGAGGGAGTACTTCTGCCAGCTGGTGAAGTACAACAAGGAACGTTTCGCCCACGAATATGACTGGTACGTCCAGATGGGCTGGATGAAATGATCCGGGTGAGCTGAGATGAAGAGTATCACCGCAGAAAAACTCCGTCTTGACTACGAACCCGTTGCAGTTCTCTGGAGCAATACAAAACCCGAAGGAGCGTTGCAGATAAAACCGCACGGGCAGACCTGCATCATGCCGTTCTTTGCGCAGGTCGCAACGAAGGGAAAGACCGCCGTGTTCGACCGGGAGAGCTACGGCTGCCCCGGTGCCCGCGCAGGACTTGGTTTTGGCAACGGCTACTACGATGCCTTCGGCGGAGCCGGTCTCGAATTCATGTCTGCGTTCTTTGTGAAAGGCGCAGAGAGCAGTAAGAACCCCGAGGCTTATTGCGCGACCGTGCAGCATATCCCCGAACGGGAGCGGGCGAAGTTCCTGCACGGCGAGCGCCTCCACAGGAATACCGAGAAGGCGAAACGGTTCATGACCACAGACCTGCCGATCACGGACATCGCCGAGAAGTACGTGATCTTCACGCCTTTGAGTAAGGTGAAACCCGGCGAGCGCCCGGTCGTGGTGGTGTTTGTTGCAGACCCGCTGCAGATCACCGGGCTCGTCACGCTGGTCGGGGCGGTCCGCGAGGGCACCGATCCTGTGCGGGTCCCGCCCATGGCGGCCTGCCAGCAGATCGGGGCGTTCGTGTACGACGAGGCGAAGAAGGAGCACCCCCGTGCAGTACTCGGGTACACGGACCTCGCTGCACGGGCGAACGTGGGAAAGACCATCCCGGTGAACATGTTCACGTTTGCCGTGCCGTTCTCGCTCTTTGAGGAGATGGAAGAAGAGGCAAAAGACGGTGTGTTCGACGGCCCGATCTGGAAAGGGCTTGCAGCGGAGCAGTGAGGTGTGGTGATCATGACAAAGACAGATTTCAGGGAGATCGGGGCAAGGCTGAAGGCTGCATTCAGGCTTTCGACACGCCCTCTCGCAGTGTACGGATCAGAGGTCCTGCCGTCGGGTATCCCCCCGATGGCCGGGGTGAACCGGTGTTTTGCCGTCGCCCTGTACCGGATGGCGACGGGAAAAGAGTTGTCCGCCATCTATGTCAGTGCTGATACGAGCGAGGGCTGCTGCCTTGGCGGGCTCTACCATGTGGGGTATATACCGGTGCCCGATGATATCAAATATTTTGTATCGACCGGCAGGAAAGATGTCCGCGGCGGGGCCGCGGAATTCCTGAAGGCGAGCCCGGATCTGGTCAAACGCTGCACGATGGCAGCGGGGCCGATCCACCCTCCGGGGAAATACCTTATCGTGCAGGCCTGCGAGGCACTGCAGGATGCCGGACCTGCCGTCAGGTCCCTCTGCTGCTTCGGCACGGGCGAGCAGATACGGAACATGGCGGCACTCATCCACTTCGACCGGGACGACCCGTTCTCACCGGTCATCGTCCCCTGGGGATCGTCCTGTTCGACATTCATCACGTTCCCGGCAGGCCTTGCTGACAATACGCCACGCGACACAGCGTTCATGGGTCCGCAGGACCCGACGCAGAACCATTCCCTTCCCCCGGAGATCATGGCGCTGGGCATCCCCGCGGAGATGGCCGCCCGGATGGCAGACAATCTGGATGCTTCATTCATCACCAAGAGACCCCAGGTAGCATTTCCCCGCCATGAACCGAGGCTGGACAAGTAGGCTGCTGCCGGATAGGGTGATTATCAAAAATAATACTAGTCAATACGCTATTTTTTAAAAAATCAATGGGGCAGATGAGGGTTATCGCCCATGGGCACCGCCACCCCCGAAGCCTCCGCCGCCCCCGCCGCCGAACCCCCCGCCCCGATAGCCGCCGGAACCACCGCGAACCGGCGGCGTGAAGAAGAGGAGAGGGGTGAATGCAAGCCCTATTCCCAGTGCACCCGGTGGGACTCCGGTCTCAGCGATATTGACGTTGAGCGATGCCATTGCATGCTCGACCTTGTCACCGACACCCAGAGCGGTCCCGTAGACCAGCCACTCTCCCCACATGGAGAGATCTTCAGGAGCATATTTCCGCATCTGCGCGAGGTCCGAGAGGAAGTGGGCGAATGCGTCCCATTCGAGCTTCTCCTTGTGTTTGTCCCCTTTCCAGTGACCGAACAGGGTCGACGGCATCGCGATCGCGATCACTTCCTGGACGATGACAACTCCCCATAATACCGTGGCCGGGATGAGGATGTAGGACTGCATGGGTTCCAGGAATGCAAATATGAGCGTGACAGCAACCACGGTGATGCTGGCGAGCAGGAGTGGAACCACGTGATCCCTCCCGTCCACGATATACTGGAAGGCAAGGGAGGGATCCACCCTGTGGGTCACATCGGTCAGCATCCTCTGGTAGCGGAGGGCTTTCTCTTCCGATGCGATGTTTGTCGTCGCTTCGTTTGCGAGCTTCTCAATATGGCCTGAATCGAGGACGCCATTCTCGGCTATCTGTCCGAGAACGTTCAGCACTCTCTGCTCGTACGGGTCATCCGAGCTTGTTTTCAGGATGCGGATCTCGAAATCCTTGGCTGCTCCTTCCTGTTTCGTGGTTATCGTGATGAACTTTCGGCGGTGGAGGTCGAGGAGCGTCGCATAATACCCGTCCTGATCGAAATCCAGTGCATCGTCCTTGAAGAGCAGGTTGACCTGCCAGGGTCTGAGCGCCGGGTTCGGGTTGGTGCTCAGGTAGGCGGGTACGGTAAACTTCTTTTCCATGCCGTACCAGCGGTAGATCGCGAGGAAGAGGAGGGGGACGAGGAGGACGGCGGCTTTTGCCAGGTAGTTCAGCAGGTACGAGAGCGTGTAGACGGCATCATACCAGAAACTTCCTGAGGTCGTGCTTGCTGCGAGACCGGGAACCTGGGTCCTGAATCCTCCCGGGATCTGGCTGAATGCCGTTGATCCGCCCAGCATCTCGACGGCAATATTCTCATCTGTCGCTGCGTCACCGCTGAAGGTGTACGTGTTTCCCGACAGGACCGTGCCCAGCGTCGGCGGATAGGCAAATACCTGCTGGATGCCGCCGGCAGGGACCGTGATCGTAATGTCGTGGTACGGGATGTGGGACTGCCCGGCGAATTTCAGGTTGAGATGGGTCGTGCTCCCGTCGTACTCGATTGGAAGATACAGGACGTAGGTATATGCCACCGTGTACTCCCCTGCAGCAAAGGAGCCGGGATTGAAGATCCCCACTTCGTCATCCTCTGCTGACCGATCAATGGTTGATGTGTACGCGCCAGCTGAGGAGTCTCCATACACCATCACATTTCCGGAATCATCCTTGGCGTACGCAACCGTTCCCGGCGGGGGTGTTGCGGAAACGATCCTAACCGATGGCTGGGCCGGTGTGGTAAAAAGGAGCGGTTCCTCCCATGAACGGTACAGCATGTGATACTCACCGGACGTTTGCACATTATAGGTATATTGCTCGGTGAGCGTCCCGTTATCGTACAGGGTCGCCGCATACGAGCCGACGGTGAGGTCGCCTTCAAAGAGCGGGGGAAGGACGATAGTGAGCACGATGCCGATGACACCGATGACCAGGCATGCGGTAACAAGAACCGCCAGTTGTTTTATTTCGCCCATGGCAGTAACCCGTCAGAACTCAATTTTCGGGGGTGTTGCAACCGCTTCCTCAAACTGCAGGTACTCGAGTTTTACCAGACCGGTCATGTGCCCGATGAATTTTGACGGGATGGTATCCATCATCGTATTGAACTCCTGCGAGATGTTGTTAAAGGTATATCGCTGACGTGCGATCTCTTCTTCAATACCCTTGACAGAGTCCATAAGACTCACGACAGTCGTATTGGTCTTCAGGTCGGGATAATTCTCTGCAACCGCCAGAAGGCGCCCGAAGATCGCGCGGGAATCGGCTTCCACCTTGTTCAGGTCGCCGGGTGAAGCGGTTGCCACACTTGCCCGCATCGCAGTTACCTGTTCAAACGTCTCTTTTTCGAACTTCGCATAGCTCTTTACCGCCCCGAGCAGCTGGTCGATCATGTCCAGCCTTTTCTTCATGGCCACGCGGATCTGACCGAGGGTTGCTTCAGAGGAATTTTTCAGGCTGAAGAAACGGTTGTAGATCCCCACGGCCCAGAAGAACAGTCCGATAATGACAAGGACGATGACGCCCAGTATAATCCAGCTTATGATATCTCCCAGCATTTTCTTTCAGAGTAGTGATGATCGCTCCACTACATAAGACATGAGGTAGCTGAAACCGGCTGGAGAAGAATCCGAAGAATTAAGATAAATTCTTCGGCTCTTCGAGATTCTGATGAACCGCTCAGATCCCGGAGGGTTCTTCGATCTCCGAAGAGGTCCATCAGAATGTCGAAGGTCGGCTAATGCCTCCCTTCTCCTCGTAGAGGTTTTCATAAACCTCTCCGACCTTGAGGAGAAGAAGAACTCGTCAGAGTTCTTTGACTTGCTTCATCCTGTACGGATGAAGCAGAGGAAGTTTGGAAAAACTTCCTCTTGTCGAATCTCAAAAGAGATGAGACATCAAAAGAACGCATCAGCGTTCTTTGACATGCGAGAGGAGGTTCCCCTCATAACCACGTGAAGTTATACGCTGATGTATGGAAAAATAAGATCTCTCCAGAGCCGGAAGAACTGTCTTACTGGATCCTTTTCAGACGGATGTAGTACAGCGGGGGAACAAGAACATACACCGCCAGCCCGTAAGGGAAGGAAAAAAATGCCAGGACGAGTCCGATGCAGGACAACACCGGGATGATGAGCGTTACTTCGTTTCCCCGTCGGATGATAAACGATGAAAGCGAAGGATCCACGAGACGGTGGTTGTCAGTGGCATATCGCCACTGGAGATGAAAGAGCAGTCCGGTGAGAAGGAGGTGTGTTTCGAGTACTCCTGCCGCCAGGGGATTTGCGGGAAAGACACCCGCGATTGAGCTGCTGAACGGAATGAAGGCAATGAACATCAGAATGATAATATTGAGCCAGAGCAGGGTCCGGTCAATAGAGCGTATATGGTGGAACTGTGTATGATGAGAGACCCAGAATGTTGCGAGGATAAGAAAAGAGATGACATACAGGATAATATCCGGAACTGACTGGACGAGAATCTGGGAGACAGGCCTGCCCGCCAGCGTTTCAACAGCAAAGGGATAACCGGCCCCGAGCACGAGAAGTGTCATGCCGAACGCGAAGATCCCGTCCGTGAGGGACTCGATCCTCCCCTTGCCAAAGCCAATGTTCACTTCGGTCCTGTTTTCAGTCCGCTCCATGGGATCTCCCCGGTCATATCATCATCTTCTTCTCAGGGTATCTCGTCACGTACCTCTATTTAGTTTTCGAAAGAGTCGGCAGTTGGGGAAAGAGATGTGAGAGAAGAGACTGGATCTTTCCCTGAGTCTGAAGGATTGCTTCAAAGCGGGCAAATAAAAACCTGCTCGGTAGAAACAGACATGAACCGATACGGTTCACACCCTACCATAAAAATCGAAAAAATGATCACTATCTGCGAGACACCCACGCCTCAGGGCCTCTCCGGGGCAGGGCGGGGCAAGGAGGGGATTAGAATTTGTTTTTAGTCGCTGATCTCTGCCGCGGGGGCGCCCCTTCGAGGGCGGCGGCGATCATCATGCAGGGAGATATAGCACTGTCCACCACTCCATCATCACAATCTCAAGAGTATTATTTTCACAGAAAACCTTTTCATGCAGGTATCCATAGCCAGAGTTTTCAGCTTTTTTCATCGTTGATATACCAAATAAAAAAATTACCTATCCCTCCATACGGGTCAGCGCCCTCCAGGAACTCGTCACCAAAAAATTAGCGCCGTTCCGCCAGGAGGTATACTGCTTTATGCGGGCCAAATTTACCACTGACTTCAATGGTCTTCAGTTCCCGGATGGTGAAATAGGGGGAGGCAAGTTCCCGTATCTCGGATTCCGAGGAGAAATAGAGCGTTGTCCCGATCCGTGTCTTCCGGTATTTCCCGCTCCCGCCGAACTGAGGGTCATCCTCACTGAAGCAGACGGAAAAGTACGGCGCCCCCCGGTTCAGAAGGTTATGGACATTTTTGATATAGGTCTCCCGGTCTTCCGGGAAGATATGGTGGAGGAATTCCCAGTCATAGGCAAAGTCGAACGTGCCGCTCACTTCATGCAGGTCCCCCAGAAGATCCGCGACAATGAACCTGCAGCGGGCTCCCCGTTTTTCTGCCTGTTCTCGGGCAATGGTTATTGCTGTCGGGGAACTGTCGAGACCGGTCACCTCAAACCCGAGACCTGCCAGGTAGATCGCATAGTTGCCCGCACCGCACCCGAGATCGACGGTCCTGCAGGGCCGGACACCGCCTTCCTGCACAAGTCTGACAAGCGCATCCGGCGGGGTCTCGTTGTTCCACGGGAGATTATCCAGCGGTATGGTCTGGTATATCCTGTCGATATCGGCATATTTCATGCATGCCACCGTGATAGAGTATTCAACCGGGGGGAGGCTTCAATGTTTCCCCGGTTTCTGCCGGAAAGGCGAACTTCATTTATTCCCGTTTCACCGGTTTTGAACCCATGATCCGGGATCACGATACGGTCCGACGGGTCCCCCGGAAGATGCTCCCGCATGAAGGAGTCCTGAAACATTCTAGTACCAAAAGATCCAATTTGTAATCTATATTTTACAGATTCAGGAACAGGCCCGGATGGTGCCGGGGGCAGCCCGATCTCATGGAAAACGACGAAACCGCAGGTACTGAAACAGGACCGGTAAAGAAAGCCATAGACTACAAGTGGATCGTACTCTCGATCACGACCATCGAGATGTTCATGGTATCCGTGAACGGCAGCATCACCCTCATCTCGCTGCCCGCGATCTTCAATGGCATCAATATCGACCCGCTCACCTCGTTCCAGTACCTGATCTGGGTGCTGATGGGCTACAGCCTCGTCACCGCGACCCTGCTCCTCAGTTGTGGCCGGCTCTCGGATATGTACGGGAGGGTGAAGTTCTACAACATCGGGTTTGCCATCTTCACCCTCGGGTCTATCCTGCTCTTCCTCACGCCGGACAAAGGTGACGCCGGCGCCATTGAGCTGATCGCGTTCCGCCTCGTGCAGGCCGTGGGTGCGTCCTTCACCTTCTCCAACAGCGCGGCCATCCTCACCGATGCATTCCCTCCTGACGAACGGGGCAAGGCGCTGGGGCTGAACACGATGGCATTTCTCTCGGGCCAGTTCGTGGGCCTCATCCTCGGCGGCATCCTCGCGTTCTATAACTGGCGGTACGTATTCCTCGTCAGCGTGCCGGTCGGCCTCCTCGGCACGGTCTGGGCCTACCTGAAACTGAAGGAGACCCAGATGCCGAAGAAGGCCCGGAAGATCGATCTCTGGGGCAACATCACGTTTGTCGGCGGGCTGACGATCCTCCTGGTCGGCATCACGTATGCCCTGCTCCCGTACGGGCACGACCCGATGGGATGGGGGGACCCGTGGGTGATCGCGTCGCTTGCCACCGGTATCATCCTCCTGATCGCGTTCCCGGTCATCGAGAGCCGGGTCGAGGACCCGATGTTCCGGCTGAGCCTCTTTAAGATCCGGGTATTCTCGCTTGCCAACACCGCCGGGTTCCTGAGCGCGCTCGCCCGCGGCGGCATGATGTTCCTCCTGATCATGCTGCTGCAGGGCATCTGGCTGCCGCTCCACGGGTACAGCTATGAGTCGACCCCGTTCTGGGCCGGGATATTCATGCTGCCACTCACCGCCGGCTTCGTGATCATGGGCCCCCTCTCAGGCTGGCTCTCGGACCGGTACGGTTCCCGGCTGTTCGCCACTACCGGGCTGGTCCTTATCACCATCTCATTCCTGATGCTGGCCTCGCTGCCCTACAATTTTGATTACCCGCTCTTTGCCATCGCGCTCCTGATCATGGGCCTCGGGAACGGCATGTTCGGATCACCGAATATTGCAGCCATCATGAACTCCGTACCCCCGGAGGACCGGGGTGTTGCATCGGGTATGAGGTCAATGCTGCAGAACAGCGGGATGGTCATCTCCATGGCCCTCTTCTTCACCATCGTCATCGTCAGCCTGACGCACCTCTTTCCCCCCGAGCTCGCGACATCGCTCACCAGTGCCGGTGCACCGGGCCTGATCGTCCCCATGAGCGCAATCCCGCCCACGGGGGCGTTGTTTGCCGCGTTCCTCGGATATAACCCGGTCAACGCGATCCTGTCAACGTTGCCCCCGGCAGTCGTTGCCGCGATCAGCCCGGCTGCCCTGAAGGTCCTCACCGGTATCACCTGGTTCCCGACAACGCTCGCCCATGGCTTCATGCCATCGCTCAGGATCTCCTTCTATATCGGTGCCCTGCTATCGATCATCGCCGCGATATTATCCTCGATGACCGGGTCACGGTTCGTTCACGAGATCCATGGAAAGCCGGGTGAAAAACTCAAACCCGTAGATGATCCCGTCCGGGATATGGTGGAATAATATTCTGCCCGTTTGATCGGGAGGTTTTGGAACTTCTGCTTTCAGATACGCGCTGAAAAATGTCTTTTGTATCGCGACTCCGATATACCTCTTCCCGCAGATTTCCCAAAACTCCCGGAATTTTTCCGGACCGCCCGGCGGAACCGGACCGGTTTTGCCATCACAGCGAACCGGTGCGCCGCGCTCTCATCCAGTCGTGGGAGAAGATCTCTGCCTCGCCGCTCACGATCCCCCCGGCAATCTTTCCGGCAACAAATTCTGCTGAGTCCGGAGGGTACGGGCCGGTCGGTTCCCGTTCATCTTCGGGCACCGGGACCGCCCGGATAGTGTTCTTCTCGAAACCGGTAAGGGTAATATATGGGTAAACGACGCTGACAACGATATTCTCAGCCTGCAGTTCCTCACGGGCGGCGAGGCTGATGCCGGCCAGGGCCCGCTTGGAGGATGAATACGGGCTCATGCCCGGCAGGTTCATCAGAGCGGTTCCGGAACTGATGTTGATGATCGTTCCCCCGCCCTGTGCCCTCATGATCGGGATCACCTGCTGCATGGCGAAGAGCGGGCCGATGACATTCAGGTCATAAATGTACCGGAATGTGGGGATTTCGGTCTTTTCAACCGGCGCATCATAGCCCTGCCCTGCGTTATTGACCAGGATGTCGATCCTGCCAAAATATTCCATCGCCCTTTTGACCATCTTCCGGATCTGCGGGATCTTTGTCATATCGGCAGGGAAGGCGCGGGAACCGGGCAGTGTACCGGATAGTTCCTCAAGTATCCCTTTAGATCGCGAGACCAGCCCTACCCTGACGCTATTTTCTGCAAGGAGCTGTGCGGTTGCACGGCCTATCCCGGAAGAAGCGCCGGTGACGATCGCGGTCTTCCCTTTCAGCCTTGAAAAATCCTCATGCATGGTTCCATCTCTCCTAATCCCGTGACGGGATTTGGGCGAGTATGTGCGCCGGGAAGTAATAGAGTTTTCACCATGTTTCAAAAACCGATCAATACCTTTCCGTCACGGATCACGATCCGAAATGCTGATCGGTTGTCAGAATTACAGGAATCAGCGTTGCAGGGGCCGGTCCAGACAGGCCTTCAGGACCGGACGATGGGATCTCCGCACCCGGTACATGTCCCGGATCATAGGATTTATGAAAGTGGGTACTCATGAGAGCACATGAGGGCAGCCGGATTTATGTCACCGTTGATGGCACATGACCTTTTCTCGGGACCGGCTATCCGGAAAAATGCATGCGCTGATCGTTTATCTCAATGAAAATCCCGGAAGAAATGGTATTGTATTTCAGGACATGTTCCTCGGATGCTGTTCCTAAATCCCCTTCACCAGGTTCCGCCTTTGGATGACCTTCGCACACCCGATGAAGACCAGGATCACGAGCACGAGCACCAGCGCATCGAGCCACGGCGGGTAGACCGCGTCGCCGTTCAGGCTTGCATGGAAGAGGTCGACAAGGTACGTGAGCGGCGAGAGCGAGGTGAGGATCCATTCCCAGCCGCCCAGCTGGCTGAGCGGGATGAAGATGCCCGAGACGAATATGAGGGGGAGGCGGACGAGGCTCGAGAGCATCATGATGTTCGAAGGGTTGTCCGTTGTCGGTGAGGCGAGCAGGGTGCCGAGTGCAGCAAACGTGATCGACCCGAGCATGAGCGAAAGGGCGAGGAGCGCGACGTGGGCAAGGGGGAGCCGGAGGAGCACCGCAGAGACCGCGAAGACGATCGCCGTGATGCCGACGCCGAAGATCGCGCCGGCCATCAGGTCGCCGATGATGATGCTCTCGAGGATCACCGGGAGGGAGACGAGCCGCTCGTAGGTCTTCTCCCGCTTCTCCCACGGGGTGATCAGGGGGCCGACCGAGGACGCGGTGAAGAAGAGCATCATCCCGAGGAACCCAGGGAAGAAGAGGACGATGGCGAGGTTCCGCCCGATGAAGAACGTGAAGAACATGATGAGGGGGAAGAGCAGGCCGAAGACCACCACCGGCCCCTTGAAGTAATAGATCCGCATGTTCTTCTCGGTGACGACAGCGATGCTGCGGAGAAAGACCTTCCAGTCCATCTTACACGCCCCCGGTGAGCCGGACAAACGCCTCTTCGAGAGTGGGGTTCGAAGTCGCGATGGAGACGATGGTCAGGTGGTCCCGTTCCGCCACTGAGGCGAGGTGCTTCACGGCCCGGTCCGGTTCGTCCGTGAAGACCCGCCACTTGTCCCCCCATGGCTCCGCCCGGGTTATCCCCGGGGCTGAAAAGAGCCCGGGCCCCACCGGCTGGTCGAACGAGACCTCGACATACCGGGAGGTATCGAAGGTCTTTTTCAGTTTTTCCGGGCTGCCGGTCGCCACGATCTTCCCCTTGTTGATGATGCTGATCGTCGAACAGAGTGCGTTGGCCTCCTCGATGTTGTGCGTGGTGAGGAGGATCGTGCTGCCCTGCTCGCTCATGTGCCGGACCGTATCGATCACGAGCCGGCGGCTGTACACGTCCAGCCCCGTGGTTGGTTCATCGAGGATCAGGACCGGCGGCGAGTGGACGATGGCGCACGCTATGCTGATCCGCTGGCGCATCCCTTTCGAGAATGTACGGACGATATCGTTTCTCCGGTCCTCAAGCCCGAGCCGTTCGAGGATCTCCCCGGCACGGCGTTCGCGGCTCGCCCGGTCCATGCCGAAGAATTTTGCAGTGATGAGGATGTTCTGTTCTGCGGTGAGATCGCTGTACACCGTGCCGTTCTCCGGGATGACGCCCATCTTCAGCTTGGCGGTGAGCGGGTCTTTGTTGACATCAGTCCCGAGGATGAGCGCCGTTCCGGTATCCGGTATCAGCACGCCGGTGATCATCCGGATCGTGGTGGTCTTACCTGCGCCGTTCGGGCCCAGGAATCCGAAGATGCCGCCTACCGGAATGGTGATACTGACATCGTCGACTGCGGTGACGGGCCCGAAGGACTTAGAGAGATTCTTGGCAACGATAGCGTCCATACGTGGTGTTCCGGAAGCAAGATTACAGGGCAAAACCATATGATGGTATCTGTTACCCTGCCCAACGGGATAACTGCGGAATGTCTGTGCAGGACATCCGGGATCGGTCGCGTCGGACTCAGGGAGACGAGGGGGATGGAATGGAGAGCCGGCACGCAGGTATAGTCGCCCGGGAAAACGCTCCGGATCATCGCTGACGCGACGATCAATTCCCCGCCGCCAGGGTGCCCCTGTATCGCGACAGCCCTCCGGGGGTTGGCGAAAATCTTTTGAAAAACGGGAAATAAAGCGAGAGGTTCCACCTTTGAACTGCCACCGCCCCGGTTTACCCACGAGACCCTGACCGGTCCCCTCGTGCTCCAAAACCCTTATCCCCGTTCTCTCACCACATTTGCATTATGTTCAACCGACAAGCTCGCATTTTTTTGGCGGCACTCGCCGCACTGCTTCTCATAAGCCTTATCGCCGTACCGGCTGCAGCCCTCGCCCCGCCCGGCGGTATCCAGGTCTATTCCACACCTACGGGTGCTTACGCGTGTGTGGATGGCGGTAGCTGCCAGTATACCCCGGCGACCTTCGACGGGCTGACTTCGAACACGTATCACACGGTTGCCATCTACCTGAGCGGGTACCAGACGTACACCGAGAACGTCCTGGTGACTGCACAGGCGACCGATGTGGTCAATGCCTACCTGCAGCCGGTCCCGGTCACGACCGGCAGCATCCAGCTCTACTCGACCCCCTCCGGCGCCACCGCCTGCGTTGACGGCGGGAACTGCCAGACGACCCCGGCGACTTTCGACTGGCTCTCCGATGGTACCTACCACTCGCTCACCATCTCTTCACCCGGGTACCAGACAGATTACGAGAATGTCATGGTGATCGCGCAGGAGACCACCGTAGTCAATGCGGTCCTTCAGAGACCCCAGCCTGCAACCGGCAGTCTCCAGGTCTACATCACCCCGGGCGGGGGGACGGTCTGCCTTGACGGAGGCCAGTGCCAGGCAGGCGTGGGAACAGCCTCCGGAACGGGGAGTTACCAGTACAGCGTCGTGCCGGCGAATGGCTACCACACGATCACCGTTGCGGAAAACGGCTATCAGCCGTTCACTACGGAGGTCTACGTGCAACCGGACCAGGTCAACGAAGTGAATGCGGTCCTCCAGCCGCTCATCAATCCGACCGGCAACATCCAGGTCTTTGTAACCCCGGGCGGGGGGACGGTCTGCCTTGACGGCGCACAGTGCGACGCGAATGTCGGGGTACGGGACGCCATCGGGAGCACCCAGTTTACCAATGTCCTTGCCAACACCCAGCACACGATCACCGTGATCACTTCCGGTTACCAGCCGTACTCCCTGCAGGTCTCCGTGGCTCCCGGCCAGACCGTAGAGGTGAACGCTCTTCTCCAGCCTGCCGCACCGGGGACAAACGTCAACCCGGCAAACATCCCGCCGACAACGGTCACCCCGACAACCGTCCCGCCGACAACGAAAGCTGGGCTTAGCGGGTCTGTCGCTCTGGTGGCGATCGGGATCTGCATGGCGGCGGTCCTGTCCGGGAAGAGAGAACAATAACTATCCTTTTTCCGGAAGCCGGAGTCTTTCCGGAGCCTATAAATCAGGGGCTCAATCAAATGCTACTATGGACGCTGTCGATATTCTGAAGAAGTATGAGAAGATCGTCTATCTTATCCTCATCCTCCTCTTCGCGGTCATTGTCACATTCTCGATCGGCGAACTGGTATATATTTTATACGTAGCCCTCTTTGTGAATACCCCCTTCCTTCTTGAGAATCACGAACTGTTGAATATTTTCGGATATTTCCTTCTGGTCCTGATAGGCGTGGAGCTCCTGGCAACCATATCGGCCTACATCAACGAAAAAGTGATCCACGTCGAGATCGTGATAGAGATTGCGATCATCGCCATTGCGCGGGGAGTCATCCTGCTGGATGCCGGCACCGCGAACCCGCTGAATATGTTCGGGACTGCCGCGATCATCTTCGTGCTCTGCGCGGGGTATTATTTCCTGAAGAAAGGGGGGATCGGAAATCACTAGCTACCCGGCATCGGGGTAATGGAATTATATTGTGGAAATCGGCGACCGAGACCGCAGAATGGAAGGCGCTGACGGCGATATCGTGCCGGGCGGGCATTCCTTGGTACTCTGATAGCATTCCATCCATGACTTATCACGTCTTTCGGCTCTTCGCTATTCTGTGGTGGTAACCACTCATAAATCAAAGTTGAATTGATGGAGGATCTGCCTCCAGACAATTGGATATGAGGGTATCGCATCTCTCGAATAATGTCCTATAGGCAGTTCTGAACCCGATTCTGGGGATATTCAATTGATGTATGATGATACGAACATGACAAAAACCGTTTTCTTTATTCGATCGCATGGATTTACCCACACGAAACAGCGAAGAGCCAATTTTTATAAGTATTAGTATAATGACAGAATGATATGGAAGTGTCATCCCCTCTCTCAAATAGAATGATGGTTACCCTCATCGCGATTCTGTGCGCCATGGTATTAACGGCAGCGTGCACGCAGCAGAGCGGTTCTGCACAGAACGCCGCCCCGGCTCAAAGCACGCCGGTTCTGACTCCTGCAACTCCTGCTGTGCCCGCGACAACAGAGATCCAGACAACGGTCCCGGCAAATACCGCAACGGTCGCGGTCGGAACGTCACCCGGCCAGGCAGTCCCTTCCCCGCAACCGGCGACTTCGTATCTCACGTATACGAATCCGGCCTATAGTTTCAGTATCAATTACCCGTCTGACTGGCAGATGAACGATGCACCCGTGGCAAACCCATCAGATCCTGCTTCACCACCGGGGTTTGAGTCAAAGATTGATGTCGTGGAGTTTTATTCCCCCGGGATCACCCGGTGCACTGAATCAGGCTGCGTGAACGTGAGATCGGAAATGCACGTAGAAGTCGATCCCACTCCTTCCACAAAGAAACTCGATCAGTACTATAACAAGGATGTTGCATGGATAGCAACCAATTATCCCATCGAAGTCACGGCTCCCTATGCAAGGGTCGAGTTGTCAGGCCAGCTGGGCGACCGGCTCGGCTATGACCTGACAACGGACACCGCCGATATCAAGGTTCTGCGGGCCTATACGATCATCAACAACACGGCATTTGTCCTGATCTTCCATGCACACAAACCGTATACCGGCGAGGTGGATCAATATCAGGAGTATTTCAACACTGCCGAGGATATGTTCAATTCCTTCCAGGTCCAGGGGGGGAGCATTCCGAATCTTTGACAATGTCTTTTAAACACAACCGGGGTCGGGGTGAACGATGGGGTCTGCCCGGGTTTGGGGAGTCGAAGAACTTCGTTCTTCTCCACATTTCCTGAAGGCTCTGTAGTCGAAGATCTCAGATCCTCGCCACGTCAGCTTACGGCTCTGTAGTTGAAGACCTGCGGTCTTCTCCTCTCTCGTCACACCGGACCCAACACTGAAAAAATACCGGTTACAGGTACCGGTTTTTCCGCAGCCAGTCTGTCTGCGGCTTGAGGTACCGGTAAATAATGTCACACTTTTCGTCCTGGAAACTCCAGGGTACTACAAGAACGGTATCGCCTTCCCGTATCCAGGCCCGTTTCTTGATCTTTCCCTTGATCCTGCCCATGCGGGTGACCCCGTCCATGCACTGGACCCGGATATGGTTTGCACCCAGCATCGTCTCGGCAAGGGCGAACTGCTCTCTGTTCCATTTCTTGGGCAGTCGCACGCGTGCTACGGGAGTACCATCGGGATTCACTGCATTCAGATCCACTGCTGCTTCAGTATTTTTCTTATGAAAACCACTCATTCAACCAACTACGTATGTAATATCGATGATGGCTGACATGTTGAAGCTATGTTAGCAGACAGTGGCATAGAACGGCCGCAGCCCTGGCGACGACCGATCCAATCCGGTGACCCGCCGCGGATCCTCCCCAGAATAATCCCGATGGTCTCTTATCACCGGATGGACATGGACGCGGGGATCACTCCATACAGATTTTGCACGAGGAAGCGGGAACGAACCGGTATCCCCCCTCCGGTATCCTGATCTCGAACCTGGCCCCTTTTCCTTCCACACCCGTCTCATCTATCGTGATGCCGGTCATGGCAAGGATCTCGCGTGAAACATAGAGGCCGAGTTTTGTCTTTTTTCCATACCCTTTCATAAAGATGGCTCTTTTCCGGTCACCGGGAACACCGATCCCATCATCCTCCAAGGAAAGAATCCCGGAATCAGGATCGATCCGGAACGAGATCTTCAGCTGTGTGACGGTCTTCCCGTGCTCCTGTGCATTCTCCAGCAGGTTGGCGACGACATGTTCGAAAAGCGGGGCGCTGAAGACCTCCAGACCTGCAATTGACGGATCGGTGTCTGTTTTGAAAAACTGTGCAAGCAGAGAGGAATGCATGAGCACCTCGTCCATCGCATACCAGCGGGGCGGCTGCATTCCCAGCTTCTCATATTCCCGCATCAGCTCAATGGATTTTTCAATATTTGCCAGCTGATCCTTGATCCGGGAGGTAGTCGAACTGATTGCAGCCGGATTGTTACGATCCTTTTCAATGAGTGAGATAAAACCCATGGATATGGCGAGCTGGTTCTTGATGTCAAGGAGCGTTATATCAGAAAAGAGGCTCAGCTTGGTATTTGCGATCCTGAGAGCTTCCTCCGCATCCTTCCGGTCTGCGAGTTCCTGCTTGGCTATATCCCGCATCTTCCGGTACGCGGTGACCTGCCTGACAAGATCCGTAACGTCTTCAATAACCAGAATTGCATGCATCTCATTTTCAAAACACACGGGTAGAACGGATCCTTTCTGGACCCGCTTGGTGCCGTCAGGGAGCGCAGACGGGATGAGGTGGGGGTGAAACTGGGAAGATAAAAAGACCGGCGGTCCCCCCTCGAACACATCGGGAAACCGCGCAATAACCGATGGCTGATCGAGCCCGGGATACTGCTCAATAAGGTTTTTTCCTTCGATATCCTCTTTTTTTATACCGGTCCATTCTTCAAGGAACCGGTTCCAGAAACGGATCGATAAATCTTTTCGCAGAAGGATGAGCCCGAACGGAAGCTGATCAAACAGGGGGAGACATTCAGCGCTTATTGCCGGACCTTTCATGAAAAATCCTCTAAATATACGCACCCTGAATGCTTTCCACAAGATGCTCCAGAGACCCTACCTCAAGCAGCAGAAGAATTTTCCCTTCAATGTTTTTCGATTCTATCAGGAACTGGGTGTGGGCAACGATGACATAGTCGTCATCCTCGATAGTATGACGGGTCGCGGTAATTGTTGAGAGTTTTCCCTCGTAATATACCGGAAGCGTGAAAGAGAGGTGTTGTGAGAGCACATTTGATATCGAGCCCATGACCGAGTTGATGATGATGTTTCCCACTTCCTTGAGGGTTTCCACCCGGATCGCATCCATCTCGGCCCCGGGGTCATTCTCACCGGAAAGGAGTGCCACGAGGGCGGCCGCACTCTCGGGAGGGAACAGGATTGCGGTTACTCCGGAAAAATTTCCTTGGAACTCCAGCATGACCGTTGACAGCACATCCCCGCCAAAGAGACTCGCGCTCGTATCCGCAAGGTCTTTGAACCGGATCACGAAAATTTTCGGAACCCTGAGCCGGATATTGGAATTGGTCATCTGATTCAGGAGGGAGGCCGATCGCCCTACACCGATGTTGATGATCTCCGTTATTGCGTCGAGCGATTCCTTATCGATATCCATCCGGATCACGACCTCTTGAGCGAGTCCTCGATCGTCAAGATCACCTGGCTCTTTTCAACCGGTTTGTTCATGAATGCAGCGGCACCAAGTTCCTTGCACCGCTTCTCGGTAGTCTTCTGGATGTCAGAAGTAACGATAATAACGGGCGTGGTGCATCCCATGGCCTTCAGCTGTTCAAGCACCCAGTAACCGTCATGCACGGGCATGAGAAGGTCCGTGATGATGATATCCGGTTGTTCCTTTTCTACCCGATCAATTCCGTCTTTTCCGTTTTCGGCAGAAACAACCCGGTATCCGCCTTCAGTCAGGATACCGGAAATAATTTTCCGCTGAAATGATGAATCGTCAATGACCAGAACTGTAATCATGGTAAAAATCCTCCTTTCCATCGATGGTCAGATAGTGTCCCTGTTGATGGATAGATTTTATATCGTTAAAATTATATCGACAATATTTCCGGACCGATACAGCCTCCCGAACGTGCCGGGTATCAGAAGGATGACAGGCACGATAAAACGACCGCACTCATTCCGGTGTCGAATTCCGGTGTGGCGCCGCCCGCCATAAAGGATCTTACCAGCGACCCCTCCGGATAACCGGGCAGCCGGATAAATACCTTAATCTCTGTACAAATCCTGTTTTATCTCGTGATTCGTTTATATTCTTCAATGTTCGTGAGCGTGACCCCCCTCTGATCTCGAAGAACTCTAACGAGTTCTTCCTGTCCTCGAGGTCCTGATGAACCTCTTCGAAAATCGGAGAGGTTTCTTAAAACATTGACGAGGAGAAGGAGTGTGAGCCGACCTTCGACCCAAACGAAGAACCTGCCGGTTCTTCTCCAGCCAGTTCTCCCCTTCGGGAAGTGCAGTCTCCTGAAATTCGAAGAACGCTGATGTGTTCTTCTCTTGTCTCCATGACTCTGTCATATCGACACTCCCAAGAGCGTCTGCAATGAAAGCCGATGATCTCTCGAGAGCCAAGATATTTTCATCTTATGCTGACAATCTCAGATCCCGTGACCGCAATATTTTTAAAAAAGGGTTTTCCGGGTGGATCCGGTAGATGGTAGATAGGTCCTCTACCTGCAGCTTTCGCCATGCTGGGAGAGGTCAAGGCCGACATACTCCTCCTCCTCACTCACGCGGAGTCCTATCGTCCGGTCAATACCAATTGCAAGGATGTAGGTCACGACAAATGCGTAGACGGTGACAACAACGGCACCGATCACGTTTGCGGTGAACTGGTGGATATTCCCTTCAAGAAGACCGGAATAACTGCAGACCGCTGTTGTTGCAAAGATCCCGGCGCAGATCGTGCCGAAGAAACCACCCACTCCGTGCACTGCCCAGGCATCAAGACTCTCGTCCATACCGCTCTTGATCCGCCAGAGCATTGCCTTGTAACACAGAATGCCGGCAACTGCCCCTATCAGGACTGCCATCAGCGGGGTCACGTAACCGGCCGCAGGAGTGATGGTACCAAGGCCGGCAACCGCCCCGGTCACCATCCCCAAGGAACTCGGTTTGCCTTTGATCCAGCTCACTACCATCCACGAAAGTGCGCCCGCTGCTGCAGCAGTGTTTGTGACAACGATTGCATTGACTGCCATCCCGTTTGCTGCAAGGGCACTGCCGCCGTTGAACCCGAACCAGCCGAACCACAGCAACCCTGCCCCAAGGAGGGTCATCGGGATGTTATGGGGCTCCATGGAGTACTGGCCGTATCCTGCACGTTTCCCGATCACGAGAGCGAGGGCAAGGGCAGCGAACCCGGCGCTGATATGAACAACCATGCCCCCGGCAAAATCAATGACCCCAAGTGATGCAAGCCAGCCGCCGCCCCAGACCCAGTGAGCGATCGGGTCGTACACGAACGTTGACCAGAGGAGCGTAAAGAGAACAAACGAACTCAGTTTTACCCGTTCTGCGAGGCCCGACGTAACAATCGCAACCGTAACTGCAGCAAAGGTCAGCTGGAAGATCATGTAGAGCAGTGGCGGGTACCCTGCAGTCCCCGTGTTCATCCCAACCCCGTTCAGTCCGAGGTTCCCGAGGTTCCCTATAAAGCCGCCTGCGTCCTGACCGAACGCGAACGTGTACCCGATCATGATCCACTGAATGCTCACGAGCGCAAACGCGATGAATGAGAGACTGATCATCGATATAAAATTCTTTTTCCGTACAAGGCCGCCGTAGAAAAATCCTACGCCCGGTGTCATCAGCATCACAAGCGCAGTTGCTGTGATGAGCCAAGCTATGGTTGAATTGCCATCCGCTACCATATGTCTTCCCTGTTCTCTATCAGTATGCTGACTCCCGCACCCCGTTACCACACGGAGATGCGGCTGAAATATTTTTACAATTACCAGAATTTTTGTATGACTGGATACTACATAAAATGGAAGGAAAATATGTTCTTTAGTATTTAGATTTTTTCATTTTTCAAGGAGTTGAAATCCAACCCAATCGTCCGGCTGATCGGGAAGAACACCATCAGGTAATTTCATAACCTGTCGTGCCCTACGGTTCGATTATCCGGACTGGATGACATACCCGCTCTTGTGGAGTACTGAGGCAACAATGCTGGAAAAAATTGACCTGACAAAAACCGTGAGCGATAAAGAGTTCAATGAGGTCCTTCCCAAACTGAAAGCGCGACTTTCAGTTCTCCAGCGGACACTTCGTGACAGGGGGATACCGACAATTATTGTCATTGACGGGTGGAATACCGCGGGAATTACCATGTCGACCCATTCAATCATCCAGTCACTCGATCCCCGGGGGTTCACTCTTCATGCGACAGGGAGGCCTACGGAAGAAGAGAAGGACCGTCCGTTCATGTGGAGTTTCTGGATACGGACGCCCGCCCGGGGCCGAATCGCGCTCTTTGCGCGGAGCTGGTACAGCAGGGCGATAACGACAGAGATGCAGAAACCCGGTTGGAAAAAATCCCTTGAAGGCAAGACCGGCCCGATAAATAATTTTGAGCGGACTCTCACCGATAACGGTGCAGTCATCCTCAAGTTCTTCCTGCATATTGACAAGGCGGAGCAGAAACGGCGACTGGAGGAGAGGGAACGCAACCCTCTCACGGCCTGGCTTGTCACCCCGCATACCTGGAATATCCACTATCATTATGACGACTCGCTCCCCTATATCGACCAGTTCCTTGAGAAAACGGATACGGTATATGCGCCCTGGCACGTAATCGAAGCACATGACAGGAACTATGCGATCCTGAAAGTTTACTCAACACTGGTAAAAATCCTTGAAAAACAGACCGAAGTTGTCAAAGACGCCAAATCCAAAAGAGAGAAACAGAAGGAGATCCTCCTCCCGAAAAAGAACCCGGTGAAGAGGAGATCCATTCCTGAAAATACCTGCACCAAAGAAGAATGCCAGCAGACGCTCAGCAATCTCCAGATCGAGATGCTCGAACTTCACTACCTCATTTTCAAACGGAAGATCCCGCTCATCATCATGTATGAGGGCTGGGATGCGGCAGGAAAAGGCGGAAACATCACCCGTATTGCCCGCTATATGAACCCGCTGGGCTATGATGTCATCCCCATCGCAGCACCGGACGAGACCGAGAAGGACCACCATTATCTCTGGAGGTTTGTCCGGCACTATCCAAGAGCAGGGCATGTCGCCATCTACGATCGCAGCTGGTACGGGAGGGTGCTTGTCGAACGGGTCGAAGGTTTCTGCTCACCTGCCGAATGGCAGCAGGCCTACCGCGAGATCAACGACATGGAAGCCGATTACGTAAATTCCAGCGGGGGAGGCATCGTCAAGTTCTGGCTGGAGATCAGCAAAGAAGAGCAGCTCAGGCGGTTCCAGCAGCGGGCAAACGATCCTGAAAAGATCCACAAAATTACCGAAGAAGACTGGAGGAACCGGGAGAAATGGGACCTGTACGACGAGGCCATCGACGAGATGCTGGCACGGACGAACACGGAGATCGCCCCATGGACGGTCATCGAGTCCGATGACAAATGGTATGCCCGGGTCAAAGCACTGGCAACCGTCATCGACTGCGTGAAAAATCTTCTCTGAATATCCGCAGGTCAAAAACCCCGGTGGAGTCCGTACTTTCCTGCATTCAGGATCACTTCCCGGAATTCGCCGGGCGTGACACAGCGACAGAGGGACGCATCCGGAAAAACTCCGCACATCCCCGCTGTGTGCCAGGCCGGGTGGTACTGTGTCATGATGTTCACGTAGGTATCCGTTGAGATCTCGTCCGCGATCCATTTCAGTATCCCGTCACTTCCCGCTCGGTAATCGGGAAGCACGAGGTGCCGTACGATCAGCCCCCTGACCGCCACACCGTCCTCAATGACCAGGTCCCCGACCTGCCGGTGCATCTCCCGGATCGCTGCTTTCATGATACGGACATACTGCGGGGCATGGGAAAGGGCCGATGCTGTCCTATCGTCCCCGTACTTGGCATCCGGCATATAGATATCAACCACCCCGTCAAGGAGCCGCAATGTCTCAACCGCATCATATCCCCCGCTGTTGTAGACGAGCGGGATCTCAAGCCCTGATCGTACTGCGATCCCGATGCTCCTGATCAGCTGGGGTACGATGTGGGACGGGGTTACGATGTTGATGTTGTGGCAGCCCTGCCGCTGGAGCTGGATCATCATGGAGGCAAGGGTCTCAACTGAGACCTCCCGCCCGTCCCCGCACTGGCTGATAGCATAGTTCTGGCAGAATTCACATGCAAGGTTGCAGTGGGTGACAAAGATGGTACCGGATCCCCTCAGACCGACGAGCGGGGGCTCTTCACCAAAATGCGGGCCGGAACTTGCGATAACCGGAAGGAGCCCGGTCCCGCAGAACCCCCTCCCGTCACGGGTGCGGTCGACCCTGCATTCGCGGGGACAGACCGTGCAGCTTCTCAGCAGCGCGAAGGCATGGTCAGCCCGCTCTTCGAGCTCCCCGGATTCATAAAGGGCAAGGTATCCCGGTCTTCCCATGTCGTTCACCGCAATACGCTACCGGAACATGATAAACAAAATCGCAGGGCATATCAGGTCAGGGCATGGGTTTATGCTATCATGTCGGTATGATCACGCCGTTCTGTGCTTTTACGAACCGTACAGACTCACAGGTCTGTTCTGTAATCCTGTCAACCTCCATGGCCTGCTCGCACTCTAGGATCTCGTCGAGGGCGGCGGCCGTTGCCGGCATCCGGGGGACAGCATGGCAGGCAAGATCACCAGGGCGAGAATCAAACGTCCCGATCCTGCGGGCAAGCCCGATTGTCTCTTCCTTGTCATAGGTAATAAGGGGACGGAGGACCGGTACGGTGACCGCCTGGGAGATCACGGACAGGTTGGCAAGGGTCTGGGATGCGACCTGCCCGAGGTTCTCCCCGGTGACAATTGCCCGGGCCCCTTCCTTTTGCATCAGCTGTGCCGCTACCCGGTGCATGAACCGTTTGCAGATCACACAGCGGTAGCGTGCGGGAGTCCGGAGCCGGTGCATCTTGTCAAAGAGCGGTTCGCTGTCGGCAATTATCATCGAAAGTTCGTAACCGGGACACCAGAGTGAGAGTCTGCGGTGGTTCTCGGTTGCAGCAGGGGTGACATCGCAACCCGCCCACCGCCCGGCATCAAGGTGCAGGTGCGTGATTTCGCACCCCCTTTTCATAGCAAGCCACGAGGCGACCGGGGAGTCAATGCCCGCAGACAGGAGGACGAGGACCCGGCCCTGCGTCCCCCATGGCAGTCCCCCGGGGGCTTTGATCCGGGAATCATAAACCAGTCCGCCAACATCACGGCATTCCACAAAGATCTCATACTCCGGGCAGTTCAGATCGACCCTGAGGCCGGGGACCCGGTCACAGATGGCAGAACCGATCAGCGTCCCCAGCTCCTGGCTGGTCAGCCCTTTTTTCAGCTGGCGCCTGGCCCTGACGGCAAAACTCATGCCAGCTGACAGAACTCCGGAAGCGACAGTTACTGCTGCAGCAGTGAGGTCTTCCGGACTGCTGCCTGTCCGGGTGCAGATGCTGACATCAACAACCCCGAACACGCGTGAAACGATCCCGGCAATTTTTTCCGGCTGGTCCCCGAAGATGAGTATGCGGCCGCGGGGAGTCTCGTAACGGGCAGAGAGCCCGTTGGCGGAAAGTGCACTACGGATGTTGCGGAGGAGCATGCCGATAAAGTGGTATTTGACCGGTTCGCTCTTGAGGAACAGCTCCCCGTACCTCACCATAACCGGATTTTTTACGCCCCCTGCGCTGCAATCATCAGCTGCTGCCATGTTCTCTGTACTGTATAAGATTCAAGGGAGATAACCATTGGCGGCAGTCCCGGTATGCCGGGGGACACCGGAACAGGTTCTTCCGGTTTTTCCTCTACCGGATGGTACGGACAACAAAATCCTTTAATCACGAGAGGGAATAGTGTACTGAAATGGCGAAAAAGGCGAGCAAAAAAACCGAAGAGGAACCGCTCAAGTTGTTCTACATCTTTTACAACCAGGAGCGCTGGGACAACTGGCTGAAAACACTTCAGGAATCAAGTTTCGAGATCGACCCGAAGAGCGAGGAACTCCCGGAGGGGTTCCGGGTGCTGGACAGTTTCTCCGTTGATATCACCCTTGAGATTCTGAAGATCATCAGACTCTACCAGAACAAGCGCTTCGGCCGGGAGGAGACGCTGGACAAGCTCTCCCAGGTGGAAGCGATTGTCATGTCGGCTGCGCCGGAAGGCGATCTTGAAGAGATCGTCGAGATCCTTCAGCTCCCGAAGCTCGTGCTCTTTGCCGGGAGCCGGAAGTACCTTGAGGGAGGTTTTGAAAAGGATATCAAGACCCTCGTGAAAAAGGGAAGGGATCAGATAGAAAAAGATATGGAAGCCGCACTCGAGTCAGCAGCCAGCATAGGAGCAAGTGTTATTGACGGTGCGGCCTGCTGCGGGAAGTACGTGAAGGATGATCTCGAGAACCCGACACTCTTTGACGAGTGGCTCATCGAATGCGAGCGCATGAGCGATGCAATCGCTTCTCTGAAGAACTTCGATGAGTCGACGGGAGAAGACGATTGATTGCCGACCGGGCACGGTTCCGTCACGCGAAAAAACTTGAACGGCTCGCCGGCTACCGCCTTCCCGAGCTTGCGTTCTCGGGAAACATGCTCGAGACCCTCTGCTCGCGGCTCAACTACGATGCGCTCGACTTCGCGGTGAGGGAGCAAATCCTTGCATTTTTCAATGATTTCCTGCGCTGTGAATGCAGGGAATCCCCGCTCTGTGGCTGTCCCGAAAAAAAATTTGCCCGGAAAGTGATCGAACTTCGCGAGAACGGGCTGGACCACCGGCAGATCGCGGCGTTCCTGCTGGATGAATATGGCATCGAAGTCTTTCCGGCAGATATCCTTTCCTTTCTTGAAGAGTCCGTGCATGTGCTCGAGGCCATCTCGGACGTGGCCCGGCTGAAGGGCAGGGACGGGCTGGCGAAAAAGACCGATGATACCATTCGCCTGATAGAACGGTAATGGTTCCCACCGGGCGAACGCAGGACGTTTTCTCTACGCGCCATTCACCGGGTTTTCTTTCTGTCTGTACATCCCCTCGGGTTTGCACGACTAGCGGAAGTGTCGTTTGTAATAATCCACGAGCGCCTTGTCGGCGATCTGGCGGGTCTCGGCATCGACCCGGATAAAAAAGTATTCCTCGTCCTGGACACGTACAAAAACCCCTTCACCGGACTTTTTTATCTCCAGCCAGCAGAGTGTCGTATCCTGAATTTTCGGGAACTGAATACGGATGAATTCATTCATGTTATGAAAAATTTCCGGTGGCAGGTATTTTCGTATAACTTCGTCGACGATCATCCTGCGGTAACCGTCCGTTGTCGGGTCCTTCAGTTTCGAATACTCGGCTTCTATCCCGGTGATCTCGTTCCTCATGCCCGTTTTGTTCTCTTTTATTCCGATGATGAGGTTCCCTCCTTCGGTATTGAGGAAACCTGCAATGGTCTTTGCGACAATAAATTTGGAGGTATCCCTGCCGAACTTGTGTACTTCCCGCGATTCACTGGATGAGATATCCGCTTTGGTAAAAGATTTGCTCCAGAGCGTGCTTGTCTTATATTCGACGAGCTCGTTCTCGCCTTCCGTGACGAGACGGTGAAACTCTTCACCGCCCGGGGAACCGTTATTTTCCGGCAGTACGGCACGGGCGTTGCCCGGGGATCGACTCGTTTTACCCTGTTTTTCGTTGTCAGTGAGGATCGTCCGGAAACACGAGTACGCCTTCGCAAAATCCTCATTATCCGGTTCGAGCCTCACCGCCTCCCGGTATTCATGGAAGGCATCAACAAGCAGGCCTTTGATGACAAAAGCATCTGCCAGTTTCTTGTGGACTTCTGCATCTTCAGGATCGAGTCGCAGGGCAGCCCGGTATTCCGAGACTGCATCGTCCGCAAAATTGGAGATAAAATAGATATCTGCCAGTTTCCAGTGAAATGAGGGATTTTTCGGGTAGATGAGCAGTGCTTCGCGGTAATTTTCCACAGCCTCGTTCAGCAGACCTTTCTCAAAAAAGATCTGGCCGAGGATACTGTACGGGTGCGCACGTGAGAGCGTAACTGCATCATCGTTCCGGGCTGATGGTTCCAGGCCGGCAAAAATTTCGGTGCATTGCCGGAAGAATTCCCGGGTCTCGGAAAATGACCGTTTTTTCTGGAACATGGAGAGGATCTGTTCCGAGAAGTGGTACAGCATTCCCGGTTCCCTACGGATTGCCTCGTAAAGAAGCGGTACCGCCTCAGGAAACCGGTCCTGTTCCATCAGCACGAGCGCAAGCCAGTACCTCGAATTGCCATCGAGCGGATTTTTTTTAATCGCACGGGAAAACTCTTCGATTGCCTCATTATGCAGGTTTTTTCCGAGCAGGGACCGTCCCAGGTAATGGTGAATTCCGCTGGTTTCCGGGTCCTGATCGCAGACTTCCCTGAACTTCTGGATTGCCTCATCGTACTCCCTGTTCTGGAGACAGAGGAGCCCTTCATCAAATCTGGATTGAATCGTATCCGGCATCGTGTAATCCTCTCAAGCAATCCTCTTCTTCCTGACCCGCGGGCCGACCGGGGAAAACGTGCGCTTGAATCCGTTACAGGGTAAATTCCTGTCAGGTGCGCATGCAACCCGTTCTCCTGACATTTCATTACGATGCCAATCTATTAGAAATGTATCGGCAGAAGCGCTGGAGAAGAATAAAAGAGAGGTAAGCCTGTTAAGGGACCTGGTTCAGGAAAAATTTCCGGGGCCCGTGAAACGGGGAGCTCCCGTTACTGAACGATTCTCGTGGTTTCCGGGTGAATTCTTATTCATGTCCGTTTATCCGGAGCCACAAGAGCACCAATCTCTGAAAAATGAAGTGCCCGGCTTCGCCCCGTGGTGCACCCATGCCCGCACCCTCACATCCACAATCCCAACAGCCGGAACGCGATACCTCCGAGCCCGATAGCCAGTACGATCTCGGTGAAGGAGATCGCAAGCGACCGTTTCCACCCGAACTCCGAGGCGAGCACGAAGATGACCGATATGCAGGGGATATAGAGCATCGAGACGAGTGCGATGACGATGAGCTGGACCGGAGTGAGGAAAGCCGCGAAGTTGGTAGACCCGAAGAGCACCGCGAGGGTGAGGATGGTGAGTTCCTTTCTCACAATGCCGAAGATGAGGGTGATCCCGACGATGACGGGCAGGCCGAGCCAGAAGACCGTGATGGGCGCGAGGAGATTGTTGACCGGGTTGAGCAGGCCGACCGCGTAGAAGACCTGGATCGCGGCGCTCCCGATGATATATGCGGGAAAGACAAACCAGATGAGAGACTTTGTCCGCGCCCATGTCTGCTTTGCGACAACTGAGGCTGAAGGGACATGGTAGTCCGGCATCTCCATGATCAGCCCGACCGACTCGCCCGGTACTATTTTAAAGGCGATCCTCCCGACAATGATGATGAGGAGAATGTCAAACGCATAGAGCGCGAGCGCCCACCAGATGTTCACGAATTTACCGACGAGGCCGAGGATGACAACCGTCCGTGCCGTACAGGGGATGAGGGTGACCAGAAACGCAGCGAGCAGTTTCTGCTTGGGCGATTCCATGATCCGGCAGGAGAAGCAGGCAGGGACGTTACACCCGTAGCCAAGGATGAGGGGAATGACCGCCTTGCCGTGAAGCCCCAGCTTGTGCATGCCCCGGTCGAGCATCACGGCGATCCGGGTGAGGTAACCGGAGTCTTCCATCACCGCGAGGAGGAGATAGAACGGCAGGACGTACGGAATGACCAGCGTGACTCCCGCGACAAATCCCGAGAACGCGCCGTTCCAGAGGATGCCGGCGACCGGGCCGGTGATGACCGGTTCGTACGGCCCGATCTGCACGAGGATCGTCTGGATAACGTCGGAGATACGGGCACCGACGACAAAGGTCCATACGAGCAGTCCGCCTATCACGAGAAAGACCGCGAGGTACCCGAGGAGTGGGTGGAGGGCGACACGGTCGAGCCGGTCGGTCAGGGACTTTTTCTGCGGCCCCTCCGATATGGGATACATCGTGATCACTTCTGCCGCGATCCGGTCTGCGACCTGGTACCGCTCCGCGCTCATTACCACGCAGACCGATTCGCCATGCATCGTCTCGATCTCCCCCGCGAGCCGGTCGGCCATGCCGACGATAGCCTGGTCCTGCTCCTTCACAATCTTCACCATCGCGGGGTCGCGTTCGAGGAGCTTGATGGCAGTGAACCGTACGGGATAGGGAATGGTCAGCTGCTCAAGCCGGGGAACAAGTTTTTCGATCCTTTCCTCGATCTCCTTCCCGTACCGGAGGATAGGGGGTGTCGGGCGGCGCTGCGCGAGATCGAGGATCGCATCGGTCAGCGTGGCGATCCCCTTGCCCTTGATCGCTACGGTCGGGACGACCGGGACGCCAAGGAGTTCGGCGAGTTTTTCAGTGTCAATGGTGATCCCTTTCTTCTCCGCGAGGTCGATCTGGTTGACCGAGATGAGGAGTGGCGGGGCGAGTTCGAGGAGCTGGATGGTAAAGAAGAGGTTCCGCTCCAGCGCCGAAGCATCGATGACGTTGACTACCGCATCCGGCTGTTCGAGGGCGATGAAGTCGCGGGAGACGAGTTCCTCCAACGAGTAGGTTGAGAAGGAGTAGATGCCGGGCAGATCGATGATCCGGATCCGGTGCCCTTTGTACTGGAGGAGACCTTCCGCACGCTCGACCGTCTTCCCCGGCCAGTTTCCGATGATCTGGTCGACACCGGTGAGCTGGTTGAATGTCACGCTCTTCCCGACGTTCGCGTTGCCCGCGAGCGCGATGGTGTATTCGGCGTCTTTGATCTTGGTCTCGCCTTTTGGCGGGCAGGCCTTACACTCCCCGCATCCGCTCATGATCGCCCGGCCCGCGGCGCATCGACAAAGATGTTCTCGGCGATGGCGTGGTCGATGGCAAGTTTTGTCCGCCTGACGAAAACCTCGACCGGCCCGTTCATGGGGGCCTTCCGCGTCACCGATACCGTCGTCCCGAGCGTGAGCCCGAGATCGGAGAGGCGCTGGATGATCCTGCAGTCCCCTCGGATGAATGCGATCTTTCCCTTGTCCTCGGGGCCGAGGTCCGTGATCGGGATGATCTTCCGCTCCCGTGCAGCCGGGGTCTCTCCCGTTTCTGCTTCGGTCCTGCACTCGGCACAGTTCGTGATACCTTTGTCACACGGCCCGATCGGGCTCCCGTGCGGGCAGCGCGAAGGCGCGTCCAGCATCTTACAGAGGGCACACTCGGTCTCTTCTGAGATGGTGTGCTCCATCTTGCACGCCTCATCGTGCACTTTCTCCCGGTTGATCTTGAGGACATCGGTCAGGAATACCTCGAGGAGCCGGTGGCGGCGCTTGATCCTCTCCGCAATCGTCCTGCCCGCTTCCGTCAGTGTTGCACCCTGGTACGGCTCGTACTGGACGAGCCCTTTCCTCTCGAGGTTCCGGAGGGACTCGGTGACGCTTGCCGGGGCAACGTCTAGGCATTTTGCTATCGCAGTCGTCTTCGCTGAACCGTCCATCTTCTGAAGGTCATAGATCGACTCGAGGTATTCTTCCATATGTTCCTGCGCCATCGTACCAGATATTTAGGATGTCCTAAATAAATAAAGATTGAGGTCAAGCTAAAAATGCGGATACCTTCGCCACAATCCCTCAACACGGGAACAGAACCGGTGCCCGCCCAATAAGGGGCCCACTGATTAAACCACCCGCGATATCTCCTGCGTCATATAAGAGATCCTGTTTTCTCCGGCCCTTCGGCACAATCCGGTTATCCACTCTTCAATCCAATCGGAAGGAATAAAGAATCCAGAAAATGAACATATTCTGGTCTTTGTGAGACCCACAAGAATACCATAAAATAATTCGGGAACGATTATGCTTTCATTAAAAACCAGATGGGATACCCGTTATCGGGTAGCGGCGGTTATTCTGTTTTTTATGGCCATTGCCTTTCTTCTCCGTCTCATTCCTGCGCTGTTCGTCAGGGATTCAGGTTTTTTGTACACCTATGACACGGACGGATGGTATACCCTCCGCCAGATCGAGGTGATGGTGCACCATTTCCCGCAGTACAACTGGTTTGACCCCATGACTGCATATCCCACCGGGAAATTTATCGACTGGGGACCGCTCTACCCCCTTATCGCTGCACTTTTCTGCCTGATCGGCGGGGCGACATCACAGGCCGCGATCGTTTCTGCGGCCGGCTGGGTATCCCCGATCATGGCCGCGCTCATGGTCCCGGTGGTGTACTGCGTGGGAAAGACGATCTGGAACCGGCAGGCCGGGATCGTTGCTGCCGGCCTTGTTGCGGTGATATCCTACCACTATTTCTTCCTCTCGTCCTATGGCCTGATCAGCCACCACATCGCCGAAGTTCTCTTCACCACGATATTTTTGCTGCTCTACCTCTCTGCCATCGTGTATTCACGAACTCACGGGCTGGACTGGAGAGATCCCAGCACCGTCTCTGTCCCGATCCTGCTGGCCGCTCTTGCCGGTCTATGCTGGTTCTTCGCACTTCTTGCATCGCCGACTGCGATCCTGATGCTTGTGGTGATCGGCATCTCCACTCTCGCCCAGTGCATTCTGGATCACGGTGCCGGCCGTTCATCCGGAGACCTTCTGATCGCAAACGGGATCTTCCTCTCGCTCTCTGCCGTGCTCCTGGTTCTTTTCGGGTTTCATGCGACCGGAATCTCGATCACCCGATATTCGCCCGGGCTCGTGTATATCCACCTTGCACTGATTGCGGAAACCGTTGTGCTCTTTCTCCTTTCTCGCGGGTTGTATGGCAGGAAATTGCCGTACCTGCTCAGCCTTGTAGTCCTCGGGGTTGCAGGCTGTGCGGGAATCCTTGCGTATCCACCGTTTACCGGGATGGGGCAACAGGCCTTTGAGCTCGTGTTTGGCTCCATGCAGTTCTCGGTGGGTGTCGTTGAAACACAGCCCCTCACCCTGCCGCTGGCATGGGACTACTTCGGGCTCTCCATTCTCCTTACCGCGGGCGGGTTCCTGGTGCTGGGATATTCTATCCTGAAAAAACCGAAGGCCGAATGGATCTTTCTTTTGATCTGGTCGGTCGTGGTGCTCCTGTTGACCATCAAGTTCCAGCGGTTTGACTATTACAGCACGGTCAACATCGTGCTCTTAAGTGCCATCTGCATCACGGAGCCCTTCCGCTGGCAGGATGCCGGCGTGAAGGCAAAGATCTCTTCTTTTGTATCCCGCATTGACCCGACCCCGCCAGCCACTTCAGGTGCAGGAGACCCTCAGGGAAGACTGTCGGGTGCTCCTGAACGTTCAGGGAAGAAAAAGAGGATCCCCCGTTCCCGGGATGACCGGTATGCCACCGGGACGCTTAAGGTCCTCTGCCTGGCACTGGTTCTTCTCCTTACCGTGGTTCTTGTGGGCGTTTCCGTGTACAGGGATCTCGATCAGGGACTCCGCACGCCGGATCACGAACTGTCTCCCGACTGGATCGAATCGCTCATATGGCTGGGAAATGCCACGCCTGCTACGGGAGTCGACTATTTCGGGGAGTATCCGTCTTCCGGCTATGTTTACCCCGACGGCTCGTACGGGATCCTGGCAACATGGGATGCCGGCCACTGGATCACCTTCTTTGCGCACCGGATCCCGATCACCAACCCGTTCCAGGACAACCTTGCTGGCAGCAACGGTGCTGACGCGTTCTTCCTTGAGCAGAACGAGTCCCAGGCAGATGCGATCCTGGAAGGACTCGGCGGGCGGTACGTTATCGTCGACTCGACCCTCGCGGTGGACAAATTCACGAACCTTATCCCCTGGGCGAGCGATTCGACCGATATTTCGCCCTACATCACGTGGTTCATGGTCCCGGAGCCTGGCAACACCAAAAACCTGGACAAGGTCCACCGGTTCAACGACGGGTATTTCCAGACTGTGGTCTCCCGTCTCTACAACTTTGACGGATCCCTGACCACACCTGCGAATGCGGAGTATATCCGGTACGGGATCCGGCAGGTGCCTGCGGCGGGGGAATCCGCAGGGGACGTTAACGGGTATGCGAGGGTTATCTCAGCCGATACGCCGGTCGACATCTCCTCGGGGACCGGGAACCTCACGTTCATACCGGAGGGCCAGGCACTCTCTGCATCGGGATATGCCGGCCTCTATTCCAGTCTCCCGTACGAACCGGTCGCGACCGTCCCTGCCCTGAAACATTACCGGCTCGTCCACGAATCACCGGACAATGCGTCAGTCGTGGCATTCCCCGAGTCGGACAGCGTCCCGCTTCCCGGTATAAGATCGGTCAAGGTGTTCGAGTATGTCAAAGGGGCACAGATAGCCGGTGACGGGATCATCGAGGTTCCCGTCATCACCAACACAGGACGGACCTTTGTCTACCGCCAGGCAGGTGAGAACGGTCTGTTTGTCGTGCCGTATTCCACGTCGGGTTCACCCTACGAGATCAGGGCGACCGGGCCGTACCATATCCTCGGAACAGACCGCTACATCAATGTCACCGAGGACGATGTGATGCAGGGTAACCGGGTTTCGGGATAGGTCTTTTTCAGCCTGCCATTCCTGCCTCTGCGATTTCGGCACTGGGACCGGATTGAGCTATCTCTTTAAGAGATCTCTTACAGTTAGGATACGGATCTCTGCTCGTGAGCCGGTCTTTCAATCCTGTTTTGCAATCACCGACCGGTAATACTCCTCGCACTCTGCCGCGATGGGATCCCAGTCGTATGCTGCTGCAGTTGCGATACAGGCTTCGCGCATCTCTCCCTGGTGCCCGAGCGCCCAGCGGATCTTTTCTGCACAGTCCTCTGCGGAAAGGGACGAGAGAAACCCGGTTCTCTCCGTGATGAGATCCCGGACTGCGTTTGCCGGGTGGTCTACGGTCACGACCGGCAGTCCGCACGCGAGCGCTTCGAGGGCGGTGATACCAAACCCTTCCCGGGTCGAGGGAAGCACGAAGACCCTGGACGACCGGAAGAGCGCAATAAGCTCCCGGTGGTCTTCACAGAAACTTTTCAGGATAATAGAATCGCCGAGATCGCGTACCCGGACAAGTGTCTCGATCCGCTTCTGCTCCGGCCCGTTGCCGATGATAAGAACCTTCAGGTGAGGAAACTGCGGAATGAGCAGCGCCGTGGCCTCGACGAGGAGATCCACGTGTTTTTCCCGGATCAGCCTCCCGGCAAAGATGAGATCGGATCTCACCGCAGGAAGTTGCGTTGCGGCGATCCCTGCGAGGTCAGTTCCGTTGGGAATAACGACAGGACGCAATCCGGGAGACCGGTGCCGGAGCCGCCCCGCGGTTGTTTCCGATACCGCGATGGTATCCGGCGTGATCCGGGAGACGAACCGCTCGGTGATCTTGCCAAACACTCCTTTATATCCCAGGTACTCGAACCAGTAGTCGGCCCAGACCTCGTGCCAGGTGATGACGAGCGGTGTTTTTCTGGTGATGGCCAGGAATTTTGCCGAAAGGCAGGAGAAGAAGGGGAACTGCTGGCAGTCGATGATATCGAACCGGTACCTTCCCAGGTGCGGGATGAGCCGGAGGCCGAAATTACACGCTTCTCCCACGGTCCTCTTCCCCCCTGCATAGAGGGGACGTGACGGGCAGACCCCATGCAGGATCACACGGTCGCGGATCAGGACATCATCCCCCTCCCAGTATTTCATGCCAAAGATGTGGACCTCGTGGCCCCTTTTTGCCAGCCGCACCGCCAGCTCCCAGACCCGTTTCTCCACCCCGCCTTTCACGTACGGGTAGATGACATCGTAGACAAAGGCGATCTTCATGGTGCCTGCCTAGGCATGGCCGTTGCTCTCGTTCAGGAGCATCATGCTCTGGAAGATGGCAAAGAGAAAGACCTGGATGCCGCTCACGATCAGGACCAGTGACACAATCGCCGTGGAGATCTCCGAGAGAAACCCAAACCCGACAGCGACCCACTGGATCAGGATATTGAGGCCGAGGATCACGCCACCCAGAATAAGGATGAGGCCCAGGACGAGGAATTTTTCCAGGCTGCTGTACTGCATGATGAGCGTGATGATGCCTGCTTTCCTCTCATACCCGTGGATGACCGAATAGGACTTCATCAGAAATGCGGTCAGGATCACCTGAACGCCGCCCATGATCATGATGGCGCCGACGATGAACGTGTGGAGGTGAGAGGACTCGACATTTCCCTCGAGAGCAAAGAAGGCCATCAGGAGGAGCCCGACCAAGGAGAAGAGCAGGCCCGGTATGGCAAGGAACGGGAGGGGTTTCATGAGCAGCACGAACCGGATGTGCCGCCAGCCGTCGGCAAAACTGTGTAACTTGGACGGCGCGATCCGGGGGTAATAACTGACCGGGACCTCTTCTGTACGCAGGCCTTCTTTTGATGCCATCACCAGCATCTCGGAGGCGAGTTCCATGCCCCCGGTCGTCAGGGTGAGCCGGTTGAGTGCATCGCGGGTGATCGCCCGGAACCCGCTGTGCGTGTCCGTGAAACGGGTATGGAAGATGTGATTGATCATCCTCGTGAGGAGCGGGTTGCCGATGTACCGGTGCAGGGGGGACATCGAGCCCGGGTGAATCGTACCCCGGAACCGGGATCCGATGACAAAGTCCGCGCCGTTGTTTAACGGTCCCAGGAGCAGGGGGATCTCGGAAAAATCATAGGTGTCATCGGCATCGCCCATCACGATGATGCGGCCCTGCGCGTGCCGGAACGCGCTCAGGTAAGCGTTGCCGTAGCCGTCTTTTTCCGGGCGGATGACCCGCGCACCCAGCGATTGCGCGATCGCCGGTGTCCGGTCGGCCGAGGAGTCGGCAACGATGATCTCGCCGCTGATATTGTTGTCGCGGAAGACGGCCTGGATCTTTTGTATGCAGTCACCGATGGTCCGCTCTTCGTCAAGGGCGGGGAGGATCACCGAGACTTCGACCGGGTATCCGCTGAGTGGGGATGTATTCATGGGTAGTCCTGTATGGGCTTGGAGGATGTATGAAAATAATGGTTGTTGCATTGAATAAAACCATGGGAAAAGACGGGGTCCTAAAAAAATGCCGGGTACGTTCCTGCAGGCGACGCGAACGTTCATGTGAGTGAAAGGACAAAGATATAGGATACGGGAAAATACCGGTTGTTTTCCGGAAGTACCCGGGTATGCATCGTCCGTTTTCCCATGCGGCGCAGGAAACCAGAATGAAGCGACTCTTGATTACCGGCATCAGCGGTTTTGTCGGGGGCCATCTTGTCTCCTACCTGGCAGACCACAACAACGGGTTTGAGATCCACGGCATCAGCCGTTCGAAACCCGCATGGGATTTTGTATCCCCTGCCCCCGGACTGCTCGATGGCCATCATTTCCACCAGGCAGACCTTCTCGATATTCCCTCCATCAGATCGCTCCTTGAAGAGGTAGCGCCGGAGTATATCATCCACATGGCCGCCCAGAGTTCCGTTGCCGAGAGCTGGAAAACCCCGGTCTTCTCATTCATGAATAACACCAATATCTTTTTGAACATCATCGACACCGTCCGCCTCAACGACAACGGGGCACGGGTGCTTTCAATTGGATCCTCTGAACAATACGGGATCGTTTCTGCCAAGGAGCTGCCATTGACCGAGGATACGCCGCAGCACCCTGCGAATCCCTATGCGGTTGCCCGTGTCGCCCAGGAGCAGCTGGCAAAAATCTATGCCGAAGGGTATGGCCTTGACATCTGCTGTACCCGTTCCTTCAACCACTGCGGCCCCGGCCAGAGCGACCGGTTCGTGGTCAGCGCGATCGTAAAACAGTTCGTGCAGATTGCCCATGGCCTCCAGGAACCCGTGATCCATATCGGCAACGGGTCCATCGTGCGCGACTTTGTCGATGTGCACGATGTGGTGGCCGCATATAATCTCCTCCTCACGAAAGGAAAACGCGGGGAGATTTATAACGTGTGCAGCGGCACGGGCCGGACCATAGGGGAGATCGTGACCCTGCTCTCGGAGATGAAGGGAATCAGGGTCACGGTGCACGAGGAACTGGCAGAGATCCGCCCGATCGACAATCCCCGGATCATCGGGAGCAACCGGAAGATCCGGCGGGATCTGGGCTGGAGACCGGTAATCCCGTTCGAGCAGAGTCTCCTGTCCATCTATGATTACTGGGATCACCGCATCCGTCAGGAATTATCATCAGGGAAAAAATGATGGGTGCATCCGCTGCGGGGAACTCCTGACGTTTTCCTAGAGTCTCTTCTTTACGAGGACATAGACCCGGGAATGCAATCTGTTAATAGGACCAAAGTCCAGTAAGCTGTGAAATGACACTGCAACGGAGCACTACTGGATGGTTTCTGGCAAACGTTGCATCGTCGGTTCTTAATTTCATTGCAGTCGTCTTTTTTTCAAGAGTACTCGGGGCAGCCATTCTCGGGACATATTTCATGTTCTTTTCATTGGTTCAGGTTTTGAATTACATAGGTAACGGGGGGCTTTCCGGTGCCACTATCAAGCGTATCAGTGAAGGAAACAAGAGTCCATCCCTCCTCGGCGCTTCATTTCTCATGAGATCGGCTTTTTTTTCTGTGATCGCAGTGGGCATAATTCTCTGTCATAATCAACTCACCAGCTTTTTGCAGGGGGATTTCACGTACCCCCTTATCATTATCCTGTTCCTTCTCCAGATATCCGATCTTATCCGTGAGGTATTACAGGGCATTCACCGGGTTGGAATCAGCGCATGGGTGGATTTTGTTCAGCAGGCCGGGAAGATCGCAGCACAAGTGGGTCTTGTCGGCTATGGGATCATGGGCCTCATTGTCGGATTAATCACCGGAATTCTTGCATCAATCGGATGCGGGTATGCATATATCAGAATTACATTGTCCTGGCCGAAATATTCCGACATATCCGATCTCTTTCGTTTTTCCCGGTTTGCCTATGGGAATTCTGTGGGAGGTCTCGTTTTTGACTGGATCGGGATTCTGGCAATCGGTCTCTTTCTGGGAAGTACTGCCGCGGCAGTCTATGGTGTCTGCTGGAGCATCTCGGTCATGGTCCTGCTCTTCAGTCAGGCTATCGCGACTTCCCTGTTTCCTCAGGTCAGCCGGTTTCATACAATAAAGAATCAATCCGGGATACACGATACCCTCTCAATGTGCCTCTCGTACTCGCCTCTCCTGGCACTCCCCGCATTCTTTGGGGTAATTGCAGTTGGCAGCAGGTTCCTCTCCACCGTGTACGGACCGGACTTTTCCGCAGGAGCCCTCGTTCTGGTGGTTCTTATGGCAACACGGGTGATCCAGTCTCTCCAGATGGTGATATGCCGGACACTTGAGGGACTTAATCGACCGGATATTGAGTTCTGGATAACTCTTCTCACCGTCAGTATCAATTTACTATCAATGGTCTTCTTTATTCAATGGTACGGGGCGGTAGGTGGGGCACTCAGCTCGCTTATCACCATTTCCATATCCCTGATACTCAACGCATGGATGCTTCACCGCATTATCCCCATTGAAATGACCTCTCCTATTTTCTGGATTGCCGGAGCTGCAGTCGTGATGTTCATTGTTGTGCTGGCCCTTGTCAGGATATTTCCTCAGACCACCATCATATCTCTGGCAGGTATTATCCTGGCAGGAGTGGTTGTTTATGGGGGCATCATCTTCATGAACCGGGAAGCACGGGGATTAATTCAGGATCTGGTAATGAGATACAGCCCTTTGGAGGATCATTAATGATATAGTCAGCCTTTGCTCTCCTTTTTGGAGCAAATCAGATGATAACCATTTTCAAAAGATATAACTGTTGAAATTTCCCATTATGTGTGCGATAATGACACCTCTCACGTTGCGTCTCTTTTTCCCTGTATGCAACATTATTTCTTTCGATAGAGGGTTCTTGATCCGACCGAGTTTTTTTTTGGGAAAGCCCGGTGACCCCCCATGAAGATCGCGATCTTCCATGACTATTTTGGAGCTGTTGGTGGGGGAGAACGTCTCGTACTGACTCTTGCACGTGAACTGGATGCCGATATAATTACCACGGATGTCGACCGGAGATCCATTCACCAGATGGGATTTGATGATGTCAGGGTGCTCAGTTTAGGAGATCTTATTCACGTGGCCCCCTTCAAACAGATCCATGCATCGTTCAAGTTTGCGTTTTCCCGGTATCCTGAGTATGATTTTTATATCTTCAGCGGGAACTGGGCACATTATGCCTCACGTTGCCATAAACCCAATTTCTGGTACTGCCACACTCCGGTCCGGGCGTTTTATGATCTGAAAGAGTACGTTCTGAAACACCAGGAATCTCCGGTGCACCGGTTTATCGCGAGAATCTGGATCTCACTGCATTCCTGGTTTGATGAAAAATCAGTACTTCGTGTTGACAGGATTGTAACCAATAGCGAAAACACCCGGGGACGCATCGCCACATTTTACCATCGTGATGCATCAGTGGTATATCCCCCGGTTAATACGAAAAAGTATTATTATACCTATGAAACTTCTTACTGGCTCTCGGTCAACCGGCTCTACCCCGAGAAAAGAATCCCCCTCCAGATCGAGGTCTTCCGGAGGCTTCCCGGGGAACAGCTCAAAATTATCGGAGGATATAGTCAGGGTGATCATGCCGCAAAGAACCTCGGATATCTTGCACATCTCCCCCCAAATGTCGAGCTCCTTGGTTCGGTTTCCGATGAAGAACTGATCGGCCTCTATGCACGGTGCAAAGGCCTTATCTGCACTGCAATGGATGAGGATTTCGGGATGACTCCGCTTGAAGCGATGGCTGCCGGAAAACCGGTGGTTGCTGTACAGGAAGGGGGTTTCTCTGAATCCGTGATAGACACGGTGACCGGAAGGCTGGTTGAGGCGACTCCTGAGGGGATCATCGGTGGAATGCTGGAGATCGCTGAACGGGGAGGAGAGTATTACCGGGATGCCTGCCGCAAACGTGCGGAACTGTTCGATGTTCCGGTGTTTATCGGGAAAATCAGGGAGGTGATCCGTGATGTCAATACTCGATCAGATTCCTGATCGCCCGCGCTCACTGATTCGCAGGGTAATTCCCCTGCACGACGACTTTGTGAAACAGAGTTCGATCGTCTTTTCTGCATCGATGATTGCAAATATCTGCAACTATATTTACCAGATATTTGTCGGGAGGACCCTCGGTCCTGAAGCATATGGCGTTTTTGGGGCGTTGTTCGCAATTTTCTACCTGATCGGGGTCTTCACTGGAGCCATCCAAGCGGGCGTGGGGCTTTTCGTCTCGCAGTTCAAAGCCAATGGGGAAGAGGACCGGATCAATTCGTTTCTGCGACAGCTCATCATCAAATCGATTATGCTGGGGATCGCGGGATTCCTGATCTTTGCACTTATCAGTCCCTGGATTGCAGCATTCCTCAATATAGATTCTACATGGGAGATCGTCATAATCGGTACGGTTTTTCTCTTTACTTTTCTTCTTCCGGTGACTACGGGTGCATTGCAGGGGCTTCAGCACTTCAAAGCGATGTCGGCCCAGAATATTATTTCAACCGGCGGAAAACTTGCGTTCGGTATTATTCTGGTCGTTATCGGATTTGGTGTTTACGGAGCACTCGGGGCGGTAACGCTGGGAAGCTTCGCAGGGACCATCTATTGCCTGTATGTTATCAGGGCCAGACTGCGAAAAGGGGCAATCGGGAGTTCTCACAATTTTTCTGAGTTGTACAGGTATTCCGGACTGACGCTCCTTGTCGTATTCTGCCTGAATGTTCCTTCAAATCTTGACGTCATTCTTGTCAAGCATTTCCTTTCGAATTATGATGCCGGCCTATATGTATCTGCATCCGTGCTTGGGAAAATTGTCCTGTTTATGTCCGGTGCGATTGCGGTCGTACTGTTTCCAAAAGTTGCGGAACTGTATACGCACAACCAGGATACACGCCCCATCCTGAACCGGAGCCTGCTCCTGACCGGTGCGCTTTCCGGTATTGTCACGGCCGGTCTTATTCTCTTTCCCGGGATTGTGGGAGTACTCTTTGGGAAGGCGTATCTTGATGCGAAAACGATCACTATTGTCTATGCGATCATGATGTTTGCATTTTCCCTGACGACCGTGATCGCCCAGTATTCTCTTGCGATCCGGAATCTCCGCTTTGCCTATCTGTTGCTCGCGGTGACGGTTCTTGAGATGGCGGGAGTCTGGTTCATTCACGGTTCCGTACTCGAAGTTGCAGGTATGTTAATGGGGATGAATATCCTTCTCAGTATTGCCAGTTATTTCTTCGTTGTTTGGCGGAGACCTTCCAGTGACTGAACTCTCCCTTGTGATCCCGGCCTATAACGAACAGGATCGGATTTACCATACCCTCAAGGAGATTGAGAAAACTTTCAGTGCTCCCGCAATCGACTACGAGGTCATCGTGGTAGACGATGGATCAAAAGATGATACCTGTCTTGAAGTGGAGCGGGCAATTGAGGAGAATCCCCGGATAAAACTCGTCCGCCAGGAGAACGGAGGCAAGGGTTCAGCACTCAAACGGGGAGTCCCCCTCGCTACTGGCAGGCTGGTGAATTTTATCGATGCCGACCTGGACCTTCATCCCTACCAGCTCCATGAATATATGAGGATTATGGAAATAACCGGCGCGGATATCGTCATAGGATCCAAGCGGCACCCGGAATCCAGAGTCATCTATCCTTGGAAACGGAAAGTCCTGAGCCGGTGTTACCAGAGTCTCATCGGTGTCATGTTCAACCTCGATGTACGGGATACGCAGGTGGGGCTGAAGTTGTTCAAACGGGAACCGATCCAGCGGATTATGCCAAAGGTCATGGTTAAAAAATATGCATTTGATCTGGAAGTTCTGGTCAATGCTAAACACCTTGGGTACCGGATCGTTGAAGCGCCAATCGATCTGCATTTCCAGCGGATTACGAGCCGGATCCAATTTAAGGCAATACAGGATATTTTCATTGATACCATGGCAATTTTTTACCGGCTGCGGATATTGAAATATTACGACAAACACTGATCCTTTTCCTGGATATTCATTTCCCGGATAATCCCCGGGAGGAATGATCTTGAAGGGATACGTGAGCACGGTTATCCGTGTTTTTCTGTGTGATGTTCCCCCGTGAGAGATCCCGGACTACTATAATCCCCTGATTATCGACAGGAGCACATTCTGTTTGCAGGCATTGTTTTTCCGGAATCATTCTTTTCAAAGCAGCCTCGAAAAAATGTTTCGTGAGGTTTGCAAAATCCCGTGCGTTCTCAATCCCCCGGTGAAAAAGACCTGTCCTGGCGCAAGGTAATATCTCTCATCTTACGTGAATGTGCGAGGGGAGGTAGTTTCCCGTCTTCCGGTCCCGGGCCTTACCTGCCCGGGATCATCGTGTCCCCCCGCCGAATCCGGCCCCGAATCAACCTCAGATTCCCCGGTTTTCGATCCCGTTTTCAGGTTCCATCGGAAATGGTGTTCACGCCCTCGGAAAACATTGTTTTAAATGCGTTTTTTCCCGAACAAATCGTTTTAATGCTTTTTTGACCCTGCAATTTAGCGGTCTTCCAGCAGCCCCGGAAAACAGGATGATGATATGGTCGATTTCCGGGCTGATCGGCTACGGAAAGCCCCTTGGTACCCGTTTTTTGAAAAACGTCAAAAAACGCTTTATAACTGACTATTTTCGCAAATAACCGGATTATACGAGTTTTGATAGATTACAGGCACACAACACCGAACGAGGGCGATAACAATCAAAGTGAGTGATTCTCTCTTAAGATCTCCCAAGTTATCAACTCTGTTTCGATCCGGAGGTATCGTGGATTTCTCCAGTGCCTGAATATCGTTGAAAATTTTCATCTGCGCTCTACACTGGCAGCGCTATTTTCCTCTTTCATCACAATAAGGTAGGAACGGTGCTTCAAGCCCATGTTGTAACACATTGTGCGGGAAACCCTTTGTCTCTTTGGGAAATCCGAAATAAAAGCACCACCATTTATCATCTTCTGCGAAAAATAATGATACGATTCCCTGATGGTAATATCGTTTTGGTATTATTCTTCTCCTAGATATCCGTGGGTTGCATGAGAGCTTCGATCATCGTTCCATTCCAGAAAGATAACTCCTATCTCCGGGAGTGTATCGATCACTGCCTGGTTCTGGAGTATCCTGATTTTGAAGTGATTCTCCTGCCGGATGATGCGTTTGAGTTCCCCGACACCCGGGTACGCGTCATTCCGACCGGCCCGATCGGACCCGCAGAGAAAAGGGATATGGCGATCGGAATTGCGACCGGGGAAGTCCTCGCGTTCATCGATGATGACGCTTATCCCCGATCAGACTGGCTGAAAAATGCGATGCCGCTTTTCTCCGATCAGGTAGCAGCTGTCTGCGGGCCCGGCGTGACCCCTCCATCGGACGGAATACTCCAGAAAGCATCGGGAGCTGTTTTTGCATCCCTCCTTGGCGGAGGAAATATGACATACCGGTACATCCCGGGGCCTGCCCGCGAGGTTGACGATTACCCGAGCTGCAACTTCCTCATTAAAAAGGATGTCATGCAGTCACTTGGCGGGTTTGACACCCGGTACTGGCCCGGGGAGGATACGAAACTCTGCCTGGATCTCACGAAAAACCTGAAGAAGAAGATCCTCTATTCCCCGGATGTTTTTGTGTACCATCACCGGCGGAACCTTTTTGTCCCGCACCTCAGGCAGATTGGGAGGTACGCGGTGCACCGGGGATTTTTTGTCAGGAAATTTCCTGAAACTTCTTTCCGCCTGAGTTATTTTATCCCGACGATGTTCGTGCTGGGACTTCTTCTGGGCTGGCTTACATTCTTTATCAACGGGATCCTGTTTATGGTGTACCTCGGAGCGGTCGGACTGTATCTTTCAGGGACTATCCTCACGGCTGCGGCGGCAGCTATCCGGGATAAGGACGTCCATTTGTTCCTGCCGGTTTTTGGCGGCATCATTGCCACCCATGTCCTCTACGGGATCCTGTTTATCAAGGGGCTCGTCATCAGGAGGCTTGAACAATGAAGGTCGCCATAGGGTATCCCCCGCTCGGCGGGGAGAAAGGCGTGCCTCTGCTTTCCCAGAACCGGCAGTTCCAGTGGTTCTGTGAACCTACGTATATCTACCCGATGGTCCCAGCCTCCGCCGCGACACTTCTGGACCGGCATGGCTTTGACGTTGCATGGCTTGACGGGATCGCAGGCGAAAATACGTATGAGCAGTGGTTCTCACGGCTGGAACAGGCATCGCCGGATATCCTTGCCCTTGAAACGAAGACTCCTGTTGTCAGGCGCCACTGGGAAATTATCAAGGATATCAAAGAACGGCTGGACTCTAAAATCGTTCTCATGGGCGACCATGTGACTGCGTTTCCCGAGGAGAGTCTGGAGCAGTCACCGGCGGATTATGTGCTTACCGGTGGGGATTATGATTTCCTGCTTGACAGCCTTGCCCTGCATATCCGGGGGGGGTCCGCACGTGAACCCGGAATTTTCTGGAGGGGCGGAAACACCGGGCCATTTGTTCTTGACCACGACCTGAGCTCTCTTCCGATGATCGACCGGGACCTCACCCAGTGGAAGCTCTACTCAGAGAAGAACGGGAATTACAAGGTAACGCCCGGCACCTATACGATGGTCGCCCGGGACTGCTGGTGGCACCGCTGCACATTCTGTTCCTGGACAACCCTGTACCCGAAGTACCGGGCACGCCGCCCGGAGCAGCTGGTGGAGGAGATCGGAGATCTCATCACCCGCTACGGGGTCAGGGAGATCATGGACGATTCCGGCTCCTTCCCGATAGGAAAATGGCTGGAGAGATTCTGCAACGGGGTCATCGAGAAGGGGTACCAGCGCGAGATCCGGCTGGACTGCAACATGCGTTTTGGCGCCTGCTCCCTTGAACAGTACCGGCTCATGCGGAAGGCCGGGTTCCGGTTTGTCCTGTTCGGTCTGGAGTCCGGTAACCAGGCTACCCTCGACCGGCTTGACAAGGGTCTGACGATTGATGAGATCGTCTTATCTTGCAAGAAAGCCAAACAGGCCGGGCTCAACCCGCATATCACGATCATGTTCGGGTATCCATGGGAGACGATGGAGGATGTGCAGCGGACCGTGAAACTTGGGAAATACTTGATGAAGAAAGGGTATGCCGACACATTACAGGCGACGGTTGTCATTCCCTATCCGGGAACACCGCTCTTCACGGAGTGCAGGGAGCAGGGGCTCTTAAAAACAGAGGACTGGGACCGGTATGACATGAAAGAGCCGGTCATGAAGACGCCGATTCCCGAAGAGGAACTGCTTGAAGCAGTCCAGAGCGTGTACAAGGTTGCGTTCGATCCGGAGTTTATTGTCCGGAAAGTTATCGGGATTCGTTCGGTTGACGATGTCCGGTTCATTGCACGGGCGGGGAGGAAAGTTGTGGGGCATGTGCGGGATTTTAAGGGGAAATAATTCCCGGCAAAACTCAGTCACATGAATCCGTGCCCCCACAATCATTCTGCAATTAATCCTGAGGAATCTTAAATGGAGTTACCTAAAATATCTGTCGTCATGCCGACGTTTAATTCAGAAAAGACACTGGCACTCGCATTGGACTCCATTAGAATGCAGGATTACCCACAAGATAAAGTGGAGATTATTATTGCTGACGGGGGCTCCCGAGATCACACACTCGATATTGCAAAAAAATATACAGACAAGATCTTTGCCAATCCATTAAAGACAGGTGAGGCGGGAAAAGCCGTAGGTGTAAAACATGCGACTGGTGAAATTGTTGCATTGATTGATTCTGATAATATTCTTCCGGAGAGAGATTGGTTTAAACGGATGGTGGAGCCCTTTTCTGATGATACAATTGTCGGTAGCGAGCCGCTATATTACACTTACAGAAAGGAAGATGGGTATATCACTCGCTACTGTGCCTTGATCGGGATGAATGATCCCCTATGTCTATTCATGGGCAATTATGATCGATATTGTGTTTTGACCGGGAAATGGACAGAAATGGAGATTAAACAATCCGATAAAGGCAGATATTTAAAAATTGATCTCAATGAAAAGCAGATCCCCACAATTGGAGCAAATGGCTTTCTGATCCGGAAAAATGGGCTCGAACAGTGTTCAATTTCAGCTTATCTATTTGACATTGATGTTATTTACGAATTAACATTGCAAGATCATAACCATTACGCAAAAGTCAAAGTAGGGATTATCCATATTTTTTCCGGGACTATTTCAACATTTGTCCGAAAACAACGGAGAAGAATTAAGGATTATTCATATTATAACAAATTGAATTTAAGAAGATACCCATGGGGAAAACTAGATAAACAGAATATTTTTAAATTTTTTGTTTTTTCAGTTTTAATCGTACCACTCCTGGGTCAGGTTGTAATAGGTCTCACTAAAAAGAGAGATCCTGCATGGATTTTCCATATCCCTGCATGTTGGCTTACCCTTGTGATTTATGGGTATGGGACATTTCAAAACTATCTTGTCAGGGAAAAACCGGAGGACCGATCCAAATGGTGAAAGTGACGAATTTTGGAATGGGTTCCAATTATATGATTCTGTTGTATGTATCTTTGGAAAATATGAGGTAGCTTATGGATCAACAGAAGATCCATCTTATATTTTGTTCATTTGTCCCAGTTGGATTAGAAGACTATGTAGATTATTTTATCAAGCATTTTGATTGTTTTACTTATTTGAAATGGAAATTCCCTCACATTGAAAGTGCTATGTCATCCTCATTGCTGTCCTATGAAAGGGCCAATTAATTTCTGAAAAAAATTATTCAGCTTGCCAAAAATTAATCAAACTTTTTGTATTTCCGTATACTTTCCCTTGAAAAAACGAATGATCTGTTTCCCTTCATCTCTCGATAATCTCATTGGTAATTTGTGTGGGGATGAAATCATACTTGCATTGAGAGCAGCGTCTTTTCCCACTAATCATTTTGTATAACTTTTTCGAATTGCATTTTGGGCACGCAATTTTTACCATCTTTTTATCCGTAAATCCTTTTTGGATTCAGGGGCTAAAATAGTACATTACCCATTCTAAAAATAGATCCGGTCAGTTAAACCACTTGGTGATTCTATAAATTTAATATTCTTTTAGTTATTTTTTTTTAATTTTAATATTATAAATATACATACTAAAGATGTTAAAATGGTAATTAACGTTCCCAGATAAAAAACACTTTGTGGAATATAATATATGGTTATTCGGCAATTTCCATTAGAATCTCTTTTTAATAATGTGGGATCAACATACCATGCATTAGCATAATTATTGATTTTAAAATGGTCTGTTTCTAAAACCGGTTTAATGAATAAATAATTAATATCTTCAATTGAAGTAAATTGATTATTTGTCGCTTCTTTCACACCAATCATATTATCCACATAATTTATTCGCCCAAAAGAAAATGTATTTTCATCAGAATAAATATTCCAATTTTCATCATAGGATTCTGCAAAAATCAAAATAAATGGCTGACTGGCATTGATACTTAGTTCATATTTTGTAGGGTTGACCCTTTGAAAAGTAATCGCGGGCTTTTCCGAACTAAGATGAATTGTGGTATAATTCCCGATAAAAATTGGAGAAACCATAAGATTATTTACTTTATAAGCATTAGATGATGAATTTATTTCAGATTTTTTAATTTGATTGATGAGATTTGGATTTGAATCTTCCTTAAGTAATACCCCATCTGAAACGTGATAATCCTCTGAAAGAATATAACTTATCATTTCTGTATTGTTTCCATTAATTATGGTAATATTCTGTGTAGAGTAAATTCTTGGCAAATAGGTTTTATTATTATCATATATAATTATTGATCCATTTTTTTCAGACGGAAGCAAGCTATCAAATTTTTTTTCTATTTCATCGATTGATTCGCTTTCTTTATATCCAAACCAAGGGTACATATCTTTATTTATAACAATTTTCTTTATATTATATAATGACAATAATTTTAAATAGTTTCGATTGGAAATTGTGGTGAATAATCCATCGTATTGTGCAAGAATAGTGTCACTATATGCGGCGATGAATGGTTTATTAATATTATAAAGTAGTGGATCCAGTCCGGTATAATATACATCATCATGCATCTTCAGAGCAACTTGATAATTTATACTTCCTGGCAAGCTTAACAATCGGTAGGTATCTTGATCACTATTCAATTCATTTCTTGTAAGAATATATTCCGATTTATCCGTATAATGTCTTGAAGCATTACCAATACCATCGATTTTATAATCGGGAATAAAGTTATTCGTAACAAAAGGAATTAAACAAAAAGCTAAATAAAATATAATGCATGTTAAGAAAAATATTTTATATTTATTTTTTTGTGATGCTTCGATGGAGATCGCTAATAACAAAGAAATAAAAAATATTACCAATACGCCCCACTTTTCAAAAGGTGTCTTTAAAACTTCAAAAAGGGGGATATGTTGCATCATAAAAATATAGACTCCTCCCAATGGAACATGAACCCCCTTTGCAAAAAAAATTGAAATCAATAAGAAAATAAAACAGAATATAATAAAATTATTAATTCTTTTTGCCATTAATATGAAAATACATATCAACAGAATAGGAATAATAAAAAATATAGCTCCAATTGCTGTATTGAAATAATCAGAAATAAAAAAATAATAAATATTATTTGAGATCATATTCGTAAGAGTCAATGTTTGATAGATATTTCCGGGCATATTTGAAGCCCAGGATGTAAAAAAATAGTTACTATACATTTGATTGGTTTTATTGAGAACAATAATCCAATTTAATATCCACCAACAATTAAACAAAATAAACGATCCAAATAGGATTAAATATTTTCTTAAGAAAGATATGAGATAATGATGTTTCTTGTGATATAGAGTTCCTAATAGTGTAAACATCAACAATGATATTTGGATAATTATTATCAATGGCGGATTTGCATTAACAAACGCAAAAAAACATGAAGCTAATCCGAAATAAAAGAATAATTTTAATTCATTATTGTAATATCTAATTATGATCCATAAAAAGAAGGGAAGAACGACGAGGACTGACGTATTCCAGATATTTAAAGAAAAGAGATAATATATACTAAAAGGATTGATAACATAAAAAGTTGAAGTCAAAAAACAAATTATTGGCGAAATTTTAAGTTCTTTACATAAAATATACATTGCAAAAAAGGGACCAAAATAGATACTAAAGACGTAAAAAAAATTGGTAATAGCAGGATTTTTAAAAAAAATATTTAGTATTGATAAAATTAAAATATTAAAAAAAACATAATTTTGAGATGTGGAGAAAAAACCTGTAGATACATTTTGCCAAGTATATGCATATAAGTTAAAAAAATTTGAAAAATTTAAAATAAAGTCTCCTTCTCCACCTAGAATGATAGAATTATTATTGTAGTTCCGGATAAGCAAAATAAATAAAAATAATGCAAATATTAATGGAAAATAAAAATACGATGATAAAATTTTTTTCAAAATGATCCAATTACGAATTTCCTGCATTAATTTATAATGTGATGACGGAAATTAATAAAGTATCGAACATTTGGTTCTGTAATGCCTATCAATCAGGATAAGTGTAATAGAAGATTCAACTACTTTTAGAATGCAAAGAAACCGTTTGATTTTAATCTTTTTGACCTGAATATTGATTGTAAGTCTATAGGACTTACGCACTTGACTTCAACCAAAAAAGCTAAGAGCTTAGTGTTGCATGCCAGAGTTTCTATCCTAAAACAGTGAAGTAATTTATGTCCGCTTTCGAGATCACCGGCCAAGTGCTTGCAGATAAGGGGGCAATGGAGATCAGGAAAAGCAGTTGTTTTCTATGAAGAAGGGTTAAGCAATGCAAAAGAGATCGACGAGATGTATAACATCTCCGAAAGAAATAGTAATGTGATGAGACAAAGCCAATCATCAGGATCTGAAGAATGGATTAAGACCGGAAATGATCGGGCCGAAACGATCACCCCAAGCCATATCATGGTCATTGGAACAACAAATTATTAGACTCAAAGAGAAATATCCCGCATGGGGTGCCCGACATATCAAGCACCATTTCACCCCCCCGTGTTTCTGGAGAACCATTCATCATCTCCTCAAGAAACGTGGACTTCTCATCCGGATTAAGGCAAAGCTACAACCAACCGGTAAAAGGTTTCAGCGGGGTCATGTTGACAATATGTGGCAGAGTGATACTTTTCTAGTTCCGGATCCGGGACGCTAATAAGGTCTATGTCTCCAGGTTTACCGGCGACTATTCACACTATCGCGTGAGATGCCAGGTCTACCTGTGCAAAGATTCCTTATCAGTTATCAACGCCTTCCAGTTGCGAGCATTCCCCAATGGACGAATCCTCAGAGAGATCTACGTCAATAATGGAAAACAGTTCGTCTCCAAATTTTTCAAGAGGTATCTCAAACAAGGTAACAAACAAGATCTTTTACCTGCCATATTACCCAAGTAGTCGCGGTAAGATCGAACGGTATCACTAGACGCTTTATCGAGAACTCATCGCCATCAAAGAGTTCCGCTCGCTCAGCCATTTCAGATGAAAACTCTAAAACTTCGATCAACTCTACAATTTCCGGAGATAGCATGAGATATTGGTCTGGATGACTCATGCCTCTGTCTACTACAACGAAATCAATCCAACAAAAATAGAAAATATCTCAAAATCGGATATAAACTCCGTCAACAAAAACGGACATTAATTGTGGCACTCTGTACATATAATTGGGGATATAGTATCAAGCAACGGGGACCTTATTTACAATAAGTAATAAAAATAATACGCAAATGGGAAGACATAATAAAAATATTGAAAATCTTGAATTAATCAGTATTCGTTTTGATTCCTCGGAAATATTATTCTTTAATAGGTCTATAACCCAAATAAGTAATAAACTAAAGATTAGCGAATCTACGATTACAAAAAGATTTGTTGGAGCAAATTTATTGATTAATTGAACAGGATAGTAAAAATCTATCGGCGGAGTCAGAATTGTTGCCCATTTTAATGGATTTAATAGATATATTATAGCGAAACAACAATATAATATATAATTCAAAATGTCTTCATTATAATCAAGAATCAGAATTATACTGGGGATTAATATTAACCACCACTGAGTTTGAGTGTATACACTCATAAACATCCAAGAAAATGAAATGAATACATACAAAATAAAAATATTTTTAATCCTTTTTATTGTGTCGCTCTTATAAACTAATATTCTAAATAATGAATATATTATAACTAGAAACCCAATTAACCATATAGAAATATTATTCAGAAAAAAAATCGATATTGTGGACCCCCATAATATACTTGCTCTACTCATATTGACCGCTAAAAAATATTGATAGTAGGGAATCCAAATAATCAAAGCTGTTCCAATAAAAATAAGTGGATAAAGAATCACGTTGGTTAAAAATTTAAAATTAAATAATGGGGTTTTTTTGCTCAATATATATGTGAAACATAAAAAATATACTGGAAACAATAAACCTCCGAATGTTTTAAACCACATTGATAATCCCAAAAATACAAGACTAATTAATTGAAATTTAAAGAAATTTTCTTCTTGAAAACCTTTTAGGGCAAAAATCAGAGAAACAAAAATCAACAACGAAACAAAAATATCACTATTTCCTATAATAATCATACTAACGAACGTCACTGGCCCAAACCAAATTAAAGCTAACCATTTATTCTTTACCGTTATAAAGGTTAAAATGACCAATAAAAATAGAGCGAATAAATAGGGAATCATCCCCCATATAGGAAATCCTTCCGGAGGATGACTACTTAAATTTGCATAAATCCAATTTATTCCTAGGTTCCAATTAAATAATATCGCTCCAAATTTTATCCAAATTCCCTCAAGTATCATATATGCAGGGGGTTGTACTTGATTAATTGCATCAGGCCCAAAAATACTCACTATAACTTTATACACATCATAATTACCTGCTGCGAAACCCCGTGAAAATAAAATTAGTCCCCAAAAATCCCCATATTTCGGCAATGTAGCAAAATAACAATATAGTATTGATAAGACTAATAAAAAAGCAACTAAAATTTTTCTTTCTAATCCTATTTTTTTCTTTAATCTTAAGAATATTTGATTCTCAAAAATACCCATGTAAGGTAATTTTCTTTATTGCCTATTAAATCTATCAATAATTTCTTTCCCTCCGTGTTGGGAGAAGTACATGTCTCTCGTTTTTACCAATAATAGTTCACACTATAACGTGAAAAAGCAGGATAGATCCATCCGACTATATTTATTTTTGAAAAAACATGGTAATATTGAATGCACCCACTTGACTCGCTATGGTGAAATTATCGCCCACACAGAATTCCATTTGTTATGCCATTTCATGAGAGCATTTTGGATGTTCGACCAAGACTGCAACAGACAAGCAGCAGATCTTGATCGAATGATTCCGTCTTCAGTCTGCCGAAATTTCTCATGTGGAAATAATTTTTGTAAAAAAACGGACATAGATATCTTAAATTATTATTATAACAAATCGACTATCTATGAAAACATTTGATATAGAAGACATTCTCTTTTCTTACCCGAGAATATTTAATCTAATTCAGATCATATTCATCCCAACGAAAGTTAATCGAATGTATATCGATAAATATGTCCGACCAAAAAATGGCGATAAAATCCTGGATATCGGCTGTGGTCCCGCCGATATATTGGAATATTTACCAAACGTGGAATATATGGGCTTTGATATGAATCCACGATATATTCAATTTGCATCACAAAGATACGGAAATCGTGGAAATTTTTTTTGTCAAAAAGTAAATCCCGATGTACTTGACAATAAAATGCAGTTTGATATAATTCTAGCAAAAAATATTCTCCATCATCTTGATGATAACGAATCAAACAATCTTTTTGAACTAGCATATAAAGTACTCAAACCCGGTGGGCGTCTGATTACCTATGATCCATGTTATGTTACCACCCAGTCTAGTATTTCGAAATTTATTTATTCATTGGATCGCGGAAAATTTATTAGAACCGCTCAGGAATATTTAAAAATTGTTTCGCAAATATTTTCAAATGTTACTATATCGATCGAACCTGAAATTGGTCGTTTTTCAGCAACAGTTATCATTATGGAATGTAAAAAATATTCGTAGAAAATTCCAATAAGAAGAAATTATAAAAACCTAATAGACAGCACATATAATGAGTGCCCATCCTTTAGATATTTCGGTCTCTAAAGTGGTAGGATTTTCATAATGCCATAAAATCAAAACAATCTTAATGCGGACAAATCAGCTCATTCTTGACTCTACATAATAATTCAATTCATAATAAATAGTATTTTCAGAATTTCATTGGGGGGGGGGACGCAAAATTAGATTAAAGTGATCCATACAATTTAGTACGATGATTTCTTCAAAAGAAGACATTTCTATAAATATTATTGCTAGTGCTACCTATGGCACATCTATTAGTGGTGGGGATAAAATATTTATTGAATTTGCTAAAAATTGGGCAGAAAAGGGATACAAAGTAAATATCTATTTATCGGATGATGGATTAGAAATGTGCCGGCAGCATAAGTTAGAGAATGTTAAATTTATAATATGGGCATCAAATCGATATAGGAAATTTGGACCCATATTAAATTATATTTTTAGAACCATAAAAGGATTGATTTGTGCATATAAAGTAAAAACAAAATGCAATATAAATATTATCTATTCCGCCTCGGATTTTTTACCAGATTGCATTCCAAGCATAATCATGAATTCCCGGTTAAAAAACACCATATTAGTCAGTAGTTTATATTTATTTGCACCAAATCCCCTTAAATCTTCAGATATTGCATATAGAGGTGGCAGAGCATCTTTTAATTTAAAAAATTTGGTATATCTCCTTTCACAAAAAATATCATATTTTTTTATTCTCCGAAATTCGAAATTGATTTTGGTGGCTAATGAATTAGATAAAAAAATATTTGTTAATGACGGTTTTTCTCCAAAGTATGTCATTCCAGTTTACGGAGGTGTTGATTTAAAGGGAATTTTAGAAATTCAAGAAACAAAAAACAAAAAATTCGATGGCTGTTTTGTTGGTCGTTTACATCCCCAAAAGGGGCCTTTAGAATTAATAAAAATTTGGGAACTGGTTTGTAAAAAAAATATGAATGCGAATCTAGCAATAATTGGGGATGGTCCATTAGAGAATCAAATAAAAAAAGAAATTATTAAAAATGGACTTGAAAAAAATATCTTTATGTTCGGTTATATTGATGGAAAGGAAAAATATCAGATATTGAAAAATAGTAAAATTTTTTTACATACGCCAATTCTAGATACGGGGGGTATGGCTGCAGCTGAAGCAATGGCATGCGGTCTACCTGTCGTCGGTTTTGATTTACCCGGATATAAATATTGTTACCCTCACGGAATGTTGAAAGTAGAAATTAAAAATATACATGCATTTTCAGAAAAAGTTATAGAATTATTGGAAAATCCAGAATTGTATAATAATACCAAGAATGAAGCCGTTGAATTTTCAAAAAGTTGGGATTGGCCAATCCGTGCTGAAAGTGTTATAAAGAAAATTGAAGAACAGATATGTAGCGTCCCAGAATCTCCATGATAAATAGCGACGGAGTAAATATCCACTTTCATCAGCCGTATTTGAAAATAATAGCACAAAATTAAAAAATCCCAAGAAAATTTTTACTGTTTCCAGCATTCCTTTTTGAGAATCTGCTCGGGCGTCCACAAATAATTGAAGCAAAGCTCGAGTACGAACGGGGGCTTTCACAAATGAATGCTCCTCGCTTTTGAGATTGGCTGTAAATTCTTCTTTATCAAATATTTGTTCAGAGCGGCCCCATTATTTTATTACGTAATATGCTTTGAACAAACTATCTGGAAAAGGCTCCGATACTTTGGAAATATTTTAAGTAAAATAAACAATAAAAAAATCCCTGAAAAAAATTTCAAATTATGTTGTCTTTTCAAACTATGGTAAATATCTAATGGATTCTCAAATACTGGAAAACTGACCCCAATCACTGTAAAAAAATGTTTTTCAAGTAGCGTGGCAAGTGATTTTGGGGAATAAAGATATAAATGTCTTGGGATATCAAGATGAATCCAGTACTGTTTGGTGATTTTACATTGATAACTTTCAATATTAGGTGTCAAAATAAATAAAATACCTTCTTTTTTAAGAATTCGAAAAATTTCTTTAATTAAATGTTCTGGATCATCGACATGCTCAATGACATTATTAAGCGTGATAACATCGAAAAAGTTATCTCCAAACCTGCATTCTGTTAAAGTAGTATTAAAAATATTTTTAATAATTTTATTTTTTGATAATGAATATGCCAGAGGGGACGTATCAATACCGTATGTGTTCCACCCTTTTTTTTTAAAATTCAATAAAAACTCTCCATCTCCACATCCAATATCTAAAATTCGACCACTTTTTTTATATCTAGTAATTATACGAATTTTTATTTTGTTCAATAACCGTATATATAAATTTGAAATATTGAAATTAGCCTGAAAAAATTTTTCAGGGTAGTGAGTACTTATTTCTTCAGGTTTCGGTTTGGGATTAATAAATAAAATATTACAATTATTACAATACACTAAAAAATATATTTTATCATCAACGTTTAGTCGATAATCTTGGGATTTATAAAGTATTTGTATATTATCATCTTTACAGAGATCACAAGAAATATTGTTCACGGAATAGCCCCTTGGTATAATTTATAATTTTTCATTTTTTTGCTTAAAAAGATGTCTATTTAAAGAGGACGCCCAATAATATAAAAATTAGGGATTCTGTAGAAAGTCTCAATCAGGGTAAAGATGATTTCAACCCTGATATGCCTGTTTGTTGACAGTATTTCGTAACTATATGTTTTTGTGGATAATATAGTTATGAAGGCAATTTTTCTTAGATCAATTGTTTGATCTTTTGTACGGTTTCTCTTTAAGAATTTTTAATTAATTGTTTATCATTTTGTCCGCATTTATATAGATTAATTTGCCAATAATTTGCATATCTCTTTAACTTTAAAGGGACCTGGTCCCAATAAATGTGAATCGGCCCCCCATGTAAACCGATAACAAGTGGAGATATTTTATATTGATTAAATTTTGACCGATTAAGCAAAATTATTAGATCATTTTCCGTATATTCTCGGACATGTTCCCAGTGTGGAAATTTTCTTTCTTCAGTAAAAAATTCAATTATTGATCTCGTTAATCTTTTTTTGTTGGGAGTGTTTAGAATAGATACCCCCCCTGGTTTCAATATGGTATATAACTCATTAATCGCCTTCAAATCATCGGGGATATGTTCAATGACATGAGATGCAACCACAATATCTATACTTTCAGATTCAATAAAATCAGAAAGGTTTTGCCAATCCCCGTGAATATATTCAACATTTAAGAAATTTTCCGGCAATCGCTCTTTGAAATATTCCACACCAATTATTTTGTTACAGTATTCACTCAATTCTTTTGTTCTATCAATATTAGAAGCTCCTATTTCAAGAACAACACTCTCGCGGGTAACATATTTTTTATACGTTTTAATAAGATATATCCAGTCAAAATTTGATCTTGTGATGTGGATCATAATTCTTCATTCATAAATGTTGATATTTTGATTTAGTTTTCTGTATCATAACACTTGCTCGCAATAAACTATCAAATGTACCTGCATCACTCCAAAATCCTTGAAGAATTGCAAATTTCATTTTTCCCTGTTTGACATAAAAGTTATTTGCATCGGTAATTTCTAATTCTCCGCGAGCAGAAGGATGGAGCATGTCAATTATAGAAAAAATCTGAGGGTCATATACATAGAATCCTGTTACAGCAAAGTTTGTTTTGGGGATTTTTGGTTTTTCAACAATTGAGACGATGTGATCCCCATTGATTTCTGCTACACCAAACCGCTGGGCATCCGGTACTTCCTTAAGGAAAATCTTTGCTCCATCATGGAAATTATTAATTTCGTACCGGAGGTTGTCCTCATAAATATTGTCGCCGAGAATGACCGCGATATTTTCTTCGTCAGCCCAATGTTCAGTAAGTTTCAATGCATGTGCAATCCCTTTTGCCTCTTCCTGGATTTCATACGTAATGGAAACCCCTTCATCAGCTCCCGATCCAAGAAGTTCCAGAAAATGGCCTGCATGGCCTCTTCCGGAAACGAGCATTATCTCGTCAATACCGGCATCGATAAGGGTTTGCAAGGGATAGTAAATCATAGGTTTATCATAAACGGGAAGTAGATGTTTGTTTGTCACTTTTGTCAAGGGAAATAACCGGGAACCAGTACCTCCGGCAAGAATAACCCCTTTCATTTATATCACTCCTTTTCTCTGCAAATATTCTTTGACAGCAGTTCTCCAAGGTCTCAACGGTGTGGTTTTAGTATTTTTTAATACGGAATACTTTGGGCGGTTTACTTTAGTAGGGTATTCTTTTGTTGAACAAGGAACCGCATTGGGAATTATTTCTGAAGCGAGTTCAAACCATGAACAAAAACCCGCATTTGTTATATGGTATATTCCTGGTGGCTTATTGAGAATATCCGGAATTTTTTCTGCAAGGTCACAAGAATACGTTGGAGAACCAAATTGATCATTAACTACTTCAACAGTATCTCTCTGTTTTGAAAGATTTAGAATGGTATCAATAAAGTTTTTCCCATGATCTCCGAAGAGCCAGGAAGTTCTGATAATCCAATAATTTTCCATATTCTTCTGGATATTCACTTCACCCAGAAATTTCGATTTCCCATAGATATTCAGTGGATTTGGGATATCGTTTTCCACATATTCGTATTTCGTTCCATCAAAGACATAATCAGAACTAAAATGAACCAATGCAGACCTGGCTTTTTTGCAGGCAACTGCTATATGAGCCGGCCCCTGAGCATTCACTGCAAAAGCCAGTTCCTGCTTTTCTTCACATGCTTCAACCTGTGTATAAGCTGCAGAATTTATCACAAGGGAATAATTGTTCTCACAAATAATATCCATAACCTCCTTTTTATCGGTAACATCAAGATCCCTGTGATTCAGAGGTATTGCATCCTGGAATATCTTCTGTAATGCATGACCAAGCATTCCAGATGCTCCGAGAATCAAGATAGATCCAGTTATTGTTTTAATGGTTCCCACCACCAGGAATTCATTTTATACCAATCTACTGTTTCATTCAATGCACTTTTAAAAGAATATGCTGGTTTCCATCCAAGTTTCTTTATTTTTGAACAATCAATAGAGTAGCGGAAGTCATGTCCTGGACGATCCTTCACAAATGTGATCATTTCATTCCCTTTTTCAAGGAAACAAAGCAGCAGTTCAGTGATCTCCAAATTATTCATCTCATTTCCTGAACCAATATTATAAATCTCGCCGGCCCGACCTTTTTTCAGAAGAAGATCTATTGCGCTACAATGATCCACGACATAAATCCAATCTCTCACATTTTTCCCGGTTCCATATACCGGAACCGTTTTCCCTCTCAAAAGATTGGTGACAAAAAGGGGGATAAGCTTTTCCGGATATTGATAGGGGCCAAAATTGTTTGTGCATCGGGTCACAATTACCGGTAAATCGTAGGTTATTTTATATGAAAGAGCAATCAGGTCAGAACTGGCTTTACTTGCAGAATAAGGACTGGAGGGGGTAAGACGATCCGATTCACAGAATGATCCTGATACCCTACTCCCATACACTTCATCCGTTGAGATCTGGAGAAACGACGACAGTTCGTATTGCCGTGCCAGGTTAAGAAGCGTATGAGTGCCGAGGATATTTGTGTGTAAAAAAGTGTCAGGATTATTTATCGAACGATCAACGTGGGTCTCAGCTGCAAAATTAATTATTGCATCAACGTCATGTTTTTTTATTATTCTTTCTATCTTGGATTGATTACAGATATTTTCCTTAAAAAAATAATATCGTGAATCATTCTGTATATCGAATAAATTATTGGGATTTCCTGCATAGGTCAATGAATCCACGTTAATAATTTCATCGGATGGATTACATGAAAGATGATACCGGATGAAGTTACTCCCAATAAATCCTGCCCCGCCGGTTATTAGTAGTCGCATATTTCTGACTCCTTTCCTGTAATGGGGTATTCACTCCCTGTGAAAAATGTTTTGGACAATCCTAATTGTATTTTCCCGTTAGGGCTGAAAAATTCTGAAAACCTAGGAATTGCATAAAACGGCACACAATTATTTAAATACAATGTTGTTATTGTTTTCATAATTCTCATATTCTTTTAAATTACTGTGGGTCGGGGTATCGGAAGGATAAATTTCCCCCCTTTCTTTCGGTACGTTGTTTCTTTCTGAAGTATCTCATCCGCATAGTTCCATGCAAGTAAAATTGCATAATTTGGGGGGTTCTTATGGAATTGTTCTTCAGAAACAATTGGCACATGCATCCCCGGGGTATACTTTCCTTGTTTTAATGGGGTTGTATCAGATATATAATCGAGGTATTCTATTCCGATATTACAATAATTTAAAAGGGTATTCCCTTTAGCGGTGGCCCCATAACCGGTTATCCTGTACCCACTTTTTTTAAGATTTTTCAAAAGGTCAATCAGTTCTTGCCTAAGTTTGGATACGTCGTTTCCAAATTTAATGTATGTAGCAAAGTCGTTAATTTTTTCGTCATTTTCAAATTTTAATAATGAGAGTACATTTTTTGATGACTTTCCCCCTTTCTTTATAAATACCCGAATCGAGCCACCATGGGTAGAGACTTGTTTTACATCAACAACTGTCATACCATATTTCTCAAAAAGGAATAACAATGATTCCAGAGAGAAATAGGAGAGATGTTCATGATAAATCGTATCAAATTCCAATCTGTTTATCAAATGGAACAGATACGGTACTTCAATAATAAAGATTCCTTCAGAGGATAATAAATGATTAACCCCGTTCAGGACATCCTGAAGATTATCAACGTGCGCAAATACATTTGTTGCAGTAATAACATCCGCCGCCCCATGCCTTTGGTAAACCTTATGAGCAGTATCGGTATTGAAAAAGGCATTAATTGCTCGAATTCCTTTTGATTCCGATATTTTTACAAGATTCGTTGCAGGTTCAACGCCCAACGTCGCAAACCCATGACGAGAGAAAATCTGGAGCAGGGTCCCATCATTGCTTCCGATATCTACAACGTAACCCTTTTTTCCACGATTAATATACCTGCACGAATCCTCAACCAGACTTGAAAAATGCTTTTGCATTGGTTCTGAGGCACCAGTCATATAAACATAATTTTTAAACATCAGGTCTGGTGAAACAACATCCAGTAACTGAACCAGATGGCAATCTTTACAAAAAAATACATCCAGGGGATAATATATTTCTTTATTGCTTACTTCATCTTCCTCCAACAAATTATTGGCGAGGGGTATGGGGCCCAAGGAAAGAAATTTCTCAACATGGATACCCCCGCATATCCTACAAGTATTTCTGTGGTAATAGCCGTCATTTATTTGTTTGTTTTTTGTCTCAATTCCAATCATATGGCTCACCGGTTAACGGGTTTATTATGGATGGATCATTCCACGGTCGACGTTCTTCGTCAGGATTTGCGTAATTATAGAGTCTCGTCACAAAATATAATGTGCACGACCTTTTATTTCCAATACATTTCGTTCCATGCCAGTAATAACCCGGAACTCTGATAACTTGGGGATTTTCTTCCGTTGTGATTATTTCGTTTAATTCTTCTTTCGTTTGCGAGTTTGGGTCACCATCATATATACAAATCTTCAATTGCCCTTTGATAACACAAATATAATCCACCTGTCCTCGGGAGTGCCTGTGCCATGCCCGGATTATGCCGGGTTCGCTTGTTGATATATTTATTTGATGGATTGTATCATTTTTAAACCAATCATCCCAGTCTGTCCGTAATATTTCAGAGAAAATACCCCGTTCATCGATATTCTTCTTTATAGTAAAAATTTTAACTCCATGTAACACGTAAATCTTCCTAGTCTTATTTTTTTAATTTAAAGATATATTTGTGTTATTGATAACTTAGGTTTTCATCAGATCTTAAATGGTACTGCCATTTTCTTATTGGTTGTGCAAATTTTGAGATAATCGGAAGCATATAATAAAAGTGTGAATGCTCTGTACCCGAGCAATATTATACCTTTGTTGCGGCCAGAATTCAATAACAAATTCTCCACAGAATCCGATCTCTGGTTGAACGATCGTTTACGGTAATCAACGGGAGTTTCATGCCGGACATGTGATGGTTCTACCCACTTTCGGGTCTATACCAAAAATCTCTTCGCCTGTATCTCTTACAATATTTTTAACCTCATAACTATTCGAAATTATCATCCGGTGTAGCAGTAGCGCTCAAAAACCATTCAGGATTCGGGAGATGTTCTGGTTTTTCACAGGATCTTTTTCACAGGATCTTCTTATTTGGTTGTATCCATGTAAAAACAGGGATAATTAGCTATTCACTATAATGTATCTTTATAAATACATACAAAACACTCTTGCATTGCGTTGGATCGTGGCCGTGTTGGTGTGGTGATCCGGAACCAGTTTTCAGATTTTGTCAAAGTATTTGATGTATATCCGGGAAACCATTAAATTACGACACGATAACATTATTTTGGAATGAAAATCCCTGATCTCCATATCACCATGAAAACATTTATTCTCCTTGCATTCTTCCTCCTCTGTATCCCTCTTTTTTTTGCAGTACAAAATCTTGTCGGGAGTGGCGGCCCATCAACGCTGGACATTACGGTGAACCAGAGTTCAGACCAGTCGTACCTTTCCTTTGGGGGTGCAACGATCTCCGGGATTACGATAATCCGTGCACCGGGGCAGCTGGGGTATACACAAAATGTACTCATGGTTAATGGATCCGGCATAACCCATGTCAGGGTTTCCCTTTCAGATATACCGGATACAGTCAAAATTTCTCTTAATCAGGGTTCGGGTGGAACTGCATCCGCGGCGATTGCTGGTATCGGCACCCTGAACAACGTTCAGGGATCCATCCTCATCCCCATCATCCTGTCTACCAATTCAAGCTATGCAGCGATCCGGTTGACAGGAATGGAAATTGAGAATGTAAAGATCAATTCACTTACCGGAACCAATCATGTGCCGGTTATTGGCAAACAATTGATTCTCTTCCAGAACCTGTCCGGTCAGGATGTTGAAGTCTCACTTACGGCATATGCCTCGTTTACCCAGAATCAACCCCTTATTACAATTGAAAAAGGAGACGGGGGAATCGCCCGCGCCATGGTGGATCACTACGAATATGTCAATTATATCCAGGGACGAACAACGGTCTCCAATCTTCCGGTCACTATTGAAATGACGTCGAATATGACTCAGGTCGTTTTTAACGATGCATCGATCACCCGGGGAAAACTATTGTCCGCGGATGACCAGAACCTCTCAGAAAACATCATTGGAGATTCATTCATCTATCTGAAATACACGGACAATGACAATACGTTCCACCGGGCGAAGTATGTTCTTGACCTGAATATGCCTGACCAGAGCACGATCACGGCATATAAAAATAATGACGGATTTGTGCATATCAGTGTCGGGGATAATGACTATTTTGTGACTGGTCAATACGGACTCCTCCCTTATGTCAACAACACCTTTTTTCTGGAAGTTCCAAAATCTGGACGGACAAACGAAAGTACAACTCGTGTAACAACTACGGGGAGTATTGAAACTACCTCCGACTGGACCGATGTAACCTTCCAAGATCTGGATGGGCTGACCCTCACCATCACCGGAACTCAAGGGGATATTTCCCCGCCGACCATGTCCGGGAATACGCTGTCCATTCGTAAAACCATACCAATGGATACCACCCCTGCTCAGGTCGATTTCACCCTGACCGCACAGGATCAGGATAACGCGAAGCTGATCCTTGAGAAAGGAGACTTGGGATACACAATGGTGACCCTCGGTGAAAATGCGCCACTATCAAATGCACAAAACGGTAATGGCGACCCCCGGAACCGGGTCACCTTCGATCTGCCTCAACTACCGCTGTCTCCCTATCAGGTTGTCACTGTCCAGAGAAATCCGGAGGTATATTATTTCCCTGCGGACTTGGTGACCGCTGAGATGGGGACGACCATCGATGCAACACAGCCGGCGCCGTCAACGCTGATTATAGCCAAGAGCAACCTTCCCGGTTTCCGGGTTATCTTACGAAAATCGGTCGCTGCTGGCATCGTCGCATTTGTCGGGATCTCATGGATTGTGCTGGGAATATTTGGTATGACCCTCCTTCGGAAAGAAGGGTTCTTCGCATTTGTACCCCGACAGAAAATCTCCACCGAATTCCTCTGGAAACTGGCGCTGGGGACTTTGGAAAAACTGGAAGTCTCTTCCCTCATCATCATCGAAGCGATCATTGCCCTTGCGATAACGCCATTCCTTCTCATGTATAGCGAGACTCTGGCAGAAGGTATTGCAATCTTTGCATATCTCCTCCTGGTTGGTGGAGTGGTTGTCCGTATACTGGAAATGAAGGATCGTTTCACCCAAGACAAAGAAAAATGCATGGCGCTCAAGCTGGAGGCAGTCGTCATCCTTCTCACGGCCGGGTACATTGGTGCCTTTGTATTACTCGCTACGCAATTAGGGATGATTGCCTTGATAGGTATATCACTTATTACTCTGTTCTACCTGTGGATCGTATACCTCTATGTAAACCGGGATCTTTATGAATTCTCAATTGATTGATTTACCTCATAGGCAATTTAATTCATGGTTTTTTGGCTTTGTAGAACTCCTCACCCACAATCAGAACAAAGTATGATCGCATTAATCGTGAGAGGTTATAGAGGTCACTTCGATTTTGATCTCCTTTATCCGGGGTCAGTATTTTCAAGCCTTGAGGGGATTCCCCTAACTTTCTTTTCATAACGGAGAAAACCGTTTCGACCAATATTTGATCTGATCGAATGACAGGGCAATTCTTCATCGGTAATATCCGAAGATTGTTTCCGTTTTCTATCCTAAACAGGGATGAACGAGGAGGCATTCATGGTATCCCGGTAATCTTCGGCAAGGTACTCTTTCATGAGACAGAGAATGGTAACTGGTGTTTGGAATATGTCTTTTTTGAAAATTTTGATGAGATGGGAGGAATTCTGGAATCTCTGATCAAACCGGAGGATAATTCAACAAACCTGATAAACCGGTTTGCTGATACTATTTCGTCCTTAGCTTTTGTGGTCAGTAGTATTCGCCGTATGGCGTAGGTTTTCTACAAAGCCAAAACTTTGTTATTTTATTATTGCTGGAACTGATTGCTTGCCTACCCGCCTAGCGATGAGTCCTCGTATCCATTCTTGTATTTTAGCGTCGAGAATCATGGCGGCTATTGATATCAAAACCGTGAATGCAAGGTATATAGGGATTCCGGCGGTTATTATTCCGATTATGGGAAGATGGAACAAAAACACGTAAAAGCTTAGTGCTCCCAGCCACGGTAATATGCCGGTCCTATCCTGCCATGTGGGATATATGCGTTTGCGGACAACGAAAACTCCAAGGCCAAAGTAGAACAGGTTACACAATGGGAACCAGCGCGCGAAACTAAAGGCGTTGGGCGTCTGCGTGAGCGCTATCGTGGTGTTTATCCAGTATGTCGTAGCCATCGACAGGATGAACAATATCACCAGACTAATAAATGGCCGTTGTTCCATGGCTTTACTGATTAACGGGAACAATGTATATAATACGACGAAAAGGCTTATACACCAGGCGACGGGGTTCAACAAGCCGCCCCACTGATTGACAAAGGCACTGAAACCCGAGAACTGCCAGAACAGGTCGCCAAAATAATGAACATTAACATATAGGTAAAGAAAGATCACAAATAGCAGGCTCATCCAATAGGCGGGATATATCCTGACAAGGCGCTTGAACATATGCTTTACAAAGTCGATGGTTGTGTTCATGGGCTTTTTATTTAATTCCAAAACGGCACCGCTGATACAAAGAAATATGAGCATCCCGATGCTTCCGATATCCCAAAAGAACACATGGCCAATCCAGCTATCCGGTGTCTGATTAAATAATAGCTTATAACTCTCCATTATGCTGATATGACTGATGAGGATAAGGCTGATTGCGAAGACACGTAGTAAGTCGAAGACGGCGAGACGACTTTTACTCTCTCTCTCATTGATTATGATATTCATTGTATACTATTAATGATTCTGTAAACTTGTCATGAGATAGAAAATGAGTGTTAACTACCGTGAGATACAATCGTTCCCAATTTGTTATTTCGACCGCAACAAACGATTTTGATATAATCGCTCGCGAGCGACATATTCAATGTATTTGATGAATTACTCCCTCACCCGTTAACAGGATTCATGATTCCACAACAATTTAACAGAACCTAGATCAGGATTTCTAGAGAGCCGTTTTTTAATTTGTCAAATCGCAAAAGGATCCTGAATATTCGCAACAAGTTGGAGACTCACAAACTAAAGTTATCCTGATTCATTCAATGACTACCATCTGCGATTCCCGTTTAATTGCAGATAAAATACTGCAATCATCTACAATGATTATGGCGATTCTTTTTCTTATACCAGAAACCAATGGCGATAAGGAGAATCATAACAAACAGGCCGGCCTGTGAAACGATAACCGAGATAATATAGGGAGGCTGATAGGCAAATCCCAAGTTCAATGTGGTGTTTCCGGTGGTATTCACATAATACCCGTTTGCATAATAATTTATCTGGAAATGATCAAATTCGTAACCTGATGAATTGGTCAGTTCCCAAGCGGGATGATAATTTTCATTAAAGACTAGGAAATAGGGTTCTCCCGAGTTACTCGTAAGTGAAAATCGGGTGGGATCTGTTCCGGTGATACCCGGTGTCTGATTATAGGTTACCGTTACGTTAGGCGGTTCATATTGGTAATCCGTGGATTTCAGGATTAATGTGTCGAAATCAAGCGCTTTCATACTCTGCAGGGAAAATGTGTGAAGGCCTCTGGAAAGTGTCATGTTGGTAACCGGAATCCAATTAAAATCATCAGACGGAAAGAGCTGCACAGTGTATGGTACAGCATCGATAGTAATAATTGCCGATGACTGGCTATAGGTCCGGATTCTGATATATTCTGAATAATCAGTCTCTTTCGGGATGGAAAGAGAGAAGGATATATATGTCTGCTCAGGAAGCTCGAGATAGCCTCTGCTCGTACCAAATGTGTGCCGGGCGTAGGTCTGGTTGAAAATTTCCGGTTCATACATTACCACGACACTCCGGTTGATGAAATAATGAGCGGCCTTGATTTCCGCGTTTTCCAGTTCGGGATCCGGAACAAATGCAACAGTTTCAATCTCATTTCGTCCACCGCTCCTGATAGTCAGGGAGGTACTGGTGAGGTTATAGTGCCCGAGTGAATGCCAACTATAAGCATCCGTGTCATGAGATATGGCGAGCGTTCGGGATATCGAATTCAGGGTATAGATAAGATCGGTCGAATCCGGTCCTGATCGCGCTTTGACAAATACAGAATAATTTCCTGATGGGAGATCCGGGTTTATGGTTAATGAGGAATTGGAGGTAAGTGTAAACGCTCCGTATTCTGGCTGGGCACTCATGGTCGCATCATACCACCACCAGTTGAATGTAGTAGTCCACCCATTTCGTGCGTCTATTTCCTTTGTATACCAGCCCGCATCAAAGAGATAACTCGTATTGATATACGAAAAAAGCAGGTCGTCAGTGCGGCCACCGTCAAATACTATGGTTTTTGCCAGATTCTGATACCCGGGAGTGTTAGGGTCTTCAACATAGAGAAGTGCCGGGATCTGAGAATACCCAAGAATCGGCTTTGCGTAACTGAGTCCGATTGTTGTGGAGAGATCTCCCGCGACAGCAACCGGGACCTGTGCAGAGATCCGAGGAGTAATATCATTTTCCCAGATTGAGTAATTATTTCCCGTACCAATGTTTTTGAGGTCTTTCTGGTGCTGAAGGAAGGTGTACGGCAGGGTATTGTTCCATTCGAAACCTGTGACAGAACCAAACGGAAGGTAATTGGGAAGGACCGGCGTAAAATCATCCCGGTAAATCACATATTTTGTTGAAGTGATGTCAAGTACATCCCCAAAATACTCGGTATCATTCGTATACTGGAGATTTGCAAGGTATGTGGTGTACTTATCTCCTGAGTTGGACATGGCGATATCCTGAGTAAATGATGGTTTTGGGGAATAACCGATCAGCGTGTCGTGTCCCGGGTACTGATAACCGTTATATTGAATGGGAGAGATCATAGGAAGCCAGAGAACCCTGAAATCACCCTGTTCCTGCTGCAGGTTTGTAAAAAGAGTCTGATATTCCTGATCATAAGAATAGAGCTGGAGACGTCCGGTAAAATTTCCCGTAAAAAAGGGCCAGGCATAAACAAGGATTATCCCGAGAAAAAGGATACAGAAGATCGGCCGATAATTCTTCTGCCAGAAGGTCTTCTCTATGAACCGCGAGATGATGGCATCTGATTTGAGATACAGGATGATGAGAAGCACACTACAGAGGCAGATGCCGATAACAATGGAAGAGGGGGGGATCCCCCGTTTTTCAAGCGATCCGGTGAGGGAGGAAATATTGGACCAAATATAGGCGAGATAAATCAGAAAGACACAGCCTGCTACGAGGAGGACATCCCGGATCCATTGGGAAAAGTTCTTTTTTTCCGTAAGGATCCCGGCGATCTGATCGTAGGCTATTCCCAACAAAACTGCATAGGAAAATGCAAGGAGTACCGCCCAGTGGTAACTGGTCCGGAACAATTCAGCCAAAGGTATTCTCTCGTAGGCCCATTGATAGAGCATCCCGAATGGAGGATTGGTGCCCAGCATTAAAATGAGCGTGAGAATCCCGAGAAGGATGAAGGGGAGAGCTTTTTTTCTGCGGAACATCGAAAATGCAATAACCGGGAGAAGAAGAGCACTCGCGATGAATGGAAGAAACAGGATCCTGTTCTGGAAATACTGCAGGAAGAGAAATTCATAATCTTTCCCAAAGAGCATCAACGCATCTGACAGTTGGGGTGGGAAGAAATAAAGCCAGAAATATTGTGCGCTGCTGGCCAGCTGATTGAATGATGTTTCTTGGGTCAGCACCGAAGTCAGATAGGATGTCATAAGCGGTAGTTGAATGAGGCAAAAGACACCAGTTACCAGACAGAGAGAACTGATTCCCCTGATGAGATATTCCCTGTGAGAAAAAATAAAAAGCAATAAAAGAACCGGAATGAGCACTGCGAATTGTATCTGCATCGCCGCAAAACCAAACAGAACCCCACAGAGCAGAAGAGAGGGGATGGATTTGTTTTTCACACCATACACAAATGTGAAAAAGATGAAAGGTAATAATGCATATCCGATGAGATAAAAATAATATCCTACAATGACGCGGGTAAACATGACCGGTGTAAGCATATAAAAAAGGCCGGCACATACTGCCGCAGTGGCACTTGCCTCAAAATAATTTTTTAACAGCCAGTACATCGAGAATCCTGCGACAAAAAGGATTACGACCAGGGATATTTTTATCCAGAATGATGTGGAAGGAAAAAAGAGTATTCCCATAACAATTTGGAACGTGGTATCTGTGGTAAAGGAATAATATCCCAGTGATGAGGGGTTCCAGACGCTGAATACGGAGGGGAGGATTTGCCGCGTTTGTTCCGGATAGAGGGGGAAGGACCAATCATGAAGAAGACCTATTGTCTTCGGAGAGAATAACGCGTCACGAAAAGCGAGGACTGCTATAACGAAATATGCAACAGCTATGATCGCCGTTGAATATTTTTTGAAACATTCATACATTCTATTCCTGAATCATTTTGCTGCGAGTTCATAAAAAGGAATACCATCATAATGGGAGGATTGTCCCAATACAATAAGGTTTTTTATCAATATCCCTCCTTAAGGGAAAGTACCGGTCACTTGAAGAGATCGATCACAGGAAGACCAATTATCCTGCATGTGTAACTAAGTTACCCGACGATTCCTTCTTCCCAGTCTTCAATGGAACCGGTTTCCAACCCGAAATCTCTTTAAGCAAGATTTGGTTGGAAGGATTCTGGGGATATCTGAAACGAAAGCTCGCATCTAAAGGATAATCGGTATAAATTCAAAGTCGGGAAAGTTTACATTAAATGCCACAATGATCATTTTATTGATATTATCTTCTTTTATCACTTTTCGTTCTAACATTTAGTGATTTATGCTGAATGATTCTTAAAAAATATATCAAACGTTGCGAGTATGTAATCAAGCATTTCTGGCAAGAGCCCTGGATACACCCCAATCCAGAATAGCTTATCCATCAGGAGATCGGTGTTCCTAAGAGCACCCGGGGCCCGGTATTTCATCTCCGAATATGCCGGCTGTTTGATCAAATTACTCCCAAACAACATCCGTGTAGCAATCTTGTTTGCCTCAAGAAAGCGAACGATATCGTCACGGAAAAATGGTGCATCGCTTCTGACAAGGATAGGAAAACCAAACCAGCTCGGTTCGGAATGCGGAGAGGGTTCAGGAAGAACAAAATACTTCTTGTATTTTTTCAGTCCTTGATATAAAACATCAAAGTTCCCTTTCCTCTTTTCTATAAATCCGGGTAATTTTTTTAGCTGCTCGACCCCGATTGCCGCCTGCATGTCGGTAACCTTGAGATTGTAACCAATATGGGAATAGATGTACTTGTGATCGTATCCTTTGGGGAGATCTCCCAGCTGCCAGTCAAACCGTTTTCCGCAGGAATTGTCGCAGCCGGGATTACACCAGCAATCGCGACCCCAGTCGCGGAATGAGACAATAATTTTCCTGAGTAAGGTATCATCTGTGCATAAGGCACCCCCTTCCCCCATGGTAATATGATGTGCCGGATAGAAACTGAAGGTAGATATGTGCCCGAATGTTCCGGTGAATTTTCCCCGGTAACTGGAACCGAGGGCATCACAATTGTCTTCGATGAACCAGAGATCATATTTTTTCACCATTTTCATAATGGTGTCAAGATCAGCAGGATTCCCCAGCGTATGCGGGATCATTATGGCTTTTGTTTTATCAGAGATCGCTTCTTCGATGTGATCCGCTTGAATATTATACGTTTCCAGTTCCACATCAAGGAAGACCGGTATCAGATTATTCTGGAGGATGGGGTTGAGTGTCGTGGGGAAACCACAGGCTGTTGTAATGACTTCATCGCTAGGTTTTAACCTCTTTTCACCAAGCTTCGGGGAGGTGAGAGCAGAAACGGCAAGGAGATTTGCGGAAGAGCCGGAATTCGTCAGGAGGCAATATTTCACACTTAGAAATGCAGCCAGCTCTTTTTCAAACTGATCTGCATAGCGTCCGGTAGTGAGCCAGAAATCGAGAGATGCGTCAACAAGGCTGATAAGTTCTTTCTCGTCATAGACTCTCCCGGCATAGGAGATGTTGGACTTGCCGGGTATAAACGCACTCTGCTTTTTCAAGGTATACAGCTGTTTCACTTTGTTGGATATTTCAGTGCGGATCTCCTTATCAGTCTTCATTTTTTCATACCCCGGAACACTTGACGAACTCTAAATTCTTAATTCAGGATATAGATAATAAATTCTTAAATTAATTCACGGATTTTGAATCATGTAAATGATTCCTTTTACTTAATCTCTTAACTAAAAATTATTTAATAATATTTATTAAAGAATCGCATACGAAATAGATATCCTCTTCTGTGAGATTTGCTGCCGAGGCTAGGGATATACCTTTTTTTTCAACTTTTTCCGCTACGGGATTCGGAAACTGTTGTTCAAAAACCGGGAATCTGCTCATTCGCGGGAATCCCGGGCGGCAGTGAATATTCAAGGCTTTCAGTTTTTCCAATACTTCATCTCGCAATATTGTGATCTCATCTCCCAACAAAATAGATGGATAGCAATAATTACTCTTACAATCTTTTTTCTCTTTTATTATTTTAATTCCTGGTACATCTTTCAATCTTTCATAGTACCAATCAAAAATCTGACGTTTTTTTGCAATCAATTCTTCTATCCTTTCGACTTGGGCAAGTGCAAGGGCTGCAGTTAAATTCGCAATTGTATATTGATATCCAATCATATCCGACCAGAAGGTAGCTTGAGAATCTGTACGACCCATCGAAGCAAGCAACAATCCCTTTTTATATAACTCTTCATTATTTGTGACAATTATCCCTCCTTCCCCACTGACTGTCATTTTTGCACCTTGAAAACTAAAACATGCGCAATCTCCAAAAGTGCCCACTTTTTTACCTTTGAATTCAGCACCAAGTGCTGGTGCAGCATCCTCAATAACCCGCAAATCATATTCATTTGCGATTTCCATTATTTCATCCATTTGTGCAGGATGGCCAAAAGTATGCACCAGCATAATTGCTTTGGTTTTATCGGTAATGGCTTTTTTAATTGCATTTGGATCGATACACCAGGAATCGGGATCTATGTCCACAAAAATAGGTTTTGCTCCCGTATATGATATTGCATATGCAGTGGCAACCCAGCTGAAATCGGTACAAATTACTTCGTCACCTGATTTTAATCCCGATGATGCTGTCGCAAGGTGAAGAGCCTGTGTACAGCAATGTGTCGCAATTGTATATTTTACACCAAGATAATCGGCAACAGTCTTTTCCAATTTTTTCGTATGCATATCATATGTTTCATACCAACCGTTTTTGGTTGCATCAACGACATAATCTATCTCTTTTTGCGTAATTGATGGTCCTGCAAAGCTTATTTTTTTAGTCATATGAGTACTCTCCTCTCACAAAAGGTTTAATAATTGTTCACAAGCTTGATCAAGTTCTTCATCTTTTTTTGCAAAACAAAACCTTACCAGCTGTTCTCCACCGCAATCATGATAAAAGGCACTACCCGGTACACCGGCTACTCCTGTTTTGTGAAGCAAATACATTGCTTTTTCTTTACTTGTTTTTCCTGGCAAACCGCCGACATCGGCAAGAACATAATACGCTCCCTCTGGAATAAATGGCTTAAGTTCTACTTTTTCTAAAACCGAGCATATTTTATCTCGCTTTAATCGATATTCTTCACAAAGAGATTTATAAAAATTATCTGGCAATTCCTCAATACCTTGAGCCACACCCATTTGCAACGGTGCTGGTCCGCAGACATAAACGAGATCATTTATGTAACCAATCATTGTTGCCCATTTTTCATCACATGCACAGTAACCGATTCTCCATCCCGTGATACTGAAAGTTTTAGAAGGCCCTGATATTGTAATTGTCCTGTCCTGAATTTCTGGCAGAGATCCCGGACTTATATGCTTTAACCCATCATAAATAAAATATTCGTATATCTCGTCAGTAAAAATAAATAAATCATGTTTTATTGAAAAATCTGCGAGTATTTCTAGTTCTGCTCTTGAAAAGACTTTCCCGGAAGGATTGGCGGGTGTATTAATCATGAGACCTTTTGTTTTACCCGTTATTAATTTTTCAAGATCTCCTAATCCAAATGTCCATTTAGGTGGTATCATCATGGCATAAACCGGTTTGGCACCAACTGCGAGAAGGGTATTTATGTGATATCCATAATATGGTTCAAAAATAATTACCTCATCTCCAGGATTTAATAGGGCAAGGCAAGCCGAATAAAATGCCCCTGTCGCGCCACATGAAACAATGATATTTTTTTCGGGATCCACGGATATATTATTAAATTCTGACATTTTCACAGCGATAGCAGTTCTTAATTCTTGGAGACCGTCATATCGAGTATAGTGATTAATACCCTTATCTATTGCATCTTGTGCACCTCTTTTTACCGGTATGGGAAGTTCAAGGTCACAAACTCCTTGAGCTAAGTTAATACCATCTATTTTGTCACATTCGATGGACATCGCCCGTATTTCAGATTGAACGATTCTTTCTGAACGTTTACTTACGGATAATTTCATTTTCATTTATCCCTTTTGATTCAATAATAAATCGAATTCACATTCCATACCCTTAAGGATAATTTGAAATCTTACCAATCATTAACTAATACCTTTCAAAGGCAACATCTGGATAGTAGTGCATTTCGCTAATATTCATTTTGGGATCTAATTATCCTTGGAACCAATTTCATAACGATGTAATATCTATCTGTTTCTATATCATGCTCTTTGGGCGCTTCAACCCATTCCAATCCTTCCTTCCTCTGCACTTGTATCAAAGGAATTCGTGAAATCTCAATAAAGCCCAACCTTTTATAAAGCCTTATTGCTCTTTCATTATTTGATAGAACTTTCAGTGAATAATTTTTTATGCCGATATTGGTTTTCCCCCAATCCATCAGATGAAGTACAGCATTACCCATTATACCAGCGTATTCTGGCTCACCGCGTACAATATTATCTATCTCACACATCATACTTTCAAAGTCAAATCTGAATAGTCCAACATGACCAATATATTTGTTATCAACATCGATTATGAATAGTAATCTATCAGGTGTTTCAATCACATTTTCTCGAAACCATTTTATTGTTCTTTCTGTAGTTACTTCAAACTGAGAAAGAAACCATATTTCATTTTCTTTCCGCCATCTCCCGATAAGTTCCATTAGATTCTTGTCATGTGAACAATCAGCTGTAAGAAGGAAAAGTTTATACTTGAAATTAGTAAAATTGCAATCAATTACAACGTTCATGTAGTCTTCATGCTTAAGTTTTTGAATTGTCCTTAGAATTTCTAAGTGGGAAAAAGTCACATTATCCTCAATAATATTTTTTACTCCAATGATAAAAAATTTGGGTCAATCTCATAATGAGGCACTATAACAATTTTTGCTGAATATTGGTATGATTTGCGAAAATATTCCTTCCTTCTCTAGGTCTCTTGTTCTACATCAGATTGATATCAAAAAAAAGCAAAATCAATGATATGTCTAAACATGAACCCCCTTCACAACAAAAGCCGAACATTGATTTAGACACTCATATTTTTTTATTAAAAAGATCCAGAAAAATTCGCGCCCATATAGTACATATGCTGCACAAGGCAAATGCATCCCATATTGGCAGCTGCTTTTCAACTGTCGATATCCTCAACGTCCTCTATTCCGGGATTATCCGGGTAACCCCGAACTCTATTCATTCCTCTCAACGCGATCGTTTTATTATGAGTAAAGGTCATGCAGCAGCCGCGGTGTATGCGACTCTGTGCGAAACAGGTTTTTTAGATATCAACTGGCTGGTGCGGTACTGCCAGAATGAGGCACCCTTAGGGGGGCATATTACTGCAAATGTTCCCGGAGTTGAGGTTTCTACTGGATCGCTGGGACATGGTCTATCCATTGGATGTGGAATGGCAATCGACGGTCGGAGTGAATACCGGCAATATCGTGTTTTTGTCCTGATGAGCGATGGAGAGTGTGATGAAGGGTCTGTATGGGAAGCAGCTCTTTTTGCACCCTATCATAATCTTGAGAATCTCACTATCATTATCGATTATAACAAAATCCAGAGCTTCGATAGGGTAGAAAATGTTTTGGAACTGGAACCTTTTGCGGATAAATGGAAATCTTTCGGGTGGGCTGTACGAGAAATTGACGGTCATAATCTTCAGGATATTAAGAAGACCCTTGAGAATGTCCCGTTTGAAAAAGGAAAACCAAGTTGCATAATAGCACATACCACAAAAGGTAAGGGCGTATCATTTATGGAAAATAAAGTGGAATGGCATTACAAATCCCCTACAAAAGAGCAGCTGGAGATGTCATTGAAAGAACTGGGGATAGAATATGAGAACTAAATTTATTTCTACCCTAACCCAGCTTGCTGAAACGGATGATCGAATTTACCTTTTAGTTGGAGATCTTGGATATTCTGTTGTTGAACAGTTTAAAGCAAAATTTCCGAATCGTTTTTTTAATATGGGGGTAGCAGAACAGAATATGATGGGAGTAGCGGCAGGTCTTGCGTTATCGGGAAAAATTGTCTTTACCTACAGTTTTGGAAATTTTACGACATTTCGTTGCCTGGAGCAGATAAGAAATGACATCTGTTATCATGATTTGGATGTAAAAATAATCGGCATAGGAACCGGTTTCTCCTATGGTACATTAGGTATGACACATCATGGAACTGAAGATCTTGCGGTAATGTCGGTTCTTCCAAACATGACAATAATTACTCCCTGCGATCCAGTTGAAATGGAGCTGGCAATAAAAGCATCCGTAGCATGGAATGGTCCTTGTTATATTCGTGTCCGCAGAACCGGGGAGCCGGTTATCCACCGGACGATTCCTGATTTTAAGATTGGCAAAGGAATTGTAGTTAAGGATGGAGATGATGTAACATTAATTGCGACCGGCTGGATTATCAATAATATAATAAAAGCAGCAAAAATGCTCGAATCAGAAAATATCAATGCCAGAATTATCAGCATGCATACGGTAAAACCCCTTGATGAAGCATTGATCTTGGACTCCGCTAGAAAAACCCGCGGCATAATAACAATAGAAGATCAGAGTATTGTGGGATTGGGTTCTGCAGTCGCGAGAACACTTGCATCTTCAGAAGAACGTACCGTTCCCTTTGCTGCACTGGGCCTCACGGAAAATTATTCCATTGATGTGGGCAGTGAAGAATACCACCTTAATAAATCGAATTTATCACCTGAAGCGATATGCAAAACAGCCAAACGGATTCTAACGGTGAAATAAGATCTTTTTTATTGATTGCAATAACCCTTAAATTTTTCATAGTAATTTAAAACCTGAAAGAGAAAAATTATTGATGAAATGTCTTTGAATCTTTCATAAACTGTTCCAGGCCGGAATCTGTCAGTTTGTGTTTCATCATCAAACTGATTATTGCAGGTGGGATTGTTGAAATATGACAGCCAATCTTCGCGGCCTCCAGCACATGAGATGGGGTTCGGATACTTGCTACAATGATTTTGGTTTTCATGGAATAATTATTGAAAATTTCCAGGCTGTCTCTTACAACCTGCATGCCGTTTGTTCCCTGATCATCCAATCTGCCGACAAAAATACTTGCATAGGTTGCACCCGCTTTTGCAGCTAATAATGCCTGATTTGCAGAAAATATCAGGGTAACATTTGTTTTTATATTGAGTTTTTTCAGGGCGATTGTTGCTTTCAATCCCTCTTCGATCATGGGGATCTTAATGACAATATTTGGAGATATTTTTGACAGGTGTTGGGCTTCCCTCACCATTCCGTTACAATTCTCACTGATCACTTCAACGCTGATGGGCCCCGGGACAATTTTTACAATCTTCCCAATAACGTCCTCTGTCGAGCAGGATTTACCCAGTTTGGCAAGTAATGTAGGATTCGTAGTGACTCCATCAACCAGATATGCGTACTTCTCAATTTCAGAAATTTCAGCGGTATCGATGAATATTTGCACTTTATACCCCCCAGATATTTCTTGATCTCAAGATAAACCGAGTTTCGGACTGTTTAAAATGTTGTGGTATTATTTTACATAACTGATCGGTTATAACCGATAATATATTTGTTTACAGCATCGAACAAATCTGAAGATATGAAGCAAACCCCGGTTTTAATTTTTAAAACTTCATCTGAACCATGTCCTGTCAAGACCAAGATTGTCTGGCATCCCGCATTTTTTCCTGCTTCAATATCACTCCATTTATCTCCAACGACAAAAGAATTTTTTAGATCAATATTATATTCTTGGGCAGCTTGAAGGATCATCCCGGGTTGGGGTTTTCTGCAATTACAATTTTTTTTATATTTTTCGATTACTGCATCAGGATGATGAGGACAATAATAAATAGCGTCAATGTTTCCACCTTTTTTTTGAATTTCTTTTATCAGGGCGTTGTTAAATAAAGATATTTGATCCTCTGTATAATAACCCCGCGCCACACCCGATTGATTTGAGATTACAATCACTAGATAGCCATGATCCCTCAGTAGTTTTATTGCAACATCACTCCGGGGGATTATTTCCAGTTGATCAAGCCTGTGTGCGTAATGGGGCGGATCCTTATTTATGACCCCGTCCCTGTCAAGAAATACTGCCCGCTGAATCATAATCAAATGTAAGATTTTTCAACAAATCTCTTAATTCGCACATTAAATTGGGGAAGTCAAACATCATATTCTAACCTTCCGGATTTATCAAGACTTCTTTACCGATTGGATCCGACAAAACCCGTAGCGCCGGTAATGAGAATATTTTTTTGCGATTTCGACATGATCGTTCCTCTTACGATATCCGGTAGATCTCTCCCCCCCCCCAGTCAAAAATCAGAATATAATGTTCTCCTGCACCGGGCAGGGAGCCGGTCCCTGCATGTTCATGCTTTGTGATCCGGCACGTTACCAAATCCAATTTCCTGTTTTATGATGTAATCTGGTCTTTTTTTAACTTCTTCATAAATTTTACCGATATATCCACCAATAATTCCCAGAAGGAAGAATAAAATTCCAAAGGAAAATAACATAAACAAGATGATTGTTGCAACACCAGGGACCTCCCTGCCGTATATTAAAAACAAGATTCCTTCGATAAAAATGAGGATGAATGAGATCAAAGATAGGACAAATCCAAGAATACTGGCGATATGAAGGGGGAAATTTGAAAATGAAAATAGACCATTGATGGCAAAATTTAATACAGTCGAGATATCCGCCTTCGATTTACCTGCGTGACGGGGGGCCCTGTCATATTCAATTCCAATTTTCTTAAACCCTGTCCATGGGATTAAACCCCGCAGAAATTTATTTTTTTCTTCGAGATTATTGATGATACAATTGACTTTTTTATCAATCAGGGTAAAATCACTGGCATCCTTTGGGATAATCTGATCGGTTAACCTGTTAATTAGATCATAGAAGATTGAATATAAAATTTTTCTCGAAGCTTGTATACCTTCCCGTTTCCGTATTATCCCGTATACAATCTCATATCCCTGTTCCCATTTTTTAATGAATTCGGGTATTAGTTCCGGGGGATCCTGCAGATCTGCATAGGTTATAAAAACCGCATCCCCTATTGCATATTTCAGTCCCGCAGTTATTGCGTTATTTACCGGCAGAAAGTTCCGCGTAAGGCTGATAATTTTAAAATTTTTGTGTTCCTTGTTCACCTGAATAAGTTTTTCCAGCGTTGAGTCGGTTGAACCATTATCAACAATTATTACCTCAAACTCATACTGAGGAAGCGATCGAATTACCCGTTCAAGACGCTGATGGAGTTCTTCAATATTTTCCTCTTCATTATAAGCCGGGATAATAATACTGATCATTTTTTTCATTGCGCGCCCCTCAAAAGACACGGATTTTCAAAAAAATGTTTATACCACTGAATTGTCTCTCTTAATCCATCATTTATCGAATAATGAGGTCTCCATTTTAAAAGGTCGTGTGCTTTCTTTGCTGACAAGTATTGATTGCGAATTTCATTTTTTACATTATTAAGTATAATTGGTTCAAGATGACTCTTCATGAGAGAACTTATTGTATTTACTACTTCGGAAACAGTTTTTGGAGACTCATTACTGAAGTTGAATGCCTCTCCATGGATTTTTTTGTCATTCATTTTTTCTGCAAGAAGTAAATATGATTCTACAGCATCTTGAATGTAAAAATAATCCCGTAGATATGAACCATCACTCCGAATAACAGGACGTTCATTATTACAGAGTGCCCGAATTGTTCCTGGAATAATCCGGTTAAAATTGAGATCCCCGCCACCAAATAAATTTCCACATCTTGTTACACAAACCGGCACACCATATGTTTCATAATACGTTTGACAAATAAGGTCCGCACAACTCTTTGAAACATCATAGGGATGTTTTCCTTGGAGAGGTGTGCTTTCATCATATGGCAGATGATCCTGATCTCCATATGCTTTATCACTTGAGGCTACAACAAGTCTTTTTACAGAAGATATTTGTCTACATACTTCAAGGACATTCCATGTCCCCTCAATGTTTGCCTTAAACGTAGCAATCGGGCCTTTATTTGCGATTGTTACTATTGTCTGTGCTCCAAGGTGAAAAATGGTTTCTACTTCATATTCATTAATCACGCGTTCAATGAGGGCATAGTCTTCAATGTCCCCACGCACAATTGTTATTTGTTTATCCAGTCCTTCTCGATAAAAGTGACTTTTGGGTGTATTATCTCTTACGAGACCTATGACATTAGCTTTTTCATTGACTAATGTTTTTGTTAGCCAAGATCCAAGGAGACCTGTACAACCAGTTACAAAAACTGGGTGATCCCTCCAGATAGTTTTCTTCATGAGTTCCTCATCAATATTTTGAATTTATGTTATTAATGCTAATTGTTTCTGAAACTCCAATGACGGTGGCCAAAATAACTGATAAATGTTATTAGTATAATGACACCCAATTGTGCAATTCTTGGTGATATAAAGAAATATTGGACCAAAATAACGAGTAGGATTATATTTAATATTAAGGATATCAAATAAATTGATTCGAATTTGATAAATTCAACAACTGCTGATTTTTTTGATTTGAAAACCCAGTATCTGTTCCATATATAACTATGAATAACCCCGATGATATGTGAAATAATTAATGCAAAAATATAATTTACATAAGAAACAAGGAGGAAAAAGATACCATAACCAACAACTGCGTTTAGAATTCCTACTAGTGTGAATTTCGAAAATTGATGAAAAAAGGAAAATTTTTGAAATAAAATTGTTCCAACTTTTTTTATTTCCAAAAAAAGGGAAGTTAGTTTCATGTTCACTTTTATGCTCGAAAATAGTTATTTCCATACCTTCCATGGGGGATTAGGAGAATTCCATAATTCATTTAATGCCTCAAGTTCTCTATACGTATCGACGCATTGCCAAAATCCGCTATGGGGATATACCATTAGTTGACCATCAGACACTAAATTTTCCAAAGGTTCTTTTTCTAATATACAATCTTCATCAGAACTGAGGTATTCTAAAAATTTTTTATTAAAGGCAAAAAACCCGCCGTTAATCAAACCCTCATTAACTTGCGGTTTTTCATGAAATTTTACAACTTTGTTATCGATAATATTTAATTCTCCAAATCGGGAAGAGGGATGAACACCTGTCACTGTACCAATTTTTCCGTGTTTTTTATGAAAATCCAAAAGTTTTTTAATATCAATATTTGCAACACCATCCCCATATGTTAAGAAGAAAGAATCATTATCTAAATATTGTGAAATTCTTTTAATCCGAGAGCCCGTTTGGGCTTTTTCACCGGTATCAGCAAGCGTTACTTTCCATTGTGATTCATTATGATTATTATTATGTGTTGTTATATCCCGTCGATTCCCCAATTTAATTGTAAAGTCACTATTCATAATCTCGTAATTTAAAAAATAATCCTTAATCATATTACCTTTATATCCTAAACAGATCACAAAATCGTAAAACCTATAGTGACTATATATTTTCATTATATGCCATAATATCGGTCTATTGCCGATCTGAACCATCGGTTTTGGCCGGTATTCCGTCTCTTCACGGAGCCGTGTCCCCAACCCCCCAGCCAAGATTACTACTTTCATCAGAACCCCTGTATAATTAAGGATTTGAGATATTTAAATCGAATCCGTTTAAATTGTAGTAATTTTAGTTTGGATATACTGGCGTGTATTATCAAACTTGAAAAAAGTCGGTCTGATATCTTCGATTTTTTTGGATATGTCCTAACCGCTTTTCAAAACAGGATAACCGGAACCCGCATCGGACTCGTTCAGGAAAGAGTCCTTGTTAGTCCTTAAAAAAGAGCCAATGGGAACCTGTGATTCCCGCAGCAAATCCGGCCCCGAATCAGCCCCCGATCCCCCGGTTCCCGATCCCGGTCTCCGGTTCCACAGGAACCAATGTCCACGCCCACAGAAAATGGTTTTTAAATGCATTTTTTCCCGAATCGACTGTTTTTCTGGGTTTTTGAACCTGCAAAATAGCGGCCCTGCAGCTGACCTGAAAAACAGGGGGTATTTAGACCGGTTCACGGGGCAATCGGCCACGGAAAGGCCCTTGGCAGCCGTTTTTCGAAAACAACCCGAAAACACATTATAATAGAGTATTTTTACGAACGGGTTGATTATATCCGTTTTCAACCGCAGAATCAGCCTTCAGGAAATCAATCCGGAATACCAAAAAAGGGATTTTCTTTTTTATTCCGATCCAATCCTCAAAACGTAAAACAATCTTCAGGGAATATCTAGAAATAGAAATCCCTATCATTCCGTGGATACCGTTTTTACCCACTCCACCATCCGTCTCAGCCCTCTCTCAAGCGGCGTTTTGGGCTCCCAGTGAAGCAGCTCTTTTGCCCTCGTTACATCCGGCCTGCGCCGGAGCGGGTCATCCTCCGGGAGGGGATGGAATGACAGGGACGATACCGATCCCGTAAGCGCAATCACTTTCTTTGCGAGTTCGAGCACCGTGATCTCGTTCGTGTTCCCGATATTGATCACCTGTCCCTCGGCAGCATCGAGTGCAGCCAGCCGGAGGAGCCCTTCGATCTGGTCGGTCACATAGGTAAAACTCCGGGTCTGGGAACCGTCGCCGAAGACGGTGATGGGTCTGCCGGTCAGTGCCTGATCGATGAACCGGGGAATGACCCTGCCATAGATACCGTCAGTACGGATACGGGGGCCGTAGGTGTTGAAGATCCGGGCGATGCGGGTATTGAGGTGATGCTGCCGCCGGTACGCCATCACGTATGCCTCCCCGCACCGCTTTGCCTCGTCATAGCAGCCGCGTAACCCGATCGGGTTCACGTTGCCGTGGTACGTCTCCGGGGTCGGGACGATGCCGGGGTTCCCGTACACCTCGCTCGTGGATGTGTACACGATCCGTGCATGGTGCTTCTTCGCGATCCCAAGCGCTACCAGCACCCCCATCGTATTCGCCTTGAGGATCTGGATCGGGTAGTGCTCGAACTCAAACGGCGACGCACGGCTTGCCATGTGAAAGACATAGTCCAGGGGAGTGTCCACCGGAAGGGGTGTTGAGATATCGTGCTCGATGAACCGGAACCGCTCGTTGTCCATAAGGGATTGTATATTGCTCATCTGCCCGCTGGCAAAGTTGTCGACGCAGGTGACATGGGCACCGGAACTTATCAGGCTCTCGCACATCCACGAGCCAAGGAATCCCGCGCCGCCCGTGACAAGCACGCTCCGGTCTTCAAAGGATATATCTCCGAAATTCCTGCGTATCACGTCGAGTTCTTCCTGCGGGTCAAATGTCATGAGCGATCCCCCTTCAGGAGATGAGACAAAAAGGGTTTAAGTTCCCCGGCAAACTCTTCCCGTTCGAGCGTGAGCTCGATACTGGACTTCATCCAGCCCAGTTTGTCGCCGATATCGTAGCGCCGGCAGTTGGTGACCAGCCCCAGAGGGTTATCCAGCCTGCGGAGCGCATCCGTGAGCTGGATCTCCCCGCCAACTCCCGGGGTTCCGTCATGCAGCAGGGGGAAGATATCCGGCGTCAGGATATACCTCCCGATCGCGCCGAGATTTGAAGGCGCATCCTCCGGCACGGGTTTTTCCACGATATCGTTTATCTCATAGATTCCCTTCGCGATCTCCCTGCCATCGATGATCCCGTAATCCCTGATCTTGTTCTCCGGTACCGGTTCTACTGCAATGACCGGCCGGTGATAGTGATCGAAGGCGTCCATCATCTGGCGGGTACAGGGGCTCACGTTTTCCGGCGAGATGCAGATGGTATCGCCCAGCAGCACGGCAAACGGTTCGCTGTCGCAGTGCCGCTCGGCAAGGAGCACCGCGTCCCCGAGCCCCTTCTGCTCCCGCTGCCGGATGAAGTGGATGTCCGGAAATTCCGAGAGCGATCTGAGAGATTCCGTGAAGGGGTTTTTTTCATGGTTGCTGAACTTCGCTTCCAGCTCGAAGCACCGGTCGAAGTGATCCTCGATGGCACGCTTGTTTCTGCCCGTGACGATGAGGATATCGGTGATGCCGGACTGGATCGCTTCCTCCACCACGTACTGGATCACGGGTTTGTCGACAACCGGAAGCATCTCCTTGGGCTGGGCTTTTGTCATGGGTAAAAATCTCGTGCCCAGTCCGGCTGCGGGGATGACAACTCTCCTCACGATCGGTCCTTTTCTCATAATTTCACATCTCCGGGATAGGGGATATTACCAGCATATTCCCTCTGTCGTATCACAGGATAAAATCCGCCGCCCTTCAATGATCACCCTCTGCGCCATCAGGTCAAATTCCTTGTCGAGCCGGGAAAACTCCGGCCACTCGGTCATCACCAGGCAGCCGTCGGCCCCCCTGAGTGCATCTTCGGTCTTCGCGCAGTACTCAATATCCGGAAATAATTTCCGCATTGACGGTATGGCCATGGGATCATAGGCCGCAACCCGGGCCCCCTTCCTTACGAGTGCCTCGATCACCGGAATTGCGCGGGAATCCCGGATATCATCCGTATTATCCTTGAATGCCAGGCCAAGTACCGCGATCTTCTTCCCGTTCAGTGAGGGGACATGGCGCTCAAGGAGTTGTATCATCCGCTGCGGTTGCCGCTCATTTACTTCGATCACCGATCTGAGTAACCGGGGTTCCTCCCCGCAGGATTCAGCAAGAGAGATCAGGGCGGACACGTCCTTGGGGAAACAGCTCCCCCCGAAACCGGCCCCTGCGTTCAGGAACAGGGGGCCGATTCTCGGGTCGGGTCCGACACCCTGCATGACCTCGTACACATCGACCCCCAGTCTTTTGCAGATGTTCCCGATCTCGTTGGAGAATGAGATCTTGGTGGCAAGGAATGCATTGGAAGCGTACTTGATCATCTCTGCCGCGGTCAGGCCCGTACGGAGGACCGGCGCCCGGATACCCGTGTATACTTCAGCGACCCGGTTGCCTGCACGCGGATCGCTGCTGCCGATCACGATGCGGTCCGGGTGCAGGAAATCCTCTACCGCCTGCCCCTCCCGGAGAAACTCGGGATTCATCGCAAACCCGATCTCTTCTTCGGTCTTCCCGGATGCCAGGAGAACTGCAGGCCGAACAATCTTCTCCGTAGTGCCCGGGGGAACCGTGCTTTTTACCACGACAACACAATAGGTGGAGGTGCTTTTCAACGCTTCCCCGATCGAGGTGCCCGCGGATTCGATATACGCGAGGTTCGCGCTGCCATCCGGTTCTGGCGGGGTTCCAACGCTGATAAAAACGATATCGGCGCCGCCCACCGGTTTATACCCGGTACCTGCACGGAGTCTTTTGCCGGCATTCTTCTTCAGCAGGTCTTCCAGCCCGTTCTCATATATCGGCGGCTTTCCGTTATTGATCGCCCGCACTTTTTCAGGATCGATCTCGATTATTGTCACGTCATGGCCGAGTTCCGCAAAACACGTCCCGGTCACAAGACCGACATAGCCCCCACCCACAACGGAAATTTTCATCGGATGCACCACAAGGGAACCAGATTATTCTGAGAGTAATTTTGTTCTCATACTATTTGGACAAATAGCCATGAAGATATCTCGCTCTCACGCTGAACCGGTGGCAGAATAATCATTACACAGATCCTCCGGATTGTTCCCTCGCCTCAACTCATTCTCCGGATAGAATAATTCCCGCATACCCCACCATATGTTTTTTTTCAGTTGCCACTCCGTGTTCCCGGATCCTCACTCATCTTTCCTCCTTCCCGTTCTTCCTGAAGTACCATCTCGACGCGAATGCAATATGAATGGTTGCGATAAACCCGAACACATAGATGACAAGTCCCCTGGCGAAATGATCGACGAGGGCAATCGACATTCCCAGAGCACTTGGCACCGAGAACACCATCAGGACACCGGTAACCGATGCTTCGTGAACCCCGAGGCCCGCCGGGGTAAGGGGAAGCGTCTGCGCAATGAACGACACCACGCCGGCGGTTGCGGCATAGACATAAGAGAGATCATATCCTACGCTCCGTGCCGCAAAGAATATGCTTGCGATCTCGAGGAGCCAGACCGGAAGTGAGAGCAGAAAGCAGAGCGCTATCGCTTCAGGGTTTCCGGAGATATTGACCAGCCCTTCCCTGAGGAGGACAAGGGACTGGCGTATTGACGGGATGCGGTGTTCGAACAACCGGATGATGGTCTCGTCATACCGGTAAATGATGAACAGGAAAGAGAACATCGCCGCGATAAGGGCAAACGATCCGATCTCTACGTAGACAAAAGAAGCTTTATTGAAAAACAACGAGGCTATCCCTAAGAACAGCGCGAGTGTTATCACATCGAGGATCCGTTCAATGACGATGGTGGAAAGTGTCATACCGAACGGTGCATCGGACGTTGTCTTGAGGGCGACGGCACGGGCGATATCCCCCAGCCGCGCCGGAACAAGATAGTTCAGGAACCAGCTGAACATGAGGCATTTGAATAATATGTCCGCCGGATAGACATACCCGGCACTCCGCAGAAGAACGCTCCACCGCCATGTCCTTACGACAAAGGAGAGGAGGATTGCAAGACAACTGAACACGACCCAGTACCAGGCAACGTGTTCCAGAAGAGTAAATATGGTGGAGAACCCGCTCAGGGTAAAGAGAAATGCGAGGATGAGGAGTCCGAAGAGCAATGCGAGCGCAATGCCCAGCCAGGAACCCTTCACAAAAAACCGGAAGAGATCTTTCAGGGCAACAAGGTTCCCGTGAAAAAAGAGGTTCATGAACCGTTTCCCATAGATCGAGCCGTTCCTGGATAATTTCAGTTTTGCTTCTCCGGAGGTGCGATCGCACCACTGAACCGGCACTTCAGAACTCCTGAAACCATGGATATGCGCCTTGATCGGGATCTCTACGGTGAGATCAAACCCGCTGGACTCGAGGTTGTCGATACCGATCTCGTCGAGAACCTCTTTCCGGTAGGCTTTGAAGGCATTGGTGATATCACGGTACGGTATCCCGAACGAGAGCCGGACCAGGTTGTTGAAGGCACGGTTTGCGATCAGTTTTGTCCGGGAATAGCCGTTGAGTGCCCCCCCTTCAGCAAAACGCGAGCCATAGGCAATATCGTACCCTTCGTCAATCCGCTCGACGAGACGGGGGATATCGTGCGGGTTGTCCGAGAGATCCCCCATGAACGGGATTACAATGTCCCCTTTTGCTTCTTTCATGCCGGTCTTGATGGCATTACCAAAACCGGGATTTGTGGTCCGGTGAACCGGATGAATATGGGAATCCTTTTGGGCAAGAGCATCGATCAACGCACCGGTGGAGTCGGTGCTGTTGTCATCGACAACAATGATCTCGTAACCGCATATCACCGGCGAGGTGCTCAGAACCGGGGATAATGCATCGATAACGGCCGCGACATTTCCCTCTTCATTTCTCGCGGGTACAATACACGAGACAGAATAGGTATTATTGACGGTCATTCCGGGGCACCTTAACGAATAGTATACAGCAGGTCCCGGTTGGAACGGAGCCATTGGTGGATATCCGTGATGGTCTCTTTTACGGTTCTTTTGGGTTCCCAGCCAAATGAACGGGAAACCCTGGAGTTATCCGTAATATACCAGATCAGATCATTTGAACGTGTCCGTGGACTGGATGCAATGGGGATCGTCTCCCCGGTAATTTCCCTGCATAACGTGGTCATCTCCTGAAGCGAGGCGCTGTTATTCAGACCGCCCCCGACATTGAAGATCTCCCCGTTGAACTCATCGAACCGATCAGTCTGGAGCAGGACCAGATCGCAGAGATCATCGATATGCAGGACATCCCGCACCTGTTTTCCTGTACCATTATACCCGGTATAGGTGAGATCTTTCCGGAAAAGATGACAGGCAACCCAGTGCATCACCACACCCTGGTCGACTTTTCCCATCTGCCAGGGTCCTGCAATAAGCCCGCACCGGTTAACGATCGCCCGGATACCATAGGATTCAACATATTCCTGAATGAGGTACTCGGAACACAATTTTGTTGCCCCATACAGAGATCGGGGACCCTGCAGGGGAAACTCTTCGGTTATCCCTTCACGGGTCACACCGGCTTTACCGGTATTATCTGCAAGGGAAAAGCGGGTCGCATCTTCAGTATAGGAGAGTGCATTGATCGGTTTGAACGGGTAGACCCGGCTCGTGGAGAGGAAGATGATGGATGCATGATTCTTTCTCACTTCTTCCAGGCAATGGATTGTTCCCAGCAGATTCGTATTCAGGACATACGCAGGTGAGGAATTGATGCCGGCAAGCACCGACGGTTCTGCCGAGCATTCGATCATCAGGTCAAATGGGGGAATTGCCTCGAAATCTTCCGCATTTCTCACGTCCCCGTGGACAAACTGTATGCCGGCCTCTTTTAACCGGGTGAGATTCAGCGCGGAGCCTCTCCGTTTCAGGTTGTCAAAACAGGTAACCGTGGAGGCGGGCAGCTGGTTCTTCAGGAAAATCGCACAATTTGATCCGACAAACCCGGCCCCCCCCGTTATCAGCACCCTCATGTACGGAGCTCCCGGAAGTAGTGGGGTTCCCTGAGATCCACGTCAAGATGGAAGACGTCAATCCAGTTCTGGAGGAGTTCATTGAAGATATAGTCCAGATCTTTCTTTGGGCCTTTCCAGTCCGGGTAGTCATTCTTGAACCGTGACATATTGCTGATCCACCAGAGATGGTCGCTCTCCCGTTCGGGAGCTTCTTCAAAATCAGCGTTTAACCCGGTCTTTGCCTCGATAGCCGCAATGGTCTCATAGATCGATACTGAATTGGCACGCATTCCCCCCAGGTTATAGGGTTTTCCGAATTTACCGGTCTGGGACGGTCTGGGGTGTGTTACCCAGCGGCAAAGCACATCCGCTACATCGCTTGAGTGAATATTGTCGCGGACCCGGTAGCCGCCGCCATAGACAAACAATTTGTTCCGGAGCAGGATCTGTTTTGTGAAAAATCCCAGGAACCCGTGCATCTCGACTGCCTTCTGGTGAGACCCAATCAGGCAGCCTCCCCGGAAGGTTGCCGTTGTCATCCCGTAATTTATCGCATACTCCTGGCAGTACATATCAGCGGCAGCTTTTGATACCCCGAACGGTGTATGGCCGCACCCGTCAATCGGCAGGTATTCGTCAAAGGATTCAAAAGCAGTATTCTCGTACCGCTTATAGACCTCGTTTTCAACAGTTGTGTAATGGTAAAAATTGGGATAGTCCCCGTAGACTTTATTGGAGGACATATAGGCAAACGGGACATCAGGATTGTATTTCCTGGTTAATTCCAGAAGATTCAGGGTGCCAAATGCATTGATCTGGAAATCTTCCATGGGGATCTCCAGCGACCGCGGGTGGGAAGGCTGGGCAGCCAGATGCACAATCGCATCCGCATCCCTGATCAGCGGTGTGACGAGCTCGTCATTCCGGATATCGGATTCAACAAAGGTAAAATTTTTTTTATTTTTTAACGGATCGAGATTACTATGGGTATCTGCATCCGCCCCAAACAATTTTGCCCGGGCGAAATTGTCAACTCCGGTTACATACCAGCCTTCATGAAGGAATTTTTCGACGCATGCGCTGCCGATCAATCCGCTTGAACCGGTAATTATAACATTTTTCATCGAGTAATCACTTCTGGAATGGCATTCATCTTCATAAAACAATATCTTATGTATCTTTCATGCGAACGATAAAAAAGTTGGGTATAATCATTATCAAAGCACTAATATAAAAATATATACCGACGTAAAAATTGTACGAAAAGGAGAACTGAAAAAGAATGGGAAAAATACTCGCTTGTGATGGGGTTTGATCCCGGGTTCAGGCATGAAAAGTTCTCAGAAAACCCTGAGCAGATTGAGAAAAGATCAGGCCCCTGAGGGGGGAATGCGAGGGATGGGATTCGAACCCAAGAACTCCTACGAGACTAGGCCCTCAACCTAGCGCCTTTGACCTGGCTTGGCTACCCTCGCCCTGTGCCATATCAAAGAGGTTGTCTATCTAATAAAATCTTATGCAATCTGATGCGGGATACGGAAACGGAATCCGGAACCTTCAGGACGATCCATGGGAAGCAGGGTGGCCTGAAAGGATAGTTCTGCATCCCTTTTGATCGAGGCGGAATAAAAAGCATGAATTCACCGGCACCGGTGCAGCATTGAGAACATAGATGTATATTTATATGCGTCATACCCAGTGGTGAGTATGTGGTCAGACATCATCCACGAATTTGCCGACTCGCCCTCGCAGAGCCGCGTGGTGAGGTTCCTCCTGGAGAACGGGTTCGGGGTGACGGAAGACGGTCGTATCAGCTGCAACGGGATCGAAGTGCCGGCAACTGCCGTGGCCAAGGTGATCGGTTCCGACCGCAGGGTCGTGGACTCCACCGCGCGGCGTATCCTCGGGCGCCCGCTGCTGCGGGATATCTTTCTCAACATGCGGGCAACGCCCGACCTGAGCCGGGTCGCAGAATCGCTGGGGTTCTTTGTCATCACGGTCCTTCCGAAGAATGCCAGCGAGCGTGGCATTGTTGGTGCGGCAGTGCGGGTGTTGTCTGAGCACTCGGTTGCAATCCGGCAGATCTTCGTCACCGACCCCCAGTTTTCCGAAGAACCAAAACTGGTCATCATCATAGAAGAGCTCCCCCCGGCCGGCGTGGTCGAACAGATCCGGGCATTGCCCCAGGTAAAACAGGTCATCATCTGAAAAAATTCATGCCGGTTCCCTTTTCAGCTGCAGAGCAGCTCGACTTCGAGGGAGAGCCGGTACATCCGCTTCCGGGCCTTCCGGGGGAGCATAAACGCGGAGGCTATGCAGCTCTCGATACTCTCCCGCTTCCGGCCGGCGATCAGGTTATCGGAGTGAGTTACAATCTTCTCCTCGGTCGTCAGCGGTACACAGTCCCGGGGAGAGAGCCCGAGCAGCGTACACTCGTCGGCGGTGAGGCCGGCGCCGGTATGGCACTCGACAATCCGGGCGACCGGCTCGGGAAACCCCCCCTCGCGGAGGAGGTCCGCACCTGCCTGGGCATGCAGGATGGAGTGGGTCCTGCTCCGCCCGATGTCATGGAGCATCGCCCCCTCCTCCACAAGACCCGCATCCACTTCAGGATTATGCCCGGCATATTCGCATGCGCACTCCATGACAGCCCTGCAGTGGGCTATGACTTTTGCACTGCACCCGGCCTCGTGCAGAAGATCTTCGTACCTTTTCAGATTCCCGTCAGGCATGGCCGAGCGACTTTTTTATCGCTTCTATCCTGAGCTTGAGGGACTTCAGGAGTATCTCGTTGTCGAAATGCCCCAGCGGCTGGTCGCAGTCGGGGCACCGGAAATCGCTGTTCATTGCAAGGGGGAACGTGAAGATGAGGTGACAGTCTTTGCAGATGTAGAAGTCGTTCTCCTCTTCGAACCGTTCCCTCCGGGAGAGTTTTTCAAGGACGAGCCCCATGTCCTCCCGGATCGCATCATAGATCCGGTCGGTCCGGAGCTGCCAGAGATAGGTGAGCCAGCCGGTCTCATTGTTCTTGATCCGGTGGTACTCGGCGAGCCGCTTCTCGTAGAGGGTATAGAGCGTGTGCCGTACCGAGTTCAAATTGATCCCAGTACTTGCCGCGAGATCTTCGTCGCTGTGTTCCCCTTCCTTGGGGAAGCGTTCGAGAAGATTGAGCCCTTCATCGCCGACAAGGCGGTGGAGGTACGCACGTATTGCCGGATCGTTCAGCGTTTCTTCGGTTGGATCCATCAGCGCATATATTGTCGGACGGTAGTAATATGCTTATCCAGCACAAAGAGCGCTTCCGTGCGGGTGGCACCCGTGCCGTACACGCTGACAACAGCCTGCCCTTCCTCAAAGTGAGTTCCGGGCCACGGGATGTCGGCCACGAGGCCCTTCAGGTGTGCAAGGTCACCATTGACGGTCAGGTCCCGGTCGGCAAAGAGGATCCTGCGGGCGGCCACCCGGTTCGGTGGCGGTACGGAGTCCGGGAGTCTTCCTGCGCAGGCATCTGCGTGGAACTGGAACAGGTTGCACCCGCACGCCATCTCGACCGTATCGACCGTCCCCTGGAAGCGCGGGTTCACCTCGATAGCCCATGCCTCCCTGTCACCGGCTACGAAATCGATCCCGATGGTCCCGGTACAGCCGCTCGCAGCTGCGATCCGTTCGGCAGCTGCGACCATGCGGTCGTGGAGCGGGTGGTCGAGCGGGGTCACCGAGCCGCAGAAACCGAATGGCGATTCACCCCCTCCCTGGAGGAACTGTTCGTTCGTGGCGACAGCCCGTGCGCTGGTACCGTCCGTGATACAGCAGACACTCGCGGGCACGCCGTCGACCAGTTCCTGACGGACGGAGGGGACACCGGAGTACAGCGATTCCCAAGCATCCAGTTCGTATGCGTCCCGCACAACCGCATTCCGCCACCCGCCGGCCCCCCTCCGCGGCTTGACCATGGCGGGAAACTCCCCGGCCCCCAGAAGGCGGGGGACCGGGACGTCCTGCTGCTCGAAAAAATGCTGGGTATCCAGCTTGTCGAGAAACCGGGCGATCTTTTCCCGCGGGGTTCCGCAGAGCGGGAGTCTTCCCGAAATGTCTTCTGCCCCGGACGTGGTGACGAACAGGTCAAATGCATGGCGCCGGGTCATCCGGTCGATCGCATCGGGAAGGTCTTCGAGGGCCTCGAACTTTTCACGGTCCAGGGTGCACCACCCAAGGTCCTGGTCGCAGAAATGATCGACAGCGCACACTTCATACCCTGCACGATACGCCGACTGTGCGACATGGCGTGTCGCAAAGCCGGCGACCAGGACCCTCCCCTTCACCGTTCCTCCGTCTGCTTTCCTGCTCTTGACGGCACGATGCGGATCTGCGCCCCGGGAAACTCGTTCCGCAGTTCCTCACCGGAAAAGAGGTGGTCGAGGAAGAGCGCGAGGCTCGAGATCTCGGAATGGGGCTGGGCAGTGACAGCCACGTTGTAATCGGCAAGACCGTAAATCTCACCGGGGACCTTCTCTGCCCCGACGATGACGAGTATCTTTTCATGGGGCCGGATCTCACCGATGACGTCCGGCAGGTTCAGGCCGTACATCGTCAGGTGGACGACCGTCCCCCCGGAGGCTTTCCACCCCTTTATGCAGGAGCGCCACTTCACATTATCCTCGCAGAAGAAGTCCCCGCCCCAGCGCTCCACCACGTCCGCAATACTCCGGACAACACCCTTGTCGGATGCGGCAAGGTACATCCCTGCCGCGCCCAGTGCCCGCCCGGTCAGGCCGACATGGGTGGTGACGCGCTGGTCGCGTTCGGGGCGGTGGCCGATCCGGAGAATGGCAACCTCGCGTGCCGGCATGTCAGGTCTTCCTCTGTCGTATGATCCCGTTTTCGATGGTGAACGGGAGACTGTCATCATATTTTGCCTGGTTCCGGAGAAGGGCCTCACCGAATGTCAGCACCCGTACCTGTTCCCCGTCCCGCCCGATGAGGCAGAAGCGTTCGAGGCGTGCCAGCGAGGCTTCGACTGACGACCGGTCGAGCCCGCTCTTATCGACAAGCATCCCCACGCTGGCCGGTGATGCCGGGGGGATCAGGTGGTAGACCAGCCAGTCTGCGTCCTCTTCTTTCACCTGTATTCATTCCATGCGGAGGTGAATAAGGGTTGTTGTCCCGGGAATGAAGCGGAGTGCGGTCTTCAGCGATTTTTTTATCCTCAGCAACCAATACGTGGCAATGAGTACTGACCATTCCGCAGTCCCGTATCACACGCTTGTTGCAACAGCCGACAAACTGTTCGATGACTGCGAAGACGATTCGGTCTGCCTCTCGATACGGCTAGGCTCTCTTGATGCGGACCTGCGCAACGAACTGCTGGTCTCCGACCTGCTCAACGCGTACCAGGTGTTCTATTACTCCTTCCGGACCGACCCGGATGATCTTATCCGAGAGTTCCTCGAACTGGAACCTGCATCCGCGCTTGTCCACGGCCTGAAGATCGCCGAGATCGATCTCCTGGAACTCTCCTTTGTTATCCGGGACGACAAGCCCTTCATCGCTATCAGTGATGGGGAAAAGGTTGTTGCCGAATATACCGGCCGGACAGCGTATGCCAAGGCGCTGGCGTATTGCGGGAATCCGGACAGAACCAGTTAGTTCTACAAATATAATCTTATAATCATATAATAATTTATATTTTGAGGAATAAATTTTTTAAAAACGACCGGGGCAGTGACGCGATATCCTGGGCTTCCACTCTCAAGTGAGCGCGGGCCTCTCTATCCGGACCCGGTGAAAAAATTGATGGAGGACGCGATACGAGTAACCATAACCAGAACTTAATCCGGGCTGAAGTTCATGAGCCGGCCTTTGTAACGGGCAACTGCGCCGCAATCCGGAGTATACCAGGAGCCGCGACGCGATCGCTGCCCGGTGCGGCGCGGATCGCCGGAAATTCCGGAGGATTGCCATGACCCGCGGGCGCATACCGGAACGGGCCCTCGCGAATGCGGAACCGATCGCAGCGAAGCGCGGTATCGTCCAGCACTATGTTCGCGAACCCGGCACGATCTGCGATTTCGAGATCATCAGCCCGGGAATCGTGGCGAAGGTCTCCCTCAAGTGCGTGCGCCGGCTCGGCGGCACGGCAAAAGAGATGGAGCGGGACCTCGCCGCGGAGATCGCAGAGATCCGGATCATCGCGTCGTCGCAAGAGATCTCCCGCGAGCTCTGGCTCTGCTCGCCCCGGTACGCGTACCGCTTCTTCCGGGTCCTGGATGACGGGCTTGTCGAGCTGGGTCGGGACGGTTCTCCGCTGCCGGCACCGGCAGCCGGAACCGGGCTGCCGGGTCCGACACCGGGTTCCGGATCAGCCAATGGTCCTGCCCGGTCGGCTGCGGCTACGGGATCCGGTTCAATCCCTGGTACCGCTCAGCCGGGCACGCTCTCCGGTGCGGATCCGCAGGGTGCGGGCACGCCAGCCAGCGATGGACCTTGGAGATCCTACTAATTACTAATTAGCAGAAATAGCTAAATCTTCTCATTGGCAGTTAGTAACCGCCGGTAATCCAGGATCCCCGATCTGCCGGAGGTTCCCGGGTGGCAACAGGGCTCTTCGACGAGCAGATCCTCTCCCGGACCTGAGAGGTCGGCACCTATTCCCATCTCCAGGATCTGGCTCCTTTTGGCAAATGGGGGCTATTTTGGGCGAATTCACCCGGGCCGGGATCTCCGGGAGTTCATGAAAAGTGCGTAATTCGTGGGTTTTGGATGTAAATTCAAAATAATTCGCCCGTTACGGCCCCGGTTTATTAAAAATCACATCTGAATCCAAAAGTGCGCAAATAGAAGCAATTGGCTGGCGGGACCCTTTGTTTTCAGGGTATGGCAGGGCAGATCGAAGGAAACCCCTGTTTTTTCGATCCGGTCTCTGTCGGAGAGAGGTGGTTCTCCGTCGAAGAACCTTTCAGGTTCTTCTTATGTCTCAAGTCTGATAACTTTCGACATTCTGATGACCTGTCGGATGTCGGAGAAATACGTGTTTTAATTGGTATGATTACCGGATTGGTACCCCTTGGATCGAAAGGATTTATTGAGAATTTTCTCTCCACTTTCACACCGTGGATCAGCAGGTTTATTGTGTGGCGCGGTGAAGGGGAAAAATATTGAAAAATATTGTTGAGATTGATAGAATCGTTTCAAATAAAAAAATTGTTATTCATATGTACTACGCGCATTCAACAAAAAATCCGGATAAATCTGACTGGCAGTTTCTCAGGGATCATCTGACACAAGTTGCGACTATCTCTCAACAATTCGGGAATGACTTTAACGCGGGTGAGCTGGCATATACGAGCGGACTCCTTCATGATCTCGGAAAATATTCAACAGACTTCCAACAACGTCTTGAAGGCCAAAGAATTTCTGTTGATCATAAAACTGCCGGAACAATCGAAGCAACCAGGATTTTCGATAACGAGCTCAAGCCTGCCGGCATCATTTCTGCATATCTTATTGCCGGTCATCATGGCGGTTTGTCAAATTTTGGCAGCATTGAGGAGGGTCTCTGCGAGCGACTCCATAAAACGAATGTACCGGATTATTCCGCATATCAGAATGAAATTCACCCTGATTCTCTGCTCAAGACTCCGCATTTCAAGCTGAAATCAAAATGGAATCAAATTGGTTTTTGTTATTCTTTCTTCACGCGAATGCTCTACTCCTGTCTTGTGGATGCGGATTCGCTCGACACTGAAAATTTCACTACTCCGGAAAAATCTTCCGTACGTGGAAAGTACGAATCTTTTGAAGTACTCATCAAAAAATTCGATGCCTTCATGCGCGAGAAAAATTCCGGTGCAGAAGATTCCCCAATCAACCGTGAACGGAAAAAAATTCTCAGCCAGTGCGTTAAGGCTGGTGGACTGCCCCAGGGAATTTTCAGCCTGACGGTTCCGACCGGCGGAGGAAAGACTCTATCTTCAATGGCCTTTGCGCTCGAACACCTGAAGCAGCATAATCTGAACCGGATCTTTTACGTTATTCCCTATACCAGCATCATCGAACAGAATGCCAAGGTCTTCCGGGATATTTTCGGGAGCCGGAATGTGCTGGAGCATCACAGCAATTTTGATCCGGCAATGGTGAAGAGTGAGACCGGTGACCCTGTCAGCGAATCTCTCATACTCGCTACCGAAAACTGGGACATGCCGGTTGTTGTTACCACCAATGTCCAGTTCTTCGAATCCCTCTTCTCCAACAAAAGATCCCGCTGCCGGAAACTGCACAATCTTGCAAAGAGCGTGATCATCCTTGACGAGGCCCAGATGCTGCCGACCGGGTACCTCCTCCCATGTCTTGCTGCATTGTCGGAGCTTGTCCGTAACTATGGTACAACGGTTGTGATATGTACCGCTACCCAGCCGAAACTTGGCGACCTGCTGGACAAAAATATCCGTCCAATAGAGATCATGGACGCACCGGATACGTTGTACGAATCCTTCAAAAGGGTACGGGTGACCGATCTGAAATCACTCAATGATGCAGAACTCTCTGCCCGGCTGAAAGAACTCCGGCAGGTCCTGTGTATCGTGAATACCCGGAATCACGCGAAAAAATTGTATGATGCCCTCAAAAATTCCGGAAATTGTTATCATCTCAGCGCAAGGATGTGCCCGGTCCATCGCAGGAAAAAGATCGGAGAAATCAAAAACCTGCTCAAGGATGGCAAGGCGTGTAGGGTTATCTCGACGCAGTTGATCGAAGCCGGAGTGGATATTGATTTTCCGGTTGTGTACCGGACAATGACCGGGATCGATTCGATTGTTCAGGCTGCCGGGAGATGCAACCGCGAAGGGAAATTACCTGTCGGGGAGGTCTTCATCTTCAAATCTACGGAGAGTTACGGGAAAGCTACCTCATGGCAGAATCTTGTGGCCGAAATTGGTGAGATGGCCCTGAGCGGATCAACTGATCCGCTCTCACTTGCAACGGTTGCAGATTATTTCCAGCGATTGTATCATTACAAGGAAGACGGCGGCCTTGATGAGAAGAAGATCCTCCCGGCACTTGAAGAGCGGTCGCAAGAACTTGCGTTTCCATTTGAGGATATCGCAGATGCATTCCGGATAATCGAAGAAGGAACCAAAGATGTGATCATTCCCTATGATGAGAATGCACAGACAAGTATCGCCAAACTTCGATCAGCTGAATTTCCCGGGAAATATGTCCGGGAGCTTCAGGGATATACGGTCAATATCTATCACAATGAATTCCGGGATCTGGAGCGGATGAACGCGGTTGAAAGCATCGATGACCGGTTTTATGTCCTGAAATCCTGTGAGGATTATTCCGATGAAACGGGATTGGAAAACCGATCAACGACCGGGTATGATGGATCGTTGTGGATCATTTAGGAGATGGTGGATATCGGATTTGGAATCAAATTGAAAGTCTGGGGGGACTACGCCTGCTTCACGCGTCCCGAGATGAAAGTTGAGCGGGTCAGCTACGATGTGATGACCCCTTCGGCTGCCCGGGGAATTCTTGAAGCGATTTACTGGAAGCCGGCAATTGTCTGGAAGATCGACCGGATTCATGTCATGAAACCGGTGAAGTTCGACAACATCCGGAGGAATGAAGTGCTGGGAAAAGTTCCTCTGGGCCAGGTAAAAAGTGCATTTCAGGGAAAGGAGGCTGTTCTTTTCAAGGATGCGAATGAGGAGCGGGTCCAGCGGGCTTCAATGGTTCTCCGGGATGTTGAGTACTACATCGAGGCACATTTCAACATGACTGACAAGGCCGGACCGGATGACACCGTGGAGAAACACTACAACGTCGCCCTCCGAAGAATGCGGAAGGGTCAGTGCTTCCATCACCCGTACTTCGGATGCCGTGAATTCCCGGTACAGTACGAATTTGTTGAAGGAGAGATTCCCAAATCAGGACTGATTGGGAAGAAAGATCTCGGGCTCATGCTCTGGGATATTGACTTCGCGAACAACATGAACCCTGTCTTCTTCCGGGCGGAGATGAACGATGGCGTGATCGATATGCAAAAATGTCTCAGGGGAGGTGTCCACTCGTGATCGTTCAGTCCCTTGCCAGGTATTATGATATTTTAGCAAATGACGAGAACGTAAAGATTTCAAGACCGGGGTATAGTCGAACTAATGTATCATTCATCCTAAAAATCTCGAAAGAAGGTGATCTTACACATTTAATCGATTGGAGAATCGATGATAAAAAAGCGGTCTCAAATGCGATAGATGTGCCTTTACAGAAAGGACGATCCGGGAAAAATCCTCCGCCTCACTTTCTCTGTGATAAAATTGAGTACATTTTCGGTGTTGAAATCAAGAAAAAGAACGACTTCGAAAAAAAATATGATGATAATCTAAAAGATATTTCAGTATTAGCAAAAAATGATAAACACATAATCTTTGTCTCAAAATATTCTCGTAGCTGTTTCGAATCATTCAAAAAATTTCATCATAAATTATTAGATGGTCTAGAAAATACTGATGTGAAGGCATTTTTAAAATTTTTAGATGCATGGAAACCTGAATCATTTATTCAACATCATAAAACTAACGAAGCAAAAGATATTCTCCTTAATGGAGGCCTGTTTATCTTTGAAATCAATGGAAATTTTTTACATAAAAATCATGAAGTGAAAAACGTCTGGGAAAAATTTTATGAATCTGATAATAATGATTCTGAAAATTATGACATCGCTCAATGTCTGATTAGTGGTCAAATAGGACCAATTTCGCGATTACATCAGGATATAATCGGAGTAAAGGGAGTTGAACCTAAAGGAAGGGCCCCCCTTGTTAGTTTTAATGATCCTTCTTTCTGTTCGTACGGAAAAACACAAAGCAATAATGCCCCTGTTTCAAAAATTTCCATGTTTAAATATTCAACAACATTGAATCATCTTTTAGAATGGGATAGCAAGAATAAGATCCTGATTGGAGATACTACAACAGTTTTTTGGGCTGAATCCACAAATCAAACTTATGTAAAAATCGTACACGCTCTTTTAACACTTGAGGATGATGATGAGGCAATAAATGAAAATAAGCCAAAAGATGGTAAAACCCAAGACAAATCAACAAATCAATTAATATTAGACGTTCTTAAAAAGGTGAAATATGGTCGTTATATCCAAGAATATGACTTCGGATTACCAAATGAAACCAACTTTTTCATTCTTGGATTAGCACCGAATAAAGCTAGAATCGCAATAAAATTCTGGTATCAAGATAACTTCGGGAATTTTGTGTCCCGTCTGGCCCTTCATTATCAGGATATGGAAATTGTGAAAGGCGATTATGGTTCGAAATATGTATCAATTCCCCGGTTGCTCAGATCAACACTACCAAGAAAGAGGAGCAAGAAGAGCGACTCGAACCAAACTGATAAAAGAGCGAAAAAACCCGACAAAATAAAAAATAGTGATATCCCCCCATTACTTGGTGATCTCCTTTTTAGTGCTATTATTAGTAATCGGCCATATCCCCCGCAACTGTATAATGCAATTTTAAAACGAGCAAAAACCGGGAGTGCGACCGATTATGTTCAACTCGACTATGTTCATGCCGGATTCATTAAAGCTTACTTAACCCGGCTAGCCAGAACAGGATTGTCCAATCTGAAGGAGGATTTGATTACTGTGAGTCTAAACAAAGAAAACCCAAACATTCCGTACCGTCTTGGTAGATTATTTGCGATTCTGGAATCTGCGCAGAAAGCAGCAAATCCAGAAATTAAGCGAACGATCCGGGATAGTTATTTCGCAAGTGCGTCATCAACGCCGGGGATCGTATATCCCATTTTGTTGAAACTGTCCCAACACCATTTATCCAAAATTAATTCAGAAAAACCTGGATGGGGAGTGAACATCAGTAAATCAATGGATGAAGTAATGTCATCTATTGATCAATTTCCCGTCCATTTGAGTCTAGAGAAACAAGGAATGTTCATGCTTGGATATTATCATCAGCATGAATCATTTTTCAGAAAGGATGATGAGGCCAAAAAAAGCGAAGATGGAGTTGAAGAAAAATGACGGAAGCGATAAAAAACCGGTATGAGTTTGTATTGTTGTTCGATGTCGAGAACGGGAACCCGAACGGCGATCCTGATATGGGAAATATGCCGAGGGTTGATCCCCAGACCGGGTACGGTATAGTGACGGATGTATGCCTGAAGCGAAAGATCCGGGACTATGTCGATATCGTGAAAGCCGGCAAGGAAGGCTACGATATCTACGTGAAAGACGGTGTCGTGCTTAACGAGCAGCACACGAAGGCATACGCAGCCCTCGGGAGGAAGCCGGATTCAAAGAAACCCAAGGATGACGAACTGACGAAGTTCATGTGCAAGAATTTCTTTGACATACGCGCTTTCGGTGCAGTTATGGCGCTGGAAGTAAATTGTGGCCAGGTCCGCGGCCCCGTCCAGCTCACGTTTGCCCGGAGTCAGGACCCGATCTTCCAGCAGGAAGTGACGATCACCCGGCAGGCCGTGGCAAATGCAAAGGATGCCGAGAAAGGTCAGACGATGGGAAAGAAACAGATTGTACCGTATGGTCTCTATCGCGCCGAGGGATACGTCTCTGCGAACTTAGCCAAAAAAACTACCGGCTTCTCCGAAGAAGATCTTGCCCTGCTCTGGGACAGCCTCGTCAATATGTTCGAGCATGACCATTCGGCCGCCCGGGGAAAACTTTCCGCGAAGAAACTGATCGTCTTCAAACACGACAGCGAACTCGGATGCTGCCAGTCTCATATCCTCTTCGACAAGGTCAGGGTGGAGCGTCTCTCGAAGGATCTGCCGCCGCGTTCGTTCAAGGATTACAAAGTAACAATAGCCAAAGATATTCCCAAAGGAGTCGAGATCATCGAAAAGTTATGACCGGGAAACGCTACAATGATGACGAACTTCTTTCGTTGTCGGGCATCCAGCATTTTTGTTTCTGCAAGAGGCAATGGGCACTGATTCATGTCGAACAGCAGTGGCAGGAAAATCTACGCACCACCGAAGGTCATATAGTCCATGAACGGGTCGATGATCCGTTCCTCAATGAATCGCGGGGGGGCATCGTCATCTCCCGTGCATTCCCTCTGGTCTCGTACTCCCTGGGTATGAACGGGATAGCAGATGTGATCGAGTATACCCGTTCAGAAAAGGGCACTCCGATTCCAGGCTTCGAAGGACTTTGGCTGATGAAACCGGTGGAATACAAGAGGGGCAAGCCGAAGATCGACGAGCGCGACGAAGTCCAGCTTTGCGCCCAGGTCATGTGCCTTGAAGAGATGTTTGGCGTGAGAATCGATGAAGCGGATTTTTACTACAATGAGATCCGGCGGAGGCAGCATATTCGCATTACTGATGATTTGCGAAACCTCGTTTCATCACTGGCGGATGAGATGCACAAGGTTTTCCAAAATGGGATCACTCCTGAAGCAGAGGCCGGAAAAAATTGCGCATTATGCTCTCTGATAGATATCTGCATTCCGAAACTGACCCGGAGAAAAAGTTCTGTCCGAAATTATATCGGGAAACACATTCTGGAAGCATGCGTTCATGACTCGTAAAATCTCTCTAATATATCGTGGAAACGATCTCCATAAGACCGGATTTTCATTATGAGAAAATTACTCAACACGCTTTACGTCACAACCCCGGAATCCTATCTCCACCGGGACGGGGAAAACGTGATCATCAAGGTCGGAAGCGAGGAACGGTTCCGGATTCCCATCCATAATCTTGAAGGTATCGTATGTTTCGGATATATGGGCGCCAGTCCTCACCTGATGCAATTGTGTTCGGAGAATAACGTCGGCCTCTCGTTCCTTACGCCGCATGGAAAATTTCTCGGACGCATGAGCGGAAGGGTCAGGGGCAATGTCCTGTTACGGCGAACCCAGTACCGCATCGCAGATGATATTGAGGCATCGCTGGAAATCGCCAAATGTTTCATTGCAGGGAAGATCATCAACTGCCGGACGGTCCTTGGACGCAGCATCCGCGATCACGGTGAAGTGATCGGTTGTGAAAAGATCCGGTGTGCCGATAATCTTCTCATCGAAAACCTGATGAAGATCGAGAAGTGCCCGAATGCCGACACATTGAGAGGCATCGAAGGGAACTGTGCGAAATTTTATTTCGATGTCATGGATGAACTGATCCTCAAACAGAAAACAGATTTCTTTGTCCGCGAAAGAAACCGGCGACCACCCCGCGATAATATGAACGCTCTCCTCTCGTTCCTCTACACCCTTCTTGCGCACGATGCCGAATCTGCCCTGGAGACTGTCGGACTTGATCCGTATGTCGGATTTTTCCACACCGATCGGCCCGGAAGGGCGAGTCTTGCACTAGACATGATGGAAGAGCTCCGTCCCTTCATCGCGGATCGCCTTGCATTGAACCTCGTGAATCTGCAACAAGTACACGGTGATGATTTCCTGAAAAAAGAAGGAGGAGGGATTATCCTCACGGACAATGGACGCAAGGAAGTGCTTGGTGCGTGGCAGAAGAGGAAACTGGATGAGATCACTCACCCATACCTGAACGAAAAAATTTCGATTGGTCTCCTGCCGTATGTACAATCCCTGCTGATGGCACGGTTTCTTCGGGGGGATATTGACGGGTATCCCCCGTTTTTCATGAACTGAGGTATCGAAGATGATGGTCCTGGTTACGTACGATGTGAACACGGAAACTCCTGAAGGAAGAAGAAGACTCCGCCAAGTGGCGAAGGAATGCGTGAATTACGGGCAACGCGTTCAGAACTCGGTGTTCGAATGCCTGATCGATCCCGCCCTGTTCGCAAAGCTTAAACATTCCTTATGCGGTATTATGGATAACGAGAAGGATAGCATCCGGTTCTATTTCCTCGGGGCGAACTGGCAGAACCGGGTCGAGCACTTCGGCAACAAAAAAGGATACGATCCCGAGGGATTACTGGTGGCATGATCGCCGCGAACCTGGAGCGATCATTATTCTCCCCGGACCTTCGCGGGGAAAAATTGATTCTGATATTTAGTTTTGTTTCCTACTCCCGGTTTTTTCATAGTTTTTGTTCGGGCATCGACCAATACCGGGCCCGGAGTTATTCAATGTACATTTCAAGAGATTTTACCTTCATTTTCCATTTGATGTGCAATTATTCTTTAATTCAAAGGTGAAATTAATTATATAATTTACAGTCACGCCCCCCGCGGGCGTGTGGATTGAAATCGCCTGCTGGGAAGCGGTGAGCGAGGTGCTCTCCGGTCACGCCCCCCGCGGGCGTGTGGATTGAAATAATAAGCAGGATGTGTGGTGGACGTGCGTGTCCTCGTCACGCCCCCCGCGGGCGTGTGGATTGAAATATACTCGTCCGGATCATGGAACCAACCGCGGCGGTCGTCACGCCCCCCGCG